>FWPV01000075.1_pt1 | contig 202542 bp, 186 predicted proteins | sample 2228371 | NCBI WGS metagenome assembly FWPV01 (sample SAMEA103939776, study PRJEB20133) | metagenome | reverse complement strand
GCAACCTCTTGGAGACGGGGATCGACATCGAGGTGACCCTGCCCGGCAAGAAGCGGCAGAGGCTGGAGCTGCTTTCGGGCGGCGAAAGGGACCTCTGCGCGGCCGCGTTCCTCTTCGCCCTGCTCAAGGTGAAGCCCAGTCCGATCGTGATCCTCGACGAGATTGACGCGCCTTTGGACGGTCGAAACGTGGAGCGCTTCATCGATCTGCTTCAGGAGATGCGGTCCCACACGCAGTTCATCCTGATCACCCACAACCACGTGACGATCCTCGCCGCCGACAACTGGATCGGTGTGACGATGCAGGGAAGGGACGGGGTGTCGACCATCGTCCCCGTGAACGTGGCCGAACTCGCCGCCGAAGAGGGCGCTCCAACGGGCGAGGGCTGAGCTATCCTCTGCACATGGTTGCGGCTCTCGCGGTCCTCGTCCTTGCAGGGGAGTTGCTCCCCGACCCGGGATTCGAGCAGGATGCGCAGTGGCGGCCCTTTGGCTCGGGCTTCGTGTTCGATGTGGCTCTCCGCCAGGAGGGGGCAAGGTCCATCCGGTGTGAGAACGAAACCGAGTCGGAGGTCCGGGGGGCGTTCTGCACCATCCAGCTGGACCAACGCGCCGCAGTGCCGATCGTTCTCTCCGGCTGGAGCAGAGCCGAGGGGATCTCCGGGGCGAAGGACCCCGACTACAGCCTGTACGTGGACGCGCTGCACCAGGATGGAACTCCGCTCTGGGGTACGAACGTTCCGTTCGACGTTGGGACGCACGATTGGCAGAGGCGCACGGTCGTTCTCACCCCGACCAAGCCTTTGCGCTCGATCACCGTCTATGCCCTCTTCCGGCGCCACCGTGGCCGGGCGTGGTTCGACGGCTTCCGTGCGAGGGAGCTGGACCAAGGGGAAGTGTTCGACTTCCTGCCCGGGATCGTTCGCTGGCCGGTCAAGGAGCGGGCGGTCGCCCGGCTGTCCGGAGGCGGGCTCTCCCTGGGATGGAGCGCCAAAGGCTCGATCGTTGAAGCCAACGGCAAGCAGGTCGTCCGGCCTGGCGGACTCTACATTCGACCGCGGGACGGATCCGACGGGGCGGTGGTCCCGCTCACGGGGGTCGCTCGCCGCGTAGGCTCCTCCATCCGCATCGAAGGGGCCGATGCCGGGGGCGCCGTCCGCGCTTCCGCGGTGCTGCGTGCCTCAGCGGTCGGTTGGTCGGGCACTCTCAGCTTGGAGCGCAGCTCGAGCGAACCGCTGCCGACGACCGTCTACTTTCTGCTTCCGCTGTCCCAGAAGGACGGCGTTTGGTGGGACGATCCGAGATCCTCCCGAGACCTTGGCGGAGCAAGGGAGCTCGGCAACTGCGTTGCGGTGCCGTACGGCGCGAACGGATTGCTCAGCCGCTATCCCTACGGCTGCGTGCAGACCGGCTCCTCCACGACGGTGTTGGCGGAGGGGTTCACAGAGCCGGTGGTGCACCGGGTGTTCGCCAATCGCGACGAAGGGTGCCTCGCCTTGGCCTGGGATGTGGTGCTAGGCGGCGGCAGGCGGAGGGTCGTCCTCGCGTGGAACTTCGCGCGTCTGCAAGGCGATGGAGGCGCCTGGGGCTTCCGCGGAGCCACCGAGTGGTTCTACCGGATCCATCCCGAACTGACGGAGCGGAGGCTTTCAAGGCACGGGCTCTGGATGCCTTTCAAGGACCCCGCGCAGGTTCAGGGGGTGCAGGACTTCGGGGTGGCGTTCCACGAGGGCGACAACTCCGTCGCCTCCGACGACAGCCTCGGTATCCTCAGCTTCCGCTACACCGAGCCGATGACCTTCTGGATGCCGATGGCGTCGGAGGCCCCGAGAACCTACGATTCGGCGTTGGAGACGCTCCAAGCCCTTGCACAAGGTGGCTCCAGCCTGAGGGACCAAGCCCGGGCCGCCCTGAGGTGCGCAACCCGGGCGAAGGACGGGACTCTGAATCTCCAGTTCCGCGAGGAGCCGTGGTGCAACGGTGCGGTGTTCGTTCTGAACCCCAGTCCCAGCCTCGGCGGCGGCCCCGACGAGCCCACCAAAGCCTGGCTGAACTACAACCCGGTGGACGCCGACCGGTGGCATCCCGTGCCGAAGGCCGGAGACAAGGGGCTGGACGGGCAATATCTGGACTCCCTCGAAGGGTGGTCGGAGGTGCTGAACTACTCCAGCGAACACCTGCGCCTCTCTCCCTACGCTCCGACTTTCGACGCGGACGGCCTTGCCGCGCTGCCGCAGTGGTTCCAGAGCTACGAGTTCGCGGAGTTCGTGGCCAAGGACCTGCGCCGCCGCGGGTACTACCTGTTCGCCAATGCGGTTCCCATCTCCCATCCGCTCTTCTGCCGGGTGCTCGACGTGATGGGGATCGAGACGGACTGGGCGCCGAGCGGCCGCTTCCAGCCGGATCCGGATGCCGACCTTCTGTACCGACGGGTGTTCGCAGCGAGGAAGCCGTATCTCTTGTTGCTGAACACGGACTTCGATCGCTTCCATCCGGAGTGGATGGAGCGTTATGTGGAGCGCGCCGCCTTCTACGGAATGTTCCCCAGCATGTTCAGCCCCGACGCGGCCACGCGCGTCTACTGGGACCGGCCGGACTTGGTCGAGCGCGACCGCGCCCTCTTCCGAGACCGAATGCCGAAGATCGTGAAGCTCTCGGAGGCGGGCTGGCAACCGGTGACGCATGCTTCCGCAAGCGACCCTGCCGTCTGGCTGGAGCGGTTTGGCACCCGGTTTCTCACGGTTCTGAACTCCACGGGGTCGGAGAGGGAAGTGCGGATTCGCCTGGAGTCGCGGGGCTCTCCAAGCAGGCCGAGGTGGTTCACCGATCTGCTCCGTGGCGGACGGTTCCCAGTCGTCTGGAGCGGCTCCGCCGGATCGGTGACGCTCCGGCTCAAGCCCGAGCAGGTCATGGCGTTGGAGGCGAGCGCGCGGTGAGACAGCCTGAGACCCTCAGGGAGCGACTGGCGGCCGTCCGCGAGAGGATCGCGAGTGCGGCAAAGTCCGTCGGCCGAAACCCGGAAGAGGTCTCGCTCATCGCCGTGACCAAGACCGTGGCGCCGGAGCGGATTCTCGAGGCCTACGAGGCCGGTCAGCGCGTCTTCGGCGAGAGTCGCGTGCAGGAGGCCGCTCCAAAGATCGCGGGTCTGCCGCCGGACATCGAGTGGCACTTCATCGGAAAGTTGCAGTCGAACAAGGTGCGCAAGGCGGCCGGGCTGTTCCGCGTGATCCACACGCTGGAGTCGTCGAGCCAGCTGAAGGAGTTCGAGAAATTGGCCGCGCCGGTGGACGCGCTGATCGAGGTGAATCTTGCGCATGAGTCGCAAAAATCCGGAGTTCCGCCGGAAAGCCTTGACGAATTTTGGGAGCTGGCCTCACAATGCAAGGGTGTTCGTGTCCGGGGACTGATGACCATCGGGCCGAACCTCGGGGACCCGGAGGCCATGCGCTCGTTCTTCAGGGAGCTGCGGCGGCTTGGGGACCGGTTCGGTTGCGAATGGCTCAGCATGGGCATGAGCGCGGACTTCGACGTGGCGATCCAGGAGGGAGCGACCCACGTCCGAGTGGGGTCGGCTCTGTTCGGGGAACGCCCCGGCTGAGAGTCGGAACAGGAGGATCGGAAATCATGGAAGATACGGATGCCATCCAAGAGCGCCCGGGCTTGTTTCAGCGTCTCTTCGGCGGAGGCCGCGGCCAGTCTGAGTTGGACCCCGACGAGGAGGCTGCAACCCTCTCTCCCACGACGATGCGGCCCGTCTACCGCTACAACGTGACGGTGCGCCGACAGGTCTTCTGCTTCGAGGACGCGCTGGCTGCGGCCAACGGTCTGAAGCGCGGGGAGCAGCAGATTTTGAACCTCACCGGTACCGACCCCGTTCTGCGGCAGAAGATCGTGGACTTCATGGCCGGGGTGAACTACGCGCAGGAGGGCACTTGGGAGGAGATCGGCGAGCACATCTATCTGGTGGTGCCGCCGACGGCCTACGTCGAGGTCGCCCCGTCCACGGGCCGGGCGCAGGCTTTCCGGAACTGATTGGAGAAGTGCGCCGCGGCCGGAAGGCCGCGGCGCACGGATGGATGCGGCTAGCCGTACAACGGACCGTAGGTCGCACAGGCGCGGTAGTCGGCGCCTTGAGGGTCGAGCGCCCCGAACCTCGACCACACGGCCGGCCGGAACAGCTCCTCCTCGCTGAGGTTGTGCATGTCCACGGGAATCCTCAGCATCGACGCGAGGGTGACAAGATCGGCGCCCACGTGTCCGTAGCAGATGGATCCGTGGTTGGCCCCCCAGTTCGCCATCACCGTGTACACGTCGCGGAACGGCCCCGTGCCGAGCACGCGCGGCACGAACCAGGTGGTGGGCCAAGTCGGGTCTGTGCGGGCATCCAGCCTCTCGTGCACCTCTTGGGGCAGCTCGACGACCCAACCCTCCGCGATCTGCAGAACCGGCCCTAGCCTGTCGACGAGGTTCAGCCGGGACATGGTAACCGGCATGGGGGCCTTCGTCTGGAAGTCCGTGGAGAATCCGCCGCCACGGAAGTAGCCCAAGTTCGCTGGGCACCACAAGGTCGCCTCGAGGCAACGCTCGGCCTCTTCCGGCTCCACTTCCCACCAAGGCTTGATCGCCGGCTTCCCCTCGACGGTCTGCTCGCCAGTCCAGTCGAGGGCCGAGGGGCCGCTGTTGATCAGATGGATGAACCCTCCCTCGGCGAGTCCCGTCGGCCGGAAACCGGTCACCCGCTCGACCGCTTCGGGGGACCAGTAGGTTCGGACGTCGGAGAAGAGCTGGGCTCCGCCCGTGAGCAGGTGGCCGAACAGCATGCCTACGCCGTTCAGCGCGTCGTTCTCCGTCGCGACGATGTAGGGCTCACGGATTCCCGTCCAATCGAACGAGGTGTTCAGAATCGCCTCGAAGAAGTCCCCGTTGGGGAGGTGGTCGGTCCACTGGCGCTGGCCCTGGAAGCCGCCCGCCAAGGCGTTGTGCCCCCTAGCCTCCTCCGGATAGCCGAGCTCCTCCAACCTCGGGTTGCCCACCATCAGGTCGCGCATCACCAGAGCACACTTCACGGTGTATTCCCAGTCCTGCCGCTTCTGTTCGGCGGTGCGCTGCCGCTCGGGCGGATTGGGGTCTCGGCCCTCCTTGCACCATCGTCCGACCCACTCCATGGCGGCGGCGAACTCCTCGGGGTCGTAGATGCCGCGCTCGATGCGCCTGACGAACTCGACCATGTCGACGGTCATCACTCTCATGCCGAGATAGCGCTGGAAGAAACCATGGTCAACCAGCGATCCGGCGATGCCCATCGACACTCCGCCTGCGGAAAGGTAGTTCGTGCCGCGGAGCGTCGCTACGGCGACGGCTGCCCTCGCGAATCGGAGGATCTTCTGCGCCACGTCGGCCGGAATGGTGCTGTCGCCAGCGTCCTGGACGTCCCGACCATAGATCCCGAAGGCCGGCAGGCCCTTCTGGGCGTGCGCCGCCAGGACGGCTGCGAGGTACACCGCCCCGGGCCGCTCCGTGCCGTTGAAGCCCCACACCGCTTTCGGCCGCAACGGGTCGGTGTCCATCGTCTCGCTGCCATAGCACCAGCACGGGGTGACCGTCAGCGTCGCACCGACGGACTCTCTGGCGAACAGATCGTCGCACTCAGCCGACTCGGCCAGCCCTCCGATGCAGCGCGGGAAAACGACGCACTCCACCGGCAACCCGCAGGCGTGTTTCAGGTTCTTGGTGATGAGTTCGGCGGCGGACTGCGCCATCGCGAGCACCGGACCCTCGAGCGACTCCCGCACACCGCCATAGCGCCCGTCGATCACGGGACGGATGCCGATCTTCGGTAGGGGGGTCTTCAGCCTGTTCGCTGGCGGTCTCTTGACGAACGTTCCGGATTGGGCCATAGCGCCCCGGTTTTACCCCCCGGACCTGCCCGGACAGAGGAAAGGCCGCCCGACCCGCAGGATCCGGCGGCCTTCCGTGTCGTGCTGAGGGGCTAGCGGTCCGCCAAGGCGGCGATGCCGGGCAGAACGCGCCCCTCGAGGAACTCGAGGCTTGCTCCGCCTCCGGTGCTGACGTGGCTGACTCGCTCCGCGACGCCGAACTTCTCCGCGGCGGCCGCCGAGTCTCCACCTCCGACGACGGTGGTTCCGGAGCACTCCGCCATGGCCTCGGCCAGCGCCTTGGTGCCTTTGGCGAACGGATCCATCTCGAACACTCCCATGGGACCGTTCCACACGACCGTGCCTGCCGACCGGACAACCTCCGCGAAGGCCTCGATGGTCTTGGGCCCGATGTCCACGCCGATCCATCCATCCGGGATGGCATCCGCCTCCACGACCTTGGTCTCGGCCTGCGGCTCCAACTTGTCGGCGATGAGCACATCCACCGGCAGCAGAACCTTGTCGCCGTGGTTGTCGATCACGGACTTGGCGAACTCGATGTTGCCCTCATCCAGCAGGGACGAACCGATGCCGTAGCCCTTGGCCTTCAGGAACGTGAAAGCCATGCCGCCACCGATCACCAGCTTGTCGACCTTGGGAATCAGGTTCTCAATGACGCCGATCTTGTCCTTGACCTTCGCGCCACCCAGCACCGCCACGAACGGGCGCTTCGGATCCTCCACCGCCCTGCCGAGATAGTCCAGCTCCTTCTCGATGAGGAAGCCGGCCACGCCGGGCAGGATGCGGGCGATGCCCTCCGTCGACGCGTGGGCGCGGTGCGCGGTGCCGAAAGCGTCGTTCACGTAGACGTCCGCGAGCTTCGCCAGCTGGGCGGCGAACTCCGGATCGTTCTTCTCCTCTTCCGGATGGTAGCGGACGTTCTCCAGCAGGACGACCTGTCCCGGCTGAAGCTTGGCGCATGCTGCCTCCACCTCCGGTCCGACGCAGTCGGGGAGGAGCTCGACGGAGAGGTTCAGCAGCTCGCTTAGCCGCTTCGCCACCGGGGCCAATGTGAACTCGGGGGTGACGCCCTTCGGGCGACCCAGATGGCTGGCGAGGATGGCGCTGCCGCCCTGCTCCAGGATGTACCGAATGGTGGGCAAGGCCGCGCGGATGCGGCGGTCGTCCGTGATGGTGCCGTCCTTGAGGGGAACGTTGAAGTCGCACCGAACGAAGGCCCTCTTTCCCTTCAGATCGATGTCCTTGACGGTCTTCTTGTTGAAGCTCATGGTTGGACTCCTGCCTCGCTTCAGGTTACCCATGAACCCGAGATGGTTGCCGAGAGGGCGACAGTGGGACCGAGGTCCGTTGCCGGTCCGACAGGCCGAGAGATCGCAGGGCCTCTGAGCTAAGATGCTGAGGTTCTGGGGTGCGCCCGCTTAAGATCGTTACTTTTCGCGCTCGCATCGTCCCTACAGACGCCTAAAGAGGCCCTCGCTGGCAGACAGAATGATCGGCGACGACAGCGGAGGAAGATCCCATGGCGAAGCAACACCGATTCGAAACCCTCGCCCTTCATGCAGGCCAGAGCGCGGACCCGACGACCAAAGCCCGGGCGGTGCCGATCTACCAGACGACGAGCTACGTGTTCGACGACTCGGCGCACGCGGCGCGGCTCTTCGCTCTGCAGGAGTTCGGCAACATCTACACCCGCATCATGAACCCGACCACCGACGTGTTCGAGCGTCGGGTCGCGGCCCTGGAGGGGGGAACCGGGGCGCTGGCCACCGCCAGCGGTCAGGCAGCGGAGCTGCTTGCTCTCACCACGATCGCGGAGGCCGGCGACGAGATCGTCTCCAGCAGCTCCCTTTACGGCGGAACCTACAACCTGTTCCACTACACGTTCCCGAAGCTCGGCATCGAGGTCAAGTTCGTCGATCCGGCCGATCCGTCGAACTTCGAGAAGGCGATCACCCCCAAGACGAAGGCGATCTACGGCGAGACGCTGGGCAACCCCAAGCTGGACACGTTCCCGTTCGAGGAGGTCTCTGCGATCGCCAGGAAGCACGGCCTGCCGCTGGTGATCGACAACACGGTTCCGAGCCCGTTCCTCGCCAACCCGCTGAAGCTGGGGGCGAACGTCGTGGTGCACAGCGCCACGAAGTTCATTGGAGGGCACGGAACTTCGATCGGCGGCATCATTGTGGACGGTGGCAACTTCGATTGGGGCAACGGCAAGTTCCCGAACTTCACCGAGCCGGATCCCAGCTACCACGGACTCAAGTTCTGGGAGACGTTCGGCGACTTCCCGGGACTCGGCAACGTGGCTTTCATCCTTAAAGCCAGGGTTCAGGGCTTGCGGGATCTGGGAGTGTCCGTGAGCCCGTTCAACTCGTTCCTGTTCCTGCAGGGCTTGGAGACGCTGCCGCTGCGAATGGAGCGGCACTCAACAAACGCCCAGAAGGTGGCGGAGTTCCTGGCAGGCCATCCCCACGTCGCCTGGGTGAACTATCCCGGGCTCCCGACGCACGCCGACCACGCGCGAGCCAAGGCGGTGTTCCACCGGGGTCTGTTCGGTGCGATCATCGGCTTCGGCATTCGAGGCGGATACGATGCCGCCGTTCGGTTCATCGATCGGCTCGAGCTGTTCTCCCACCTTGCCAACATCGGCGATGCCAAGAGCCTTGTGATCCATCCGGCCAGCACCACCCACCAGCAGCTCACGCCGGAAGAGCAGCTGTCGGCCGGCGTCACCCCGGACTTCATCCGGTTGTCGGTTGGGCTGGAGTCGATCGACGACATCCTGGAGGACCTGGACCAAGCTCTGCGCCACTCCGCCTGAGCCATCACCGAGCGGCTCGCAGGTCCGAACCCTGAACGCCGCCCGGCGTGAGATTGATGTCGGGGCAGTCCTCCACGGAGGGGGTCTGCCCCGCAGCCAAGAGCCAAGCCGCGTGCCCGTCCGCGAACACGTGGTTCCGGCCGCCGTTCCATCGATCCGGGCCGGGCACCAAACCAGGCCGCAAAGTGCCCCAGAAGCCGACCCGTCCTCCGCCGCCTGTGTGGTGCGAGTTGAACCACTCCGTCAGCAGGCTCTTTGTTGCGGGCGAGGCCACGCTGGAGCCGAACTGCGTGGTCGTTGGAGAGATCGGCCCTGGGTCGGCGAGCGAAGCCACCAGGTTGCGGATTCGGGCGAGGGACACCTGCTCGGGGGTCAGGTAGAAGGCGGCGCTATAGGCGTAAGAGGTCGCATCGTACTGGCCCGGCGAGATCGGGTCGGAAGGGCACACGAACGGATTCGCGCTCGGCCTCGTTGAGGAATCGAACCCGACTCCCTGCCGATGGCCTGAGCGCACGAAGGGCAGGATCGGCCAGCGCCACCGCCGCCCGACCCACAGGTAGGGGTCCCCGGTGTTCGGGTAGGCGTCGTTGTCGTTCGCCGCGTACATCTGGATTGCCGTGCCGAGCTGCTTGAGGTTGGAGAGGCAGCCGACCTTCCGCGCAGACTCTTTGGCGCGTGCGAAGACAGGGAACAAGAGTGCGCCCAAGATGGCGACGATGGCGATGACGACCAGCAGCTCAACCAGCGTGAAAGCTGGACGCGTCGGCACGGAGAACGGTTGCGATCGCCAGATCATCCTCGTGTGCTCCCGAGATCAGCGCCAGTGCCGCCCGCGGCCCGACGCTGGCGACCGCTTCTCGGATTTTGGCGCAATCCGGATCCGTCTCGCACCGATACCGCAACGCAGCCGCGGCTCCCCTCGCCAGGTTGGTCGGCTCGACGCCCTCCTCCAAGCACAGGCGGATCGCTCCGAGGAAGCGCTCGTTGGCGCCCAGCTTGCGGATGGGATTGGCGGCGACGCGCGACACCGAGTCGCCGAGCGGTCGGTTTCCGAACCGTTGCAGCAGATCCTCCGCGTGGGCCGCCAGACTGTCCGAATCGAGGCCGTACCGCCGATGGATCGCTTCTGCCGACTCGCGCATCGCGCCCCTGACAACGGCCGCGATCTCTGGGTCTTCGACCGAACGCCAGATGGTCTCATAGCCCTTCTCGGCTCCCAAGTAGGCGGCGCAGGCGTGGCCGGCGTTGTGGACGAAGAGCTTCCGAGCCACGAACCCCTCGAAAGGCTTGCAGGGACGTAGCGTGGGGAGCTTTGGGATCGTCCCGAGGAAGCCCGAGGCATCGACGGGAAGCTCGGCGTAGGGTTCCGCGACGATCAGCAACGGATGCTCATCCGCGAGCGGAGCCCGTAGCGGCACCATCCTTCCGATGCTGCTCTCGACCCAGCCGAGCTGTCCAGCGGCTTCGGCGAAGGCGGATTCGCTGACCGCCCGCGCCATAGCCTCCGAGGCTTTCCAAAGGTTCTCAGCGAGAATCACGTCCAACGGCCTTCCGCGTCGAAGGGCGCCCTCGGCGAGCAGCGGCGCGAGCCCCAGCACCCTGGACGGCCCCACCGCGGTCGCCGCCAAGTCGGCGCTCTCCAGCTCGGCCAGAACCGCCTTGGCATCCCGGACGTCGATGCATCGCACTGGACCAACCCAGAACGTGCGATCCGAGAGATTGTCCACCAAGCGCACGGGGTACTCCGGGTGCGCCCGTAGGGTCTCTACCAACCGTTCGTTCGCGTCAACGAGGACGACCTCCCAGCCCGCCTCGTGGAACAGTTGGCCGAGGAATCCTCGGCCGATGTTGCCGGCGCCGAAGACGACGATCTTCAATCGGCCAGCCTCCTCTCCGACGGCCGCCAGTCGCCGATCCGTCGGATGAGCTCTTCCCAGGGAGGCAGAGCGCACACCAAACTCTCCGAGGCCACGCGCGCCGACCCGGCCCCGACGGCCGCCTTGAGGCAATCCTCGATCCCGAGTCCAAGAACGACCCCGCCGAGAAACCCCGCGATCGCAGCGTCGCCGCTTCCGGTGGTGGCGACGGGGACGACGTCGAAGGCCGGCCGATAAAGGGCGCGGTCTTCCCATTCGGCCAGTCGGCAGCCGTGGAGGTGAACCAGCCGATCCAGACCGGGGCCGGGACTCGCCGCGGCAAAAGCGCCGTACGAGCCGAGCTTGATCAGCAGGGCCGAGGCGCCCATCGAGAACAGCTCTTCTGCGACGCTCTGAACCAAGCGCAGGCTGGGCTGACGATCCTCGCGGCGCAGCATCAGGGCGATCTCGTCGAGGCTCGGGACGAACACGTCCGTGTGGGGAAGCACCCTGCGGAGGTAGGCGGGCCAGGCCACGCTTCCCGTGGAACCTTTTGGATCGGGGTACGCCATGTCCAAGGACGTGGTGAGGCCGCGATGGTGCGCCCGCTGGAACAGCTCCACGAGCAGCCCGCCGTCTGCGCTCGCCATTCGCTCCATCAAAGGCGGGTAGCCGAAGTGGAGGTGGTGCGCTCCCTCCAAGGCGCTCTCCGCGACGTCCTCCGGTCCGAAGGTGGCGTTGGCTCCCGGGCAGTGGAGGAAGCTGCGGTCGCTGCCCGGCGGATCCAGCACCACGGTGTACGAGGTGATGGCTTCGGCGTCGGTTCGGAGCCAATCCGCCAGATGCTCGCTGCACCTCTGGAGCGTGGTGCGCGCAAGCGCCGCCATCGGGTCGTCTCCGACCTTCGCCACGATCCGAACGCCGAATCCGAGGCGGCTGAGCGCCTGTCCGGTGTTCGCGGCGGCCCCCCCGACCGAGGTTCGAAGCGGCCCGACCTCCGTCAGGACCCCCGGATCCACCAGCCTGGCCGGATCGATCGTGGGTAACCGGGGGCACAGGTCCACGCAGAGATGCCCTGCTGCCACGATCGTGCGCGCTGCGGGATGGGTCATGGAATCGGCAGCTCCGTGGTGTGCTTGGTCGTGCTGAGGACAAAGGAGGTGTTGATCTTGCGGATGCCGTGGATCCGACTGAGCTTCTCGCTCACGAACCGTTCGTAGCTGTAGATGCTGTCGACAACGACCTTGAGCAGAAAGTCGAACTCCCCGGTCGTGTGGTAGCACTCCAGCACTTCTGGGAACTCGGCCACCGCGCGCCGGAACCTCTCGATGGACCGCTCGTGATGGAGCGACAGGCTCACCATCGTGAGAGCCGTCACGTCGTATCCAAGAGACTTCTGGTCGCACAGCGCGGTGAACTGCCGGATGAATCCGCTCCGAACGAGGGACCGCACCTTGGCCAGCGTGGACGGTTGGGACAGGCCGATCTGGCGTGCGAGGTCGGCGTTGCTGATGCGACCGTTCTTCTGCAGGATCCGCAGGATCTCTCGGTCGGTCTGATTGAGGAAGGTTCGCATGGCGGCTCAGGGGTCGCGGGTGGCTTGGGATAAGCTTATCCCGTTCCGAGAGAGGCCGCCAAGCCGCGACGCAAGTGGGCCCTACCGGATCCGCCGAACCATGGAAACCACACCCATCCCGCGCTGGAACCTCGACGTCGTCTACCCCTCTTTGCAGTCCGCCGAGTTCGCGCATGCCAAGGAGAGCGTGTTGGCGAGGCTCACGTCCCTGGAGGTCCTGTACGACGAGATGCCGGTCAGAAAAGGCGCGACCTGCGAGCCGGAGCGGCTCGAGCGGATCCTACGAGCCACCAACGGGTTCTTGGAGGAGATGAGGACGGTGGCGGTCTACGTCAGCGCCCACGTTGCGGCAGATTCGAGGGACGAGCTGGCTCAGGCGAACCTCAGCGAGCTGGCGAAAGCGCAGACCCAGGTCTCCAAGCTGACGGCGCGCTTGACGGCTTGGATCGCGGGAGCCGACGTGGAGCGGCTCGCGGAGGCGACCGAGTATCTGCAGGGGCACACGCACTTTCTGCGCCGGTCTCGGGTCCTGGGTTCTCGGCAGATGAGTCCCGAGTCGGAGGAGCTGTACGCGGAGCTGCAGCCCAGCTCGGGTACGGCGTGGGCCAAGCTGCACGGCAACGTCACCTCGACGCTCGAGGTCGAAGTGCGGCTGCCTCACGGCACTCGGCGGCTCAGCATGAGCCAAGTGCGGAACCTGGCGTTCTCCCCGGACCGGACGGTGCGCGAAGCGGCCTACGAGGCCGAGCTGGAGGCTTGGCGCTCGGTTGAGGTGACGATGGCTGCCTGCCTGAACGGGATCAAGGGAGAGGTGCTTGTCGTCCAGCGGAGGCGAGGCTGGCAGCACCCCTTGGAGGAGCCGCTGTTCGCTTCGAGCATCGACCGTTCCGTTCTAGAGGCCATGCTCGGGGCCGCCCGCGAGAGTTTCCCGACCTTCCGCCGATACCTCAGGGCCAAGGCTCGGTTGCTCGGTCTCGAACGGTTGGCGTGGTTCGACCTGTTCGCTCCCGTAGGACGGGAGCGCGAATGGTCCTACGACGAGGCGGAGCGCTTCGTCTTGGAGCACTTCCGATCCTACAGTGCACGCATGGGGGAGATGGCCGAGAGGGCGTTCCGGGAGGGCTGGATCGACGCGGAGCCCAGGCTCGGCAAGAGGGACGGTGCTTTCTGCACCGGCCTGCGCGGGGACGAGTCCCGCATCCTCATGAACTTCAAGCCGTCGTACGGATCGGTGTCCACGCTAGCCCACGAGCTGGGACACGCGTACCACAACCTGTGCCTGGCAAGCCGGGAGCCGCTTCAGAGGAACACCCCGATGACCTTGGCCGAGACGGCCAGCATCTTCTGCGAGACGCTCGTGCGACAGGCAGCCCTTCGGACGGTCGGCGACGAAGAGCGTCTGTCCGTGCTCGAGGCGTCCCTGCAGGGCGCTTGCCAGACGGTGGTGGACATTTCGAGCCGCTTCCTGTTCGAGAGGGAGGTCTTCGAGCGCAGAGAGGCTCGCGAGCTCGCACCGAGAGAGCTGTGCGAGATCATGCTTCAGTGCCAGAACGAGACGTATGGCGAGGCTCTGGAGCGGGACAAGCGGCACCCCTATATGTGGGCCGTCAAACCCCACTATTACAGCGCTGGCAGATCGTTCTACAACTTCCCCTATCTTTTCGGGCACCTCTTCGGCCTGGGGCTGTACCGCCGATACCAAGACGATCCCGAGTCGTTCCGTCGAAGTTACGATGATCTCCTCGCCTCCACTGGCATGGCATCGGCGGCCGAGCTTGCGGCCCGGTTCGGCATCGATCTGAGTCGACCGGACTTCTGGGAATCGAGCTTGGCGGTGCTGGAGGAGGATGTGCGGGCGTTCGAGGAGGCCGCCGACCGCGTGCAGGGCGCCTGAGCCGTGCCATGCGCATTCCGTTCGACAGTCTGACGCTGGCGGCGGTTCTCAGCGAGCTCCGTGGTTGGCTGGGTTGCCGGGTGCAGCAGGCGTCCCAGCCTGACGACAGCACCTTGGTTCTCGGCTTGTACGGTTCGGCAGGGGAAACATGGCTGGTGCTGTGTTGGCACGCCGAGTTCGCGCGGATGCACCTAAGTTACCGAAAGCCACGGAACGCGCCGTCTCCCCCTGGGTTTCTGCAGGCGGTGCGGGCGCACCTCGTCGGCAGCCGCTTGGAGCAGGTGGAGCAACAAGGATTCGATAGGGTGGCCCGTTTGGTGTTCGCGGGGCCCAAAGGAGGGAGAACGCTGGTCTTGGAGACGATGGGGAAGCACAGCAACCTCGCGCTCCTGGACGAAGCGGGCAGAATCGTCTCCTGTGGCAAGGTCGTTGGGAGGTCGAAGAGCCGGCGGCCCGTGATCCCGGGGCATCCGTACGCCCCACCGCCGTTCGATCCGCGCCCATCGCTCCTGAGCGCCACCGACGCCGACAACCCGGAAGGATTCGAGGGGGCGTCGCCGTTCCTCGTTCGGTGGATCCGCGCGCATCCCCAAGGCTTCCACGCCGCCTTGGAGGAGGCGAGGCTCGCCGCGGCGCGTCCCGGCCCCGCCTTCCTCGCGCCCGAGAGCGGCGCCTATCCCGTCGACCCTGCCGTTGTGGGACTGAGGGCTTTCGAGCGGCCAACGATCAGCGTCGCTCTCGAGCAGCATTACAGCCTTCACCTGGCGCGGGCGGCGTTCGAACGGGCGCGCGCCTCGCTCTTGGGTCAGCTTGAGAAGGCTCTGGAGGCCCGCGAGCGGGCCTTGGAGGGGGTCCAACACGGACTCGCCGAGTCCGCTTCGGCGGAAGAACTTTCGCGGCGTGCGGAACTCCTCCTCGCCTTCGGCCCGAATTCTGAACCAGGTTCCGACGTCCTGCAGGCGATCGGGTGGGACGGCCAGCCCCTCATCGTTCGTTTCGACCCGGAGCTCGGGTGGCTGGAGACCGCCCAGCGAATGTTCGCCAAGGCGAAACGGCTGAAGGCCGCCGCGCAGGAGCTTCAGTCCCGGGGCCGAACGCTGGCGGAAGAGATCCGCGAATTGGAGGGTTTTCTGGAGCGGCTCGCCTCCTGCACGCGGCTGGATGAAGTCGAGGAGATCCGGCAGGCTGCGTCGGCGAAACGGTGGCTCTCCCCTCAGCAAGGCGGCCCGCGGAAGGAGGCCGAGCGGCCTTTCGGAGGCCACCGGATTCGCGAGGTCTCCGGCCCGGGGGGCGTTGTGGCATACGTGGGGCTCAATGCGGAGGCCAACGATTTCCTCACCACCCGGCTTGCGAAGCCCAACGACATCTGGCTGCACGTTCGCGGTTCGGTCTCAGCCCACGTAGTGATCCCCACAGGGAATCGGCCCGAGCGAATCACCGCCGAGCAGCTGCGATGGGCCGCAGGCCTGGCCGTGGAGAACAGTTCCAGCAAGCACAGCGGATTCGTTCCGGTGGATTACACCTTGAAGAAGCACGTCAGGAAGCCGCGGGGCTCCGCTCCGGGAACGGTGTTCTATACGCACGAAAAGACGCTGCACATCGAGCGGAACAAAGGGTCGCGGGGAGCGTAACGCGCCGGATCGCCGAGCGTTTTCCACCATAGGGGAGTCCGAAAGGTCGGTTCGTAGGCTTGGAGGCTAACGAACGGACGCAGGAAGGGCTACAATGGAACGAGGGATGACCGGACGAGCGAGTCGCTGGGTCGCTGTACTCAGCCTCCTTTTGGTCCCATGGATGGGGCTGTCGCAGGAGGTGCCCGCTGTCGCGCCCTTCAACCAGGCGCAGAAGAGCGGGGCCGAGGAGAAGCCCATTGTCGGTGGGAAGCCCAGCATCGACGTGGTGGTGATCGACGGGCCTCTTCCGTCCGTACCCCTTCTGAACGGAGGCGTGGTCCCGAAGAGCGAGGTCATCACCCTCAACGGTCAGCTCCTCGAGCGAGGGGTCGACTACCAGATCGATTACCCGGCTGGAGTCGTGTACTTGATGCGAGCGGTGAAGCCGGGCATGGTGGTTCGGGCCGCCTACCGGTACGAGCCGAACTACAAGCCGCCAGCCCAGCAGTTCGCAGGCCTGGGGGCCTTCCGCTACGCTCTCGTTCCCGGCGCGATGAGCCTCACGTTGGGCATGGGCCTCACCGAAAGGGTGGGCTCCAACGTGTTTACGTCTAACGTGTACGGATGGAACAACGCTCTGCGTTTTGGCCAGGGATCGCTCACGGGAGCGTTCGTGGTAGGGGAGCGGCGCAAAACCACCGCCGCGTCCGGATTCCAAGGGAACGGCCTGACGAGCGCTCCGGCGGAGACGGGCCAGGCGATCGTCCAGAACCTGAAGGTAGGACTGGGGAAGGGGTCTCTCGAGGTCGACTATCAGGAGATCGACAAGGACTTCACCCACTTCTCGGCCCTTCAGGACGCTGGCCTCGACCCAGCCGCCGTCGCTCAGATGCAGAAGGAGCGCGGCCTCCAAAGGTTCGGTTTCGCGCTGAAGGATTTCGGCGTCGGCCTCGGTTCGATCTCGCAGTCGTACCGGCAAGTCGGCAGCGACGAGGGCAAGATTTCCTGGACTAGCTACGGGTTCCAGTCTTCGAACTTCGCCCTCGGGTACGAGTCTCGCCGCGTCGATCCGAAGTTCCGGCGTTTTCAGGACCTCGCGGAGCAGGACCGTCAGCAGCTGGCGGCTGAAGTCGGCCTTCAGCGGGAGCGATGGTCGGCGTCCGCAAAGGCGGGCATCGGGAAGCTCGACTACCAGCAGAGCATCATCGAGGAGTTCGCCGGGTCTGGGGCCGCGATCCGACGCAACTCGCTGTCGCTGGACGCGGGCAAAATCCGCTTCGCACTGAGCGAGCAGGAGATCGACCCCGCCTTCAGCCGCTTCAACAGTTTGTTCGAGCCGGAGAAGGCCCAGTGGGCGCGGGAGCAGGGGCTTCACCGCAGGAACTTGGCACTGGACGCCGCGGTTTTCGGCGGGTCCTCGGAACCCATTCGATTCCGGCAGTCGCTGGTGGCGGGGAAGACGGGCGACTATCGCAGCACATTCCTCGACGCCAAGACGAGCACTTGGTCGCTGAGCCACACCAGCCTGGGTTCGACCTCCGATTTTGGACGCCTCGGTTCGCTCAGCCAATCCGAGCAGGACGAGGCGATGAATCGGATCGCCCAAGGCTATCAGCCCGGTCTGGCCGTGAAGCCGGAAGAGCGGGGCTGGTTCCTTCGAGGCGAGGGGCTTCGCCGGGACATCACGCAGCTGAGTTGGCAACCTGGCAAAGGTTGGCAAGTCCGTTTCGATGAGGTTCGCTTGGCGGGGAGGGAAGACGGCGGGTGGCTCCAGTCCGTGGGAGTCTCGAACCCGCGCATGAGCCTGAGCGTTCGGCGACAGAACCTCGGCGACCGGTTTTCCGAGATCGGAAACCTGATGATGTTCGAGCGGGAGAGGCTCGGGACTGTGGCCGGTTTGTCCCGGCAAGACGTCGCCCTTTCCCTGAACCTTGGCGGCGAGAAGCGGGCATCGCTCGACACCTCCGCGGTCGATGTCGGCGGGGCGGGTCTCTCGCGCACGCGGCTCAACTATCGGGACAAGGGCGTCGAGATCGCCTACGGCGCGCGATCGGTGGACGAGAAGTTCGGAGCGGGCAGGGCCTTGATTGATTCGGAGCGGGATCTCCTCGCCTCGCTGCAGGGGTTCAACGAAGAGGACTTTCAGATCAAGTGGCGGCTTCTACCGAACCTGTCCCTAGAGGCCTTCGATTTCACCGCCAGCTCGGATGTCTTCCAGCAGAGCCGCGGCGTTCGGAACCTGCTCCTACAGTTCAGCCCGGACAAACTCACGAAGCTCGAGTACCTGAACAATCGGACGGCCCACGTGGACGAGCAGCACGCCACGGATCTTTTCCGGGCAGCCGTCGAGCGAATGAGCCTGGTCCGCGACTTGGGCCGGTATGGCGTCGTCCGCTATCTTCGCGAGTCTACGGACTACCTGAACGCCGGTTTGGTGGGCTACGACAAGGAGATGTTCGCCTACCAAGCCAAGATCGACGCCAAGACCGAGCTCGCCACGGAGCAGACCCGCACGGCGTTCGATGACGGTACGAAGGAGTCGATCAGCGCGCATACGGTGAGAACCGCATTGGGCCCGCGCACCGGGGTGCAGGTCGCCGACGTCACCGTGGACCGATCCGGCACGGATCGGGACGAGAAGAAGCGCAACATCGGCTTCTGGTGGGACTTGGGGAACGGCTTGCGGCTCAGCTACGGGTTTGATCGCCAAGCCGTCGGCAACAACGGGATCACCAAGGAGAACCTTCTTCTGGGCGCGTCCCCGGGGGTGAACGGCGCCCCGCAGATCGGCAACATCGCGATCGGCGCCGCAACCTATCAAGCCAACGCTTGGGACGAGGGCAGAATCCAGGCAACGAGCAACGTGCAGCTCTCAACCTCCAAGCCCATGCGAATCGGCCCGTTGCAGGACGTCAAGATGGCGTTCGGCTTCGACGCAGCGTCGGACCGTACGGCTTGGCTGCGTGAGAACAGGCTGTTCGCGCTCGACGGCAAGTGGGGCAACAACACGTTCGGGTTCCAGTATCGGAGCCAGATGCACAACAGCGGCTACCGAGCGGTGGACCGGGCGTTCTCGTTCACCACGGACCAGGATCCCAAGCGATGGCTGGTTGGCTCGGTCTACCTGAAGGAGCGGTCCCTGCCCACGCAACCCGAGGACGTGCAGATTCAGAACATCGGGCTAACCGCCCGGCCGCTGAAGGGAGTCGAGCTCAGCCACCAGCTGGTTCAGAACCCCGAGGTGACTAAGGGAGACGCTCTGCTGGGCTCGGTCATTCAGGCAACCAAGGCCGAGCGGTGGAAGCTGAATGTCAAGACGAACGAGGACACCTCGGTCGGTGGTTCGTTCGAGGAGCTCTACAACGGCCAGACGCGACAGATGTCCAGGGTCGCCGGCTTCAACGTCACGCTGAAGCAGCGAAGCGGCTCGCCAGTGGAGCTGTTCTACGGTCTGGAGGAATCGGACGTGAACGGTCGGCGGAAGACCGCCCATCGTTACCACCTGAAGTTCGACCAGCGGCCGGGCCCCAATCAGGCCTTCAGCCTCTTCCTCGGCAACGTCAGCTACGAGCACAGCTTCGAGAACGGAGGCCGCGACAACTGGACGATCCGCCTAGATTATCAGCTCCGCTTCTAGTCCGGGTTTCCGGCTAGAATGGGGCCATGGAAGTGGTCCAATTCGAAGGCTGGAGCTGCGCCAGGTTGGTTTCCGGCGACACGGAGGCTCTCGTCACGCTGGACGTCGGCCCCCGAATCATCCGCTATGGTTTCACCGAGGGCCCCAACTTCATGCACGTCGACGAGAAGACGAAGGGCTTACGTGGCGGCGACGAGTACCGGTCCTACGGGGGGCACCGCCTGTGGATCGCACCAGAGGACTGGAAGAAGACGTACGTGCCCGAGAACGATCCCGTCGAGATGCGGGAGGAGAACGGAGAGGTCGTCTTTCTAAGCAAGCCCGACCCTTGGGGGATGCAGAAGGAGATTCGGATCGCAACGCGACCCGAGTTGCACGGCCTCAGCCTGACGCACCGTATTCACAACCACTCGGCCTACGATGCCGAGCTTGCCCCTTGGTGCCTGACGGTCATGGGCGTGGGAGGGATCTGCCTGTTCCCACAGCCACCCTTCGTGCCGCACAGCGAAGACTTTCTGCCGGCGCGACCGCTCGTTCTTTGGGGATATACGAACATGCAGGACCCGCGCTGGACTTGGGGCCGAAGGGTGGTCCGGCTGCGCCAGGACAACCTGCCTCCGCAGAAGGTGGGAGCGCAGGTCTCGCAAGGATACGCGGCGTATGCCAACCACGGCGCGCTGTTCCTGAAGCGGTTCCCCTTCGAAAAGGGGGCGAACTATCCCGATTTCGGCTGCAACTTCGAGACGTTCACACGGGAAGACATGCTTGAGGTCGAAAGCGTCGGACCGATGACCCGCGTGGCGGCGGGCGGCTACGTGGAGCTGAGGGAGGCTTGGTACCTGGTGCCTAACTTCACCGTGGCGGACGACGAGGATCAGCTCGCGGATAGCCTCGAGGCTCTCGCCGCCGCACGCCCGCTGTGAGGGTGCTCAGCGCGTAGACCAGAGTCCCGTCAGGTCGCCGCCGACGTCCAGATAGCGCACGGCGGCGGCCGACGGGGGGAGGGTCTCGACGTGCCCGTCCACGAACAGCACATGGATGCCACCGTCGTGTCGGGCTGGCGAATTGTCCAAAAAGCGCCCGTCCTTCGTGCCATAGAACGACAACCGAGTGACCGAGCGCGGCATGTCGCTGGATAGGCTGGAGTTGTACCAGTCGATGCGGTTCCCGGTGTCCCAACCGATGACGAAGCCGTCGTAGGGTGCAGGCCGACCGTCGGTTCCCACGAGCGGGTGGGGATCGAAAGTCTCCTTCGCACCTCTGTTCGACGTCTCCGCCAGGAGCACGGATCTGGCGGGGTCGCTGATCGACGACAGGGCTGCGGTGGACCGCGGAAGATACATGCCGTAGGTCATCGGCACGCTCTTCGCCGACTCGTAAGGGTGCGCCGCGACGACGGCCTCCTCTGTTTCAGCCGATGGACACACGAACTTGGACCGCTTGTTCATGTACTCCGTGATGGTGGAGGCCCATGTGAACGGCTTGCCGTCGAACAGCAGCACCTCGCCTCGCGGTCCGCTGGCGTAGGCCGGGGGAAGCTGATTGTCCCAAACCTCCATGTAGAGCAGCATGGCCCCCTGCATGGACTTGCAGTTCATGGCGCACTCGGCCTTCTGAGCCTGTCTCTTGAGAACGATGTAGATCGGCGTCATCAGGACGAACAGCAACGCCAGCACGATGCCGATCGCCCGGAGGTCCTTGGGGGAAAGGTACGCGCTGCCGTGCCGCTCTTCGACAGAATCCTCGCCGATGCTCTCGATGGGAGTGTCGTCTCTCGGCTCTTCCATGGGTCTGCTCATCGGGGGGATTCCTCCGAGGTTGGGCGAGGAAGCAGGTCGTACTCCTGCAAAACCTGGGGCAGCTTCACCGTATCGAGCCTCAGGTTGGTTCCAGAACCCGGAAGCACCGGCACGCTGCCGAGCCGAACGTTCTCTTGGGGCAGGTTCCGGGCAAACATGGCCAGGGCCAGGATCTCGTCGGCATTCAGGCCTCCACCCAAGGCCTCCACGGCCTTCTCGGCCAGAGCGTTCAGCTTGAGGGGATCCTTCAGGGCGGCCTCCTTAAACGCGAGGAGAAACTGCTTCTGTCTCGCTTGGCGCATGAAGTCCGAGTCGCTGTGGCGGAATCGAACGTAGCCCATTGCCTGGTAACCGTCGAGAACCTGCCATCCCGGCTTCAGGTCGATGTTGAGATCGCCGGCCCGGTCCCGCCACCGCATGCGTTTCTCAACGTTCACCCGAACACCGCCGACGAGGTCGACCATGTCTTGGAAGGCCTTGTAGTCCAAGACCAGCGTTCGGTCGATCGGCACTCCGAGAACCTGCTCAACGGCCGTCTTTGCAAGGCTCGGGCCGCCGATGGCGTGGTACGCGTTGATCTTCTGAGGTCGGTATCCCGGAACCTGAACCTCCAGGTCCCGAGGGATGGACACTCCCGTGACCTTGCGCTCCTTGAGGAAGATCTTCGCGACGAGAATCATGTCGCTGCGGGCTTGGCTCCTCAGCACCATCCTGCCACCTCGGCTGCGGTCTTCGTCGCAACCAAGCACCAGAAGAGTGATCGACGGCTTGCCGTCGAAGCTCTCGGAAGGTTCTGCGTTGCGCAGAATCTTCACCACCGCCCCAGTGCCGATCGGTCCCTGCGCGAGGTACCCGAGCAACGTCCCAATCAGCCCGACGCCGCCACAGACCGCCAGATAGAACAACGCACCGAGGGCGCGCAGGAGCCAAGAGGAGAAACCGGAGGCAGACACCTACTTCGGATTATGTCACCCAGTCGGGCGATCGTTCCCAGCCTGGGAGAGCCCCCCCGGATCATGGGGGATCGAGACCCGGAACACGGTGCCCTTGCCGAGCTCGCTGTCGATGGACACCTCCGCTTGGTGCGTGGCAGCCAGCTCCAGGACGATCTTGGTGCCCCAGCCCGAACCTGAGCCTTTGTCCCAGCTGCTTCGCGCGTTCCCGGCGAGGATTCTGTCCGCGGTTTCCCGGGTCATGCCCGGTCCAGCGTCTTGGACCTCGATCACGTGACGGCCCTCGGCGAACCAGTAACGGACCACAACCTCCCCGAAGATGCCCTCTTCGCCCTTCTCGACGCTCTCCAGCCAGTCGTCCGGTATCGTCTCTCGCACCGCCTTGATGGCGTTTCCAACCAGGTTCTGAACGATGCGGAACACGAAGAGCTCGTCGTGGCAGGTAGGCGGGGCGTCCTCCTGAATCTCGTACCGCAAAGCCACATGGCTTCGCCTGCCTTCAGTCTCCAGATAGGCCGCGCTCGTCTGGATCGTTGCAGCCAAGGGACCCAGCCGCTTGTTCGGTCGGAGCGCCTTTCCTGCCGACAGGTCGCTGATCAGTCGGGAGTAGCCAACGATGCGATCGATCGACTGTCGGAGATCGTTGAACATCCCGTCCAGCGACTCCACGTACATGGCGATGGTCTCGTCGGCCTGCGTCTGGGCAAGCTGCTCCTTCAGGCCCTGCATCGCCATCTCGCTGAAGGCGATGTTCGCGTACAGGCTCGCGGCCAGGTTTCCGATGTCGTGGCTGACCTTGCCCATTCCCAGCAGGGATGAAGCGCGGGATTGCTGCTCCAGCAGGCGACCGTTGACGTAAGCCAGCGTGCTGATCGCCGCCACGGTGTCCAGCACGGCCAGGTCGTTTTCTGTGAACTCGCCGTGGCGCTTGTTCAGCACCTGCACGACCCCGACCGGCTCGTCGTCGCCAATCGACAGAGGGACGGTGACCATGTTGCGAACCGTCACGCCGGTCGTGCGCTCGATTTCTTGGGAGCCGGCCTCGATGGAAGAGGCGCTCGTCACGACGGCTGTCCTCTGATGGAACGCCTTGCCAGCGACGCCGAAGTCGTCCGCGATGCGGTGTCCCACCAAAACGGGGGCAACGGACTCTGGCAGGACATGCCGAAATACCAAGGTGCGTGTGGACGGCTCGTGAAGGTACAGCGTGCCACCCTCCGCTCCAACTGCCTCCACGCACAGCGCCAGCACGTCCCTGATCAGAGCGTCGAATCCTCCGGTGCCGGCCAGCTTGCGGGCGGCCAAGTGGACGGCGCGGATCAGCGCATCGTTGGAGGACATGGGTGTGGAGTCTACACCATCGACTGTTGCTGGCAACGGCACGGAGCCACCAGCAGGGCAACGGCCGCGGCCGTCTCGCGCTCGTGGGTGATGCTGAGCAGGATCGTGCAACCCGGAGCCAGAACGCCAGGGCGGGTGACGGCCCGGGGGGCACCGTCCGGTTCCCCGAGAATCTCCACGTCGTGCCAGCGCAACGGTCGCCCAACGGCTTTGGCGACCGCTTCCTTGGCCGCCCAACGACCGGCGACTCGCTCTGCTGTGAGCGGCAGGGAGGCCCGCTCCCGCTCGGTGAGGATGCGGAGAACGAACCTTGGGTTCTCCAGAGCCCGCCGAATGCGCTCGACATCGACGAGGTCGATCCCGACCCCCACCATCATGAGGGAAAGACAGCCCTCCGCCGGGATCTCGTGCGGCCGACCGCCGCGGCCGCGGATGTCCGGGCGGCGATCCGCAGGCAGACCTCGCTCACGGGCGACACCGTCAGGTGGTTCCGGTTCTCCGCGAGCCAAAGGCAGAAGGACGCGTGCTCCACCGCGTCGATCGAGTCCTCGCCGCTGCCGACCCCTAGGAAGACGAAGACGAGCCAGGACCGCTGGTTCTTGTGGCCTTCGACGATCCGAACCAGTGTCTGGGAATCGCAATCGACGGCCGGAAGGCAGAGCACGCGGTGGGGATCCACCTTGAGCAGGTCGTTGACTCCCTCAAGACCCGTGCGAACGCCGCAGCCGAGCGCCCGAATGCGCTCCGGAAGCCCATCGGTGATCTTCGCCGACCTGGCCGCGCGTGTTCGTACCGTGCCCCCCAGAAGAAGCGGCAGGCCGATCGACCGTGGATGATCGCCGAAAAGGTCCCTTAGGAGCTCGGCGTCGTCTTCGGCGCACGCCACGACAGCCTCCTCGGGTGCCTCGAGGATTCCATCGTCACCGATCCAGTCGTGGAGCGGGGTCAGGCCGATCTCGTGGCCGCTGGCGGCGAGGGACCGCCAGCGCTCCGCATCGTCCAGCAACGCGGTGCTCGGCGAGTAGAACGTGGCCCGGAGCCCCAAGGTTTCCAGGCATGGAGCAACGGTCTCGAGGTGGCAGGGCGCACCGCCGTCGTAGCAGAGCGTCACCACCGGTCCGCGAGTGTGCGCCGCCATTCCGCTGCTGCCCTCTCGGTCTGCCACGCTTCCATTATGCGATCCATCCGGGCCAATGTGGACCAAAGGCGCGGCGAGCGAACTTCTTAACAAAAGGGGTAAACCGAAGCGGGTCCGAGGCCCCGTCTGAGGGCGGACCGAAGGGTGTCATGGCTCTCTCGAGCAAGCGTGACGGCGTGTTCTTCGCACTGTTGGAGCGTCAGGCCGGAAAGGCTTGTCAGGCCGCGCAAGCCTTTCGCGACCTCTTGGGAGCGTTCGGTGAGATCGATCTGTACTCCAGCCGAATCGCGGACATCGAGCACGAGGCCGACCAGCTCACGCACGAGCTGCAGGAGAAGGTGGCCTCGACGTTCATCACCCCGCTGGACAAAGAGGATCTGCGGGAGCTTTCGCAGGCCTTGGACGATGTCACCGACTGCATCGAGGCCGCGGTGTCGAGGGTGAGGCTGTACCGGCTCAGCGTTCTCCGGGGCGACCTCGTTCCGCTGGCGGATCTCCTGCTCGAGATAGCCGACACAACACGACATGCGGTGCAGCTGCTGCAGCGGGGAATCCGGAAGCCCCAAGACCTCAAGGCGCTGCTGATCCGCATCCATGACCTGGAGAACAAGAGCGACGTGGCGTTTCGACAGGCTCTCGCCGTCCTCTTCGAGGAGGAGGGTCTGGAGACGTTGACCGTGATCAAATGGAAGGAGATCTACGACAGGATCGAGATGGCTGTCGACAAGTGCGAGGACGTCGCGAAAATTCTCGGCAGCGTGTTGGTCAAGTATGCTTGACTCCAATCTCCTCATCGCGGTTGCGATCGTCGTCCTGGCCCTCACCTTCGACTACATCAACGGATTCCACGACACAGCCAACGCGATCGCCACGGTGGTCTCCACCCGTGTGCTGCGTCCGCGCACGGCGATTCTCATGGCGGCGGGACTGAACTTCGTGGGCGCCCTGCTTGCGACGCACGTTGCGGAGACCATCGCCAAGGGCCTCGTGTCGGTCGATCAGAGCGCCCACGCGGTGGTGCTGGGAGCGCTGTTCGCGGGGATCACTTGGAACTTGATCACGTGGAAGTACGGCATTCCGAGCAGCTCGTCCCACGCGCTGGTTGGTGGTCTGTGTGGCTCTGCGTTCCGTTTCGGCGGAATTTCGGTGGTGCAGTGGAACGGGCTCACGAAGAAGGTGCTCATTCCTCTCGTCGCCTCGCCCACCACGGGGTTTCTGTTGGGTGGCTTGGTAATGGTTCTCATCGCCAAGCTCGTAGGCCACTGCCACCCCGGCCGCATTGGAGGCTGGTTCCGGCGGCTGCAGGTGTTTTCGGCAGCGTTCATGGCTCTTTCCCACGGCCAGAACGACGCGCAGAAGAGCATGGGAATCATCACCCTGGGGCTCTTCTCGCTCGACTACATTCACACGAAAGCCGTCCCGCCTTGGGTGATGTTTGCCTGCGCGTTGGCCATGGCGCTGGGTACGAGCGCGGGAGGATGGAGAATCATCAAGACGATGGGGCACCGCATCATCCGGCTGGACCCAGTGCACGGGTTCGCCGCCGAGACCTCGGCCGCGAGCGTCATCACGGCCGCGAGCGTCCTGGGCATGCCCGTAAGCACCACCCACGTGATCGCGGGCAGCATCTTCGGTGTGGGCGCGGCGCAGAGACTGAGCGCCGTACGCTGGAGAGTGGCCCTCAGCATGGTGACGGCTTGGGTCACCACCCTACCCGCTAGTTTCTTGCTCGGGGCGATCGGATACGATGTCTTCCGTTGGATCGGGTGAAGGGGTGTTGCGGTGAGCAACAGAAGCCGTAAGCTTGAGCTGCTTCAGGTTGTCCAGCAGACCTACGCCGCCGCCGCGCAGGCTTCGCCCGGGGACGCGTGCGGTTGCTCGTGCGGCTGCGGCGCGGTCACCGAGGGAAACTACGCCGGCGAGTTGTTGGCGGGCCTGGCTGCGATGGAGGGGTGGTCTCTTGGCTGCGGAAATCCTCTCGCCGAGGCGGGGCTGGCACAGGGCGAGAGGGTGTTGGACCTTGGTAGCGGAGCCGGGCTGGACGCCTTCTTGGCGGCTCGGGCCGTCGCCCCGACGGGATGGGCTGTCGGACTGGACGCGACTCCAGAGATGGTGAGCCTGGCCAGAAGGAACAAGGCCCAGCATGGGATTGACAACGTGGAGTTCCTCATCGGCCGCATGGAGCACATCCCGTTGCGCTCGGGGTTGTTCGACGCGGTCCTCTCGAACTGCGTGCTGAACCTCTCGGTGGACAAGAGCGCTCTGGTGGCGGAGATCTACCGCGTGCTGCGTCCGGGCGGGAGGCTCGTTGCCTCCGACATCGTGGCGGCGCGGCCAGTCGGCGAAGCTCTCCGTTACGACGAGCGGCTTTGGTCGGCGTGCTTCGCCGGTGCCCTGAGCATCGACGAGTGGTGCAAGCTTTTGGCGGGCGCAGGCTTCTGCGACGTAACTGTGGAACCGAAGCGGGCCTATGGGCGCACCGACCTGTCTATGGCGAAACTGCCCGACGATGCTCAGGAGTACATGAGCGCGATCCTGAAGGCGCGAAGGCCGCTGGATCCTTAGCCGAAGCGGCCGGTGATGTAGTCCTCGGTCTGCTTCTGCTTGGGGAACATGAACAGGTCCTGGGTTGCCCCGTACTCGACCAGCCGTCCGAGCATGAAGAACGCGGTGTAGTCGCTGATCCTCTGCGCCTGCTGCATGTTGTGGGTGACGATCACGATCGTGTAGGACTGGGCCAGCTCGAGAATGAGCTCTTCGATTCGGCTGGTCGCGATCGGGTCGAGCGCGGAGCAGGGCTCGTCCATGAGGATGACCTGAGGCTCGACCGCCAGCGTGCGGGCGATGCACAGCCTCTGCTGCTGCCCTCCGGACAGCGCCATGGCGCTCTGGTGCAGCTTGTCTTTCACCTCATCCCACAGCGCTGCCTTGACCAGACACCTCTCCACAATCTCGTCCATCTCCGCGCGCCCGACTCGGCGGTGGAGCCGCGGCCCATAGGCGATGTTGTCGTAGATGCTCTTCGGGAACGGATTCGGCTTCTGGAAGACCATGCCGACCTCCCGACGCAGTTGAACCGGGTCCACCAGCGGATCGTTGATGTCCACATCGTCCAGCAGGATCCTGCCCGTCATCCGCGAGATGGGTATCAGGTCGTTCATTCGGTTCAGACACCGCAGAAAGGTGGACTTGCCGCACCCGGAGGGCCCGATGAGCGCCGTAACCCGATTGGCTGGGATGCTGAGGTTGACCGAATGGAGAACGTGGTTCTTGCCGTAGTAGAAGTCCACATTCTCGGCCACGATCTTCGTCTGAAGGGGCCGTTTTTCCTTTTCCAGTGTTGGCACGGACATCATGGCGTCTCTCGAACCTCGGTCGAGTCGCAGCGCGAGTGCTGCAGAGCGAGCTGAATGAGGGCATGGTCGGCGAGGACGAGAGCCGCCATCGCCTCGACGATCGGCACCGCGCGAGGCAGGACGCACGGATCGTGGCGCCCACGGCCCTGAAGGATGGTCTCCTCTCCCCGTACGGTCACCGTCTCCTGCGGCCGCAGCACGGTTGCCGTGGGCTTGAAGGCCACTCGGAAGAGGATCGGCATCCCGTTGGAGATGCCTCCTTGGATTCCGCCGCTGCGGTTGGTGGGTGTGTACACTCTCCCGCCCTTGGAGCGAAACGCGTCGTTGTGCTCCAAACCGGTGAGGTCGGTGCCCTCGAAGCCGGATCCGACCTCGAACCCCTTGCTGGCAGGCAGCGAGAGCATCGCCTTGGCCAAGTCCGCCTCCAGTTTGTCGAACACGGGGTCGCCCCAGCCGGCCGGACAACCGCGAACCACACATCCCACGACGCCGCCCACCGAGTCGCCCTGCTTGCGTGCCTCCTCGATCCGCTGGATGAACGCCTCGGCGGCCTCGGGAACGGGACAGCGAACGGGCGTCGCCTCGACCTGCTCCATGGTCACCGAGTCAGGGTCTACGGTCGCCTTCAGCGTGTGAACCTTCTCGACCCAAGCGACGATCTCAACTCCGAACCTCTCAGCGAGCCATTTCTTCGCGATCGCTCCGGCAGCCACGCGCCCCACGGTCTCCCGCGCCGAGGCTCTGCCTCCTCCGGCCCAAGCGCGGATGCCGTATTTCTGGTCGTAGGCGTAGTCGGCGTGGCTCGGCCGGTACTTCTCCCGCAGCTCTTCGTAGTCCCGGGAGCGAGCGTCGGTGTTCCGAACGAGCATGGCGATCGGGGTACCGAGCGTCCGCCCGTCCAGCAGGCCGCTGAGGATCTCGACGCAATCGGACTCTTGGCGCTGGGTGACGATCTTGCTCTGGCCGGGCCGTCGGCGCGCCAGCTCACGATCGATGTCGGTCGGAGAGAGCGACAACCCGGGTGGGCAGCCGTCCACCACCACGCCGACAGCCGGACCGTGGGACTCTCCCCACGTGGTCACTCGGAACAGAGTCCCGAACGAGCTGGCCATCTGGTTCCAGTTTACCTGCCGCCCGCTCCGGCGGCCCGGTCCGCCATCTCCTGCAGCACCGCGCGCAGCTCCTTCTGCAGCTCGCCGTACCTCGCGAAGTCGCCGGCCCGTAGGGCCTGCTCGGCGGACTGGAAGAGCTCGAGGGCTCGCTGGGCCCGCGAATCGGCCGAAGCGGTGGCTGGCGCCGTGGCTGCCGTCGGGGTTGGCGCGGCTCCACCCGCTCCGCCGCGGCCGAAAAGCCTCGCCAACGCATCCTCGTACGTGTCCCCGACCACGACCTTGCTCTTGAGCGCAAGAATCACCTTCTTCAGCTCCGGGACGGCCTGGATTCCCGCCGATCGGCTCTGCAGGAACAGCGGCTTCACGTACAGGATGCTGTTGCCGATCGGAACCACCAGCAGGTTGCCGGGCACGATGCGGCTCTGGTCGTTGTTCAGCTGGCGGTTGATGTCCGCGATGGTGCGATCTTGGTTGAAGATCGCCTCCATCTGCGCCGGTCCCGGCATGTTGCTGCCTCTTGGGAAGCGGACCAAGACAAGCCGGCCGTAGTCTTGGGGATCGCAGTGCGCCGCCAGCCAGCCGCTCATATTGATCTTCTGCCGGGGCGTGAACGGAAGGATGAGCAGGAACCCGGTACGGTTCTCGCCCGGCACCCGCATGTGCACGTAGTACGCCCGCATCGGCTCGCTGTCGCCGGAGGGTCCGCGCTCCACGGGCATGTCCCACGCGTCCTCGTTGTTCAAGAATGCGGTCGGGTCGGTGACGTGGTACTGCGTCAGTTGGACCGCCTGAACCATGAAGAGGTCCTCGGGATACCGGAAATGCTCCTTCAGCCCGCTGGGCATCTGGGAGGCATCGAGGATCAGCCCGGGGTAGATCCGGCGATACGTCCTCAACAAAGGCTCTTCGGGCAACACGGCATACGCGCGCGTGTGACCGGAGTAAGCGTCGATGGTGACCTTGACGCTGTTCCGGATGTAGTTGATGCTCCGCGCCCCGCCGCGGATCCTCGCGCTGTAGGGAATCCGGTCGGTGGTGGTGTAGGCATCCAGGATCCACAAGAGCCTGCCGTTCAGCAGCACGATGTACGGATCAGAATCGAACTGCAGGAACGGGTAGATCAGGCTGGCGCGCTCGAGAACGTTCCGCCGAATGAGGATTCGCGACTCCGGCAGGATGTTCGAACTGATGAGCAGGTTGCCGTCGCCCAGACGGATGGAGAACGCGAGCCTGGAAAGGAGGCCTCCCACCGGGGTGCCGCCCTGGCCCTTCCAGCGGTGATTCTTCTCGGTGCCCTCGGCAGGGAAGTCGAACTCCGCCACCTTGGTTCCGACGATCGCGTACTCCTCGGTCGGGATCCGGGAGGCCGTGCGGAAGTCGCTGAAGTAGATGCGCGGCTCGCCGATGCGCAGGTCGGGAGGAAAGACCGGTGGGATGTCCTTGACGAGGAACGACGGCTGGCCGATTTCGCTCGCGGTGTTGACGGGCGTCATCACCACCCCGAAGCCGTGCGTGTACTGGAGCCTCTCGTTCACCCACGTTCGCGAGCTGGGGCTGAGTCCGGAGATCTCGATGTCCCGGGCAGCCACCATCAGGGACGTCGGCTTGCCACCGATCGGGTACCGGTCGATGTCCACGTCGTGGAACACGTAATACGGCTTCAGACCCTGCAGACCGTCGAGCGACTGGCGCAGGACGTCGGGATCCCACAGCCGCATGTTCGCTAGCGTCTCCTGCGAGTCTGCCACTTCCTTGTCCGTGGGTGCATCGGTGACGTTGAGGTCCCGGACCTCGATGCGATCGAGGCCGTATGCGAAGCGGGTCATTTCGATCGCACGCTTGGCGAAGGGACCCTCCACCCGCAGCTTGTCCGGCTCGACTCGGAACGACTGCACCAGGTTGGGGTAGAGGCCGACCCCTAGAATCCACAACGTCGTGGCGACGCCGGTGGCGATCGCAGGGACCCTCAGACCCCATCGGGCCGCCGCGGCTCCGACGGTGAGGGCGCCGGCGAGGGCGAACAGGAGGGCGGCGATCGTCTGAGCCCCCATCTGCTGGATCCCCGCATAGCCGGCGCCGGTGAACTGCGGGTTGTCGGCGAGTCCCACCTCGAACCGGCGCAGCCACAGTCCCCAGGCGAAGGCAAGGATCGTTGTTCCCCCTAGGAAGAGAATCTGACGGTAGATGCGCGGGCTGGCCACTTGGGCACGAGCGAGCGAGGCCAATCCCTGGAGGCTAGCGAACAGAGCGAGAACGATCAGGAACGTGAGGGCGAGCAGCGACGTGATCCAGTTGCTGATAGCGAGCAGCCACGGCAGGCGGAAAACGAAGAACGAGAGGTCCCGGCCAAAGACCGGATCGGTCCTTCCAAAAGTCTCGGCTTGGCGCGCCGCCAGGAAGGTGAGCCACTCGCCGGAGAACGCCAGCGCGTAGAAGAACCCGACCACCAGGGCGACCACCTTCAAGAGCCACCCGGATCGGCTCTGAACCCAAGACAGCGCGTTGGCGATCATCAGCTGGCCGGGAGTCTCCGGGCGCTCCGCGTAAAGCGCCACGACCGACGTGGCCCGCCTCAGGTTCCAGTACACGAGGGCGACGGCCACCACGAACGCCACGGAGAAGAGCTGGCCGCGTGTGGCGTACGCCAGAGTGAACACCTCAGGGCGCCGTGCGTCGTGCGCAAACCAGAGGTAGTCCGTGTAAGGGACGACCGAGGCGAGCAGCAGGATGCCTGCGAGCGCGACGATCAGACACCCGCATCCGAACTTGGCAGCCGCCTGCCGATCGGGGCCGTTCAGCTCCCGAAGAATGCCTTCGTTGATTTCGGGTTCGCGGTCCATGTGGCCTCGCTGGGGGCTTTATACCTTTGACGCCTCTGCCAGCCTGGCGAGAACCGTCTCCCGCAAGGTCCCAACGGTCTGACGGACCTGATCCATGCCCGCTCCGCGCGGAGTCGGCTCCTCTGCGTCCGCGAACGGCGGCAGCTGCCAAGAAGACGGGAGATCGTCCGGCCAACGGTCGGGCACGGGCCGACCCATCAGCGTCAGACACGCGGCGGCCCACATCCTCGGCACCGTGGTGAGGTTGTAGCCGCCCCCGCCCAACGCAACGGTCGGGATGCCGAGTCCGGCAACAAGCTGCACGGCACGAAGCCACTCTTGCGCCGTGACCCGAAGATGGCCGAGAGGATCCGCGAAGTGGGGATCCGTGCCCAGCTGGAGCACAAGAGCCTGTGGACGAAAGAGCTCCAAGGCCCGCAGGCAACCCTGTTCGAATCCGAAGAGCCATGCGTCTCCGGTGGACTTGGCGGGAATCGGAACGTTCACGGCTGTGCCGGCCGCGCCCGTCTCTTCCACGGCGCCGGTGCCCGGAAAGAGAGTCTTCGGGTCCTCATGGATGCTCACCGTCATCACCCGGGGATCGTCGAGCCAGATGGCCTGAACGCCGTCGCCGTGATGAACGTCGATGTCGAGGTAGGCGACTCGCTCGAAGCGCTCGAGCAGCGTGTGGATCGCCGCCGCAGCGTCGTTGAACACGCAGAACCCGCTCGCATGGTCGGCGTGGGCGTGGTGGAGACCGCCGGAGAGGTTGAAGGCGAGCGGCTCGCCATCCCTCACCGCCTCCGCCGCTCGGATGGACCCGCCGAGGTAAGCCAGAGCCGCCTCGTACATGCCCACGAAGGCCGGGGTGTCGACGGTGCCGATCCCGGAATCCCTGCGGAATCCGTCCGGAGTGAAGAGTCCCGACGAAAGCATCTCCACCGTCGCGACGTACTGCCGGGTGTGCACCCGCAGCGCGTCCCTCTGGGAGGCCATGCCAGGGTCCTGCGGCTCCACCGCGCCGAGAGCCTCGAGGAGCACCACCGTGCGGTGCAGCCGCTCCGGCTTGAGAGGATGCTTCGGCCCGAAGTCGTACTCCAGCATGCGTGGGTGGTAGTAGAACCGGGGGGACACGAGTCGTTAGGATACTCGCGGCCTTCGTCTTGGGTCCGGGATCGGGCGCTGACCAGGCGGAGATGCGGTTGGGCCACAATGAGGCATGCACGCCGGGATCATCGGCCTCGGCCTGATCGGGAGTTCCCTAGGGCTTGCCCTGAGGCGCAGCGGGCTGTTCGACCGTGTGGTCGGTTACGATCTGAACGAGCGCACAGGCCGCCAAGCGCTCGGCTTCGGGTGCGTGGACGCCGTGGTGCCCTCGATCGCCGAGGCGGCTCGGTGCCACCGGGTTTTTGTGGCCGTGCCTCCCTCTGCGATCCGACCTTGTCTGGACGCCATCGAGGCGGGCCGTGCGCCGGAGACGCTCGTCTCGGATTGCGTCTCGGTCAAGGGGACGGTCTTGGATTGGGTCTCCGCCAAAGAGGGAAGGTCCGCCTGGGTTCTGGGAGGACATCCGATGGCCGGCAACGAGGGCCAAGGCCCCGAAGCCGCGGATGAAGATCTGTTTCAAGGAGCTCGCTGGGTTCTGGTTCCGTTCGGCCAAGACGCCCCCCTCGACGAGTTCGTCCGGATCGTTCGCTCCATCGGGGCGCAGCCGGTAGTGCTCAGCGCCGAGGAGCATGACCGGGCGGTGGCGCTGACCAGCCACCTGCCGCACATTCTGGCCTCCTGCCTTGTTCACGCGTCGGCCAACCTGGGCGAGGCGTTCGTCAGCGCTGGTTCGTGGAGGGACCTCACTCGGGTCGCTGGAGCGAACCCGCCGCTGTGGCAACAGATTCTGGTGGCCAACCGCAGACGGATCCTTGCGGCCCTCGGCGAGCTGGAGAGCAGCCTCGGCGAGGTGCGGGCGGCCCTCGAGGCGAACGACGCCGAGGCCGTCCGAGCGTTCTTAGAGGAGGCCCGGCAGCTGAAGCGGCGACAAGGGGGGGGCGATTGAGCACGCTCAAGGTCGGACGGGTGGCGACGCTGCGGGGCCGGTTCCGCCCCCCAAGCGACAAGTCTCTCACTCATCGGGCCCTCTTGCTGGCATCCCGGGCGGACACGCAGTCGGTCCTTCGAAACCCGTTGGACGCCGGCGACTGCAGGTCCACGGCCCAGTGTCTGCGCTCCCTAGGTTCGGAGATCGAGTGGAGCGAGGACGTCGTTCGAGTCCGTCCACACGCGTGGCTGTCCCCGGCGGAGGTTCTCGACTGCGGCAACAGCGGAACCACCATGCGCCTCTTGGCAGGTTTTCTCGCTGGTTGCCCGTGGACCACGGTGATGGATGGCGACTCCTCTCTGCGCAGACGTCCGATGGGAAGGATCGCCGATCCCCTCCGCCGCATGGGCTGCCGAGTGGAGGGGGACCGGCCGCCGATCCGAGTGACCGGTTCGGACCAACTGGCTCCCATCCGCTATGAGAGCCCGGTGGCGAGCGCACAGGTGAAATCTTGCGTGCTGTTCGCCGGCCTGCAGGCTCCGGGCGAGACGTGGGTTCGGGAGCCTCACCGGAGCCGGGACCACACCGAGCGTATGCTGTCCGGCTTGGGAGTGAACGTGCTGAGGGACCGTGACGATCCGCTGTGGGTCGGTGTGGAGGGGGGTGCCAGATGGCTTGGCTTCGAGTTCTCGGTGCCGGGCGACTTCTCCAGCGCGGCGTTCTTCTTGGTGGCCGCCGCGCTTTTGCCAGAGGCTGAGGTGGAGGCGTGCCAGCTGGTGCTGAACGATGGGCGCACCGGTCTGCTGGAGGTTTTCGAGCAAGCGGGCGTCCGGTTCACTGTGGAGAACGCGGGCAGCGAGATCGGAGAGCCCGTGGGATCGGTGACGGTGTCGGCAGGGGACGGTCCATACCGACCGTTCGTCGTGTCCGGCGGGTTGGTGCCCAGGATGGTGGACGAGATCCCCATCGCCGCAGTCTTGGCGACGCAGTGCGACGGATGGTCGGAGATCCGTGACGCCGAGGAGCTGCGAGTCAAGGAGAGCGACCGGATCGAGCGCGTGGCCGACGGCTTGCGCAGGATGGGCGCTCTTGTAGAGACCTTTCCCGACGGGATGAGGATCTACGGGCCTTCCCGCCTTCGCGGTGCAAGAATCGAGGCCGACGGCGACCATCGGATCGCCATGGCGTTCGCGGTTGCCGGCCTCATCGCCGACGGCGACACCGAAATCGACGGCGCCGAGGCGATCGCAACCAGCTATCCGAGATTCGAGGAGGAGCTTTGTCGGCTGGCGGTGGTCTGATGGTGGTGGCGATCGACGGGCCTGCAGGCGCAGGTAAGAGCACGGTCGCCCGTCTGCTTTCGAAGAGGCTGGGGTTGCGCTACCTGGACACTGGGGCGATGTACCGGTGCGTCGCCTTGAAGGTGCAGGAGCAGGGCGGGGGACCGGGCGACCACGAGTTGGCGGAGAGGGTTGCCCGGTCGATCCGCATCGAGTTCTTGCCGGGCGATCCCCAACGAGTGGTTTGCGACGGCAGAGACGTCACCGAGGCGATCCGTGTGCCCGAGATCGGCGACCTCGCCAGCGCCGTCAGCACGATCTCGTCGGTGCGCCGCGCGATGGTCGAGCGCCAGCAACAGATCGTTGGCGAAGGTGGCATCGTCCTGGAGGGCCGGGACGCTGGAACTGTGATCGCGCCGCGGGCGCACCTGAAGGTCTTTCTCACCGCTTCCGACGAGGAGCGGGCCCGGAGGCGTTGTCTCGAGCTGGCGGAACGGGGTGTCCGAGCAGACTACGAGGAGGTTCTCCGCCGTCTGAGGGAACGGGATCACCAAGATCGCACCCGGAAGGACAGCCCCTTGCGAATGGCCGAAGACGCGGTGCTCGTGGAGACAGACGGACTCACCGTCGACGAGGTCGTGGATCGGCTGGCCGCGCTGGCCCTCGATAGGAAACCGAGCTGAGTCCGGACCTGGGCGCTGCTTCTGGTACAATCCCGCGACGCCGAACGGCGCCACTCCACTCCTTTCCATCAGCCATGAAGACCGTCCGAGAAGACCTCAATCCTTGCACCGTCCAGCTGACCGTCACGTGCGAACCCGACGAGGTGGATTCCTGCTTCGACCGCGCGTACAGGAAGCTCTCCAAGAAGATTCGGGTGCCGGGATTTCGGCCGGGCAAGGCCCCCAAGGACGTCGTTCAGGGACTCATTCCGAAGGAGGAGCTGTACAACACCGCCGCCGACTCGATCGTACGCGAGTACGGCTTCAAGGCGATCGAGGAGCAGGGCCTTCAGCCTCACTCGTCGCCTTCGGTCGACCTGCGGCGGCTGGACGAGGAGGAGGGCGTCTGCGAATTCGTCATGAAGGTGCCCCTGCCCCCGAAGGTGGAGCTCGGGGACTACAAGTCCCTTTCCGCTAAGCGACCGTCGATCGCGGTTACGGAGGAGGAGGTGGATCGCTACCTGGAGCAGCTCCGCCAGCGTAGGGCGACGCGCGAGGCGGTGGAGGGGCGCGGCGCGCAGGACGGCGACATCGCGGTGGTCAACATTCGACCGACGGAAACCGAGGGCGAAGGGCGAACCTTCGTGGTGGTCGTCGGACAGACCTTCCCCGAGCTGGACAAGGCCCTGCAAGGCTTGGAGCCGGAGGGAATCCGGCTGTGCCCTCTGACGTTCCCCGCGAACTTCCAAGAGAGCGACTGGGCGGGTAAGACGCTGCAGTGCCAGCTTACGCTGCGCTCCCTCAGCACTCCGCGCCTGCCCGAGTTGGACGACGCGTTCGCCCAGGCCCTCAACATGGAGACCTTGGAGGATTTGCGGGAGGACCTTCGAAAGCAGCTCGCCGCCGCGAAGGAGGACTTCTACAACAGCTATGTGAACGAGCAGCTGTTGGAGATGCTCCGGGAGCGCTCCGAGGTGGAGGTGCCCGACACGATGTGGGAGCGGGTCGCCAGCCAGCGTCTCCGCGACATCGCCGAGGAGCAACAGAGGCAGGGAAGGACCATCGAGCAGTTCGCCTCCCAGCAGAACATGACCGTTGAGGAGCTGGTGGAGGCTCAGAAGAAGGAGGCGAAGACCCACGTCATCCGAGCGGTTCTCGTGCAGAAGGTTTTCGAGCAAGAGAAGCTCCAACTCACCAACGAGGACCTCACCGCGGAGCTGCTGAAGATGGCGAGGGAGTACAACATGACCCCGGACGAGTTGTTCAAGGCTTTGAAGAAGGCCGACGCGATGGACGAGCTTCGGTTCCGGGCAGTGTATGAGAAGGTGTTGGGCTTCCTTCGGCAGAACGCCGAGATTCTCGAGCTGAGCGAGGGCCAGACCGCGGAGTGACTGGAGCGCCGGGTCCGACGAGCCGATAGGTTGGAGGGAGTGTTCGTAGAGCCATGATGGATATGGGTGTCCCCTACGTCATCGAGCAGACCGCCCGCGGAGAGCGGAGTTACGACCTGTGGTCGCGCCTGCTGAAGGATCGCATCGTCTTTCTAGGCACCGAGCTGGATGACTACGTCGCGAACCTCATCGTCGCACAGTTCCTCTTCTTGGAGAAGGAGGACCCGGACAAGGATATCGACTTCTACATCAACTCTCCCGGTGGATCGGTGTCGGCGGGTCTGGCGGTGTACGACGCGATGCAGATCGTGAAGCCGGACGTGGCGACGATCTGCGTCGGTCAGGCGGCCAGCATGGGCGCCGTGCTGCTCGCCGGAGGGGCGAAGGGCAAGAGGCATGCCCTGAAGCATTCGCGGGTGATGATCCACCAGGTGAGCGCGGGCTTCCGGGGCACCACGGCGGACATCAACGTGCAGGCCGCCGAGGTCAACCGGGCGATGGACACCTTGATGAACATCCTGTCCGAGCACACGGGTCGGCCCGCGGAGCAGATCCGGAAGGACTGCGACCGGGATTACTTCATGTCCGCGGAAGAGGCCGTCGCCTACGGTCTTGTGGATAAAGTTCTGGCTCCCGGTGAGCGATAATTCCTTTGGGAGTATCCATGTCCAAAACTCCGGAAAGGCGCGACCAGTGCTGCCTGTGCGGCAAAACGAAGGAACAGGTCAAGAAGCTGATCGTCGGTCTCCACGGGGCGGTCTGCTCCGACTGCATCGATCTCTGCAACGACATCCTGAACAACGAGCCGGAGCGCTATCCCAAGCCGACCCCTCAGGAGGCTCCGCCCCAGACGGCCCACACCCACTCCGGCAAGGTTCCGAAGCCCAAGGAGATCGTTGAGTTCCTGGACCAGTACGTCATCGGTCAGGACTACGCCAAGCGGTCTCTGTCGGTCGCCGTGTACAACCACTTCAAGCGGATCCGGGGGCCGAAGCAGAGCGACGTCGAACTGCAGAAGAGCAACATCCTGCTGATCGGGCCGACGGGATCGGGAAAGACGCTCTTGGCGCAGACGATGGCCCGCATGCTTCAGGTGCCGTTCGCGATCGCCGATGCGACGGCACTCACCGAGGCGGGTTACGTCGGTGAGGACGTCGAGAACATCCTGCTCAAGCTGTACCAGGCCGCCGAGGCGATGGATCCGCGCAACGCCAAGCAGCTCTGCGAGCGGGGCATCATCTACGTTGACGAGATCGACAAGATCGCCCGCAAGAGCGAGAACCCGTCGATCACCCGCGACGTCAGCGGCGAGGGCGTTCAGCAGGCCCTACTGAAGATCCTTGAGGGCACCGTCGCCAACGTTCCCCCGCAGGGCGGTCGCAAGCATCCTCAGCAGGAGTACCTGCAGATCGACACGACGAACATCCTGTTCATCTGCGGCGGGGCGTTTGAGGGCGTCGAGGAGATGATCCGTCGCCGCCAGAAGGAGAACTCGATGGGGTTCCGGGCCAATCCTCAAAGCAAGTCGGAGGTACCCGCGAACCTGCTGCGCCAGGTGTTGCCGGAGGATCTGCTGAAGTTCGGTCTGATTCCGGAGTTCATCGGCCGTCTTCCGGTCATCGCCACCCTGGACCAGCTGGACGAGGAGGCCTTGATTCGGATTCTCACCGAGCCGAAGAACGCGATCCTGAAGCAGTACCAGAAGTTCTTCGAGATCGACGGAGTGGAGCTGATGGTGGATCCCAACGCGCTCCGTGAGATCGCTCAGGAGGCCTTGAAGCGCAAGACCGGGGCGCGGGCGCTGCGCGCAATCATCGAGCAGATCATGCTCGACGTGATGTACGAGGTGCCGAGTCGACCCGAGATTAAGCGCGTGATTCTCCCCGAGGGCGTCGTGACGAAGGGAAGACACCCGGTTCTGATGACGGAGGAGATGATTCGGCAGGCGTCTTGAGCCTGGTTGCAGGCTTCGTTCGAGAGAGGGCTCTGCGCCGAGGGCGGCAGAGCCCTTCCGCTTTCAGGACTGTCCTGAGGGTTCTCCTTCGACGTGCTGCAGAATGCCCGCAAGATGATCTCGAGCCTGATCCTGGGAGTGCTCACGATGACTGCACCGATCGACGCCGGTCCTTTCGAATACCGCGACGGGTCGACCCTGCTCGAGGGTTACGTCGCGAAGCCAGCGGGCATCCAGAAGGCTCCCGTGGTGCTGATCGTGCACGACTGGAACGGGATCGACGCCTACGAGGAGGGTCGGGCCCGACAGATCGCCGAGCTGGGTTACATCGGGTTCGCCGTGGACATGTACGGCAAGGGAGTCCGTCCCAAGAACGCTCAAGAGTCGGCTGCTGAGTCGCAGAAGTACTACCAGAACCACGAGCTTCTCTTGTCGCGGGTTCGGGCGGCGATCCGTGCGGCCAGCGGAATGAAACAGGCGCAACCCCAAAAGCTGGCGATGATGGGCTACTGCTTCGGTGGAATGGTGGCTCTGGAGGCGGCGAGGTCGGGGGCTTCGATCTTGGGCGCGGTGAGCTTTCACGGGTCTCTCGCTACCAAGCATCCGGCCCAGAAGGGCAAGGTGAAGTCAAAGGTTCTCGTTCTGCACGGGGCAGCCGATCCGCTAGTGCCGCGGTCCGACGTCGAGAAACTGAAGAAGGAGATGGCCGACGCAGGCGTTTCTTTGAAGTTCGTGGAGTATCCCGGTGCGGTTCACTCGTTTACGGTTCCCGGACCCAAGCCTGCGCCCGGTGCGGCCACTGGCTACGACGAGGCGGCCGACAAAGCGAGCTGGAGGGAGCTCGTCTCCTTCCTGCGGTCGATCTTCGGCAGCTGATCAACCGCTTCGCCGCGGGAGATAGAAGCCGGAATCTCGTGGGAAGAGGACCCACGCGTCGCGGAACGGCTCCCCGCTGAGCAGGTCCGCGGTCGCAACGGGTCGACCGTCGGCATACCGAAACTCGGCGCCGAGCTCCAAACCCATGAGGACGATCGGGCCGAAGTCGTACAGCCGCTCGCGCATGCCGATCATGCCTCGGAATCTGCCGCAGGCCACGAAGGTTCCATCCACGACGATGGCCCCGCTGCATCGCATCTTGCCCGGGATTCGCTGGCCCGGGTAGGCGTGCCAGATCGACTCGGAGTAGCTGACGAGCTCGTAGGGCTCGATCGGGCCAGGCCGGATGGACGCCAGCGGCTCGCCGTTCCGGGTGACGCCGTGCGCCTTCGCCGCCGCAAAGACCTCGCCGAGGTCGGGCAGGACGACGACTCCCAGAAGAAGATCCGCTCGGTCCACGAGACCTACGCTGACGCCCCAGAGCGGTGAGCCGAAGGCGAAGTTGCTGGTCCCGTCCACAGGATCGACGATCCAGAGCGGGCCATCGGGAGTTCCGTCCCTGCCCAGCTCCTCTCCCCACACCGAGGAGCCGGGAATCAAAGCCTCGAGGCGGGGTCGAAGCCACTCCTCGGTGGCTCTGTCCGCGTTGGTCACCAGACTCCCGTCCGGCTTCTTCTCCACCTGGAGGGTCTGTCGCTCCCGCACCGCCACCTCGGCCGCCGCCCTCGCAAGATCGGTCGTTTCGGCGAGAAGTCTGGCCAAGTCCATGCGCCGACCATTATGGCAGTCTGGTAGCCTTCCGGGCATGGTTCAGGACCTCTCCGAACTGGGAGCGAAGGCCGGCGCAGAGGCGCTCTGCACGGAGATCCTGCAGCGAGCGATCGATCGGGTCCATGCGTCGGGCGGAGGCACGGTGCTGGTTCCGGCCGGCCGATTCCGCACCGGGTCTTTCGAGCTGAAGTCCAACGTCGAGCTGCACCTGTCGGCGGGAGCCGTGCTCGAGGCGTCCGGCAACCTCGGGGACTACCGGATCTGGCCGTACCACCATGAGGAGTGGGGGCCCACGCAGAGCCTCGTCTTCGCAGAGGACGCGGAGAACGTGGCGATTACCGGACAGGGAACGATCGATCTGAACGACCAGCCGTTCTTCCGGTGGGACGTCGTGAAGACAGATCGGTTCTTCACGGCGGACGATGCTGCTCGGCTGGACCAAGGTCGGCTCCTGGAGACTCCGGTGGAGCCTGCGGCGCGTCCGAACCAGTGCATGGTGTTCCTGCGTTGCAGGAACCTCACGATTCGGGGAGTAACGGTTCGCCGCGCCCCTTGCTGGACGATGACGATCATCGATTCCCAGCGGGTGACTGTGGACTCGATTCGGATTCAGAACCATCGGCGAACGCCAAACTCGGACGGCATTCACCTCTGCGGATGCGACGGCGTCGTGATCACCGGCTGCCAGCTGGACTGCGGGGACGATTGCATCGCCATCACCGGCATCGCCTCGCCCGAGACGGTGAACCAGAACGTCGTTGTCACCGGTTGCGTGCTGCGGTCCTCTTCGGCGGGCGTGCGGCTGGGCCACCTTTACAGCAAGGTTCGTGGCGTGATCATCGCGAACTGCACGGTGACCGAGGCCAACCGCGGCATCTGCATGTTCGCGGGCGACGGAGGATTCGTCGAGGACGTGCAACTGCACTGTCTGAATGTGTCCACGCGCATTCAGGCGGGTCAATGGTGGGGAAAGGGCGAGCCGCTGGTTCTGTGCACCCACGGAAACGACGGGGGGAGGATCGAGCGCATCGCCGTTCAGTCCGTTCTCAGCAGGTCGGACAACTCCGTGTTGCTGAAGAACCTCGGCGGGACCATCCGCGATGTGCTCATTAGGGATTGGCGCGCTGTGGTGTTCGACTCCGTGAATCGCCGGGAGTTCGGGCGCCGATGGGACTTGGAGCCGGCCGGCTTTCACGATGTCCGGCACGCTCCGGAACGGCAGCCTTGGCTGGTGGCCGAGGGCGTCGAGGAATTCGAACTGAGTGGCTGCAGGGCGAAGGCTCTGCCGCCGCTGGATGCCCGCAGCGAGGCGCCCGAGTTGACGGACCGCTCGTAAAGAGGGCGGAGAATCGCCGGATGGGTCTTGCATCCATCGCGGCGGCGGTGGTATATAATTCTCGAACGCGGGAATAGCTCAGTGGTAGAGCATCTCGTTGCCAACGAGAGGGTCGCGAGTTCGAATCTCGTTTCCCGCTCCAGATGTGTGGGCCCGTGATCGCGGGCCCTTTTTGCTTTCTCCGGGCGATTGGTTCGCGGTATGGTGCGGGCAGTGGAATCGGAGAAGACTCTCGTCCTCCGCATGGACGACGCCGGGAGCTGTCCTTCTGCCAACGAGGCGATCGCCCGAGCGCTTGACTTCGGCTTGGCCCGGTCGGTTGGAATCATGGTTCCGGCCCCTTGGTTCAGAGAAGCTGCGGAGCTGCTGAGGAGCTTCCCTGGCGCGCATCTCGGGCTGCACGCGACGCTGAATGCCGAGTGGACGGAAGTGCGCTGGGGCCCGGTGGCAGGTGCCGAGCGCGTTCCCAGTTTGGTTGAAGAGGACGGGACGCTCACGCAGTTCCCGAATGTCCTGCACGAACGGGGCTTTTCTCTAGGGGAAGTTCGCATGGAGCTGAAGGCTCAGTTGCAGGCGTGCCGCGCCGCAGGCTTGCGACTGTCCTACCTGGACGAGCACATGGGCTTCGGATGGTTGCCGGGCGTGCTAGAAATCTTGTCCGAGCTTTCCGCAAAAGCGGCCCTCGCGTTCCGACCGAGCTACGACGGTCTGCCGCTCGCCCAGAGCGAAGGGGCGCCCTTGCGCGAGAGGCTCCTGCGTGCGCTGGAGGCCGCTCCTCCCGGACGGTATCTGGTTGTGCTGCACCCCGCGTTCGATTCGCCAGACACGCGCCGCTTCTGGCACCCGGGATTGGAGAAGGGACAGATCGCCCGAGAGCGGGACGAGGAGGCGAGGCTGCTGGTGGATCCGAAGTTCCGCGACGGTTTGGCGGACCTGAGAGTGGCTCTGGCGAGGTACGGCGAGCCGCTCTCCCGAGGCACAGCGCTCTGAGGGTAAGGTGGGCTCATGGCAGACGAGGTTCGACTGGGCATCATCGGCATCGGCAACATGGGGTCCCACCACGTGCGCTCGATGCCGCAGGTGCGGCGATGCCGCCTGACGGCGGTCTGCGACGTGGTGCCCGCGAAGATGGACTGGATCGACGGTGTGGCGAAGTTTACCGACAGCCGCGAGCTCATTCGTTCCCGGCAGGTCGATGCCGTGCTCGTTGCGACCCCGCACTATGACCACACGACGATCGGCATCGACGCGCTGGACAACGGGCTGCACCTGCTCACTGAGAAGCCGATCTCGGTGCACAAGGCGGACTGCGAGAGGCTCATCGCCGCCCATCGGCGCAACCCGAACCTCAAGTTCGCCGCGATGTTCAACCAGCGCACCGATCCCCACTACCAGCGCATTCGGCGCCTCGTTCGGAGTGGAGAGCTGGGCGAGATCCAGCGGACCTCGTGGATCATCACCGACTGGTTCCGGTCGGAGGCCTACTATGCCTCCGGCGGCTGGCGCGCTACCTGGGCCGGCGAGGGCGGCGGCGTTCTGCTGAACCAGTGCCCGCACAACCTGGACCTCTTCCAATGGATCTGCGGAGTCCCCAGCAAGATCGAGGGGAGGTGTTCGTTCGGCAAGTACCACCGTATCGAGGTTGAGGACGAGGTGACTGCGTATCTGGAGTACCCGAACGGGGCTACCGGAGTGTTCGTCACCTCCACAGGAGAGGCGCCGGGAACCAACAGGCTGGAGATCGTCGGTGATCGGGGCAAATTGGTCTACGAGTCCGGGCGGATCTTGTTTGAGAGAACCGAAGTCTCGGTGAGGGAGTTTCGAGAGACCACTCCCCACGCGTTTCCCGTCGTTCCGACCTGGCGTTGCGAGATTCCAGTTGGTGGCTACGGCGGCCAGCATCTGGAGGTGCTGCAGAACTTCGTCGATGCGATCTTGGATGGGGTGGAGCTGATCGCTCCCGCCGAAGAGGGAATTCACTCCGTCGAGATGGCGAACGCGATGCTGTTGTCGGCGTGGACCGGTCGGGCGATCGACCTTCCGCTGGATGGCGCGCTGTACGAGGCCGAGCTGAAACAACGCATCGCGACGTCCACCTTCGTGAAGGAGTCCGTTCGCGAGGCGGTGGTCGACATGGAGAGCTCGTTCTGAGCAGCCAGCCCGAATCGGGCGGGTTGGGGTAAGAACTGCCTGTATGGTCTTCACCCCGTTCCGTTTGGGCTCCTTGGAGTTGCGCAACCGCTTGGTCATGGCGCCCATGGCCACGTTCTCCAGCCACGAGTCGGGCGAGGTGCATCCTGAGGAGCTCGCGTACCTGGAGCGGCGCTCGGCCGGAGGTCTGGGGATGGTCATCGCCGGAGCCTGTGGCGTCCACCCCTCGGGCCGCGCTTTCGAGGGTCAGTGGATGTGCGAGCACGACGGAAGGATCCCGTCGCTTCGAGCGGCGGCGGAGGCCATCCACCGTGGGGGCGCCAAAGCGGTGCTGCAGATCCACCATGGCGGCAGGCACTGCCCACAGGCGCTCACGGGCCTCGAAAGGCCTTGGTCCGCTTCGGAGGTCCCTTGCGGCAAGGATGGATCGGGAACCACCCACGCGATGACCGAGGAAGAGATCATCGCGGTGGTCGGAGCCTTCGGGGAGGCGGCTCGCCGGGCCCGAGAGGCCGGATGGGATGGAGTGGAGATCCACGGGGCCAACGGATATCTGCTCCAACAGTTCGTCAGCCCCGCCACCAACCACAGGACGGATGAATGGGCGGCAGACACCCTCCGATTCCCGCTGGAAGTTGTGCGGTCGGTTCGTCGGGCGGTCGGCGCGGACTTCGTTGTCGGCTACCGCTTCTCGCCGACCGAGGCGAACGGCTACGGCATGGCGGTGACCCGACGGCTCCTGACGGAGCTCCTCCGCGAGCAGCTGGACTACCTGCACATTTCGTTGCAGGATCATCGCTACGCCGCTCCGGAGGAGGGAGATGCTCCGCTCCTGCGCCAGGCGGCCGACCATATTGACGGAAGAGCGCCGCTGATCGGGGTTGGGGGAGTCCGACTGCTCGAGGATGCCGAGCGCGTCCTTTCGCTGGGAGCCGACCTTGTGGCGCTGGGGCGGGAGCTTCTGGTAGAGCCGGACTGGCCGCGCGTCGTCGCGGAAGGGAGAACGCCTCGCCTCAAGCTGCCGCGTGAAGGCGCCGTCGAGCTGCTGACGCTGCCTCACGCACTGCACCAGAAGATGCTCGCCGTGCCCGGTTGGGTGGAGCTGGAGGACTAGTCCCCGGGCGAATCTCCGGCCGGGGTACCTTGTTCCGGACCCATGAGCCATCCGGAGCGACGCTGCACGTACGACCCGCTCGTTGAGCTCATGCGTCGCTTCGAGGCGGTGCGCTCGCAGGACGCCTCCGCCGATCCGCTGGAGGGCCTACCCGTCGAGGAGCGCCTGAAGCGGCATATCATCGACGGCCTCAAGAAGAACTTGGAGCGGGACTTGGAGGAGGCCCTCGGCAAGTACGGCCCTCTCGAGATCGTCAACGACATTCTCCTGGACGGCATGAAGACGGTCGGCGAGCTGTTCGGCAGCGGACAGATGCAGCTTCCGTTCGTTCTCCAGAGCGCGGAAGTGATGAAGGCGGCCGTTCGTTACCTTGAGCCGAGGATGGAGAAGAAGGAGGGAAGCTCGAAAGGCTCCATCTTGCTGGCCACCGTCGCGGGAGACGTGCATGACATCGGCAAGAACCTCGTCGACATCATCCTCTCCAACAACGGGTTCCGCGTGGTGAACCTCGGCATCAAGCAGCCGATCGAGAGCATCCTGAAGGCCGCCGAGGAGCACCAAGTGGACGCCATCGGCATGAGCGGACTGCTGGTGAAGAGCACGCTGATCATGCGGGAGAACCTCCTCGAGATGAATGAGCGCGGCGTCCATCACTACCCGGTGATCCTGGGGGGAGCGGCCCTCACCCGTGCGTACGTGGAGGAGGATCTGCGGTCGTTGTACAAAGGCCGCGTCTTCTACGCCCAGGACGCGTTCGAGGGGCTGCGGATCATGGAGTCGCTCCGCTCGGAGCAACTCAAGGAAGCCGAGCCAAGAACGGTCCCAAGGAGAGCGAGCCACCGCCTTCCCGACGACGACCCGGACCTCTACCGGTTCGACGGCGCCCGGAGCGACGTGCCTCGCGTCGAGCCGCCTCAACCTCCCTTCCTTGGGACCCGTCGCAGAGATCGGTTCGACATCTTTGAGATCTATCGTTATATCAACCCGATTGCGCTCTTCCGCGGCCAATGGCAGTACCGAAGGCGGCCCAACCAATCCAACCCCGAGTTCGACCGTTGGCTGGAGGAGAACGTCCGCCCGGTGTTCGAGGCGCTGCAAAAGGAGCTGGCGCCCATCTTCCAGCCCAAGGTCGTGTGGGGCTATTTTGCGTGCCGATCCGAGGGGAACGACCTCATCGTTCGGAAGCAGGATGGCGGCGATGTGAGGTTCCGCTTCCCAAGGCAGCGGGAAGGCAAGCGCCTCTGCCTGGCCGATTTCTTCCGCGACGATGCGGAGGACTACGTCGCGTTCCAAGCGGTCACAGTCGGCCCGGAGGTGTCCCGGTACGAGCGCCGGCTCTTCGAGGCTGGCGATTACCGTCGCTACCTGCTCGTCCACGGCATGGGTGTCGAGACGGCGGAGGCGTTGGCCGAGTACTGGCATCAGCAGGTTCGCCGCGAGTGGGGCATCGACGACCAAGAGCCCGAGAGTCTGCGGCTGCTGTTCAGCGCGAAGTACCGGGGGGCCCGGTTCTCGTTCGGATACCCGGCCTGCCCGAATCTGGAGGACCAGCAGGGGCTGTTCGAGTTGCTACGCCCAGAACGCATCGGGATCGAGCTGACCGAGGAATGGATGCTCTCGCCGGAGCAGTCGACCACCGCGCTGATCGCCCATCACACCCAGGCCAAGTACTTCAACGTTCGATAGAACGTGCCAAGATGGAGGTCGTGCTGACCGTGGCTCTTGCAATCTCGGCTCTCCCCCATCAGCCGGTTTTGAACGGCATCGACGTTCTGGAACGGGATCGGTTCCGGCTCCTGCAGGGGCAGCGCGTCGGCTTGATCACCAACCACACCGGGCGCACCTTGGACGGTCGCCAGACGGCGGACGTGCTGCATCGCGCGGAAGGGGTGAAGCTCGTGGCCTTGTTCGGTCCGGAGCATGGCATTCGGGGTGAGCTGGACGAGCCGGTGGCGGACGGGATCGACCAGAAGACTGGTCTGCCCGTCTACTCTCTCTACAACCCGAGGGAGCGGGAGTATCGGTATCGGCCGAGGCCGGAGCAGCTGGAGGGCATCGACACCTTGGTGTTCGACATCCAAGACGTCGGTTCGCGCTTCTACACGTACATCGGCACCTTGGGGTACGCCATGGAAGAGGCCGCGAAGCGCGGCATCCGGGTGGTCGTTCTGGATCGCCCCAACCCGATCCGTGGGACGTACGTCGGCGGTCCGCTGTCCGAGCCCAAACATCGTGGGCTGACGGCCTACCACGAACTGCCCGTGGCCCACGGCATGACGGTCGGCGAGCTAGCTGGCCTGTTCAACGCGGAGCGGAACATCGGTTGCGACCTGGTGGTGGTCCGCATGGAAGGCTGGTCCAGGGGCCTGTGGTTCGACGAGACCGGGCAGACGTGGGTGAACCCTTCTCCCAACATGAGGTCGCCTACCCAGGCCCTCCTCTATCCGGGAATCTGCCTCATCGAGGCCACGAACGTGTCGGTCGGTAGGGGAACCGATACGCCGTTCGAATGGATCGGGGCCCCGTGGATCGACGGCAGGGAGCTTGCGCAGGCGATGAACGCCAAGCGGCTCGCTGGGATCCGTTTCTACGCTAGGTTCTACGTTCCTACCAGCAGCAAGTACGCCGGAGAACTCTGTGGCGGAGTGTCGATGATCGTCACGGACCGAAACCGGCTGAATCCGGTGCGGGTAGGAATGGAGCTGGCTCATGAGCTGGGCCAGCGCTACCCCCAGTGGGACCGGGGCAAGCTGGTCAACCTCGTGGCGAACGATGAGGCGGCGCGCCTCATCTTGGAGAGGGGCGCCACCGCGGTGGAGAGGCGGTACGCGAGACAGCTGGCGGAGTTCCGAAAGGTGCGCGAGCGGCACCTCCTGTACCGTTAGCGCTCGGTTTTGCGCAGGACGGCATGGCCGCCGAACTGTCTCCGGAGCATGGCGAGCACCCGGGCTGCGAACGAGTTGTCCTGTCTGGAGGCGAACCGCGCGTAGAGGGAGGCCGCGATCACCGGAGTGGGCACACCGAGCCGCACGGACTCCTCCACGGCCCACCTGCCCTCGCCGCTGTCGGCCACGTGCGGCGCGAGGCTCTCCAACCCTGGCTCCTCTCGCAATCCCTCGGCCGCGAGATCGAGCAACCAGGAACGGATGACGCTTCCATGCCTCCAAGCCTCCGCAACCGATGGCACGTCGGAAACGAGAGGATTGGCCTGTAGGAGCTCGAGACCTTCCGCGAGGGCCTGCATCATGCCGTATTCGATGGCGTTGTGCACCATCTTGGTGTAGTGACCGGCACCGCTAGGTCCAGCATGCACCCAACCCGAGTCTGGACTCGGTGCCAGAGCGCGGAAGACGTCGGACCAGGCGGCGAAGAGCTGCTCTCTGCCCCCGACCATCAAGCAGAAGCCGTTCTCCAAGCCCCAAATGCCGCCGCTGGTTCCCACATCGAGGAACCCGATTCCTGCCGCATCGAAGGACTTCGCCCGCTCCACGGAATCGAGGTAGTTGGAGTTGCCCCCATCGACCACGCTGTCGCCCGCCTCCAACATGTCCAGCAGCTCTCGGAGCACCGCTTCCGTCGGCTCCCCAGCCGGAACCATGACCCAGATCCTTCTCGGTCGGCTGAGCGACTCGACCAATTCGGATAGGGAAGCGACGACGGGTAGGCCGTCTTGCTGGGCCCGGCCTCTCGCTCCATCGTCGGAATCGAACCCGATGGGCTCCAATCCCCCCCTCTTCAGCCTCAACGCGAGCTGGCGCCCCATGCGCCCCAAGCCGACAACGCCAAGTTTCATCCGTCGTTCTCCAAGTGGCGAACCAAAGCGTGGACGATCTCCCCGGGCGATCGGGAAACCTCAACCTCGATCGCTCCGGTTGGCGGCTCCAGATCGCGGAACTGCGAATCCAGCAACGATGCGGGCATGAACGGGTGCCGCCTCGACTCCATCCTCTTTCGGATCAGCTCCGAGTCACCCCGAAGCCACACAATGCGCAAGTCCGGTCTTGCGGCGATCAGGCGCCGTCGATACGACTCTTTGAGTGCGGAGCACGCCAGCACCACCCGATCGGCATGCGCGATCCTCTTGCTCAGCGCCTCCAGCCAAGGACCTCGGTCCTCGTCGCTGAGCGGCTTACCGGCCGCCATCTTCGCTACGTTCTCTGGCGGGTGAAAGTCGTCGGCGTCGAGGAACATGCATCGAAGTCGCTGCGCCAGAAGTGCGCCGACCGTGGACTTGCCCGATCCACTGACGCCCATCACCAGAACGGCAAGCCTCATTGTTCGATCAATCCGGTGCGGACACCGAGGGAAGAGACCAAGAGGCCATGAGGATCGAACCGGTTCCGCCACCGGCGCCATTCCTCAAGATTGGCCCCGAGCCAACGACGAAGATCCTCGGGCCGAAGCGTGGAGTCTTTGGCGAGGTAGAACCTCCCGCCCGCCTCCAGCACGAGCTCGTTCATCTCATGCGCCAGCTCCCACAGGCGGTCCCGATTGGCGGGCGTCACTTTGAAGTCCAGGGCAAACGAATAGCCGTCGACGCCATGACTGATCAGGAAAGGGTCGGGCCGGTGGCGCTTGAGAACACCGAGAAACGCCTCTAGTCCTCTCTCCTGCTGCAGCATCACTTGGTTCTCGAAGACCCACCGCGCATTCTCCCGAGGGATGAAGGACTGATACTGGATGAACCCTCCCGGAAGGTAGGCCCAGCGCCAGTTCGGCACATAGTCGAGCAAGAACGAGAAGGCGACCAGGCTCTGATGCTCGGTCTTGCCGTTGCCGATGACCGTCCCGAGCCGATACTTGGCGGCGTTCAGCAGCCGCATTGCCGAGCGGCGATTCAGAAGCTTGAGGAAGCGCCAGACGACGGCCTTGGGAACCACCCCGAGGATCGTGTCCGGCAGCTCTTGATGACTGGATCGAAACGTCGATGGACTGCCTTCGGCGTACCACGCCGCATGCACGAGTCCCCGGCCCGATGCCTTGCCGCGACCGAAGCAGTCGATCCAGCTCACGAGATAATCCGCATCCGCTTCCAAACGCTCGAAGACCTCGAACTGTTCCTCCCAGTTGGCGGCCGCCTGAGCGTAGACCCGGAGATCCCCCGACGGCACCTTCTTCATTCGCAGCGCCGCGCGAAGAACGATGCCGGCGAGTCCCGCACCGCCGATGACCGCGCGAAACGGCTCCGTGCCGGGCAGCACGCGATGGACCACGCCGTCGGTATCCATCAGGTCCAGCCATTCGACGTGCTCGCCAAGGGTGCCTGCGCGGAACGCGTTCTTGCCATGGATGTTCATGGCCAGTGCCCCACCCAGAGTGGGGAACATGGTTCCACTGACGACGGGTGGCCACCAGCCGTCCTGCAGCGTATAGCGCCAGAGGTCGCCGATCGTCGCGCCCGCCTCGGCTACGAGGACTCCGGAAGAAGGGTCCCAACTCAAGACCCGATGGAAGCGTTCGAAGCCGATCGCGATCGACTCGGGGTAGAGCGCGGCATCGCCGTAGCTTCGCCCCGCTCCTCGCAGAACCACCCGCCGGCCGGTTTCACGGGCGATTCGCAACAAGGCGCGGATGTCGTCCTCGCAAGTTGGCTGATACAGGTAGGCGTCCGCGGACTGGGTCATCCCGAACCCGGAGAGGTTCTGCAGACGGCCTTCGAGCGTCAAACCGGCAACCTCCGGAAGAGCCACGAGGGGGTGTTCCGCAAGACGGCGAAGGCCAGCCGGTGACTCACGGAGAGGTAATGCTCGCCCGCCACGTGCGCTTTGGAGAGGATTTTTCTGGCGGCGGTTTCGGGAGCCATGGCGTTGCGCAGATGGAGATGCGCGGTCATCTCCGTGCGCATCGGACCTGGCTTGAAGGTCGCCACGGTGACGCCACGGGAGTGCAGCCGGTTTCTCAGTGACTCCAAGTAGGCGTGCAGCGCCGCCTTACTGGCGTTGTAAGCCGGCTGTCCGCGGCGACCGCGGTCTCCGGCAACGCTTCCTATGCCAACGATGGATCCCCGGCCGGCCTGCTGGAATCTCTCTGCCGCGAGATTCAGCCAGGCGACAGCTCCCAGTAGGTTCACGGCGAAGATTCGCGCGTCCTTCTCCGTGTCGAACTCCGTGGGAGCCACCAAGGGCATGAATCCGGCTGAGTAGACGATCAGGTCCAAGCCGTCGAGCATCCTGCAGGCCTCCGCGAACGCTCGCGGGGCGTCCTCAATCCGGGTGACGTCGTGACAGAGCGGAAACACCCGCCCCGACGTCTCCACGGAGAGCTCGCGCAGCCGCTCCTCCCTCCGCGCAACGGCCACGACCCGACACCCGGTGCCCGCGAGTTGGACGGCGACTTCGCGGCCCAAGCCGGACGAGGCGCCCACGACGATGGCCCTTTCGAATCTCCTCATCTCAGCCTCTCGATGCCGAAGGTCGGCAGAGCGTCCACCATCGCCAAGGCGGCCAGGGCGCCGAAAAGCCCCACGGTGGCGAGAAGGTGCCAATCTCGGACCATCAGAAGGTCCGGCTCTCCGACTCCGTCCGCCCCTTGGAACACCAGCAACAGGTAGCGCATCACGCCGTAGGCGACCAGCGGGACGGTCAGGAAAAGCCCGGGGTGGCTTCGAGCGGTATGGCTCTCGATCGCATAGAGGCCGTAGCAGAGCACCGACGCTGCGGCGGAGAGGGTGACCAGACCGTCGAGGGACTCCTTGGTGTAGGCCGACAGGCTCGGCCGAACATCCGACCGTTGCTCTCCGAGCGACTGGTGTTCGGCGCGCCTCTTGCCGAAGCTGACCAACAAGGCCAGAGCGCCTGTGCAGAGGAGCAGCCACCCGGAGACGGCGACATCCATCGCCGCCGCGCCGAGCGCCGCGCGGATGACGAATCCCGATCCCACGACGCAGGCGTCCAGAATCGGCACAGCCTTGAGGCCGGCGTTGTAGGCGAGCTGCATCCCTGCGTACAGGGCGACGAGCGAGGCTGCCGCCGGACGGAGTTGGAGCGCGAGGAGGACTCCACCGGCGAGGAGAGCGGCAGCCAGGGCCGTGGCTTGGCCCCGTGTCACCTCGCCGCTCGGAATCGGCCGAAGGCGCTTGCGCGGGTGGGATCGGTCCCTCTCCGAGTCGCGGACGTCGTTCCACGCGTAGAACGCGGAACTCACGAGGCACATCGCGGCGAACGCGAGGAGCGAAGCCGACCAAGCGGCGGGATCCCGGAAGGAGCCGGTGAAGAGAAGGCCGGCGAACACGAGCAGGTTCTTGGTCCAGTGGTGGGGCCGAGCCAACCGAACCAACCCGCGAAGCGACATCGCAAGCATTATGGCCTTACCCGAGCTCGGTTCGGCGCGGTTATCATGGAGGGCGATGTGCGGAATCGCTGGATACCTCGGCCCCCGGAACGCGGTGACGACCGTTTTCGAGCAGCTGAAGCTCCTGGAATACCGGGGGTACGACAGCGCCGGCATCGCCTATCTGTGCAACGGGGACATCCGCATCCTGAAGCGCGCGGGGAAGCTGACGGAGCTCGGAAAGGCCGTCTCGGAGGAGATGCCGACCGCAGAGCTGGCGATCGCACACTCGCGATGGGCGACGCACGGCGGGCCGACGGATGAGAACGCCCACCCTCACTACGACCAGTTCCAGCAGATCGCCATCATCCACAACGGCATCATCGAGAACTACCTCGAGCTGAAGGAGCGGCTGGCGTCGGAGGGCCACTCCTTCCGCAGCGAGACGGACACGGAGGTCGCTGCGCACGTGATCGGCAGGGAGTACGAGGAGGGCGTTCCGCTGGAGGAGGCGGTCCGAAGGGCGGCCTCGAAGCTGCGCGGAGCCTACGCGTTCGTCGTAATCAGCAAGCGCGAGCCGGACAAGATCGTCGCCACCCGCAACGCCAGTCCCCTGATCGTGGGGTTGGGCGACGGCGAGCAGTTCCTGGCGAGCGACATCCCGGCGCTTCTGCCGTTCACCAGGCGAGTCGTGGTGGTAAAGGAGGGGGAAGTCGCGGTGCTCCGTCGGGAAGGGGTGTCCCTTTTCGACGGCACGGGGAAGCCGGCACCGCTCGAGCCGATGGAGGTGCAGTGGGACGTCGCCGCGGCGGAACGGGGCGGCTACGAGCACTTCATGATCAAGGAGATCCACGAGCAGCCCGACGTGATCCGGCAGTGCCTTCTGGGTCGCATCGACGAGGCCGGACGCATCCGATTCGAGAACATCTTCTCCGACTACGTCTGGACCGAGATCGACCGGATCAACATCGTGGCCTGTGGCACGGCGTACCACGCCGGCCTGATGGGCAAACACCTGTTCGAGAGGCTTCTGCGGCTTCCCACCGACGTGTTCCACTCCAGCGAGTTCCGTTACGGGGATCCTGTGCTCTCCGAAAAGTCTCTGGCAGTCTTCATCTCCCAGTCGGGGGAAACCGCGGACTCCCTTGCTGCCTTGAAGCTCTGTCAGCAGCGGCGGATTCGCACGCTGGGGATCGTGAACGTGGTGGGATCCAGCATCGCGCGCGAGTGCGACCGCACGATCCTGACCCAAGCCGGTCCTGAGATCTCGGTGGCCAGCACGAAGGCGTACACCGCCCAGGTCGTGGTGCTGTCTCTGCTGGCCTTTTACGTGGCGCAGGTCAGGGAGACGCCGGGCGTGAGGGTGGCGGAGGGGGTCGAGGAGCTGAAGAGACTCTCGGAGATGGCGAAGTGCGCTTTGGGCCTTGAGGAGCAGGCGGCGGCCTTGGCGGGCCAGGTCGCGGCATCTCCGTTGGTGTTCTTCATCGGACGCGCCGCGGACGCGCACGTGGCCCTGGAAGGCGCGCTGAAGTTGAAGGAGGTCGCCTACATCCCAACCCAGGAGTCGCCCGCGGGTGAGATGAAGCACGGTCCTTTGGCCCTTGTGGAGAACGGCGTGGTGGCGATCGTCGGAGCGACCGACGGCCGAGTCCGGGAGAAGACCGTCTCGAACATGATGGAGATCAAGGCGAGGGGCGGAACGCTCATCGCCCTGACTACCGACGACGACGAGACGACCCGTCAAGTCGCCGACCACGTGCTGCCCGTTCCGCGCTCTCGGTTCGAGTTCTTCTCGGCTCTGCTCAGCGTGATTCCGATGCAGCTGCTGGCCTACTACGTGGCGAGACATCGGGGCTGCGAGATCGATCAGCCCCGGAACCTTGCGAAGTCGGTCACCGTCGAGTAGGTCCAAGGCACCCGGCAACAATTCCGGTTGGTTTCCGCAGCCTCGCGAGCGGAATGGATTGTGTAGGAGACCAAGGCGGTGTTGTCCCGATCAGCGCAAGGAATCGCAATGTACAATGAGAGTGTTGAATGGGTTCAGCCCACTTGGGCGGCAAAGGAGCGCCTGTTGGGGTTCGTCGGAAGCTGCAACGGGTGATGGTATGGCGGTTAGTCGACCGATGATGACGGAAACGCGGACAAGTCCGATCCTGAACGGGGAGCGCCGGGCGCCGTCCCGAGGCTATCTGGTCGCGAAGAGGACTTTGGACATCGTCGTGTCCGCGACGTTGCTGTTGGTCCTGCTGCCGCTGTTCATGGTGTTGGCCCTGCTGGTGAAGCTGTCCAGCCCTGGGCCGGTGTTCTACTGCTGCGACCGCGTGGGCAAGGACGGCCGTCGCTTCAAGTTCATCAAGTTCCGCTCGATGTATGTGGACGCCGACCAGCGCTTGGCCGAGCTGATCGCCAAGAACGAGAAGGACGGGCCGATCTTCAAAATGGCGAAAGACCCGCGGGTGACCAAGGTTGGTCGGTGGCTCAGGAAGTTCAGCTTGGACGAGCTGCCCCAGCTCGTGCACGTGTTCACAGGTCACATGAGCTTGGTCGGCCCGCGCCCGCCGCTGCCGAGAGAGGTGGAGCAGTACAACGAGTACGCCCTCCAGCGGCTGAGCGTCAAACCGGGCCTGACCTGCTACTGGCAGATCTGCGGAAGGAGCAGGCTGTCGTTCGACGAGTGGATGGCCCTCGACCACAAGTACCTCGACGAGATGTCCTTCTGGACCGACGTGAAGATCCTGATCAAGACTCCTCTCTCCGTTCTCCGCGGCGAGGGAGCCTGCTGAGAGCCCCACGGGGGTCGTCCGATGGCACGAGGCTTGCTGGACGAGTGTTTCAACAAATGGGCTATCCTGCGCGATGCCCGATGCCGAAGATAAGAGGAAATGCCGATGCGTTCGTCACTGTGGATTCTTTTCGCCGTTCTGAGCCTCATGGGGTGGCTCGCTCCCGGAGCCGTGGCTCAGGGCACTCCCCCTGGCGACCGCCCTCTGGAGATTCCTTCCGACTACAAGCTGGGGCCTGAGGATGTCATCTCGGTTGTGACGAGGGATGTCCCGGAGCTTTCGGGTGACTTCCTCATCCGCTTGGATGGAAAGTTCACGATGCCGATCATCGGCGATGTCGAGGCGGCCGGCCTGACGGTCACGGAGCTCAAGTACCGACTGGAGCAGGCGCTGCGTCGGGAATTGCGAGAGCCCCAGGTCACCGTCAACGTCAAGCAGATGCGGCTCAACCGCGTCTATGTGTTGGGTGCGGTGGGGCGACCGAGCATCATCGACTACCGGCCAGGCTGGCGCCTGACCGAGGCCATTGCCGCGGTGGGTGGCTTGGCGAACCTGCCCGAGCGCCTGCGGGCCTTGGTGATCCGCGGCGGCAACACCACCGTGGTGGAGCTTCGGGAGATCTTCATCGACGGCAAGAACGAGTCCAACATCCTCCTGCAGCCTGGAGACGTGATCAGCATCCAGAGCGATGCGACGATCCGCGTGAACATCCTCGGTCCGGTGGGACGTCCGGGCTTGGTGACCATCCTGGAGGGCCAAGGAATCGTTGAGGCGCTCGCCGCCGCCGGAGGCGAGAGCGAGAGAGCCGCGCTCACCCGGGCGAAGGTGGTGCGCCGCGGACAAGAGATTCCGGTGGACATGTACGCTGCGGTCAAGAAGGGCCGCACCGACCTGAATCTGAAGCTCGAGGACAACGACACGATCATCATCCCGGAGGTCACCGCTCGGATCGCGGTGGTCGGTCAGGTGAAGCAGTCGGGCGCCCAGGTGATTCCCGACGGTCGAGAGTGGACGCTCTCCCAGGCGATCTCGAACGCGGGCGGTCCGGCACCCGGTGCAAAGACGGACGGCGTCACGATCATCCGGCAGACGCCCGAAGGCAAGGTCGAGAGGATCAACATCAACTACCGCGACATCATCGCGAACAAGCCGGGAGCGGTCGACCCGATCCTTCAGGATCGCGACGTGGTGTTCGTGCCGCAAAGCGGAAAGGCGGGCACCGGCGAGATCAGCGCCGTCCTTGGACTGGTGTTCTGGCCGTTGCGACTTCTTGGATTCTAGGACTTCGGCTGAACGGAACGGAGGCCCGGGCGGCGGACGCCGCCCGGGCCTTTCGCATGGGTCGGTCGGTACAATTCGGAAGCTCGCGCAGGGGCATCCCAGAATGAAGCACCAGACCGTCCTCGTGATTGATTTCGGCGGGCAGTACACCCAGCTGATCGTGCGCCGCTCCCGGGAGCTCGGAGTGTTTAGCGAGATGGTCCCTTGGACGCGGGCCGAGGAGCGGCTGAAGCGGGATCGGCCGGAGGCGGTGATCCTGAGCGGAGGTCCGCGGTCGGTGCGAGAGGACGGCGCCCCGACCATCGATTTCCGGCTGCTCGAGGGAATTCCGACCCTCGGCATCTGCTACGGTCTGCAGCTGATGGCTCACCGCTTGGGGGGCCGAGTCGTGGCTTGCGAAGCCAAGGAATACGGCAAGCGCCTGCTGAGCCATGTGGAGCCTGACTCGTGGCTGGCAAACCTGGACTCGCCCCAGGTGTGGATGAGCCATGGTGACCAAGTCGAGGAGGCTCCGCCGGGGTCCCGTGTGGTCGCCTCAACCGAGAGCTGTGCGGTCGCGGCCATCGAGGATCCGGAGAGGCGACTCTGGGGGGTCCAGTTCCACCCCGAAGTCAGCCACACCCCGGCCGGGCGCGAGGTTTTGCGGCGCTTCCTGTTCGATTTGGCCGGCCTGGCAGGCGACTGGACGAGCGAAGCCTTTCTCGAGGAATCGGTGGAGAGGATCCGGGAAGAGGTCGGCGATGGTCAGGTCCTCTGCGCGGTGAGCGGAGGGGTCGACAGCTCGGTGATGGCGGCGCTGCTCACGCGCGCCATTGGCGACCGGGCTGTGTGCGTGTTCGTGGACCACGGCCTCCTGCGCAAAGGTGAGGCCGAGCAGGTTCGAGAAACGTTCACCCGGGTGTTCCACCCCCGCCTGCTGGTGTTCGACGCCCGGGAGCGCTTCTTCAAGAGCCTCCAGGGTGTCACGGACCCGGAGCAGAAGCGCAAGATCATCGGGGCCGAGTTCGTTCGGGTTTTCGAGGAACACGCCGAGCAGCTGAGCGGCTGCAGCCATCTAGCCCAAGGGACTCTCTACCCGGACGTGATCGAGAGTGGGTCGGAGACGGCAGCCACGATCAAGACCCACCACAACGTCGGCGGTCTGCCGGACTGGATGCGCATGAAGCTGATCGAGCCCCTGCGATGGCTGTTCAAGGATGAGGTTCGGGCGGTTGGCCGCGCGTTGGGGCTTCCGGAAGAGGTCGTGGAGCGGGAGCCCTTTCCTGGGCCCGGCCTAGCGGTGCGCATCTTGGGCGAGGTGACCCCGGAACGGGTTCGCATCGTACAGGAGGCCGACTGGATCTTTCGCGAGGAGCTCAGGCGCAGGGGTCTGCACCGCGGCATTTGGCAGAGCTACGCCGCCCTTCTGGACGTGCGGAGCGTCGGAGTGATGGGCGACGAGAGGACCTACCAGCAGCCCATCGTGCTGCGCGCGGTAGAGAGCGAGGACGCCATGACCGCCCGGGCCAAGCCCTTGGACTTTGAGGTCCTCGAGGCGATTGCGAACAGGATCGTCAACGAGGTGCCGGGCGTGAACCGGGTTCTGTACGACCTAACCAGCAAACCCCCGGCTACGATCGAATGGGAGTGAGAGCAGTCGCTCAGCGGTAAACGAGGACCCAATCCTCGGCGGTGGGCGCATCGAAAAAGCCGGACGTCTCGGACGCCCGAGAGGTCTGTCCGGTACGGGGGTCGTACCACTCCCACCGTCCGCCCTTCGCGAGTTTCTCTGCGGCCGGGCGCACGGGTCTGGGCGAGGGAAGGTAGATCGCTGCTTTCCGGCCGTCCCGGGTTCTGCAGGCTCGCGCGGTCTCGATGCCTTCTCCGAGACCCGCGCCGACGAGGGACTGGTCCGGAATCAACTCGAACAGACCCATGCCTAGCATCAGTTGCTTGAGGTGAACCAGTTGCCTAGCCCCTGGCAACGGCAGCGACTGCCTCCACGTTCCGATCGGATGGTTGATCTTCTCGTAGCCGGGTTGCGCCATCTGCCAAACAGCGTGGCATCCGTAGGTCACCCCGCAGCCGCCGGCGAACACGCTGGCGTAGCTCGCCCGACGGACGTGGTAGGCGCCGAAAGGCGGGATGTTGAGGTCCTTGAGTTCGAACATAGCCTTGAAAGGCCGGTGGTTCTCGTAGTTCGGCTCGCCGTCGAGAGTCGGCTTTGGTGGATCCAGAGAGAGATCGTGCTCCACCATGAGATCGGGCCTCGTGTCGAACCAGCCGTGCCCTGACTGGAACATGTTGAAGTCGAGCCAATCCTCCCGGTGAACGAAGTGGGACGAGCTGCGGCCACCTTGGGGATGGAGGGTTGTGAGGTGCCGCACCTTCTCCTTGTCTCGGATTCCCTCGATCATGGCTCGAAGGATCGGAAGATGCTCCGCTTCGATCGTTCGGTCCCCCCCGAGGATCCAAACAAGGTTCTTGCGGTGCCCGTAGCGCTCGCCCAGGAAGCGGCCGTACTCGCGGGAGTTCCGAGGGTCGAAGATCACCGGACCGAGTCCCCAAGCAAGGTTGAACTTGTCACCCCAGGTTGGTAGGAACCCGATCGTGATTCCCTCCTTCTCGGCGACGTCGAAGGCGAAGTCCACGAGGTTCCAATACGGCTCGTTGGGTCGGGTAGGGTCCTCCCCATGCAGAGGCAGATGTCCCTCTCGGTTTGGAGTGCGCAGTCCGTCCAACTCGGACAGAGCAACGGCCTGCACCACGTTGAAGCCCTGCTGACGTCGGGTGGTCAGGTACTCGACGATCTCCTCCCGGGACATTCGGTGGAACAGCTCCCACGCGGTGTCACCCAGCCAGAAGAACGGCTTGCCTTCGGCGGTTTGGAGGTGCCGGCGTCCAGGATGGACGGAAGCGGGGTAGTCGGCCATACCGACAGGCTACCACGCCGATCAGTCGGCGAGTACGGAGACTGCGGTGAGCACCACCTTGCCAGGTTGCGCGGCCTGGGGGAAGAGATCCCAGTAGACCTCGCCAGTCACCGGGTCGACGAGGCCGTTGTGCAGCGTGACGCGTCCCGGCAACCGAACGGCGAAGGATAGACCTACGAGGGGCGAGTTGTCGCTGCTTTCCGCTTTCTTCGGAGACACCTCCTGCGAGGGGTCCGAGGCGAGCAGGGCGGCCTGCACCAAGGCTTTCCTCTGTTCCGGCTTCAGGCGGCTGCCCAGACGCAGCGTGAGCGCTTGCTCGAAAGCGCCGAAGAGCCGAGCCCGAAGCTTCCTCTGCATCGACTCCTGGCCCGAGAAGGGAAGTTGGGGCAGCAGAGGGTCGGGTGGACCGAACAGCGTGCGCCAGACGCGCTGCTGCACGTCTCGGGCGATCTCTCGCGCCTCCTCGAGGGTGGCGGTGTTGGGCGGCAAAGCTGCCAGGATGGCCTGGGCACCCCGGTCGAGCTCTTCCTCTCCGGTCTGTGAGGGTGCACCGAGCCACTCCACTGTGACCGAGTACTTCCATCCATTGGAGGACCGATCCACCCTGACGGTCGACCTGGTGACCTTCCCCTTCTCCGTCAACAGCGTCATCCCAGCATCGACGTCCTCACCGATCGGCAGGTTCCGAGTCCCGGTGATGATCACGTTGCCATCCTTGTCCGTGGTTCTCTCGACCTTCCACACCTGAGGATCAGGGAGAACGAAGATCTTCTCCGGCGGCTTGGCGAGTCCGAAGGGGTTACCCTCGTCGGGCTTGGGCACTCGCAGCTGCACGGTGAGGACGGCTTGGCCGTCGTCCGAAACCGCCACGCTGGAATCTGCGGAGCCACACCCTGCAACCACCAGCATCGTGAGGGCGAACGCCGCGATCCAGACGGGCTTCTTCATGGACGCACTATACCGGCTCAACCTCGCGAAGGCAGGCAAACTTGCTGGGAAAGTCCCTGCGTCAGGGACTGGTCGGCCGATTCCGATGGGAAATGCAGTAGATTAGGAATATGGTTCTCATCAGAAAGGGATTGGCCGTTGGCGCCCTCTGCCTGCTCGGGTCGGTTGCCCACTCGCTCGGCCTGACTGGCGATCCGGTGTCCGATGGGTGGACGATGGTTGGGAACTCGCAGGACACGAACCTCCTCGCGGATCTCAACGCAGGCCCGCTGTCTTTCGACGTGTATTCCGTAGTGGGGCCTTGGAGCCAGTTCTCCAGCGGGTTCAACTCCGCCGGGGCTGTCGGTGACGTGTTTGGCAAGGCCGGCTGGGCCGCCACGGACATCGTTCTCGGGTTGGGGTTCGTAGCCGGCTACGACGGCACGCAGGGATCCTTCGTTCGGTCGGCCTACTTCAAGTTCGACTTCTTGGGCACGGGACCTTGGAAGCCGGTGTACGGCGGCGATCCGGAGGACGGGGATCGCTCGAGGAGCAAGTTCACGCCAAGCCCGTTCGGGTCGACCTCGTACATCAAGGGCGGGTTCCAAGGCTATATCCATCAACAGAACGGGTTCATCGCCCTCGCGCAGAACTACTCGGACCAATCCAAGAACGTGTTGAGCCTTGGGAACAGCTCCGCTCCGTATGTGCTCTCTCTGTCGAGGGGTGCGACTCCCGATCCGTTCTATCCGCAATGGAATCTGGTGGAGAGCGGGGAGTTTCTACTGAACTACACGCTGCTCAAAGCTACGGTGCCCCAGGTTTCTGGGTTCAACCCGCTCTTGAAGATGGTGATGGGAGTCTACGGCCCGAATTACGGCGACGATATCGCGTTGTTCGGTCCTGACTCCGGTCAGGACGTCGTTTGGCAGTATCAGGACGGCGTTGGGCCTTCCAGCATCCCTGTGCCTGAGCCGGCGACGGTCGGCTTGGCGGTGCTCGGCCTCGGCATGGCCCTGCGTCGCCGCCGCAAGTGAGGCTGGCTGCCAAAACGCAGGACGGGGCTGGCTCTGTGGAGCCAACCCCGTTTGGCGTTTCGAGCGGTCAACGCTACAGTCGAACGCCCAGGGAAACCGTGAATCCGCGGAATTCGGTCTCTCCAAACGTGTAGGAGACCTCGAAGAAAGGCTGCGGCACGGGCGACGGAACGTTCGCCACCGACGACCCGAACCCAACCTGCGCGATCCACCCGTCCTTCGACTCGAACGGCGATCCCCCCCTAGGCTCGACCCTTGCGAAACCCAGGCCGCCGGTCAGGTAGCTGGTTCCTCCCGGCTGGCTCACCCTCGCGGTAGCGAGCAGACGGTAAAGGGTGCCGTCTTCATCGCCACCCTTCCGCAGGCTGCCTCCGAAAACCACCGATGGGCTCAGGCGCACCTCGACGGGGGTCAGCGGCAGCTTCAGCAGAGTCAGGTCCGTACCCAGCTCCAAGCCCTCGAGACGCACGGACGCTCCGCCGTTGCCCGAGAAGGACTCCCCGGAGTAATAGCCCGCTTTGACGGCGAGGCCCTGACTGAAGGCCGTCGAGGCGAGCGCAGAGACACCCAAAACGCCGAGCGCGAATTTCATGCTCGGCACCGTACCCGATTTCTAGCCCTCATGGACCAGGTCTCCCGCCACGCCCCAGAGGTGCCCAGTCCGAGCTAGGACCCGCACGGTGCGTCCGACCAGGTCCGCGGTCCCCTCGAAGTGGACCATTCGGTTCTCCCGAGAGAAGCCTTGGAGCCGGGCAGGGTTCTTGGGCGATGGCCCCTCCACCAACACCTCGAAGGTCTTTCCAACCGCCGCTTGGTTCTTCCGCACGCTGATCCCGTTCTGCAGTTCCACCAGCTCGCGGATCCTTCGGCGGCGCTCTTGGATCGGCACCTGAGGCAGGTCGGCAGCTTTGGTTCCCGGTCTCGGGCTGTAAACGAACATGAACGCGCCGTCGAACTGGAACTCCTCCACTGCCTTCAGCGTGTTCTGAAACTGTTGCTCCGTTTCACCGGGGAAGCCCACGATCAGGTCGGTTGTGATCCCGATCCCAGGAACGGCTTCGCGCAGCTGCACGACAATCTCCCGGAACCTCTCGACGGTGTAGAGGCGCCGCATTGAGCGCAGGACCTCGTCGTCGCCGGATTGGAGCGGAAGGTGCACATGCTCCATCACCTTGGGACAGTCCCGGATCGTCTCGATGAGGTCCCTTCGAAAGTCGGTCGGGTATGGACTGGTGAATCGGATCCGCTCGATGCCGTCGATCTCTGCGACTCTCCAGAGAAGTTCGCTGAACGGCACCCGGCCCTCTTGGAGGTTCTTGCCGTAGCTGTTCACGGTTTGGCCGAGGAGAGTGATCTCCTTGGTGCCGTTCTCCGCAAGCAGCCGGATCTCCTCAAGGATCTCCTTCGTGGGGCGGCTCCGTTCGCGTCCGCGGGTGATGGGGACGATGCAGAACGTGCAGAACTTGTCGCAGCCGTACTGAATCGGCACGAAGGCCTTGAGCTTCGGTCTCCGATGAAGGTGTCGTGCCGGTACGTCGGTGACGATGGCGCCCTTCCTTTCGGGCAAGGAAAGGCTGCTGGCGAACTTTCGCTCCTGGAGCGCGTGCTCCACCAGTGCGGCCACCTCGTCGATGTGCCCGGTTCCGAGAACGAAGTCCACGTGGGGAGCTCTCTTCCGAATCTCCTCGGCTCTGGCTTGCGCCATGCACCCGCAGACGCCGATCACCCGCTCCGGGTTGGCCCGCTTCAGCTCCGCGAGTTCGCCGAGGAGGGAGAAGGCCTTTTCCTCCGGCTTGCGCCGAACGCTGCAGGTGTTCAGAAGGATCACCTGAGCCTCTCGCAGCGTCGCCGCCGGTTCGAAGCCCAGCGCCTCGAGGGACAGGGCCAGCTGCTCGGAGTCCTCCTCGTTCATCTGGCATCCCCACGTCTGGATGAAGTAGGTGGAGGACCGAAACGAGGGGCTGCTGGGTTCGAGCCTCAGGAGGGTCCGCGGCGTGGCCATCGGCTCGGGAAGGATACCCGCCGAGGGCCCCGCCCGACGGTCCAAGGACCGGCACCGTATAATCAGTTGCCGTGAGTCCGAGCTTGGTCAACCGAGTCTGCACGTTCCTCGCATTCGCCGGGATGTTCGTCGCCGGGGTCCTCAGCCTCGGACATCTGCTCGGCTTGACCATTCCCTGTGGAGTGGGCTCGGGGTGTCAAGAGGTCGCCCGGCATCCGAGCTCCGTGTGGTTCGGCATTCCCGTCGCCGTGATCGGCTTCTTCGCCTACGCGGTCCTCGCGGGCATCTCCCTTCTTCGCGGAGCGAAGGGGACGGAAGGCGGCCGCATGCTGGTGAACCTCGGGTTCTTCCTGACCGGGGTGGCTCTGGTCGTCCAAACGGGACTGTCCTTCTACGCACTCCTTTTCATTCAAAAGACCTGCGACTGGTGTTTGGCCTCCAACGCCATTCTGGTGCTGCTGTTCCTCGCACACGCCGTTCTGTCCCAGCAGCACGCCCGCGGAAAGGCGGTTCCTCCGGCGAAGAGCCCGATGGAGTGGTCCTACGCCGGTGCTTTGGCGATTCTGAGCCTCGGTGGAATCGGCGCGATGGCCTCGCAGATGCGAAGCGATGCGGCGAAGACGCCGTTGGCCAAGGATGCCGAGAAACTGATGACGGCGGACGTGCTCATTCGGCAGGGCGGACCCTTCCTAGGCAACGCGGAAGCCCCCATCACGATCGTCGAGTTCGCCGACCTGTTCTGCCCGGCATGCCGCTCGAGCTATCCGATGGTTCGCTCGCTGGTCCAAGAGAGCGGCGGCCGATTCCGGCTGCTGTTCCGGCACATGCCCCTCTACAAGCTCCAGGGTCACGAGTACGCTTTGGTGGCGGCCGCGCTGGCCGAGGTGGCGAAGGAGAGCGGACGCTTCTACGACTTCATCGAGGCGGTTTTCGAGGCTCCCGAGGACGAGGTCAAGACGATCGATGGTCTCATGGCCGTGATGGAGAACCTGGGAATCGACTCCAAGAAGGCTGTTCGGCGCGCGCAGGACCCGGAGGACGCCGCCTTCAAACGCATGTACGAGGACGTGGAGCTAACCAGCCGCTTGGGGATTCAGATGACGCCGACGTACATCATCCTCATGGACGGTGTTTCACCGAAGGTGGCCAACAGCAACACGCTCAGGCAGATCCTTTCTCAACCCCCCTATGCGTCGAACGGATCGGCGGCGCGCTAGAGTCCTCGTGGCGATGTCCGGCGGCGTGGATAGCAGCGTCGCCGCGGGCCTCCTCCTTCGTCGGGGCTACGATGTCGTCGGGGTGACCTTGCAGATCTGGCAGGAGTCCCAAACCGATCCACGCCACAGCGGCTGTTGCTCCCTCGGCGCGGTGGAGGATGCCCGGCGGGTGGCGCGGGCCCTCGGCATCCCGCACTACGTGCTGAACTACCGCGAGCTGTTCCGCGATACCGTGATCCAGAACTTCGTTCAGGAGTACGCCGTCGGCCGCACCCCGAACCCTTGCGTGCAGTGCAATCGCTTCGTGAAGTTCGACCCCTTGTTGGAGCGCCTGGACGAGTTCGGGGCGGAAGCGTTGGCGACGGGACACTACGCCCGCATTCGCCGCACCCGTGACGGGCGTTGGGCTCTCCTGAGCGCCCGCTGCACACAGAAGGACCAGAGCTACGTGCTCTACATGCTGCAAGGCGCCAAGCTGGGACGCTTGATGTTTCCGCTCGGCGATCTACCAGACAAGGATGAGACGCGCCGCTTGGCCTCCGAATGGGGTCTGCCTGTGGCGTTCAAGCCAGACTCCCAAGAGATCTGCTTCGTCAGCGAAGCCGGTGGCTACCGAGAGTTCCTTCGCAATGTGAGCCCCGGGGCCCTCGAGGAGGGTGAAATGGTCTCCGCTGACGGCAGGCCTCTCGGCCGTCACAGCGGCATCGCAGGCTTCACGATTGGGCAGCGCAGAGGGTTGGGCATCTCCTCTCGGGACGGCAGGCCGCTGTACGTGATCGGCATTGAACCGAGGGAGCGAAAGGTGGTTGTCGGCCCGGAGAAAGGGCTCCTGAAGCGCTCGCTGACCCTGGAGGAAGTGGTGTGGGGGCCGATCGGGGCGGTTCGGAGTCCTCTGCGCGTGCGAGCGAAGATTCGATCGAACATGGACCCCGCTCCGGCCAGACTCGTCGTTGACCACGACGTTCGAATCGTGTTCGATCAGCCGATCCGGGCGATCACACCCGGTCAGACCGCGGTCGCCTACGTCGGTCGGACGGTCGTCGCCGGTGGAACGATCGCTTCCGCACACGATTGAAGCTGGGGCCGCAACGATTCGCGTTCGGGCCGTGTACAATGGTGTGCACTGGAGGTTGACTATGAGCGAATCCGAAGACCGGAACGCTATGCTGTACCTGCTCGCCGGAGTCGGCATCGGGGCCCTCATCGGCGTGGCTGCCGGGATGCTCTTCGCTCCGAAGCCCGGCCTTGAGACCCGTGAGGAGCTCCGCGAGAAGCTGAAGGAGATCAAGGAGAAGACTGATCAGTGGGTCGCTGAGCAGAAGGCCAAGCGGCAACAGGTCGCGAAGTCCGAGGAAGCCAGCTCCTGACCCTTCCGTCCCAACATGGGTTGGCGTGTTGTCGTGTGGGCGGCCTTGGTTCTGGCCGCCCTTGTCTTTCTCTACCTGGTGAGGGGCATTCTGCTGCCCTTCATCGTGGCGGGGCTCGTCTGCGCCATCCTGGATCCCACGGTTCAGAAGCTTCGTCGCCGCGGGATGAGCCGGGGGGCGGCCGTGCTGTCGATCTTCCTCCTGTTCAGCCTCGGGGTCGTCGCCGTTTCCGTACCGGCCGCGCAGATTCTAGGGCAGCAGCTCACCGGCTTCAAGGACCAGATCGACCGTTACGTGCAGGATCTGAGAGAGGCGGAGGAGAGGGAGAACTTCTTCGTCAGCTGGCGACCTCCCTTGATGGTGCAGAAACACGGACGGAAGGACCAGATCGATCTCTTCCTCGAGCGCAACCGGTCCACCTTGGAGCGCTTCGGCCTTCCCACCACTAGGCGCGCGCTGATCGATCAGTACCTGGCGCCGCATCAAGAGACGATCACCAGTTCGGTCCAGAGCTTCTTCAACGGGTTTTTGGGGATCGTTCGGTCGCTGGCCAGCCAGCTGCTGTTCCTGCTCCTGACTCCGTTCCTCACGCTGATCATGCTATGGGACCTCGACCAACTCAAGCGCCGCTCCGCGTCGTGGGTCCCCCCATCGATCCGCGCTGAAACGGTGGCGTTGGTGGGCGACATTGTTCGTGTGTTCGTGGGTTACCTGAGGGGCGTAACTCTGGCGGTGCTGCTCTACATCGTCACGTGCTCGATCCTCCTCACGGTTCTGCGAGCCCCTTACTCGATGCTGTTGGGCCTGCTGTTCGGTGCCATCTACCTGGTGCCATACGTCGGAGCGATGATCAGCGCGGTGACGCTCCTCGTGGTCACCGGGCTGAGCGGCAACGGTCAGGTGGCGCTGTGGCAGTTTCCCACTCCCTGGCACGCGGCCGTGGCGATCACCGGCATCTTCATCGTCTACGGGCTCCTGTTCGATCAGCTGGTCTATCCGCGCGTCGTGGGCCGCTCCGTGGGCCTCCATCCCTTGGTCAGCATGTTCGTGATCCTGTCCGGGGGGGCCCTTTTTGGAATCCTGGGAATGCTGCTCGCCTTCCCGATCGCCGGTTCCCTGAAGGTTGTTCTCGACCGCCTGCTGAGGGTCACCTCGCAGACGACCTCGGCGGCCACTCTGCCCGCGGTGCCCTTGCGGCATCGGAGCGGCTTGTGAGTTCAGGAGACCGGCTCATCGATGGCGGCCAGCTGGGCGAGGATCGCGGTCGCCCGGGCCCCGCGGCAGCTGCAGAGGGGCACTCGATGAACGGCCCGGGTCCTGAGGCACTGCGGACCGCCTGGGCTTCACCGATGCTGTAATCTGAGCCCATGCCGGGTGAGTGTGCCCCCCTTCGACGAGGCACCGTGCTGGCCGAGCGCTTCGTGGTTGGAGACGTGCTCGGTCGGGGAGGGTTCGGCATCGCGTACTTGGGTGAGGACCTCAAGTGGGGCGAGCTCTGCACGATCAAGGAGCTGGCTCCCGCCGGGGCCGAGCGTCGTCCGGACGGACTGGTTGAGCTGCCCGGCGACGGACCTTATCGCCGACGCCTCCGTGACAGGTTTCTGCAAGAGGCAGAGCGAACCGCGGGTCTTCGGGCAGAAGGAGTTCTGCCCCCTCGTGCTTGGTTCGTTCAGAACGGCACGGCCTACGTGGTCACCGAACACGCCGAAGGCGCCGAGACGTTGGAGCAGCGGCTGAGGAGAAGAGGCAGACTTCCTTGGGAAGAGGTTCTTCCGATCGCTGTCCGGTTGCTACGAACGTTGGAGGGCATCCACCGCGCCGGGTTGCTGCATCGGGACGTCAAACCGTCCAACATCCTCCTCGTCTCAGAAGGGAAGGTGTGGCTCATCGACTTCGGGGCGGCGATGGAGTGGCACGCCGACTCCGAGAACGCGCACCTGCTGGTGTTCACACCAGGCTACGCGCCGCCAGAGCAGCTTGATCGGCATGGCGTTCGAAGCCCGGCGACGGACATGTATGCCGTGGCAGCGACTCTGTACGAGGTCCTCACAGGCACACCACCCCCGCCGGCGACCGACCGACTGATTGGGGTACAGCTGCGACCTCTCCACCAAGTCAGGCCCGATCTGGATCCGAGCGTGACCGACGCGATCGAGGCGGCTTTGGAGCTGGACCAGAAGCTGAGGCCTCAATCGGCGTCAGAGTTCTTGGCGAGGCTCGAGAGGGGGATGGTCACGGGAGCGCTTCAGGGCGACTGGAGGGATTTCGATGAGCGCGCTGTGCGGCTCGCCGGGTTCCGGTACGGGCGCTGGGAATGCCCAGGGTGCGGCGGGGTGCTCGAGCGAGTCAAGCCGCTTCGGAGAGGCCGTTGCCCGGTGTGCAGGGAAGGAACGATCCGCCCGCGGGAGATTCCGACCGACGTCTGTCCCGCCTGCCGAGCCGGAGTCTTGCGTCGATGGCCGGCGCCGGTGCCAGTCTGTCCCGTCTGCAGGGCAGGACTGATGAGGCGGCCGCATGCCCTGTTGCTCGGCTCCGGACGCCGGTTGCAGTGTCAGCAGTGCGGCTTCGTCTTGGAGCACGTTGCAGGAGATCGTTGGCGAGCGCGACCTGACCCGAAGAACCCTGCGATCCCATCGGGGGAACGGTCGGCGGACGATTGGATCAGAGCCTCTGGTTGCTCTCCGAAGGTCGACGTCTGCGACTCCTGCGGTGCGAGGCTGGAATGGGAGCAGGATGAGCGGTGGCGCCTTGCCGGCACGATCCAACATGGAATGGAGTGGGATCGGCTCTACCGGGAGGAATGGGCTTGCGTCGCCGCTGGTTTGGAGCCGACGGCTGGAAACGCCGCATGCGACCGCTGCGAGGCCGAGTACTTCGTGGATGTGGAGCGGGTAACCCTCCTGGGAGGCCACCGAGATCCGTTCGGCTTCGTGGATCGGCATCAAGGACGGTGCTTCGATTGGGACCAGCTCACTTGGGTGGGCGTGGGCAAGACTTCGCTTGTGCCGGGCGTACTGTGCAGCCGCTGCCAAACAGAGTTCGACTTCGCCGGGGATGAGCTGCGACTGGTCCGGGGAGAGGGAAGACTTGCGGGGGCGGCGGCCGAAACGATGTCCATGGAGGATTGGCACCGAGTCGCTCAGGGGCTGCCGCGCTCGGCCGAGGAGGACCTGTTCCAAGAACGTTTCGACGAGGCGATCGTCTCGGCCTATGAGCGGGGCGAGATCGATCTGGCCGCCAGACAGGGCCTTCTCTGGGATGGGCCAGCTCGGTGGAGGTGGGAGACCCCGAGGGGGGCCAGCGGGGGTTGCTCCAGGGCCACGGTGGAGCGTGACCTCATCCGCCTAAGGAGGCTTCCCCGAGCGTTGACGATCTCGCTGGCGGAGGGATTTCTGCTTGAGGAGTTGGAGGGCGACGGCCTCGCTCTCGAAGTGAAGCAGTGCCGCCTCCTGTTGTGGCCAGAACCAATCGTTCTGGCCGTCCGCCTAGGCAGCGGGACAAGGAAGGTGCCGCTGGACGTTCAGAGTTTGGGAAGACGACTCCGCCATCTTGCTGGGAATCAGGACATCCCATAACCATGCGGGGAGTCGCAGCGTCCCTGCGACGGAACAGGACCTCCGGGATCCGTTTTGGATCGGGGGTCTTTCATGTTGGGAATTCTCGGGGCAATCGTCCTGGCGGGGATCAGCGCGAATGTTCCTGGCTCCAGCACTGTGGCAGGGATGCCGCATCGGCCGCTTCTTGTGGCTCCTCGGAGTCCTGGAGTCTCGATGCCTCAGAAGCCATGGAGAATCAGCCCTGCTCTGCCGCCTTCACCCAGATGGTCCCCATCGGACCCTTTTCGGCGCCGGGTCGACTGGGAGGACCTGGAGGCGACGTTGTACGCCTGGGCGCCTGAACACCCCAGCATTCTGCTCACTCCTGCGAGACTTGAAGAGATCAACAAGCTGAGGCTGAGCGACTCTCGGCTGTCCTCGTGGATCGCACACGTTCGGCGGATGGCGGACGAAGCGGTGGGCCAGAGTCCTGCCGCCAACGCTTGGGTCACTGTGTACGGACCGGCCACGAACAACATCGAGGTCGCGCGCTTGGCCCTCAAGCGGATCCAGTGTTGCAGTCTGATCTGGCTGCTGACCGGAGAGGTTCGCTACGCCGACCAAGCTCGGGCGGAGGCACTGGCGCTGTCGATCTTGCCGTGGGGAGGCGACTTCGACTATCTCGCGACGGCCGAAGCGACGAATGCGCTCGTGATCGGGTACGACTGGCTCTACCACCGACTCTCAGTGGCCGACCGAGCTTCCATTCTGGATGGAATCCGCAGGTCGATCACGAACACGAACCGTCTGATCGACGGGGGAGCGTGGTGGCTCAGGAAGCCGTTCAACGCGAACAGCGTGATGACCGCCTCCGCCATCCTGGGTGCGTTGGCCTACGCGGATGTGGACAAGGATCTGTCCTACGAGACCCTGCGCCGCGCACTGCCCGCCCTCTCGCTTTCCATAGGTTCGCTGGGATCCGATGGCGGCTGGATGGAAGGCTACACGTACTGGGACTTCGCTACCCGATACATGGCCTACGGTCTGGGGGCACTCGAGACGACCCTCGGAACCACGTTCGGTCTGGAGGCGGCGCCCGGCCTGCGGTGGGCCGGGGACTACAAGCTGATCGTCGGCGGACCGCGATTCCAGGCGTTCAACTTCGCCGATTCGATCACCGACGCATCTCCTGCGGCCCAGATGCTCTATTTCGCTCGGAAGTACAACCGCCCCGAGTGGGCGGAGTGCGAGCGCAGGAGCGTCTCCGTCAGGGGGCCTTGGCCGATGCACGTCGTCTGGTACACATCGGCCGGCTCGGAGTCTGACATCGTGGCCCGCGTGCCGTCCAAGGTGTTCCATGCTGGCGGCCTGGCGGCCCTGCGGGCGTCCCTCACAGACGGCAACGCGGCGGCTGCAGCCTTGAAGGCCGGCGACAATGGAAACGTGCACTGCATGCAGGAGCTGGGGAACTTCCTCTTCGAGGCCATGGGGGTCCGTTGGGCCGTGGACTTCGGCTATTACGATGCGGGGTTCCGAGCGCTGACCTCGTCGCAAAACCTCCTCCTCTTCGACGGACGGCAGCAGGCTGTGAACGTGCGCGCTTCCTTCGTGGACTTCTCGGACGTTTCGCGTTGCCCGTATGCCGTGGCCGACCTTTCGAGCGCCAACCCCGGGATCGTCTCGTTTTGGAGGCGCGGCGTCGCTCTCCCCGGGGGCAGATGGGCGATGGTGCAGGACGAGTTCCTGGCGACGCCGGGCACGCTCGTGCAATGGAAGATGCACACGTTCGCCGAAGTCGAGACGTTCGGTTGCGTGGCGCGCCTGACGCAAGCGGGGAAGTCGGCCACCCTCATCGTCTCCGATCCTCCCGGCGCCATCATCGAGGTGGCGAGAGTGGGGGACAGAGCCACAACGCCGGCCGACGCCAACGCCAACGAGGTCCAATTCCGGTTCCGTGCAGACGGAACGTTGCAGACGGTTCGGGTGCTGCTCCTCCCCGAGTGGCCGGACCAGATTCCGCCTGCGGGATGGATGTGCCTTCCCCTGGATCAGTGGAGCGCGCTCTACCGGTGACGGGGGCCGCGGTTCGCGAGGGGTATAAACTAGCCTCGTTCTTCCGATGGTACAAGTGGCGGCTCGGGATGCTCAGGCCCGAGCCGGGGTGGCGGGGATGCCTGGGACGGTCGGCTCATGATTAGGATGCATTTTCGGCGCGTCGCGGTCTTCTCCGTGCTCGGGGTCGTGATCGCGCTGGTTGTGGGATTGCTCATGCCCACGGTTTGGGAAGCCCGGGCCGAGATTCTCTTCGGTGCGGAGGACTCGCGCAGGGTTGTCGGGGCGACCACCGACCCCGTGGATCAGATCCTTCAGCTCGGGAATCAGGGAACCGTCGAGACGGAGCTTCAGATCATCCGATCGGAGACGACCTTCGCCAACGCCCTGCAGGCAGCGGCGGAGAAGCTGTCCGATCCAGCCCTGCTGCGGGACTACGAAGACCTTTATCTGATGTACGACGTGAAGGGACAGGAGATGTCCCGCATCGCCCAAGTTCGGGTGAGGGCTTATTCGCCCGAATCAGCGGCGGCGATCGCCGACGAGATCGGACAGGTCTACAACGAGCTCCGGCAACAGGCGATCCGAAGATCGGTGGTGCAGGCTCAGGAATACCTCGACTCGCAGGTGCGGAGCGCCGAACGGGATGTGCGCGAAGCCGAGCAGAGGCTGGAGAGGTTCAAGGTTGACCGCGGCTTCACGGACTTTCAGACGCGAAGCGCCGAAGCGACCCGCTACGAACAGGAACTCGCGCGGCTGCTGGACAAGGCCAGAGCCGAGGCTGACGGGCTGAGGTCGGCGATCGCCCGACAACGGCAGAAGATCGCCCAGACGCCAGCCACGAGTCTTGAGGCGAGCACCGAGACGAAGAGTCCGGTGGTGACGCAGATCGAGCAACAGATCGCCGAGTACCAGCGTCAGCGCGTCGAAGCGTTGCGCTTCTATCGGGAGGACTCGATCAAAATCAAGAACTTGGATACGGTGCTGGCGGAGTGGGAAGCCAAGCTGCTGGAGGCGCGCAAGCGGGAGATCGTTCCCACAGGCCGCCAAACCTCTCCCGATCCGGTGCGTAGGCAGCTGGAGCTGCAGCTCGTCGGCAACGAGGTCCAGTTGACGAGCCTCGAGAGCCAGATTGCCGCGCTCGAAGGCGAGCTGGGCCGCCAGCGCGAGCGCCAGAAGGCACTTCCGAAGGACGAAGTGGAGCTGCGGCGCCTCACCCGTGAACTGGAGATTCTGGAGGCGAAGTACCGCAGGCTCAAGGCGCAGGCGGAGGACCTGAAGGACAAGACGGAGACCATTCGCGTCTCCGCTCAGGTGCTTGGTCCCGCGCGCGTGCTGAGGCGGCCGGTTTCGCCGAATTACTGGAAGCTAGGCTTCATCGGGCTGGTGTGCGGCATCTGCCTTGGCCTGCTGTACACCTCGGCGGTCGAAGCGATGCGGCTTCGTGTGTCCACATCCCGCCAGCTGTCGGAACTCACGGGTCTGCCGGTCTCGGCGAGCGTGCCGAAGCTGCCGCCCCGGGCCGAGCAGGTCTTGACGGAGGCGCCGAACGACCCCGACGCCAAGCCGCTGGAGTCGTTCCGGTTCTTGGCCTTCGCGAGCACCGCCAAGTTCGAGTCTCTGCCACGGGTGTTGTTGTTCACATCGGCGCAGGGAGCCGACGCCACCGTTCCGGCGGTTCAGTTCGCGATCGCGGTCGCCCAAACTGGCTTGCGTACCCTGCTGGTGGACGCGGACTTGCGACGCGCCTCGGCCAGCGAGCGGCTTCTGAAGGACCCGCGGCCGGGCGTCTCGGACCTCCTTGGTCGTTCGATGCTCCCTACGGAGGAATCCGACGTTCTTCTCGGCACCCAGCACGAGAACCTCTGGTTTCTGCCAGCTGGAAGCGAGACGGGAGGCTCCCTGGCGGACTATCAAACGTCGTTGGTGACGGGCTTCTTGGACGCCTTGAAGGCTCGAGCCGACGTCGTCATCCTCGATCTGCCCGCGTGCGACGTGCTGTCCGACGCCGCACGGCTGGCCAAGCTGGTGGACGAGGTCTATCTGGTTGTGTCCGCGAGGGATACCCAGTATCGCCAGGTCCCGCAGGCGCAGGAGATCTTGGCTCAGAGCGGTGCGAGGGCGATCAGCCTGATCCTCACCGACGCATCGCCCGACGACGAGCCGTTCTCTGCCGCCGCAACGATCTGAGGCCGGGCATGCACGGGTCTTGGCCGCTGTCGCAGGACCGTTCCAGAGGTCAACACGACAGCTTTCCTTGGCGACTCTTTCTACAGGTTGGCACGTTCTGCCTCCTTGCATCGGTGCTCGCCCTGCTCGTTGCCTGGCCGTCGGTCAATGGCCTGGTTAGGAATGCCGCCATCTTCGGGGGAACGATCTGGCTCATGGTGGCCTGGGGGCGAATGGAGGCACCCCTGCGGATGCCGGGGGCGATCGTGGGAGTGCTCCTGCTACAAGTCTGGAGCGGGGTGACCGTTTTGCTCGCTGCCGGCTTGATCGGTCGCCTCAACCCTTTGGGAACGATCGACTTCTTCCTGATGCGGCACCTGTTCGTGTTCTTCGCCGCATCGGTTTTGGTGTACCTCGTCCCCATCCTGCGCACCCGGCTGGTCAACATCGTGCTGGGTGCCCTCACCGTAGTTGCGCTCGCGGGAGTGATGGACTTCGTCGCTCCGCAAGCGTGGCTGCCTGTGAGGCAGCTGATGGGAGCCGCCACCATCGACCGGCCGGTCGGGATCTCCGGCTTCCATTCTCATCTGGCGATCCTCTGCAACTTCGGAATCGCGATCCTCGCCGGACGAGCCTGGTTCGGTCGCCTGGGCTGGCTCGGTTTCCTCCTCTTCGGCCTGTTCGCGTTTGCGAGCCTAGCCGCACAGGCTCGCGCCCATGTGCCTGGTTTGGCGATCGCCACCGCCGTGTTCCTTGCCGGCCTCTTCGTTTGCGACCGCCGGAGAGGTTTCGCTCTGGGTGGAGCGCTCTTGGGGTTGCTGCTCGCCTCGGTGGTCTTGATGCCGCAGCGGTTCGAGACGCTTCTTCGCACCGACCTCGAAGCCGAGCCCACTTTGCTCGGTCGCAAGGCGCTCGCTTGGCCGCAGGTGGATTTCGTTCTGGAACATCTGCCTTGGTCCGGGCTGGGACCAGAGCCGGTGTTCTGGGGGGCCGTGGAGAAGGGTACGGACAAGTGGGCGCCCTACCATGCGATCGATGCCGGCTTCCTGTTGCTCGCCGCCTGCTACGGATACATCGGACTCGGCATCGCCATCGTCACCTTCCTAGCCTACGGGATCGGGCTCTCCAGGGTGATCTGCAACGATCGAAGCCCGCGAAGAGAACAGTCCCAGTTAGCCGTCGCCCAGCTGGCTTGCCTAGCGGCGGTACTCGTGTCCATGTACGCCAACAACATCGTCACTTGGGACGACGCAATGAGCCTGCTGTTTCTTCTCGGCGGCTTGACGCAGTTGAGCAGAGAGGAGGAGAGGCGGGGGCATCTCCGAACAGGTCTGGAGGCGCCATGCATCCCCTCTGCGTCCTGACGAAAGTCGTCGGCGGAGTCTCCGAGACGTTCATCGAGGACCATGCCAAGCGATTGCTCCAAGGCGAAACGGCGTTGGCGGCGGCGGTGGCTCTTCCGGAGACGCGAAGGGCATGGTGGTTCGACGGTCCTCTGCTGGTTCTGCGCCACCCCAATCGGTGGGTTCGGATTCTAACGCATCTGGCTACTTTGACGCGAAGCGTCGGTCTGACCGAGCCGAGGCACTTCGGCAGGCTGAGAGCCTTCTGGCGAGAGCAGGGATGCTCCCACGTGCTTTCGGAATACCTGGACGTGGGGCCGACCTACATCCGAAGAGCGAAGGAGCTCGGGATTCGATGGTATTCCTTCGGGCATGGGTACGACGTCAGCCGGTCGCTGAGGTCGGCTTACTGGAGGCGATTGTTTCGGGACCACCGATTTGCGGACGGAGTGTTCGTCCGCTCCTCCGTCGCGCGCAGAAGACTGGTCGCTCTGGGCATCGAAGAGGACCGCATCCATGTTACGCCGGGGGGCGTCGAGGTTCCATCGGAACCGCCCCAGCGGGTTCCGCAAGCCGGGTTCCTGCACGTGACCACGGTGGGGCGGCTCGTGGGCAAGAAGGACATTCTCACGACCCTCCACGCCGTGGCGCAAGCCATTCGCGAATCCGGTTGCGACATTCAGCTAACGGTCGTAGGCGATGGGCCGGACGCGGACAAGGCGAGACGACTCGCCGAGCGCTTGGGGATCGCGGAGTCGGTCCGGTTTCTCGGCGGATTGCCGAGGCGGCGGGTCCTTGAGGAGCTGACCATGGCCGATGCGTTCGTGCTCCACTGCCGCACCGACCCGCGAACCGGAGACGAGGAAGGGTTGCCGACGGCCATTCTCGAGGCGATGGCATACGCTCTGCCGGTGGTTTCGACGCGTCACGCTGGCATTCCGGAGGCCGTGGAGGACGGCCAGACCGGACTGCTCACCGACGAGGGCGACGCAGCGGCCACCGCCCGAGCGCTCTCGGCTCTCGCCGTAGACGCCGATCTGCGACGGCGTTTGGGCCTTGCCGGGTTTGAGCGAGCCAGAGCCGAGTTCGATTGGGAGCGCGAACGGGCTCGGATCCTCACGACGATGGGCCTGCTTCGCCAGTCTGACTGACTTGGGCGATGCCCAGCACCGTCTTGACGCGGCCATCGGGATGCCGGGACAGCACCGTGACCTGATCGCTGACGAGCACGTACTCCCCGGTGGATCGCCGCATCCGGTACTGGACCGGCATCACCTCGCCGTCGCGCAGCTGCAGGACCTCTTGCTTGATCCTCTGGACTCGCTCGACGTCCTCAGGGTGGACCAGACTGAGGGTGATGTTCGAGCCGAGGTCGTAGATTTCCTTGGGCGAGTAGCCGAGCGTGTGGAAGACGCGGCGGTTCACGTACACCTCGCGCATCTCATCGGCGTCGTGAACGTGGATCACGCTGGGGCTCGCCTCCACGATCGAGGTGAGCAGCTTCAGGCTCGCAAGCAGCGTGTCTTGGGTGGCCTTCGCCAGTGTCGCGTCGATGCTCAGTCCCACAACCCTGCGGCGCCCGTCCTCCGTGGGCCAGGGACCGAGGTGCGTCTCGAAGCGCCGCTCGGCGTACGCGCCCTCCGAGACGCCGATACGACCGTCCATGGCGCGCTGCAGATCCTCGCTTCTTGAAAGACCGAGGACGAACTGCGTCTTGACGCTATCGTTCGCTTCCACAAGGCCCAGCTCATCCACAAGCTTCCCGACCAGCGCAACCAGCTTGTCTGGCTCTTCGACGGCCCACAGGACCACAGGCAACGCCTGCAGCGCCGCGTTGGCGGCATGCGTAAGCTGACCGAGGGAAGCCAGCGCGAGGTCCTTCTCCCTCAACTCCTGCGCAAGGGCATCGCGCTGCTTCTGAAGCTGCTTGGACTCCTCTTCGGCCTGGGTGCGCAGCAGGATCGCGACAGCCTGAGACCGTGTGGACGCCCCGAGCTTGAGGCGAATCCGAGACCAATGCGTGTTGATGGTTCCCAGTCGGATATCGAGCTCCACGGCGATCTGTCGGTCCGTTAATCCCTGGCTGGATAAGATCAGGATCTCCTCCTCCCTTTGGGATAGCGACAGCTTTCGAGCTGCGGAAGATGGACCAGCCGACTCCACGGAGGAGGCGCCAGAGGAGCTTCCAACGTTGAAAAACATGCCAGGGCACATTATGCTCCGGAATAGTTCGGAATACAATGCGCTCCGTTTCGATAGAATGCAGGACACCGTCTACGGCCAGGAAGCGGCGGTAAGATCGCCGACGGTGTCGCTCGACGTCACGTTCATCGTACCGGTTTACAACGACACGAGGCATCTCCGAGCCTGTCTGGATTCCGTTGCAGCCCAAAGGAGTGTTCGCGCGGGAGTGGTCTTGGTGGACGACGGATCAGAGTCCGCCAACGTGCGGAGTGCCTTCGGCGATCACCCCGCCGTCGTGCGGGCGGAGCGGATACCCCACGGCGGCGTCAGTGCGGCCAGAAACGCGGGTCTGAGCATGGCCGAGGCGCCGGTGGTCGGGTTGCTGGATGCCGACGACCTCTTAGAGCCCAACTTCGCCTTCCGGCTTCTGGAGGCTCTTCACGAGAAGCAGGCCGACTTGGCGTACTGCGACTACGACCGCTTTTCAGAGAGCGCCCCTGGCGAGCGTTTGATCCGGTACGAGATCGACCAGGGTGCTCCGGCCGACACTCCCGTGGAGCGCATCGTGCAGTCGAATCTGCAGACGGGAACGTTCCTCGTGAGAGCTGAAGTGGCGCGAGCGGCCGGTCCGTTCGATCAGTCCATCCGGCACTGTGAGGACTGGGAGTGGTTGATGCGGGTCGCCGAGGTCTCGTCGGCGTGGGTGCACGTTCCCGAGCGGCTGTTCCATTACAGGGACACGGAGGGCAGCGCTTCAAGGAACTTCGAGGAGATGTACCTTCAGTCCGGGAAGATCCTACGGGCGATGCTCGACCGTCACCGATCGGAACGCCTAGAGAGGCTCAGCGAGAGATACTGGCTCAACCGCAAGCGCACAGCGGCGTCGCGGGTGCGCCGCTATCTTCTCGAGTCTGTTCGAAACCGCGAGGCGACCCGCGCCTTGCGTCGGATCGCCTCGTTCGTGTGGCGGCACCCAGAGTTGGTGCCGTTTCTGTTCCGCCGGTTTCCTAAGCCCTGAGCGCCTCGTGGTGCTCGTAGTGCTCGCTGGCGGCCTGCGTCAGGGTCGTGAAGTGCGCTCCCTTGCCGCGGAAGTAGTGGATCGTCTTCCGAAGATCGTCCGAAGAGTCATTGTAGTCCCGCATCCCCAGGCAGATCACCTCCCGATCCAAGTTGGCCTCGAACAAGGGGAGCAGCGCCTCGAAGCCCGCGTCGAGATAGCCGTACTGACCCTCGTGCGTGGCGACGGGGATGTGGAGAATCCGGTTCGAGCCTTCCTTCTTCAGGTCGGTTGGATCGCTGTGGTAAGGCTCGTGAGGCGCCCCCGTCCAGTCCACGAACATCTTGTAGGTCGAGTCGGGCACGATGGAGCTGTCGACCAGAATGCCGATGTCCTCCAGGTAAGGGATGTCCGTCGGAAGCAGCGCGAAGCACCCAGCCCGGAAACTTGTGCACTTGATGAGGTGGCTTTTCAAGGTGTCCTTGGCGATGCGGATGATGTTGCCGCGCTCCTTCGGATCGTCCACGAAGCCGCGCTCGTTCTCGAAGTTCACCTTCATGCCGAGCTCGTGCCAATTGGGAATCTTGTGGGCGTACTCGCGGTAGTACAGGTGCGTGTTGGCGCTGGGGTCCTTCAGGGAGACGTGGATGAGCCAGCTCGCAGGAACGAACTCCTCCTCGAGGACGCGGATGTACTTGGGCGTGTAGCACCGATCGTGGTGGGCCCCTTCGCAATCGATGGTCAGAACGACGTTCGGCATGGAATGTTCAGTCTCCTTGGGTGGACAGAATCTTGTCCCGCGTGATGGTCAGTGTGAGTTGGCGACCGCGGATCGAGATGTTGCGGAGCGTCACCGACTTCCAAGCCCGAGGAAGAGCGGGCCGTATGCTCAGCTGCTTCCCGGCATCGAGGGGGCGACTCCAAACCGCCATCTCCTGCTGACGGGAGTCTATCCGAAAACCGACGAAGCCGTACAGGATGGTCTGCAGGCACCCGGCCGCACCCGTGAGAAACACGGCTGACTCCCTACGCGGTTTCTCGTGGAACAGACCCAAAGCTCCGCGCGTGTACCTCCTCGAGCTCTCGCGCCACAGCTCGTAAGCCTTCTCCGGGTCTTGGTGCCTCGCGACGATCAGGGCTTCGACCGAGAGGGACATGGCCGGACCGTTCGGTGCGGTCTTGCCGAGGAACGCTTGGATCATCGGCTTCGCCTGCTCTTCGGCTTCGGGGTGCTGCAGCGGGTAGATCGCGAGGAGCGCGGCGGTCTGCTTGTAACCCCTCAGCCGGTCTCCGTCGTACGTGGCGAAGTGGCCGTTCGCCATCGGTCTGACGAATCGCCTCGGACCCGTGAGAGACAGGCCGTTGAGCAACCACTCGGCGAGCAGGTTCGTGTACAGGTCGTTGTTCCCGATGTGGTGCTCGTCGGGACTCATCACGTCCCTCAGCTCCAGCAGGCCCTCTCGGCCTTTGACTGCGCGGCTTTGGTAGAACGCCGCCGAGTATCGGTAGACGTCGGCCGTCGCGGAGCCTGGGGCCAAGCCGAGGGCTTCGGCCCAGTGGAGGCCCAGGCACACCGAGCCTACGATATGGATCTCCTTCTGGGATGGTCCGGGCACGGTCTCCCGGCCGCTCACGGAGCTTTCCCAAGGGAACGGCTGATCGCCGAGCCGAAGGCCGTCCTTTCGGCGCTGGTTGAACATCCGCAAACGATAGTCGGGGATGGAACGTGCGAGGTCGGGGTCCAGCAGGGCCAAAGCCGGAAACATCCAGACATCCGCGTCCCAGAAGACGTGCCCGTTGTAGGTGGGCGCCGTCAGCCCGTACGGAGCGGGAGCATAGCCCGAGAGCGGATTGGTGTTGGCTCTTAGGGAGAAGAGCATGGCGCGGACGGCCCGCTGGTCCTCGCGAGGGCCATCGATCACGATGTCGGTTTTCCAGCGCTTCTCCCAAAACGCCTCGTTCTCCTGAGCAACCCGTTCGAAGGTCCAGTCGGCGATCTTTGGCTCGGCGTCCTTCGCGGGCGAGCCGGCGGGCTTTCCCACCGTCACGATCCAATCCCAACCGTCTGGCCTGGGCACCAGCTTGGCGTCGATCGGGATCGGTTGTTCCGCAATACGAAGGGTGCCGTCCGGATTGGCGTTCGCGGGCACCCTCGGCACCGCACGAACACCATCCGGCATGGGATCGAGCGTCCATCGCTGGGCCACGACGCGGCGGTTTCGCGCCACCACCGTCTCATACCGGACGGAAACGGTCTTGCCGCGAGCCTTGCCGGTCCACTCGCCGGATACGACGCCGTTCTTCAGACTGATCGACTGCCTCACGGGCAGGGAAGGGTCGGGTCCAATCTCCACGCCTGCCACTTGAAAGCGCAGACCCAGCGGATTGGGCAGGGGGAGAATCTTCTCCTCGCCGGAAGTCTCCCGCACGTCGACCGCGAGAAAAGGTAGACTCTGGCCCGAAGAGTCTGTGCCGTACCCGAAACGGTCGATCCGGCCTCCGATGAGGCCGTTGGAGAAGAAAGCCGGCTCGCCATCCGCCTCCTGAGAGGCGAGGCTCCAGTCATCGAACGGCAGCGGCGGCCGGGACGCTCGGGGCTCGTTTCGCTGGCCGCAACCGACCGTGAGGAGAACGGCGAGCAGGCACAACGCTGCCTTGAGGGGCATGGCCCGTTGTACCTTGGCGCAGCAGCTTGGCTCGCGGGACGCTGAGAGCCTGTAGAATGGGTCCCATGCACTCCGGATGGCGATCCATCCTGGACTTCGTTCTGGTGCTGGGAATCGCCTTCCTGGCGGGGGCCGTGGCCCAGAAGTTCCGCCTCAGCTCCGTGCTGGGCTACCTCATCACAGGGCTCTTTCTTGGCCCGAGGGCCTTCGGATTGGTTCGAGAGGGCGAGGGACTCGCCACGTTCGGCGAACTCGGGGTGGCGCTGTTCCTATTTTCCATCGGGCTCGAGTTCAGCTGGTCGAAGCTGCGGCGCCTCGGCCCTGTCGCGTTGGGGGGAGGCCTTTCTCAGCTGGTTTTGACGGCCGTGGCGGGTTGGGTGCTGGGCTGGGCGTTCGGGCTCGGGCCGACGGAGAGTCTGGTGGCCGGTCTCGCGCTGACCCTCAGCAGCACGGCGGTGGTTCTTGGGGTGCTCCAGGAGCGCAGGCAGCTCGAGGCGCCCTTCGGGCGTCTAGCCTTCGGGGTTCTGATTCTTCAGGACGCCATGCTCCTACCAATCATGCTGGTGGTGACGTTCCTCGTCGCCCCCAGCCCGGCGGGCGGAATGGCTCAGGGCTGGCTGGCCCCGCTCCTCGTCACCGCCAAGATCGTGATCGCCGGCTCGGTCCTGTATCTTCTGGTCGGCAGGGTGCTGCCCAGGTTCTACGACTCCAAAACCTTGGCGAAGAACCGGGACCTGGCCGTGTTGCTCGCGGTAGTGGCGTGCGTCGGATCGGCCTGGGCGGCCCACGAAGTTGGCCTATCGCCGTCTCTTGGCGCCTTTCTCGCTGGAATGCTGCTCGCAGGAACGCCCTTCGCCGTGCAGATCCGAGCGGATATCGGGCCTCTGCGCGCGATCTTCGTGACCCTGTTCTTCACGACGGTCGGGATGATGGTGGACGGAAAGTGGTTGGTGGGCAACCTTCCGCTGGTCCTTTCCGTGGCGGGGCTGATCCTGCTGGTCAAGGTCGTCGTGGCCTATGCCAGCTTCCGAGGCTTTCGCGAGTCGATCCTCACGTCGTTGGCGGCCGCCATCGCCATCGGCCAAGTCGGGGAGTTCTCGTTCGTTCTGTTTCAGACGGCCCGCGCGTCGGGCTTCTTCGAGGAGACGGCCCACCAACTCATGGTTTCCGCCTCCATGGTGACTGTGCTCGCAACGCCGCTCCTCGCACCCCAGTCGCAGCGAATCTCCCGCTGGATCGCCTCCAGGGCGGTTCCAACGCGAAAGCTCGCCGTGGATGAGCGCGCGCACCAGCCGATCGGACCCTCGGGCCACGTGGTCCTCGTCGGTTTCGGGGAGTCCGGTCAGGCCGCGGCTCGTCCGCTGCTCGACGCTCGAATGGAGCTCTTCGTGCTCGACGTGGATCCCAGGATGGTGGCTCTGGCCCGGCGCCGCGGCCTGCAGGCGCGGGTGGGCGACGCAACCGTGTGGGAAGTGCTTCGCGCCGCCAGAATCGAGCAAGCCCGAGCGCTGGCGGTCAGCATCCCGAACCATGACTCCAGCCGGATGATCATCGAAACCGCCAAGCGGATCAACCCGACGCTGGTGATCGCGGCGAGGGCCCGCTACAGGGCAGACGTCCAGGAACTCGCGGCCGCGGGTGCCGACTACGTGGTGGACGAGTCGAACCTCACCGGTCAGCGACTCGGCCAGTCGCTCGTGTCGGTCAGCATCCCCGAAGGGGTGTCCCTGCGTTGACGGCAGCTACAGCGGCTCCTCGTCGAAGGCCTTGGGCACAGCCAACTCCACGAACCTCTGGGTGGCGAACCGGTCCGTCATGCCGGCCACGTAGTCGACCGCTCCCCTCAGGCCTTCGAATCCGGCCGGCAGGTTGTCCACGATGCTGTAGTGGCGGAAGAGGAACTTGACGACCTCCTTGGCCTTGGCGATCTCGGGAAAGCGGACCGGGTACTGCAGATAGACGTTCTCGAACAGCCACTCCTTGAGGTCGTTCATCGCCAAGGCCATCGTGGGGGAGAGCGCGATGCAAGGCTTGCCTGTGCTCGAAGCGATGAGGTCCTGTACCATCGCACCGATGCGCGAGCCGTGAGTGGAGCCGATCTCCAGAAACCTTTCGGGAACCTTGGTGACGATGCCGCTGCGCAGAGCGTCGTCGAGGTCGTGGTTCAAGTAGGCGATCCGATCGCTCACTCGGACGACGGCCGCCTCGAGCGTGGAGGTCGGCTGTCCGTCGTGAGCCGTCAGGTCGCTCCTGCCTTTGCTGTGACCGCCGATTCCGGCCCTCGTCTCGTGCGTGAGGTTCAGGCGGCTGAGGTGGTCGACTTCCCGCAGGGATTGCTCGTAGTGCCGGAAACCGTCGGGCAGGTCCTCCCAGCCCTCCAACTGCTCGATCCTCGCCGTGCGGATCTGTTCATCCAAAGCCGACTCGCCCGCATGGCCGAACGGCGTGTGGCCAACGTCGTGCCCCAAGGCGATCGCCTCGGTGAGGTCCTCGTTCAAGCGGAGGGCCCGAGAGATCGTACGGGCGATCTGGGCGACTTCGAGCGTGTGGGTGAGGCGCGTGCGATAGTGGTCGCCCCTCGGGTCGATGAACACCTGCGTCTTGTGCTTCAGGCGCCGAAAGGCTTTCGAGTGCAGGATGCGGTCCCGATCCCGCTGGAAGCATGTACGGACGGGATCTTCCTCGATCGGCTCTGGGCGGCCTTGGCTCTCGCAGGCCTTGGCCGCGAAAGGCGAAAGGTGCTCGCGCTCGAACTGCTCGGTAGCCAAGCGGATCTCGTGGCCTTTCATGACCGCCTCCAAGATCGATCGAAGCGGTAGCGGAGAAGAGTCCAGAACGCAACCGGGGCATCCGTCCACCGGATCTTCTTTCCGAGCTGCTTCGTTCGCGGCTCGTAGCGGATTGGAATCTCCACAATCCGATGTCCCAAAACCATGGACTTGGCGGTGACCTCGGGGCAGAATTCAAACCTTCGGCAAGAGAGGTTCATCGACAGCAGAAGTTCCCTTCGAAATGCCTTGTAACAGGTCGCCTCGTCGGTGATGCGCTGCCAGAACAGAATCCTCACGGCCCAAGCCAGCAGTAGGTTCACCACCTTGTTCGGCAAGGCCATGCCCGGCGGCAGCCCGTGCCGGAATCGCGTGCCGTAGACCACGTCCGCCTCGCCACGCAAGATCGGCTCTACGAGCTGGGGGATCTCCTCTGGGGAGTACTCGAGATCCGCGTCCTGGATGATCACGGCCTTGCCGGCGGCGTGCGGCAGGGCGGAGCGAATCGCCGAGCCTTTCCCCGATGGCCGAGGGTTGCGCAGGACCAGAATCCGGCCGTGGTACCGCTCCAACACGTCGGCGGTGCCGTCGTTGCTGCCGTCGTCCACTACGATGATCTGGGCCCGCAGGGGCAGCTTGAGAAGCCGCTCGACGACCTCTCCGATCGTGTCCTCCTCGTTCAACGCAGGCACGATCACCGTGACGTCGATCCCCGCCGACGCGCCGCCGTCTGCCTGCATGGGCTCAGAATACACCGGACGGAGCGCCCGAGTGATCCTTGCTAGGGATGCGCACGGGGCCGAGCACCTCGATCCGATCCGGACGAACGATCACCTTCTCGGCGTCCATCGAGCCGTTGAGGCCCAGGTCCCGGTCCAGATGGATCACGGTGGCGAGAAGATCGGTCCAAGCCTGCAGAGCGGCTCCTTCCGCTCGAATCCCGCCGAACAGGACGCGGACGGGACGGAGTCCGAGGACCCGCTTGCCCGTGACCACAGGCCTTGCGGAGAGCCAGAAGTCCGCCGACTGCCACAGCAGGGCCGCCTCTCCCTCCAGAACGACCAGATCGCCCCGGAAGGCGACCGTCAGCCGGCGGAGATTGGGAAACCGCCTTTCCGCGTAGCGGGCTACCGACTCCGCATCCGTCCAGACCCTACCGACCCCCTCTCCCGAGCCAACGGGGCTCAGTCGGGGACCTGCGGACATCGCTCGGAACATTGCGGCGGGGATCGATGCTTCCAACCCCTTTACGTCCAGCTTACCGAGCCGAAAATCGCGGAGCGAGAGGTCCAGACGCGCAACGTGGAACGTCCTCCCGGTAAGCCGATCGCTGCCCGTCGGCATGGATTCGAGCACGAAGCCGGACGCCTTCACCGAAAGGCGTTCGAACTTTCCCTGGAGGGGACCGAGAACTGAACCGGCGTCGAGGCGGGCCTTCACGAGGCGAGGCTCGGCACCCAGCAGGCTGGCCACAGCCGCAGCGGCTGCATGGTCCGCGTGCCTGCCGACAAGCCCGGTCCCAAGGCCGAATAGGCCGATTCCCCAAGCGATTGCCGACCATGCCATAACGAACCATTCCGGAGCCGTCCATGACGAACGACGCCGCCTCAAGCTACCCCACGAGCGCCTGGAGCGATTGGGTTCTGCTTCGCCTGCCCGGAGAGGACGCGGCGGAGTGGCTGAACGGCCAGTGCACCCAGGGTCTGCTGGATGCCCCCGTCGGGAGCTTGATGGCGACTGCCTTCTGCGACGAACGCGGCAAGGTCTGGGGCTTCGGCCACCTCCGGATCGGTGGGGATGCGATCGAGCTCGCCCTGGACCGTCGCCAGGCGGACCGCCTCCAAGCCGTGGTGGAAGAACGGGTGATCTTGGAGGACGTGACTCTGCAGCGGCAGACCGGGGTTCGCGCCCGCCTTTCGTCGCTAGCGCACCCTTCCGCCCTGCTTGCGGTTCCCGCAGGACCGTGGACCCTCTCCTTCACCGAGACGGAGGAGGGTTCCGACGAGGCGGATCGCGACGCCGTCGAGATCGCTCTCGGCTGGCCCGGGAACGCGGAGACGGCCGCCTCGCCGCTGGTGCAAGAACTCGGTCCTGAGTTCGTGGAGAAGGCTGTTAGCTTTACGAAGGGTTGCTACGTGGGCCAAGAGATCGTGGCGAGGGTGCATTCTCGCGGTCGGGTGCACCGACGGTGGGTGGCGTTGTTGGCCTCCGAGCCCTTTCCGGCGGGAGCGACGGTGCACACGGACTCCCGCGGCGCAGCCAGGGTGCTGAGGACGGGGCGTCTGCCGAGCGGCCGCTGGGTTGGATCGGCGCTCGTGAGCACGGAAGAGGCGGTTGAGGGTCAAATCTTGACCGTGCGTTGCGGTGATCGGGAGCTGACCGCCACTGTCGGGCTGCCAGGGAGAATCGAGCTGCCATGAACCCTGGACTGCGGCTCATGGCGGTCCTGCTCGGGCTGAACCTGCTTTGGGCTCCCACTCTCTTGATGGCCAAGGTGGCTCAGGAGACGTTCACACCCGTCGGTTTGGCGGCCGTGCGGTGGGCGCTGTTCGCCGCGATCATGGCCGCGCTGGCCTTGCGCCGACCGCGATGGTTGCCGCTGGCGCTGCCGAACGGCTGGGACCGCGTCAAGAGCTTCGCCATCGGGCTGGGCATCGTTTCTGCGGCTCACACTCTGTACTACGTTGGGCTCGGACTTAGTTCGAGCGTCGAAACGAACGTTCTGAACACCCTCCTCCCGGTGTTCACGGCGGTCCTGGCTTTCTTCCTCCTCAGAGAGCGGGTGAGTCCGCGCCGATGGGTGGCCATTCTGCTGGGTGTCATCGGCGCGTACGTGGTGGTGGTTGGCTTCGGTCTGCCCCGCCTGTCGCAGGGACACACCGTTGGAAACCTGCTTTATCTGGCTGGGGTCTTTTGCGAGTGCCTCGGCATGGTGTTGGCTGCCAGGATCATTCTTCGTTCGTCCGGCTTGGGCGTTCTGGTCTTCGAGTCGGCCGGGGTGATGGTTGGCACATTATCGTTCGCCTTGTTCCTGCAGGACCCGATCCTGCGTGCACGAGCGACTCCTGGTTGGGCAGAGGCGGCCTCGCTCTTGTACCTCGCTGCGGTTGCCGGCGTTTTCGCCTTTGGGGTGTGGTATGTGCTGGTGGAGGGCGCGCCGGTGTCGTTGATGATGCTCTCCTGCCTCGTTCAGCCGCCGGTGGCGGCTTGGCTCGGCTGGGCACTGCTCGACGAGCGGTTGCAGCCCCACACCGGCGTCGGCGCAGCCGTGATCGCGCTCGGTCTGGTGATTGCGGCTTCGGAGCGATCCGGCTCGAGGGTCCGCTGTGCCGACGGCTCCATCGCCGGAAGCAACACGGTTGCCGGCACGGAGTCTGCGGGCGCCTGACAGCAGCAGAGACGCGAAGAACAGCGCGGCTTGGGCAAGGACGATCGCGGGACCGCTTGGAAGGTCGAACCCGTAGGAGGCCCAGAGCCCGAGGCCGACGGAAGCCACAGCCAGAACGGCCGAGGCGATCGTTTGACTCCACAGGGTTCGGGACCAGAGCCTCGCCGTCGAAGCGGGAAGGATCAGAAACGCCATGGCCAGAACCGCCCCGACGAGCTTGACCGCCGAGACCACCAGCAGCGAGAGTGTGGCGGCCAGCACGTAGTCGGTTCTCTCGGGCCGCAGCCCGTCGGTTCGGGCGAGCTCGGGATCGCAACCTTCGAGAGCCCACCGTCCCCAGAAAGGCACCAGGCAGAGGACTGCCAGGAAGAGGACAATTGCCAGCTGTAGCTCCGCCCAGCCGATCAGAACGATCGAACCGAAGAGGTAAGCCATTGCGTCTCCCGTCGACCCTTGCTTCCTAGAAAGAAGCACGATTCCCAAGGCCACGGAGGTCGCGAAGAACACCCCGATTGCAGTGTCGTTGGCCAGCCGAGCCTTGCGCCCGAGCGACACGACCCCCATGGAGACGGCGAGTGTTGCGGGCAGGGCGAACAGCAACGGCGGCGCGCCGAAGAGCAAACCAGCCGCCACGCCCCCGAACGCGGCATGCGCCAGTCCGTCGGTGAGGAACGCCAACCGTCGCTGAACAACGAACACCCCCAAGTAGCCGCCTGCCACCGCTAGAAGGGCTCCCGCCAGCAGCGCCCGCTGCATGAACGCGTACTGCATCAACTCCATCACGCCTCTCCGTGGCCGTGGCGTCCGTGGCCGAAGGAGCGCCCAACGGCATCGAGCAGCCTTCCGTCGTTGGAGGGACCAAAGAACTCCACCCTGTGTTGCAGCACAAGGCAGGCATCGGCATGGTGAATCGCCAGGTCGAGGTCGTGGGTGACCGTCAGGATCGTAGCCTGTCTGCCGCGATGGATCGCGTCCAAGACTCGCAGGACGGTCTCCTCACCCTCGGCATCGATGCCGGTTGCGGGTTCATCGAGCAGCAGGATCTTCGCGCTCCGCGCCAAGGCGCGTGCGAGGTACACGCGTTGCACCTCGCCGCCCGAGAGGGTGCCCAGCGAGCGCCACGCCAGATGCTCGGCTCCCACGGTGCTCAGCGCCTCGAAGGCCCGCTCGCGGATGCTCGCTGAGAGCCTCCCCGGCCAACGCCCGAGGATCCCGGAGGCCACCATCTCGAGAGCGAGCGCGGGGAAGCGCAGGTCCAGGGCCTTCCTTTGGGGCACGTAGCCGATGCACCGCGGCGGGTCCGAGGCAGGGCTCTTCCCAAACACCCGCACCTCGCCACGCGTCGGCCGAATCAGGCCGGCGATGCAACGCAGCAGCGTCGTCTTGCCGGAACCGTTCGGTCCGACGATGGCGACGTGCGACCCCTCCTTCACGTCGAGGTCCACTTGATCCAAGGCCACGCCGGTCTCGGAACGAACCGTTACGGCGCGCAGCTCGATGGCGTTCACTGCAGGGCCTCGGACAGCTTCGTCACCAGGCCGTCGACGAACGACACGTATCCGCCGCCGGTGCCGTCTCCGTAAGGGTCCACCACGATCACGGGAACACCGAGCTCTTCGGCAAGAATTCGGGCCGGACGGGCAGGCAGCTGCGGTTCGGAAACTACCGCCCGGGGCCGGAGAGTACGGGCCTCGCGCGCGAGACGAATCAGCTCGGCCGCCGAAGGCTCCACCCCCGGTTTCGGTTCCACCATGCCTGCGACGCGGATCCCAAACCGGTCGCAAAACGGGGTCAGCGAGTCGTGGAACAGGACCAACGATCTTCCGCGGACCGCCCTAAGGCTATTGGTCCACTGTGGCAACTTCGCCCGGATGGCCCGGCCGAGACGTTCGGAGCGGGCCTCGATCTCGCCGGAGAGCGCGGGAAAGGCGTCGGAGAGCGCCGCTCGCAGGGATGGCAACGTCTCAAGCACAGCCTGGGGATCGGTCCAGAAATGGCCGTTCGCACCCTCCGCAGCACCAACTGTCTGGAGGTAGACCCAAGTCCGCTCCTCTGTTGCCGCGAAGTCGTCGAAACCCGGTCCGATGCGGGCAACGAGGGCCGCCTGCTCCAAGATCGCCGCCTTGCTGGGGGTGAGGTCGAAGGCGTGGGGAGAGCTGCCTGCGGGAACGATCGATTCGACTTGCACGGACTCCGGCAACAGCTCTCGTAGGATCATCGCGAGGGGCGGGACCGAGGCAACCACGCGGACCTCTCGCGCAGGAGGCTTCCCACAGGCGGCGAGGCAAAGCAACGGCACCAAGACCGCGGGCACAAGACGCATTTGCAAGATTGTGGCAGATTGGTCAGCCCCTTCTGCCGGGATACTGGCGCAAGGCAACCTCGAGGCAGTCCATGGCGGCGGCGAGGGCCTCCTGCCTCAGCACGTAGGCAACCCGCACCTCGTCCCTTCCACCCCCGGGCGTCGCGTAGAATCCGGTTCCCGGCGCCAGCATCACCGTCTGCCCCTGGTGGCTGAACGACTCCAAGAGCCACCGACAGAAGGCGTCGGAGTCGGCGATGGGCAAGCGAACCATGGCATAGAAGGCGCCGTCGATCTTGGGACAGACCACGCCGGGCATGGCCTTGAGCCGGCGAACGAGCAGGTCTCGCCGGGATTGGTATTCGACGCGCACTCGGTCGAAGTAGTCCGGCGCCGTGTCGAGCGCTCCCTCCACCCCGATCTGCTCGACGGTCGGAGGCGCGAGCCGCGCCTGGGCCATCTTCAACGCGGCGTTCAGGAGATCGCGGTTGCGCGTGGCCAAGAAACCGATCCGCGCCCCGCAGAGCGAGAATCGCTTCGACACCGAATCGACCATCACGGCGTTCTGCTCCAAGCCGCTGAGCTGCAGCACCGACACGATCGGGCTGCCGGTGTAGTTGAAGTCGCGATACACCTCGTCCGCGATCAGGAACAGGTCGTGCTTCAGCACCACCTGGCGCAACCGTTCCAACTGCTCCGCGGTGAACACGGTGCCCGTCGGGTTGCTCGGGTTGCAGATCAAGATCGCCTTCGTGTTGGGCCCGATCGCCTCTTCGAACGCCTCGACCTCTGGCAGCGCGAAGTCCTGCTCCAGAAACGTGCGAATCGGTCGGACACGGACTCCTGCCTCGACGGCGAAGCCGAGATAGTTCGCGTACAACGGCTCGGGCACGATCACCTCGTCGCCGGGGTTGAGGCACGCGAGGAAAGCGAACCGGATCGCCTCCGAACCCGCCGTGGTGACCAGAACCTGATCCGGATCCAGCTCGATGCCGATGGAGCGGTAGAACTCCGCCGCCTTCTTCCTCAGGCTCGCGTTGCCGGCGGAATGGGAGTAAGCCACAACCTTGGGACGGGCCTCGAGGATCGCCTTCCAGAACGTCTCGGGGCTCTCGATGTCCGGCTGCCCGATGTTCAGGTGGTGAATGTGTACTCCCCGGCGCTGCGCGTCTTCGGCGAACGGGACGAGCCTGCGGATGGGCGAGGCAGGCATATCGACGGCGCGCTCGGAGAGGTGCGGCATGTTGGGAAGGATACTCCGGGTCTCAGTCCCTCAGCAGGCGGAGGCCGTTCGCCACAACCAACAGGCTCACGCCGACGTCCGCGAACACGCCCATCCACATCGTTGCCAGACCCATCGAGGCCAGAGCGAGGAACATCGCCTTGGTGCCGACGGCGAACACGAAGCTCTGGCGGAGGACGCTCAACGTTCGTTGCGACTTCCTCATGAGCTCCGGAATGAGGCGAAGATCGGCGCGCAACAGAACGACGTCCGCCGTCTCCGCGGCGAGCGCTGTTCCCCCGGGTCCCATCGCGATGGCGAGATCCGCTTCTGCCAAAGCGGGAGCATCGTTGATCCCATCTCCCACCATCGCTACGGGGCCATGCCGCGACCTCAGCCTCTCCAAGATGCGATGCTTGTCCTCTGGCAAGAGCGGGGCGTGGCTCTCCCTCAGGTCGAGGGAATGGGACACCCTTTTGGCGGCGGCGGCGGTGTCTCCGGAGAGCAGCGCGGTCGAGACGCCAATCTGGTGGAGCAGTTCGATCGCCTCTCGAGCCTCGGGCCTAATTCGATCCTCGAAATCCATGCAACCCAGAATCTCGCCTTGCCTCAGGACGAACACCCGGGTGCGGCCTTGGGGACCGCCGTGCTCGCAGGGATCTTCGGCCGAGGGCAGCATCTTGCCGTTGCCGGCCGCGTGCGGCACTCCCCCGATGGTTCCGGTCACACCGCGACCAGGATGGGCTCGGAACGCCTCCACAGGATGGAGGGCGCCCTGAAAGGCGGAGCGGAGAGCCTTGGCGATCGGGTGGGTGGACGCCTCGTTGAGGCTCGCCGCGATGGAAACGATCTCTCCCTCCGGGACCTCCGCATGGGGGAAGACTTCCGCGAGGCGCAACTCTCCTTCCGTGAGCGTGCCCGTCTTGTCGAAGGCGATCGCACGGATGCTCGCCGCACGTTCCAGCGGAGCGCCGCCCTTCACCAGAATGCCCTTGCGAGCCAATGCCGCGATGCCGCTGAGGATCGTGGCCGGAGTGGAGATCACCAGCGCGCAGGGACACGCAATGACCAGCGAGACGAGCGCTCGGTAGGCCCAGGTCCTCGCATCGGCGCCGAATGCGAGGGGCGGCACGAGGGCGATCAGAACGGCCACCGCCACGACAGTCGGCGTGTACCACCGGGCGAACCGATCGACGAACCGCTGAACCCTGGCTTGGCGGGCCTGCGACTCGGTCACCATGCGTGCGATCCGGGAGTAGGCGGAGTCGTTCGCCGGACGCAGCAGGCGCGCCTCAAGGTCTCCGTCGAGATTCAGACTGCCGGCGAGAACCGTGGCTCCCGGAGCCTTCGGTTGGGGGGTGCTCTCTCCGGTCACGGGCGCCTCGTCGAACGATGCCTCCCCGCGCAGAACCTCACCGTCGAAGGGGGCTCGCTCACCCGGCTTCAGGCGGAACACGTCCCCGGGTGTGGCGGCGTGAACCGGCTCGGTGATCCATTGGTCCCCGCGGCGAAGCTGCGCGGTCTCCGGCAGAGCGTCGAACAGCTCCGCGATGTTGCTGCGCACGCGGCTTGCCGCGAGGTCCTCCAGCCGTTCCGCCAGCTCGAACAGGAGGATGACGGTGCAGGCCTCGATCCAATCTCCCAAGGCTGCCGCGCCGACCACCGCGATCACCATCAACGTGGAGACACCCACTTCGCGGCGCGCGATCGATCGGATGGCCCTCTGGAGCGTGGGCCAGCCGCCCAGCAAGGCGCCTGCCGCGCAGAGGATCGGGACCACCGACTGGGAATCCGGTCGTAGTCGCCCCAGAAGAATCGCTGTGCAGAGCAAGGCGCCTCCACCAAGCAGCCGAAGCCACGGACCCGCACTTCTGCGCTCCGATGCGGAAGAAACGCCGCAACACAGCGACCCGTTTGCGCCGCATGCGCCCATCAAGTCATTAAGATGCAAAGCGGGCGGGAAACGTTCCTTCTTCTAATTCATAGTAAGAGCTGCAAGGGTGATGTGGACATAGCGTTTTAATTGCGACAAAGGTGCAACAACCTCCATGGCGGAGAGCTTGCGTCCCGGTGGCATCGGGTGTAGACTGGCGCGCAGCTCGAAGAAGGGGTGAACGATCGATGGAGATGGGAACGTTGTACAGCGGCAGACAGTTGGAGCAGCTGGCCTTTCCGATCGGTGGCATCGGTACTGGGTGCGTGAGTCTCAATGGTTGGGGCGGTCTCGTCGACTGGGAGATCTTCAACCGACCTGGCAAGGGCAACCTGTGCAACCACGCGTTTTTCACCCTGTTCGCAGACGCCGGCGACGGAGGGAAGGCGAAGGTCTTGCAGGGCCCGTTGGCGCGTCCGGACCTCACCTGCGGAGGTCACGGACCGGAGAGAACCCTCGGGTACGGTCTGCCTCGCTTCCGGGACTGCGAGTTCGTTGGGGCGTTTCCGTTCGGCACCTTGCGATTGCGAGACGACAACTTCCCGTTGCGGGTCGAGGTGGAGGCGTTCAACCCCTTCGTTCCGCTGAACGCCGACGATTCCGGACTGCCTTGCGCTCTGTTCAATGTAAGGCTGACCAACGAACAGCTGCAACCCGTTCGGGCGAAGCTGTTCGCGAACCTGTCGAACATCGCTGGATTCCCGGAGTGCGGCCGCGGCGCCATCGAGGCCCACCGCGGATCGACGAACGGCCTCGTTTTCCGAACACTGGAGCACGAGCCCGACTCGCCCCGTTATGGCAGCCTTGCTCTTGCTACCCGCTGGCGGGATGTGGAGCTGCAAACGGCGTGGATCGAAGAGGACGGGTGGTGGAACGCGATGCAGCGCTTCTGGAACCACGCCTCAAAGGGCGTGCTGGAGGCGAACGAGGAACGCCATGTCAGCGCAAGCCCCGCCACCGGGTCCATCGCTCTCTCCGCCGACGTTCCGCCGGGAGAGACCGTCGAGCTGCCGGTTTGGATCGTGTGGCATAACCCCAACTTCGAGCACTACTGGCACGTGCCGCCGAGGCCTGTGTGGAGGAACCACTACGCCACCCGGTTCGAGGACAGCCTGTCGGTTCTGGACTACCTCGCCCAGAACTACGATCGGTTGGAGTCCGAGACGAGAAGATTCGCAGAGGCTCTGCACAGCTCCACCCTTCCGGCGGCGGCGCTGGACGCGGTGACGTCGCAGCTGTCCGTGCTGAAGTCGCCAACGTGCCTTCGTCTTGAAGACGGCACGTTCTACGCTTGGGAGGGCTGCTCTGCGAACTCGGGGTGTTGCGAGGGAACGTGCACGCACGTCTGGAACTATGCCCAGGCCCTGGCTTTCCTCTTTCCAGAGCTGGAGCGGAGCATCCGCGAGTCGGACTATCGCATCAATCTGCATTCCGACGGCCACATGACGTTTCGGATGCCTCTGCCCATCGGTGTGCTGCCGAGGGCCGAGTTCCATGCAGCGGGCGACGGTCAGCTGGGTGGAATTCTGAAGGTCTACCGAGAGTGGAAGATCTCAGGAGACACGGAGTGGCTGCGGAGACTCTGGCCGGGTGTGCGCAGGGCCTTGGAGTACGCATGGAAGCAATGGGATCGCGACCGTGACGGTCTTCCCGAGCACCCCCAGCACAACACCTATGACATCGAGTTCTACGGCCCGAACACCATGGTCGGCAGCTTCTACCTGGCCGCGCTGAGGGCTGGCGAGGAGATGGCGGCGGCTCTTAGGGATTCCGCTGCGGCCGCCGAGTACCGCCGGGTTTTCGAGTCTGGAAGGAAGGCGACGGAAGAGCGGCTCTTCAACGGGGAGTTCTACGTCCAGGAGGTGTGGGTTGAGGGGATTGACTCCTCCGCAACCCCTTGGAATGGTGTCGGGCTGAACCCGGAGCACCCGGCCTATCCCAAGTACCAATACGGCATCGGGTGTCTCGCAGACCAGCTCATCGGTCAGTGGTACGCCCGCATGCTCGGGTTAGGGGACCTGTACGATCCCGACCACGTTCGCCGAGCGCTGGAGTCGATCTTCCGCTACAACTTCCGCGATGACTTCTTCGACCATGCGAATGTGCAGCGGATCTACGCGGCGAACGACGAGCAGGGCCTCCTCCTCTGCACCTGGCCCAACGGCGGGCGACCGGCGCTGCCGTTCCCTTACTCGGACGAGGCGTGGCCCGGCATCGAGTACCAAGTCGCCTCGCACATGGTCTACGAGGGGCTGCTGGAGGAGGCGGAGCGGATCGTGCGGGGCACCCGCGGGCGCTTCGACGGAACCCGAAGAAACCCATGGAACGAGTTCGAGTGCGGCAGCCACTACGCCCGGTCGCTCGCGAGCTACGCCCTGTTGCTCGCCTACTCCGGGTTCGAGTTCGACCTGGTCCAGGGTCGGATTGGTTTTGCACCGAGGGTGCAGGGGGATGTTCGCTTCTTCTTCTCCGTGGACTCGGGGTGGGGCGTCTATGAGCGCTTGAAGGACACGGCCCGTTTGACCGTGCTGGGTGGACTGCTGGAGCCGCGATCGTTCGGGCATGGCCTGCAAGGTCCGGCAAGTGGGGTCCAGCTGGCGGGAGAGGCCATCGACTTCAAGACCGACGGAGCGTCGGTTCAGTTCGCCGCTCCCGTTCGGATCACTCCGGAGTGCCCGTTGGAGGTTCTTGGTTGAGGGGCTAGGAACTGTCCCTAGCCCTTGAGCTCGCTCGCGATGGCCTCCGCGAACTGCGAGGTGGAGGCATCGCCGCCGAGGTCGCCCGTCTTGATGCCTCGTGCGAGCGTCGCCTCCAGCGCCCCCTCGATGGCCTCCTTCTTCGCGGTCTCACCGAGGTAGGCCAACATGAGCGTGGCGCTCAGGAGAAGCGCGGTAGGGTTCGCCTTATTCAGACCAGCGAGAGGGGGAGCCGATCCATGGACCGCCTCGAAGAGCGCGCACTTCGTGCCGATGTTGGCGCCGGGAGCGACTCCCAGTCCGCCGACCATTCCCGCGCAAAGGTCCGAAAGGATATCCCCGTAGAGATTCTCCGTGACGAGGACGTCGTACTCTCGCCACCGAGTCACGAGGTGCATGCACTGGGCGTCCACGATCATGTCGTTGGACTCGATCTCCGGATACTCCGCCGCGACCCTCTGGAACGTGCGCAGGAAGAGCCCGTCGGCGATCTTCATGATGTTGGCCTTGTGCACGGCCGTCACCTTCCTCCGCCCGTTGGCCTTGGCGTACTCGAAGGCGGCGCGGCAGATCCGCTCGCAACCGCTCTCCGAAATGATCTTGAGCGTGTAGGCGACCGTGGGAGTGGCCATGTACTCCACCTGCCCGTAAAGGTCCTCCGTGTTCTCGCGGAAGATCACCAGATCGGTGCCAGGGAACAGAGTGGGGATTCCCTGAAGGCTCCGCACGGGGCGCACGCACGCGTACAGATCCAGACGCTTCCGAAGCGTTACGTTGGGGCTGACGCTGCCCTTGCCGATCGGGGTAGTCATCGGAGCCTTCAAGCCGACGCCGACCTCCGCCAACGCCTCCAGAGTCTCCTCGGGCACGATCGGCCGACCCTGCTCGACGCACGCGTGTCCAGCCTCCAGCTCAACCCACTCCAAGTCGACGCCCGACGCGTCCAGCACCTTGAGGACCGCATCGACGATCTCGGGGCCGATGCCGTCTCCTCGGATCAGACAAACCTTCCTTCCCACGCGACTCTCCCTCGTTGCTCAGTAGGGGTGGCTGAACAGATCGGCGCCATCCTTTCGGTAGAGCTTCTGGCTCTTCGTCCAGACCCATCCGGCGGACGTCAGCTCCGAGAGCAGCTCGTCGACGTGGCGGTCCTCCAACGGTTGGTCACTAAGGAACCGAACGCGGGGCCAATCGATCAGATCGATGTCCGGCGCGGGAGGAGGGAAGACGCGAGTGCCACGGTTGGAAATGAGTTCCAATCGGAACGGGCCGATCCTTTCTGGGAGGGCAGGCGTCTCCTTGGTCCAGAGAAACACGTCCACGCCGCACAGGATCATCTCCCACCCTCCTTGACCATCTCCGCGCCATTGTATCCGAACCGCTACGGCTCGGCATGGGTCAGGCAACGAACGCGGCCAGGCGCGAAGGTATCATGCGGTCCGGTCTCAGGGCCCTATGGACGAGTTCGAAGATTCCTTCAGCGCCTCCCTCGAACACCCGCAAATGGAGCTCACCTTCGATTCCGCTGGAAGAATCGAGGGGCTCTGGCTGCGCGGCGAGGAGGCGGGCGCGTCCGGTGGCGAGCTCGAGCTGCTTTGCCCCAACGTGCAGTTCGGCGAGGAACGGGCGAAGGACTATGCGCCGGGGACGATCCTGATCGGTGTTCGCTCGGATCCGGAGGAGCCATGGATTCTGAGCCGCAACCGCGGGCTCGAGGACCTGGACGAGTCCTTGGGATCCGACGAAGTGCGCATGGTCTACGACATGGGGCTTCTCCCTTGGATTCGAGCCGAGGGGTTCTACCGCTCAGTGCAGGGCCCGAACGGTTGCGTCCTGTGGGAGGTCCGACTCCAGAACACCAGCAACAGGCCGGTGGAGGTGGGCGAGCTCGCCTTTCCGATGGCGTTCAACAACCTCTATTGGGCTCCGACGCGCGATGGAGCGAGTCTCCGGGAACTGTGGAACTCGCGGTGCTTCGTGCACAAGGCGGTGTGCGGGGCTGCGAGCTACCTGTTCGTCACGAGTATGGATCCGATCGGCCAGGGCTTGCTGGTGCACCCGGCGGGTGAGACGGAGTGGGAGTTCTACGCCTCGGTTGCCGGGTCGCTCAACACCCCGTGGCGCTGGGGGGGCATCCCCGTGGTCTTCGTGCACAGCAAGGCGGCCATCGAGAGGGAAGGCTGGAAACCTTGGTTCAACCGCCACACCTCGGTCGTCTTGGAGCCGGGTGAGAGCCGAATCTACAGGACGGAGTTTCGCACAACAAGGCGCGACCGCCACGATGGAGTCGCGGAGGCGCTCGTCGCGGCGGGCCGACCAGCCATGCGGCTGCTGCCGGCGGCGGTTTCCCCTTGCGACGTCGGGGTCGGCATCGAGATCGCCGGATGTCAACCCAAGCGCTTCTTCTACGACGTTCCCGTGGAGGAGGAGACGGACGCGGATGAGGAGGGCGGCTTCTGTTTCGTTCGCTCCAACCAGGCGGGGCCGGTGCGGATCGGGTTTGAGGATTCGCTCGGGAGGACCAGTTTCGCGCACGTGCTTCTCGTCGATCCGATCGAGCGGCTGATCGATCGCCGCGCGGACTGGATCCTTCGAAACCAGGTTCACCACGAGCCGGGAGGACTTTTCCACGGCGCCATCCTGCCCGTCGAGCTGGCCTCGATGCGCCGTGCCGTCGAGGTAGGTGGCATGGCCGGGTCGTTCGCCGTCGAGTGCGGCATGGCCGATGCGCTGTTCTTGGCGGAGAAGAACACGTTCCGCGCGCGGCGCGAGGAGATCAGGGCTCTGGACGCCTACCTGGAAGAGTTCGTTCGTGACGACATCCAGAACCCGCTCGACGACGTCGTCGGTAGCGTCCTCACGGACGACCAGACGGTCGCGTCCAACGCTTCCCGCCCGACGGCCTACTGCCTTCTGTTCAACCTGTATCGGGCCATGGCGCAGGTTGCCCGCGGCTTCGGGGAGACGGCTCGGTCACCGGACGAGTATCTGCGCAGCGCCTATCGGACCGCGAGGGCGCTCTATCGGCACTGCTTGGACCGCTCCTTCCGAGATCGCGGCTTGGTTCTGTTGGCCGGCATCTGGGAGCTGATCCGAGAGCTGAGGCTGGAGGGGATGCGCTCGGAGGCGGACGAGCTGGAGGAGCGCGCCTTGCAGCGAGCCACCGAGGTCCTTCGGGAGGACTATCCCTACGGAGGCGAGTCGGTCTGGGACACGACGGGGTTTCAGGACCTCATAGCCTCCGCAATGGTTCTGCGGTATGCCGACCACGCGGAGCGCATCACCCGATGCGTGTTCTCGGGACGTTCGCTAAGCCCGAACTGGTGGTGGTGCGGCTCGGATCTACGCTACTGGGACGACTCGGACGGGTTCACGCATCCGGTGCTCACCGACAAGGGGGAGCTCTGCCACGGCTACACATCCGTGGGGAACTCCAGGGTGTTCTTCGACCTTCTGGACGAGGATTACTCCGAGCTGCCGGACGTGTACCTGCGGGGAGCGATGGCCGGAGCGCTGGGCGTGTGGGCGCTGATCCGGCCGGACGGAGCCGCGTCCATGGGGTTCTGCCCCGACAGCGCCTCCAGGCTTTTCGGATACGTGCCGTTCACCGGGGACCTTGGGATCGCTCTGTACGAGTACCTGCGGATGGCCGCTGCGTACGTCCTTCCAACCCGCGGACAAGGGACCTTCACCTTCGGCTGCCATTACGAGTATGCCGATCACACCCACAGGGTGAGACCATGGGACGGCGTGGGGCGTAGGATCGTGCTGCGTCAGATCCACGCCGAGTTCCGGACGTCCTACGGCTCCATCCGAAACCTTTGGCTGGACGGGCGCAAACGTTGGGCCAGCCTCGACCTGTCCAACGACTCGGACAAGGACGTCCGGGCGCAGGTCATCGTCCGCGGCCTCTGGGGCAACGTGCTCGACTGCGGTGGAAAGCGGGTGCGCGCCGAGGACGGGCAGTTCGTGCTTTCCGTGTTGTTGCCGAAACACGGTATGGTTAGGCTTGACATGAGGGTTGTGCCATGACGACGATCCCGACGTGGTGGCTCTGGTTGTCCGGGGCGTTTTTCCTCATCGCCTCGGTGGCGTGGGTGTTCCTGGCGGCACTGGTGCTGAGGTTGCTGATCGTCGTGCAAGGGCTTCAGCCCAAGGTGGAGGCCACGCTGCAGAAGGTGGAGGGCGTCGCGACCCAAGTGGAGCAGCTCGCCACCGCGGCGAGGAGCACGGTGGAGACGGTGGGAGGCAAGGCGAAAACCGTCGCCGGAGCGTTCGAGCTGCTTGCCCTGGCAACCGCAAGCAGGTTCCAGGCGGTGTCCCGCGTGTTGGCGGCGCTCGGGGCCGGGGCGAAGGTGCTCGGCGTGCTCAAGGGCCTGAAAGCCAAGAAGTCGGGTCTTGACAACAAGCCCGTCAAGAGGGCAAAATAATGCTGCACCGCGGGGTGGAGCAGTCTGGTAGCTCGTCGGGCTCATAACCCGGAGGTCACAGGTTCAAATCCTGTCCCCGCACCCAGTTTGAGGGGCCGAGAGAATCCTCGGCCCCGTTTTGCTCTCTTATGAACCGGTCGATTCGACGGTGTGCAGCTGGAGGGGTTTCCGCCTCTCCCAGGCACCGCGGGTGAAGTCCGGGATGTCGACGGAACGCCCTCGGCGCGCCACCGAGTACTCGCTCAGTGGTCCGACCACGCTCCATGCGGCGGCGTCGTACACGTCCTGATCGAGGGGCAGGCCGTTCCGAAGGCAGTAAACGATCCTCCATAGCATGACGAAGTCCATACCGCCATGGCCGCCCGCCTTGCGGGCCTCGTCGCCGATCTGCCTCCACAGCGGATGCTCGTACTTAGCGAAGAACGGCTCGAGGTCCCGGCCCTCGGTCCACTCCTCCGTCGGCGTCGTGCCTTCCAGCACCATCCGATTCGGGAAGCCTCCCCAGCAGCCCTTGGTCCCTTGAATAAAGTTGTGCCGTGTGTAGGGCCGCGGCAGCTGCTCGTCCCACTGGACCAAGATGGTCCGTCCCTTCACGGTCTGCACGATGGATGTGTTGATGTCGCCGCAACGGAAGCGCAGCGACCTTCTCGGGTGCCCTTCGGGGAAGTGCTCCTTGGCGTACAGCTCGCGAGCCCTCGAGTTGCTGCTCACGCTGGACATGAAGTCCAGGCGGTCGCCGCGATTGATGTCCATGTACTGGCAGATCGGACCGAGGCCGTGCGTCGGATACAGGTTTCCGTTGCGGCGGACGTAGTGGTCCGTCCTCCATGAGCCCGTGCCGTGGTCGATCTGATGCATCTGGAAGCGGAGATCGTGGATGTAGGCCGCCTCGCCGTGCAGCAGCTCGCCGAACAGCCCCATCTGGCACATGCGGAGCACCATCATCTCCTCGCGGCCGTAGCACACGTTCTCCATCATCATGCAGTGCCGCTCGGTGGCTTCCGACGTCTCCACGAGCTCCCACAGCTCGTCCACCATCACGCCGGCGGGGACCTCCAGGAACACGTGCTTTCCGGCTTTCATCGCGTCCACCGCCTGCCGGGCGTGCCACTCCCAGGGGGTGGAGATGATGACGGCGTCCACGTCGTCCCGCTCGCACAGCTTCCTGTAGTCGAAGTCGCTGTCGGTGTAGAGGGCGGGCTGGCGTCGGCCTCTCTCCACGAGCCTCTTGGCCCACCCTTCAGCGGCGGGCTTGTAGGGGTCCGCGATCGCGGTGATTTCGACGCCCTCCAGCAGGAGGAGCTGGGCGACGTGGCTGCCCCCGCGGTCGCCGACGCCGATCATGCCGAACCGCACGCGGTCCAGCTTTGGCGCGGCATAGTCGGCCATCTTGCCTCCGGAAGCACGGCGCGGAGGCTGGGCGGTCGTGGCGTTGCCGACCTTCGGCAGTGCGAGCGACGCCACGGCTGCGCCCGACCACTTCAAGAAGTCCCTTCTGCTCGGTGGGTAAGGCATGAGTCGGTTCCTCAGGGGCTCTACTTACCCCGTGGCTTGCGCTGAGGCTGCTTGGGCTCCGGCAGAACCCGCATCGACTTGATGCGGTCGCCGAGTTTGATCTGCATCACCACAGGGAGCCCGCTCGTGACCCTGCCGCACGCGCTGTAGGACCCATCCAAGAACTCCGAATCGCGCTTCACGATGAACAGCTGCGAGTCGCCTCCGATCTGCCGTCCCGTGGAGGCGATGCCGACTGTTCCCTTGAGAAACGACAGCTTGCCGGCTTCGAAGGGGAGTTGTCGTCCGGAGCCGCCCCCACCAACCTCGGGGTCTTTCAGGTCCTTGTTCTTGCTCGCCGGCGCGCCCCACTGCACCACCCAGTCCTCCACGCGGTGGAAGCGCTGGCCATCGTAGAACTTGGTCTTCACGAGCTCCACGATCCGCTGCGTGGTCTGCGGCGTGTTCTTCCTGTCCATCGTGATCACGAAGGACTTGCCGTTTTGCAGCAGCACCTCGAGGCGGGGGCCTTCGATCTTTTCTTGGGGCGACAGCAGCGCGAGTGCGATGATGGGCAACATGGTTCCTCCTCCTTGGGGCGTTCCTTAGCCCCACGCAGTTTTGCCGGTCGCGCGAATCTTCTCCGATGGCGGGTGGGAATGCGGGCGCGGCGTGCCGACAATTCTACTGTCCGGCGGGGCCACGGTTGGGCTCGCGCCGTGCGGGTTGGGATCATGCCGTTCTACGCCTACACAGCCATCGACGGATCCGGACGAGTGGTCAAGTCCACGATGGAGGCCGACAGCGAGCAGCTGGTGCTGTCGAAGCTGCGGGACATGTCTCTCCACGTCACCGACATCCGCCAAGTTCGTGCGGCATCCGTGCAAAAACAGGCGAAGGGAAAGATCAAGCCTCGGAGCTTGGTGGTCTTCTCCCGACAGTTCGCCACGATGGTGGACGCCGGCATCCCCCTCCTTCGATGCTTGGAGATCCTTTCGGGACAGTCCAAGGATCCTGTTCTCAAGCAGACCCTGGAGACCATCGCTCTGGACGTGAAGAGCGGCCTGTCGCTGGCGGAGGCGATGGCCAAGCATCCGAACATCTTCAACAAGCTGTACATCAACATGATCCGCGCCGCGGAGTTGGGCGGCATTCTCGACAAGATTCTGGACCGCCTCTCGAGCTTCCTGGAGTACGAGGCGGAGGTGCGCGGGAAGATCAAGAGCGCGATGATGTACCCGACGCTGGTGCTGATCTTCAGCGTGGTGATGCTGTTCGCGCTGTTCAGCTTCGTTCTGCCGAAGTTCAAGGAGATCTTCAACGGCATGAACGTCGAGCTTCCGCCCGTCACCGCGGCCCTGTTCGGGTTCGGCGACTTCATGCAGGCGTACTGGTGGATGATCCTGCTGGCCGTCGGCGGGGCGTTCGCCGGCATCAAGATGTGGTCGAGAACGCCCGCAGGACGGTACCGCCTGGACTACCTGAAGCTCAGGGCGCCGATCGTGGGCGAGCTGGTCCTCAAGCTGAGCGTCGCGCGATTCAGCCGGACCTTCGGTACGCTGATCAGCAGCGGCGTGCCGATGCTGAGGAGCCTGGAGATCGTCGGCGAAACTCTCGGCAACGTGGTGCTGTCCACCGCGATCGACAACACGCGCACGAGCATCCGCGAGGGGCAGAAGCTGTCTCAGCCGTTGCAGGCGTCGGGCTTGTTCCCGTCGATGGTGACCTGCATGATCGACGTTGGCGAGGAGTCGGGCCGTCTCTCGGAGATGCTGACGAAGGTGGGCGACTTCTACGATGCGGAGGTCGAGACCACGATCAAGGGCCTGACCTCGATGATCGAACCGATGCTCATCATCTTCATGGGAGTGGTGGTGGGCTTCATCGCTGTGTCCGTCATGACGCCCGTGTTCACGATCGTGAACAGCGTCGACTGAACCGGGGGGTCCCGGCCGCCCTCGCAAGGCCGGAGAAAGTCGAATAGCCTTCCGGGCTGGAGCTCTAGGATGGAGCGAAGGTCCGGCGCCCGGCAGGGATCGCCGGGAGAACGCGAACAGGGAAGAAAGCATGGCAGACGCAAAGGAATTGCATCAGGAGGCTGAGGAGCTGGTCCTGCGGTACTTCGAAAACCCGCAGCCGGACCTCAAAGATCTGATCATGGTGCGGTACGGCGCGATGGTGGAGCGCATCGCGAGGAAGTTCGTGGGGCTGGAGCCGTTGGAAGACCTGATTCAGGTCGGGTACATCGGCCTGCTGAACGCCCTCTCGAAGTTCAACCCCCGTGCCGGAGTGCGATTCAACACCTACGCCACGTACCTTGTGGCGGGCGAGATCAAGCACTACCTGCGCGACCGGGCGCAGACGATCCGCCAGCCGGCTTGGCTCCAAGAGCTCCGGCACAAGGTGAACCGCGCTTCGTCCGTGCTGCGCCAGGACCTAGGCCGCGAACCGACGAGCCGGGAGATCGCCGAGCACCTTAAGGTGGCCGTGTCCACGGTCGAGGACGTGCTCGCGACGCAGGACCTGCTCAAGGTGGCTTCGCTTGACTCCACCCCGATGAACGACGAGGACGCGGACAGCGACGTCGACCGCCTGGACGCCGCGGACTTCTGCGCAGAGCAGCTCACGGTCGAGGATCGGGTCGTATTGGAGCAGGCTCTGCAGCAGCTGCGCGACTTGGAGAGGGAGGTTCTGGTTCGGTTCCACTTCGAGGCAAAGAACCAGACGGAAATCGCGTCGGAGCTGGGAATCTCCTGCAACTACGTTTCGCACATTCTTCGCCAGTCGCTCACCAAGCTTCGCAAGATTCTGAGCCGCGAGGAGGCTGCCGAGAGCCTGATGCGCAGGCAGGCCGACGCGCTGGACCAGGACGTGATCGACCCGGCGGTGGGCGCCTACACGCACCGCTACTTCAAGGCTCGGCTCGAGGAGGAGGTGCACCGGGCCACCAGCCGCGGGGAGGAGCTCTCGCTCATCTTGGTGAGGTTCCAAGGTCTGGAGCGTCTGCGGGCGTTCTACGGCCAGCAATCGGTGCTTGACTTCCTCGCCGACGCGCACGACTTCCTCAAGGAGAATGTGCGCCGCCTGGACATCGTCTGTCGGTACGGCAACGACGGATTCGGAATCGTCCTGCCGTTCACCGGCGGACACGTGACGGTGGTCTACCAGCGCATCGTGGCGAAGATCGCCGGTTGGCTGGCCCATCGGAACGGTGCGAACGGGCCGGTGGCGGTTTCGGTGGGCTTCGCGGCGTTCCCGGAGTCCGCCCGAACGTGCGAGGGTCTGGTGCGGTCTGCTGCGGCAGCAATGTCCCCCATCGAGGCGGCGTCGCAAAAGGCCGCCTGAGGTGCCGCCGTCGGGTGTAAGATGCGGGCGTGACCAATCCAGGCAGACCAGAGATCGGCGCCAAGAGCAGATACGGGTTCGCCGACTCCTGCGCCAAGCTGCAGGAGGCGGCCGCATCGATGGGCTTCTCGGTCCTCGGAGTGCATCAGGTCTCCGAGACGCTGCGATCGAAGGGCTTCGAGTCGGTTCCGGTGACGGTGATCGAGGTGTGCAAAGCGTCCATGGCCGCCACGGCGATCCGCAACGACCTTCGCGTCGCCACCATGATGCCCTGCCCCATCGCGGTCGTGGAGGGTGCCGAGGGTGTGATGGTGTACACGATCGACGCGCGGTTGCTGTCGTCGTTCTTCGAGGGTCCGGACATGCCCGAGTTGGGCGAGCGGATGCACGCCGAGCTGCAGCAGCTGATCCAGACGGTGGCGTGACCGATGGACGCCGAGGGAGGGCTGTTCGCGGAGGAGCCAGGACCGCGCACGGAGGAGCGCCTCCCGCTGGCCACGCGCCTTCGTCCGCGGAGCCTAGAAGAGTACGTCGGGCAGAGCCACCTGCTGGGTGAGGGCCTTCCCACCCGCACGGCAATCCTTGAGGGATCTCTCGGGTCCGTGATTCTGTGGGCGCCTCCAGGGTGCGGCAAGACCACGCTGGCGTATCTGATCGCGCAATACCGCGGGGCCCGCGTGGAGGCGCGGTCGGCAGTGACGACGGGCGTCGCGGACATCCGAGAGATCGCAAAACAGGCGACGCAGCGCAAGCGTGTCAGCGGGACCCCGACGCTGCTCATCCTCGACGAGATCCACCACTTCAACCGAACGCAACAGGATTCGCTGCTCGGTTATCTCGAGGACGGAACCTTCGAGATGGTCGGTGTGACCACGGAGAGCCCCTTCTTCGTGCTGGCCCCGGCCTTGCTCTCCCGCGCCAGGGTGCTGGTGCTGAAGCCGCTTCAGGAGGATGAGGTCGAAGAGGTTCTCCGGCGCGCATTGACCGATGTGGAGCGAGGACTCGGAGCGAGGAGCCTGAATCTGGATCCAGCGGCCATGAGGCACCTCGTGGCCTGCGCCAACGGGGATGCCCGGCTGGCGCTGAACGCCTTGGAGGCGGCCTCGCTGCAGGTGCAGGATGGAGGCACGATCTCTTTAGACCTCGTGGAGCAGGTTCTGCAGAGACCGGCGCTCCGCTACGACCAGCAGGGCGACTATCACTACGACACGATTTCGGCGTTCATCAAGTCGGTCCGAGGAAGCGACCCTGACGCGGCTCTGCATTACCTTGCGCGGATGCTGGCAGCAGGGGAGGACCCTCGTTTCATCGCCCGAAGGCTCATCATCTTGGCGAGCGAGGATGTGGGCAACGCGGATCCACAGGGTCTGGTGGTGGCGGTGGCGGCGGCGCAGGCTGTGGAGAGGGTCGGTATGCCCGAGGGTCGGATCGTCCTAGCCCAAGCCACCACGTATCTCGCCTCCGCCGCCAAGAGCAACGCGGCGTATCTCGCCGTGGAAGCCGCGATACGGGACGTGGAGAAGATTCCGCTCAGCCCCATCCCGATCCATCTCCGGAACGCCCCGGTGAAGGGTTACAGGGACATGGGGTTCGGAGCCGAGTACCTCTACCCGCACGACTTTCCAGGCCACTACGTCGCGCAGACCTACTTGCCGGAGGGACCATGGAACACGCCCTACTACCGCCCCACCTCCGAGGGTTACGAGGCGAGAATTAGGGAGAGGCGGAGGTCCCGGGGTCAAGAAAGCTGACCCTCAGCCGACAAGGTCTGAAGCGAAAACTTGGACGGATCGCGGAAATCGGTCCTACAATAGATTCGATGAACGCCTTTGTGTACATCGCGAAGGATCTGCGTGGCGTTCTGCACACGGATGTGACCCTCTCGGTGAACCACACGATGTGGAGGCACCGCTTCGGGGACGACCAGGAATCGCTGGTGCAGCCTGTGTACGAAGCGCTGGTTTTCATCGAGCGGCACTCGAGCATCGCCGCGGCGTACCGCCGGAGGGAGGAGTTGAGACGGTTCACTCAAGAGGAGCTCGCGGCGCTCGCCAAGAAACGGAATCCGACCCTCAAGGACCTCAGCAGGCTGTGGTTCAGCCCGCGTCTGGCGTGCGTGCAGGTCGATGAGGCGAGCGTGCGGGGCTCCGCGACTCGCTAGCGGGCCTTCCGGCGAAGCCAAGGGGAAAGTCTCTGCTCGATCTCTGCCTGTTCAGGCTCTGAGAACGCCTCCTTCGGGAGGATGAGGATCCCCTTGGTGTTCAAGCGGACGAGCCACTCCTGCCTGCCCGACTCCGCCGACACGATCTGATCCCAGCGCACCCGCGTCGACCCGCCCCGATCGTCGAGCACGTCGATGCCGGGCTCGTCCACGACGAACCGCTTGGGAACGTCGAAGGCCGCGCGGGCTCTCCAGAGGATCGCCAGGATGGCTGCCGAGGTGAGGAAGGGGAAGGCGAAGGCCAAGATGCCGAACGCCAGCTCGGGTGCGCTCCGCGCGTTGGTCAGGATGATGACGGCGCACACCCAGCAGATCACAGCCAGCGGTAGGGAGCTTCGGAGGCTTCTCCCCACGTACACTCGTGCGATTCTAGGGAACCGGAGGGCGATCGGAGCGGAGACGAGCTTTGGCACCGATGCAGACTACCCGCGACGGGCACGAAGGAAGCCGATCAGCAGTGCCACGTCGGACGGCCGGACGCCAGACACCCGCGAGGCTTCCGCGACGTTCCTCGGCCGCGCGGCGCGGAGCTTCTCCCGCCCCTCGATGCTGAGGCCCCGGACCTCGTGGAACGGCAGGTTCGGCGGGATCGGCAGGTCGGCCAGCCGGCGCATCGCCTCGATGCTCCTTCGCTGAAGGTCGATGTAGCCCGCGTACTTTCCAGCGAGTTCAACCTGCTCGCGGACGGAGGAGTCCTCCGGGAGGTCCAGCCTGTATCCGAGCCGCTCGGCCAAGGCGGCAACCTCCCTCAACCCCACCCCCGGCCGCTGGAGGAGCGCGAAGAGGCTCGTGCTCTGGGAGACGGCGGACAGTCCCGCGTCCTCCAGGGTGCCCGCATGGTGCGGATGGACCAGGATCTCACAGAGCCTTTGTTTGGTCTCCTGGATGGCCTGCTGCTTGCTCACGAACCTCTCCCAGCGCCGATCGCAGCACAGACCGATTTCGCGCGCGATCGGCGTCAGGCGCTCGTCCGCATTGTCGTGCCTCAGGACCAACCGATGTTCCGCCCGCGAGGTCAGCATCCGGTACGGGTCCTCCACACCCTTGGTCACCAGGTCGTCGATCAGAACCCCGAGGAAGGAGGTCTCGCGCTGCAGCAGGAGTGGAGGCGCACCCTGAGCATGGCGAGCGGCGTTGACGCCCGCCACCAGGCCCTGCGCCGCGGCCTCTTCGTAGCCCGAGGTGCCGTTGATCTGGCCCGCGAGGAAGAGGCCCGGCACCTCTCGCGACATCAGCGAGTGATCCAGCTGGGTCGGGTCGGCCATGTCGTATTCGACCGCGTAGCCAGCACGGAGCACCTCGCACTGCTCCAAACCCGGAATGGTTCGCAGCGCCTCGATCTGGACCTCTTCCGGCAAAGAGGAGGAGAAGCCCTGGACGTAGACAGATTCTCCGTCCCACGTTTCCCGCTCGAGAAAAACCGGATGGGAGAGCTTGTCGGCGAACCGGACCACCTTGTCCTCGATGCTCGGGCAGTAGCGGGGTCCGACGCCCTGAATGCGTCCTCCGAACAGTGCGGAGCGCTCGAGGTTGGAGGCGATCAGACGGTGCGTCTTCTCGTTGGTGGCGGTTCGATGGCAGCTGAGGAGAGGGCGATCCACCGGCAGCCGATCGTGGAGGTAGCTGATCGGGCCGACCTCGGGCTCCGAGGGCATCTCCTCGGTGGCATCGAAGTCGATGGACCCCAACCGTACCCGTGGGGTGGTGCCCGTCTTGAAACGCCGCAGTCGAATGCCGAACTCCGCCAAGCGCCGCGAGAGGCCCGAGACCGCCGGCTCGCCGTGCCTGCCCGCCGACGTCTGCCGCTCGCCCACATGGCACACGCCGTTGAGAAACGTCCCGGTGGTCAGCACAGCCGCCTTGCAGAACACCTGGCGCCGCCCGGAAGGCGAGAGAATCTCCAGCCCCAGCGCGTCGCCCTCCCGTGTTAGGTCTGCGACCTCGCCCTCCAGGAGGTCCAGCCCCGGTTGTTCCTCGAGCGCCTGCCGCTGGAGCAACGGGTACAGGTCTTTGCACACGTGCACCCGCACCGTCTGCACGGCGGGGCCCTTCCCGGTGCCTACTCGGCGGATGTGGGTCGTGGCTAGGTCGGCGGCGATCCCCATTCTGCCGCCCAGAGCGTCGATCTCCCGGGCAAGGTGACCCTTTGCGGGTCCACCGATCGAGCAGTTGCAGGGAAGATGCCCGACTCGGTCAAGACGGAGGGTTACGCAGAGAGTCCGCGCCCCAAGTCGGGCCGAGGCTAGCGCGGCCTCGATGCCCGCGTGGCCAGCGCCGACCACCACGACGTCGTACCGAAGCATCGGCAGATTGTATTCCAGTGCCCGAGCAACGGCGGTGAGGCGCCGGGACGCAGGAATCTCTGAGCAACCCGGCGAACCGGTACAGCATGGCCGTGAAGATCGGTTTCCTCAGCGTTGCGCACATGCACGCCTACGGCTATGCGGCGGGGTTGCGGCGTCTGCCGGAAGTGGAGATCCGCGGGATTTGGGACGACGACGCCGACCGGGCGAAGAGGTTCGCGACCTCCCATGGGGTCGAAGTGTTCGAGAGCCCCGAGGCTTTGGCTGAGTCCTGCGACGGCCTGATCGTCACGAGCGAGAACCTCCGCCACGTGGAGATGGTGGAGCATGCGGCCAAGGCAGGGAAGCCGGTCTTGTGCGAGAAGCCGCTGGTGGCATCCAACGACGATGCGCGGCGGCTCAGTACGATCCTCAGCGAGAGCGGAATTCCGCTGATGACCGCGTTCCCTTGCCGATACGCCGCCGCGTTTCAGGCGCTGCGGCGCAGGTACGAGACCGGGGAGCTGGGGAGGGCGTTGGCCGTGTGCGGCACGAACCACGGAACCTGCCCGTTCGGGTGGTTCGTGGACGTGGCCAAGAGCGGCGGCGGCGCCATGATCGACCACGTGGTGCACGTCGCTGACCTCTTGTGGGTGCTGCTGGGCGAGGAGCCGAACAGCGTTTTCGCCCAAACCGGCAACCGCATGTACAGCCAAGCTTGGGAGGACACGGCGATGCTCACGCTCGGCTACCCGTCGGGGGTGTTCGCGACGCTGGACTCCAGCTGGTCGCGTCCCGCCACCTTCAAGACTTGGGGCGACGTGACGATGACCATCGTCTGCGAGAAGGGTGTGCTCGAAATGGACATGTTCGCTCAGGAGATCGGGCACTACCGCACCGGCCAGACCACCTACGGCGTCGCGTTCTACGGCTCCGACATGGATGCTGGTTTGGTGGCCGACTTCGTTCGGGTCGTGCGGGGCGAGATCGATCCACCCGTCTCGGCCGAGGACGGCCTGCGCGCTGCCAGGGTGGCTTTGGCGGGCTACCGCAGCGTGGAGCTGGGAAGGCCTGTGTCGCCACAGGCGCCGTAGTCGTCGCTGAAAGCGAAGCGGGGAGCGACCGATTGCTCCCCGCTCGAATCGTTGGGGATGGCCGCTTACTTCAGCTCGACCTTGCCGCCGACCTCTTCGATCTGCGCCTTGATCTTCTCGGCCTCGTCCTTGCCGACGCCCTCCTTGATGGGCTTCGGAGCGCCGTCCACCAGGTCCTTGGCCTCTTTCAGGCCCAGGCCGGTGATCTCGCGGACCACCTTGATGACCTGGAGCTTCTGGTCGCCGGCGGCGGTGAGGACGACGTCGAACTCGGTCTTCTCCTCGGCGGCGGGCGCCTCGGCGGCCGCGCCCGGCATCATCATCGGCATGCCCATCATGGGCGCCGCGGCGGTGACGCCGAACTTGTCCTCGAGGGCCTTCTTGAGCTCCGCGAGTTCCAGTGCGGTTGCGTTGCTGATCTGCTCGACGATCGATTCGATGTTCAAAGGCATGGCTCTATCTTCTTCATGCGGCGCGGTCGCCGCGGGGTCGGTGGCCGGACGCTACCGGCCGGACAACTTCACGCGTTGGCGGAGGCTCCTTCCGCGACCTTGTCGGCCACGGCCCCGATCGTGCGGATCGGCTCGGCGTAGAGGGCTTCCACCACGCCGACCAGCTGGCTGAGCGGGGCGGCGATGGCTCCGATGACTTGGGCGAGAAGGACCTCCCTCGGGGGGAGCTTCGAGAGCTGGACGACTTCCTCCTCGGTGAACGCACGGCCACCGACGAACGCGCCCTTGACCTTCAGGTTCTTGTTCGTCCGGGCGAACTCGACCAAGGTCTTCGCGGCCTCGGGTTCGTTCCCCCTCAGGAACGCGATCGCCGTCGGTCCGTTGTGCAGCTCGTAGGGGAGCTTTTCGACGTCCTCGCCCGCGGCGATTCGGAACAGCGTGTTCTTGATGACGTGGAAGCTCGCGCCCTTCGACTTGAGCTCCTTGCGCAGCGCCTGCATCTCCTTGACGGAGAGTCCGCTGTACTGCGCGAACACGACGCCGGTCGCCTCCTCGTACAGCCTCTTGGCCTTCTCGATGGTTTTGGCTTTGGCTTCGGTAGGCATAGGGATCCAACCTGCCCTCCGAAGCGCCCCAACGCGGCGGCCAGCCCGGAACACACGCGAAGGGAGTCGCCTATAGGCGACTGCTCGCTTCTGCTCCTCGGCTGGCGGATCGATCGATCCCTTCGGGCGCGCCGCGCCACCGGCTGTCTTCGGAAAGCGCTCCTAGTATGGCACAGGAGTCGCGGCGCTCGCAGGCCCTGGAGGCAGGGGCGGGCACTGAGGTTAGGGACGCGGACTTCCGAGAATATCTGGTGGAAATGCGGGGGCGAATCCCGCCGGAGATGGAACAAAGCCATTGGAACCGAAGGGCAACCCGTAGTTCTCAGGAGGATCGACACACCCTATGAAGCGCAACCGAGCTTTCACCCTCGTCGAGATCATGATCGTCGTCCTGATCATCGGCATCCTGCTGGCGATCGCCGTCCCGAACTTCATCAAGGCCCGCGAGAGCAGCCGCGCCAAGACCTGCGTGGCGAACCTCAAGCAGATTGACTCCGCGAAGGAGCAGTGGGCCATGGAGAACAAGAAGACCACCGGAGACACCTGCGCCTTCGGCGACTTGGTTCCGGACTACATGAAGGCGCAGCCGAGCTGCCCGTCGGGTGGGACGTACACCGTGGGTGCGGTGGGTACTGCGCCGACCTGCTCCGTCGCCGGCCACGCGCTCTGACGATCAGAACCTTGTGACAGCTCGGGCGGGCGGCTGCAGCCGCCCGCCCGCGTCGTTTCCCATGCCGCGTGACGTTGGGAACCGATGCCGAAGAACCGATCCTTCCAGTGAGGAGAGTACATGCGTCGAAAGAGAGCCTTTTCCCTCGTCGAAGTCCTCACCGCGTCGTTCTTGGTCGCGCTTTGCGCGGTGGTGTTGGCCGCTTCGATCCCAACAGCAACGAAGTCGCGTCTGAAGGCGGCGTACACCGGCCTGGCTCTGAGCTTGGCGCAGAAGGAGCTGGAGGCGATCCGCGCCCGTGGCTACCCGAACCTGAGCGGCGAACAACTGGCCAACCTGGGGCTCTTGGACTCGAGCACCCCCGTCGAGGCGAACACCTTCTCGTTCACGAACGTGGATCACCCCCTGTTCGACAGTCCCGCCGCCGTGCTGCCGGAGGGCAGGGGGCTCGTGAAGATCGAGCAGGCCGACCTCGATCTTCGCCGCGTGGTGGTCACCGTGGAGTGGAAGGAGAACGGACGGTCGCGGAGCGTGTCCTTGGCAACCTTGGTGGCGAACCTATGAAGAGAGCGAGAAGGAGGATTTTCGGCGCATCCCTTGTAGAGGTGCTCACGGCGGCCACCCTCACGGTCGGCGTGCTGTTCGCCGGCGTGTCGGCGTTGCTCTTCGGCTCGAACCGCTGGCTGCGCGGCTTGGGACAGATCTCCGCCGAGTCCGAGGCCAAGCGCGCCGTAGCGTCGGTGGCGCACACCCTCCGGGAGGCGATGGCCGTCACGGTCGACGCCGACGGCCGCGGACTCAGCTTCCGGTACCCGGTGAAGGACTCCCAGGGCCGATTCGTCGTGCCGCCCGTGTGGGACGGCGTGTCCCGGCGGATCGCTTTGCAGGGTGGCAACTTGGTGCTGACGGAGGGCACGTCGTCGCGCGTGCTCTGCCGCGGCGTCTCTGCCGTTGACCCGAAGAGCGGCGCCTCCTACCGTTTGTTCACGGCGCCTCCGGGCGCAGTGGTCCGGGAGATCACGGTGCAGGTGGTGACCAGCCGCGACGGCCGCTATGCCGGTGAGGCTAAGGGAAGGGTGCGGGAGACCGTGTTCCTGCGCAACGTCCCCCAGATCACGAGGTGAGTTCATGAGACCGAGCCTCCCGAAGAGATCCAGACAGCGTGGATCGGCGTTTCTCACCACCTTCGGAATCCTGGCTTTGCTGGCCGCAGCGGCGATGGCGTTTCTGGACTACTCGACGCAGGCGGTGCGCATTGTCAACAGGCAGGTGTTGGACGCTCAGACCACCCACCTGTGCGAGGCCGGTGTGCAGAGCGTGCTGCGCTCTCTCTGGCGTCCGTTCAAGGTCGAGCAGAAGTTCCTCACGATGGATTCGGCGTGCGCCGGCGCCTCGGAAGAGAACCCGCGAGCGGCGCGGTCCGGAGCGGTGGATCCGGTCGGCCGCTTCGCCGCCGCCGTCGTCGGGATTCAGACCCCCAACAACGATCCTTACCGAAGGCTGGTGACGGTCCGTAGCGTCGGGTGGCTCGATCGGAACGACAACGGCACCTTGGACGGCGGAGAGCCTCGGAAGATCGTGGAGGTGACGGCCGTGTTCGCCTTAGCCCGCAGCCAGGTGTTCGACTACACCTACTTCGTGAACAACTACGGCTGGTTCTACGGGTTCTCGCCGACCACCATGGAGGTGAACGGCGACGTTCGGGCGAACGGCAACCTGGACATCAGCGGCGGATCTCCGACGATCAACGGCTCGATCGTGGCCGCCCTGAACGAGAAGCTCGTTCCCGCGGCGCCCGGTCTGGTGAACACGCCCGCAGTCAAGGACTCGAACGCCACGTACCGCACGAAGGCCGCCAACAACTCGCGGATGCGGCAGGGGTATTCGCCCACGGACCACGGCGTGTACGGCAGCCCCGAGTGGGAGAAGTGGAAGGACTTTCTCTTCGACTCCGCCGAGGACGCCGTTCTGTCCCCGGGCGCCTCGGACAGCCTGGCTCTAACCGGCCAGCTGGCGGGTGCCGCCGTGATGGACGCCCGCGGAATCCGGCGGTGGAGCAAGCGAACCTCCTCGGCTTCGACCCAGACGGTCCAGCTGGACTCCAGCCCCACGGAGGAGGTCATCATGCCGGACCTAAGCGACCTATCCGTCTACATGGCCAAGAGCCAGAGCTACGTAGACGGCAAGGCGACTTTCCAGGACGGAACCAGCAATCCGTACTTCGGCCAGGGAGCCTGGGTCAAGGTCTGGGACTCCACGCTCAACGGGGGAGCAGGCGGCTACAAGACGATCTCCAACAACGGGGTCGTCAGCGGATCGGCCATTCTGATCGGCACTTCGACGCGACCGATTTTGATCCATGGTCCCGTCACGTTCACCCAGGATGTGGCCATCAAGGGCACTGTGAGCGGCCAAGGCACGATCTACGCCGGACGCAACGTCCATGTCATCGGATCCGTCGTCTACAAGAATCCCCCCGATTTTCGACGGACGGGCGGCAGAACCACGCAGGCGCAGATCGACGCGTACAACGAGACCAAGGACATCCTCGCGCTCGCTGCCCGCGGGTCGATCATCATGGGTTCGCCGAAGACGCTGGCATCCAGCGGCGTTCTGCAGTACATGCGGCCGCCCTTCACCAAGCCACGCTACGACGAGTTCGGCAATTTGGTGCCCGCCTACGACGCCCTCGCGACGGATGGGACCGGGTTCAAGATCTATCAGAGCGTTATGGGCGACAACGCGCTGCACAACGTCGCCGAAACGATCTACCAGCTTGATGTGATCCTGTACACGAACTTTCTTGGAGGCGGAAACCTCGGCGGAGGCGGCACGAGGATCCTGTTCAACGGCTCGATCATCAGCAAGGACGAGGCGATGCTGCTGCACAGCAGCATGCAGATGAACTACGACTCCCGCATTCGGGAGCGCGGGCCTAACGAGGAGGCTCTGATCGCTCTGGATCTCCCGCGCAGCCCCGTCATGCTCCGCAGCACTTGGCAAGACCGAGGTTTCCAATGGTGAGGTCATTCCAGATCCGCATCCCGCTGTTGGTCGTCGTCGGCTCGCTCGCCGCGCTCTGTCCGGCGCCGATCAGCGACCCGCAACCGCCCTCCAAGCCGCTGTTGCCCGTGCTGAGCGACGAGCAGCGGGCCCAACAGCAGTCCCAGCAGAGGACCTTCCCCGAGGTGGGCGAGGTGCCTCTCGACACCGAACCCAAGCCGGCGGAAGCTCCGCCTTCCGACCCGCAGGCGGCCGCCATTGTGGCGGGCAGTCGGCCGACTCAGGGCGGCCGCGAGAGCGGGCAACCTCCGGTGCAAGCTTCCGGCGGCCTGCCGTGGATCGTTCTCGGGCTCGCGGGCCTGTTGGGGGTTGGCGCGAAGGTTTGGGTGGACCGCCGGATTCCCGTGCCAGCCGACGCCCGACGTGGGCGAGTCCCCTAGGTGCTGAGCGAACGAAGGGGAGTCCAGTAGAATGGGGTAGCGATGGCTCCCCACACATCCGGGCGCTTTGGCCCCTATGGCGGTCGTTACGTCCCCGAAACTCTGGTTCCGGCTCTGGAAGAGCTCCATCGCGAGTTCGAGCTGGCATGGGGGGATCCGGACTTCCAAGCCGAGTATCAGCGGCTGTTGGCCGATTTCGTCGGACGACCGACTCCCCTCTCCGAGTGCCCGCGATTGTCACAGGTGACGGGACTGAGGGTCACCGTCAAACGGGAGGACCTCTGCCACACGGGTGCCCACAAGATCAACAACGCGATCGGGCAGTGCCTTCTCGCCAAGCGGATGGGCAAGAAACGGATCATCGCCGAGACGGGAGCGGGTCAGCATGGGGTGGCCACGGCGACGGCTTGCGCGGCGTTCGACCTGCAGTGCGACGTGTACATGGGGGAGGAGGACTGCCACCGACAGGAGCTCAACGTCTTCCGCATGAAGCTGCTGGGGGCGCGGGTGATTCCCGTGACCTCTGGGACGCGCACGCTCAAGGATGCCCTCAACGAGGCCATGCGCGACTGGGTCACGAACGTTCGGACCACGCACTACGTGATCGGCACGGCGGCCGGCCCGCACCCGTACCCCTACATGGTTCGACAGTTCCAGTCGGTGATCGGCATCGAGGCGAAGCGGCAGTACCTCGAGCGGCACGGCTGTCTGCCGGACGTGGTGGTCGCCTGCGTGGGCGGAGGCAGCAACGCGATCGGGGCTTTCCACGCGTTCATCCCGGAACCGACGGTGAGCCTCGTGGGAGTGGAGGCCGGAGGTTGCGGCCTGGAGACGGGCCGGCACGCCGCGCCCCTCTCGGCCGGCTCGCCGGGCGTCCTGCACGGGTCGTACAGCTACCTCATGCAGGACGAGCACGGACAGGTCCTACCGACCCACTCGGTCAGTGCGGGCTTGGACTACCCCGGCGTGGGGGCGGAGCATTCGTTCCTGAAGGATACGGGTCGCGTTCAGTACGTCGCCGCAACCGACGAGGACGCGTTGGCGGCGTTCCGTAGGGTGTCGGAGCTGGAGGGACTGATCCCTGCCTTCGAGACGGCGCACGCCTTCGCGGCGCTGTTCCAAGAGAACCTGTTCCGGCCCGGAAGCCGGGTCTTGGTCTGCATGAGCGGGCGAGGCGACAAGGACATGGTGGCGGCCTCGTCGCTGCTGCGGCTCTGAAGCTCCCCCGCACCCAGCCCGGGCAGCCGAGGCCTTCCTTCGCTTTGGGAGAGGCGGCAGATGCGCTCAGTCGTCGTCCATGGGTTCCTCCGCGAGCGCGAGGCCCTTGGCTCTCAGTCCTCTTCCGTGCGGTCCTTCCCATTCCTTGGGGTAGGGCCGATCGGGATGGACCACCGACCAGGTAGCTCGGTTGAGCGCAGGGTCCTCGACCGCGTCCGGAACCTTCCAGTTCTGGCGCGCGCTCAGCAAGGCCAGACCCCTCGCCTCGCCGCGGAGGCTGGAGGCCGGCGGGTTGAGCTGGTCGAGCGGCACCGAGACCGGCAGGGCGGTGTAGGGCCGCAGGTCTGGCTTGGACTGGAAGCACGCCTCCATCACGGGAGACATCGCATCCATCATGTTCATCGGTGGCAAGCCCAGAATCCGCTCGATGGTGTGGAGCACCGATGTCTGGTTGTAGAACTCGGAGATCGTCACCCCCCGCTTGGCGTAAGGACTCACCACCAGGCAGATGGACCGGTGTCCGTCGATGTGGTCTACGCCGTTCTGGGGGTCGTCCTCGATCACGAAGATGGCGCTGCGGGCCCAATAGCGGCTCTTCGAGATCGCTTCCACGACGCGTCCGAGAGCGAGGTCGTTGTCGGCCATGTGCGCCTTGGGGGTGGGCATGCCGGGGGCTGCGCCCGATGTGTGGTCCTGCGGAAGGTAAATGATCGTGAAGCTGGGCCATTCCTCGCCGGCGGCCTCCGCCCGACGCAGCTCGCGGATGAATACATCCGCGCGGACGACGTCGGGGATTCCCATGTTCCAGCCTGGATAGTCCCAAGCCGTGTAGCGAGCCACCCGGGCGACGCCGATCTTCTGGCGGTATCGCACCTTGTTGGCCCCCGATCGCCAGTCCTGAAGGATCTGGGTGAAGCTCTCCTTGCCCGCGGGCTCGGTGTAGGCGAACTCTCCGAAGTTGCGGAAGGACAGACCATGATCCAGCACGTTGTCCCAGATGTATCCGCTCTTGCTGGTCGCGAGCGGGTCGTCGCCGAAGGGATAGCTGCGCGTCCACCCGCCGAAGGTTCGCTCGAAGTAGGCGGTCGCATTCCCCTCGGTGGACCATGCATGGCCGTCGGCCGAGTTCACCCCGTTGCAGTAGTAGTTGTCGAGGAGCACGAACTCCTCGGCCAGAGCGTGATGGTTCGGCGTCACCTCTCGCGGAAACATGCACAGCCGGCTGTCTCCGTCTCCGCTCGGGAGGTCTCCGAACACCTGATCGTACGTCCGATTCTCCTTGATCACGTAGAACACGTGCCGAATCGGCGAGGGGTCTCCAACGCGCGATGGGATCGGCTTCGCCCTGGTGGCCCCCTGCGACCGTAGATCGGCGCGCATCGCGTGGGCTACGCGTGCGTTCTGCAGGGCGGCTCTGGACATGGACGCCAGCTCCTTCGGGCTCGGAAGGTCCACTAGGTTCAGCGTGCCGGTGAAGGAGTAGACGCTCCTGCCACCCTGCGCGTCCGGCGTGCCCCTTGAGCCGAAGCCCTTCGCCGAGGCGATCAACAGGCGGTTGCCCATCAGGCGCACGCAGGCGGGGTACCAGCCTGCGGGAATCCAACCTCGGACGCGCCGCTGCCGCAAATCGTAGACGGCAATGGCGTTCAGACCCCCGGATGCGACGTAGAGGCTCCTGCCGTCGGCGGACACGGCCACGGAGGTTGGGGCCGTCCCGAATGGGAATCCCGATCGAGGATGGATCTCATGGTGCCGAATGACCTGCCAGGCAGATGGGTCGATCTCTGTCACCGTGTCGTCGTTGGCGTTGGCCACAAACGCTCTCTTGCCGTCCGGAGAGAGCGCGATCTCGCTGGGTTGGCGAGGCAACGGGAGCTTCCCGGTAAGACGGAATTCTCGAAGATCTACCTTGCTGAGGACACCGCCGGTGCCGATGCCCCGCTCGTCCACCTCGACCGAGGTTCCGGAGCTGTCGGCGCGCTTCGATCCATCGGCTGGCCAGTCCGACCAGCAGGCTACGAGAGCCTCGCTTCCACCGGGAAGCACGCACACATCGAACGGGGCGACCCCGACCTCCACCGTCCGGCGCAACTCCTTGGTTGTCGGGTCGACCTCGGCGAGCTGGTTCGAGCGAGACAGGCATGCCAGAAGCGTCCCCGTTGAGCCGTTCCATGCCAGACCGGTAGGGTAAGCCGCTCCACCGACCGGTGCCGCCGGCAGGCGGATCGGATCTTCGAGCCGGATGGTCGTACCGTCGATGGAAGCGACCGCGATCTCGCTTCCTGCGGTCGAAGCGAACAATCGCTTCCTGGAGGGATCCCAAGCCAGTCCGATCTGCGACGTTCCGCCACGAAGAGGCGCCTCGGCGAGCACCTTCCACGATGCGGTGTCGACCAGCAGCAAGCCCCGGTTATCCAACACGGCTACAAGCGAATCGCCGAGCGGCTCCAAGTCGACCGGCCGCCCCTTCAGCTCCAGCACGATTCCAGCGGGCCGGATGGTCTGCAAGGTGGGCACGACCATCGAGCCGTCCTGCAGCTCGCCCACCTTCGGCTCCGAGGAGCAACCAGCAACCAAGAGGCCGACGAGAAGTCGCCAGAGGTTCGACCGCTTCACGCGCCCATTGTAGACCCGGGGCGCTAAGATTCGATAAGCTGGCCGGCGATGGAGCAGCGCTTCGAGGCAGACGATTGGCAGACGTATCGGATGGACCTCCACGACCCCCACCGGCAGCTCGAGCCGCTGGACCAAGAGCGGCGAGTCGTGGCGGACGCACTCGGGTGTTTGGTGAGGGCCGGCGTGCTTCCTACGGCAGAGTACGACGAGGATGCGTTCCATCGCTTCCGCTCGGCCGTGGCAGCCCAGTTCGAGATTCCTTGGACGGCGATAACGCCAAGAATGCAGCGCTTTCTCTGGGCGATCAATGCCATTCATCGACCGAAGCGCATGCTCGCCGCTGGCGTGTTCTGCGGCAACACGTTCATCTCGAACGCGGGTGCGGCCGTGGGCCCGGGGGCGGTGTACGAGGCGGAGGATCTGGTCGGGATCGAGATCGTGCCCGAGGAGGCGGCGCGCGCGGAGAGGAACGTCCGCAAGTTGGACCCCACCGGCGTAGCTCAGGTGGTCGCCGCGGATGCCGTGCAGTTCGCGGCGGAGTACGAGCACCGCATCGACCTGCTGTACCTGGATGCCGATGGGGCTGGCGGGCGTGGCAAGGGGGTCTATCTGGACATCCTCGAGGCCGCATGGGACCGCCTGCCCCAAGGCGCCTTGGTGCTCGCGCACAACAGCGTCAACCTGGCGCAGTCGTTGAGGCACTACCTCGAGTTCGTCCGCGACCCGAGCCGCATGAGGACGAGCCTCAACTTTGCCATCGACGGCGAGGGCCTAGAGGTGTCCATGAGATGACCGACTTCCAGTCCCACAACGACGAGGTCCGATTCGTTTGGCAGAAATACCGAGAGGGCAGGCCTGTTCGCGTGCCGATGGTGCTGGGAATCAACGTTCGCTTCACGATGTTCGACCACCCGGCGAACCCACAGCGGATCGACTTCGAGCGTTACTTCACTGACCCCGAGGCGATGCTCCAGCGGCAACTCGAACACTTGGAGTACGTGAGGTTTCACGTTCCGGCCGACCACGAGATGGGATGGCCCGAGGAGTGGCTGGTGTACGTCGACTTCCAAAACGTGTACGAGGCGGCCTCATTCGGGTGCCCGGTTGTTTTCCCCTCGAACCAGGTGCCGGATACGGTGCCGATCCTGTCGGACGACAACAAGCGCATGGTGTTCGACGTCGGCCTCCCGGACCCCTTGGAGCAGGCCTTTCTGCGTCGGATCTGGGATTTCCACACGTGGTTCCGCAGGGCCGAGGAGCAGGGAAGGACCCACAAGGGCATTCCCATCCGAGCGGGCTGGCCCACCGGCTTGGGAACGGACGGGCCGATGACCGTCTGTTGCAGCCTTCGGGGAGCAACCGAATTCTGCATGGACCTGCTGGAAGACCCCACCTATGCCGAGGAGCTGCTGGACTTCGTCACGGAGGCCATCGAGCATCGAATCGCAGCCTTCCGAAGAGAGCTCGGGCTCCCCGAAGTGCAGCAAGGCTTCGGTTGGGCGGACGACTCGGTGGCACTGCTGTCCGTGGAGCAGTACCGTGAGTTCGTTCTGTCGCGGCACCGGAGGCTTGTGGAGAGGTTCTCCAAGGGCGGCCCAAACTCCGTGCACCTGTGCGGAGACGCGACCCGGCACTTCCGCACCCTTCGGGACGAGCTGAACGTTCGCAGCTTCGATACGGGCTTCCCGGTCGAATTCGGGTCCCTACGGCGGCAACTCGGGCCAGATGTCGAGGTTCTGGGCGGACCTTCCGTGCCTCTGCTCCTTCACGGCAGCCCGGACGAGTTGGCGCGGGAGACCTCGCGCATTCTTCGATCGGGAATCACCGAGGGTGGGCGGTTCATCTTGAGGGAGGGCAACAACCTAGCCCCTGGCACTCCGCTGGAAAACCTTTGGGCTATGTACGAGACCGTACGGAGAGAGGGCCTGTACGCGGCTTGATCAGGACGCCTCGAGGGCGAACCGCTCCACAACCGAACGGACCGCATCCAAAGACGCGCGTTGGGGGCCGCAGGGCCAAACCACGCTCCAACGAACGTGCGATTCACCTTGGAGCGCGATTGCCTTGAAAACAGCGTGCACCCGTGCTCTTGGACCGGGATCCTCGGTGTGCAGCGGCGTCTGGCCTGTCAGGCGAAGGAACAGCCTGCCGCGATCCTCGAGCCAGCCGACGGCGGCCTGACGACTCAGGGACCTTCCCGGCGAGAACGGCAGCTCCTCAACGATCGACCAATCTTCCCCTTGGCCGACCTCGATCCGGATCCACAGGTTCGCCGCGTGCGTGGCAGCCATCCTGCGGAGAAGTCCCAGCTCGTAGAAGGCGAGCCCAACGAGGATCAGCAGAACGGACAAGGAGAGATCGGTCAGCATCGGGGGCCACAAAAAGGGAGGGCCGCACTTGGTGCCGGCCCTCCCCGTTGCTGATCTTCTGGAGCGTCAGTCCTGAAGCTTGCTGCCGACTCTGCTGTCTCCCTGTTTGCCCGCCTCGGTGAGTTGAGCCTCGGCTCCCATCACCTCCATCCCCTTTCGGGTCTGGATTTTCGGGGCGTCCTCAGCGTTCTGCACCTTCGGCTCCTCGGACTGCGCGGAGCACCCGATGATGGACAACACGAGAAGACTTGCGAGCCAGCTGTACTTCATGAACCCACACTCAAGCGATCACAGGTTGTCCCAGACGAACTCCTCGATGTTGGTGATATCGACCTCGCCGGAAGGAATGTTCGGTCGCCAGTCGGTTCCCTTCGCCAGAGCGCCGGGAGCGCTGACGGTCGCGTGGCCGTCCACCCACACTACGGTCGCCCGGCCGCCGCTCAGCGTGCGGTCGGACGCGCCGCGCATCGAGACGCCGCCCGTGATGGCGCCGGCCGCAACCTTGCCCTGCAAATGGGTGGCATCGTAGAAGCCGCCGCTGCCCCAGTCGTCCACGCACCAGTAGTCCGGAGCGTTGTAGCAGTAGGGCGGATCGATCGCGACGGCCGCGGTCCACATCGGGGCGCCCCACCAATAAGTTCCGAGCGCGCCGAGGTTGTCCTCCGAGTTGCTGAACTTCGCCGCCATGAGAACGGTGTTCGCGACGTTGGCGAAGGCCGTCTGGCCGCGCGGGGTCGCGAGGCTCGGGAACGAGGTCGTCGGGTACGGCGCGACTCCAACGTAGTTCAGACCGAACACGGGGACCAGCGACTTGTAGGTGGTCGCGGGCCAACCAGCCGGCGTCGCCTCAATCGAAGGGGCCAGCGGATCCTGGAACATGTCGGCCGTCTTCATGTACGGCAAATCGAGCCACGTCCACGGCTGGTAGGGATAGCCGCCAAGGTTGGCCGGCTGACCAGGAGCCGCCCAGCTGATCAGCGGGTGGAACACGTCGTCGTTGTCCGCCGAGTACATGAGCGCGGCGAGACCCAGCTGCTTGACGTTGCTCAGAGCGGCCGAGCGCTTCGCGGCGGCTTTCGCCTGGGCGAACACGGGGAACAAGATGGCGGCAAGGATCGCGATGATCGCAATCACCACCAAGAGCTCGATCAAAGTGAAAGCTCGATTCTTCACTGGATAACCTCCAATCGATCGGCAGAGACAACCAACCGCAGACCGGCAGGTACGCACAACTGCCACCTTCACTTTACAACACCTTAATCGGAACCGTAGGACCCATTTTGGGGAAGTCGGGCCGTTCTTTCAGGCTGAGCGTCTCAGGCGGAGACGATCCAGAGCCACGGCGGCCACAATGATCGCGCCGGTGACGATCTCTTGCACCCAGTTCGGCAGGCCGTACTGCGCGCATCCGGATCGGATCGTGTACATGATCAGGACGCCGATGATCGAGCCGGCGACCGAGCCCTCGCCGCCGGAGAGGCTCGCGCCGCCGATGACCACCCCCGCGATCACCTCGAGCTCCATACCCACCACCGCCGTGGGATCGCCAAGACGGAGCCTAGAGAAGAGCATCAGCCCGCTGAGACCGGCGAAGAGTCCGCTGAGCGTGTAGATCCAGACCTTGGTGGCCTCCACGTTGACCCCACAGAGGCGGGCTGCCTGCTCGTTGGATCCGATGGCGACCACGTGCCGTCCGAAGCGCGTGTGGCGCAGGGTGACGGCGGCGAAGATCGCCAGAACGATCAGAAGCCAGATACCGTTCGGGAAAACCCTCCAGCGGTCCTCCGGGGGGAGCGACCCCAGCAAGTCGTTCAGCCACACCTGCCGCTGAGGGTCGACCGTCTGCTCTTGGCCCAGGCCCTTCGCGACCCCGCGGACGATCAGGTAGGTGCCCAGCGTCACGATGAACGGACCAACCCGGAGTCGCGTGATGAGGACCCCATTCAAGAGACCGATCGCAGCCCCGCAGGCGAGCCCGCCTGCAACCGCCGTCCACGGTCCATAGCCCTCTTTCAGGAGAACGGCGATCACCACGCTCACACACGCGGCGATGGATCCGACCGACAGGTCGATGCCGGCAGAGATGATCACGTAGGTCATCGCCAAGGCCGACATGGCCACGATCGTGCTCTGGCGCAGGATCGTCTCGAAGTTGCGAACGGAAGGGAAGCTCTCCGGCTTAAGAAGGGAGAACACGACGAACACCAGCAACCAGGCCGCCAGCAGGCTCGCCGTGTTGAGGACCCCCCTCCACGCCTCCGACCGCCTCATGATCCCGTCGCCTCCGCCATGATCTTCTCCTGCGTCCACTGATTCGTCGGGAGGGCTTCCCCTAACCTGCCACGATGCATCACCGCGATCCGATCGCAAACCCCCAGAAGCTCCGGAAGGTAGCTGCTGACGAACAACACGGCCTTTCCCTGGCGCGCCGCTCGGTCGATCAGCTCGTAGATCTGGCTCTTGCTCACCACGTCGATGCCGCGCGTCGGTTCGTCGAGCAGGAGCACGTCCACGTCGTGGAGGAGCAAGCGCCCTACGGCCACCTTCTGCTGGTTGCCCCCAGACAACTCTCCCACCCGCTGGGTGACGCTCCTGCATCGGATTCCGAGGTTCTCAGCCCATCGTCCTGCCGTCGTCGTTTCCGACGCCCGGCTGATCCACCCCCACCGTCCGAAACGATGCAGACACGGCAGCGTCATGTTGTCCGCGATGGTGAGCTGGAGCGCCAAGCCCTCCTCCTTGCGGTCCTCGCTGAGCATGCCCAGTCCCATCCGCCACGAGACGAACGGGCCGCCACCTCGCAGGATGCCGCCGACGCGAACCTGCCCCCGAACCACCGGGTCCAGACCGAAGATCGCGCGGAGGAGCTCGGTGCGGCCCGATCCGTTGAGTCCCGCGATGCCGAGGACCTCTCCTCGGCGCAGGCTCAAGTCGGCCTCGGTGGGCCTTTGCAGCCCGGAGAGGCCCCGAACCTCCAGAAGAACCTCACCAGGGTTGCGGTCCGTGCGCGGGTACAGCTCGTCCACGGCTCGGCCCACCATTCTGCGCACGATCTCTTCGCTGGTCAAACCCTCGACACGGTCGGCGGAGAAGGGGCTCTGCTGACCGCCGTCCGAATGGACGACCCGCCCGTCGCGCAGCACGGTCACCGTGTCGCAGACCTCCCTGATTTCGTCGAGGAAGTGCGAGATGTACACCACCGCGTGGCCGGACTCCTTCAGAGATCGGACAACTTCGAACAGCCTCCTCGCGTCATCCTCGGTCAGGCTGCTGGTCGGTTCGTCGAACACGACCACGCGGCAACCGACCGCTACGGCGCGGGCGATCTCTACGATCTGGCGCATCGCGATCGGGAGCTTACGTACCTGCGTCTGCACAGACAGGTCCGGGTAGCCCAATCGGGACAGGGCGTCCTTCGTTCTCCTCTCCAACTCTCGCCGGGCCAACCACCCGAGCCGGCGAGGCTCCACCCCGAGGAACACGTTTTCGGCAACGGACAGATGGTTGCACAGGGACAACTCTTGGTGGACCATGGCGACGCCCAGCCGGCGGGCGTCGGCGGGGCTGCGGGGCGCGTACTCCGCTCCACCGAGGCGCATCGTGCCCTCGTCAGGTGGCAGGACCCCCGCCAAGATCCGCATCAGGGTGCTCTTGCCGGATCCGTTTTCACCGACCAAGCCGCGGACCTCGCCCGACTCCACGGCGAGATCGACGCGCTCCAAGGCTCTGGTCGCGCCGAAGCTCTTGCTCAGGCCGACCATCTCGAGAAACGGCATGGCTGGTGCGGGCCTACTCCCTGGGCGGCTCGAGGAGCTTGCGCACCTCGGGATCATTGCGGTTCTCGGGGGTCGCCAGGGACGCGCCCGTGTCGATTCGCTTTTCCACAGGCTCCTTCCGCAGGTGCGCGACCATGGTCTTCACGCCCAGGTAGCCCATGTTGTACGGGTTTTGCAGGACGAGACCGTGGATCTGTCCCTTCTCCAAGGCGGCGATCAAGGTCGGCGAGCTGTCGAACCCGACGAACTTCACCTTGCCAGCGAGGCCTGCATCCTGCAGCACGCGCAACATGCCGACGGTCGTGGACTCGTTCGGGCAGAAGATGCCGTCGATGCTGAGCGTTCCGTCCGGCCTCTTCAAGGGAGCCAAGAGATTCTCGGCGGCTCGTTGGGCGGTTTCGGTGGTGGCTCCGCCGTACTGATTCTCGCTGACGACGGTGATGCCGGGGTTCTCCTTCATCGCATCCAAGAAGCCACGCTCCCGCTCTTGCGTGCTCGCGCTGCCCACTTGGTAACGCAGGATGACCACCCGCCCCTTGCCGTTCAGCAGCTTGGCCAGATGCTCGCCCCCGAGCTTGCCACCCTTGTAGTTGTCCGTCGCGACGAAGCTCACGTACTTCTCCGAGTTCAGGCCGGAGTCGATGATCACGACGGGGATTCCCTTGCCGATCGCGTCCTCGATGGGCGCCACGAGTGCGGAGCTGTCGAGCGGAGCAACCACGATCCCATCGACGCCCCTAGTGATGAAGTCTTCGATCACAGCGATCTGGCTCTCGCGGTCGTCCTCCTTTACCGGCCCCTTCCAGATGACCTCGACACCCAGCTCGGACGCCGCGGCCTTGGCGCCGGCGTGGATGGACTTCCAGAACTCGTGGGTCGTGCCCTTGGGAATGACGGCGATCTTGAGCGACTGCGAGCCCGCCGATGGGCCCGATGCGGCCGCGTCGTTGGATCCTGCGGATTCCGACGAGCTGCCGCAGCCTGGGAGCACGGACAAGAACAGCGCGGCGGCGATCCAGCCGAGAAGCCTTTCACACTTCATGCCGCGGGTTTACCCGGTGGAGCGCCCTGTTGCGCCTCTGGACGCGGTAGGACGGTCTGCCAATCGGAATCCAGGCGCGCCGGTAACCTAGGAGTGTGGAGAGAATTCTGCTCGCGGCCCCGCGTGGCTTCTGTGCCGGAGTGTCTTACGCCATCGAGGTTGTGGAGCTCGCTCTGAGGGCCTTCGGCACTCCGCTCTACGTTCGGCACGCGATCGTGCACAACGAGTGGGTCGTCCATAGCTTCGAGCGGCGTGGGGTCGTCTTCGTGGAGACCGTCGAAGAGGTGCCCGAGGGCATGCCGGTCGTGTTCAGCGCGCACGGCGTTTCGCCTCAGGTGCGCGAGAAGGCCGCGGCCCGCAAGCTCCGCGTCGTCGATGCCACTTGCCCTCTCGTCACCAAAGTCCACAACGAGGCCCGGCGGTTCGCCGAGAAGGGTTACCACATTCTGTACGTCGGTCACCGCGGGCACGCGGAGGCCGAGGGCATCCTCGGTGAGGCTCCCGAGAGCATCACCCTGATCGAGACGGTCGCGGAGGCCGAGGCGGTTCAGCCGCCCTCCACGGAGCGGTTGGCCCTCCTGACGCAGACCACGCTCAGCCTCCTCGAGGTGAAGCAGATCGCGGAGGTTCTTCGCCGGCGTTTCCCCCATCTCGAGACTCCGAGCAGAGACGATATCTGCTATGCAACAACGAACCGGCAGTTGGCCGTTCAGGAGCTGGCCCGACAGTGCGATCTCGTGCTGGTCATCGGAAGCCGGATGTCGTCGAACAGCAACCGGCTGAAAGAGGTGGCCGAGGCCGCGGGCACGGAATCGTTCCTCCTTTCCGACGGCTCCGAGGTGCGGCCGGAGTGGGCTGAGCGTCGGTGCGTGGGGGTGACCAGCGGCGCCTCGACGCCTGAGCACTTGGTCGAGGACGTTGTCGGAGCGTTGCTGCGGCTGTCTCCCAACGCCTCCGTGGAGAGCCTGGAGGTCATGAGGGAGAACGTCAGCTTCCAGCCTGCGCGCGAACTGGTGCGGCTTGCGATGCGCTAGCCCCGTCGCCACTCCGCCCGTACGCTCAGCGTTTCAGGATCCAGTAGCATCGCCCGTTCGGGTCTCTCCTCCGGCCAGTAGGCCAGCCAACCATGGGGCGTCTCTAACACCGATGGTTTGGCCGGCAACACCGCCACAGCTCCCGTGGCCAGCGATCGCAAGGTGCTTTCCCCCTCTAGGAACAAGTTGGTGGTACCTGGGACAGGGAAGAGGGGCCCGCGTGTCTCGAGAAGTTCCCGCCGCTTACCGAGAAGGAGGTCGGCGCGACCGAGCAGGTAAGTCCCGTACGGCGTGCGCTCGGAAAAGAGGTGGATGCGGTCGGAGACGCGCCATGCGTCCACGAGGTCGGTTCCGAACGGCTGGAACACGAACATACTTAGGCCGGCCTCCCAGACGACGGCGCCCCAGGAGCCATCAGGGCGGCGCGCGATCCACGATGGCTTGTTGCCGACGATGCCAAGCCTGTCATCCATGTCGGATTGGCCAAGGGAGAGCCCCTCGAAGCTCGTGAGAGCTTTCGGCTGAGGGAGTCCGCCAGCCAGCGACACCTCGTACAGAGTCTCCCTCGGGGGGGACGCGCGAAGCTCCTTTCGTACCAGCAGATAGACTGTGTCACCGATGCGCCGCGCTCCAGAGAGGGCGATGCGCGTGCCCCGATCGGGGCGCCACGGGGCCTCCCCATCCTCCACTTGGAGCCGCCAGTGGCGCACCCTGTTCTTCTCCCGAGTGTGCAGGCCGTCTCGGCGCCAGACGCAGAACCTGTCCCCTTCTCGGAACACCATCTCCCTCGGCTCCTGTGGCGGCTTTCCCGTCGGCTCCGCGAGAACGCAGAAGCGGGGACCCTCGACCCGGAATGGCCGGACGCTCAGGTCGATCCGGTAGTCTGGGGCCTGCGCGACAGCAGGAAACAGCAGAATGCCGAGAAGTTGCACCATGATGCGAACGCACGCAGTCTACTGTGCGGGTTGCTCCTCATGGGACGCGGAGGCCGGGCGTTGTCGCGACGGCAAGGTGAATCCGGCTGGATGGGTTGCCGCCGTCGAGGTGGCGAACGTGCTCGGGGTGCGGGCGCTGTGTCCGTTCAACAAGCACCGCGAGAGGCTCGTTCGGTCTCGGTGCCGCAGTCAGGCTCCCTGCGCGGAGCCGACCGGCTCCGAGAGCAGGACGGCATAGCCGTCTGGATCGGCGAGGAGCAGCGTCCGCTCCCCCCAGAGCGCCATGTCGAGCCCACGCAGCACGGTGGCCCGGTGGCTGCGGACTCGCTCAGCCACCTCCGGAAGGTTCTCCACGTGGAAGTTGATCACCATGCCGCCGCGCCGTTGCAGCAAGGGGTCCTGGTCCTCGGACGGCTGCTGCACCAAGAGGAGCTGGCAAGGTCCCGTGTCGAGGTAGGCCAGCCGATGGCCGTCGAAGTCCTCCTCCCGATCGACTGCCAAACCGAGAAGCTCGTGGTAGAAGGCCAACGATCGCGAGAGATCGTGCACGTCGAGGATCAGGTGGCACAGGGAGCTTCCCATGGTTCCCGGCACGTGTTTCGCCGGAGGCGATCAGGTCTCCTGCCGGGAATCGCCCTCTCGGCGCGATCATAATGGGGCATGTCTGTGGCGGAGCTCCGAGCGCTTTGGCGTTTGCACCTTCTGGACGCTCGGATGTTGGAGATTTCCAAGCGGCTGACGACCTACAAGCCGAACGAGCGCCTTCGCAGACAGCTGGAACAGGCCAGGCAAGAGCTCGCGGCGGCAGAGGGCGCCCACCGGGAGCTGAAACAAGCCGCGAAAGATTTGGAACTCAGGGACAAGGCCGTGGAGGAGCGGCTGAAGCGGCTGCAGAAGGACCTCTACGGCGGCAAGGTCGTGAACCCTCGGGAGGTGGAGGCCATGGAGCACGAGATCGCGTCCCTGAAGCAACAGCGCGGTGAGATGGACCTTCAGCTTCTGGAGCTGTGGGAGCGGCTGCCGGAGGCGGAGCGAGCCTTGGAGGATCCCAGGAAGAAGGTGGAGGAGCTTGAGGCCCAGTTCTCAGAGGCCGAGGAGAAGCTGCGGGCCGAGAACGAGGTGCTGGAGGAGGAGCAGCGCAAGCTGGCGGCGGCCAGATCGAAGTTTCTCGAGGCAGTGTCGCCGGGGCTCGTGGCTCGGTACGAAGCCGTTCGCCAGAGGCACGGCGGCATCGGAATGGCGGAGGCGACGAAGGAGGGCTACTGCGGCGCCTGCGGGACCACCCTGCCGCGCACGACCATCGAGAGCGCGAAGAACGGCAATGTGGCGACCTGCCAGGAGTGCCACAGAATCATTTACGCGTCGGACGGCGTCCTATGAGGCTCTGCCTTGCCGCTCTGCTCCTCCTCTGCGTGGGATGCGCGAAAGTGCCGTCGGTCGGCGGCGAGGTCCGAACGCGCAGAGTGATCGTCACTCTGACCTTTCAGGGCCCTGTGAGGGGCGATTTCGTGTATCTCGTCGGAATCCGCCCGTCCGACGAGGCGAACCCGACCACCACAGGCCCGATCCCGGTCGTCGCGCCTCCTTGGGGCAACGGATTCGTGACCGGCAACTGCACGCACTTCGTTCGGTGGGATCCGACGCAATCCCCCACGTACACGCTCTACCGCTTTCAGAACGAATCCCTGACCGCTTGGTTCGAGGTCGGAGCGCCGATCAACTACGTTGAGCCAGGCTCCGAGGGGCGGACGCTGCGGTTCGAGCTGGATGTGTCCCAACTGGCTCCCACCCCCCGGGACGCCGAGGGATTCGTCTCGCTCCAACTGAACTTTTTCTCCCAAGACCGCGTGCCACAGGGATCCTCCGGAGGCAAGGCCTGGGATGCCCTCGGCAACAGCCGTCTGCCGTCCGAGATCAACCAGTATCTGACCATCGACTTGCGGAGGAACGGTCTCTACACCAACGATCGGGCGGGAGGTTTGGAGCCGTCAAACGACGTCGCCGACCCGAGCTTGGATCTGGTGGATTGGTCCGTGGAGGTTCGACTGCAGTAGCCGATGCCGCGGGTTTCCATCCTCCTGACCTGCTACAACCACGCCCGGTTCCTGCGTCCGTGCCTGGACGCCGTCTTTTCGCAGACCTTCCGAGACTTCGAGGTCATCGCGGTGGATGACGGCTCCACCGACGGCAGCCGGGAGATGCTCGCTTCGGAGCCTCGGATCGATCGGTTGCTGCTCACGGAAAGGAACGTTGGGACTTACGAGGCTCTGAACCGCGCCTTGGCGTGCGCCCAGGGGGAGTTCGTGGCCGTGTTGAACGACGACGACCTTTGGGCTCCGGAGAAGCTAGAGCGCCAGCTGGCGCTGTTCGATGCCGATTCCAAGATCGGGCTCGTCCACACGGATGGATGGTTCATTGACGGCGAGGGCGCGAGGTTGGAAGGGTCTCCCCTAGGATTCGAGTTTCCGCGAACGGAGACCGGAGACGTTCTGACGGCGCTGATCTATGCGAACAAGATCATCGCCAGCGCGGCGCTGGTGCGTCGGGAGTGCTTCGAGCAGGTCGGCGGCTTCGATCCGGCTTACTTCGGCAGCGGCGACTGGCACATGTGGCTGCGGGTCGCCGAGCGGTGGCTCGTCGGTTTCGTTCCAGAGCCCCTAACGTTCTACCGGGTCCACGGGGCGAATGCGAGCCACAAGCTGGAGCGGATTTGGAGGGATGACGAGCGGCTTCGCCTGTGGATTCGCTCTAGGTACGAGCAGTACCTCGCCTCCGGTCGGAGCAGACAGGAGCTTCTGCGAGCGTTCGCCCACAACGAGGCTTGCCTCGGCACGGTGCTGATGCTGAACGGCAAGCCGGAAGAGGCCCGCCGCGCCTATCTGCGCTCCCTTCGGCTCCGGCCCACCCGTGTGAAGAGCGTCCTGCGGCTCGTCGGGACGTTTCTGCCGCGCGGCTGGTTCCGCCGGTGGCTCTAGACCTTTTTGAGTCTCCAGCGACCCTGTCGGAAGACGATGGCACAGAGCACACCGTTCAGCAGCTGCGAGACTCCCATCGCGATCCACGAACCAACCGGCCCCATCCCCAACGACAGGGACAGAACGAACGCCATCGGGATGCGCAGGAACCAAAGGGAGATCACGGTCAGCCAGAGGGGCCTCGTCGTGTCGCCGGCTCCCTGCATCGCGCCGGTGAGAACCACCCCGTACGCGAAGCCGACCTCCGTGACGCAGAGCCATCGAATGAGCGACACGGCCTCGGCCGCGATCAGACGATTCTCGGGCACGAGCAGGGCAGTGATCGGCTCTGCGAACAGGAAGATGGGAGCCGAGAGGACGAGGGTGACGAGCCCGGCGTGGTGGCCGGCCGTCCACCCGAGACGCTCCGCCCGGGCCGGATTCCTCATCCCGAGCGACTGGCCGACGAGCGCCGCCGACGCCACCGACAGACCGAACGCCGGCATGAACATGATCGACTCGAGGGCGAAGCCCACCCCCATCGCGGCGATCGCGGCCGAGGCTGGAGTCACGATCGTTCCCAGCGCCGCCCCCCAAGAGTCTACGGAGCCAATGGGAAGAGCCAAGGCGGCAGCCAAGGCGGCCTGGCGCAAACCGTAGATCGCGACCGCCTGCTCCAAGCTCGTCGTCGCCTTCAGGATCATGGTGAACACCGCAAGCTGGGCGACCCGAAGCACCGACATGACGGCTGCGGGGACAGCGATCCGGAGGATTCGCCGAACCCAGGCCAAAGTGGGCATCAGCAGGTGCCAGGCGGGACCGAGCACCGTCCGCCTGCTGAACGCCAAGTAAATGCCTGCAGCGATCCATGCGCTGATGGAGAGCGCCGCCGCCGCGCCGTACAACCCCCAGCCTGCGCCCGGGATCAGAATCGGTCCGAGCTGCCTCGTCGGAAAGATGAGGAGGAAGTTGAGCAGCACGTGCAGCAGGATCTGCAGTCCGCTGATCCGCATCGGGCTCTTGGTGTCGCCGATGCCGCGCAGAGAGCCTGCGAACACCTGGATGAAGTTCAGTGCGGGCAGGGCTGTGGCATAGATGGCGAGGAACCCCACCATGAGCTCCGCTGCCCGACGGTCCTGAGATGGCAGAAGGGCGGTCGAAGCCCAAGGGGCCAAAACCCAGGTGCCCACCATCAAGAGGAGACCGAGCGCCGCCGACAGGCTCAGGCACTGTCGGTTGGCATCGTGCAGCGTACGCTCATCCTGCGCCCCGAAAGCTCGGCTCACCAAGGCGGTAGCCGCCGTCGCCAAGGACATGGCGAGGCTGAACATGAGGAACATCACGTTCATGGAGGCGGACTGGGCCGCCAGAGCCGATGGCTCCAGGCGCCCGATGAACCCCCTGTCCAGGATGTTGTTGAAGACCTGCAGGGAGTTCAGCGCGACGGCAGGCCACGCCAAAGCCCAGACGACCTTGGCGGCGTTTTCAGAGGAGGCGGGGGAGCGGGAGTCTCCAGCGTGGTGGAACGCCACTAAGCGCTCATCTTACCGCCCAGGCGGAGCACGCTCCGAGGAGGTGCGGTTCGATCTAGAGCCGATGGGGGTACGAAGGATCGTTGAACGAACACTCGGGGTCTGATCCTACGTTGCCTACCGTGTACACCCCGCCCGCAGGACACGAAGGCGGCGACGCCCCCCGGACGTAGTCCGGGTAGATCTGCTCCATGGCGATGGCGTCCCCATCCGGGACCTTGTGTTCCTGCGCGTACACCTCCTTCGCGTCCGCGATCTTCCGAAGGTTCTGCATGCAGGTCCTCTGCATGGACCGGCCCTTGGCCTGCAGGAACTGTGGAACGGCGATGGCCGTCAGCACCCCGATGATGAGGACGACGATCATCACCTCCAGGACAGTGAACGCGCTGGCGCGCCTTCGCCCACTCACAGGAGGGTTGTTCCACCTTTCGCCGTCGCGATCCGTCTCTCCGGGACCAGCGCGGCTCAGTAAGTCAGACAGTTTTTGGCTTCCAAGAGAAGTTCGATGACTTTGGCTGCTCCCGCGATGAACGCTCCGGGGACCAGATCGGCCTCCGTGATGCCGCGCTCTTTGGCGCAGGGGGAACACACGAGCAGGGTGCAGCCGGCCTCCAGAACGTTGTCCATCAGCTTCTTCAGAGGGTCGAGGCCGGGTGCGTGGATCTCATCGGCGTACCCCTTGGTCGCCAATCGGACACCCTCGGACTGAAGGACGAACACCGGTCGGACGTCCATCGCCAGCGAGCCGTTGCCGAGCACGAAGGGCAGGGTGGCTCGCTCGGGGTCCTCCTTGCCGCGGGTGACGATGAAGACGAGAGACGATTCCGCTTCCATACATGATTTTGGAGGTCGAAGGGCCCAGCGAGGATTCGCCCCTTGACAAACCCTTTCCGCTGTGGTATCTTTTTCAGACTGTTCGAGTCCGACGTTACGATGCCGTTGCCAGGCGCTCCGCCCGGGATACGATCGCACGAAGAGACCAGAACGGGCTAAGGAGGCCACATGGCAATCAAGACACTCTACATCGGCAACCTCTCCTACTCCACCACCGAGTCGGGACTTCTCGAGGCTTTCTCCGCGTTCGGCGCGCAGTCGGCCCGCATCGTCGAGGGACGGGGCTTCGGCTTCGTGGACGTGGACGCCGCCCAGATGGAGGAGGCGATCTCGCAGAAGGACCAGACGCAGCTCGACGGCCGCACGATCAACGTGAGCGAAGCGCGCCCGAAGGCTTCCGGCGGTGGCGGCGGCAACCGTGGCGGATACGGCGGTGGCGGCGGCTACGGTTCGGACCGGCGCGGCGGCGGTGGCGGCGGACGCAGCGGCGGCCGGCGCGGCTGGTAAGCCGACGGCAGACACAACGAGACACTCGGTCGGCCAGCCTCGATGGAGGCTGGCCGACCTTGCTTTGGGTGAATCCGTCCTCTAGGCGGGATGGGCCGAGCAATCAGAAGTATCCGCCGCTGGCGGCCTTCGCCGCGTCCAAGAACTCCCCCGCAAAGCGGAGCGTCGCCTCCTCCGAGGGTTGGGGGTGCAGGGGGATGAAGCGGTAGAACACGCCGTCCGTCGCTTTTCTCCGCATCAGTTGCGAACGGAACAGCTCCCATTTGATCTCCAGCGTCGAGGGCACGAACCGCCCCTCCGCTTGGTAGAAGTAGAGGGCCAGCCTCTCGGGGGCTTCTGCGTTGGGCCGCCTGCGGACGGCGAGCGTCGCAGGGACGGGACCGCGGCTCTTCGTGGCGATCGTCACGCTCGACATGCGGTCGAAGTCCCAACCTTGGCCGCTGAAGCAGACGCTCGGGTCATGGAAGGTCTGCCTGCTGCTGCTCGCGATGACCACGACGTCGTAGGCCTCGGAGCCGGAGCGGAACACTCGGCAGACGATTCCGTACGGCTTGAGCAACTCGTAGGTCGACTCCTCCATGCGGTACGTCTGCTCAGGGTTGTCGGGTCCAGGGACGAACGAGAACGATCCAACCCGACGGGGCAGGCGCTGTTCCATCCAGGCCTCCGTCTTCGGTTGCGGACGTTCCGGCTGCAGGCCGGTCGCCAGGATGCCCGCACCGAGCACGAGGGCGGAGGCGACGTACATCCGCGCCTTCAGTCTCTCCATCCCAGCATCCTCGCGAGCTTGAACAGAAGGAAGAAGCACAGGATCAGCGTGATGTAGCCGCTGTAGTTGTGGAAGGCATGCCCGGCCTCGGTACCGAGCCGATCGCCCACGATGCCGATCAGGGCGATGCGCAGACCGTTGATGAACAGGCACAACGGCGCCACCACTGCGAACAGCAACAAATTGGCCCACCAGCGGAGGTTCGCGATCAGGACGAAGAGCACAGTGAACGCCGTGACCGCAAGAATCAGCTTGAACCCGCTGCACGGCACGCCGACGAACAGGTTGAAGTCCCCTACGAGGACGTTCGTGCGGTCGATCATGAACACCTCGAACCCCACGAAGTGCAGCATCTGGAACGCGATCCAGCTGGAGATCCGCTGCAGCGGGGCGGTGTAGGTGTCGATCGCGAAAGTCCAGATGGGCAGGGCGAAGTACAGGTAGACGATGGGCCAGAAGAGCCCGAGCATCCATCTCCACCCGGCAACGAACCAAGCTGTGCAGAGAAGGGTCGCGATGAGCCCGTGGGAGAGAATGAGCCTAAGGTCGGCCGCTCGGCCCGCATACACGAGGAAGAGAACGCCGGCCAGAGGCAACAGAGCGAAGGGGCTCGGCCGAACCGGGATGGTGCGCAGCTGGGGCCACCGGCGATGGACGATGTAGGCGGCGATCAGAGGCACCAGCCAGCCGTGCGAGTAGTAGCCGTCCTCGCTCTGCCACAACTCCGGCAGAACGACGAACAAGGGCCAGTACAGGACGCCTAGAGCGAAGGCGAAAGCCAAGCCAGGTAGAAACGCCTCGGAGCGGAACACCCGCCGCCAATCGTGGGCCTCATGGGTTGGGCTAAGTATCGGGGAAGGGTCCACGATGCTCATCGGGCAAACCGGTGCGCGTTGGTCAGAGGGGCTCTCCGACGGAACGTCTCCATTGTACACGGCGAATGGCACGGATCCTGCAGGCCCGGCCGGTAACATGAGGGAGAGTGCAACCATGGATGAACAGCTGACCGGCACGGCGCTGCCCGGCGTCCTGATCCGACACCTTCAGCGATTCGAGGACCATCGTGGATGGTTGACGGAACTGTTCCGTGACGACGAGTTGCCCGAAGGCTATGAACCAGTGATGGGTTACCTCAGCGTCACCCGGCCGGGCATCGCGAGGGGTCCACATGAGCACGTCGAGCAGTCAGACGGATTCGTCTTCTTGTCCGGTCGCTTCGAGCTGCACCTGTGGGAGAACCGGAAGGGCCTTGAGCCTAGGCACGAGGTGCACGTCGTCGGGGAGGATGCGCCCGTGTTCGTCATCGTGCCGCCGGGGGTTGTGCACGCGTACCGCAACGTGGGGGACTCCGATGCATTCGTGCTGAACTTTCCGGACCGGCTCTACAGGGGGCCCGGCAAGTCCCAGCCCGTCGATGAGATCCGGCACGAGGACGATCCCGCATCGAGGTTCCGGCTGTGAGAGTGATGGTCACTGGGGGAGCCGGGTTCATCGGGTCCCACTTCTGCCGTGTTCTGCGTCGGAGCCATCCGGACGCTAGGATCGTGGTTCTGGATGCCCTGACGTACGCGGGCAATCTGGCGAACCTGGAGGACTTCTGCGGGGACGACAACTTCGCGTTTCACCCCGGGAGAATCCAGGACAGGACGGTCGTGGAGGGGGTCATCCGGGCGGAGGGCATCACCCACATCGTGGACTTCGCGGCGGAGAGCCACAACGATCGTTCGATCCAGTCCAGGGCCGAGTTCATTGAGACGAACGTTCTTGGGGTCTACACCCTGTTGGAGGCCACGCGAAGGTTCGGCGTGCAGAAGTACGTGCACGTCAGCACCGACGAGGTGTACGGCAGCATCGACGCTGGAGACTTCACGGAGGAGAGCCCGCTGGAGCCCAACACGCCTTACTCCGCCAGCAAGGCCGGCGGCGATCTTCTCGTCCGGGCCTACTGCAAGGCGTTCGGCGTGCCGGCGGTGATCACCCGCGGAGGGAACACGTACGGTCCCTACCAGTACCCGGAGAAGCTCATTCCGTTTTTCGCGACCCGTTTGTTGGAGGGCAAGAAGGTGCCCATCTACGGCGAGGGAACCCAGGTTCGAGAGTGGATCCACGCCGAGGACCACGCGTCCGGTGTCCTCAAGGTCCTCGAAGAGGGTCTGCCGGGTGAGGTGTACAACATCGGCGACGAGAACGAGCGGCAGAACCGGGAAGTGGTGGAGATCCTGTTGCAGGAGACGGGCAGGGGCTGGGACCTCGTGAAGACTATTCCGGACCCGCGAAAGAACGCGCACGATCGGCGCTACTCGATGTCCTCCGCGAAGCTGAGGAAGCTAGGGTGGAAACCCGAGAAGAGTTTTGAGGAGGAGATTCGGAACACGGTGCGTTGGTACGCGGCGCGCCAGGACTGGTGGCGGCCGATCGTCGAGTCGCCGGACTACCGGGACTTCGTGCGAAGTTACTACGGCCCCTCCTTGGGAGAGGATTTGTGAAGGCTCTGATTCTCGCAGGCGGCAAGGGCACCCGCCTTCGCCCGATCACGTTCTCCATGGCCAAGCAGCTGGTGCCCGTGGCGAACCGGCCCGTGATCGAGTACGGCATCGAATCGATCGTGAACGCGGGCATCCGCGACTTCGGCATCATCGTTGGCGACACTGCCAGAGAGGTGGAGGCCGCGCTGGGCGACGGATCTCGCTGGGGCGCGCGCTTCACGTTCATTCCCCAGCCAGAGCCGCTGGGTCTGGCCCATGCGGTCGCGACGGCTCGGGACTACCTCGGCGGCCACGACTTCATCATGTATCTCGGCGACAACCTGATCAAGACGGACGTCGGCGAGTTCGTGCGGGAGTTCGAGAAGCATCGGCCCGCGGCGACGATCCTCCTCACGCCGGTGCCGAATCCGAGCGAATTCGGTGTCGCCGAGATGGACGGAGAGCGGGTGGTTCGCCTCGAAGAGAAGCCGAAGGAGCCGAAGTCGAATTTGGCGCTTGTCGGGGTGTACCTGTTCGATCGGCGGATCCACGAGTCCATCAGTCGGCTTCGGCCGAGCTGGCGGGGCGAGTACGAGATCACCGACGCCATCCAAGGCCTGATCGAGGCGGGGCACGAGGTGCGCTCGCACGTCGTGCGCGGCTGGTGGAAGGACACGGGCACCGTGGAAGCCATGCTGGAGGCCAACCGTCTGGTGTTGGAGGACCTCGAGCCGTCTGTTCGAGCGGAGGTCGACGCTGCGAGCAGAGTTGAGGGGCGCGTCGTGCTCGGCGAAGGCACGGTTGTGGAGGGTAGCACCGTGCGCGGGCCGGCGGTCATCGGTCGTGGCTGCCGCATCGTGGGAAGCTACGTGGGGCCGTTCACCTCCATCGCCGACAACGTGACCCTGGTAGGAACGGAGATCGAGAACAGCATCGTCCTTCCGGATTCGCGTCTCGAGAACGTTCCGTCCAGGATCGAGGGTTCGCTGATCGGCAGAGGCGTATCGGTGGTGCGCGAGGGGCGGGTTCCCAGAAGCATCCAGATCGTGATCGGCGACTCTGGCTCGCTGTCCCTGCCCTGACGACGGAGAGAGAAGTCGAGGAACGGAAGGAAACATGAAGGTAGCCGTAGTTGGAACCGGGTACGTCGGTCTCGTGACGGGAGTGGTCTTGGCGGAGCTCGGCAACGACGTCATCTGCGTCGACAACGACCCCGTCAAGGTGGAGAAGCTCCGTCAGGGCATTCCTCCGATCTACGAGCCGGGCGTGGAGGAGATGCTGCGTCGGGGCCTCGCGGACGGGCACCTGAGGATCAGCGACTCGGTGGCGGAGGCCACCCGCGCCAGCGAGGTGGTGTTCATCGCCGTCGGAACGCCGCCGGGGCCGGACGGCACGCCCGACCTCACCGCCGTTCGGGCCGTTGCCCACGAGATCGGGAAGGCGATCGACCACTACGTGGTCGTCGTGAACAAGTCCACGGTCCCGGTCGGAAGCGGCGACATGGTGGAGGAGATCATCCGCTCCCACGGGGTTCCTTCGGAGCTGTTCGACGTAGTCAGCAATCCCGAGTTCCTCCGAGAGGGAAGTGCGATCCACGACACGCTGGAGCCGGATCGGATCGTGATCGGCGCCAAGAAGCGGGAGGCCGCGGTGAAGCTCGTCGAGCTCTATGCGCCTCTCGAGCGGCCGATGCTGATCACGGACCTCAACAGCGCGGAGCTGATCAAGTACGCGAGCAACAGCTTTCTCGCCATGAAGATCAGCTTCATCAACGCCATCAGCCGCATCTGCGAGCTTTGCGGAGCCAACGTGCAGGACGTGGCCAAAGGCATGGGCACCGACTCGCGGATCGGCCCCCAGTTCCTCCAGGCGGGACTCGGTTGGGGCGGCAGCTGCTTCCCGAAGGATGTGGAAGGGCTCGTGAAGGTGGCCGAGAACCTCGGCTACGACTTCCAGCTGCTGAAGGCCACCCAGAAGATCAACGAGGAGCAAACGCTCCACTTCATCCGCCGCGTCGAGGAGCGCCTGGGCGGCTTCGAGGGCAAAAACATCGGCATCCTGGGTCTGGCGTTCAAGCCGAACACGGACGATATCCGGGACGCCAAGTCGCTGGTGATCCTCGATCACCTGTTGCGCAAGGGGGCGAAGGTGAGAGCCTACGACCCCGTGGCTTGGCAGCACGTGAAGAAGCAGTTCCCGCAGGTGGACTACGTTCTCAGCGCGTACGACGTCGGGGTGGACGCCGACGCGGTGATCCTGGTCACCGAGTGGAACGAGTTCCGTCAGATGGACCTCGAGCGCTTGGGAGCATCCATGCGCCAGCGGATCCTCTTCGACGGACGGTTGGTGATCCGGAAAGAGGCCGCGGCGAAGGCAGGCTTCGAGCTCCATCGGGTCGGGTCCAAGTCTTAGGGGCAGAGTTCGGTGAGGGTCCTCCTCGTTCACGCCGCCTACCGGTACCGGGGCGGGGAGGACGTCGCCTTCGAGAGCGAGGCGGAGCTGCTTCGGTCGGCGGGGCACACTGTCGAGACCCTGCGGTTCGACAACGCGGAACTGCCTAAGAACCCGTTGGCCGCGGCGGCACAGACCGTCTCGAACCAACTGGCAGCCAAGGGCGTTCGTGAGGCTGCCCGGGTGCTCGGTGCGGACGTGGTGCACTTCCACAACACCTTCCCGATCGTTTCGCCGGCGGCCTATCGCGGTGCCAAAGATGCGGGAGCCGCAGTGGTCCAGACCTTGCACAACTATCGCCTCGCGTGCGTGAACGCTCTGCTGTTTCGGTCCGGCCGCGTGTGCACGGACTGTGTGGGCCGCGGCCCTTGGCCCGGAATGTGGAGGCGCTGCTACCGGCGAAGCTTCGCGGCGTCGGCTGCCGCGGCGTTCATGATCACCCACCACCGCCGAAGGGGAACTTGGCTGCGGGACGTGGACCTCTACCTCGCTGTGTCGGAGTATGTCCGCGCGGTCGTGATCGAAACCGGTCTGGCGCCCGAAAGGGTCCGGGTCAAGCCGAACTTCCTTTCCCCGGACCCCGGACTCGGTCCTAGCGCTCGCTCTGGAGCGGCGTACGTTGGGCGGCTGTCCGAGGAGAAGGGAATCCATACGGTCTTGGAGGCATGGCGGAGACACCCGGAGCTTCCGCCTTTGACGGTCGCAGGAGACGGACCTTGCCGCAAGGACGTGGAGCGGGATGCCGGCTCGGAGAGGGTGAGGTTCTTGGGTTCGGTGCAGCGGGAGGAGGCGCTCCGGCTGCTCGGCGAGAGCGTGGCGACCGTCCTGCCGAGCCTTTGTCCCGACGCGATGCCGATGTCGTTGGTGGAGTCGTTTGCGAAAGGCACCCCCGTCGTCGCTTCGGATGTCCCGAGCCTCAAGAGCCTGGTGAAGCACCAGACGACCGGCATCGTCTTCACCGCGGGTGATCCAGACCGGTTGGCCCAGGCGGTTTGGGAGGCCGCAAGTCCAGACACTTGGTCGGAACGCTCCAAGGCTGCGCGATCGGAATACGAGGATCGATACTCCGCCCCTGCAGCAATCCGAGCGCTCGATCAGGCTTACCGATGGGCTATCGAGAACCGAGCGAGCTGAGGATCTCCTCCGTCATCGCTTCGGCGACCTTCACTAAGGGCCAGACGCGTCTGGGATCGGTCTGCGCCAAGGTTCCCCGCGCGGCGGCTTCGAGAGCCGAGTCGATCGAGGCGCTCTCCGTGGGATCGAACACAGCCTCCGGATCGACGAGTTCTTCGGCGCAGCCCGCGAACTTGGAGCACGCCACAGGCAGGCCCGAAAGGATCGCCTCGTTGACGGCCAGTCCCCAGACGTCCTCCAGCGTCGCAAAGACGAACGCATCGCAGGAGCGGTAGAGACAGGGCATTTCAACGTAAGGCACCGATCCCAGAAAGCGAGCGAATTCCTGGTGACGCGGGTTCAGAAGGCCCTCCAGCCGCTCGCGCTCGGGTCCGGACCCAGCGACCACGAGCGAGAACCGCAGGCCTCGAGTCCAAAGACGTTCCGCCGACTGGACAAGCTCGGTGAGGCCCTTTCGAGGGATGAGCTGGCCCACCGTGAGGATCGCCGGCCGGGGGTCGAACGGGAATTTCGGCTCGGCCGGCTGTAGGAACGGGCGCTCGTCGACCGTGTTCTGCAGAGTCCGAATGCGCTGCGAAGGCACCCCTAGCGAGTGCAGGTAGGCCGTCGAGCTTCGACCGTAGGTGAGCCAACGTGGCCCGAGACGGAGGAGGACCCTGCGGAGGGCACGCCGCACGATGCCGGCGGCCTGTTCCGTGTGGAGGGTCCCGCCCCACCAGATCCACGCCGGTTTCCCCGCGGCGCGCGAGTAGAGGAGCGCGGAGAGCGAGCGCGGTCCCATCTCCGCTGAAACGACCGCGTCAGGGCGGAGAGCGGCTAGGCTTGCGATCAGGGTGGGGTTGAGGTGGATTCGTTGTCGGTCGATCGTGGCTCCGGATCGCCGGCGCGGGAGGGTGACTTGGATGCCCGGGAGAGAGTGAACCCGATAGCTCCCTCCGCCCGAGTTCACCGATGGCCAGCTCGCACGGTTCGACTCGTGACCCGTTAGGAGCACGTGGAGGTCGAATCGCTCGCCCAGGAGTTGGAATAGAGGTCCGCGATAGGGGGCGACCATGTTCGTGAGGATGGCCACCCGCGGCGGATCAGTAGGCACCGAACTCCTCCGCGGCATCCAGGAACGCCAAGTAGTTCTCCTCCGTCTGGCGGGGCAGGGGAACGCCGATCGGGGCGGCCGTGGGCATCAGAACGTAGCCGTAACCCTCCTTGGCCTGCTCCATGCAGCGCAGGACCACAGCGCGCACGTCGGCAGGCGTTCCCGACTCCAACACCTTGAGCTCCACATTGCCGAAGACGCACATCCGATCGCCAACGCGCCGTTTGACCTCGTCAAGCTCGATGTCGCCATCCGGCGGCGGCTCGCAGGGGTCCACAGCGTCGGCTTCCGTGTCGGCGATGGCCTCCAGAACGGATCCGATGCGTCCGTGGCAGTGCAGTCTTGCCATCGAACCCGCGGCGTGGATGCGCTGGACCAGCTCGAGGTCGGGCAGGGTCACGAGGTCCCTGAAGCGCGCGGGCGGCAGATACGGTGGCGTGGCGTACTCGGGGCCGCAGATCCGGTAAAGGTCCGCGACGTCCGCCTCGAGCATTCGGCCCAAGTTTTCCAGATTGCGCTCATGGAGCATCCACAGAGTCCGTTCGAAGTGTTCCGGCTCGGCGGTGGCCCAGACGGTGAACTCTCCGAACTCCATCAGCTCGGCCGCCAAGAGCAGTCCGTCGGCGATCGAGGTCATGACGATGCCGCGATCTCCGACCTCGCCCCGGACTCGGTGAACCTCCGCGGGATCGTAGCTCAGCGGTTCGTAGGGGATACTGAGCGCACGATCGACGTCTTCCGGAGTCTTGCACCAGTGCTCGGTCGTCCAAGTGGTCTGGATTCCGGGCACCGTCTCAAGGGTGCTGGTCAGGTCCCCCATCGGCGTGTGGAGGGTCCGCCGCACGATGCGACGCCCGGCTTCCCACGTCTCTTCCCAGTCCACCTCGACGGGGTGCGAGCTGCCGAGGAACGTCTCGTTGCTCGCTGGTTCCACCATCGCGATGCAGTCGGACCGTTCTCGGATGGCATCCATGAGGCGGCGATACGAGGGCTCGCGGTTCTCGAAGGACCGCGAATTGAAACCGACCAGCTCATACGTGGAGACAGGAACTTTGTCGGTTGGCTCTCGACGGAGGGCGCGTTGGAGTCTCTCGCGGCTGGTCATCGGCGTGTCCCATTATCGCCCCGAGTGGCATAATCCGGGAGCGGAGACCGCATGATCAAGGGATTGGTCTTCAACATCCAGCGGTTCTCGGTTGCAGACGGACCGGGCATTCGGACCACCGTTTTTCTCAAGGGCTGCAACCTGCGGTGCTACTGGTGCCACAACCCCGAGTCCTGGGATCCCGAGGCGTCGATCGAGGTGTTTCCAGAGCGCTGCATCGGGTGTGGCGAGTGCGTTCGCGCGTGCCCGCACGGTGCCCGATCCTCGGTCAATGGCGCGATCAGCTTCGACCGGAGTGCGTGCCACCGATGCGGGGTTTGTGCCGAGGCGTGCATGGCCGACGCGATCCGAACCGTCGGAGAGGAGATGTCCTGCGACGAGGTCTTGCAGGAGATCGAGCGCGACGTCCCCTTTTTTCGGGAGTCGGGTGGGGGCGTGACGATCTCCGGGGGAGAGCCGTTGCTTCAGCCGGAGTTCGCTTTGGCTCTGTTGCAGGGCTGCCGCTCGCGGGGGATTTCGATCGCCATCGACACCGCCGGACACGTCGCTTGGCCCGTACTTTCCGAGGCCGCTCGCTCGGCGGATCTGCTCCTCTACGACGTCAAGGCCCTTGACCCAGAGCTGCACAGGCGAGGTACCGGAGTCTCGAATGCACTCATTCTCGCCAACTTGGAGCGACTGGGACATGGCAAGACCCCCATGTGGATCCGCGTGCCGTTGGTTCCCGAATTCAACGACGACGAGTGCGAGGTTTCGGCGATCGCCTCCTTCTGTTCGAAGCTACCAGCGGTGGATAGGATCGAGATCCTTGGTTACCACAGGCTCGGTGAGGGCAAACGCGGCAGGCTCGGCCTGGAGACGTCCGAAGCTCCCGATCCACCGAGCCCGGAAGCGCTGGCTCGATTGGCGGCGATTGCCGAGGCATTCGGCAAGCCTGTGTTCGTTCGCTGAATGCCAACTGGGCGCTTTGGACAAGGGAGGCGCTGATATGCCAACATGCCGTTGAGGCGACGGTTCCGCTGTCGTGGCGGAACGAAACTCGGGGGAAGTCCGGTGGAATTCCGGCACTGTGCCGCAACGGTGAAAGTCCGAATGCCCGCGTCGCCGATCGTCGTCCTGTCATCGCTCACGAGCATGGGCGGATGGGAGGGGTCCGCGCGGCCCCGCCTCTCCACTTCTGCTCCACACCGATGGCCCCGTCGGCTCCCGTAGAGGGAGCAATCAGCGATTGGAGGTGTGGATGGAACCCGAAACGCAACAGGTAGCTTCCGAACAGGCTTTGGTGCTGGACTGCCGGATCATTCGGTACACCGGCACCGACCCCGACTCGTACCCGCCCGAATTCCTCGAGCTGCTGACCCGCCAAGGCAAGGAGGGCTACTCGTTGGCGTCGATCCGCTGGGAGGGGGATCGGCCGGAGCTGGTCTTCCAGCGAAGCGAGACGGCGTAGCCCATCGGCGCGCGGGAGCGGACGGTGCCGGCCGGTCAGGCCGGCACCGCCGCGACCCTTTCAGGCGCCGAGCTCCTCCACGAGCTTAGCGACCGCCTGCGGGAGAGGAAGGGGGCCCAAGTCGCCGAGCTCCCGGTGCCGGACACCGACGGTCCCGTTCTCCAGATCCCTGTCTCCAAGGATCAGCATCATCGGCACCTTCTGCAGCTGGTTCTCCCGGATCTTCTTGTTGAGACTCTCCCTGCGGTCGTCCACCTGCACCCGAAGCGGCTGCGTGCAGGGCCACGTGGCGCCGGCGAACTCGCCGCGTCCCTGCAGCATCCTGGCGAGCTGGGCGGCCGGTTCGTTGTGCCGATCCGCGATCGGCAGCACCACTGCCTGCACCGGGGCCATCCACATCGGGAACGCTCCGGCGTAGTGCTCGGTGAGCAACCCGATCATCCGCTCCAACGAACCGAACGGCGCCCGGTGGATCATGATCGGGCGGTGGGGCTTCGAGTCCTCGCCGATGTACTCCAGCTCGAACCGCTCCGGCAGGTTGTAGTCGACCTGGACGGTGCCCATCTGCCAGTCGCGGCCCAGGGCGTCCTTGACGATCAGGTCCAACTTCGGGCCATAGAACGCGGCGTCGCCGGGAGACACCTCATACTCGAGGCCGAGGTTCTTGCAAGCCTGCTCGATGGCGCTCTGAGCTTCGGCCCAGTTCTGAGGGTGGCCGATGTATTTGTCCGAGGTTTCGTCGCGGGTGCCGAGGCGAACGCGGTACTCGTTCAGTCCGAGCCTCCTCAGCACCACCATCATCAGGTCGACGACCCCCTTGAACTCGTCCAGCAGCTGGTCCGGCCGCACGAAGAGGTGGGAGTCGTCTTGGGTGAAGCCCCTCACCCGGAGCATGCCAGCGAGCTCGCCCGACTGCTCGTACCGGTAGACGGTTCCGAACTCCGCGAGGCGGATCGGGAGATCGCGGTAGCTCCGCATCTGGGATGCATAGATCTCGATGTGGAAGGGGCAGTTCATGGGCTTGAGGATGAAGGTCTCCTTCTCCTCGTCCTCCATGAACGGGAACATCTTTTCCTTGAACGTGATGATGTGCCCCGACTTCTCATAGAGGCGCTTCGACGCGATGTGGGGCGTGACGACCGGGAGGTAGCCGCGCCGCAGCTGCTCCTCCTTCAGGAAGTCGCTGAGAACCTCGCGGAGGACGGTGCCCTTCGGTAGCCACAGCGGAAGGCCGGGGCCGACCCGCGGGGAGAACAGAAACAGGCCGAGCTCTCGCCCCAGAACCCTGTGGTCGCGCCTCTTGGCCTCCTCCAGCCGATGGAGATAGGCCTCCAGCTCCTCCTTCGTTTCGAATGCTGTGCCGTATAGGCGCGTCAGCATCTTGTTTCGGGAGTCTCCGCGCCAGTAGGCGCCGGCCACCGACATCAGCTTGAAGTGCTTGATGTCCGCCGTGGACTCCACGTGCGGCCCACGACACAGGTCGATGAAGTAGCGCCGTCGGCCCTGCTTGTCGACCGCCTCCTGCTCATAGAAGCTGATCGGCTCGTTGTCGGGCACGGCCTCCAGCAACTCCAGCTTGTACTCCGCGGTCTCGTCTCCCTGCCCGAGGGTGCAGTCGCTCATCACGATCCGCTTGGCCTCCTCGCGGTTGGCCGCCACGCGCCGCACGATCGGCTGCTTGAGGTTGGCGAGCTCCCTCATCCGTTGCTCGATCTTCGGCAGGTCCTCCTCCCTGATCGGGACGGGGGACTCCACATCGTAGTAGAACCCGTTCTCAATGGGCGGGCCGATGGCCAGCTTGATGCCAGGATAGAGTTCGGTGAGGGCTTGGGCCATCAAATGGGCCGCGGAGTGACGGAGCCGGTAGAGGCGGCTCTCTTCATAGGCCTGTTGCTGCATGGTTTCCTCCCGTACCAAGGGATTGGCGATGTCTCTCGTGGCGCTTGGCCACAAGGGGAATTATGGTCGCCGCGAACCTCCCGCGGCAGGACGCCGTCCAACCATCAGCCATGAAGCGGTTCGCGAACGCGCTCGTCCTTGCGCTGTCTCTGGCTCCGGCGGCCTCCCAAGCCCAAACAACCGCCCGGCTGTGGCTTGAGTCGGCGCTGACCAATCTCCGAGGTCTGAACCGCATTGCAGTCCGACAAGCGGGAATGGAGGTTTTCGGACAGCGCGAGAGAACCTTCCTGAACGAGCTCTGGCTCGATCTGGCGGACGGCGGGCGCGAACCACGTCTCGAAGCCCGCGAGTGGGTGGACGGAACGCTTCAGAGGCGCACGATCGGTGATGGAAGAACCCTCTGGGTGTACGAGCCAGCGCGGAAGAGGTACTCGGCTTGGAACTATGGGGGGTACAGCGAGGATCCGGCGGCTAACGCGCTGCAGCGGATGTTGCTCGGATTTCGCTATCGTGCGGGCGGCCCGCTTGGATGGATCGCGAGGCTCTTGGATGAGACCTGGGCCCGGGACGGTTCCCGTTGGACGCCTTGGATTCCGCAGGCCCTGGAAGAGGTCGGAGCCGGAGGGGTTTCTGTGCGCAGCAGCGACCAGACCAGGGGCTTTTCGTTTCTCCTCACCGGCGGACCTTCGGCGGGAGTACTGACGGCGATCCGCTTTGCAGAGCAACAACGCTTGCCGAACGGTGGGGAACGTCGTGCGGCCTGGGAGGCCCGAATCGGTTGGACGGAACCTCCGGCGGACGCTTTCCACTTTGTGCCGGAGAAGGGAGCCGTACCAGTCGTCTGGCAGGCCCCCCGAACTCAGTGAATCCGCCTCACAAGAGCGGACGCCGATCGATGCGCAGCACCTTGAAGCGCTTCTTGCCGTCCGGCGTGTCGAACTCCGCGATGTCACCGGCCGACTTGCCGGCGATCGCCGCACCCAGCGGAGACTCCTGGCTGATCAGGTCCTGATTCGGGTCTGCTTCCGCGGAGCTGACGAGCCGAACCCGGAACACGTCGCCGAACTCCTCGTCCTCCAGCTCGACAAAGGAGCCGGGGCCGACGCGATCGGTGGGGATGGCGTCCGGATCGATGATCTGAGCGTTCGCCAGCGTGGCCTTGAGCGTCCCGATCCTGGTCTCGACCATCGCCTGCTCCCGCTTGACCTCATCCAGCTCGCTGTTGTCCTCGCTGAACTCGCCGTGGGACAGACTCTCGCGGATGCGCTCCGCGATTTCCGGGCGCTTGATGGTCAGCAGCTCATCCAGCTCCCTTTGCATCGCCGCGTAACCCTCCGGCGTGATGAGAAGCGGTCCGTGATCGGTTTCCTTCATGGCCATCTTCGGAGATCCTAGGTTCGAAGTCCACGCATTATAACCGCAAACTTCGGTGGTTTGTTCGGATTTTCGGCCCGCCTTTCGTTGGGCTAGAGCAAGATACGCGGGTGCCAACGAAAGGGTTCGCAGTTCCTGTTTGGGATGTCTCGGAGCGGGCGGGTAAATTGCACGCCATGCTGCGAAGAACGGCCTTGGCATGCCTGGCGTCGTTGGCGACGATCCCGTTCGCGCAGCAGGCTCCCTCGCCTCAGGAACGCCCGAAGTCGCTCTTCGAGACGACGAGCGCGTCGGTGTTCGTGACGGTGACCGAGCATTCGACCGGCGCGGAGATCGTGGAGATCACACCCAAAGACGCCGCGTATCCCAAGGAGGCGCTTCAGCAGGACGCGGAGAGCCTCGCCGCCGAGCTCGGACAGCGCCCCAGGGGTCTGCAGATCCAGGCGGTCGACATCGACGGATCCGGCAAGCCGGAGATGCGCTTCGTCCGTGCCTCGTTCGCGGTGGACGGACTGATCGAGAGGAACCCCTTGCGGCTGAGGCTCGCTCCGGTCGTCCAAGCGTTCGCGCGCGGGCAGGTTGCCGAATTCCCGAGGGTCCTCAGCGTGATGTTCCAGGGCGAAGCGCCGGACGACCGAACGATCCGGCGCTACCGATCGTCCTCCGTTCGAGTCGAGGCACTGTTCCACGATGACCCGCGGGCGATCGAATATCGCGTTCAGATTCAGCGGCCTGATCCAGCGGGGATCGCCATCCCCGACCGCGCGAGCGACCCTGCACCTACCCAGCCCAGGCAGACCGCCCCGCGCCCAACGAGCATGTGGCTGGTCGTCGCCTTCGTTCTCTCTGCGGGGCTGGCCGCCGGAGCGTTGGTATACTCCCTCGTGCTTCGGAAGCCGTCCAAGCGCGGCTGAACGAGTCTCCAGGCACCCAACGGAACGATAGAACCATGCGCGAAGCCACCTCCATCCACATTCAGGAACTGGTCGACATCGGATTCCACGAGCGCGCGTCCGACGTGTTCATCAAGGCCAACAGCGTGCCCATGATGCGGCAGCACAGCGTCGTCAAGCCATTGCCTGGCGACTGGCCCGTGCTGTCCGCCGCGGACACGGAGAGGATCATCAAGGAGGTGATGACACCCAAGCAGATCGAGAAGTTCGAGCACACGCTGGAGTGCGACCTCGCGTTCTCGGTCGGCGAGAGGTGCCGCGTGCGCGCCAACATCCACCTGCAACGGGGGACATGGGGCATCGTCTGCCGAATCATCCCCCTGACCATCCTGTCGCTGGAGGAGCTGGGTCTGCCTCCGGTTCTCGGAGAGCTGACGAAGCATCGCCAAGGGTTGATCTTGGTCACGGGGCCGACCGGCTGCGGCAAGACCACCACGCTGGCGGCGTTGATCGACATCATCAACCAGAACCGCGCGTGCCACATCGTCACCATCGAAGACCCGCTGGAGTTCGTGCACAAGGACAAGAAGGCGTACGTCACCCAGCGCGAGGTCGGGATCGACACGCTGGACTTCGAGCCTGCGTTGAGGGCCGTGGTGCGAGAGGCGCCCGACGTGATTCTGATCGGCGAGATGCGCGACGTCACGACGATGAACGTCGCCATGCAGGCCGGCGAGACCGGACACCTCGTGTTCTCCACGGTCCACACGTCCAGCGCCTACGAGACGATGGACCGCATCGTGAACATGTTCCCGCCGCACGAGAAACAGCACCTCTGTCTGCGTCTTTCCAACGCGCTGCGGGCCATCGTCGCGCAGAAGCTCGTCCCGCGGGCCGACGGACAGGGAAGAGTGGCCGCCAACGAGATTCTGATCTGCACCCCCACGGTCAGCAAGATGATCGAGGACGGGCACTTCAGCGATCTGTACCACGCGATGAACGAGGGCCAGTACTGGGGCATGCAGACGATGAACCAGAGCCTGGTTCGGTACGTGAAGGCGGGCATCATCACCGAGGAGACCGCCATGCAGTACGCTGGCATCGCCTCGGAACTGAAGCAGCTGCTGCGCCGGTGAGCACGGTGAACCCATGAGCGCCTACCTCGACAACCTGCTGCGGGAGCTGGTCGCGAAGGACGCCAGCGACCTGCACGTGAAGGCGGGTCAACCCCCTGTGATGCGCATCCGTGGAGACCTCGTTCGGGCGGGTCACAAAACCATGTCCGAGAGCGAGACCACCGAGATGCTTCTGTCGATCCTCAACGACGAGCGCAGGCACCGCCTGTTCACGTTCAAGGAACTCGACCTGAGCTACTTCGTGCCGGGCGCCGCCCGATTCCGGGTGAACATGTTCTGGCAGCGCGGCAAGGTCGGGGCGGTGTTCCGGGTGATTCCGTACCGCATTCGGACCATCGACGAGCTGTTCATGCCGCAGGTCACCAAGAAGCTGGCGATGCTGCCCCGCGGCCTGATTCTCGTGACTGGTCCGACGGGGTCGGGGAAGTCCACGTCGTTGGCGGCGATGATCCATCACATCAACGTCAACAAACGGTGCCACATCCTCACGATCGAGGACCCGATTGAGTACGTGCACACGGATCAGCAGAGCATCATCAATCAGCGCGAGCTCGGAACGGACACCCATACGTTCGCCGCGGCGTTGAAGCACGTGATGCGGCAGAACCCGGACGTGATCCTCGTGGGCGAGATGCGCGACCTGGAGACGATCCAGCTGGCCATCACCGCAGCGGAGACGGGCCACCTGGTTCTCTCGACCCTCCACACGGTGGACGCCGCCCAGACGATCGACCGCATCATCGACGTTTTCCCGCCGGAGCAACAGGCGCAGATCCGAACGCAGCTCAGCGTGACGCTGCAGGCGGTCATCTCCCAGACCCTGCTGCCTCGTTGCGACGAGGAGGGGCGGATCGCGGCCTTCGAGGTGCTCGTCGCGACCCCCTCCGTTCGGACGCTCATTCGGGAAGGGAAGACCCACCAGATCTATCTGGACATCCAGACCGGCGGCGACTTGGGCATGCAGACGCTCGACGGCTGTCTGCTGCAGCTTCTCCGGGACGGCAGGATCGACTACGAGCACGCGAAGGCGAAGTGCTCCAGCCCCTCCGACTTCGAGCGGCGGGCGATCAACCAGGGCTTGATTCAGGTGGAACATGCAAAGCATTGACACCCTCCTTCGGCGTTGCGTGGAGATGCGCGGGTCGGACCTGCACTTCAAGGCCGACACGGGACGGGTCTACGTCCGCGTCGACGGGGATCTGATCCAGCTGGACGACGTGCCTGTGTTCGACCCCGAGGAGTTCCGGGCGGCCTTCTTCGATCTCCTTCGCCGCGACCAGATCGCGCGGTTTGAGGAGGAGCTGGAACTTGACTTCGCGTACGAGATCCCCGGCGTGTCCCGCTTCCGTGGAAACGCTTATCAGCAACGGAGCGTGGTCCAAGCGGCTTTCCGCGTGATTCCCTACGAGATCCAAACGATGGAGGATCTCCAGCTTCCGGAAGCTTGCTACGACTTCGTGACGAGGCCGCGGGGGCTCGTGCTGGTGACCGGGCCGGCGGGCTCCGGAAAGTCGACGACGCAGGCCGCGATGATCGATCGCATCAACCGCACGCAGGCGGTGCACATCGTCACGGTGGAGGACCCGATCGAGTTCGTGCATGAGGACCACATGTCCTTGGTCAACCAGCGGGAGCTGGATGTGGACACGAACAGCTTCGCCAACGCCCTGAAGTACGTCCTGCGTCAGGACCCGGACGTGATCCTCGTCGGCGAGATGCGCGACTTGGAGACGATCCACCTCGCCATCACCGCGGCGGAGACCGGGCACTTGGTGTTTGGGACGCTGCACACCGTGGACGCGGTTCAGACCGTGGACCGCGTGGTGGACGTCTTCCCGATGCATCAGCAGCAGCAGGTTCGGATGCAGCTGTCGGTGAACTTGGTCGGCGTCCTCAGCCAGACCCTGGTCAAGCGGAAGGACGGTCGCGGCCGGGTCGCCGCCTTCGAAACGCTCGTGGCCACCAGCGCCGTGCGGAACCTGATCCGGGAGAACAAGACCTATCAGATCGCCTCCATGATCCAAACGGGGGCGAGGCAGAAGATGCAGACGCTTGACCAGTCGCTCGCCAGCTTGGTCGAGCGAGGACTCGTCTCCCTAGAGGACGCCCGCGCGAAGGCGAAGGACCCAATGGAGTTCGATCGGCTCATGGAGCTCGGCGTCAAGGCGGCTGTGCCGGCGCCTGGCTCCGGTCCTCAGTCCGGCGACGGCGCGCAGCGCCCGCCCTCCGCTGTGCGGGGCCAACCGAACCGCCCCGGATACCGCCGGGAGTAGAATCGCGATCGTGTCGGACGGCTCGATTCCGAAGGAGCTCTTCGAGGAGAACGAGAGGACGGCGCCGACCCAGGAGGGTCGGCGCTTCGTTCGCATCGGCTCAATGAGCACCGATAGCGGTGGCTACCTGCCCGACGTCACGATCGCCTACGAAACTTGGGGAACCCTGCGGGGAGACGGGGAGAACGCCGTGCTGGTGTGCCACGCGCTCTCGGGCGACTCGCACGCGATCGGGTGGTGGAGCGCGCTGGTCGGTCCCGGGAAGGCCATCGACACGGAGCGCTACTTCGTCGTGTGCATGAACGCCCTGGGCGGCTGCCAGGGCTCGACGGGACCGTCCAGCCTGGCGCCGGACGGCAACCCTTGGGGGTCTAGGTTCCCCCTTCTGACCATCGGCGACATCGTCGAAGCCCATAAGCGGGCTTTGGATCGGCTCGGGATCCGGAGGCTGCTCGCCGTCGCCGGTGGAAGCATGGGCGGCATGCAAGCGTTGGAATGGACCGTTCGCTTCCCGGGCTTCGTTGAGAGGGCGTTCGTCGCCGCGAGCTGCGCGGCCCACACGCCGATGCAGATCGCGTTCAACGAGGTGGCCCGGCGGGCCGTTCAGAGGGACCCAAAGTGGAGGGGAGGGGACTATCCCTTAGAGGACCAGCCGTCGGACGGGCTGGCTGTCGCCAGGATGCTGGGTCATCTCACCTACCTCAGCCCAGAGAGCTTCGAGCGAAAATTCTCTCGAAGGCTCCAGGGCAAGAGCCGGGTGGAGTACACGCTCGGAGTGGAGTTCGAGGTCGAGAGCTACCTGAAGCACCAGGGAGAGAAGTTCACCAAGCGGTTCGACGCGAACTCGCTTCTGGTTCTCACGCGCGCCATCGACTACTTCGAGCTGAGGGGCCTGTCCAGGAGCAGGAGCAGCTATCTGTTCGTCAGCTTCACAAGCGATTGGATCTACCCCAGCTCGCAGAGCCAGGCGCTGGCCGAGATGGCCTGGTCCGCGGGCCTGCACGCTGAGCACCGAGTGATCGACCTGCCGTTCGGGCACGACAGCTTCCTCCTCGATGGGACTCATCAAGCTCGGTTGGTAGAGCGGTTCTTGCGCGAGAATCCGCGGTAGACCATCGTTCCACCCCTGGGCCATCGCGCATAATGGGTGCATCGCTGGCACGGAGAGGTGGATGGACTCGAAAGTGGTTCTCCTCGTTGAGGACAACAGAGACGACGAGCGCCTGACGTTGCGCGCTCTGCGCAAGAACAACATCATGAACGAGGTCGTGGTGGCTTGCGACGGCGAGGAGGCGCTGGACTACCTCTTCGGCAGGGGCAAGCACGCCGATCGGGATCATGGGTGTCTGCCGGCCGTTGTCCTCCTTGATTTGAAGCTCCCAGGGATGACCGGTATCGACGTTCTGCGCGAGATCCGCGCGAACGAGGAGACCAAGCTTCTGCCTGTGGTCGTTCTCACCAACTCCGAAGATCCGGCGCAGGCTGCCCTGTGCTTCGAGAACGGAGCGAACAGCTTCGTCAGGAAGCCGGTCGATCCGCAGGAGTTCTCTGAAACGATTCTGCAGATCGGGCTTTACTGGCTTCTGTTGAACGAAACCGCCACCAACGGCGCGGGACTGGTGGTTTAGGGTTGCAATCCGCGGCGGGTCGTGCCATAATCCTCTCTCGCGAGCGGGTGTAGCTCAGTGGTTTAGAGCGCCGGCCTGTCACGCCGGAGGCCGCGGGTTCAAATCCCGTCATCCGCGCCAGAAAAGCCGCGGTAGCTCAGCTGGTAGAGCAAAGGACTGAAAATCCTTGGGTCGCCGGTTCGATTCCGGCCTGCGGCACCACTCCTCTTCCTTAGAGGCGGGGTCCAAGCCCTGAACCGCCCATCGGTGCCACAATCTGCGGCGATGTCGAGGCATGCTCCGTGGGATCGCTCCAAGGGCCGTCCCGAGCCGATCCGAGCGCTCAACAGGATTCCCGAGGCCGAGTGCCACGAGCCTTTGGTCGATCTGCGTGGACTGTCCCCACGCCTCAAGGTTCTTCGCCCGCAGGTCATTCCGTACCTCAGGAAGACGGTGGCCGAGATGGCGGCGAGCGCCGCGGAGAGTTTGCCGGAGGGATACTCCTTCGGGGTGCTCAAGGCGTGGCGGCCCGTGGAGAGGCAACAGCGGATCTACGATTGGCTGCTCCAGTGCGCCCGCGAGGCTTTCCCGCATCGGGACCACGCCGCGCTCCGCAGAACGGTCTGCCGCTACGTCGCGCCGACCGACCAGAAGGCTCCCCCGGGGCACTCGACGGGTGCGGCGATCGACGTCCACCTGCTGGGTCCGGACGGAGAGCCGGTCGACGTCACGTCTCCCTATCCGCACTTCCGCGCCGCGGCCACGTACACCCTGGGCCTGGCCCCGGAGGCGCACCGCCATCGAATGCTGCTGGTGGAGACGATGCTCGGCGCAGGATTCTCCAACTGCAGGGACGAGTGGTGGCACTACAGCTACGGTGACGCGGGTTGGGCCGTGCGGATGGATCGTCCCGTCTGCTTCTACGGGCTGATCCACCTGGACCCGGAGCTCTACCGGGAGCAGGAGGAGCTTTGGCTCGAGGCAGCCAAGCACCGCACCAATCCGTTCCTATCTTGACGGAACCGGTGTCAAAGGCATCCAAGGCCCGCTCGGCCGAATGCCGACGGGGGCCAAAAGGATGGCGTCGAACGCCAGATCCAAGCCTTCCGTGGGCGTGATCTCGATCAGCAGTTCCACGATTCCGGTCTTCAGCTTCGTCACGCCAGCTCGGTACCACGCGAACCCATCGCCGTACGGCGCCATCGGTTGCGATTGGAGCTGCATCCTCTGCCCCTGAACCACCACGGACACGAATCGGGCCTGGTCCCCCGGCAGCCTGGCGGCAACCCAGAGTTCTTGGTCCACCTCGGTGCGAACGGGGAGGGCGATGCTGGCTGCCAGCGCTTCCGCCGTCAGGACCGCGGGCATAGACACGCGCAGCACGGCTCCGCAGCTGGATCCCGGAGAGGGAGCGACCTCGCCAACGGGCAGAGTCTTCGCGCTCTCCGCCTCCACCCACGAGTAGGTCGCCAGGAGCAGGTTCATGCGCCAGAACCGGGTGCGCATTTCCTCGTACGCGTAAGCCGGCGTGCGCTCGAGCGCCGCAACCGCCTGCCGAAAGGCAAAGGTTTCGCTGGGAGCGACGCGCTTCAGCTGTTCCCCGAGCTTGACCAGCTGGTCAAAACGCGCCACGGTTTCCTCGATGGCTGGCTCCGGGATAGGAGGTTCCGAGCTTCCTCGGATGACGAGGGGAAGTTCGCTGAGGGTCACCTCCACGCCACCCTTCACCAGCCTCGGCCGGGGATCGGTGCCATCGAGTGTCTCGAACGTCAGTTCTTTGGCGGAGGAGTGCCTGAGGCGCACCCTTTCGCTGCCGGCGCTCCTCCACAGACAAGTGAGGGGTGAGCCATCGTCATACACGTAGCCCTTGTACTGGTTGCCGAGGTCGAGCCTTCTGCCGACTCCGGGACCAGGGAGCCACACCCACCCTCCGGGCAGACCCTGCACTTGCGCGGGCTCGAACGCCGCCACGGGGAAGGGAAGCACCTTGGGCATGGAAGCCGTCGGCGCCGCGCCCATGCTCCGCGCCAGGTCGGCGCAGCTCTTGTTCTCGCTGCCCCATGGAAGGAACGCGCCCCGGACCCCCAGGGCCTCCAACTCCTGAACCAAGGTTCGCAGGTCCAGACCTTCGCCCGGTCGGACTTGGAGCCGGTCGACGAGAAGCCAGGCAGGCTTGCGCCATCGCAGCCCTGCTGACACTCCCAGCGCGATGGATCGGGCTACCTGGCCGACGGTGGCTCCGGAGGCTTCGAGGCACAGGCCGTCCAACTCCTGAATCTCGCCCGCAAACAGGTCGCTGCCGCCGACGTGCTCCTGCAGGACCGGAAGATCGCGAACCGCCTTGATGGCGGCGAGCAGAGCGGACGTTCGTCGAATCGCCGCGTGGCGCATCACAGCTCGGATGTCCGCCCAGGCCCTCGACTGGCCGATCGAGCAGGGCCAGAACTTGCGCTTCTCCGGGTCCCAGAGGACTTGGACTCCGCGCTTCCCAGACCAGAGCGGCACAAGGCGAGCGAGGTCCCGAAAGTCCTCCAACTCCGACGCGCCGAGCCCCCATGCCCGCTGGGCGGTCGTGAAGTTCTTGTAGGTTTCCCGCAGGTGCGTCTCCAGCTCCATGCGGAACAGAGAACTGAATGGGACAAAGAAGGTCTGGTCGGTCGGGTAGGAGGGGTTTCGGCCCAGCGGGTTGATCAGTCCGCGGCAACGGCTACCGATGGCTGAGCGCCGAAGGGTGGCCAGGACGGTGTCTCGGTGTGCGTCGAAACCCTCCCAGAAGTCGGGCGTGGCACGGCTCTCGCCGATCGGATAGACGAGCAGCACACAGTCCAAGGGGCCTCGGGCGTCGGCCACCGCCGTGACCATGCCTTCCGGGTCCGCATCGAGGATCTGGTGCCAGACGATCGAACCATCGCGCTTGTCCGCGAGAACCGCGAGCGCCTGCTTGGCGCCCGGCAGCCGGCAGGCCAGCTCGGCAGTTCCCCTTGGCGCATCCAAGCGGTAGCTCTGCGGTTCGATAGTGCAGCCGAAGGCCGCCGGACCAGCCGCCGCCAGCTCCAGAAGGTAGCTGCCCTCGCGGGCCTCCAGGGTGCCAACCCAATCCCAACCCTTGGGGTCCGGCGTAGCCGATACGATGATGTCTAGGCTTCCTGGGATTTCAGAGACCTGACTCGGAGAGCAGCGGAAACCCAAAGAAGCGATTGGCGCCGCCCCCAGCTTGGATTCTGCATGCAGAGTCGAGGAACGCCACGGGCTTCCGGGCGCCCAAGAGGACACAGCCAGAACCAGGGATGCGGTCAACACGCTGCGGCACGCCACAAGGGCAGACTACCCCCGTTCGGAGCCTCGGGAGCGGGTGGTCAGGTAGCATGGCTTCGTGGCGAAAGAGATGTCGAACCTCGATTCCCTGTGTGTGAACGCCATTCGCGGGTTGGCCATGGACGCCGTTCAGAAGGCGAACTCGGGCCATCCTGGCATGCCGATGGGCGCCGCGGCGTTCGCCTACGCCCTTTGGACGCGGCATCTGAGGCACGATCCCTCCGACCCGTCTTGGTTCGACAGGGATCGCTTCGTGCTGTCGGCGGGCCATGGATCGATGCTTCTGTACGCGCTGCTCCACCTGAGCGGGTACGACCTCTCGCTCGAAGAGATCAAGAACTTCCGCCAATGGGGCAGCAAGACGCCCGGGCATCCGGAGAACCACCTGACGCCGGGCGTCGAAATGGCCACCGGGCCTCTGGGACAAGGCATCTCCACCGCCGTCGGGATGGCGCTGGCCGAGCGCTACTTGGCCGCTCGGTACAACCGGCCGGGCTTGGATCTGATCGACCACCACACGTTCGTGATCTGCTCGGACGGCGATCTGATGGAGGGCGTGTCCAACGAGGCCGCTTCGTTCGCCGGACACCAGAAGCTGGGCAAGCTGATCTGTCTGTACGACGACAACGGCATTACGATCGATGGCCCCACCTCCCGCACCTTCACCGAGGATGTGGCGGGTAGGTTCGAGAGCCTCGGATGGCAGGTGCTGAGGGCCGACGGACTCGACGTGGACGCGGTGGATGCAGCCATCGGCGAGGCGAAGAGGGAACAGCTCAAGCCGACGCTGATCCTGTGCAAGACCGTGATCGGCTATGGAAGCCCGAACAAGTCGGGCAAGAACAAGGCGCACGGCGCACCGCTCGGGCCTGAGGAGGTTCAGCTCGCCAAGCAGCAATTGGGATTGCCTCAGGAACCGTTCTCGGTTCCGGATGCCGTGTACCGCCACTTCGCCGAGGCCGCCAAGAGGGGTTCAGAGGCCCATCGTTCTTGGCAGGGCCTGTGGGATCGCTACGCACGGGAATACCCGCAGGACGCGGCAGAGCTGAAAGCATGCCTCGAGGGTCAGGTGCCGTGCGACTGGATCCGCGCTCTCCCGACTTTTTCCGACAAGATCGCCACACGGGTCGCGAGCGGCAAGGTGCTCAACGCCATCGCGCCGCTCTACCCGAACCTGATCGGCGGGACGGCCGACCTGGGCGAGAGCGTGATGACGGACCTGTCGGGCTTCGACCTGATCCAAGAGGCCACCCCGGCCGGCCGAAACATCGCTTTCGGGGTCCGGGAGCACGCCATGGCTGCCGTGCTCAACGGCATGAACCTTCACGGCGGCGTGCGAGCGTTCGGCGGCACGTTCTTGGTGTTCAGCGACTACTGCCGACCGTCGATCCGCCTTTCGGCGATCATGCGCTGTCCGACCGTCTTCGTTTTCACGCACGATTCCGTGGGTGTGGGAGAGGACGGACCGACCCATCAGCCGATCGAGCACCTCGCGAGCCTCCGAGCGATTCCGAACCTGAACGTGATGCGGCCGGCTGACGGAAACGAGACCTCGGCGTGTTGGAAGATCGCGCTGGAGTCCAAGGAGACTCCCTGCGTGCTGGCCCTCACCCGCCAGGCGGTTCCTCCGACGACTCCCGACACCGTCGCGAGTCACCCTGCCGAGCGCGGCGGCTACATCCTCGCGGAGCCATCGAGCGGCGCGGCTCGCTTGGTGATCATCGCCACGGGCAGCGAGGTGTCTGTGGCGCTGGAGGCGCAAAAGATCCTGGAGTCATGGGGCATCGCGACCCGCGTGGTCAGCATGCCGAGCACGTTCCTCTTCGACCGCCAGTCGCAGGCCTACCGCGAGCATGTTCTGCCGACGAACGTTCCTACCGTGGCCGTGGAGGCCGGGGCGACCTTGGGCTGGTACAAGTACGCGCACGCGGTGGTGGGCATCGACCGTTTCGGCGCCTCTGCTCCGGGGCCTCGCGTCCTCGCGGAGCTGGGCATCACGGCTGAGAACGTCGCCCGCGTCGCCAAGGAAGTGTTCGACGCCCGCGACTGAGGGCGGGTTGGTTGCGATGCGAGGAGGGCCGGCGTTCCTCGGAACGCCGGCCCTGAATCCATGGAAGGCCCTTGCCCGACTACTTCGACTTGGAGCCGCGCTTCCGCACAGCCCCCGACTTGCTCATCTCGACTCCGCTGGCTCCGCCCCCGAACACCGTACGGATCTTCACGCGTCGATTGAGCTCGCCTCCGCTCAGCGTGTGCCAGTTCACCCGCTCCAAGGCCCACTGCCATCCGACGTCGTGCGCCTGGATGTTGAACTCCAAGCCCTCCTGCATCGCGTCGCTCAGCAGCGCCTGAAGATCTTCGCGCCCCTCCAGCTGGCGCTCTGCAGCTTCCATGTTCGGAACGAGGTCGAGATGCAGAACGAGCGGCTCCTCCTCGACGGTCTTCGACTTCTTGCCGCCCGAGCCGTCGCCGGTCTTCACCGAGTCGATCAGGTCCTCCAGCATCGCCTCTGTGAGCCGCTCGACGTCCTCGGGCCAGCTGTAGGTCTGGTCGTGGTACACCGCCTTGGCGTGCCTGCCTGCGAGCACGATCGCGGTAGTGAGGTGCGCCGCGTCCGTAGGCAGCAGCTTCGGGAACGACTTGCGCACCTGCTCGAGCGCACTCTCCATCTTGTTCAGGTTGATCGTGATCATCGATTCCGTCCGACAGCCCGACGACCGCGGTTCTGCGGTTGGGGCATAATGGACCAGTTTACCCCTCGGGAGACGAGGCCAATGAGAAGGAAGACGTTCACACTGGGAGCAGCTGGCTGGATCGCGCTCGCGCTTCTCTTCGGATCGGTGGGTTGTGGTTCCCCGAAGTCTGAATCCGCTGAGCCCAAGGGCGAATCCTCGGGTGGTAAGGCGCTCAAGGTCGGCATCGTGTTCGACTCCGGCGGGCGGGGAGACAAATCGTTCAACGACAGCGCCTGGGCCGGCATCGAGCGCGCGGCGAAGCAGTTCGGCATCGAGGAGCAGGCTGTCGAGAGCAAGAGCGAGAAAGACTATGAGGGGAACCTCACGGCCGTGGCGGAGCGCGGCTGCGACTTGGTGTTCGCCATCGGAATCAACATGAAGACGGCCTTGGAGAAGGTCGCGCCCAACTATCCCGACACCAAGTTCGCGATCGTGGATGCCGAGGTGGACGCGCCGAACGTCCGCTCGCTTCTCTTCAAGGAGGAGGAGGGAAGCTTCCTCGCCGGCTACCTTGCGGGAATGGTCACGAAGACCAAGAAGATCGGCTTCGTCGGAGGAATGGAGCTGGATCTGATCAAGAAGTTCTTCGCGGGCTACGCCGCTGGGGCGAAGACCGCCGACAAGGCTGTGGAAGTGTTGGCTCCGAAGTACATCGGCAGCTGGGACAACGTGGATTTGGCCAAGACCGCGGCGGCGACGCTGTTTGGGCAGGGCGCGGACATCGTGTATCACGCCGCGGGAAGAGCCGGTCAGGGCGTGATCGACGCGGCCAAGCAACGCGGACTGTTCGCCATCGGCGTCGACTCCGATCAGGACGCTCTGGCCAAGGGCTTCGTGCTGACGTCCATGATCAAGCGGGTCGATGAAGCCGTGTTCCAGACGATCTCCGACACGATCCAGGGCGCGTTCTCCCCAGGGGCCAAGGTCTACGATCTGAAGGCCAAGGGCGTTGGTTTGTCGCCGATGACGTACACGAAGGACAAGATTGGGCCGGAGGTTCTGAAGCGGGTCGAGGAGATGGAGAAGAAGATCGCGGCCGGAGAGGTGAAGGTTCCGGCCACGATCGAGGAGCTCCGGTTGTACGAAGCTGCGCTCTAGCGCTCACGCATCGGACGGACCGGCGCAGGCCTCGCACCCCGGTCCGTCTCCACCCTTGGCGGGACAAGAGGCGGGCTCCTCCGATCTGCCCTTGTTCGGGGCGTAGTCGTTGATGTGGAAACCCGCGCCCTTGAAGACGATGGCGGTCGGCTGAATGAGGCGCTTGACCGTGCCTTGGCCGCCGCACTCGCAACTCGTCAAGGGGTCGTCGGTGATGCGTTGATCCACCTCGAACACGCGGTTGCAGGTCGAACACTCGTAGACATACGTCGGCATAGGCAACCTCTCGAAAGGGAAGACTTCCGTGGAATCTTCGGAAGCTCTACTGAAAATTGTGGCACAATACCCGAGGCCGCGCTGAGCCGTTGGCTCTCGGCAACCCGACTCACCCCAGATGTACGGTCAGACCTTTGCCCCAAGCGACCTTGTGAGCGTCGCGTTCCTCGTGTTGCTCGAGGGGCTGCTCTCCGCCGACAACGCGCTCGTCCTGGCGATCCTCGTCAAGCATCTGCCCAAAGCCGAGCAGCGCAAGGCGCTGCTGTACGGGCTGGGAGGAGCATTCCTCTTCCGTCTGGTAGCGATCCTGTTCGCGGCCGTGGTGCTGCGTCAGTGGTGGCTCCAGGCGATCGGCGCGCTCTACCTCCTCTACCTGCCTGCGAAGCACTTCCACCGCGCCTCACAGCCCCATGCGTTGCGATCCACCGGCGGCGGCTTCTGGCAGACGGTTATGGCGGTGGAGCTCACGGATATCGCCTTCGCGCTCGATAGCGTTCTGGCCGGCATAGGATTCATCACACGGCCGGGCAAAGGAGTCGATGACTCCAAGATTTGGGTGGTCTACCTTGGGGCCGTGATCGGAATCGTTCTCCTGCGGTTCGCCGCGAGCCTGTTCGTCCAGCTGCTCGACCGCTTTCCGAAACTCGACCACGTAGCCTACGCGCTGGTCGGCTGGATCGGTGTCAAGCTCGGCGTTCACTCGTGGGAGAAGGGGGTGCAGACCCTCGCACCCGGGTCGTGGTCTCCTCACTTGCCTGAGGCCGTTTTCTGGGGCGGTCTCTTCGCCATCGCGATTGTGGGCTCCGCGATCGCCGTCCGAGCAGGCAGGTCGGCGACTGGCGCGGAGACGAACCCATGAACCGTCCGGTAATCTAGCGTTCGAGCGATGGAGGGATCGCTCGGTGACGCTATGAAGAAACTGAAAATCGGCCTGATCGGCTCGGGTGGCATCGCGCAAGGCCTGCACATGCCCGCCTACGCCCACTTCTCCGACCTCTGCGAAATGGTCGCCGTGTGCGACGTGCGGCTGGACGTTGCCAAGTCCTGCGCTCAGAAGTACGGCATCAAGACGGTGACCGACGACTACCGGGAGCTTCTCGCCGACAAAGAGATCGACGCTGTGAGCGTGACTACCCCGAACAAGTGGCACATGCAGCCGACCATCGACGCTCTCCGCGCGGGAAAGCACGTTCTGTGTGAGAAGCCCCTGGCCATGAACGGAGAGGAGGCCCGAGCCATGTGCCGCGCGGCCAAGGAGACGGGCAAGATCCTGATGGTCGCCCTGCCGAACAGGTTCAACGGTCCGGCGAAGTTTCTCAAGGACTACATCGACGCCGGCAGGATGGGAGACATCTACTACGCCCGAGCGTGGGCCCTTCGGCGGCGCGGAGTGCCGGGTTGGGGAGTGTTCATCGACAAAGAGCAGCAGGGAGGCGGTCCGCTGATCGACATCGGCGTGCACATCCTAGACTACACGCTGTTCTTTATGGGCTACCCGAAGCCGGTGAGCGCTTCTGGCAAGACGTGGGACTACCTGGGGAAGAACCCCAACCTCACGAACAACATGGGCGATTACGACAGGAGCAAGTTCACGGTGGAGGACTTTGCGGTCGGGTTGATCCGGTTCGAAAACGGCGCCGTGGTCACGCTAGAGAGCTCCTTCATGGCGAACATCGAGGGAGACCCGTTCCAGACGCAACTGATGGGCACCAAGTCGGGAGCGCTGGTGTCGCCGTGGGGCAACCACGTCCGCATCTTCACCGAAGAGAACAAGCAGCTGTTCGACTTGGAACCGAAGAACGTGCCGCAACTCAACGGCGGCCAAGGCGAGGTGGAGGCGTTCCTTCGCGCCATCTTGGAGAACAAGCCGTCCCCCGTGCCCGGGGAGCATGGGTTGATCCTGAACGCGATCTTCGACGCGATCTACAAGAGCAGCGTGACGGGAAGGGAAGAGCCGGTCGACGTGACCGTCTAGCCCCAAAGCGGGGAACAACGAGGCCGCTCCTGTTCCATGCGGGCAGGAGCGGTCTTGTGTTAAGAAACGTGGATGCAGGCCCGCGCCACGAGTCCCAGGCCGGAGCACCGCTCGATCGGCGTGCGGTTCAATGTTGACCATGGGTAAGTTCAGCCGGAGAGAGGTCTTCGGGATCGGCGTGGCGGGCCTAGCCTCGATCTACCTGCCGAGCCTCGGGGCTGCCTCGCAGCAGGGAAGCCGGAAGCGTCCCCGCAACGTCATCTTCTGCGTCTCGGACGGCATGAGCGCCGGAGTTCCGGCGATGCTGGATCAGCTTCTGGCGACCGTCCACGGTCGGTCGTCGTTCATGAGGCAGCTGGCAGCCTATAGGGAGACGGTCCATGCCGTGCAGAGCACCTGCTCGCTGAGCTCGCTCGTGACGGATTCGTCCGCGGCGAGCAGCGCTTGGGGGAGCGGCCGGAAGATCGTCAACGGCCAGATCAACGTCTTCCCGGACGGCACCCGGCTCATCCCGCTGTATGAGCTCTTGAAGGATCGGGCACAACTGAAGACGGGACTGGTCACCACGGCGACGATCACGCATGCGACGCCTGCAGGGTTCGCGATCTCCCATCCGACCAGGGACGAGGAAGCCGCGATCGCGGAGAAGTACTTGGAGCTGGGAGTCGACGTCCTCTTCGGCGGCGGCGATCGGTTCTTCAGCGCCTCGCAACGCAAGGACGGCCGCGACCTCTACGCAGACTTTGAGCGGGCGGGCTACAGGGTCGTGAAGGATCGGCCGGGGATGAGGGGCCTCCGTGTTGGGTCTCGAGCCCTCGGCATTTTTTCCAGCTCCCACGTGCCGTACGAGGTGGACCGCCTGAACCAACCTTCGCTTCTGCGTTCCGTTCCTTCGCTCAAGGAGATGGCCCTCAAGGCGATCGAACTGCTCTCGGATTCGCCCAACGGGTTCATCCTCCAGGTTGAGGGGGCGAGGATCGACCACGCGGCCCATGGCAACGATCCTTCGGGAGCGATCTACGATCAGGGTGCGTTCGACGATGCCGTGGCGGCGATCGTGGAATGGGCGCGGGAACGCGGCGATACCTTGGTGATCGTCACCAGCGACCACGGCAACAGCAATCCGGGGCTGATGGGCGCCGGAGACGAGTACTTCGACAGCACGACTGGACTAGAAAGGCTCGCGAAAGCGAGGGCGTCGTTCCCGACGCTGCTGGAACTGATGGGGCCGAAGCCTTCCGCGGACAGAATCCGAGAGGTCGTTCGGGATCGGCTGGATATCGGGTTGGAGGCCGAAGAAGCGGCCTTCGTCCGCCGGGCCCTGGACCAGCAGGGCGAGCTTCGGGCGATCGACCTGTACAAGAGCGCCTCCTCGGCGATGGCGATGGTGCTGGGCAACCACTATCACATCGGGTGGTCGGGGCCCTCGCACTCCAGCGATTGGGTTCCTCTGATGGCCATTGGGCCTGGATCCGCCTCCTTCGGCGGGTTCTTGGAGAACAACGACGTTTTCGACCGATTGCTGAAGCTCTACGGCGTGCGCTTCCAGAATCCGCCGCAGATGAGCCGCGACGAGATGCTGCGTCACCTGGGGAAGCAGCGCCAGGCGCTTCGGAGGGCGGTTTCGGAACACTGGATCGTCTGACGCGAAAACGACATAATAATGATTATCGGAAACTAGGCGCCGGCCGCTGGATCACAGCCAGCGTCCTGTCTCCCGGCGGAAGCGCTCGTAGCCCTGCTGGAAAATCCGTTCCGCGTTCCTCTCCCACCGGAGGCGGGCCGTGCGGAGCAAGTCGCGCAAGCCGAGTCCGACTCCCCATCCCGCTGCGAAGACGTACACCAGATAAAGCATTGTGCGCGCCGGCGCTCGCAGGTCGTGGTCGAGGATCCACCCGAAAAAGATCGCCAGACCCCAGATCAGAATGGTTGGCAGGCACCCCAAGGCCAAAACTGCCGCGATGGCGAACGGAACGAGGATGGGCAGTCCGGACAGCAGCTCGGAGGCATAGAAGCGTCGCTTCGGGTCCCTGATGAGGAGATTGAGGAGGGCTGCCGGGGTCGGGAACGATCGCCTCATCGGTCTGGACGCTGCCGGGAGAAGACTCCTCCGTCAGTGCCCAGCTTACCTGCCTGATCCCGGCTGAGGAGCACCGGTACACTTCCCTTTGACATGCTGGACAGTCTAACCCGACGGCTCTCGGGGATCATGGCAGGCCTGCGCCGCAAGGGCAGGCTGTCGGAGAACGACGTGGCTGAGATGCTGCGCGAAGTCCGAGTGGCGCTCCTCGAAGCGGACGTAAACTTCGACGTCGCGAAGAGGTTCATTGCCCGCGTGCGCGAGAAAGCCGTGGGTGAGGACGTTTTCGGCAGCCTCACGGCGGACCAGACGGTGATCAAGATCGTGAGGGACGAGCTGACCGAACTGCTCGGCGGCTCTTCCCCGTCTCGTTTTCGCTGGGCCTCTTCCCCGCCCACCGTGGTCGTGCTGTGCGGCCTGCAAGGCTCCGGCAAGACGACGACAGCCGCCAAGTTGGCCAAGTGGCTCCAAACCCAGGGCAAGAAACCGATGCTCGCGGCCTGCGACATCCAGAGGGCGGCTGCGGTTCGCCAGCTCGAGGTCCTCGGAGAATCGCTCGGCGTGCCGGTCCACACGGGAGGCCCAGGACGGGACCCCGTGGCCATCGCCCGGACGGCCCTCGAGCGCTGCCGGCACCTTCTGCTGGACGCGCTGATCGTCGACACGGCCGGTCGCCTTCAGGTCGACGAGGCGCTGATGAAGGAGCTCGAGGCGATCGTCCAAGCAACCCGTCCAACCGAGGTTTTGCTCGTTGTGGACGCGACGACCGGGCAAGAGGCGGTGAACGTCGCACGGACCTTTCACGAGCGGGTGGACCTGACCGGTGCCATCTTCACCAAGCTCGACGGCGATGCCAGGGGCGGCGCTGTTTTGAGCGTGCGGGAGGCTACCGGAGTGCCCGTCCGGTTCATTGGCGTCGGCGAGCAGACGTCCGCATTGGAGCCGTTCCACCCGGACCGCATGGCGCAACGGATCCTTGGAATGGGCGACATCCTGGGCATCATCGAGCGCGCCGAGCAGGCGATGGAGGCCGAAGACGTCGAGTCGCTCGAATCGAAGCTGAAGGGCGGGTCGTTCGACTTCAACGACATGCTCCAACAGTTCCGGATGGTACGCAAGATGGGGCCGTTGCAGAACGTGCTGAAGATGATCCCCGGCCTAGGGGTGCAGATTCCGGAGGCGGAGCTGAACAAGGTCGACGACCGACAGCTCAACCGGATCGAGGCGATCATCCTGAGCATGACCCCCGCAGAGCGCGCGAATCCGGATATAATAAACGGCTCCCGCAGGAAGCGGGTGGCATCCGGATCGGGTACGAGCGTCGAAGAGGTCAACAACCTCGTGCGCCAGCTGTACGAGATGCGCCGGCAGATGAAGCAGCTCGCCAAGCTGCAGAAACGGCTGGGCAAGCGCGGTCGCCGACGCTGAGAGTTCACCCTGGGGAGACGCAGAAAGCAGTGGTAAAGATCAGACTGAGGAGAATTGGAACGAAGGGCCGACCGTTCTACCGGATCGTGGCCGCGGAGAGTTCGATGGGCCGCAACGGCCGCTTCATCGAGGTTCTCGGCTACTACGACCCCGTCAGCCAACCCAAGCGCTTGGAAGTTGATGCCGAGCGTGCGCTCCACTGGTTGCGCAACGGGGCCGAACCCACCGAGACCGTCGGCTACATCCTGAACAAGAAGGGCGTTCTGGAGAGGTTCTTCGCCGAGCGCCCGGATGCCCGCAAGCGCTATCGGTACCTCGACAAGCGCGCTCCGCTCACCGTGCCCTCCGTTTCGTCGCCGGAAAGCGGGTCATGAGCTACCGTCCGTTCGTCGAGCTGCTGGCGAAGCAGATCGTGGATGACCCGGACGCCCTCCAGATTCAGGAGGAGGTCTCTGGGAACACGCGAACCTTCCACATCAAGGTGGCCGAGGACGACGTGGGGAGGCTGATCGGCAAGAACGGCCGGGTGGTGTCCGCAGTCCGGGCATTGGTGAGTGCCGTCGCCGCGAAGAACCGCGAGCGGGCGTTCGTCAAGGTAGAGGCTGGCTGATCGCCACCGATATGCCTCGAAAGACCGGGTCCTCTCGCCAGAAGCCTGCTCCTCCAGAGGCCGCGTTGCAGTTTCGGCCCATTGGAACCTTGGCCGGCCCGTTTGGCGTGCATGGACAGGTCAAGGTGGTACCCCTCACGGAGTTCGCGGAGAGGTTCGCCGTTGGAACGCGGGTCCGAGTCGGTGACCTCCAAACGGTGATCGAAGGTGTCGCCGTCCACTCCGGGCGGCTGATTCTCAAGCTCGAGGGGCTCGACACGCCCGAGGCGGTGCGGGAGCTTTCGGGGGAGACGGTGTTCGGGCTGGTCCCCGAGAGGCCGGAGCTGGAACCTGGCGAGTTCCTCGTCTCGGATCTAGTCGGTCTGAACGCGGTCACGCCCGAGGGTCGATCGCTTGGTTCGGTGGACGAGGTGCTGCCCTTCCCCGCCCATGACGTCCTCCGAATCGGCGAGCTGCTCGTTCCGGCCGTCAAGGAGTTCGTCGTGTCGGTGAATCTCGAGGCTGGAACCATCACCATCCGCCTTCTGGAGGGGATGGAGACCGAGGGCTCCTGAATGTTCATCGACGAGGCCGAGGTTGAGTTCCGCAGCGGCAGAGGCGGATCCGGCGCCGTCAGCTTCCACCGTGAGAAGCACGTTCCGCGCGGCGGGCCGAACGGAGCTGACGGAGGACGCGGCGGTGATGTGGTGCTCGTGGCCGACCGGGGAAAGAGAACCCTCTACGACTTCCGTCTGCAGGCCAAATACCACGCGGAAGACGGCGGACACGCCTCCGGCAACAAGAAGGGACGGAACGGACGCGATGTGATCGTGCGGGTGCCGGTGGGAACCGTCATCACAGACCTGGATACCGGGGAAACGATCGGCGATCTGAAGGCGCACGGCCAGAGGCTCGTCGTCTGCAAGGGGGGCCGGGGGGGCTTTGGCAACCTGCACTACGTCAGCAGCGTGCGGCGGGTGCCGAACTTTGCTGAGAAGGGGGAGCCCGCCCGCAGGGTTCGGGCGAAGCTGGAGCTGAAGCTCTTGGCGGACGTGGGCCTCATCGGCCTGCCGAACGCCGGCAAGAGCACGCTCATCGGAGCGATCAGCGCCGCCCGGCCGAAGATCGCGGACTACCCCTTCACGACCATCGTTCCGAACCTCGGGGTGGTTCGCGTCGGGGATCGGACGTTCGTCGTGGCGGATCTGCCCGGCCTCATCCCCGGGGCCTCCGAGGGCAAGGGCCTCGGGCACCGCTTCCTCAAGCATGCCGAGCGATGCAAGGTGCTGGTGCACGTCGTAGACTGCATGCCTCTCGACGGAAGCTGTCCGTTGAGGAACTTCGACGACATCGAGCGCGAGCTCGAGAGGTACGATCCTGAACTCTCGGCGCGCCCCAGATTGGTGGCTGTGAACAAGTCCGACCTCCTTCCGCCGCCGGAATTCGAAGAGGTTCTGAGGAGGTTCGAGGAGCGGGGTCTGCAGGCGTTCGGCATTTCGGCCGCCACCGGGCAAGGTCTCAGCCCGTTGCTGTTCGCGATGGAGGCGCACGTGTTTGCCGAGACGGACGAGCCCGAGACCCAGGCCACGGTCGTGCTGCCCGCACAAGAACGACCCAAGGACCTGCCTTGGGAGGCGTCCGTGGTCGAGGATGGGGTGTTCCTGGTCCGAGGTGAGGTCGTGGAGCGAATGGTGGCGATGACGGACCTAGAGAACCGCGACGCGCTGCGGCACCTCCACCGTCGGCTGGATCGAATGGGTGTGATCGGTCGCCTCCGCGAGCTGGGGTGCTCCGAGGGCGACACCGTGCAGATCGGCGACTGGGAGTTCGCCTTTTCCGACGAAGCATGAAGACGGGAGTCCTCGGTGGAACGTTCGACCCGCCGCACGCCGGCCATCTTGCCGTTGCGGATGCGGCTGTGAAGCATCTCGGGCTGGACGAGGTGCTCTTCGTGCCAGCCAACCGCAGTCCGTTCAAGCGCACCAAGCCCCAGACTCCCGCTCGGCAGAGGATCGAGATGCTGGAGCTGCTGCTGCAGGACCGCCCGAACATGGCGGTCTGCGACATCGAAGTGCAGCGGGGCGGCGTCAGCTACACCGTGGAGACCCTGGCGGATCTCACCTTCGCCCGGCCGGGAGACTACTGGTTGCTCCTCGGGTCCGACGCGCTGCTGGGGTTCCAGCAGTGGAAGAACCCGGAGAAGATAGTGCGCTACGCCCGACTGGGCGTGGTGCCGAGGGACTTTCGCTCGCCGGAGGAGCTCCTGGCTCTCCTGCAGAGGGAATTGGCCGAGCGGGTTGACTTCATCCCGATGGAGGCGGTTCCCATCTCCTCCACGGAGCTTCGGGAGCGAGCCGCAAACGGATTGTCGCTGCAACCGTGGGTGCCGGCCGAACTCCAACGTTACATCCGCGAACACCGTCTATACCAGTAGATACTCAGCATGACATCCAGCGAAAAAGCAGAGGCAATCGTCCGGGTGGCGGAGGACGCGAAGGCGGAGAGGATCGAAACCCTGGACGTGCGAGAGAAAACGCCCATCGCCGACTTCTTCGTGGTCTGCACCGCCAACAACGAGCGGCACGTCGCGGCGATCGCGGACAGGGTCGAGGAACGGTTGCGGGAGCTCCAGACCAAGCCCCTTCGGACCGAGGGCGAGGGATCCGGTTGGGTGCTCATGGACTTCGGGGACGTGGTGTTCCACATCATGAGGGAGGAGCAGCGCCAGTTCTACGATCTGGAGAGCCTATGGAGATCCCTCCAGAGAGATCCGAACCTGATCTGAAGTCGGCGGAAGACGCCGAGCGCCTGTTGCGGCAAGCCCGGCTTGCGCAGACGCGCGGACAGCGCCAGTCGGCGGCCGACCTGTACCGGCAGGCCGCGGCAGCGGCCCCTGCCGACCCTTCCCTGCTAGCCGCGGCCGGCGAGGGCCTTCTCGAGCTGCGCCGGACCCAAGAGGCGAAGCAGCTGCTGGAGAGGGCCAAAGGCCTCGCTCCCGACGATCCCAGCGTCGAGAGGGCCTATGCCAAGGCTGTTCTGGCGGCCGCCGAGGGCGATTGGGCCGGCTTCTCGCAGGGCGCCGCCGGAATCGACTACGCGTCGGCGAAGTCCGCCACGATCCTAACCCTCCTTCTACCCGGCCTAGGTCAGCTGGTGGTCGGCCAAGCCTCCAAAGGAGCGATGCTGCTCGCCGGATGGCTCGTCTGCCTAGTGGTGGCGGTTCTGATTCCGAACGGGCTCGGAGGGCTGGCACGGATGATGCTCGGACAGCTCTCCGCGCCCGTCAACATGCTGGTGTTGCTTCCGCTCGGCGGGATGTTCGTCTTCTGGCTCTCCGCGGTCTACGACATGAACGCACAGGCGAAGAAGGCCAAGCCCGGGCGCCCAGAGAGACCCAAGCCTCCAGTCGACCTGCCGTTCGAGTGAGCCTCACTCCTCGTCTTGTTGCAGCCGGAGTTGCGTCTCCCGAAGCTCGCGGATGAGCTCTTGCTGGGAGGCCGTGGCGGTGAGGTCCGACCTGGTCCGCTCCACGACGGCCCTCAGGGCGTCGCACGTGCGACGCAGGCCGCCCGTCATGGAGTCTGGGAAGTCGAAGGAGATCAGCTCGTCGTACACGGCTTCCATTGCTGCCAGAAGGCCTTCGGCGACATCCAGGCGTCCTCTGCGCATCTCGTCCAGAGCGAAGCGACGACACTCGCTCGCGGCCTCGCCCACCCCGTTCAGGTAGCTCATGGCCATCGCCCCGAGGTCCTCTGGGTCGGGCAGGCGCCGCCCCTGCACCATCGCGAGCACGCAGGCGGCCTCCACCATCTCCTTCTCGGCGTCGTGCAGGAAGCCCGCGTGGAGCACGCTAGGAAAGGGCTCCAAGGCGGCTCGGGCCTCGGCCGCGATCAACTTCGCCTCCTCCAAGAGTCGCTCCGCCTCTTGGAACTGGTGCCGGTGCACATGGCGGATGCACTTGGCGGAAGTTTGGATCAAGGTGCGGCACTTCGCCAACCCGACCTCCCGGGCCTCATGCATCCTCTCTGCCGAGGAGCGGAGGTCTCGCGCGATCGCCTCCCAAGATGCCAGCCAGTCCGCTTCAGCCATGGATCAGTCCCTCCCTCTGCAGGCTCCGAAATTCGCGTTCTGGAACCACCCCGTCTCCCAGAATCACGTGGTCCAGAAGTGGAATGTCGAGGAGCCGCCCTGCTTGGGCTAGCTCCCGCGTGACCGAGAGGTCCTCTCGGCTAGGTGTCGGGTCGCCGCTCGGGTGGTTGTGCACGGCGATGATGCTTGCCGCGCCGTCGCGGATGGCTTCCCGGAACACCTCGCGAGGGCCTACGATCGAGGCGGTGAGAGAGCCGATGTGCACCACGGTGGTGCGCAGCACGGCGTTCTTGGCGTCCAGAAGCACCACACCGAAGTGCTCCCGCTTCTCGTTGCGAAGATGGCGGAACAGCTCCGCGACGTCCTCCGGCCCTTCGATCGTCGTGGCCATGCCCTTGTTCGACGTGGCCAACCGGCGACCGATCTCCATCCAAGCGAGGCAGCGCCACGCTTCGAAGGCGGACATTCCCTGTCCCTGCAGCTCTGCCGCGGAAACGTCCCTCACCCGCGACCAGGATGCACCGGAACCAATGATTCTGCGGGCCTCCGCCTCGGCCAGCTCGAGGTCCGCCTCCCGGCGGGCCAACCCAACCGCGAGAAGGTCGTGGATCGACGCGGAGGACACGCCGGCGAGAGCGAGTCGGGCGAAGGCGTTCGTCGTAGGATCCACCGCTCAGGCCTCTTCCGGATCCTTCCACACGCCGTCGGCCTTCAAGAGAGCGATCAACTCCTCGACTCCCCGTTCTTGGGGAATGTTGTTCTTCACGATCTCCTTCTTCCGGTACAGCGTGATCATGCCACCGGAGCGTCCGACGTAGCCGTAGTCGGCGTCTGCCATTTCGCCCGGACCGTTCACGATGCATCCCATGACGGCGATGTCCAAGCCGACCAGGTGCTTGGTCGCCTCCCGGACCTCGTGCAGCACCGTCGGAAGGTCGAACTTCGTTCTGCCACAAGATGGGCACGCGATGTACTCCACCTTGGTCTTCCGGAGACCGAGCGCCTGCAGGATGTCGTAGCACACGGGAATCTCCCGGATGGGGTCCTCGGCGAGCGAGACGCGGATCGTGTCGCCGATTCCCTCCATCAAGAGCGTTGCGATGCCCGCCGTCGATTTGATCCGGGCGTATTCTCCGTCGCCAGCCTCGGTAACGCCCAGATGAATCGGGTAGTCCATTCCCTCCTCGTCCATGCGCTGCGCGAGGAGACGGTTGGCTGCAACCATGATCGGCACCCTGGAAGCCTTCGCCGAGATGTTGAGGTTGCGGAAGCCGAACTTCTCGCAGATCCGCACGTACTCCAGGGCGCTCTCGACCATGCCGTTCGGCGTGTCCCCGTAGGTCGAAAGGATGCGCGGAGACAGCGACCCGTGGTTGACGCCGATTCGGAGCGCCCGGTCGTATCGGATCAGCGTCTCGAGCACCGGCGCCAAGGACTCCTCGATGGCGGCGAGCTCCTCCCTCTGATCCTCCTCGGTGTACTCCTCCTTCGGCTCCTTGCGGAAGACGAACAGGCCCGGGTTCAGGCGGACCTCGTCGACGTGCTTGGCGGCCTCGATGGCGATCGTGCTGCCCTGGTGGTGGACGTCCGCCGTCAGCGGCACGTCCCGGTACCGCTCACGGACCTTCGCGCGGATCTCCTCGAGGCACTGCGCCTCGGCGAGGTTCGGCGTCGTGACCCGAACGAGCTCGCATCCCGCGCGGTGCAACGCGATGATCTGCTCGACGCAGGCGTCCACGTTGCGGGTCTCCTCGGTCACCATCGATTGCACGAGGACCGGCAGAGACCCGCCCATGGCGACGCTGCCAACGCGGACGACCCGGGTTTTCCGCCGCGGAACGAAAGGAGGGGGAACACTCATCGGCCACCCTCATTTTGCCACGGAGGCGAACAACCGCCGCAGACCCGATGGACTCAGTAGAACAGGAACACCCACCAGTTCTTCATCGGCTTGCCGTCGTCGTCCTTCGCGCGGTTGCGGTAGCCGGGAATGTTCTGCCGCCAGTAGACCAGCCAACGGCCCATGCAGTCCGGAGCGAGATCGGCGTACCGGTGGAGAACCGCGCTGGTCCACGGCTTGGCCAGGTCTTTGCCGCCCGGGCCGGATCCGCACCGCCAATCCTCGATGGTCGACAGAACGGGCTCCTCGTTCGATTGGTCGTAGTGATGTCGGCCGTTGGGCGGAAAGTGCACGTTTCCACCCGCAGCCACGTAGTTCTCCAGGCGCCAGGTCCGTTGCCCGTCCGTCACCACGGCGGTGGTGGGGTTCGGATAGGAGATGCCCTTCCCTTCCCCCCACAGCGGATAGAAGCTGTTGAACGGCAGCCCGAACCTCTTGTCCAGGTCGAACATGGCGAACTCGTAGAAGTACTTCGTGAAGTACGGGATCGCCCGGCTGTGCGCGAGGCCCTCGAACGAGTGCGCGAGGTTCTCCATCCCGCAGCCGATGCCTCTGGTTTCGTTCAGACAGTTGATCCGGACAGGCCTGCCCGTCCACTTTTGGTCGGGGTCTCCGCCGTTTCCGGCCTGCACCACCTTGTTCGGGACCTTCCGAAACTTCTCGTCGTAGACGTTCTTCATCTCGACGCATTCGAGACACCGAAAGTCGTTGGTCGGAGCGGCCGTGAACCAGACCTCATGCACGTAGCCCTGATCGATCAGCTCGTCCAAACGGAGGAACCGCTTCGGGTTCTTGGGGTCCCGGACACCGATCGCCCTTGCGAACCGCTCGCTGAAGAATCCGCCGTAGTCGCAGTTGACCCCTTGCTCGACCCCCGGCTTGATCGGAGCCCAACGGGAGTTGCCGGTCGTGCGGTCAGGGTCCCGTAGGTCGACGTACCGCCACACCTGATAGTCGAGGAAGGCGGGAGCGCTGGGATCCTTGTAGCCGTGGTAGCGGCTGCTCTCCTTCAGCGCGGCCATTAGGTCCGTGAAGAGACGCATCGGCTTGGCCGGGTCGACCTGGTTGGAGAAGTTCAGGAGCAGGAGCCTCGGGCGCATCAGGCGGATGCGATCGTGGTTCCGGGGGATCCAGTCGTCCGCGTTGGCCCGGCTGACGCGGTTCGGCCAGACGGTGGTGTCGGCTGGGTCCTGCAAAGCCTTCGGCGTGCCGTCCGGGTTGAAGTTGGCTTCCCACGAGGGTGCGGCGATCAGGGCAGCCGCCATGAAGAGCGTCGCGATCATCGTGCGCAGTCTAGCGGGATCGGCTTGCGTTGTCCAGGCGGGCAACAAGAGCGGGGCCGGCTCGTGAGCCGGCCCCGCCGAGTCCTCTTTCCGCGAACGGTCAGCGTTGCGAGGCGGGAGCCCCGCCCGGCGCCCCGCCGTAGGAGGGCGACCACGGCCTGGGCTTGATCGTCGGCGCCTGAGCCGGCCGGAAGACGAACTGGTAGATCACGGCGGCCACAATGACGACCGCGACGACGATGATCACAGCGGCTGCCTTGGGGCTGATCTCCTTCTGCATCCGCCTTACTCCGTCGCCGACCACCAAGTTCCCCAGTAATGCAGCACCCGAGGGGTGAGGTAGTGCTCGGACCACGGGTTGTTGGGAGTGTAGTCGCCGCGGCTCGACTTCTCGGCCCACCATTGGTAGGTCTGGGCGTCGCAGTCGTTGTTCGGCGCCACGTAGATCATCCCTTTCGCGATGCCCGCGTGACCGTCCATGTAGCCGCTCGGCAGACCGCCGTTGTGCCACTCGAACGCGGCCTTGCCCGGCGCCTGCGGATCGTCCCAGCGTGCGCCGCTCTTCTGGTAGCAGGAGGGCTGCGTCTCGGTGAAGAACGGCATGCCCATCGCGTCAGGCCCCTTGGCAGAGGCGAGGATCATCAGCTCGGAGACGTACTCCTGGGCGCTGATCACGCGCGGCGGTCTGGGCCATGGCGCGCAGTACATCATGCCGCCGTTCGACCAACCGAGGGTTCCCGCCGCCGTCCAGTCTCCCCAGTAGCGGTCGGCTGGCATCGGTCGCCCGCCCACGAAGTTCGGAATCGGCTCGGACATGTCCCAAGCGAGGTCGATGCTCTTCGTGTACGGATAGAGCTTCTGGATGGCGTAGGCGCCGTGGATGCCGTCCCCGTACACCCAGGCTCCGTCCTGCCATGTCGGCACAACCCCGTCGTCGTTGTCGTTGGCGTACATGATCACGCCCAGCACGTTCTGCTTGATGTTGGACAGCGTTCCGGTGCGCTTGGCTGCCTGCTTGGCCTGCGCGAAAACCGGGAACAGGATGGCGGCGAGGATCGCGATGATGGCAATCACGACCAACAGCTCGATCAACGTGAATCCCTGGCGAGCGGTGCAACGTCGCATGGTTCCTCCTCGAAAACGCCGGGCTCGCGAACCCGGTGCTATCAATATAACACACTTGGAATGAATATGCAACGCAGCTTTCGCCGCTGCGTGGGGTAAACAGGCCGTCTGTAGGGGTGATCCATCATGTCGCAGGGTCCGCTAGCCAACATCGCCAAGATCGTGGACGCTCGGTCGCGGCGAATGTCGTCGTACGATCGATCCGGGGGCAATGCCGACTGCGTGCCCATTCCAAAGGGTGAATGCAGAACGATCGCGGAGATCGCCGGCGCGGGGATCATCCGGCACATCTGGATCACCATCGCCTGCGAGGACCCGCTGATCCGCCGGAACCTGGTTCTCCGCTGCTATTGGGACGGATGCGAGCATCCGAGCGTGGAGTCGCCCATCGGGGACTTCTTCGGCCAGGGATGGGGCCTGAAGTACAACTTCGTTTCCCTGCCGCTCGCCGCGGCTCCCCGGGACGGCAACGCCCTAGTGAGCTACTTCCCCATGCCCTTCGGAGACGGCGCCCGCATCACGGTCGAGAACCAGGGCTCGCACGACGTGACGGCCTTCTACTACTACGTTGACTACGAGGAGCACCGGGCGCTGGCCGCGGACATGGGCCGCTTCCACGCTTGGTACCACCAGGAGCTCACCACGCCGGAAAGCGCGTCGGGAGACGTGGAAAACGAGTGGGCCGTTTTCGGGCCGTTCGCCGACAACCCCTCCGACCGGTTCAATTACCTCTTCTGCGAGTGCGAGGGCCAGGGACACTTCGTGGGTGTCAACTACTACATCAACTGCCCCAGCCCCATCTGGTACGGCGAGGGCGACGATATGTTCCTCGTCGACGGCGAGCCATGGCCGGGCAGCGCGCACGGCACCGGCACCGAGGACTACTTCAATCAGAGCTGGAGTCCGGACGAGCACTATCTCCATCCCTACTTCGGCACCGCTCGGGCTCCGGGGCGTGGCAACGACTCGCCCCGCTTCGGGTGGCTCGGAAGAACCCACGTGTATCGCTTCCACCTCGAGGACCCGATCCGGTTTCAGAGGTCGCTGAGGGCGAGCATCGAGCACGGACACGCGAACAACCTGACGCTCGAACTCGCCAGCGTAGCCTACTGGTACCAAACGATGCCCGGCAAACCCTTCCCCGCTTTACCGCCTGCGGAGGAACGCCGACCCCTGCCCGAGATCGGCGTGGTGGAGGTCCACCGGTGGCGAGACGCGTGGAGGAAGGCCAAGGGCGGCGGACGGTTGTTCGGCCACGAGCGCTGACGAGCTTGCGGTTTGCAGGAAGCCGGGGCCCCGGTGCAGAATGCTCGTGCCGTGGGTTTGCTCGTCGATGGCCTGATCATCATCCTGTACTTCGTCGCGATCGTCGCGATCGGCCTGTACATGGGGCGCCGGGAGCGGAGCCTCAGCGATTTCGCGCTCGGTGGCCGGCAAGTCGCTTGGTGGGCCGTGATGGCCTCGATCATCGCCACCGAGACGAGCGCCGCGACGTTCCTCGGGGCGCCAGCCGAGGGCTACGAGAAGCGGAGCCTCGCATACGTGCAGCTGGTGATCGGTGTGATCCTCGGGCGGTGGCTAGTCGCCGGGATCTTCCTGAAGCCCTACTACCAGTTCAAGGTCTACACGGTCTACGACTACCTCGCCGTTCGGTTTGGCCCGCTCTCGAGGAAGTACGTCTCCGCGCTGTTCCTGATCATGCGCACCCTCGCATCAGGGACCCGGCTGTTCGTGCCCTCGCTGGTGATGGTCCTGGCCTGGCAGCTCTTCGTGCAAGGGCGCGACGTCCACTTCGCACAGGGCGCAGTGTCCTCCGTGACCCCGTATATCGTCGCCATCGTGGCCCTCACCCTCGCCACCTGCGTCTACACCGCGCTCGGTGGCATCAAGGCGGTCATTTGGACCGATGTGATCCAGGCGACGCTGATGTTCACCAGCGCCTTGGTGGCTGTGGGCACTCTTCTGTGGCACATCGGGGGTTTCGGGGCCTTTCTCGAAGCGGTTCCGCAGATGCGCACCCTGCAGGGCTACTTCGTCAGCGGCTTCGAGCCGGATCGGATCCAAGCCTACATGCAGGAGCACAAGGTGACGGCGATGGGCGTCTGGGACTACGTGAAGCTCATCCTCTGGAGCGACTACACCCTGTTCTCCGCGCTCATCGGCGCCACGGTGGGCAACATGGCGGCCTTCGGAACAGACCAGGACATGGTCCAACGCCTGTTGACCTCCGAGACGCACCACAAGGCCAAGAGGAGCCTGATGACGGCGGCGTTCATGGACCTGCCCATCGCGGCCGCGTTCACGTTCATCGGGATTCTTCTCTATGCCTACTACACGATGGACCCGACGTACAAGCCTGCGGCGACTGCGGACGTGTTCGGCTCTTACATCCTCAACGTCATGCCAGTGGGCGTCCGCGGCTTCGTGTTGGCGGGCGTGTTCGCGACGGCGATGGGCTCGCTCTCCTCGGCTTTGAATGCCTTGGCCACCAGCGCAACCAACGACTGGTATCTGGGCAGGTTCAAAGGCAAGTCGGAGGGTCACTACGTGGCTGCGGCGCGGTTCTTTACGGTGCTGTTCGCCGTGCTGATGATCGTCGTCGCGGGGGTGTTCGCCTATGCCAAGGTGACCCACCCGGACGTGCGGATCATCCCGGTGGTGCTCGGCATCGCGGGATTCATCCTGGGGCCGATGCTCGGAGTCTTCCTTCTCGGCATGCTGACCAAGAACCGGGGATCGGACCGAGGGAACGTGATCGCGGTGACCTGCGGACTCATCGCCACGATCGTGCTGGGCGAGATGCACATCATGGTCGCGAACGCCGTGGCCCCATGGTTCGGGTGGACCGGCGAGTTCGTCAGGCCGGACTGGCTGCCGAAGGTCTCGTTCACGTGGTTCGCCCTGGTGGGAGCGGTCGTGGTTTTCCTAGTGGGACTGCTCTTCCGAACGCCCGAGCCGGTGCTTCAGGAGGCGGATCGGCGCCTGAAGCAGGCAGAGGCTGGGGACGACCGGCCCCTCGATCTGCGCGAGTAGACATGCAGGCGGGCGGTCCCTTGGGACCGCCCCCACCTTCGGATCATCAGGCCTCGGCCTCGCGGACCTGGCCTTCGTCGCGCGACCGCATCATGTAGTACAGAACCGGCACGGCGACGCGCGACAGAAGGGTCGACGCGATCTCTCCGGCCATCAGCGAGATCGCCAGGCCTTGGAAGATCGGGTCGAAGAGGATGACAAAGGACCCCACGATCACCGCCGCCGCCGTGAGGAGCATCGGCCGGAACCGCGTTGCTCCCGCATCGATCACCGCTTGATCCAAGGGTAGGCCTTGCCGACGGCGCAGCTCGATGAAGTCCACCAAGATGATCGAGTTCCGCACGATGATTCCGGCGCCCGCGATGAAGCCGATCATCGACGTCGCGGTGAAGAACGCCCCCATCAGAGCGTGGCCCGGCAGAATGCCGACCAACGTCAGCGGGATCGGCGCCATGATCACCAGCGGCGTGCGGAAATCCTGGAACCAGGCCACGACGAGGATGTAGATGAGGATCAGCACCACGGCGAACGCGATGCCGAGATCTCGGAACACCTCGTAGGTGATGTGCCACTCGCCATCCCATTTCATCTGCGGCGTCTCCGTGGTGAACGGTTGGCGCGCGCTGAGGATGTTCAGCTTCACCCCGTCGCCGAAACTCAGCTCGTTGAGCTTCTTGTTCATGGCGAGGATCGCGTACACCGGACTCTCCTGCCGGCCGACGACGTCGCCCGTGACGTACACGACCGGCTGCAGGTTCTTGTGGTAGATCGCGGTCTCGCCGGGAACCTCCACAGGGCGAGCGAGTTCCCGGAGGGGCACCGCTCGGCCGGTCCGCGAGGCGATGGTCACCTGATCCAGCTCGTTGAGCGCGGACCGAGATTCCCGCGGCAAACGAATGACCACGGGCACATCCTCGTAGCTCCCCTCGTCGTGCAGCAGACCGAGCTGCAAGCCGCCAAGGGCAGCACGGATCGCTCGGTTGACGGAGGAGACGTCGACTCCGGCCAAGGCTGCCTTCTCCCGGTCCACAACGAACCGGTAGGTGGGCTGCGGGTCGTCGACGTACCAGTCCACGTCCGTCACGCCCTCGGTTGTGGAGAAGATCTCCTTGACCTTGCGCGCCGTTTCGAGCCGCTGCTCCAAGGTTGGGCCGTACACCTCCGCCACGAGCGTCTGCAGGACGGGCGGGCCCGGCGGCACCTCGGCCACCTTCGCCCGAATGCCCCACTCCTTGGCGATCCGCGCGATCTCCGGCCGGATGCGCTTCACGATGTCGTGGCTCTGCGCCTTACGCTCGCCCTTGCCGACCAGGTTGACTTGGATGTCGGCCTGGTAGCTCTGGGAGCGCATGAAGTAGTGCCGCACCAGACCGTTGAAGTTGAACGGGCTGGCGGTGCCCACGTACAGCTGATAGTTCTCGACCTCCGGAATCGTGGCCACGTAGTCCGCCAGAGCCTTGGTCGCGGCCGCGGTGCGCTCCAGAGTGGTGCCGTTCGGCATGTCGACGATGATCTGGAACTCGTTCTTGTTGTCGAACGGCAGCATCTTCACCGTGACAACCTTGAGCAGCACGAGCGCCACGGACGCCAGCAGCAGAATCACGACGCCGAACAGGAATGCCCACCGGACGAGAGCGTTGTGCAGCAGCGGGTTCATCGCCGACTTGTACAGCCTCGTCATCCAGTCGTCCTGACCCTCGTGGTGGTGGCCGGAGTCCGACTTCAGAATCCTCACAGCCGCCCACGGCGTCACGATGAACGCGATCAGCAGGGAGAAGATCATCGCCGCCGACGCACCGACCGGGATCGGCCGCATGTAAGGCCCCATCAGGCCGCCGACGAAAGCCATCGGCAGGATCGCCGCGATGACGGTGAAGGTGGCCAGGATCGTGGGGTTGCCGACCTCGTCGACTGCCAGCACCGCCGTGCGGATCGTGGACTCCCGCTGTGCGGTCGGCATCCGGTAGTGCCGGACGATGTTCTCCACCACCACGATCGCGTCGTCGACCAGGATTCCGATCGAGAAGATCAGCGCGAACAGCGTGATCCGGTTCAGCGTGTAGCCGTAAAGGTAGAAGACCAGGAGCGTAAGCGCCAAGGTCACCGGGATCGCCACCAAGACCACGAGCGACTCCCGACGGCCCAGGGCGATGGCGATCAGCAGGGTGACCGACACCACCGCGATCATCATGTGGTACAGCAGCTCGCCGGCCTTCTCGCTCGCTGTCTCGCCGTAGTTCCGCGTCACCGACACCTCGACGTCCGAGGGGATGATCGTGCCTTTCAGCGTTTCGACCTTGGCCAGAACGGCGTGCGCCACGTCGATCGCGTTCTTTCCCTTCCGCTTGGCGATCGAGATCGTGACCGCGGGCTCGGGCTGGCCGATCTCCTTCCCGCTCGCCTTGCCGTGGCCGAAGAAGACGTAGTTCGTGGGCTCTTCCGGACCATCGACGACCGTGGCGATGTCTCGGAGGTACACCGGCCTCCCTTGGTTGACACCGACGACCGTGGCTAGGACGTCCTCCCTCGTTTTGAAGAAACCGCCGGTCTTGACGAGGATCTCGCGATCCCGGTCGTTGAACTTCCCGGCATCGGAGCTCTCGTTGGCGGCCTGCAGCTCCATGGCCACGCGGTCGAACGAAAGCCCGAAGCCCGCCAGCTTGTTTCGGTCGATGAGGACCCGAAGCTGGCGCCGTCTGCCCCCGATGATGTTCGTCTCGGAGACGTCGTTGACCTGCTTGATGTAATCCTCGACGCGTGCCGCGATCTGGCGAAGCTGAGACGAGGTCGCCGTTCGGCTGTGCAGGGTGAGAGCCAGGATCGGAACGTCGTCGATCGACCGCGGCTTCATGATGGGAAGCGACGCGCCCGGCGGAATGATGTCGTAGTGCGACTGGAGCTTCTCCCTCAGGCGGACGAAAGCGTCCTCCTCGTTCTGGCCGACGAAGAAGCGCACGACCATCATGGAAGCGCCCGGACTCGACGTGGTGTACACGTACTCGACGCCGGGAATCTCCCAGACCAGCTTCTCCATCGGCGCGCTGACCCGCCGCTCGACCTCCTTGGCCGACGCACCCGGCATGCTTACCAAAACGTCGGCCATCGGGACGATGATCTGCGGCTCCTCTTCCCGGGGCGTCTTGATGGTGGCGAAGGCGCCCAGCAAGATCGAGAAGACGATCAGCAGCGGGGTCAGCTTCGAGTTGACGAACGCCGCGGCGAGCTTTCCTGCCATTCCGACTTTCATGGCCTTACCTCGCCGCGATCTTCTGTCCCTCGCGCTCCACGTCGCTGTGGCGCACGACGATGCGGTCTCCTGGCTGCAGGCCGCTCATCACCCGCACAGAAGGTCCGTACTGCTCGCCGAGCATGACGATGCGCATCACCGCCCTGTCGTCGACAATGGCGTAGACGCAGTGCATCCCATCCTTGGTCCAGACGGCGGTCTCCGGAACCAAGATCTGCTTCTTGGCCCCGATCTCGAAGCGGGCACGCCCGTACATGCCCGACTGGGCCTTGGTGCCCTGTGGCAGCTCCACGCGAACCAAGAACGTGTGCGTGCTGGCGTCGCCGTAAGGCCGGATCTCGGCGACCTTGCCCTCGATCGACTCCTGCAGGGCGTCCAAGTCCACGGTGACGGGCATGCCGAGCCGGATCCTCGCGATGTTCGCCTCGGGCACGACAGCCTCCAGCCGCATCGGGCCACCAACGACCGTCAGCAGAGGCGCCCCCATCGTTGCCATGGAACCGGGATCGACGTAGCGGGCCGTCACGACGCCATCGAAGGGCGCCACGATCGTCGTGTAGCCCCTGTTCGTGCGGGCCAGGCGAACGCTGGCGGCCGACTGTCCGACCTGCGCGCGGGCCGCCCGGATCTCATCCTCTCGAACCTTCGCTTGGAGCAGCGCGGCCTTCGCCTGCTCCACGGTCGCGCGTGCGGCTGCGACGGCCGCCTCTGCCTGGTGGTAACCCTCCTGCGCGGCCCGCAGATCCTCCTCGCGGGTGCCCTCTTGGGCGATGCTCAGCGCCTCCCGAGCGCTCCCGAGCTGGGCCCGGGCCACATCCAGGTTCGTCTTGGCGGCGTCGAACTGGCGCTGCGCCACGGCACCCTCCCGGTACAGGGCCTCGACTCTCCGGAACTCGTTCTGGGCCAGTTCGAACTGAGTCTCTGCCTGACGAACCGCAAGCTCTGCTTGGGCGCGCTCTTGCCTTCGGGGGCCGGCTTTGGCCAAGTCGAGTCTGGACCTGGCGACCATCAGCGCCGCCTCCGCTTGCTTCAGCCCAGACTGAGCCTGGGAGAGCCGGGCCTCGCTCATGGCCCGCTCCATCTTGGCCACGGTCTGGCTGTTGCCCAGATTCACCTTGGCGGCCTCCAGCCCAGCCCTTGCCAATTCTTCTGCAGCGGCCAGATCGTTGCCCTCCAGCTCGACCAAAACCTGACCTTTGCGCACCGCGTCTCCTTCCCTGACCGAGACGGAGACAACTCGGGACATGATCTTGGCGGCGAGCGTCGCCTCGAGCTTGGTGCGGACCGTGCCGGTCGCCTCGAGCCACTCCGGCACCGTCTGCTCCTCAACGATCAGCGTCTGGGCGTCTTTGGTCGGCCCCGTCTCGGCTCCTGCTGAGGACGCGTTCGGCTCGCCGCGACCGCATCCGACGAACGAGGCCGCTGCCAGGACGAGTAGCCCCCCTGCAATCCATGGGTAGTGTCTCATCGCTTTGCCATCTCCCTCGTGTTCCTGGTTTGGAACATCCGAAACTTACCCCTGCGGGTAGTCGGTCTAACCTTCAAGAGCGAGGCGAATTCGTCAACGATTCATGGTCCCCTGAACCCACGTGCAATTCGGGGCGGTTTGGTGGTACACAGGCTGCGGTGAACCGAATCCTCAGGAGGTTCGACCTCGCGGACCGCGTGGTCCAACTCGATGTCGAGGCCCCTCGCATCGCCAAGAAGCGCCGACCGGGGCAGTTCGTCATCGTGCGCGTGGCCGAGGGCGGCGAGAGGATTCCTCTGACCATCGCAGACGCCGAACCGGAGGAGGGTTCGATCACCCTGGTCGTCCAGGTTGTCGGCAAGACGACCACCCTGCTCTCCCAGCTGCAGCCCGGGGACTCCATTCTGGACTTGGTAGGCCCGCTGGGAAAGTCGACCGTCATCGATCGCTACGGCAGGGTGGCTGTCGTGGCGGGCGGCATCGGCGTTGCCCCCCTGTTTCCCATCGCCAAAGCGCTACGTGAGGCCGGAAATAGCCTGGTGGGAGTGTTGGGTGCTCGCACCAAGGCGCTGGTGGTGTGGGAGGACAAGCTGGCATCGGTGTGCGATGAGCTTTTGGTGACCACGGATGATGGATCTTACGGACGCTGCGGAAGGGTCACGGACGCGCTGCAGGAAGTCGCCTCGAGAACCGCTCTGGACTTCGCGGTCGCGATCGGACCTGCGGTGATGATGAAGGCGGTGTGCGACTTGACGCGGCCACTCGGCATCCCGACGGTGGTCTCGCTGAATCCCATCATGGTGGACGGTACCGGCATGTGCGGCGGATGCCGGGTTCTCGTCGGTGGTCAGAACCGGTTCGTATGCGTCGACGGGCCGGAGTTCGACGGACACCTCGTCGACTTCGACAACCTCATCGCGCGCCTGAACGCCTACAAGGAGTACGAGGCCGAAAGCCTGCGGTCCCTCACCGAGGGGCACCGGTTCGCCGAGGGGTCCTGTCGACTGAGCAAGGAGGCGGACCGTGCCGAACCCTGACCGACCCGACGAGGTGCTGAAGCGCGCCGACGACCTTTCTCCGAAGGAGCGGCTCTCCTTGCCCAAGCAGCCGATGCCCGAGCGGCCCGCGGCCGAGCGTCGGCACAGTCAGGACGAAGTGCCGCTCGGCTTCGACGAGCTGCACGCGATGCTGGAAGCCTGCCGCTGCCTCGAGTGCAAGGCGAAGCCCTGCGTCTCAGGATGCCCCGTCGGCGTGGACATCCCCGGGTTCATTCGCCTCATCCGCCGCGGCGACTTCGCGGGCGCCATTGCGAAGATTCGGGAGTGCAACTGCCTGCCGGCCGTCACGGGCAGGGTGTGTCCCCAAGAGACCCAGTGCCAGCTCCACTGCACCATCGCCAAGGCGCGCAAGAACCCGGAAGAGGCGGTGTCGATCGGGCGCCTCGAACGGTTCGTGGCCGACTGGGAGCGGGAGCATCGGGCACGGCGGCTAGAACCCCCAGCGCCGCCGACAGGAAAGCGCGTGGCGATCGTTGGCTCCGGGCCCGCAGGACTATCCGCCGCCGGCGATCTCGTGCGCTGGGGCCACGAGGTGACGGTGTTCGAAGCGTTCCACAAGATGGGTGGAGTGCTCGTCTACGGAATCCCGGAGTTCCGGCTCCCGAAGGACATCGTTCAGGAGGAGGTCGACGGTTTGGCGGCCCAGGGAGTCCGATTCGAGCCCAACGTCGTGATCGGCCAGACCGTCACCGTCGACGAACTCCTGGAAGAGGAGGGGTTCGACGCCGTGTTCCTCGGAACCGGGGCCGGGCTACCGATGTTCCTGGAGATCCCCGGAGAGCAGCTGATTGGGGTGTACTCCGCCAACGAGTATCTGACGCGCGCCAACCTCATGCAGGCGTACGCCTTCCCCCAGGTCGACACCCCCATCGTGCGAGCCGACCGGGTCGTGGTGGTTGGAGGCGGAAACGTGGCCATGGATGCGGCCCGCACGGCGCTCCGCTTGGGGGCTGGCGAAGTGACGCTGGTGTATCGCAGGTCCCGCGCCGAGATGCCCGCCCGAGCGGAGGAGATCCACCACGCCGAGGAGGAGGGCGTCCGGTTCCTCCTCCTCACGAACCCGGTGGAGATTCTTGGGGACGATCGCGGTCGGGTTCGAGGACTTCGCTGCGTCCGCATGGAGCTCGGCGAGCCGGACGCCTCGGGGCGACGCCGTCCGGTTGCAGTTCCCGGCTCCGAGTTCGAGATTCCTGCGGAGCTGGTCATCGAGGCGATCGGCAACGGCCCGAACCCGCTTGCAAGTTCCACGACGCCAGGATTGGAGACCGACCGGAGGGGGCGTATCGTCGTGGATCCCGCCACGGGAAAGACGAGCAAGCGCGGTGTGTTCGCGGGCGGCGACGTCGTGCTCGGGGCCGCCACCGTCATCCTGGCGATGGGAGAGGGCCGCAAAGCGGCGCGGGCGATCCACGAGTACCTCACCACCGGCGAGTGGTAGGGTCGCCCGCGCCCTGATCCCTCTTCAGTCGATGACAACCCGGCGGCCGTCGTAGCTGGGAGACACGCGTCCTTTCTTCCGTACGTACTCGATCAGAACCTGGAGCCGTCCCCTGCCAGTGTCCTCGTAGCCGTAGTCCCGCAGGGCGTAGTTCGCGAAGTAGGAGTTCGCCGCACCGGTGTAGACCACGTCGTCCTGAATCGGCTGACCTGCGACGAGGGCCTCCACCAGCTTCCCACCCTCGATCCGGTAACGAATCCCGGACACAGCCGGCTTGTGTCGGAGGAGAACGGCCTTGAGCTGAGCTCCAGTCAGCTTGGTCGTGACGATCGTGTTGTTGAACGGGTCCATCTTCACAAGGTCGCCCATGGTGATCGGACCCTTGATCAGGGGCGCGCGCACCCCACCGATGTTCTCCAGGTCGAACTGAACGCCCATGGTTTCGCGCACCGCGTCGGCCACCAGGTTGTACTCCGCCAAGTCGTCGAACCGGGGCGCGATGTCCGCGACGGCCTCCCCCACAACCTCTCCGAATCGCGCCGCGATCGGCCGCCAGTACCGCTCCACCACCGTCGCGACCGATGGATCATCGGGAATCTCCGAGGTGATCGGCAGAAGGCGGGCGCGGAACTGAGTCACGGCCCAGCCTTTGGATCCGCGCGTCAGCAGCAGGTCGAGCCGTCCGAGCTCGCCCCCCCACTGGAAGGCCTGCACGATGATGGTCCCGTTGACCCGATCCTGGAAAAGCTCGTCCCCCGCCCATTGCACAAAGCCGTACGGCAGCCTGGTATGGGAGTGCCCGCCGACGATGACGTCGATCCCGGGCACCTGCCTGGCGATGCGCTGATCCACCTCGTACCCCGCGTGCGACAGGAGGATGATCACGTCCGCTTTGCCCTCGAGCTCGGAAACCACACGGCGGACGGAGGCCACCTCGTCCTCGAATTCGATTCCCTCCCGGGCGGCGGGATAGGTGCCGCTGCTGGTCGTGATGACCCCTGTGATCGCTATCCTCACCGGGCCGACCCGCTCGATGCGATACGGCTCGAGAAGCGGCTTGCCGGTCGCCTTGAGGCGTGCGTTCGCCGCCACAAGCTTCCTCCGCGAATCCGAGATCAGCTTCTGGACCTGCGCCAGGGTGTTGTTGAACTCGTGGTTTCCAAGGGTCCCGAAATCGTAGCCGACCGCGTTCATCGCGGCGTTGTCGGCGTCCCCCTTGTATTCCGTGGAGAAAGGTGTGCCGTCGCAGAAGTCGCCGACATCCACAAGCCACGCGGTGCCGCGCTCCCGCTTCACCGCCTCGCGAATCTGCCGCACCAAGGTTGCACGACGGGCGATCCCACCGATGTCCGTGCGAGCGGCGAGCTGAGCCACGTCCGAGCGTGGCTCCACCATGCTTGGATAGCTGAACGGCAACAGGTTTCCGTGGGTGTCGTTGGTGTGCAGGATCGTCAGACGGACGCCCTGCGCCACGCCGGACGCCGCAACGCCCAGCGCCAAGGCGATCGCCGCGAGCCGCAACCTGAAGAACTTAGCGATTCCCATCTTCTTCCCCGGAGTTCTTCGAAGTCTCTCCCATCTCCGAAACAGAGTCAACCACGTTGAACGGCACTCCGATGCCGAACACCCGCCCTGGCGTCTCCAAGCCCACTGGAGCGAGGGGCGTTTCTTCCGACACCGCAGCCGGCCCAAGTGCAATGATGCACGACCACCGAGGAGTCTGTCTGGGCACCACCTAACTGCGACAAGGGGTTGAAGAGAATGGCATGGGCGTATCATAATCAGCAATAGGAGCTTTTGACGCAATGATCGACGCCGTTGATGCAAGAATCCTGAAAATCCTTCGGCAGGAGGGCCGAATCTCCAACGCCGAGGTTGCGCGTCAGATCGGCATGGCTCCTTCGGCCGTTCTGGAGCGGCTCAGGAAGTTGGAGGCTAGGGGCATCATCACCGGCTACGAGGCCAAGATGAACCCGGAGAGCCTCGGGCTCGGGTTGCTGGCCTTCATCCGAGTTCGCGCCGACGAGCCGGTCCATTCGATGGGTGTTGGAGAGGCGCTCGCGGCTTTCCCCGAGGTGCTCGAGGTGCACTACGTCGCTGGGGAGGACGGCTATCTTGTCAAAGTCCGGACGAAGGACGCCAACGAGCTCGGCGCTTTCCTGCGCGACAAGGTGGGCTCCATCCCGGGCATCACGTCGACGATGTCCACCATCGTCCTGACCACGGTGAAGGAGACCTCGGCCTTGCCCGTGCCGGGCGAGGAGGCGAAGCCGTGAGAAACCGCCTCACCGCCGCCGCGGCGTTCTTCTCGGTCTATTTCTTCTGGGGGTCGACCTACCTGGCCACCGAGCGGGCCGTTCGCGGCATTCCCCCGATGCTGCTGCTGACGTTCCGGTTTCTTCTGGCGGGCCTTCTGCTGTACGCTGGCTGCAGGCTGGCGAGGATTCCTTCCCCAACCTTGCGTCAATGGATCGCCGGCGGTGTCCAAGGGGTTCTGCTCGTGTTCGGCGGCAATGCCGGAGTGACCTGGGCCGTCCAGCATCTGCCGACAGGCACCGCGGCGCTGCTGATCGCCACGGAGCCTCTGTGGCTCGTGCTTCTGCTCTGGCTGATGGGGCATAGTCCCCGGCCGAGCCTGCGCGCGGCTCTCGGTTTGCTCCTGGGGATCGTAGGCATCGTGGCCCTCAGCGGAGACGTCGTGCGCGGTCCCGAGAGCCGTATCCAGCTCCTGGCCGCCGTCTTGGTGCTGCTCACAGCGGTGAGCTGGTCGGTCGGCTCCGCCGTCGGAGTGCGTCTCGAGACACCCCGTTCGCCCTTCATGGCCTCCGCGGTGGCGATGCTCGCCGGTGGCATCGTCTGCGGGATCGCTGGAATGGCGATTGGCGAGCCTCAGCGCCTCGATCCCGCGCGCCTTGGGTGGGAGTCGCTGGCCGCGGTCGCCTACCTCGCGATCACAGCGTCGATCCTTGGCTTGAGCGCCTACCTGTGGCTGTTGCTGCGGTATCCGGCGCCGGTGGTTGCGACGTACGCCTTCGTCAATCCGCTCGTCGCCCTAGGCCTCGGCGCTGCCCTCAACGCAGAACCGATCACAGGAATGACCTTGCTGGCTTCCGGCCTCATTCTGTTGAGCGTCGTGCTCCTGAACGAGCCTCGGCCGATCGCCTCCCCGCGCGGCCAGCCGGAGGCCCTGCCGGAGAAGGCCGAAACGGTTTTCGCACGCGCCTCCTAAGACCGGCCCTCGGTGCGGCGCCTCAACGGCGAGGCGCCCTCGGGCCTCCTCTCCGCCACTCCGGTAAACTATCGGTCTATGGCGGAGTTTGGCGCGTCTCGAGACTGGGGTCGTTTGCTGACGGCGATGGTCACGCCGTTCGCCTCGGACGGCACAGTGAACCTGCGGGAAGCAAAGCGGATCGCCCGGTTCCTCTTGGACGTGCAGAAGAACGACGGCCTCGTGGTGAGCGGAACGACCGGCGAGTCCCCCACGCTCACCCGCGACGAGAAGCTGAGTCTGCTGGAGGCGGTGTTGGAAGAGGTGGGCGACGGCGCGTCCGTGGTGTTCGGCGCCGGATCGTACAACACCGCCGAGTCGATCGAGATGGCCAAGGAGGCCGAGCGACGCGGCGCGCATGGGGTGATGCTGGTCAACCCCTACTACAACAAGCCGGGGCAGCGCGGTTTGGAGGCGCACTTCAAGGCCGTCGCGGAGAGCATCTCGCTGCCCGTGATGCTCTACAACATCCAGGGCAGAACCTCGATCAACCTTGAGACTCCGACGCTGCTGCGGCTCGCGCAGGTTCCCAACATCGTGGCGGTCAAGGAGGCGAGCGGCAACGTCCCTCAGATCTCCGATGTGTGCGGCTCCGTCCCGAAGGGCTTTCGGGTGTACTCGGGGGACGACGGCCTGACGCTGCCGATCCTCAGCCTCGGCGGGCATGGCGTCGTGAGCGTAGCTGGGCACGTCGTGGGTGCCGCGATCCAGGAGATGATCGCCGCGTTCGGCAAGGACCCGGCTGCGGCCGCCAGCCTTCACCATCGGATCATGCCGGTGGTCAAGGCGCTCTTCCACGCGCCCAGCCCCGTGCCGGTCAAGTACGCCCTCTCCAAGTTCGGCTTCGATTGCCAGGCGGTGCGATTGCCCCTGGTCCCGCTCACAGACGAAGAGAGGGCCGTGGTGGATGCGGCCATGGCCCCCTGGCTAGGCTGAAGCGGGCGCGCCCACGGTTCCACAAGGCGTCCGGCAGTGACCGCCGGGTATACCGCGGCGCATGACCCCCCGGGAGCGCTTCCGCGCCGCCCTCGAGCGTCGGCCCGTGCCGGGCCGGGTGCCTCACTTCGAGCTGGTGTTCTTCCTGACGATGGAGGCCTTCGGCAAAGTGCATCCCTCCCACCGCTCGTACCACCAGTGGGACCAGATGAGCGACTCGGAGAAGCGCGCCCATCGTCGCGACCAGGCGCGCCTGTACATCCTCACGGCGGAGCGGTTCGAGCACGACGCGATCTTCGTCCATCCGAACCCTGGCACGCCGGATGAGCAGATGCGCCTTCTCGACGAGATCCGCGAACTCAGCGGCGACCGCTACTTCCTGATGATGCACGGCGACCCAACATTCGCGATTCCGGACGGTGCGGGGATGGAGGAGATGAGCCTCCGGATGGCCGAGGAACCGCAACAGGTGGAGGACCAGGCGGCCCGAAACCTGGAGGCCGCCGTGCGCCACGCGGAGAGGTTGAAGGGGCACGGCGCCTTGGACGGCTTCGCCCTCTGTTCCGACTACTGCTTCAACACCGGATCGTTTCTTCCCTTGCCGTGGTTCGATCGCTTCGTGCTGCCGTATCTGAAGCAGGCGATCGCGGCGTACCGCGAAATGGGCTTCTACACGATCAAACACACGGACGGCAACATCATGCCGATCCTCGATCGTCTGGTGGACGCGAACCCTCACGCGCTGCACTCGCTCGATCCCCAGGGCGGCGTGGACATCGCGGAGGTGGTTCGTCTGGTAGGAGACCGCGTGTGCCTGATCGGCAACGTCGATTGCGGCAAGCTGCAGACCGGGTCGGACGAGGAGTGCGTCGAATCCGCTCGCTACGCCTGCATCGAGGGCAAGAAGGCCCCCGGCTACGTGTTCAGCACGAGCAACTGCATCTACACGGGCATGGCGCTCGAGCGCTACGAGCTGATCCTGGACGTCTGGCGCCGAGAGGGGGTTCGCCCCTAAGGCATCCTGTGCGCCATACTCGGCTGAGATGGGCAGGGTTCGAACGGGGCTGGATCGTTGGGTCGCGGAAGGCTTCTCCGCGCTGGCCGGGTTGCGCGTGGGCTTGGTCTGCAACCAAGCCTCGGTCTCGTCCCGCTTCATCCACGCGTTGGATGAGATGCTTGCAGCGGGGGTCGACGTGCGCGCCGCGTTCGGACCTCAGCACGGGATCTGGGGCCACACCCAGGACAACATGATCGAGTGGGAGGGCTACCGCGACCCTCGGACCGGAATTCCTTTCCACAGCCTCTACGGGCAACACCGGGAGCCGACCCCCGAGATGCTTGAGGGTTTGGATGTCCTCGTGATCGACTTACAGGACGTCGGTTCGCGCTACTACACCTTCATGTGGACGCTGGCGCTCTGCATGAAGGCGTGCGAAGCTCTCGGCCTCCGTGTGGTCGTGCTCGACCGGCCGAACCCGATCGGCGGAAAGGTGGAGGGCGGAGTGTTGGATCCGGAGTACGCGAGCTTCGTGGGCCTTCACCCGCTGCCGGCACGCCACGGCCTGACGATGGGCGAGCTGGCGCAGCTGTTCCGTGAGAGGCACTATCCTGGCAGTCGGCTGGAGGTGGTGACGCTCGAAGACTGGTTCAGGGATATGCCTTTCGAGCAGACGGGAGTGCCGTGGGCGTTGCCGTCCCCCAACATGCCGAGTCCGGACACGGCGCTGGTGTACCCGGGTCTCTGCCTGTTGGAGGGCACGAACCTGAGCGAAGGAAGAGGCACGACCCGTCCGTTCGAAATGTTCGGCGCTCCGTGGCTCGATGCTTGGAGGTTCTGCGACGAGCTGAACTCCCTGCGGGTTCCCGGGGCTTGGTTCCGGCCTGTGGTCTTCGAGCCGACGTTCAACAAGCATGCGGAGCGGCTCTGCGGCGGCGCGTTCCTCCACGTCACAGACCGGTCCACCTTTCACGCCATGCACGCTGGCTTGGCGGTCTTGCGCGTGGCACTGAGGCAAGCCCCGAACGATTTCGCATGGAACCCGCCGCCCTACGAGTATGAGTACGTGAAGCTGCCCATCGAGATCCTGCTCGGGAACGGGTGGACCCGCTTCGCTCTCGAGTCCGACGAGCCGTTGGCTTTGATTGTCCAGCGGCTGGACCAAGAGGCCTGCCAATTCGAGCCCCAGCTCGCCGAGGCGAGGTTGTACGGTCCATAGCCTCAAACACAGCCCAAATTCCCGGTTTTCGCCCGGACCAGACATCGGGAAGTCAACCGGTGTTATAGTGGGTGTGTTCTTCGCTTGGATTTTGGAGCGAAAAGGAGCACAAGAAGGATGAAAACTCTGTTTCTACGGGCGTTGCCCGTGTTGGCCCTCGGATTGGTGGGTGTCCGGGCTTGGGCCGTGATCGACTTCGAGGCGCAGGATGAGGGTAACTTCCCCTCCATCAGCGCCACTGACCAAGGCGTCACAGCCACGTTCTTCAATTCCGGCTCGGACGTGCTCGCAGTGTGGGACCTCTCCTTCTATGGCGCGCCCACGTCGTGGGGTGCCCGGTCCATTTGGACCGGTGGGACGTCCAGCGCCAGCGGCCCAACGACCGCCAACTTCAGCCACGGTCTCTCTTCCATTTCGATCGACTTTGGCGACTTCAACCAGGACTCTGACACCATCTACCTGCAGGCCTTCTCTGGCCTTGACGGCACAGGTTCTCTCGTCGGCATGGTCAGCGTCTTCTATGATAGCCACCGATCCGTCGGGGACGGAGACTTCGTGACGCTGAGCGTGACCTCACCCACGCCGGTCCGGTCGGTGTTGTTCGGAAGCGTCGGCTTCGAAGGCCTGAACAACATCTACTTTGACAACGTCCGATTCGAAAAGGCTGAGGTTCCTGCTGTGCCCGGGCCTCTGGCGGCTCTGCCGTTCGCCCTCGGTCTTGTTGCAGGCCGACGCAGAAAGCGTTCCTGACACCGGTCCCCTTTCAGGGACCATCCTCTCCGGCGGGGGCCACCGGGCCCCCGTTTCTGGTTGGTCTTCCCAAGGGGTCGTCGCCGTCCCGCGACGGGCGACCGATGCGGGTAGCCTACGGGTGCGATGCCGCACCCGACGGAGAACCTCCCTTCCCCCCAGGAGATCCTCGAGGATCTGATGGAGTTCATCGAGCAGGCCGTCGAGGAGAACCATGGTTCCACCAAGCCGGTCAAGCCCAAGCACCGGGTGCCGTTCTCCTGGCCCCCGAAGGCCATCAGCCACCAGTACCACATTCCCGCCAAGGCATGGACCGACCGGGCGGAGTACGAGGCCTACGGCGAGAAGTTCCCTGTTCGGGTGGCGCACACGCCGTACGGCGTGTTCGGCAGGTGCGAGAAGTGCTGGCATGAGGCCCGCGGAGACACCGTCGAGGAGATGCTGCGGCGCCTGCAGAAGGCGGGCGAACCCTTGTTCCGGAGGCAGATCGCCATCGGCAAGACCTTAGGCTTCCCTGGACGGTTCGTCGGCAGAATTTCTGACCTAGCGCCCCAAGACCTCGTTCGGCTGCTCTACTGCCCGGATCGGGATGTGGCCTACGAGGCCAAGCTGGAGATTGAGAAGCACGCCAGCCTCGGGGTGTTCGGTCCGGCGCTCGTCCACATTCTCCGCGACGAGCGCCACCCCCACCGAAGGTCGGCGCAGTGGTGCGTGTTGGACATGATGGAGGACATCTCGCTCGTCCTGCCCAGCGAGAGCGACCAGCGGGACGCCATCGGTGCGATGCGAGACCTCCTTTGGAACGCCACCGACGACTACGCCCGCACGGTGTACAAAGCAGGGGTGGTGATCGGAGGCCATCTTCCTGGTCAGATCGGCAAGGAGGTGCTTCTCGAGTGCTTCCATGCGCCGAGCAAATACGGCCGACGCGCCGCGATGCACGGCGTGTTCCACGTGGTGGAGTGGCACCCGCCTGCCCTGCCGGAGATCGTCGACAGGCTCCGCGAGGCGAGCGTGAACGACCCTGAGCCGATTCTCCGGCGTTATGCGGCCGCTATGGCGGACGATCTGGAGGCTGGTCGCGACCATGGGCCGGACCCGATTTTTCCGGAAGAGGAGGTGTGAACCGAAATGCTGGCAGGATTGGCGCTTCTTCTCACCAGCTCGGCTCGTTTCGAGCCTCTGCAGGAACTGTTGGGGGACCGCTCGCTGAAGGGCGCGACCGTCGCCGTATCGGTCACCGATGATCGCGGAAACGTGCTGCTGGCAAACGAGGACTCGAGGCGGGTGATGCCGGCCAGCAACATGAAGCTGTTCACCATCGCCTATGCGCTTCATCGACTGGGGCCGGACTTCCGCTATCGAACCAAGTTTTACAAGGTCGGAAGCGAGGTGTGGGTGGACGCGCCGGGCGACCCAACCCTCACGAGCGAACAGCTCCAGAGGGCGGCCCGACAGCTGAGGGTGACCCGGGGCACACGCATTCGTGTCGCCCAGGCTTACGCGCCCGGCGTGCCGCAGGGTTGGAACCACGGTTACCTGACAGCCCGGTACGCGGCGCGGGTGGAAGCGTGGAGTGTGGACCGTGGTGGCTTCGAGGTATGGGCCTCCCCAGAGGGTGTCTCGCTGCGCAGTCCGTCCTGCGGCGTCCGGCTGGTCCACCTCAAGGACGATCGCCCCTTGAGGGTGAGTTACGACCTCGCCAATCGCGTGGTGACGGTCCGAGGAGCGCTGCCCAAGGTGGCTCAGCGCGTGATCGCCCTCGCCTCTCCGGACCCCTCGGAAGCTGCGTGCCGGGCGCTGGGGGGCGTCGAGGCCTCGCCTCCGGACGCGCTTCCAGAAAGAGAGCCGGACCTAACGATCGAGAGTCCGCCGCTTTTGGAGATGGCCGCGATGTGCCTCCAACCGAGCGACAACAATATCGCCGAGCACCTGTTGCTGTCGGCGGCCCTCAGCGAGGGGCCGCTCAGCTCGGAGGATCCGTATCCGCAGGCGACGGACCGTCTGGTGCTCTTTGCAGCCCGAGCGGCTGGCGCGGACGCGGAGGATCTGCGGCCTTGGGACGGCAGCGGCCTGAGCCGCCACGATCTCGTTACAGCGCGCTCGATCACGCGTCTTCTCGCTTGGTGCCTCGAGCAGCCCTGGAGGGACGTTTGGATCGCGGCCCAAGCCCGCGCCGGAGGACCGGGCACTCTGGCGAACCGCCTGAAGGGCCTCGATTTCGCCGGCAAGACGGGCTACATCGATGCTGTGGCATCCCTCTCGGGGTACCTTCGGAGGCCGGATGGGCGCCTGATTCTGGTGAGCGTGGTCTGCAACCACTTCAAGCGGCCTGCGTCGGAGGCACGGATCGCGATCGATCGTTTCGTGGAAAAACTGTCAGAGGCGAAGGAGTTTGGCACAGTCGTTGACACCCCTCCGAGCGATGCTGCGAAGTCTCTTCCCCTCCCGCGCCTTGGCGTTGCTGCTAGGGATCGGACTGCTCGACCTGATTTCCACAGCTTGGTTGCACCAGCGTGGGCTCATCGTTGAGCTCAACCCCCTGATGCGGCCGCTGATCGAGCGGAGCGAGGCTTTGTTCGCCGCAGTGAAGGGCGCCACGTTGCTGGCGGCGTGGCTGGTCATGCGGCGGCTGTACCCGACGCACGGCAGGTTCATCGATTCGGCCTGTCTGGGAGGATCGGCCGTCTACCTGGTGGTGTGGTTCGCTTGGATGGCGGGGGCGGCCCTGTCAGGCTGACGCTGGAGCGGCCGCCTGCTCCTCGGGCAGCCGTCCCTCCTCCGCATCGATGACGTTCCGCAGGGCAACCACGGCAACCTCGACCATCGACTCGTCCGGCTCGGCGGTCGTCAGCCTTTGCGTCCAAAGGCCCGGGCGGAAAAGGGCGTCGACCAACGCGTTGAAGCGGAACTTACCCGCGATCCGGATCGCCTCGTAACTGATCCCGGCCACGAGCGGCAGGATCAGCAGTTCCAACACGAAGCGGATGGTGACGTTCACCAGCATCGGGTGGTGGTCTCCCAACGGATAGCGCGGGACGAAGGTGAACAGCAGAAGGCTCACCAGCAGCACGACGATGGCGAAGCTGGTGCCGCAGCGCGGATGGAACCGGCTGTTCCTGTTGCACACCTCAACGGTCAACTCTTGACCGTGCTCCAAGGCGTTGATCGCCTTGTGCTCCGCTCCGTGGTATTGGAAGATCCGCCGGATCTCCTTCATGCGGCCGATCAGCGACACGTAGGCGAGGAAGAAGAGGATTTTCAGAATCTCCGTGCTCAGGTTCGTCTGCGTCGGCGTCAGCCGGAACCGTCGCAGTTGCTCCGCGAGCAGGTTGGGAAGGAAGACGAACAGCAGGATTCCGATGGCCAACCCCGCCACCAGGGCCCCGCCGACCTGCAGGTTCCGCACGGATTCGGGAGTCTGCTTGCCCGAAGGCTGCACGGCTCCGGCTGGCTGGTACTCCTCGGCGAGCTGCACGTTGGCGGCGAAGCGCATCGCCTTCGCTCCCAAGGTCATGGCGTCCAACAGAGCCAGCGTGCCGCGGACGAAGGGCCATCGCAGCCAGCGCTGCCTCCCGACCCAGGTGGTCTCCACGGGCTCGGTGCGCGCGACGATGCGCCCGTCGGGGGCGCGCACAGCGACGCTGTAGTAGCGCGGCGACCGCATCATCACGCCCTCGACGATGGCTTGCCCGCCGTACTGGAGATACTCCCCCTGCGGCATCCCCCCAGAATACCCGTATACCAGTTTTCGGCCCTTGCCCTGTCCCAGCCGCACGGATCGGCCGATGAACTGGAACGGGTGCAGAACATCCGAGTGTGGAACAACGTCTATAATGAGGAGTCGCTTCTCCAGGAGGGATCTATGACGGCGGGCAAAAACCCAGCCGGGCTAGAGCTCACCGAAGAGGAGGCGTTCCAGCTCTTGGAGTTGTGTCTCACGAGTCCACAGAAGCTGAATTCCACCTCGGAGCGCGCACTCAGGAAGCTTGCGGACTACTGTCTGCAGGTGGGCCATTTGAAGAAGCAATCATCTTTGTTCCTCGGCCCGGCCGGAGTCGCGCGCGAGCTCGAACAGGCGGGGGGCTAGGTCCCCCGCCTGCCCGGCGGCTCCCTCCGCTTCCCCAGCGCCTATGGTTCACAATGGTTCCATGGCGTCCACCGTCGGGTCTGTTCTGGATTGGATCGACCGCGTCGCGCCTTGGAGGTCGGCTTACCGCGGGGATCCCGTCGGCCTTCAGGTTGGATCGCCCAGCGCCACCGTGGAGCGGGCGCTCGTTTCCTTAGACCGCTCCTTCGCGGCCGCACAGAGGGCCATTGAAACCGAGTCGCAGCTCTGGGTCACCCACCACCCGTTGCTGTTCCGCCCGCTGGAGCGGTTGACCGATGGTTCCGACGAAGGCCGTTTGGCGCTGCTCCTGGCGAGGCACGGCGTGTCCCTGGTCTCGGCGCACACCAATTGGGACGCGGCACGCGGAGGCGTGAACGATACGCTGGCCGAGCTTCTCGGTCTGCAGGATGCCCGTCCGTTCGGACCGTCAGGTCCGGCGGAGGAGTCCAAGCTCGTGGTCTTCGCCCCCGAGGAGGCAGCGGAAGCTCTGGTCGACGCGTTGGCGGAAGCAGGTTGCGGCGAGATCGGACTGTACAGGCGATGCGCCTTCTTCAGCCCCGGCACAGGCACGTTTCAGCCGTTGCCCGGAGCGGACCCCTTCGTGGGCACGGTGGGAGGGGTGGAGCACGCAGCGGAGCTCCGCCTGGAGATGCTCGTGCCCAACGAGAGGGTCAACCGGGCGTTGCAGGCGTTGCGAGCCGTCCACCCGTACGAGGAACCCGCGTTCGACGTGATCCCTCTCGCGGATCGGAAACCTTGGCCGATCGGTCGGGTGGGTCGGCTCCAGACCCCACTGACGGCGAAGGAGCTGGCGCTGCTCGCCAACGAGGCTTTGAAAACGCGCACGTCGGTCTGGGGCCGGCGCGACCAGTCCATCCGAACGCTGGCAGTCGTCGGGGGTTCCGGCGACGACCTGTGGGCGAGCGCCAAGGCTGCGGGAGCGGACGCGCTGCTCACCGGAGAGGTTCGGCAGCACCATGGATTGGCTGCCCAGGAGGAAGGTTTCGCGATGCTGGCCGCGGGGCATTACGCCACGGAGAATCCTGGCACGAGAAGGCTCTGCGAGCTCTTGGCACGAGCTTTCCCGAACGTTGCCTGGGAGTTCTTCGATCCAGAGCCCGGGCAAGGAGGGAGACCGATCGAGTGGTAGCCCGGACGGGACTTGAACCCGCGACCTCCGCCTTGAAAGGGCGGCATCCTAACCACTAGACGACCGGGCCACTCCAAAGCCCATTATGGCCGATTTGGGGAGGCCCACTCAAGGCCGAGAGCAAGCCGCCGAGGGACTACTTGGACGCTTTGGCGACGCGACGGGCCCCAGCGAAGCGCTTGGCGTAGTAGCCTTCGTTCAGGGAGTTCACCTGCACCTTCCCTCCGCCGCTGCTGGCGTGGATGAACTTGCCGTCCCCGATGTAGATGCCCACGTGGTTGATCCGCGTTCCGCGGTTGGTCTTGAAGAACACGAGATCACCCTTCTGCAGCTGGGACTTCGGAACGCTCACGCCCACGTTGGCTTGCGCTCGGCTGCTGTGAGGCAGCGACACGCCGTGCCGCTGGAACACCAGGCGCGTGAAGCCTGAGCAGTCCACGGCGGATCGAGAGCTGGCCCCGTAGCGGTACCTGGTGCCGCGCATGGCGAAAGCCGTCCCAAGAACCGACCCGTCGCCCTGCGGCAACGGACGCACGACGGGAGACGAGGGCTTGCTGCTGGCCACGGTCGAGCCTGTGCGGCGGTTCCGTGACGGGGTGCGTCGTCCCGACGACGCGACCTGCACGGCGGGGCGACTGGTCGGTTTGAGAAGATCGCCGCGAACCCAACCGACCGTGCCGAGCGGGAACCGCAGCTTGTACCAGCCGTTCGAGCGGTCCAAGACCTTCACCAGAGTCCCGCTCTCCACGACAACCACCTTGCGGTGGTCCGAGCCGGGTCCAGATCGAACCACCACGGAGTCTCTGGCGACCTTCGCGTACGGAGTCCGCAAGATCTCCCCTCCGCCCGTCCTTGGAACCGACGCTCCCGCTGGCAGGACGAGCTTGGATCCGATCTGCAGGCGGTTCCATGCCACCCCCGGGTTCGCGAGGCGGAGCTGGCGGGGCGTCACACCCACGCGGGCGGCGATGATCCAGTCATTGTCCCCCGGCCTCACCGTATAGGTCTTGCCGCTGGCGGGCGAAGACCCCTTCGCGCGCAACGTCCCCTCGGACCTATCGCCGGCCACGCGAGGCACCCCTCGCTGTTCCTTGGCGGACTGGCGAATCCTCTCGAGGAGCGTCGGCAGCTGCCTGTTGGCGCTCACCCGTGGGACTTTGAGAACCATGCCGGGCTTAAGCGAATGTGGATTCGCCAGGCGGTTCGCCGCGGTCAGCTCGCTCACGGAAGACCCCAGCCGATCTGCGATCGCCGACAGGGTATCCCCTTCCCTCACGATGTAAGTCTTGTCCTGTCCGAAGGCTAGGCCCGGCAGAGACACCATCAGGCCTAGCGCGTGCTTCAGTCTCAGCAAGACCCTCTCCCTCCTCGTTGGGTCGGTTTGCCGCTCCGAGCGGCGCTAACAAACACGGTTCTTGGCACTATACCTGCACCGATCGCAGATGGCAACCCCGCCTTCTCCGGCAGGGCATGGAACGGGCGGGCGGAGGCGGGCGTATCGAACGTTGTGCGCAAGGTCGGCTTCACTCTCATCGAGCTCCTCGTCGTGATTGCGATCATCGCGATTCTCGCTGGGCTGTTGTTCCCAGTGTTCTCGCGAGCCAAGGCCCGCGCCAAGCAGACGGCGTGCCTCTCAAACTTGCGTCAAATCGGCTCGGCTCTAGCTCTGTACGCCTCCGACTACGATGACAAGTTCCCGCATGCCGTCGACGCATCCGACCGATACCGACCGGAAATCTGGAGCGAGCATCCAGAGTTTCAGGCTAGGATCCCGTACATGCCGCTGCTCCACGATACGCTGCTGCCCTATGTGAAGAGCCGCGAAGTGTTCCGTTGCCCATCCGATTCCGGCACCGCCGTTCTCGATAACAGTTTTCCCCTGGACTTCGAGACGGCCCCGAGCCTCTTTGCCACATACGGATCCAGCTACTTCTTCCGGACCGAGATCGCCTTTCGCTTCTTCTCCCAAACGGACTTCCAGCTCCCAGCCAATGTGAACGTTCTGTTCGATGGAGCCGGCCACTGGCACGGATCCACCGGTCGGCTCGAGGTGAACGACGGACTGGAGGACTACTTCCGCAAAGTCCGGGGTTTCCGCTACAACACGTTGTTCGGCGACCTTCACGCGAAGTCGCTCACGTTCGACGAGATCCAGGCGGCGTGGCAGACGGAACTCTGATCCGGCCGATCGGGGTGGTCCTGGACGGAAGGCTGGAGCTTGGCCTGGAGCTTGTTCTGTTCGAAAGCAGGGTCATGGAGCTGCGGCCCCACACGGGCGTTCCCGAGCTCTTCGTCGTGTCCCCTGCGTTCGTGAACGCCCACTCGCACCTCGAGTACCGGAACGTTCGATTGGACCCAGGGGAAAGAGACTTCTTCCGTTGGCTCGAGGCTCTTCTCCCACACAAGCGGAGCCTAGAGGAGGCGGCCGCGGCTGAAGCTGCCGATCAGGCTGCACTCGAGAACGCAGCGGGCGGAGTGGCCTTCGTCGCCGAGCACTCGGACCTTCCGGTATCCGTGCCGGCCCTGCTGAAGGCCGGGCTCGGCGGCATCGTCTTCCAAGAAACCATCACGTTTCGAGAGTGGACGAATCCCCAAGAGCGGCTGCGCCAGGTCCGAGATCGGGCAAGGTCGCAGCAGGGCTGTCAAGAACGTATTCGGGTCTGCCCCAGCCCCCACGCGCCCTACACGGTGGACACCGACACCCTGCGGGCCTTCGGTGCGACCGATGGGCCGCTGAGCATCCACGTTGCCGAGTCGGTCTACGAACGAATGTGGCTGACCGCGGGCGAGGGGCCCTTTGCCGAGATGCACGCTCGGGCAGGAAATCCCCAGCCCCGTGCGCGATCCTCGGTGGAGTACCTGCACGACTTGGGTCTCTGCCGGCCTGGCGTTCAGTGGGTTCACTGCTGCGACGTCGACGAGCAAGATCTCGAGCTGATGGCGCTGGGCGGAGTGTCCGTTGCCCACTGTCCTCGGTCCAACTGGACGCTGGGCTGTCCGACAGCTCCGATCCGCCGCATGCTCCGTGCTGGCCTGCGGGTGGGGTTGGGAACAGACTCAGCGGCCAGCGCCGGACCGCCCCACCTGTTCGCCGAGATGCGCAGGGCGCTGCAATCGTCGGAAGACATGGGAGAGCCGATCGCGCCAGAGGATGTTTGGCGGATGGCCACCCGTTTGGGCGCCGAATCCTTGGGAATCGATGGCTGGGAACTCAACCTTGGCAACCGGGTGCCGCTGATCGCCCTGCACCTGCCCGAGGCGCGCACCACGGAGGACCTGATCCGAGACGGCAGCCCGGAGGTTGTGGAATGGCTGGTGAAGCCTTCGGAGATCGCTTGAGCCAGCTGTGGTTCGTTGTGGCCACCATCCCTTACGGAAAGGTTGCAACCTACGGGGATGTCGGTCGGGAGCTTGATCCTCCGGTCAGCGGGCTCTTGGTCGGCAAGTGGATGGCGCGTGCACCCGAGGGAGTGCCGTGGTGGAGGGTCGTGGCCAGAGACGGCACCTTGGTGGTCGCGAAGCGAAGCCCGGCGCTCGGCCTCGAACAGCGCCTTCGCCTTGAGAAGGAGGGCGTGCCGTTCCATGGGGATCAGGTTGAGGTCTCTGTGGCACGGCATTGCTTCGAAGCCCCCTGAGGCCCCTCGGGTACATTGAGGGCGATGCCCGACCGTTACGATCCGAGTTCCTTCGAAGCCAAATGGCGCGAGCGTTGGAAGGCCGCGGACCTGTTCGCCACACGGCAGGATCCGGACCGTCCGAAGTTCTACGGTCTCGACTTCTTCCCCTATCCGTCCGGAGCTGGCCTCAGCGTCGGTCACTGCCGGAACTACATTCCGACGGATGTCATCTGCCGGATGAAGTACATGCAGGGCTACAACGTCCTGCACCCCATGGGCTTCGATGCGTTCGGTCTGCCGGCTGAGAACGAGGCCATCAAGAACAAGGTCCACCCCGCTCCGATGGTGAAGCGGTACGCCGAGAACTACCGGCGCCAGATGGAGCTCATCGGCATCAGCTACGATTGGTCGCGCAGCTTCGCG
>FWPV01000217.1_pt1:200000-202717 | contig 202717 bp, 167 predicted proteins | sample 2228371 | NCBI WGS metagenome assembly FWPV01 (sample SAMEA103939776, study PRJEB20133) | metagenome | reverse complement strand
AAAACTGAAACAAAAACAAGCATCAAGATGTTATAAATTTGTTGATCCAACTTCAACTAAAAGGCCGCACCGGTATTACCGGGCGGCCTTTAGTTATTTAGAAGTATGGGTTTACTTTTTATCGGCTGGAAGTTTGCTTTTCACATATGCTGCCATTTCAGAAGCACCAGCAGCTTCTTTTTTCTGTGCCAGTTCTTTCAGTGCACCATTAATAACCGGATCGGTCTGTGCTTTTGCAGAAGCCGGAATTAGATCACGAAATTCAATAATGGCATCTACTGCTTTTTTAAATTCTTCCAAATTGGTCAGCTTAGCTGCAAATGCCGCGTAAGTAGCACTCATTTGTACTTTAGGAAATGATAAAGGCATTTTCTCATAGCTTTCTGATACAGCTTTGAAAGCTTTCTCATCGCCATAAGAAATCAGCACGCTTGAAATGGCTTCACTCAAGCGGCCTTTAGATGGTTCCTTACTCAATTCATTGGCCAATTGTAAAGCACTCACGCTATCAATCGCAGTTAAGGCTTCTAATGCAGCGCCTGCAACAGTATAAGAAGAATCCTTCGTGGCTTCTTTGAAGAGTGTTTTATAGCTGTCTTTTTTGAGATTCGCCAAATAAGTGATGGCTTCAGCTTTTACCATTTTTCTGGTTTCGCCTTTAGCGATCGCTTCAATTTTTGCGATGATGCCATCATCAGGTTTTACCTTACCCAAGTTAGTGATGGCCAAAGAACGAATTCTGAAATAAGGATCAGTCAAAGCATCTATCAGTAATTGAACAGCAGCAGGATCTTTGGTATTATTACCGGCAAATGCAACTGCTTCTCGACGATCTAAATAATTGCCAGCATGTTTAAACTGATGAACAAATTCAGCCAGTGTTTTATTGTCTTTTTTGTCTACCAATAAGATTTTATCAGCATCTACATTGATCTGGTCTGGTTTGGATTTTACCGAGAAGTTGAAAGTATCCGCTTTGTTTTCCATCCATACCAAATGTCTTTTCTTTTCATTACCATGCCAGATATCGATGGTGAAAGGCAGTTTGAATATTTTATCTCCTGATTGAATTTGTTTGATGATAACAGAAGAAGTTTGTTTTTCGGCGTTGTATTGATAGCTGATATCAATTCTGGGATGCCCGTTTCCAAAATACCATTGGTTAAAGAACCAATTCCAATCCTTACCAGTTACTTCCTCAAAAGCTAAACGTAACTTATGTCCGCTACCGGTACCAAATTTATTCGTAGTTAAGTATTTATTCAAAGAAGCGAAAAATGCATCATCGCCTACAAGATTACGTAACATATGCAGAATACGTCCGCCTTTGTTATAGCTCACCGCATCGAACATATCTTCTTTGTCTTTATAATAAAAACGAACCAGATCACGTGTTTGCTGGCCACTGCCAATATAGCCGCGCATTTGATTGAAGTTTTCAAACATCGCTTCATCTTTACCATACTTGTGTTCTAACCACAATAACTGACTATAATCAGCAAAGCTTTCATTCACGGTAAGATTGCTCCAGCTTTCCGCTGTTACAAGATCTCCAAACCATTGGTGAAATAATTCATGTGCAATGGTTGTTTCCCATCCATTGCCATCAGTCAATTCTCTCGCATCCTGTTGAGCACTTTCCTGATGAAGTGTTGCTGTAGTATTTTCCATGGCACCACTTACATAATCGCGAGCAACCATTTGACTATACTTCACCCAAGGATATTCTACACCTAATTTTTTTGAAAAGAAAGCCATCATTTCCGGCGTGTCGCCAAAAATTCTGCGGGCTACTTTTTCATAGGCTTTCTCTACATAGTAATTCACTTCTTTTCCTTTGTAAGTATCTTTTACCACAGCAAAATCTCCAACACCCATAAAGAAAAGATAAGGGGCATGTGGCTGATCCATTGACCATGTGTCTGTACGCGTTCCATCACCATTTGCTTTTTGAGCGATCAGCTTTCCATTCGATAAGGAAACATATTTAGCCGGAACGGTGAGGTTGAATAATTGTGTTGTTTTCTGATTGGTACGATCAATGGTAGGTACCCAAACAGAAGTAGCTTCTGTTTCACCTTGAGTCCAAATTTGTGTTGGTTTATCTTTTTCTTCTCCTTTCGGATTGATGAAGTATAAACCTTTCGCATCAGTGATCGCAGCGCTACCGTTGGCTTTGAATTCATTTGGCTTAGCCGTGTAATCAATGTACACGGTATAACGCTCCCCTTTTTTATAGCTCTTATCCAGTTGAATATTCAAAAAGAGACTATCATATTGGTATTTCAACGGAATGTTTTTTCCGGCTTTTACAATGGCTACCTGATGGATGTTCATTCCTTTCGCATCCAGTTGAAGGGAATCGGTAGCGTAGAAATGGGGTTCAAGTGTAATCCAAACTTTTCCGTTTAAGTAGGATTTCTCATAATCGAATTTGGCATCCAGTCGGGTGTGTACCAGGTTATTGATCTTGGTAGGGAAGGATCTGTAGATCTTTTTCCAATCATCAGCCCCTGAGGTTTGGGCTACCGCAAAAGCAGGTAGAATAGCAATAAGCAATAATAAACGTTTCATATTTCTGTTTTAGAAGCCTTAAAGATAGTAGACAGAACTTGTGTGAATCGTTAAGAATTTGATCAGTGGTTCAAAGGTTATGCACCAAAGTATCCTGACACCGGGAAAGTCTTAATTTTGATCACATGAACCGCTACCTATCT
>FWPV01000217.1_pt1:0-195000 | contig 202717 bp, 167 predicted proteins | sample 2228371 | NCBI WGS metagenome assembly FWPV01 (sample SAMEA103939776, study PRJEB20133) | metagenome | reverse complement strand
GGATAGGGGTGAAAGGCCAATCAAACTGAGAGATAGCTCGTTCTCCCCGAAATGTTTTTAGGAACAGCGTTGCATATAGAAGTTTATTAGAGGTAGAGCTACTGATTGGGCTAGGGGGCTTCACCGCCTACCAAACCCTGACAAACTCCGAATGCTAATAAATATCTGCAGCAGTGAGGCTTTGGGCGCTAAGGTCCAGGGCCGAGAGGGAAATAACCCAGATTAGCAACTAAGGTCCCTAATACGTAGTTAAGTTGATCAAACGAGGTGGGATTTCTATAACAGCCAGGATGTTGGCTTGGAAGCAGCCATTCATTTAAAGAGTGCGTAACAGCTCACTGGTCGAGAGATCCTGCACGGAAAATAATCGGGCATCAAACTACGAACCGAAGTTCTAAATTTCCGCCTTGTGCGGAAGTGGTAGGGGAGCATTGAAATCTGCACTGAAGGTGTATGGCGACATATGCTGGAGCGATTTCAAAAGAAAATGTAGGCATAAGTAACGATAATTAAAGTGAAAAACTTTAACGCGAAAAGTCTAAGGTTTCCTGATCAACGTTAATCGGATCAGGGTTAGTCTGGTCCTTAGGAAAACCCGAAAGGGGTATCTGATGGAAAGCTGGTTAATATTCCAGCACCTGCTATACATTAAAAGTGACGCAGGGACGTGGTGGTTGCGTACGGACGGAAGTGTACGCCTGAGTAGAGTCTTCGGACAAAGCGAAACCATAAAATCCCTGCCAAGAAAAGCGAGTATAGCAGCCAGTACCGGAATCCGACACAGGTAGACGGGATGAGTATTCTAACGCGCTCGGGTGAGCCGTGGAGAAGGAACTAGGCAAATTGACGCTGTAACTTCGGGATAAAGCGTACCGTAGCGATACGGTCACAGTAAAATGGTTCAACCAACTGTTTAACAAAAACACAGGGCCCTGCAAAAACGTAAGTTGACGTATAGAGCCTGAAACCTGCCCGGTGCTGGAAGGTTAAGGAAGGGTGTTCGGCGCAAGCCAAAGCTCCTGACTGAAGCCCCAGTAAACGGCGGCCGTAACTATAACGGTCCTAAGGTAGCGAAATTCCTTGTCGGGTAAGTTCCGACCTGCACGAATGGTCTAATGAGTTGAACACTGTCTCCTCCACGAGCCCGGTGAAATTGTAGTATCGGTGAAGATGCCGGTTACCCGCCACGGGACGGAAAGACCCCGTGAACCTTCACTACAACTTTGCATTGATTTTGAGCAACAAATGTGTAGGATAGTTGGGAGACTTTGAAGCAGTGTCGCCAGGCATTGTGGAGTCATCGTTGAAATACCAACCTTTTGTTGCTTAGAACCTAACCCTGAACAAGGGGACATTGCATGGTGGGTAGTTTGACTGGGGTGGTCGCCTCCTAAAAAGTAACGGAGGCTCGCAAAGGTACCCTCAGTACGGTTGGTAATCGTACGTAGAGCGCATTAGTATAAGGGTGCTTGACTGTGAGGCAAACACGCCGAGCAGGAGCGAAAGCTGGCTAAAGTGATCCGGTGGTTCTGCATGGAAGGGCCATCGCTCAAAGGATAAAAGGTACTCCGGGGATAACAGGCTGATCTTACCCAAGAGCTCATATCGACGGTAAGGTTTGGCACCTCGATGTCGGTTCGTCACATCCTGGGGCTGGAGAAGGTCCCAAGGGTTCGGCTGTTCGCCGATTAAAGTGGCACGTGAACTGGGTTCAGAACGTCGCAAGACAGTTCGGTCCCTATCTGTGGTGGGCGCTAGTAAATTGAGTGGACATGACCTTAGTACGAGAGGACCGGGTCGTACGTGCCGCTGGTGTATCTGTTGTGCCGCCAGGTGCAATGCAGAGTAGCTATGCACGGACAGGATAAACGCTGAAAGCATCTAAGCGTGAAACCTTCCACAAGATGAGTTTACTTTTAAGGGTCGTCAAAGACTATGACGTTGATAGGCTATAGGTGTAAAGCTGGTAACAGCAAAGCCAAGTAGTACTAATTGCCCGTAAGCTTTATTTTTTTTCTTGTTATCATTTCCTTCCCAATATGTAACTTATTGTCACTGGTTTTATTACCATGATTTACAATCTTATGGTGGTTTTGCCGGGGGTGTTCACCTCTTCCCATTCCGAACAGAGAAGTTAAGTCCCCCATGGCCGATGGTACTTGCATTACGCTGGAGAGTAGGTAGCTGCCATATTTATTTAAGCCTCACTATTTATTCAGTGAGGCTTTTTTGTTTTATATACTTTGAGCATATCCCATCCTATATTAGATTTTCTTGTTACTTTCAAAGCCCCAATATTCTATTAGAAAGTTGTTATGAATTCCAGTCTGAAACGAAATCCTATTCTTGCTTTTCTTTATCTAGGTATTCCGGATGATGCTTCATTTATTGAAAGACAAAAAGGTTACATGTTTAATCTTTTTATTCTGATCGGCGCACCATTCGCGGTTTTATCACTCTTGGTTAATTTGACGCAACAAGCTTACTTTCCTGCATTTATTAATATCATTCAAATCAGTTGCTTCTCTCTGGCTTTGTGGATTACGTTCTCAGGTAAAGGGAAGCAGTATCGGGTGCTCATTCTTATAGTGCTTTCACTGGTAGCTATGATCGCTGCTTATTCCTATCAAAATTCAGGAGAATATCGATTGTTGATCATGATCGTTGCAGCTGTTGTACTATTTGATCGATCATGGCAATACATCATCTATGCTGCATTAGCCTGCGCTGCCTTTGTATATATCAGAATGTATCAAATACCTAATGTTGCTGACCAGTCGATGGGTGATTTGATCTTTACAAGTCTCAAAATGTTTTTGCCCATCTTACTCTACGTTTTATCTCTCTTATATTTCAAGATCATTTATTTTAGAAACCTGCAACAATTAGAGGATACCAACAAAGCATTGGCCATCACAACAAGACAAAAAGATCAAATACTCAGTACTGTTGCACATGATCTGCGTAGCCCTATTTCCAATATTTCAAACATTACAGAGTTGATCCAATCGGATGAATTGTCTCAGGCTGATAAAACAAATTTTCTTCGCCTGATCGATCAGTCTTCTCGTTCTGCATTACACCTCATTAATGATTTGCTGCAAAACAGTGATACACAAGTACGAGAATCTCTTTTTAAAAGAATAGAACTAAATCAGTTACTCAATTCATGGATACCCTCTTTGCAATTAAGGGCGAATGAAAAAAATATACAAATACTCACTCACTTTTTTTCTGCACCTGTCGATATTTCAATTGATGTAGATAGGATCGAGCGTGTAATTACTAATCTGGTTAACAATGCAGTTAAATTTAGTCCTGATGGAAGTAAAATATTTATTCAAGTATCTGCAGATGATACATATGCTCGTATCATAGTGACCGATCAGGGTATCGGTATTCCAAAAGAAAAGCAAGCCCTTATTTTTGATATGTTCTCAAAGGCACAGCGACTGGGAACTTCAGGTGAAAAAAGTTTTGGTATGGGATTGTCTATCTGTAAACAAATCATTGAACAGCATCATGGCAATATTTCTGTACAGAGTGAAGAACACAAAGGATCAACATTCATAGTTGAGCTGCCATTGCAACAACCTTAAATACATTAGGCAACATCTTCTCCTGTAGATGCAATCCAAAGTTTAAACCAGTCTTCTCTATCCATTTGAATACTGGAAGCATTCTTCGCTTGCATTAATCTTTCAATTTTTGTAGTTCCTATGACGGGAAGTATGCCTGATGGATGTGTATGTAACCAGGCAATCAAGATCTCATTTACGCCACATCCATACTTAGACGCTAACATGGTTGCAGTGGTGACAATACTTCGAAAACGAGGATGGGTATCATCATCAAAAGCTCCTCCACCCAATGGAGCCCATGCCATCGGAACAATTTTATGCTTGATACAATTCTCTACAGTTCCATTTAAAAAGGCTGCCAACTGAAGAATGGAGATCTCTACTTGATTATATTCAACTAGTGTATAGTTCATCAACATATCAACTTGATGCGGTAGAAAATTTGAAACACCAAATTGCAAGATCTTTCCTTGTTGTTTTAAGTGATCAACAGCGCCGGCTACTTCTATAGGATTCAATAAAGGATCCGGTCTGTGAATTAATAGTAGATCCAAATGATCTGTTCCGAAATTTTTTAGTGACTGTTCAACTGAATCAATGATATGAGCGGCTGACGTATTATATGATTTGATGGCATGCGACGATCTATTAGGCGTGACCATTTGTATCCCACATTTGGTGATAATACGTAATTCTGATCTGATCGACGGGGCTTCTTTTAGTGCTTCACCAAATTCTGCTTCTGTTGTATAATCACCATATATATCTGCATGATCAAAAGAACGTATCCCATTCTCAAGACAAGCATCTATCAGTTGACGGTATTCTTTGGTTGAAAATCCGGCGCCCCATTTTCCCCAACGCATACATCCTGCGATGGGTGCTTTAATAACAGATGATGTGTTCATACAATTAAATTACTCAAATCAAAGCAAATGACAGAAATGGAGAATCAAGAAAATAAAAAAGTCCTGTTTCAATGAATGAAACAGGACTTAAAATGTTAGTAGTGTAATAGGATTAATATCTGTTATAACCTCCACCACCACCGTTTCCACGATCGCGGTTGTATCCGCCACCGCCTCCGCGGTTACCACCACCACCAAATCCGCCACGGCCACCGCCGCCGCCAAAGCTCTTCTTCTTGAAGCCGCCTCTTTCACCTTCAGGGCGTGGGGTAGATTCGTTTACTACAATCTTGCGACCTAACACTTCTGTGTCATGTAGTGCGCTGATAGCAGTACGAGCTGCTTCATCATCAGACATTTCAACGAAACCGAAACCTTTGCTGCGGTCGTTATTGAATTTGTCGGTAACAATTTTGGCGCTCGTTACTTCACCATAGGGAGTAAACAGGTTCTGCAGATCATCACTGGTCATGTTCCAGTTCAGATTTCCAACGTAAATGTTCATGTTCTTTAAAAAAATTAAGTGATCAAAAACCAATGAGAAACCAGTAACCAAAAATCCTGAAACATTTACGTAAAAACGTTCTGAGATATGGAAGACCTATCATTGGACTACCGAAGATAGTGATTTTGACTGATTGACAAGTTTTTTTCGGATTTTGAACAGGAAAAGACAGAATTCTAATGAAATACCGGTTTTTGGGTAATAAAAAGCCCCTGTTCTAAAGAACAAGGGCTAAATGATTTTCTCAAAAAATGATTATTCTCCAACTACTTCAAAATCAATCTCTGTAACGTTACCATTACCGAAATCAATAGAAGCTTTGTAAGAACCCAGTTCTTTTACATCATCTACAATAGAAATACGCTTACGATCGATCTCATAACCTTTCTGGTCACGAATCGCTCTTGCGATCTGTAATGAGGTAATAGTACCAAAGATCTTACCGCTTGTACCGGTCTTAGCGGTCAACTTAACAGGAGCAGCTTTCAATACATCGATCACTTTGTTGATCTCAGCCAGCATAGCAGCTTCTTTTTTCGCCTGAACTTTCAAACGCTCTTCTAATTGCTTAAGATTTGAAGGGTTTGCTTCCACTGCGAATTTCTGAGGGATCAAAAAGTTTCTGGCATAACCGTTTCTTACGTTTACCAGTTCATTACGTCCACCCAAATTGTCTACATCCTGAATTAAAATTACTTGCATGATTGTTTTTTTAGTTCCCAAGAGCCCAGTCTTGCTTGAGGCTAGACTGTCTCCCGACCTTATCGGGATTAGGGAAGGTGACTAATAATAGGAAATCAAAAGTCAAAAGTGAAAAGTCAAAAATGAATCTGTTTTTTGACTTTTCACTTTTTACTTTAAAAGATCTGTTACATAAGGCAACAACGCCATCTGACGTGCCTTCTTAACTGCATCAGATACTTTACGCTGATACTTCAGAGAGTTACCAGACAAACGACGAGGTAATAATTTACCTTGTTCGTTGATGAATTTCTTCAGGAACTCGATATCCTTATAGTCAACGTATTTAATACCATACTTCTTGAAGCGGCAGAATTTTTTCTTAGGCTTCTCCTGCTTGATCGCGGTCAGGTATTTGATCTCATTTTTTGCCATGATTAACCCTCCGTTTTTTCAGTTACAGCAAATCCGCCATTTCTTTTCTTGTAGTTATACTCGACGGCGTATTTATCGAGTTTAGTTACCATGTGACGCATTACTTGTTCGTCACGTAACAGCTGAATTTTCAGCTTTTCGTTGAGGTCGGTTGGCCCACTGTATTCCATAACCCAGTAGATACCTGTTGTTTTCTTCTGGATCGGGTAAGCCAGTGATTTTAATCCCCATGGATTGCTGTGTACGATAGCTCCACCATTTTCTTTGATGAAGTCTTCGTACTTTTTCTGAGAAGCTTTGAAATCTTCTTCAGACAGTACCGGAGTGAAAATCACCATCAATTCGTAATTACTCATTACCTGAATTTTTAGGTTTTTAAATTGGTTTTTCCCAGTGGATTCCCCCCGACATTGCTGTAGGGAGAAAATCTGCCAAAACAGATTTGGGGCTGCAAAGGTAGGGGAAAAGAGGGTAAAAAGGAATAAGAAACGACAAAATAAGGGGCAAGAAATAAGGTACAAGGAACAAATATGGTGAGATTATTTACAAAGTAGGATCTGTTTATGAAACCAGAGTCCTTGGTTTGTTTATAAATCATTGATTTTCATTTTCTTGTCTGAGTAATACGGTATAAACCGGAAAGTGATCACTATAACCACCCCTGTATCGGTTTCCCTCCCAGGTACGCATGGGATAACCTTTAAAGCGACCCGTATATTCAGTCAAATAGGGTTTATTGTAAATGAATTCCCGGAAAAAGAAAAATTGACCAGCCTCACGCTTTAATAATGATTTAGACAAAAGTATCTGATCAAATAGCCCCCAATGGTCTTTATGAGCTAATGTTCCATTCCCTTTTCTTAGTTGCTGTACCCATGGATTATATAACTCGCCCTGTTTTATTTCCTCAGTCGTCGATTTTGTATGTAATCCTTCAACAATGCTTTTATCTTCCGGATCATCATTCAAATCTCCCATCACAATGATTTTGGCTTGGGGTGTAATCATTTGAATGGAATCAATATGTTTTCGACAAATAGATGCTGCAGCCATTCTTGCAGATGAACTTCTTTCCTCTCCTCCTCTTCTACTTGGCCAGTGGTTAACATAGAGATGCAAAGTATCTGTCATCATTACTCCTTTTACATACAAGATGTCTCGCGTGAAAGAAGCGTCTTTACTTTTTCCCGGAAGTGGAACAAATAATTTTTGTGCATCTGTCGGATAAAAAAAAGATGGTTGGTATAACAATCCTACATCAACACCTCTTAAATCTTTAGATGATGCATGCACGATATGATAGTTTCTTTTTTTCAATAAAGGATGTTGCACCAAAAATTGAAGCACTGTATCATTCTCTATCTCCGCTACTCCTAAAATAGCTACTCCTGATTCATGATAATCAGTTCCGATGTCTTTGATCACAGATGCCAGTTTATTCAGCTTGTCACGAAAAATTAGGGTGTTGTATTTTTTTGCACCAGTTGGTGTAAACTCATCATCAAGCGTGACAGGGTTATCAATTGTGTCATACAAATTCTCAAGATTATAAAAACCAATCACTGCCACCTGATAACGTTTCAGTTGCGCTTGTGCTGTTATAGCTAAACCATGTATTAATAAAATGAACAATAATTTTTTCATAGAAAAGAGTTGATATCCTTCGCTAAATACATCTTTTATATACCGTATTTCCCGCAAAAATGATTGATGGTGTTCCAAGATGTTTTTCAGCGGATTATTTTGATTCAAATTCATACTATGCCTTTGTTATTTTTTCTTTTCTGTTCTGTTGGATCTGTTATTTCGATTGGACCACACCATCTATCAGACACCATTCCTGTATCCTCAGATAGCTTATTATTACTGTTAGCTGATCAGCAACAGTCAGTAGAGTCTGAAGCAATATTGATGAATGAACAGGATCGATCAGTTCTAACTTCTGTTGGCCATGCTTCACCATTATATGCAGAGAAAGATGTGTTTTATCAAATGGCATCTTTTCAATTCAGTGCTTTTCGATTCAGACCAAGAGGATATGACGCGAGTTTTCATCAGGTTTTCATCAATGGATTAAACATGAATCAATTGGATGATGGAAATCCAGCTTGGTCATTATGGAGCGGATTACAGTCTGTTATGAAAAACACTATTGAATATCAGCCCTTTCGATTCCAGGATAGCTGGATGAGTAGTGTCGGTAATATCACTTACTCTGATATGCGTGCTTCATCACAGCGACAACAATTGCAATGGGTATATGGATTATCCAACAGAACCTATACGCATCGATACCAGCTGAGTTATACCACAGTTCCTAATCATCATGGTTGGACATTTTCCGGTACTGTAAGCATGCGATCAGCAAAGGAGTCTTGGAATACAGGCACACACTATTCTTCTATCGGGTATTATTTTGCAGCAGATAAGCAGCTCGCAAAAAATCATGTCCTTTCTTATCTTCTTTTTGGGAATCAAACCCAATATGGCAAACAGGCAGCTATCACGATGCCGGTAGTACATCTTTTTGGAAACAGATATAATCCCAATTGGGGTTATCAGCAGGGTATGAAGCGAAATGCTGCCAACACTTATCAGCATAAACCTGTGATGATTATCATGCATGAATGGCAACCGAATAATCATAGTTCATGGCGAAATAGTGTGGGCTTTATTACAGGTAAGAGATCGGATACAGGGTTGGATTGGTTTCAGGCAACAGATCCACGACCTGATTATTACAGATACTTACCGGAGTATCAAACAGATAGTATACTTATAGAAAAAGTAAGAACAACCTTACAAGAAGAAGTATCATTACAACAAATTGATTGGGGAAAACTATATACGATTAATCGTAATAGTTTTGATCAGATCAACAACGCGAATGGAGTTGTAGGCAATACAATCATTGGTAAACGAGCGCGCTATCTTTTGGAAAAAAGAATAAAAGCCTCGGATGTTTTTTTAATCGCTAGTAATTATCAGAATAGAATTAGTCCGCAATGGCAGATTGCTGCAGGTGTTCAAATTCGATTACAACGCAATCATCACTATAAAATTGTGGATGATCTCTTAGGCGCTGATTTTCATGTCAACCATAATCAATTTGCGGAAAGTGATTTTCCTACAGATCAATCCATCCTGCAATACAATTTAGATCGCCCGGATCAGATCTTATATAAGGGCGATCGATATGGGTATGATTACCAAATGTTGTATTCAGCAGCTGATGCATGGATGCAGGCTGAAAGAAAAGGAAAGAAAATAGACTGGATGGCGGGTATACATCTTTCTAAACAAACTTTTTTTAGAAAGGGCATGATACGTAATGGTTTATTTCCTGATAACTCAAAAGGTAATTCAAAGACAAATCACTTTTTTAATCCGACATTCAAACTGGTTTTCACACGTAAATTTTCTGCTTATCAATCATTACTCTTTTCTGTTGTCATAGCTTCAAGAGCACCGCTTGCTGATAATATTTATATATCGCCACGAATGCGTAACACAAAGCAGGATACCATCCGCTCTGAAAAAATAATAGCCGGTGAATGGATGTATCGATTCGTTTCAAAAAAGCTTCATTTTAGAGGGAGTGCTTATTATACCCTGGTTCAGGATGCTATGAATGTCTTGACATTTTACCATGATGGATATCGAAATTTCGTGAATTATGCAATTCGCAATATTGATAGGAGACATATGGGTATAGAAGCGGGGATGGCATATATGCACAATGAACATTGGCAAATAGATATTGCTGCTGCAGTAGGAGACCACCGATATACCAGTCGACAAAAAGTGACTGTTTCCTTAGACAACAATGAGTTTCTATTGGATAAAATGGATGTTTATTCCAAGCATTTTCGAGTGGCAGGATCTCCGCAGATCGTGATGGGTTCAGGTATTCAGTATCGAAATAGCAAGGCTTTATTTATACGTCTGAATTGGAATTATTTTGATCAACGTTGGTTAGAGTTCAATCCTGTAAGACGAACCTATGATGCTTTACAAGGAGTGGTGTATAGATCTGATCTTTGGAAAACCATCATTGAACAAACACGTTTGCCATCAGTTGTAGCAGTCAATGCATTTATTGGGAAGGGGTTTTCTATTAAGACCGGATCCTCAGGAAAATACCTTCGCTATTTCTGCTCATTCAGTATACAAAATCTTCTCAATGAACAAGGGGTAATCTCTGGCGGGTATGAGCAGCTTCGATTTGATCAGGAAACTAAAAATGTAGATCGTTTTCCACCTAAATTATTCTTTGCACCCGGATTGAATTATACCGCATCTATTTCAATGAATTTATAAATAAGTTTTATGATGAGACCGCTTTATCTAATGCTAATGGCATTATTATTCATCTCCGGTACCACTACTTGTGTAAAACATTTTGATGAGCCGCCTGAATATACCGGACCCAAAGTGAAAGCAAATATTTCTATCACTGAAATAAAGCGATTACACATCCTGAATAATTTTGAGAAGATTACAGAAGATCTGATCATTGAAGGAGTCGTTATTGCCAATGATAAAACCGATAATTTTTATAAGTCAATTGTCATACAAGACAGCACTGCGGGTATTACCGTTCGCTTGGATGGATTTTCATTGTTTAATATATATCCGATCGGACGAAAGATCTTCATTCGTTTAAAAGGACTTTGGTTGGGTGATTATGGAAGCACAATACAGCTAGGGGCCGGTGTAAATAGATCAGATCCGCAGTTCCCGGAACTTATTCCCATACCTCAACCACTTTTTGATAGGGTCATTATTAAAGGTGATCTCGATCAGAAAGTTTTACCGCGTAGGTTACAATTGGGAGACCTCAACGATTCTCTTCAAAGCATGTTGGTAACACTCACGCAAGTTGAGTTCGATCATTCTGATACGGGAAAGACCTATGCCGATGCAGTCAATAAACAAACGGTTGCTCATACACTAAGAACCTGTGGCATCGGAACTGTTTATGTACGCACTAGTGGATTTGCAAAATTTGCATCAGCCTTAACAGCCAGAGGGCATGGCGATATAACAGGTGTATTCAGTATGTTTCGAACGCAAAAGCAATTACTGATCAGAGATACCAATGATGTTCAAATGAATGGATTACGTTGTACGGCGACCGGACCAAGGCAAATTTTTTCCGAGGATTTTTCAGGGCAGAGTGCAGATAGTTTGATAGCTGTTCCGCAGATTAAGAACCTGAGTGAAACAGGGGGAAAACTTTTCGTTGCTAAAATGATATCTGGTAATGCTTGTGCAGAGATCAGTGCATTTGCAACCAAAGAACAGGCGGTCATCAGTTGGTTGGTACTCCCTGCAATTGATCTTGATCATTCCGCTAACGAATTACTGCGTTTTTCTACTAAAGATGGCTTTGATAATGGTGCTGTATTGCAAGTATTGGTTTCCACAAATTACGATGGTGGTAATACACCTTGGAAAGCTAAGTGGACAGCTTTGCCGGCAGTTGTTGCCAAAGGGTCTATAACAGGTTATGCAAAACAATGGGTAAGCTCGGGCGATATCAGTCTGAACCACCTCAAAGGAAAAGTGTATATCGCATTTAGATATGAAGGAAATGATCCCCCCGTGCAGGCAGCTAAGCTTACAACAACATTTCAGCTTGATAATATTGTTGTAACTGGCAACTAAAAAAAGAGCGTCCATCAAGGACGCTCTTTGCATTTTTTTGGTGTGCGATTATTTGATCTTTATTAACTGAACAACTTTTCTTTCTGATCCTTGGGTCACTTCTGCGAAGTAAGTACCAGGGTTCAGCTGATGTCCTACCTGAACAGTACTATTGGCGTTCAGATTATTTCTGCTTTCCATGGATCTGCCACTTGCATCAATGATGCGAAGCTGAACAGGGCTTTGGGTTTTACCGGAAATCTTCAGTGTGAAATAATCGCTACTTGGGTTAGGTAATACTGTAACCTGAAAAGCACTCACCGCTTCTTCACTGATTTTTTGTGTAAAGCTTCCGATGCTATTGCTGATAGTAACCGTACATCCTTGCTGAGAACAACTTCCTAGCTTATCACCAGAATGATTGCGAAGATGTGCATCAACTGCATTCAGATTCAGCTCAAGTGTTTGATTATTATGACAGAGATAAACTTTCTTACCATTGCTGCCCGGCACTCTGATATCCTTCACACAGAAGCTCACAGAAGATGTTGTAGTACATCCTGAAGCATTGGTGACAGTTACAGTGAAATTATAATTACCAGCTGCAGTAGGTGTGAATACGGGGTTGGCTATGTTATAGTTGTTTAATCCGGCGGTACCTGTCCAACTATAAGTATAAGGTGCACCACCTGTTACCACTACATTCAATGTAGCAGATTGCGCACCGTAACCTAAATACAAATTAGTAGCAACACCTCCCGTAAATGTAGTTTCAGAAGGAGTGATTTGAATACTTGCTGTAGGGGTACTACCTATCACTGTCACATTCACATTGGAAGTACTTACATTTCCATTGATATCTGTAACTGTAAACTGAATCGTATTGATACCGATATTGCTACAGTTAAAGTTGTTTTTGGAAATAGTCATATTTGCGATACCACAATTATCATAGCTGCCATTATTCACATCGCTGGTTGTAATGGAAGCATTTCCATTCACTAAAGTAATGGTAACAGGTTTTGTGATAATCGTTGGGTTTTGGTTATCAATAACTGTTACTTTTTGATGTGATGTGTCTGAAATATTTCCATGAACATCGGTCACTGTCCATATCACAGTAGTTGTTCCTACATTGAAAACAGTAGGAGCATTATTCGTGATAGTAGCGATACCACAATTATCAGAAACAATCGGTGTGCCAAGCGATGCAATTGTAGCACCACAAGTACCATTGTCATTCACAACACTTACCGGAGCAGGTGCTTTGATCAATGGTTTTTGGTTATCTGTTACTGTTATCAATTGTTCCTTTGTTGCAGTATTACCATATTGATCGATAGCTGTCCATGTTACTTTGGTAACTCCAACAGGGAATGTAGCTGGGGCGTTACTGGTAATAGAGCTGATCGCATTAAATCCGGTCACACTAGGAGTAGGGAGTGTGATAGTAGCAGAACAAGCTCCTTGATCAGTAAATAATCCTAAATCTGAAACTGTAATCACCGGTTTGCTAAAATAGCGCCAGTCATATTTAGTAATGATAGGGAAGTGATCAGAAGTGGTACTTGCATAACTACTAATTAGTGTTAATACATCTCTGTATACTTTAGCTGAATTAGGTACGTATGCGATATTCAGCTCACTAGATGTAATCACATGGTCGATCATATCCGGGAATGAAACAGTAGAGCTGTTACCACTTAAACTCAATGGCAAGGTAACAGGATGATAATTAGCCGCATCATTTAGGAAAGAGCTGTATGAGCTTACGGTATTAGGTGCTACTTCTGTTGTGATGGTTTTATCAAAATCATCATTCATATCACCCAGTATAATGATCTTGCTGTTAGGGAACATGGCATCTAAAGAATCTTTCAGTTCATCCGCACCTGCTTTTCTTCTGTCATACGATTCAATTTTATCTGCTGTATTACCTGTATTTGCTTTAGCATGGATCACAATAAAATCAACTATACTGGTAGCGCCATTTAATGTTACTTCAGCTTGCATCAAGAAAGGATAACGACCGCTAGCCCAACTGTTGAATGCATTACCACTGCTGTTTCTTAAAATACCTCTAGTAGATATTTTCTTTATCACGTCTTTATTATAAATGAACCCTAGTTTTTGTGCACCGGCATAGTCTGGATCATTTACATCATCAGCATAGGATCCGTAATCATTCACAACGTATCCATAGTTACCCGGTAATGCCTCTGCTACATTTTTAAATCTTAGCGTATCAACGATCTCTACTAACGCATACAAATCTGCATTCAATGCAGTAAGTACTTGTTGTACATTTTGTTGCTGAAGATTTTTGTTGGTAGGTCCTAAGCCTGAAGCAGTACTGCCAAACCACTCAAGATTCCAGTTCACTACTTTCAAGGTTCTTAATGAAGTTCCGGTTAATCCAATCGATTGATTGGTTACATCGGTTCCTGAAATAGCAATTGTTACAGCTCCATTATACGTTTGATCAGCAGCAGATGGTTTAAATCGAACATAAACAGTTCTTTTTGTATTTGCATTGGCTGCATCAATAGTGATGGAGGTAGTAAATACCGACTGATCTAAACTTATTTCAAAACCTGCAGGTACAGTCAGTAATATTGGACTAGTTACATTGTAACCCTCTAATGAGAAACTACGATTGATGGATGTTTGTCCATTCGCAACATAATCAAAATCAATATTGCCGCCACGGATATCAAGACCTGCAAGGGCCGGTGTTGAAGAGTTGGCAATGTTGATATCGTCTAAAGTCCATCTCGCTGCATTTAAAGCAGGGGAAGAAGTATACACAAATGCAACAGTGACATTGGCGCCTTTAAATGCTGAAAGATCGATCTGATCACTGGTTGTCCAAACATCTGATTCAGCTTCAGCAAATCGACCGTTCAATTCAGTCCATTGAGCACTATTGGGGTCGCCTGTACCGGTATAATTTGTAGACACCAATAATTTTAATGAAGGACCTGCAAAACGAACCCTCGAAGCAAAACTTAAAATCGGATAATTGAAATCAGAAAGATCAAAAGATGGAGATATCAACCAATCTTCATTATTCTGTGCACCCCCTGAGAATCCATTGATCTGTACACCGTTTCCTGTTTGTCCAAATGTTGTACAACCCCATATCTGTGCTCCACTAACACTATATTGTTTAAATCCTCCGGGTAGACTACTAATACAATCATTGAAATTAAAACTGGTAGGCTGTGCACCGGTTGAAAAGCTCCAACTGTTATTAGAAAGACCTGCGAAAGCGTTACCGGCCTGATCTTGTACGACACCTGCATCTAAAGTGATATAGTATGATTTGTTACCAATCAGCGCCGTTGAAAGTGTAATGGTGTTACCTGACACTGCAACGGCTGATGAGCCAATTGCAAAAGATTGTTGTGTTCCGTTGGTAACATTGTGTAAGGTAATATTGCCAGTACCTGCAACAATATTTTCACTAAATGTTGCACTGATACTTGTATATGGGGATAGTCCGGTAGAACCAATGGCTGGATTATAAGTTGTGATGGTAGGTGCAGTTACATCGCCACCGCCTGTTCCGGTTACAGAAATATTATCAATTGCGAAACTAGGTCTTGATCCACCTCCGGAAAGATCTCGGTTAGCCCAGCGAAGTTGTACCACAGGCTGATTATCACAAGCAGCCGGCAATGTAATAGAACGTACTGCAAGATTTACCGGTGTGGTAACACCAGTTCCGGATTGAGCAGTGGTATTGCTCTGATATGCCGAACTACTCAGTGTAGTAAAGCTTCCTGAAGTGCCAATTCTATATTGTAATGACATTTCATTGATACGCGTATTCGTTGTGCCATTATATATATTACGAATTACCATCGCATCATAGGCAACAGTAATGTTTGATACCCCGGATGTAGTGATCGCTAAGACCAGACCAAAGTCTCCGGAACCACTACTTAGGAAGCCAATTTTTTGGTTGTAGTTATACATGGCTCCGGCAGTTGAAGAGGCCGATCCGACTGTAAGAGCAGCATCTGCAGTACCACCGCCTGTATTATAGGTTGAGGGATTCGAACTACTCAAACGCCATCCATTTAAACCGGTAGGGTAAGTTGTAGATGAACTCGACAGTGAACTAAAATCTTGTGTGTAAGGAAGTGTTTGCGGAGTGGGTGCCGTTTGAGAAAACAACACTCCATTGCAAAAGAAATACAGAACTGCAAAAAAATGCAGGTACAATTTTCTCATGGGTTTTGAATTTTGGTTTTGGAGCAGTAAAAGTACTATTCAACCGGGAATGACAATTTTTCGCTTTATCAACGTATTATTAATTCTTCGCTTTGTGGATAAGTTGTCAACCTGTCAGTTTAGCCAGCTTTGGTATTTTCTTTGTTCATTTGCGCAAAAACAAGTGAGCCATGCAAAAAGGTCAGATTCGTGTACAAACCGAGAATATTTTCCCCATCATCAAGAAGTTCCTGTATAGTGATCATGAAATTTTCCTTCGTGAGTTGGTAAGTAATGCTGTAGACGCCTCCCAAAAATTAAAAACACTCTCTTCTATTGGTGAGGCAAAAGGCGATATAGGCGAATTACGTATTGATGTTGTTCTTGATACCAAAGAAAAAACACTGAGTATCATAGATCGTGGTGTAGGTATGACTGCTGAAGAAGTAGATAAATACATCAATCAGGTGGCATTTAGTGGCGCAGAAGAATTCGTGAACAAGTATAAAGATGCCAGCATCATTGGGCACTTTGGATTAGGTTTTTACAGCGCTTTCATGGTGAGTGATAAGGTAGATATCCATTCAAAAAGTTTTAAAGAAGGCAGTGGTGTATTTTGGAGTTGTGATGGTAGTCCGGAATATGAATTATATGAAACAGATTATAATGAGCGTGGAACCAAAATAGTGTTACATATTAATGAAGAGAGTAAAGAGTTTTTAGAAGCGTCACGTATCAAAAGTATTTTGGAACGTTTCTGTAAATTCTTGCCTATCTCCATCTACTTTTCTGAAGCCGGAGAGAAAAAGGAGGAAGAAGAAAAGCCGATCAATAATACCAATCCGATCTGGATCAAAAAACCTTCAGAATTATCCAAAGAGGATTATGAAAAATTCTATCGCGAATTATATCCTTTTGGAGAAACACCACTTTTCTGGATTCATTTGAATGTTGATTATCCATTCAATTTAACAGGTGTATTGTATTTCCCTAAGATCAAGCAGAGTTATGAAATTCAAAAGGATAAGATTCAGTTGTATTGTAATCAAGTGTTTGTAACAGATGAGGTAAAAGATATTGTTCCTGAATTTTTGATGCTTTTGCATGGCGTTATCGATAGTCCGGATATTCCGCTGAATGTGAGTAGAAGTTATTTGCAAGGTGATCCGAATGTGAAAAAGATCAATGCGCATATCACTAAAAAAGTAGCAGATAAACTGGAAGAAATTTTCCGTAATGAAAGATCTTCTTTTGAGGAAAAATGGGAGAGTCTTGGATTATTTGTGAAATATGGAATGATGACCGACGACAAGTTCCTTGATAAGGCCAATAAGTTCCTGATCATGGAAGATGTGGAAGGGAAATTTCATACAGTTGATGAATATAAAACTGCAACAGAGACTTTGCAAAAAAATAAAGAGGGCAAACACATCATTCTATACACAACCAATCCTGTTCAACAAGATGCATATATACAAGCATGTAAAGGAAAGGGGTATACAGTTGTGAAAATGGAAACACTGGTAGATGCTGCTTTCATTAATACCATGGAGATGAAATGGGAAAATGTAAGTTTCGTGAGAGTGGATGCTGATATTGTCGATAATTTGATCGATAAACAAGAGTCTGATCAATCTGTTTTAAGTCAGGAAGAATCAGATAAACTCAAAGAGTTGTTCACGCTCACCATTTCTGACTTACACGTTACCACTGAGATCAAAGGGTTAAGTCCGGAGTCGGCACCTGTTATTGCTACTCGTCCTGAGTTCATGCGTCGTATGAAAGATATGGCGGGTGTAGGAGGTGGAATGACTGCTTTTTATGCGCAGATGCCTGATGAGGTAACTTTAACTGTGAACGGAAATCATCCGATCTATCAGCAATTATTAAAAGAGAATAACAATGATTTGCAACAAAAGCAGGTTCGTAATTTGGCTGATCTCGCTTTGTTGTCACAAGGATTATTAAAGGGTAATGACTTAACGAACTTTATTAATAGAAGTGTGGAGCTATTACAACCCGAACAGGTCAAGGCTTAAATGAAACTGTATACATAAAAACGACCCAATCATTGGGTCGTTTTTTGTTGCAGATATAATAATTTCATGTGGCCTAAAACGCTTATTGTTACTATCATTCGCTGATTCGTAAGTCGATCATTTTTAATTGAATAGACTTCTCGCCATTCCATTCATTTTCATCCAATGTAAAAACAAGGTCTAGCGGTTGCTGTTGTTGTATCAAGGCAAACTTTTCTGCCATATTGAATCCAATGCCGGAAAGAGTGATATTTCTTTGTTTTACTACAAAACGAATATGCTGGTCTTTTACAATTTTAGAGAACCCTGTATCATATACTTTTTCAGCTATAAAAACAGGACGCATATTATCAGGTCCAAATGGCTCCATTTGCGTAAGAATATTGTAGAATGTAGGTGTAATGGCTTCGAATGAAATGGATGTATCAATAATGATTTCGGGTATCAGTTGTTCAGGCTTTATCTGTTGTTGTACCGCTTTTTCAAAAGCAGCAGCAAAGTCATTGACTTTTTCCGGTAATAGTGTCATCCCAGCTGCAGCAAAATGTCCTCCATATCCTAAAAGGTGTTCGCGACAAGCGTGAATGGCTTCATATAAATTAAATCCGGCGACACTTCTTGCGCTACCGGCAACGTATTCTCCACTTTTTGTAAGTACGATTGTTGGACGGTAATGTTTTTCGATCAACCTACTGGCAACAATACCCACCACCCCTTTATGCCAATGTTCCTGATAAACAACAGTTGACTTTTTGTGTAAGAATGCAGGGTCTGTTTCAATCAATGCCAAAGCTTCTTCAGTGATAGAACTATCAGCTTCTCTACGATCAACATTGTCGCTGTGCAACATTTCAGCAAATGCTTTTGCCTTTATGGGATCCTTTTCAATAAAGAGTTGAACAGCTTTTTTGGCATCATCCATTCTTCCGGCTGCATTCACCCTTGGTGCTATGATAAAAACCAGATTTGTGATATGCATGGTTTTTTGAACAGCAGCCAATTGCATCAGTGCTTTGATACCCGGACAAGGATTTTGGTTGACTTTTTCAAGACCATAATAGGCAAGTATTCTGTTCTCCCTGGTGATAGGTACTATATCAGCAGCAATAGCAGTTGCTACTAAATCTAAGTATGCAAAATGTGTACTCTCCGGAAGTGAAAGTTTTTCACTTAATGCTGTCATCAATTTAAAACCAACACCACAGCCGCATAATTCTTTGTAAGGATAACTGCAATCACTTTGCTTTGGGTTCAAAATAGCGTCGGCAGGTGGTAACTCCTGATCAGGTAAGTGGTGATCACAAATGATAAAATCAATATCCAATGACTTTGCATATTTGATCAGGTCAACTGATTTGATACCACAGTCTAGCGAGATGATCAGTGTAACTCCTGTTTCTTTAGCATAATCAATCCCCATCTTTGAAACACCATATCCTTCCCGATAGCGATGCGGGATATAAAAATCAACCTGATCATAAATTGCTGAGAGATATTGATACATGGACGCAACGGCAGTTGTTCCATCAACATCATAATCACCAAATACCAAAATTTTTTCGTGTTGCTGAAACGCATGAAGGATTCTAGTTACTGCCTTGTCCATATCTTTCATGCTCCATGGACTATGTAACTGCGAGAGTTGTGGTCTAAAAAAATCTTTTGCTTTCTCGTAGGTGTCAATACCTCTTTGAACTAAGATCGAACAAAGTGTTTTGTTAATTTTCAATGCTTCATGAAGTGATGAGATCTTTTCAGCATCTGTACTTAATATGTTCCATCGTTTGGTCATCAATAATTCCTGTCTGTAGTATAACGAACCAGTTCTTCAAGAGCATCTCTGAAAGGTGAGTGAGGGAACTGATGTAAAATGGCTAAAGCTTCATCTCGAAAGGCAAACATTTTTTGTGTAGCGTAAGTAATACCTCCGGTTGCAACAACGCTATCAATCACAAATTTTACTTTGTCTTTTTGAGTGTTCTCATTTTTAATGATGTAGATGATCTTTCTTCTGACATCAGGAGTGCAATGATTGAGTGTGTAGATCAAAGGCAAAGTCAATTTCTTTTCTTTAATGTCATTGCCGGTAGGTTTACCCACGTCCTCTGATCCATAATCAAAGAGGTCATCTTTGATTTGAAATGCCATACCCACTTTTTCGCCGAAGAGTCTCATTTTTTCTACATCTTGTTGATCGGCAAATGTAGTGGACGCACCTGCGGCACAGGCGGAGGCTAAAAGAGAGGCGGTTTTGCCATTAATTATTTCGTAATAAATAGATTCTTTCAGGTTCAACTTTCTTGCTTTTTCAATCTGAAGCAATTCTCCTTCACTCATGAGTCTTACTGCTTCGGATAAAATCCGAAGTATTTCATGATCTTTATTGTTGAGAGATAATAAAAGTCCTTTTGAAAGAAGGTAATCACCCACAAGGACAGCAATCTTATTTTTCCAAAGTGCATTGATAGAAAAGAAACCTCGTCTTTCCATAGCGTCGTCAACCACATCATCATGCACCAAAGTAGCCGTATGGAGTAATTCAACCAGAGAAGCAGCCCGGTAAGTACTATCATTGACATCGCCGCCTAATCTGGCACTTAGTAGAACGAACATGGGTCTTAGCTGCTTGCCTTTCCGTTTTACAATGTATTGCATGATACGGTCCAGTAAAGCCACTCTACTCTTGACAGCTTCCCTGAAATGCGCTTCAAAATGAACTAATTCCTGCGATATTACTTTTTTAGCTAATTCCATCGTTCTTAATAAGTTGCAAGATAGCCATCGCAAACAACAATCCGTTGCTTAATGCAGCGTTTCGCGTTGAAATTGAGTCTGGTATGAATATTGTTACTAATAAGATTAAACAATATATTTGTATAAATATTGCCAATTTGTTTCATAATATGTAAATTTGCAATGTTTCTTTATTTAAATAAAAGAAGTTCTCATTAAATATCAATCAATAATTATGGCAAGCAAAAAGAACATTTTAACACTGGCACTGATCGTTCTGATACAGTCGATCGGTATGGCTCAAACAGATTGGGGATGGGATTGGAAAGATACTTCCAAGATTTCTGTAAAGAAATTGCCCCAGCATAATGAGTTTCTGAATAACCAGTATCCTTATCCTGCAGCTCCACGTAATCAGTGGGAGCTTGGTTTTGGCGTTGGTGCATCATCAATTACAGGTGATATCAAATCAAAGACAGGTTTTGGTGGTACTGTTTCTCTGCGTAAGGCATTGAACCACACTTTTTCTGTAAGAACCGGATTGACTGGTTTGTGGAATTCAGGTACTGCTAATGCTTTTCAGGCAGCAGTAGGTCGTCCTGATTACAAAAACAGAACGTATCAATTAGGTTTTGATGTAATCGCATCTTTAAATGCAGCTAGTCACTACCGTGGTAACCCTAAAACAAACGTATACGTTTTAGCAGGTTATGCGTTAAATGCTTCTAACGTTTTGTACAGAAGACCAGGTGGTGCGCAATCAGGTTACAGCACTTTCTATGGTTATAACCAAAATGAAGTTTTCGCTAACAGTCAAGCAGGTACCATTACAACTTTTGGTGGCGCAACTGTTAACGGTAGACAAGCATACACATTGTACCATGGTTTAAACTTGGGTGCTGGTATTGCTTTCAAATTGAGCAATAAAGTAAACATCGGTCTTGAGCATAAATACACTTTCACTGCTCCTGGATATGATTTCTTGGATGGTGTTAGAGCAGGTAATAACAATGACTATATTGGTTTTACAAGTGCACGTGTGAACGTGAACATTGGTAATGCTTCTAAGAAAGTTCAACCTTTGTGGTGGCTTAACCCGAACAACTTTGTGTACAGCGAGTTGAACTCTCCTTCTCACATGAAGATGCCTAAAGTTGTTCTTCCTGATGCTGATAAAGATGGCGTTACTGATCAGTTTGATCTTGAGCCTAACACACCTGCAGGTGCTCCTGTTGATACACACGGTCGTGCTAAAGACACTGATGGTGATGGTGTTCCTGATTATAAGGATAAAGAACTGTTGACTGCTCAGAAATGTTTCCCTGTAAACAATGATGGTATCGGTACTTGTCCAGAGCCTGCATGTTGCAAAGAGATCAAAGATATGATCGCTAACATGAAGCCTGCTGAAGCTGCTCCTCAGTGTAATATCGGTAGCTTACCAAGCATTCAGTTCAAAGGAAAAGCAACACTTTCTAAGGATGCACAAAACATCCTGAATGGTGTAGCTGCAAGAATCAATGCAAACCCTACTTGTAATATTAAAGTAATTGGTTACGGTGCATCTAGCAAATCTGCTCAGCAGTTAAGTTGGGATCGCGTTAATGCTGTGATCAAATACTTGGTAGAAAAGCAAGGTGTATCTGAAAGCCGTTTCATCTTTACTTATGGTCAGGATGGCGATGCTAACACTGTAGATATTCAAGGAACCTTGGATGCTGGTCCAAATACAGTACCTGCTCCACACCCAAATCTGAAAAGCAGAAACTAATTTCGAATTAGTGACTTATATAAAGAGACCCGATCAATATTGATCGGGTCTCTTTTTTTGGTCGATAGTCAATAAACCATGGACTATTGACTATGGTCTATTGATTAAATCAAAATGGAGTTCACCGAAATTTTGAAGTGAAGAAAGTTTTAGATCTGCGGCTCCCCATCTCTCATCTTTTAGTTGAGATACATGCGGAACGATCACGCATTTCATTCTTGCTGCCTTTGCTGCAATTAAACCATTGAATGAGTCTTCAAAACAAATACAAGCTGTAGGATGACTTCCTAATGCTTCTGCACAATTCAAATAAACTTGCGGATGAGGTTTGCCATAAGCCAGATCTTCTGCTGAAGCTGTCGCTTGTAAATATTTTCCAATACCCGCAATATTTACAACCAAATCAATAAGAGATGGAGGTGAAGATGTCGCTAAACCAATTTTAAAAGATTTGCGTTCAAAAAAATCAAAAATATAATCCACGCCGGGCAGAATCTTTCCCTTCTTTTCAATCTTATCCAATACCAACTCCACAATTTTTTGTTCTGCACGTTTCATCTCAGATTCCCCAATATTAAAATACTGAAACCACCATTGCACAAACTCTTTGGTTCTAAGTCCGGTAGTGCTTTTGTATTGCTCTTCTGTCATATTCACCCCATACTGCTGAAATAATTCCGTGGCAGCTTCATTCCAAAGAGGTTCACTGTCGATCAATAGTCCATCAATGTCAAAAATCACAGTATTCAATTCCATAATCTAATTTTTCTGCGCAAAAGTATCTTTCTGCTTCTATTTTTTTAACCTCTTCAGGTCATTTTTTGAACAATCACTTAACAATTTGATTACATTTCTTATTTTGCACGCCTTGCCAACCTCAACCTTATGCGATTAACTGAACGCCTCAAGCATATTAAAGTTATCCGTTCGATTGTGTATGCCGTTGTTGGTATATTCTCTTATCCGGGTCTGGCCATCGTGAATAAGATAAAAATTGAAGGAACAGAACATCTCAGAGATTTACCACGAAAAAATGTCTTATTTGTCAGTAACCATCAAACCTATTTTGCAGATGTAATTGCCTTCATTCATATCTTCTGTGCCGTAAAGTGGAGAAAGCAAAACAAGTTGGGACTTCCTTTTTATCTCTTAAATCCTTTCACAAATGTATATTTCGTGGCTGCGGAAGAAACCATGAACGGAAATTGGTTAAGTCGTTTATTTAAACTAGGCGGCGCATTGACAGTTAAAAGAACTTGGCGGGCAGAAGGAAAGGATGTTCAGAGAAATCGTGATGAATCTGATACACAGAAAATTGATGAGGCATTGGATAAAAGTTGGGTGATTACTTTTCCTCAGGGCACCACAAAACCTTTTGCTCCTGGAAGAAAAGGTACTGCTCATATCATCAAAAATAATCAGCCAATTGTTGTGCCTGTCGTGATCAATGGCTTTTGGCGGGCATTTAATAAAAAAGGGTTAGCATTCAAAAAGAAGGGGTCTGTTTTATCGATTAGGTTTAAAGAACCCATGATCATTGATTATACCCAACCCATTGATATCATACTTGATCAAGTAATGGATGCAATTGAACAGAGCAAAGACTACATGCTCAAAGGAAGACATCATTTATTGAGTGTACTTGATAAGTAACATACTAATCTTTAATAAACAGTGCCTTTAATTCATTGGCATCATCAGGTTTCATCTTTCCTGCAAGGATTAGGCGAATCTGTCTTCTTCTCAAAGCACCATCAAACAATTTCTTTTCTTCATCTGTTTCCGGAATCAATTCAGGGACTTTTCTCGGCTTACCATTTGGATCCAATGCAACAAAGGTGAAGAATGCTTCATTGCTTTCATATTTATATTGATGTAAGAGATCTTCTCCCCAAACTTTAATATGAATCTCCATAGAAGTATTGAATGCACGACAAACTTTTGCCTCTATATGTACCACATTACCCAGTTTGATGGGGTTTTTAAAACTTAAATTATCTACCGATGCAGTCATGCTGGGAGTGTTGCAGTGTCTGCCTGCAGCAATACCCGCTGCAATATCCATCCAGTACATCAAGCGTCCACCCATGAGATTGCCGAAAGTATTGGTATCATTGGGCAGTACCAATTCATTCATGATGGTAAAACTCTCACTCACTTTTTTCCCTTCCATATTTTCTTTATTTCGGCAAAGATAAGGGAGATGGTCGAGTAGTGAATGACTGGTGATAAGTGAGGTTTGATGATTTTGTTAAATAATAACAGACTCTAGTTTTGATAAGTATTGATCATCAACATCAGCACCAATTCCATAAGCATCAGTGAGTTGCAGTTCCATCCCCTCGTATGTAACACCGCCTATTACAGGATCTTCTTTATGTCCGAGTAAACAGGTGTCGAGATCGTAAAACTTAATATTATTGGTTGCCATTGCAAAATGTACCTTAGCAGTAAGTGCAACCCTGCTTTCCAACATGCCACCTAGCATACAATGAATATTATTTTGCTCTGCTATTTCATTAATACGCATCGCTTCCCTAATACCGCCACTTTTTGCAAACTTGATATTGATAAAGTGACAAGCATGATTCCTGATAATGCGTGCTGCATCATGATGTGTAAAAACACTTTCATCCGCCATAACGGGTATCGGAGATATTTTACAGAGTTCCGGTAATAGGTGATCATTCCATTTACGCATAGGTTGCTCGCAAAACTGAATATTGTATTGCGCCAAAGAAGTCAATGCAATGACTGCATCTTCATATGACCAACCCTGATTCGCATCAATCCTTATAATAATAGTTTCACCAATGGCGTTTCTGATTTTTTTGATTCGCTCAATGTCAGTGGTAACATCTTTGCCAAGTTTTACCTTGATCATATTCACGCCTTTTTCCTTAAATGAAAGAGCCGTTTGAGCCATTGTTTCAGGATCACTGATGCCAATAGTTAGATCACTTTCAATTTTTTTCTGCTGTCCACCAAGAAACTGATAAAGAGGTTGCTGGGAACGTTTCGCAGCAATATCATATAGTGCAAGATCAAAAGCGCTTTTTGCAGTATAATTCCCTGCAGTGAAAAGATCCAATTCATTCAGACGTTCATCTATCAATAAGGGATTCTTTCCCTTCCAGATTGTGGCAAAATCTTTTGCCATTTCAAAACAGGTAGCTTGTGTTTCAGCAGCGATCATTGGGAATGCGGAACATTCTCCTACGCCGGTAATACCCTCGCTGGTATGTATTCTAATGAATAGATTCTGTGCGTAATGCATAGTACCTGTTGCAATGGTAAAAGGAACCATCGGAATAGAGTACTTATAAATTTCCGTTTGTGTAATGATCATTTGCGAATTTCAGAAATTATCGCAAATACTTTTCACATTTCTTCCAATAGGCGAAGAAGGATGGGAAATAGCCGCTCACTTCCGGAAACATCCATTTTCTGGGTTCTTGAATTCCCTTATAATGTTGCGTTAAGGGATGCTCTTTAAAATAAATGGTTGAGTTAGAAAACTTTTTTTTCAACTCCTGAAAAGATCCCGTAAATATTTTTAGTTCCGGAATGTTTTGCTTTGCTAACTCAATGATGAATGATAGCACTTTTTCACTAACTGGGTATTTCTCAAAATGCGCCGGTTCTAATAAAAGAATCCTTTGCCCGGATTCTCCTGAATGCCAATATGGGTCAAGCTGATAGCTATTATAAATAAATACATTTTTATCCTGGTCATCCAGTAAATCAGATTCCGGTAAAATGGTTGATAAGGATAAAGTAGTTTTTTCTCTTAATACATCGGGCACAGCTAAATCTTCAAACCCATCATAGTCTATCGAAAGAAATGTATTCATTTGTTTACTTCCGGTATACTTGTTAATATTTTCCTGATTGGCCACATATTTCTTGCTACTAAAACTTCCTGCTACCCATTGCCAGCTCAAAGCATTACTGGCAAGATCTCCATCTAATAAATGATAGTACATCCATTGAGAGGGTTGTAACCAATGTGCTTTTCCAATATTGCAGCTTAGCATAGATGTATACATGCGAAGATGATTGTGCATATAACCTGTTTGGTATAAGGTGCTGATGCCTTCATCAATTGCCTGTATTCCTGTGGATGCATTTACAATAGCTGTCTGCATTTGAAAATGATGGGCTTGTGGCTGCTCTTGTTTTAGATCTGAAAAAATCAAATTACCTTTTGCTTGCCATACCCGTTGATAGTATTCTCTCCATGCCAGTTCCTGTAACAATTTTTCTGATTGATAAGCTGAATATCTTTTCAAAATAGATGACTGAATCTGTGATAAAGAAATCACACCTCTTGATAAATAAGGTGACAGCCTCGTTACAGCACCGGTCAAGAAATTTCTTGTTTTAGCGTAAGCAATAGGATTGATTTCCTCAATGCGCTTTTCAATACTTAATAAGTCCGTCGGAAATTCCTGTTGATTCATATTCTGATCAGTTTATGCTCTCTAAGTGTATCTAATGTAAGCGGTTCTCCTTCATTGATGTTTTTATATTGTAGTATGTCACATAGAAATCCTGTGTGATCGCCACCTGGAAAACTGCTGATCACCTTCAGCCACATGACTGCCAATGCATCTTTCAAAATCGGAAACTCATTCCAATCTGTAATAAGTTTTCTTTTTTCTAATCGCTCGATCTTATTCATCTGATGCCCCGATTTTTTACCCAATAAATCGACTAGTCTGTATTGCTTTTCGGATAGAAGTTGTAAGACAAACTGCTTATGATTTATCACATTTTCCAATGTCTTAGTTCCTTCATAAATACCACAAACAAATCGTTTGGGTTGCATACTGATCTGGTTTGCATAAGTGATGATATGCATATTGTAATTTCCTTTTCCATCTGTACTAGAGATAGAATACACGGGTAAATTCACTCGGTTCCAGGGTCTTTTTGGCATAGTAGATATGATAATAATGGGTCAAGAAAGTGATGCAAGAAATGTTTCAGCTGTTGTTAGATGTTCATTTTTCTTCTCTTCTTTCATTTTATCATATGTTTTGACAAGCATTCCTAGTCTTGGATTCTGCAAAAAGAAATCACGATGCACGTGCATGAATCTCCAGAATAATCCATCCCAAATCTGCTGCCAACTTCCTTTCTTATAATTACTCATTTTCATAATATAGTTACTACCGCTGATATAAGGTTTAGTGGTCATGAGTCCTCCATCAGCAAATTGAGTCATACCATACACATTGGGCACCATTACCCAATCGTATGAATCAATGAATAACTCCATAAACCAACGATACACTTCATCCGGATCAAATTCACAAAGCAGCATAAAATTCCCTAAGATCATCAAACGTTCAATATGATGCGCATATCCACTTTTGAGTACTTTTTTGATCACATCATCTACTGGTATAATTCCTGTAGTACCAGTCCAAAAAGAGGGAGGAATTTTTCTATTAAAACCCCAATAATTACGTGTTCTTTGTGTAACATTTTCACGTTGATAAACTGCTCTGATGAATTCACGCCAACCAAGTACTTGTCTGATAAAACCTTCCAAAGAGTTTAAGGGAATATCTTGTTGGCTACCTGCCTCCAAAGCTGATTGAATAATGTTATTCGGATCCAATAATCCGATATTCAACATTGGAGTCAATACACTATGATGTAAAATGGATGCCTCTTTTACCATCGCATCTTCATACGGACCAAACAATGCAAATCTTTCTTTTAAAAAGGAATGCAACCATTGTTGTGCTTCTGAATGTGTGATCGGATAAAAATGGGAATGCTCACCAAAAGGGTTGCCCGCCTTACCCGGATTATCAGGATATTTTTCTTGGACATAATGAATGGCTTCTTCTACGTATTTGTTACTGATAGGGAAGGGTTGATCGGGTTCCGGTGTATTCTTGGGATATTTTTCACGATTGTCCGTATCGAAAGTCCATTTACCACCTAGCGGTTGATCTTTATCTGTCAGTAGTATTTTTCTTTGCTTTCTTTGTTGAATATAAAAATCTGTTTGAAAGTAATTTTTCTTGCTTGAAAAATAATCATCGATCTCTTGGGGGGTATTGATGAAATTAGGATTGGTATATACGATCAATTCAATATTATTCTTCTCACAAGCATGTCGTATTCGTTTGGTTAACCACTCATCAGTTGGATCGGTAACATGTATTTTATGAATTCCTTTTGTTGCTAATGCTGGAATGAATTTACGGATATCAGCGTGGGAATCATCTGCGGCAATATAGGATACAGTTAATCCAGATTTAATTAACTCATCAGCATAAGCTTTCATAGAAGCCCGATGTAAAATGAGTTTTTGTTTATGAAAAGCGTATTGATTAAAAAAAAGAAATTCTTCGAGGAAATAAACTTCCCTACCTGCAATAAGGGCTTTATTGTTTTTGAACAATTGATGAGGAAAAAGAATGGATATCTCGGTATTCATACTGGAATCACAAAACAAAATGGGCTGCTTATTGTTTATAAGCGCATAAAATCTTGTTATGGAATCACTTAAAGGCAAAAAAGTATTAGTAATCGGCGCATCCGGAGGTATTGGTATGCGATTGGCGAAATTGTTGACCGGTTCCGGCGCCATTGTATTCATAACAGGGAGAAATCAGGAGAAATTAGCAGTAGCCGGCGAGCAAGCGGGGATACCCTCCAATCGACAGTTTCAGATGGATTTAACGAATGAGGCGTCTGTCTTTAAAACTGTTGCTACAGTTCAAAGCGAAGGTCCAATTGATATTCTCATCAATGCTGCAGGCATCGGCATCATTAAATCGATGGATACCCTCTCAACGGAAGATTTTATACAAACACTTCAGGTGAATTTGATTGGCAGTTTCTTGGTTACCAAAGCAATCTTACCTGCTATGAAGGAAGCTAAAAAAGGTTTGATCATTCATATCCCCGGAGTATTGGGCAAGGTCCCTATGGCCGGTGCTGCTGCATATAGCGCCAGTAAATATGGACTTGTAGGCATGATGCAAAGTATTCGGGAGGAGTTAAAAAGAACTGAAATACGTATCACCAACCTTTTTTTAGGGGGTGTAGATAGTCCATTCTGGGATACTATTGATCTTCGCGTTCAGCGCGATAAAATGGTAGTAGCCGAAGAAGCTGCCAAAGCCATCTGGTTTTTATGCCAGCAGCCGGCCAGTGGGGTGGTCAGTGAAATGGTATTACAGCCATTCAATCATCAGGCGATTTAATGCGCAATTGTTCCATTGCTGTATAAAATCTTTTTTTTAAACGTTACAGCACCGATATTCGCAGTACGAACGAATGTTAGCAATGAATATCTCCTTTGACAATACCGAAAATGCCTTTGCATATAAATCAGATAAAGAACTGAAAAGTGCAAAATTTCTGTTTAGTACCATGGGTTATCCTTGGTTCGTACAATTAGGCACCCGTTTAACACCTTTTATTATGAAGACCGGACTACCGGTTCATGGTATTATTCGTAAAACTATTTTCAAACAATTTGTAGGCGGAGAAACATTGGAAGAAACGGCGGGGGTTGGTGCAACTTTGGGAAAATATGGTGTGCAGGTAATTTTAGATTATGGTGTTGAAGGAAAAGAAGGAGAAGATAGTTTTGATCTTGCCACAGAAGAATTCATTCGTGTGATCAATTATGCTGCTACACAAAACAATATTCCATTTATCAGTATAAAAGTTACGGGACTTGCTCGTTTTGCTTTATTGCAAACACTGAATGAAGCTCCTCGCTTGCGAAGTGGTATTCATGATCATGAAGCAGAGATCGATGAGTGGGATAGGGTTCGTGAACGCATGTATGCTATTTGCGAGATCGCAGCAGAAAAAAATGTAGGAGTATTGATTGATGCGGAAGAGAGCTGGATACAAGATCCCATTGACAGACTCACCATGGAAATGATGGAGATCTTCAATAAACAAAAAGTGGTAGTCTACAATACTATTCAGTTGTATCGTCATGATCGTTTACACTTTTTGAAACTGTCACATCAAATAGCGCAACAGAAAGGATTTCTTTTGGGCGTGAAACTGGTTCGCGGGGCCTATATGGAAAAGGAGAGAGCCAGAGCAAGGGAAATGGGCTATCCTTCTCCGATACAGCCTGATAAAGAATCTTCTGACAGGGATTATGATCTTGCAGTTCGTTATTGTATTGATCATTTAGATCAGATTGCGGTCATTGTTGCCTCGCATAACGAAGCCAGCAACTTATTGGCAGCGGAATTGCTGGACCAAAAGAGTATCGCTCATAACCACCCTCATATACATTTTTCTCAGTTGTATGGGATGAGTGATAATATCACCTTCAATCTTGCCAAAGAAGGATTCAGTGTCAGTAAATACCTGCCTTTTGGTCCAATTAGAGATGTGATTCCTTATTTGATGCGCCGTGCACAGGAAAATAGCAGTGTAAGCGGACAAACAGGTCGTGAACTAGCATTGATCAAAAGAGAATTGGCTCGCCGGAAATCTGCTTAAAATTCACAGCTTCTCAACATTTCCAATTTTGCCTCTCATCATCGACAGAGGTAACGTATTTTGCGTCCATGCAGCAATATCATCAGTTACTTCAGCATATCCTTGACCATGGAACTCAAAAGACCGATCGTACCGGAACAGGTACCATTAGTTGTTTTGGTTATCAGATGAGATTCGATCTGCAGAAAGGATTTCCCATGGTTACTACCAAAAAACTGCACTTAAAAAGTATTATTTATGAGTTGCTTTGGTTTCTCAATGGAGACACGAATATCAAGTACCTAAACGATCATGGTGTCAGTATTTGGAATGAGTGGGCTGATGAAAAAGGAGAGTTGGGACCGGTTTATGGAAAACAATGGCGTAGTTGGGAAGGTGCTGATGGAACGGTGACCGATCAGATATCTGACCTTATTCAGCAGATCAAAAAAAATCCGGATAGCAGAAGATTGATCATTAGTGCTTGGAATGTGGCGGATTTACCTAAAATGGCATTAATGCCTTGTCATACGTTATTTCAGTTCTATGTAGCGGATGGGAAATTGAGTTGTCAGTTATACCAGCGCAGTGCAGATGTATTTTTGGGAGTGCCGTTCAATATTGCTTCTTATGCATTACTGACTATGATGATTGCTCAGGTTTGTGATCTGCAGTACGGTGATTTTGTACACAGTTTTGGAGATGCACATCTCTATAATAATCATATTGAACAGGCTAAGTTGCAGTTAAGCAGAACACCTTACGATTTACCCACCATGAAACTAAATCCTTCTGTGAAAGATATTTTTAGTTTTCAGTTTGAAGATTTTATCCTGGAAAATTATCAATCCCATCCACATATCAAAGCACCTGTAGCAGTGTAATAGGGATCTATGATCTTTGATTTTTTGATTTGTGCTTTTATAGATAATAGATCAAAAAATCATAGATCAAAAAATCAAACATTCCTCCCATCACTTATCTTTGGTCATGATCATTTCTCTCATAGTAGCGGCAGCTACCAACAATGGAATTGGTAAGAACAACCAATTGTTGTGGCATTTGCCAAAGGATCTTCAATTTTTTAAAAAGATCACTTGGGCCATGCCTGTTATCATGGGTAGAAAAACTTTTGAATCATTATCAGGTAAACCATTACCAGGTCGTTTGAATATCGTGATTACCAGGCAAAAAGATTGGAAGCCTGAAGGTATTGTGGTGGTACATTCTTTAAAGGATGCGTTGTTTGTTGCTCAATCAGCCGATTATAAAGAAGTTTTTGTAGCAGGTGGTGGAGAAATTTATAAAGAAGCTTTACCCCTGGCACACAAAGTGTATCTGACAAGGGTTAAAGCTGAACCGGAAGCCGATACCTTTTTTCCGGAATTATCCGATCACTGGCAATTAGTATTTGATGAGCCTTATGCTGCTGATGCTAAACATGCATTCGCTTTCACTTTTCAACGCTGGGAACGTTCTTAAAATATAACAGCATGGCCTTTATTGAGATCGCATTTGCTGTTACAGCACCTTTCCTGATCTTATTGTCATGGTGGAAACAATTCCGCTATCATAAATATGCAAAAGCCATACTCTCTGCTACATGTCTGGTAACCATTGGTTATGCAGTTTTTCTTGTACAACAATTGGTAAAAATGGCACAATTGGCGCAAGCGTTGATCAAACAATCCGGAATGAAAATGAATGATCTGCCGCCTTTTGAACCGGATGCATTTTTTTATCGACTCATGTGTATGATGATTCTTCCTTGGTTGTTTTTGATCCGTAAATGCAGAAATACCCCTTGGCTTGCTATCATTTTATTATCGGTGATTTATACAGGTGGTACGGGATCATGGAATCAGTATGATTTGGTTTTCAAAGTACTGCAATATCTCTGTTTGCTCTGTGCTGTTTATGCTTTACTTTGGTTACTAAGAGAGTTGCCATTTCAAAAAAAGCAGCGAAAAGAATACGGTAAACGATCCTGACTTATGTATTCATCAATCCGCCTTGCAGTTAAGTATATAAACTACTATCTAACAGCTCATAATGCTAAAGGGCATGGTGTACATTCTCCATTTGTTTTTGATTTTATTCAACATGTTCTAAATGATGATCGCACTTTTTATGCTTATCAGTCAATAGAGAACCTTCAGAAAATGTTGATGTATGATACAAGGATCCAGTCTCTCGACAAACCTGATGCAGAGGATGGTGATCATCAAACAGGTCAAATGAGCAATCCTGCTATTGTAAAGTCATCATTGATACCGCTAAAATATAGGCAACTGTTATTTAGGATTATAGATCACTACGCACCAGAATATTTACTTGAATTGGGAACTTCTTTAGGTATGACCAGTGTATATTTAGCCATGGCTAATCCTTCTTCAACATTGACAACACTGGACGATTTTTCTAGAATAGTAACTCTTGCTAAAGAGAATTTTCAAAAACTCGGAATTAAAAACATTCGTGTCATTGAGGGAAATATTGATAGAACATTATCTGTTTGGCTCGAAAGTAAACCTAAGATTGATTTTGCATTTATAGCAGGTGTATATGGGTATTCATCAACCCATCATTACTTTACGCAGATACTATCTAATACGCATGAATATAGTATCCTGGTTTTTAATCACATTCATCGTAGTAATGAAATGGAGAAAGCATGGGATGAGATCAAATTACATCCTTCTGTGACCCTCAGTATTGATCTTTTCTCAATAGGGCTTATTTTCTTTCGAAAAGAGTTCAAAGTAAAACAGCATCTGGCTATACGTTTTTAAATGCAGCTATCTTTTTATCAAAGTGGTCTCACTGCTGACGGCGGGGAAAGGATCGTTTGCCTTTAATTGAAAAATAGCTTAAATTGTAAACATGATTCTTGGTATACTCAATGAAACAAAAGATAAAAGGGTCTCGCTTCTGCCAGAACAGGCAGAGGCATTGACAAAACAACAAGTAACTGTTTGGATAGAGCCGAGAGCCGGTCAACAAGCTTTTGCTGATGATCAAGGTTATACAGCAAAAAATGTAGTGTTGAAAGATCGATCAGAGATCTTGCAGCATGCAGACTTGATCCTGATGATCCATCCTCCTTCCAATGATGAAATTGCTTTATTGAAGTCAGGAGCCATTTTAGTTGGTGTATTTCAACCTTTGTTTCATACAGCATTGATGAAACAACTCGCCTTGAAAATGGCGACAGTTTTTAGTCTTGATATGATACCTCGTACTACCCGTGCTCAAAGTATGGATGTACTGAGTAGTCAGGCCAATATTGCCGGTTACAGAGCTGTATTACTTGCAGCTACACTTTTCCCACGTTATTTTCCCATGTTTATGACTGCCGCAGGAAGTATCCCTCCGGCAAAGGTGTTGATCATTGGAGCAGGTGTTGCGGGATTGCAGGCTATAGCTACAGCAAGAAGACTAGGAGCAGTAGTGGAGGTATCTGACACCAGACCCGCAGTTAAGGAAGAGGTGATGAGCTTGGGAGCAAAATTTATCGAAGTAGAAGGTGCGGCTGATGCATCTAAAGCTGGCGGTTATGCTGTTGAGCAATCTGAAGAATATAAACAAAGACAGCAAGAACGATTAGCTGCATCTGTAGCTAAATCAGACATCATCATCACTACTGCCCAGATCCCTGGAAAGAAAGCTCCTTTACTGATCAATGAGAGTATGTTGAATAGCATGAAACCGGGAAGTGTGGTGATTGACTTAGCTGCTGCAACAGGTGGTAATGTATTTGCTACTCAAAATGATGCCACTATCATGCATAATGGAATTACTATTATGGGTAATAGTAATCTGGCGGCAGATATGCCATGGGATGCTAGTAAGCTCTACGGAAAAAATGTATTGAATTTCTTGCAGTTATTGATCAATAAAGAAGGAAACATAACACTCAATTTTGACGATGACATTGTTAAAGGATGTTGTATTACGCATGGAGGCAATGTGGTGAATGAGAGAGTGGGGAATAGTGAGTAGTCAGTAGTGAATAGTGAGTTTTATTTTCATAGTAAATACTCATTACTGACTACTCACCGCTCACTTAAATTGACGATTAAAAATTAATAGATAATCATGGAAGCAATCTTAAACTGGGTACAAACACACATTGATATCATTTACATCGTGATACTTTCTGTGTTTTTGGGAATTGAAGTAATAGGACGCGTCCCCAGTGTTCTTCATACACCTTTAATGAGTGGAGCTAATGCAATACACGGAGTAGTGATTATTGGCGCTATTATAGTCATGGGAAAAGTAGAATCCGGAAATTATGTGGCACTGATCATCGGCTTTTTAGCAGTTGTATTAGGAACCTTGAATGTTGTGGGAGGCTTTGTAGTTACTGATCGTATGTTAGAAATGTTTAAAAAGAAAAAATAATCTGTTCTTGTCAACAGTAAGAAAATAGATGCTATGGAATTAAGTCTGCTAACAGTTTGTTACCTTATCGGTTCACTGACCTTTATCATCGGGTTGAAAATGTTATCTCATCCCGATTCTGCACGTAAGGGAAATCTCGTGGCAGCCATAGGTATGGCCATAGCTATTTTCGGCACCATTTTTTTATATGAAGAAGAGGGAGTTAAGCTAGGTAATTATGGTTGGATTTTTGGTGGGTTGATCGTTGGCACTATTGTAGGTGTTCTTGCTGCCAAAAAAGTAAAGATGACCGCCATGCCCGAAATGGTGAGTCTTTTCAACGGTATGGGAGGAGCCTGTGCTGCATTGATTTCTGTGAATGAATTTGGACATATCTCTGATATACTAACAGTTTCAGCAACGGATATATCAGGATCGCATACAACTATCCTGTCATCGAATATGGCAGGAACTTTGATCACGATTTTTCTTGGGTTGATCATTGGTGCTGTTTCTTTCGCCGGAAGTATGATCGCCTGGGGTAAACTGAATGGTAAAATAAAAGACTTTGCTTTTCCCGGACAGCAAATATTTAATCTGGTATTATTAGCCGTAACACTCATTACAGCTGGTTATTTGGTATTCAACTTACAAGCAAATAATACTTATTTGTTTTATGCTATCGCTGCTGCGGCTTTGATCTATGGTATTTTATTTGTTTTGCCGATCGGTGGAGCAGATATGCCTGTTGTAATTTCATTGCTGAATTCTTTTACAGGAGTAGCAGCTGCTTGCGGTGGATTTCTGTATGATAATCAAGTGATGCTAACCGGGGGTATTCTTGTTGGTGCAGCCGGTACACTACTCACCATCCTGATGTGTAAAGCCATGAACAGAAGTTTGACCAATGTGTTGATTGGGTCGTTTGGTGGATCAACATCTGGTGGGAGTGCTGCGAATAGTCCTCAAGGTAGTTATAAGGAAATATCATTATCAGATGCTGCTGTGTGTATGTGTTATGCCAACAAAGTCATCATCGTGCCCGGTTATGGTTTAGCTGTTGCACAAGCCCAACACGTTTGTCATGAGTTAGAAAAATTATTGGAAGAAAAAGGAGTAAATGTAAGTTATGCTATTCATCCGGTAGCAGGACGTATGCCCGGGCACATGAACGTATTATTGGCTGAAGCAGATGTGAGTTATGATAAATTACAGGAAATGGAACAAGCCAATGATGAATTTAAAACCACCGATGTTGTGTTGATATTAGGAGCGAATGATGTAGTGAACCCCGCTGCTAAAACCGATGCTTCTTCACCCATCTACGGTATGCCTATATTAGAAGTAGAACAAGCTAAAACGGTAATTGTGAATAAACGTAGTATGAAACCGGGTTATGCAGGTATTGAAAATGAATTATTCTTTCAACCCAAAACTTCAATGCTATTTGGTGATGCCAAAGCTGCTTTGCAAAAGTTAGTGGCTGAGATAAAGTCATTGTAAACATTTATAATGGCTTGCTTACTTTTGCTCCATGACCTTACCGCAAGACCTGATTCAATCACTACAATCTGTCAAAGGATTTCAAGAATCTTCTTTCAGAGCCATTCATGAATCTGGTGAACAGGTTACAGCTATTCGTTTTAATCCTCTTAAGGAATCAAGTATACAACATCGGTTGAAAGGACAAGCTATTCCATGGTGTCCTTTGGGAATGTATTTAGATGAAAGACCTTCTTTCACATTGGATCCATCTTTTCATGCTGGTGCCTATTATGTCCAAGACGCCAGTAGTATGTTTTTATGGCAAGCTATCGCTCAATTAGTGCCTGATCGTCAAAATAAAAAAGTATTGGATCTCTGTGCAGCACCTGGTGGGAAATCAACTTTATTAACTTCCTATTTTACAGATGGGTTATTAGTTAGTAATGAAGTTATTAAATCAAGGGCAAGTATCTTGGTTGAAAACCTAACCAAATGGGGCAGTAGCAATGTGGTGGTAACAAACAATGATCCTGCTCATTTTCGAGAAGCGGGAATAGCTTTTGATGTTATTGTAGTAGATGCACCTTGTAGTGGCAGCGGACTATTTAGAAAAGATCCAGATGCGATTTCTGAGTGGAGCTTAGATCACGTACAACATTGTAGTCTTCGTCAGCAACGTATATTGGAAGATATTATTCCATCCTTACATGAAAATGGAATTTTGATCTATGCCACATGCTCCTATTCTCGAGAAGAAGATGAAGACATTGCGGATTGGTTGATGTCTTCCGGAGAATTTGAAGCGCTATATATTACTATTTCCGACGATTGGAATATTGTTGAAACTTTTTCTGAAAAAATGAATGCCCCCGGCTATCGATTTTATCCTGATCAACTCAAGGGCGAAGGTTTTTTCATAGCTGCATTTAGGAAAAAAACACCTGCATCTGTGCATGGAAATGGGAGATCAGCAACACTGAAACTGCCTCAAAAAATTGAGCTGGGACAAATACATGCATTTTTGCCAGTAGCAGAAAATTTTTATGTTTTTAAACAAGGAGATCAATTTCGATTAATAGATAAGAAATGGCGTGATGATCTTGAACAATTGGCAAGTAATTTATATATACGTAAAGCAGGCATTGGAGTTGGAGAGATAAAAGGGAAAGATATTATTCCTGCTCATGAAATGGCCATGAGTTTACTGCCTTTGGAGCATTTTAATCAGGTAACTGTAACCACAGAAGAGGCGCTTAAATATCTGAGAAGACAAGATCTTCATCTCGATTGTTCCAAAGGATGGAACCTCATTATGTATGAACAATTGCCATTAGGTTGGATCAAATCACTTCCCAATCGCATCAATAACTACTATCCACAAGAGTGGCGTATCTTAAAACAATAATGAGTCTATTAAGACCACTTTCACACACCTGTAAGGCCTGAAATGCTTACATTTGCCATTCTTTGTACTCGAAAACGGATATGAAAAAAGGATTGTTTTTTATTGTATTTACATTGTCTTGCTTCTGTGTAATGGCACAGCAGAAATTGGTATTAAAGGGTAAGTCCAATGCCATGTATGTTGAACATAAAGTGGGAGAAAAAGAATCCTTGTCATCAATTGGTCGTATGTACGGATTAACTGCGTCTCAACTATCACGTTTTAATGGAAGAAGTCCATCAGCAGTATTGTCTAAAGGGAGTATCTTAAAAGTACCTTTAAAAGTCACGGAAATTTCTCAAAAAACAGGAGCACCTGTTTATCATATTGTAAGTAAAGGAGATAACTTATTCAAGATCAGTCAACAGTACAATAAAGTGCCTGTTGCACAGCTGAGAAGCTGGAATAAATTAGGGGCTTCAGCTGTAAAGAATGGACAAGAATTGATCATTGGTTATATCAATATTACTAGCGACCCGGCATTAGCAATATCGTCATCCAAAGAAGCGGTACCTGAGAAAGTTGTTGAAATACCTGTTATAACAGAGGTAGCACCCAAATCAACAGTATCAGAACAGGCAAAAACAATTCCAGTAAAGGAAAAGGAACCAGTACAGACATTTCATAAGGACAATGAAGAAAAGAATAATCCGAATGCTACTTCAAATAGTTCATTACCCGACGAGGGATTCTTTGCTTCCCTTTATGTAAGAGATGATTTGACACTTGTACAACAGTATCGTTCAGGAGATGCAGCCACATTTAAAACAATTAGTGGGTGGACAGATAGAAAATATTATGTTTTGATCAATGATATTAAACCCGGTACGATAGTTCGAGTGACTACTCCCAATAATAAAAGTATCTGTGCAAGGGTTCTTTCACCGTTACCGGTAACCAAAGGTGATGAGGGATTATTATTACGTATGAATAATGCAGCAGCAGCTGCTTTGGGAATGAAAGATGAAAAGTTTCCGATTACACTTACTTTTTTTGAATAAATCCACCTGGTATGAAAAATTTCCTGGTTAAATTTTCTTGCTTCTTCATTTTGATCTCCTTTTCAGCGTGTGAAAGTAATGGGCAAGCAAAACTGAGTATTGCTGTAGCAGAATTTGAATCTAAATTACTTTCAGAAAAGTTTCAAGTATTGGATGTCCGAACAGCCGGAGAGTTTAAAGCAGGATATTTAAAAGGGGCTCTTCAGGCAGATTGGCTTGATAAAAAAGAATTTGAGGAACGTGTCAAGCATTTAAATGCTGAGAAACCATTATTGGTCTATTGTGCTTCCGGTGTAAGGAGTGAGCAAGCCGCAAAATGGTTATTAAAAAAAGGATTCAAGGAAGTCTATAATTTGAAAGGAGGTACTTCCGCTTGGCAAGTATCAGGTAAAAAACTGGAAGCTTCGGAAATAAAAGCACAGCTCAGTATCAGCGATTTTGAGAAGAAAATTCAAACAGGTATAGTTTTAGTGGATGTAGGAGCAGAGTGGTGTCCACCATGTAAAAAGATGGAGCCTGTGATGAATCAATTACAAACCGAGCTAGCAGGCAAATTTCAATTGGTAAAAGTAGACGGTGGTAATGATATTGAAGTCATGAAACACATTAAAGCAGATGCCCTTCCAACTTTTATCATCTATAAAAATGGGAAAGAGATTTGGAGAGATTTTGGAATTGTTTCAAAAGAAATGCTTCAGTCAAAAATTGTGCAATAATTTCAAAAGCCTTTTAGGCGATAACCTCTGAGGAAATCAGCTATCAACATTCGTTTCTTACCTTCCAGTTGAAGGTCTAATACATGAATATATCCGTCAATAGTAGCGAATTTTAAAAATGTTTTCTCATCTGTTATTATTGTTCCGGGAGCTGTATTTGGATGATACTCTATTTTGCTTTTATAAATTTTCAAAACCTTACCACCTAGTTCAGTTAGCGCACCGGGGAAAGGCGATAATCCACGAATAAGATTATGAATTTGTTGAGAAGGTTGTTCCCAGTTAATGATACAGGTTTCTGTGAATATTTTTGGCGCATGCTTGAGTGTAGTGCCATGAATAAGTGCTTCCTGCGGTTTCTCTTGTAAGGTTCCTGATGCTAATCCTTTCACTGTTTGTACCAGCAGATTGGCGCCAATTTCTTTCATCCTATCATGTACTTCTCCTGTTGTTTCATCTGGGCTTATCTGAAATGAATCCTGTAGTAAGATATTACCGGTATCAATTTCATGTTTAAGTCTAAAAGTAGTAACACCCGTCTCTGTTTCACCATTGATCACTGCCCAATTAATTGGAGCTGCTCCGCGATATTGTGGTAACAAAGAGCCATGTAGGTTAATAGTACCCATGGGGGGCATATTCCATACGACTTCAGGTAACATTCGAAAAGCAACAACAATTTGGAGATCCGCCTTGAGTTCTTGCAGGCTGTGAATAAAATCCGGGTCTTTTAATTTAACCGGTTGAAGTAGCGGTAATCCATTTGTAGTGGCATACTGTTTCACAGCACTTTCATGCATTTTCAGTCCCCTCCCGGCAGGTTTATCTGGAGCTGTGACTACGGCTACAATATTATATCCTGCTTTAACAAGTGCATCAAGTGATGCTACTGCAAATTCAGGTGTGCCCATGAAAATTATACGCATGTGAAAAAGTCAAAAGTGAAAAGTCAAAAGTGAAAAGCCTTTTTGACTTTTCACTTTTGACTTTTTAATTTTTATTCAAAATCTCTATACAATAAATACTTCTTTCTGATTTTCTTGAAAGCTTCAAGTCCGGGTGCCCAGCTCTCTCTAATCTCTTTTTCTGTTTTACCGGATTTGATTTGATTCATTAGAGCATCTGATCCTGCTAGTTTATTAAAGAAATAATCAGTTGGTCGATCACTTTTGGGTTTAATGAAGAAATTTTCTTTATCTGGGAAGAGTTGATATGCTTCTAATAGATATTTCAACTGAATTTTATTATCAACACTCTTTAATACCTGCTCATTTGTACCAAATAAGTTCCAGCCAAAACATTGTCTATCTTTTAATTTTGGCTCTTTAGCTCCATCACGGCTAATTGGGGTAAACGCATACATATTTTTGGGTAAGTAAGGATGACCAAAAATCACGAAGGGATGTTCTGTACCCCGACCTTCACTTAATACGGTGCCCTCAAAAAAGCAAGTACTGGCATACCAATAAATAGAAGCCATGTCTGGTAAGTTGGGTGATGGCTTTACTGGTAATACGTATTTACTTTTATGATCGTAGTGTTCATTCTTAATGACCATAAAATGAAAAAGTGTATCACGAGAAGTATTAGCCCTGCGATAATAATCATAGCGTTCATTGGCTTTAGGTGATAACCATTTCTCTCCTGCCAGCATCATGGCATATTCTCCCATCGTCATGCCATATACAATGGGTACAGGTTGCATCCCTACAAAACTTTTGTAAGCAGTGTCTAATATTGGTCCATCAACATAAAATCCATTGGGGTTCGGACGATCAAGTATCAGCAATGGTTTGCCGTTTTCAAAAGCTGCATCCATGAATTCTTGTAAGGAAGATATGTATGTGTAGAATCTTGTTCCTACATCTTGAATATCAAATATCAATATGTCTACATCAGCTAGATCCTCAGCACTTGGCTTTCTTTTTTTGCCATACAAAGAAATAACCGGGACACCTAATTGAGGGTCTGTGTAAGTATCCACCTTTTCTCCGGCATCAGCATCTCCTCTGAAACCATGTTCAGGACCAAATACTTTCGAAATTTTAACACCTAATGTAAATAGGCTGTCTACCAGATGCTTTTTACCTAATGTAGCCGTGTGATTGGCAAAAATGCCGACTCTTTTTCCTTGCAAAAGAGGTAAATAAACTTCAGTACGATAAGCGGCAGGTTTTACAGGTAATTCCTCCGTTTTTTCTTGCTGTTTCGTAGTGCCGGATTTAGGCTGGGCAATACTCATTGAGGAAAAAGCTGTAAGTAGTAAAACACATAAAAGATGCTTCATATAGGCATTTTTGAAGCCCGAAAGTTAACGAAAAATACTTGGTGATACTTGATTCAGAGATTGTACTTTTGTCGTTCGGTATGTTTTAATCTGAACTTAACTTTTTATTCTGGTCTTCATCAGGCAGATGTCTTGGATAAGTTCCGTAATCTTTCAACACAACAAAAAAATATGCAACAAGTAAAAAAAGGTGATACTGTAAAAGTGCATTATCACGGTAAACTCACCAACGGAACAACTTTCGATTCATCTGCAGGTAGAGAGCCATTGGAGTTTGAAGTAGGTAGTGGAATGGTGATTCCCGGATTTGATGAAGGAGTTACCGGTATGTCGATCGGTGATAAAAAAACCATTCATATTCCGGCTGATCAGGCTTATGGACAAAAAGAAGAACATATGATCATGGAGTTTCCGCGTGATCGCTTCCCTGAAGATATGGTTCCTGAAGTAGGCATGCAATTGAACATGAGTAATGGATCAGGACAAAATTTCCCTGTAGTGATTACAGAAGTTCGTGAAACAGTAGTGGTTTTGGATGCGAATCATCCTTTAGCTGGTGAAGACCTCGTTTTTGATTTGGAATTAGTTGCTATCAATGGTGCTAGTTCTCTGATCATCACTCCATAAATGAATCAATAAGATATAAAAAAAGCTCCGAATCTTTTCGGAGCTTTTTATTGGCGATTTAATTTCTTCTAAGCCACCATCCCAGCCATAATCCCGTGAGTCCCCATCCTGCAACAGCATCAATGAGATTGGCCATAAGATCTCGCGATTGGAACCATATGTGATTGGTATACGACCAGTTAAAGAAACCGATCAATCCAATACATAATGAGACTGATAGTATGGTTGAGAATGTTGGTGTTCCCATTTGCTTGAATATCCAGCATACCATGAGTAATATCACAATGTTGATGGCTAATCCTCTTCCCATATTCACGCCCATGTTCATCTCCATAGATTTGTGATAAGCAATTTGTGCCCATGGTTTACCTGCGGCAGCTTCAGCCATTTTCTCTTGCTCTTCCATACTGGCTCCATCAGGATAAGTAGGTAAGAAATATGTTCCATCTTCGGTAAACTGTGAACTGAGGTACTGCAAAATGCTATCCTGTTTAGGAGTGTACGCTTGCGCAGGTCTGTGTAACTCAGCAGCAGTCCAGGAAACAAATTGCCAGAGAAACAAAATAATCGCTCCAACAATTGAGCCGATCAATGTTTTTTTCATATGGTTGTTTTTTGGTTACACACAAAATAGACAAGAGCTTTGGTATTTGCAAGTAGCGGAGAGGTCAATCTTGCATCGATTCAAAGAAAAAAAATAAATTACTTTGCGACATGCAATCTTATACATTCACCGTTACGGAAAGATTCTTGAGGTATGTTCAAGTTGATACCCAAAGCGATCCCCATAGTCTTTCAACTCCAAGCACAGAAAAGCAAAAAGATCTTTCAAGTATACTTGCCTCCGAGTTAAAGGCAATGGGTATTCAAGATGTTGAAACAGACTGTTTCGGATATGTATATGCAACCATCCCCGCCAATGTGGATCGACCGGTACCTGTGATCTGTTTCTGCAGTCATGTTGATACCGCACCTGATTGCAGCGGTACTCATGTGAAACCTTTGGTACACAAAAATTATCAAGGTGCAGATATTATTTTGCCGGATGATACTTCTCAGGTCATCAGTGTGAAAAATCATCCATATTTAGGAAAGCAAATAGGTAAGGATATCATTACTGCCAGTGGACTTACATTATTGGGTGCAGATGATAAAAGTGGCGTTGCCATCATTATGGATATGGCTCACTACTTACTCCAACATCCTGAAGTTCCCCATGGTATTATTAAAATACTCTTCACACCTGATGAAGAAGTTGGACGAGGTACTGATCACGTTGACTTGAAAAAGATAGGTGCAGATTTTGCCTATACATTGGATGGCGGAGAATTAGGAACGTATGAAGATGAGACTTTTAGTGCAGATGGATATGTGCTCCATTTTTATGGAGTCAGTGCACATCCCGGTTATGCAAAAGGTAAAATGGTAAATGCACTAAAACTCGCCGGAATGCTTTTGCAACAATTACCAAATACTGAGTGGTGTCCTGAAGCCACTGATGGTAAACAAGGGTTTGTTCACCCTGTACACATAGAAGGAACAGCAGAAAAAACCAGTATCGAATTTATCATCCGCGATTTTGATACTTCTCAACTCGAGGTCTATGAAAGGAGGCTGAAGAATATGGCCGAAGCAATTGTTTCAGAATATCCCGGAGCTAAAGTTGAAGCAGAAGTTCGTGAACAATATCGAAATATGAAAGAGATCATTGATCAGCATCCACAAATGGAGATCAATGCACGAGAAGCTTATGCCATGGCGGGTATCCCATTCATCAAAGAACCCATCAGAGGCGGAACTGATGGAAGCAGACTTAGTTTCATGGGATTACCCTGTGCAAATATTTTTACGGGGATGCAAGGAATACATAGCAAACAAGAATGGATAAGTGTATACGACATGGAGAAGTGTGTAGAGGTATTAGTAAATCTGGTTCAAGTCTGGGCAAAATAAAAAGAGACCATAAGCATTATGGTCTCTTTTATACAGTATATGTTTCTATCAGATAATCTGTTCAGTAATTTTTCCTGTTTGCTTATTTTTTAAGATCAGTTTTTTGGTGCCGAAATGTGTCATTTCCTCTTTGATGAGATAATGATCATTATCATACGAGATCAAATGACTTTCTTTTGTGAGGCCTGTTTGTCCACGCCAGATATCCAGTTTAACAGGTTCCCATTGTTTGCTTTTAGCAGATTTATAAGCGGCATCTAAAATTGAGTTCACTACATAGCCATCATAGAATGTTTCTTTGGGCGCTACCCCTTTTTCCATCGCATTGAACATATCCATGAACATGTGATTGTAACCAAGTTCATTTAACTCATCACCCACCGGGAATAACCATCCAGTATTGCTTTCTGCTTTTTCTGCAACGTAATCAGCCCCTTTTCCGGTGGTGAACATATCAAAACCTGTTCTTAAAAAACTATTGATCCAGATAGTACCCTCACTACCCATGACTTCATCACGAAGGTCGAGTCCACCGCGGAAGGTCCAGCTGACTTCGAATTGACCAATAGCACCATTTTCATATTTCACCAAACCGATGGCATGATCTTCTGCATCAATAGGTTTTACCTGTGTATCAGCCCAGCACATGACTTCTACAGGTTTAATATCTTTTCCGATATAACTTCTGGTGATCTCTACACAATGACAACCAAGATCCAGTATACATCCTCCACCGGCTTGTTCAATATCCCAAAACCATTCACTGTGTGGACCAGGGTGGGTTTCTCTTGATTTTGCCCACAGGATCCTTCCAAGCGCACCGTTCTTCACACTTTCCATGGCCTTGATGAACTTAGGAGTATAAACAAGATCTTCCAGATATCCATTGAAGATGCCGGCTTCTTCTACTGCGAGTAACATCCTTTTGGCTTCTTCTGCATTTCTGCCCAGAGGCTTTGTGGTCATCACTGCTTTTTTATGTTTGCAACATAATAGTACAGCAGCTTCATGAAGATTATTGGGAAGTGAGATGCATACCACATCCACATCAGGATGTGCAATGGCTTCTTCCATATTGGTAGTCCAATGATCGCAATGATAATCAGCAGCAAATTTTTTAGCGCTTTCTTCTCTGCGAGAATAAATACTTACAATTTTATCCCTGCTTCTATAACCCTGTAATGAGTCTGCATAAAAACGGCCAATAAAACCTGAGCCGAGCATGGCAATTCTTTTCATAATGAGCTTTTGTGCGTTGTGAATCGTGAATGCTTCATTGTAAATAGTGAGTAGTCAGTAGTGAGTATAATTTTATTCACTACTGACTACTCACTAATTAAGCTGTTTTCTTTTCTTTAAAGAACAATATAAAATAAATCAATACACCCATTGCGATGTAAGCAGGTACAAACCAGATGTTGAGCCAGTTATGTGTTTCGCCTGTTTTATACATATCAACGATATAACCACTGAACCAGGTTCCGATGAACATACCTACACCATAGGTTGCAAAAGTAAATAGACCTTGTGCAGCATTTTTGATTTTTGCGCCTGCTTTCTTCTCGGTGTACATATAGCCGGTTACAAAAAAGAAATCGTAACAAATGCCATGCAGTACAATGCCTGCATATAACATCCAGGTGTTGTTTCCGGTATCGCCGTAAGCAAAGAAAACATAACGAAGAATCCATGCTGCCATACCTAGTAAGATCATATTCTTCACACCAATTCTATTGAAAAGGAATGGAATAGCGAGAATGAATACAGCTTCAGATACTTGTCCTAAAGTCATTTTACTGGCTGCATTTTCAAAACTCAATTCATTGAGGAATGGATTGGCAAAGCCATAATAAAATGAAAGAGGAATACAAACAAGAATAGCAGCAATAAAAAATATGAGATAAGGTCTTTCTTTGAACAATACAAATGCTTCCGTTCCCAAAGCCTTTGATGCAGAGCCGTCGGCACCATTCGGAGGCGTGTTGGGTAATACAAAACTCAATAAGCCCAATCCTATGGAAACAGCCGCTGCCATGTGGAAGGTAGAAGCGGTTTTTTCGATGCCCAGTTGTCCGATTAAAACCCCGGCAACAATCCAACCCAATGTTCCGAAAACGCGAATCCAGGGGAACTGTTTTCCGGGATCGGTCATTTGGGAGAAGGCAACACTATTGCTAAGTGCAATGGTCGGCATGTATAAAAGAGAATAACCAAGAATCACCCAATAAAAGGTACTGCTATCTGTAATTTGGGTAGCCAGAAAAAGAAGTGCACCACCGATCAAGTGTAATACGCCCATGATTTTCTGTGCAGCAAAAAAACGGTCAGCGATCATACCCACAAAAAAAGGAGAGATCATGGTGGCAATGGCCAGCGCACTGTATGCAGCACCAATTTCAACCCCTGTTGATTGTAAATGTTCGCCCATATAAGTTCCCATGGTAACATACCAGGCACCCCAAATGAAGTATTGAAAGAACATCATGGAGGCAAGTAGCGATCCTGTTTTGGTATTCATATTGCTTTGTTTTGGTTGGTTTCGTTAGATTTAAGGTACAATAGGAAGTGATGAATTTACAGATTATTCAGTTTCTATTGGCGAATCAACAAAATTTTTAAAGAGTTTCTGCTTCATGGAGTCATTGGTAAATACAATAAGGGCGATGATCACTATATCAGACAAGGAACTGGAGTATTTCCTGAACCATTGTCTGGAGAAACGCTTTAAAAAAAATGAAATACTCAGTAAGCCTCTGATCACACCCAATGAAAATATTTTTATACAAAAAGGAATGATTCGCGTATTGATCACAGATGAGGAAGGGGTTGAGCACACCATCCATTTTGCGCAGGAGAATCAGTTCATTGCAGACTACTCTGCTTTTATGCTTAAAAGGCCTTCTGTTTATTCATTGCATGCGTTGGAAGATACACTGGTCATTGTGATGCCTAGATCGATCATTGAATGGGGCTATAAAGAACTGAAAGAAGGCGATAAACTTGGGAGACTAATAGCAGAATATTATTTTATTTACCAGGATAATAGAATCAAAAACATGTTTGCTTTAACCCCTAAAGAACGTTACGATTCAATCACAGAGGTTTTTCCCAATATTCATAACAGAGTTCCTCAACATATGATCGCTTCTTATTTAGGCATTACTCCCGTGCATTTGAGTCGCTTGAAAAATCAGCGTAAGTAAAATCTAAACATTTGTTATCGTTTTAAAGTCATCATGCAAGTGATTTTTGCTGTATTAAATCAAACAGCATGATCCATATTCTTGTATTGGCAGCCCATCTGCTCTTATTTCAACAAAACAATAAGTCATCCGCTACTGTCATTGTAGATGTGAAAGGGATTTCTTTAACCAAAGGGGGAGAACTTTCAGCGGGACTTTTCTTGGAGGCCAATTTCCCAAAACCGGGAAAGCAACTAATAGGTACTGAGGTACGAGTAAATGCTGATCAGATGCGGATTGTATTCAATGATGTGCCTCCCGGAAAATATGGGGTAGTTGCTTTTCAGGATATTGACGCAAATAAAGATTTGAAAAAGAACTTTCTGGGATTCCCAAAAGAGCCAATCGGTTTTTCCAATGATGCCCGTATTAAAATGGGGCCACCTTCTTTTTCGGATGCAGCTATTACTGTTGAGGCAGGCAAAACAATTACTGTTCAAATCACACTTCGTTAATCTTAAAAAATCAATTATGTTATTATCACCCAAAGAAAAAAAACGATTATACCATCAATATGGACCATGTGCATTGGTAACAGGAGCCTCATCCGGTATCGGAAAAGAATTGGCTGAAAAGCTTGCTTCTGCAGGATTTGATCTGATCATCAATGCCCGCAATGAAAATAATCTGCTGGCGGTGAAAGCATCGATTCAGTCGAAATACAATGTTCAAGTGGATGTTATTCCCATTGATCTTTCAATAGAAGGGAATACAGATGTATTGATCCAAAGAATCCATCATAAAAACATTGGATTGGTGGTTTTAGCAGCCGGTTATGGAACATCTGGATTACTGAAAGAATCGTCTTTACATACAGAGATCAATATGCTGCGACTTAATTGTGAATCCGTATTGGTCTTATCTCATTACTATGCCCAAAGATTTTCTGAGCAAAAAAGGGGCGGGATCATTTTTCTGAGTTCAATGGTAGCTTTTCAAGGAGTTCCATATGCGGCACATTATGCTGCTACAAAAGCCTATATCCAATCTTTGGCAGAAGGAATGTCTGAAGAACTTATGCCATTCAATGTTTCTGTTTTAGCAGCAGCACCTGGCCCTGTTGTATCCGGTTTTGGTTCCAGAGCCAATATGACGATGGGAAAAGCGTTGAGTCCTGAACAAGTAGGCGTTCCAATATTAAATGCTTTGGGAAGAAGCGGCACTGTTTTTCCGGGATGGCTTACTAAACTTTTAGTGTATTCCTTACGTACACTTCCTCGTTGGGGTAAAGTAAAAGTGATGAAACAAGTAATGTCAGGAATGGCTAATCAAACAAGAAATGAAACAATATTGATCAATTAAAGAAGTCGATCTCTTTTTCGTATTTGCCTTTATTGGCAACAGACCATTCATAAATACTGGCCAATCTTTTCCATTCTCCATCTACTTTTTCATAAATCCAGAATGCTCCTTCTTTGGAGAAGATAGTGCTTTTGCCCAGATAGAAAAAACAGAGTGTATTATTTCTTAAAAAGATTGGAGTGGAGAAATGATGAATTTCCATGCAGATCTTTTGTTGTGGCTTTAATTTACTTTGATCTGTTTTGGAAATAAGCGGGTCGACTTGTTCTAATGGTATCATATAGGCAAAAGGGAACATTTTAGCCGGCCATTTCATGTTTTTGACGAAGTCCAATTGCGCAACTATATACCTTCTTTCTTCAAGCGTGAATCTGGTTTTTCTTTTTACATATGCTACCTGATCAGGATCCCATTCTTTGAATTCTTTATCAGATAAAAAATTGGCTTTTACCTTATTGATGATAGCAGTATCTACTTTATCGGAATAAAAAAAAGTATCGCATTCCTGATAAGCAAATGGGCGGTCATTGAACCAATTGCTATAAATATCCCTGATAAGTGTTGCAGCCGACGAATTTTCCTGAGCATTGACATGCAAAGAAGCGAAGAAAAAAACAAGAAGCAGGGGCGTATACAAACGCATTGATGACTGAAAATTGCTGAGTCTAAAGATATTTAGAATTTCAACATCAATGTGCTAAAGATATTAGAATGCTGTTAAGATAGGGCTTGCAGAATATCAGCCAGAATATCTTCTTTATGCTCTAGCCCTACCGAAATACGGATCAATCCCGGGGTAATATTGACTGCGATCCTTTCTTCTTCTGTAAGTTTGGCATGTGTAGTACTAGCGGGGTGCGAAGCAATACTTCTGGTATCTCCTAAATTAGCAGTCAATGAGAGCATTTGCAATCGATCTAAAAATCTACGACCAGCCTCAAGGCCCTCTTTTAACTCGAAACAAACAATCCCACCCCCATTTTGCATCTGCTTGGTAGCAATCGCATATTGTGGATGACTCTTTAAAAATGGATATTTAAGCCAGCTGAGTGCAGGATGATGTTCTAATTTTTCAGCAATGAACATGGCATTGGAAGCATGGCGCTCCATTCTTACATCTAATGTCTCCAGGCTTTTACTCAATATCCATGCATTAAAAGGAGATAATGCCGGACCGGTACTTCTGCAAAACAGATAGATATCTTTGATCAATTCTTTTTTTCCAACAACCACTCCCCCCAGAACTCGTCCTTGTCCATCCAACCATTTCGTAGCCGAATGTACCACAATGTCTGCACCATATTCGATCGGACGCTGATTCACGGGTGTTGCAAAACAGTTGTCTACATTCAAAATGATCTGATGCTTACGAGCAACTCTTCCAATCATTTCCATATCCAATATGTCTAACCCCGGATTGGTAGGCGTTTCAAGATAGATCATCTTAGTAGTGGGTCTGATCGCTGCTTCCCATTCCGCTTCTGTGGCATTTGCAGCTACATAGGAATAATCGATTCCATACTTAGGAAGGTATTTTGATATAACAGTGTGTGTACTTCCAAAAATGGAATTACAAGACAACAAATGATCACCTTGTTTCATCAGCGCCATAAATGAGCCAAATACAGCACTCATTCCCGAAGCTGTAGCATAACCCGCTTCTGCTCCCTCCAGTGCACATATCTTATCAATGAATTCCTGAACATTCGGATTACTGAAGCGACTGTAAATGTTATCATCTGTCTCATCAGCAAAAGCCGCACGCATCGATTCAGCATCCTCAAAGCAAAAACTACTGGTCAGGAACAGGGGAGTGGAGTGTTCCATTTCATTCGTCTTACTGGTTTGTATACGAATGGCATCTGTTATTTTATGGCGCATGCAGACTTTATTTACTAGTTAGATGTGGTAAGTGATACTGTACCCAAAGATTTTTACAAATGTAATTCACGCATCCCCTTATTTTGCTGTTGAAATGCGGAATAATCAACTAAAGTATTATGAAAGCAAACAGCCGTTTGTTTTAGAGAACGGAGCTGTATTGCCCGAACTCACCATTGCATATCATACTTACGGTGTTTGGAAGGGCTCAGATACCCAAGTCGTATGGGTATGTCATGCATTAACAGCCAGTGCTGATTGTGCAGATTGGTGGAAAGGACTGGTAGGAGATGATTGTCTGATCAATCCTGAAGAATACTTTATTGTTTGTGCCAATATACTTGGTTCCTGTTACGGTACTACAGGACCTACAAGTATCAATCCGGATAATGGTAAAATCTATTTCAGCGATTTTCCCTCAGTTACTATTCGTGATATGGTAAAAGCCCATATTTTGTTGAGAACACATCTTGGCATCAATAACATTTTTTTATTGATGGGTGGAAGCATGGGTGGTTATCAGGTGCTGGAATGGGCCATGATGGAAGCTGAACTGATTCAAAAGATATTTTTGATCGCAACTTCACCTTCTGAAAGCGCTTGGGGAGTGGCTGTACATACGGCACAACGATTGGCCATTGAAGCAGATCATACCTGGAGAGACAAAGATATGAAAGCAGGTGCGGCCGGACTCAAAGCTGCACGTGCAATAGGAATGCTTACGTATCGTAACTACGGCATATTTCAACAAGCACAAACAGATCCGGATACAGAAAAGATCGATGATTTCAGGGCTTCATCATATATCAATTATCAGGGTGAGAAATTGGTCAAGCGCTTTAATGCTTATTCTTATTGGCTACTCACAAAATCCATGGATACACATCATTTGGGTAGGGGTAGAGGAGGCGATTTGATCAAAGCATTAAATAGTATCCGTCAACCCGTACTGATTATCGGTATCAAAAGTGATATTCTTTGTCCGGTTGATGAACAACGATTCATGAAAGAGCATATTCCTAATGCTACATTGGTAGAAATAGATTCAACTTATGGGCATGATGGATTCATTATTGAGACAATCCAGATCAGTCATCATTTGAGTAGATGGCTTCGAGTTGACAGTTGATAGATGACAGTATATATTGAACTGTAGTTATTTTGGATGATAGACCTGAATAGCATTCTTATAAGCATCTTCTTTCTTCAAACTCATCTTTTTCGTTTTTTGCTCTGCAAACATGTTCATTTGATCCGTATAATGATGGCTTCCTTTTTTGGCGGATGCTCCATAAGTATTGATGCTTTCGATGATTGGCCCATCTTTGGTAAATCGAACCAATTCAATGTAACTTTCACCCTGATTACCTTTTACCATACCATCTTTCCAAGTTACCGAATACATGGCTGTTAATACATCCGGTAAACCGGGAAGAGGAATCACTTTGTCTCCGCGAACATGTTTCTGATAATCACCCAACGGAACATTGGTTTTACCAAAATACTGTAACAGATCTTTCTTCGTGTTTTGCAGTAAACTGATACAAATAGGAGTTGTGAGTATTGAAGGTCTTTTGCCTTGTCTGGCTAAGGCATAGATCTGATAATTGATATGTGCAAAAATGGTAGCGCCGGTATTTTGTACATCACTATTACGATCCCATTTTTTCAGTAATTCAATAAGATCTGCAACTTGAGAATGCTGTAAGGGGTCCAGTAAAAACAAAGTATCAATATTAATGGCGAAAGCAAATTTTTCAGGATACCTGCCATCATACTTGATTCTTTTAAAATCTTCATACGATACTTTATCATATTGTTTCACCAATTCAGCAAAGCGCATGCTTCTGTTGTTCTCCAATGTTTCATATCCCATGGTGGGATCGATCATTTTGAAATTATCAGGTCCTTCTGTTGCATGGAATGGTGAATGATTGGTGTTGTACACAAATCCGGATACAGGTTGTAATACTTGTGGTAATTTTTCCAGCAGATGAATTTCAGTCCATAATGTTTTGGAAGTATTACCCGGTAAAGTGCCACGCCAGTTATAGGCTTTATCACGGACAGGAATACGGCCATTGCTTAGGTAATAAATAGTATCATAGCGATCGGCATAAACAATATTATAACCCGGTATCGCCATCATGTTCAGCGCCTTTTTGAACTCTGTAAAATTTTTGGCTTTGTTGAGCCAATACCATTCTTCCAGTCCGCGAATATCCATTTGTGCGGGCATGCGAATAGAGAATGTACCACGTTCTGTGATCACAGTAGGTCCGTATTTGCTCCAATACACTTTTCGTTTAACTCCGATGCGAATACCTGCTACTTTAACTTTCAGATGTGCTGTCCTTTCTTCGAGTGTCTCCCATTGACCATCAAATAAATATTGCAACTTATTGTTTGGGTTGATGCTTAACTGGTACACATCTAATTTATCAGGCTCATTCACAGTATGAGCCCAGCCAAGGTATTCGTTAACACCACTGAGAATGGTGGGTGCCCCGGGGAAATTGGCGCCAATGATATTCCATCCTTCTTCACTTTGTAAATGTGCTTCATACCAGCTTACTGGTCCTTCGAGTGGTTGATGTGAATTGATGGCTAAATAGGTTTGTCCATCCGTAGTTTTTTTAGAATTAAACGCGAAAGCATTACTACCACCGGGTTTCAGATCTTCTAACATAGGAACAGTTCCACCGAATATTGATTTTAACGCGCCATCTGCACCTGATAACACACACAATTGTAGTACAGAGTATTGCAACATATCTTTTGGGGTGATCGGGAAAAGCTGTTTGAGCAAAACTTCTTTTGGATGTACTTTGGCATATGCATTAAAACCGGCAGCATATCCTTCCAATAGTTTTTTATAAGCAGGCGAAATGTCTGATTCATATTTAGCAGCTACCAATTCTTGAATACGCATAAGATGTACGATATAATCAATGGTAGCGCCCTCTTTTCCTTTGTAAGCACCTAGCATGGCTTTACCGGCCATGTAGGATTGTTGAATGGTAGCGAAATCATCTTCTGCATGTGCCCATGCCAATCCATAGGCCACTTCAGCATCCGTTGGAGCAAAAATATGTGGTACACCAAAACTGTCTCTAACGATATCAATCTTGTTAATGTTAAACTGTGCTTTGGAGAAAAGCGATACAAAGCACAAACTGATGATGAATACGCGTTTTTTCATGGCAATAGAATCAGAAGTATTACAAATCTACCTGATTAAGGTTTGCAGAACCAAATCCATTCAGACTTGTTATTTTTGTTTAAATTAGTCAAATGGGCATTTTAAAACAACTGGCAGAATACCTGTATCTGAGAAAAAAAGATCCTAATGAGCCGCGTACACAGTGGATGAAATACATGCATGGTATGAACAGGATATCTCTCATTATGTTCATTCTGGCTGTATTGGTGATCATTTTTAAATTGGTGATATTGCCATTATTTCGCGGATAATTATCTTTTTAGAAGCGTTTGATGCATCTATTCATTGCTTTATTGATACTTACATTTTCAAATACTGTTGCCAATGCACAGCAGGATACTTTGGTATGGAATCGTGGAGCAGCATTAAAATGGTCTGATTTTAAAGGTATTCCGGATAAGGAATCCCATTATGCAGCACTTACGTATGCGGAAATAAGGTACACTGTCACGATGATCAAAGGACTTGCGCGTTTTGATTTTGCTAATCTTTTTCTAAAGAAAGCTTCCTGGACGAAAAATAATACCAACTTAGTTTTGTTGCAACATGAACAAATTCATTTTGATATAGCAGAGTTGCATAAAAGATTATTGATTGAATTATTGTATACGCGTACTTTCAAAAGCAAATATTTTGAAAGGGATGTGAAATTACTTGGCGATTCAATCAATGCTGCTAGAAATAAAATGGACGAGCAATTCGACCAAGATGTTTTATACAGCGACGACAAAAATCGATTGGTAAAGTGGCAAAACAAGATCAATAAAGAGTTGGATCGATTGAAGTCTTATGATCGAAACAGTATCCTTGTGAAACTAGTCGATTGATTTGGATACTAATTTCATGATTTGCTTAGCGGCCTGTGTTGAAGCATTACCTCCCTTAGATAAAAGTTCTTTTAGTGCCGAATAATCAGCGATCATTTTTTGTCGATGTTCCGTATTATGTGTGATCAGTTTTAACTCTCTTACAAGATTTTCAGTTGTTAGTTCGTGTTGTATCAATTCTTTGACAATAGGTTTATCCATGATGAGATTGACCAATGAAATGTATTTGATGTTGATCAATCTCTTTGCAATTTGATAACTGATGCTATTACCTTTATAACAAACAACTTGTGGCACGCCAAACAATGCAGTTTCCAGTGTAGCTGTTCCGCTGGTAACTAATGCTGCATTCGATTTCATCAATAGGTCATAAGTTTGATTTCGAACGCTGGTAACGTTGATAGTATTACTTAAGAATGGAGTATAAAAATCATCTTCTAGTCCCGGCGCTTTTGCTACAACGAATGTATATTCAGGAAAATAGGAAGCCACACTAAGCATGATCGGCAACTTCTTCGCGATTTCCTGTTTCCGACTACCGGGCAGGAGGGCGATGATGTTAGTTAACAGTTGAGAGTTGACAGATGACAGTGTTGTTATGTTTTCTGTATTCTCTTCTGTCAACTGTAAACTATCAACTGTCAACCCTTTCTTCTTCTCTACCACTTCCACCAAAGGGTGTCCTACATATTCAACATCCCAGTTCCATTTGTTTTTATAATATTCTTTTTCAAAAGGAAGGATACAAAGCATTTTATCGATGCATTGTTTCATTTTCTTTACCCTATTTTCTTTCCAGGCCCATACCTGTGGTGAAATATAATACACCACTTTATAACCTTTTTTGTGTGCCCATTCAGCGATTCGGAGATTAAAGCCGGGATAATCGATCAATACCAATACATCGGGTTGAAAGGCATCAATATCTTGTTTGCAGAATCGAATATTTTGAAGAATGGTAGGTAGATTTTTGATGACTTCTACAAAACCCATAAAGGCGAGGTCTCTGTAATGTTTTACGAGTGTAGCGCCGGCTTCAACCATTAGATCACCACCCCAACAGCGAATATCCGCAGTAGGATCATCCTTTTTTAATTCCTTGATAAGGTTACTGCCATGCAAATCGCCACTGGCTTCACCGGATATGAGGTAGTATTTCATGTGATTTGTCAATTGTCAATTGTGAGTTGTGAATCGGATAATAATATAAAATATTATTGACCATTGACCATTCACCATTCACGCACACAAAATACATTCCCCTGAAGCATTCTGACAATTTTTTTCAGAATAACTAAAAAAATAGTTGTAAAACTAAAAAATTAGTTTTAGGTTTGTTTTGTCATTAAAAAGTTACCCCATGAAACCATTGACAAAAGCAGAAGAACAGATCATGCAAAGCATCTGGAAATTAGAAGAGGCTTTTTTGAAAGACATTTTGGAATTACAACCTGAGCCTAAGCCACATTCCAATACGGTGGCTACGATATTGAAAATATTGGTGGAGAAAGGTTTTGTAGGCATTACACCCGTAGGGCGGATGCATCGGTATTATCCATTGGTATCTAAAGAGGAGTATTCATCCAGCACGATCCGCACATTGGTAGACGGATATTTTGAAGGATCTTTTAGCGAAGCAGTATCATTTATGGTGAAACAAAAAGACATCAGTATCCGTGAATTAGAACTGTTGTTACAGGAAATTAAAAATGCTAAAAAATAAGGTATGCTAAGTACTGCGTATTATTTTCTGCAAGTTTTGTTGTGTAGTGCCGTCATGATGGGCTATTACTGGATCGTATTACGGAATAAGCGATTTCATCAATACAATCGCTTTTACTTGTTAAGTGTTGCGATCGTATCCTGGATCATTCCTTTGATAAAAATTCAGTGGACGAATAACTTCGGTGATCAAGAGCAGGTGATTCGTTTTTTAACGGTGGTAGCAGATAATAATACGGAGTTGGAATCGGTTGTGAAATCAAAAGGATTTCATTGGAGTACAGAGAGCTTGGTATCGTTACTTTATTTTTCAGTAGGTATTTTTTTGCTGATGACAATGCTACATGCATTGTATCGTATCTATCAATTGCTGAAAAAGAATCCTTGCAGACAAATTGAAGACATATTTCTGATCATCACACAGGCAAAGGGGACGCCCTTTTCCTTCTTCCGATATATATTCTGGAATGATGAGATCGATATCCGAAGCGCATCGGGTAAGCAGATCTTACAACATGAACTTACGCATGTACAGCAACGTCACTCAGTCGATAAAATGCTGATACAATTGGTACTTGTTGTAGGTTGGTTCAATCCTTTCTTTTGGTTATTAAAAAAGGAAATGGATATGATCCACGAATTTATTGCAGATAAACGATCGATACGTGATGGTGATACGGCTGCATTAGCGAAAATGTTACTAACAGCGGTATATCCGCAACAACAATTCGAACTAACGCACCCATTCTTTTTTTCACCCATTAAAAGGAGGTTACAAATGTTGACGAATAATAAAAACCCAAGATTCAGTTACCTGCGCAGATTGGTGGCATTACCACTACTTGCAGTACTCGTAGTCCTATTTGCTTTTAGAAGTAAGCAATCCAGAATCGATAATCCTATTTCTGTTGCATCCGTTGTTGAAAATGTGATGGATGACTTTAAGTCGCATGTTATAGGTGATCCGACAAAGGCATTCTCAGCTATCCCTAGTAAGTCTTTAGTCTTGAATAAGACATATACAATCGTGGTTAATCCGGGCCATGGAGGCCAAGATGTAGGTGCTAGAGGATATGATGGAACAAAGGAATCTGAGTTAAGTCTGTCTTTTGCAAAAAAGATTAAGGAGTTAAATGTAAATCCGAATATTAAAGTGGTATTGACAAGAGAAACAGATGTATATAATACAGTTGTTCAGGTTACAGAAATGGCTGAGAAGTTTTCTCCAGATTTATTTATTTCTGTACATGCGAATAATGCAATGCCTTTAAGATTGGAGGGAAATAAAAGAGCGGAAAATCCTTTAAAAGGGGTTGAAATTTATATTGCTTCAAAAGACAAAGCGCATGATTATGAAAATAATTATCAACTCGCAAATATGCTTGGTAATACCATCAGTAGCATAGCCAATCCTTTTTTAGGCATTAAATCACGCGAAAAAGGAATTTATGTTTTACAAGTACTGAAATGTCCATCTGTACTTGTTGAAACAGGTTTTGTTAGTAATAGTGAAGAGTTGAAATTATTAAAAGATGAGTCTTATCAAAGTAAGATGGCGTTATCAATTCTGCAAGGTGTTGAATTGTATTTGAAACAAAAAGAACAAAGCCAAAACAAACCTGATTTTACAGCAGTTACTGCAAACAATACCGAGATATTTCAAGCAAAAAAAGACGATCAGAATGAAGACCCATCCGGAATGAAGGATTTCAAAAAACGTCATCCAGATGTAAAGCAGGTGTACTGGCGGCATGCTCCTCTTAGAATGACTGTTGAATTGAAAGATGGAACGGAAGAGGTTTATAATTTAGACAAAGCTGATAGTAAAAATCGTGCTATTAAAAAGTATGGGAAACTTCCAATAGCTGCTCCGCCACCTCCGATGTTGCCGCCATTAAGTCCGGAATCAAATGATAAAGCAGCTTATCAGGTAAAATCTCCTGCTCAGTTTCCTGGTGGTGAACTTGGTTGGCAAGCATATTTGCGAAGAAATTTGAACCTTGATATACCGGTTACAAATGGAGCTGATACAGGAAAATACATCGTTAAGATTTCATTTGTTGTTGAATCAACTGGCAAACTAAGTAATATCAAAATTGACCAAGACCCGGGGTTCGGAACTGCTGAAGAAGTAATTCGGTTACTTCAAAAAGGACCCAATTGGAAACCTGCCATAGAAAATGGAAAGCCAATCGCTTCAAGGTATTCAAAGGCTGTAACTTTTGTAGTTTCTGACGAATCGGATACTGTTCAGTCGAAAGATACCGATATAATGGCACGGAAAGTAAAGCCTCTCGGCAACAATACTGTAAAGTTTGCATTAATGGTAGATACAGATGGTAACGTCAGATGGTAGGACTAGTAATGTAAAAGCAATGAATTAGGTTATATTTTATGTAGCATAAAATATAGTATTAGCCACAGATTCGCAGATTAGCGAAGTAATCTGCGAATCTGTGGCTAAAAAATCACAATAACCACTTAATGGTTAAAGTAATCAATGCATAAATACATGTCGCAATAAAAATACCCCTTGCTGTTTTATCTTTTTGTTGATTCACATAGATCGTGAACACAACAGCATTCGCAATCAGTGCCAGACTGATAATACCTGTTAACAGAGAAGGTTGCACGCGTAATACATGCAAAAACTCTTGAAAAGTAAAGAGCCTGAATTTGATCAGGTAATAGGCAAAGAAGCCTACTACAGGTGCCAGAAAACCCAATACGATTCCAAGTTTGAGATTGTCCTTTTTCAGCATCAGAATTTCCATTTGGTTTCCAGTTGTTGTTTCAGTTTGTAGTTGGTGAGATCAAACTGAACAGGCACTACACTCACATAATTATTTTTCAATGCCCACACATCCGTATCTTTTCCTTTATCGAAATTCACAAACTCTCCGGTGAGCCAATAATATTTTTTACCATGCGGATCTTTTCTCTCATCAAACTCTTCTTCATATTTAGCATATGCTTGTCTGCATATCTTAATTCCTTTGATCAGCTTTTCGCTTACGGCAGGAATATTTACATTCAGGCATAAATGTTTATCCAAGGTTTTTCCACTCAATAGTTTTTCAACGATGATGCGCGCATATTTACCTGCTGCTGCGAAGTCTGCATCAATACTCAGGTCTGTTAAACTAAAACCAATACTCGGAATACTTTCAATAGAAGCTTCCAATGCTGCAGACATGGTGCCCGAATAAATCACATTGATCGAATGATTGGAACCATGATTGATACCACTGATACAGATATCCGGTTTACGATGCAACACCTTATCAACCGCGATCTTCACGCAATCTACCGGGGTGCCACTACAGCTATAAGCTTCAATACCTTCAAATACATTGGATTTTTGTAAACGCAGTAATTGTCCGATCGTGATCGCATGTCCCATACCACTTTGCGGTTTATCAGGCGCTACCACAATGATTTTACCTAAACCCCTTACTGCATCTACTAAAGCACGGATTCCCGGTGCATTGATACCGTCATCATTGGTCACTAAAATGACGGGTTTGTTCTCTTTTTTAACTGTTTTCGACATACCCGCAAGATACGAACCCTCCCCGACTTCGCTACGCTCGTCACCCCTCCCTGGTAGGGAGGGGATGGGGAGGGATAAATAAATTTGGTAGAACTAAAAATTTTAGTATTTTGCAGCTAAATCAATTAGCTATGTCAAACGCCGGAAAGAATTTACGACACCTGCGCAAGCTACGTGGCTGGACGCAGGAGGAATTCGCCAACAAGCTTAAGATCAAAAGATCATTGGTAGGTGCTTATGAAGAAGAGCGAGCCGAGCCAAGGCTGGAAGTGGTGAAAGAGATCTGTCAAATTTTTAAATTAAGTCTGGAAGACTTCTTACTCAAAGATCTTACCGTTACGAAAGGTGGGGGTTCTTATATCGAGAAGCGACGTCAGATGAAAATGGTGGCAGAAGTAGCAGAGGTTCGATTTGTGCCGGTAAAAGCAGCAGCCGGTTATCTGGCCGGTTATGCGGATCCTGAGTTTGTGGATGAATTGAACACCTTCACTTTACCCATGCTTGCTCCAGGTCAATACCGTGCTTTTGAAATCGTAGGAGATAGTATGTTACCCACACCCAGCGGAAGCGTGATCGTAGGAGAGAGAGTTGAAGATCTGGAAGATGTGAAGAACAGTAATACCTATGTGGTACTTTCCAGAAATGAAGGGGTTGTCTACAAACGTATCATGAAAAATAACAGGGTAAAAAATAAGATCACACTGATCAGTGATAATCCTCAGTATGAACCCTATAATGTGAGTTCTGAAGATGTGCTGGAAGTATGGAAAGCAGTCTACATTTTACAAAAAGCCAATGCAGGTCCTCGCTGGGATGTTAATCAATTGGCAGGAATGGTCAATAACTTACAAGAACAGGTAAGTACTTTGAAGAAGAAGTTGAATTAAATATTTTCTCCGAAGCCTGTGATACAACATCACAGGCTTTTTTTTGTTCCGCCTGTACAATTTTAATGTCGCCGCATCCTGATTCCGCTATTTTTGCGGCACTTTGATTCACATGAAAAAATTATTGCTATTCATTGCTTGCTTTTTCACCGGTTTTCTGTTTGCTCAGGAAAGAAGTCTCAAGGCTTTAAAGATCAACGTACCCATTAAAATAGACGGACAACTGGATGAAGCCATATGGAAAGAAGCTGCGGCTGCAGAAGATTTTATTCTCAATAGTCCCAAATTTGGCGATCCTGCAAGTCAACGGTCAATCGTTAAGATACTTTACAGCGATCAGGCAATTTATGTGGGTGCTTATCTCTTTGATGATCCATCACTGATACGTAAACAATTGACATCACGCGATGGAGAGCAACGTAATGATGTAGATTATTTCAGTGTGTTCTTTGATACTTATAATGATGATCAAAATGGGTTTCAATTTCTTGTAACATCCAGAAATGTACAATCAGATGGACGTTTACTACCTAATCTGAATTCACAATTTGGACCACCTTCAGATTATAGCTGGGATGCTGTTTGGGAAAGTAAAGTGCAAATTCAAAAAGATGGATGGACTGTTGAAATGAAGATTCCTTATTCTGCTTTACGTTTTTCTCAAAAAGAAATACAGGATTGGGGTGTAAATTTTCAACGTTATAGCAGAAGAAACAATGAAAGTTCCTTTTGGAATAAAATTGATCCCAACCAAAATGGATTTGTCAATCAGTTTGGAAATCTGCAAGACATTAAAAATATTGTTCCACCCTTGCGTTTATCGTTTCTGCCCTATGTAACTGCCGGTACCAGGATTGTGCCTTATGCAAACGGAGAAATAAAAATCTTTTTTTTACGTAATGGAGGCATGGATCTCAAATATGGGGTTAATGAAAGTTTTACATTGGATGCAACATTGATCCCTGATTTTGGCCAAGTGATCTCGGATAATGTGGTATTGAATCTCTCTCCATTTGAAGTACAGTTTCAAGAGAATAGACCCTTCTTTACTGAAGGCATCGAGTTATTCAATAAAGCAGGATTGTTTTACTCCAGAAGGGTAGGGAATACACCTGCGGGGTATAATGCGGTAAGGAATATGGTGAATAATAATCCTAATCTAAACATCATTTCCAATCCGGGTATCACACAACTATACAATGCATCAAAATTTTCCGGACGTAATAAAAAGAAATTGGGCATTGGTGTTTTCAATGCTATCGGTGCGCCTATGCATGCTGTGATAGAAGATAAAACAACGGGAAAGCAAACAAGAATTGAGACAGAACCTCTAGCCAACTATAACATTTTTGTACTTGATCAGGCATTGAGCAATCGTTCATCTGTGACTTTTACCAATGCCAATGTTTGGAGAAGTGGTGGAAGTAGAAACTCTAATGTGAGCTCGATGGATGTCAATCTCTTTGATAAAAATAATCGAACCAATTTTAAATGGAGTGGGAGATTCAGCCATATTACAGGGAAAGAAAATTACAACGGATTCACCAATGTGCTTTCTTATGGAAAAGTAAGCGGTAGGATTCAATACTTATTTCAAAACGTGATCGAGTCTGACAGGTATGATCCAAATGATCTAGGATTTTTACAAGCTCCCAACGAAATCACTACTACTGCTCGTGTCAGTTACAATCAGTTTACGCCAACCAAAAATTTTCTGAGTTATAATTATAGTCTTACACTGATACCCACTTACCTGTATAAACCCAATGCGTACTCGAATTTTGTGATACAGACAAGGGCTTTCTGGTTCTTCAAAAATTTCTGGGACCTGAGTATCAACTTCAACTGGCAACCGGATTGGCAAAGAGATTATTTTGACTTACGCACGCCGGGTAGAATGATTCGTAAAACTCCTTATTGGTATACAGGAGTTAATGGAAGTAGTGATAGTAGAAAGAAATATTTTTTCAGATTTAATTTTGGCTTTGCAGAATCTCCCATACCCAATGACCCTTACATTGTAACCGGGATAGGACAACGATATCGTTTCAATGAACATTTTAGTTTGGATATTGAAACAAGACGAGATCTTGATAATGGTCAGTTTGGTTATGCTTACAGAGACGCCAATGGTGAACCGATTGCAGGTAGAAGAAAGGTAACCAATTTTACCACACTCATCAATGGTATCTACAATTTTACGCCAAGAATGAATCTTACATTACGTACACGTCATTATTGGAGTAAAGTTCAATATGTAAGCTTCTTTGATGTTACACCTGATGGTTGGCTAACTTCCAGACCTTTTACACCGGGACGAGATCAAAACTTCAATGCCTTTAACCTAGATATGTTTTATACCTGGGACTTTAAATATGGCAGTCGTTTTATCATTGGATGGAAGAATTGGCTGGGAACCGATTTCCCTATATCAGGAGTTTCGCACAAGAGTTATATAGATAATCTCAGGCAAGTGTTTCAACAACCCTTAGGCAATGAAATTACTTTTCGATTGATTTACTTTATTGATTACCTCGCCTTACAGAAAAAAAGAAAAGATATCTAATACAGATCAGCAGCCAATCTGAATGTGTTGCAGTGCGCCTCAACGATGACTCGTATATCGGTAGAGTATCCGCCACCCATGGCTACCACGACAGGTATATTATTCTTTCTCAATGAAGTAAAAACAAAGCGATCCCTTTCTTTACATTCTTCCAATGTAACCTTTAGTTTTCCGAATTTATCGGTCTCCAGAATATCTACTCCTGATAAATAAAAAGCAAAATCAGGTTTTATTTTTTCTATCAGTTCAAGAAGAGTTTCTTGTAATAGACTTAGGTATTCTTTTCCGTTCGTACCATCTTTTAAAGGAATATCAAGATCGGATCTTTCTTTATGGAATGGATAATTATGCGCACCATGCATACTAAATGTGAATACAGATGTGTTGTTTTCAAAAAGCTTAGCTGTTCCGTTTCCTTGGTGTACGTCCAGATCAATGATTAAGATCTTAGAGACTTTTTTTTGATGTAATAAATGATTTGCAGCTACCGCCATATCATTTAATAAGCAAAAACCTTCACCTCTATCAGCAAATGCATGATGGGTTCCTCCGGCTACATTCAATGCAACACCTGTTTGAAAAGCAAAGGTGCAACAATCGATGGTACCTTGTGTTATGATAAGTTCTCTTTTGGTTAGTTCAGGCGACTGCGGGAAACCGATGCGTCTTTGTTCTGATGCGCTTAATGTTTGGTACAGTAACTTATCTAGGTATGATTTTTCATGGGTGAGTAATACGGTGGCTTCATCACATATATCGGGAGAGAAAAAATATTCTTTTGTAACAGATCCTTCATGTAATAGTTGCTCAGGTATCAGTTCATACTTCAGCATAGGAAATCGATGACCTTCAGGAAGTGGGTGAGCATAGATAGGATCAAAAGCAATACGAATCATTGTATCTGTAAAATGGTCTTATTTACAATAGCGTACACCTGGTCTTTTTTCTTTGGCTCAATAGCTGCTAAACCGGAAAAATGACTGAAAGCAGGTAAAATGGCTTGTGTTTCTGTAAAATAGAAACAAGGGAAGCGAAGTGTTTGTTTACCCATGCCGCGCATAATAATACCGGGGTGTAGATGACCAGAGAAAACAAATTTTGTTACATCTAGTGTTGTTGCGGACTCCGCGGGATCATGGATGAAGCTGAACTGATGTATATGATAATCGTTTCGCACCTCGATAGCTGCTTCTTGATACCAGGTAGTCGGTAAAATATCATGATTGCCTTTGATCAGCAAAAATGGAAGTTGTGAAATATCTTTTCTCCATTTCAAAAAAAAGTCCATCTCTTTGTTTTCAATACTGTGAAATAGATCACCTACGATCAATAACTGTTCTGCTTTAAAAAAACTGATCTGGGAAAACAATCTTTGAAGATCTTCTTTATAGACAGACTGTGGTACAGCAATTCCACTTTTTCTGAAATGCCCGGTTTTACCAAAATGAAGATCTGAAACGATCAATGTTTTTTCCTCCTCCCAAAACAGAACTCTTTCGGGTGATACCCAAAAATGATGATCCAAAAGATGATGAAGGAGCGGTGCTGTCATGGCGGGCAAAGATATTGATCAGGGCAACAAACCTATTGTAATTGTTGCTGCATTTTTCTTACACGATCTTCCAATTGTTCTGATGACATATTCTCACGCATACTATCTACTTTGATGGGGAAACAAAATGGCGTCAATTGTTGTGGAAATTTGATCACAATCTTACTATTCAAAATTCTTGATAATGCATTCCTAAGCCTGACTTCTTCCATTTGCTGATCAAATACTTCCTGATAGGCTTGTCTAAGTAATAAGCTGTCAGGTTCATAATCTGAAAATACTTTGAACAACAAGGAAGCAGATGATTGTAAATGTCTTGCTTTCTTTTGTTCTCCGGGATATCCTTGGAAAATTAATCCACCGATCACAGCAATATCTCTGAATTTTCTTTTGGCCATTTCTACTGAATTTACACTTTGAGTGATGTCATTCATCAGGTTTTCGGTAGTGAATAATTCATACACATTTGTGTCATCAAGAGGAATGGGCTGATCACTTAATAACTCAAAACCATAGTCGTTCATTACAAATGAAAAAGTAATGGGTATTTTCCGACTGATACGCCAGGCCAATAATGCTGCCATGGCCTCATGAACCAAACGTCCTTCGAACGGATAGACGAATAAATGGAAACCATCTTTTGTTTCAATATGCTCTATGAGTAATTCATTTTCTTTCGGGATATGTGACAACTGTTCTTGCAATTCAAATAAAGGCGTTAATGCTTTTAATTCAGGGTCTTTGGCTTTTTTGGTCAATGCAATGTCCAATGTTTTTCTGAGCATCAAACCAAGATTGGCTGTCAAGGGCATTCTTCCTCCCATCCAACTAGGCACAATTGATTTCTTTGAAGCAGAAGGTTTTACAGTTACGGTCATTTCTTTGATTCCGATCAATTCCAGATTCCTTCCGGCAAGTGTGAAGACTGTACCCGGCTCTAGTCTGCTGATAAACCACTCTTCAATAACGCCAATGAACTTCCCATTCATCAGTTTTACTTTTAACATCGCATCACTCACGATCGTGCCGATGTGCATCCGATGACGCATGGCAATTCTTCGACTTTTGATTCGATACACACCATTTTCTATTTCAACCTTTCGATACTCGTCGTATTGCTGTAGTGCAGTGCCACCTTGTGTGATATGTAACAGTACTTCCTGCCATTCCTGTTCATTCATTTCATTGAAGCAGTGTGTTGTTTTGATCTCTTCAAACATTTCTTTAGCCCTAAATCCTTCGCTAATAGCGAGTGTACAGAGATACTGTAATAAAACATCAAAACACAAAAGCAAAGGATCACGCGTTTCAATTGCAACTTCCCCAATGGCTTTTTTTAATGCAGCAGCTTCTACTAATTCCAGCGAATGTGTAGGCAAAAAATAAATTTTACTGATCTCTCCGGGCTGATGACCACTTCTTCCTGCTCTTTGTAAAAATCTCGCTACTCCTTTCGGTGATCCTACTTGTATGACCGTATCCACCGGTCGGAAATCAACACCCAGATCGAGGCTAGCTGTGCATACCACCGCTTTTAATTTCTGAGTATGTAATGCATCTTCTACCCATAATCTCAATTCCTGCTCTATACTTCCATGATGCAAGGCAATGGCGCCTGCTAGTTGTGGTGCTACATTGAGTAGGGTTTGATACCAGGTTTCACTCATCCCTCTGGTATTGATAAAGATCAGAGTGGTATTACTTTGTTCAATGATCGGGACGATTTTCTCTGCTAATTTGATGCCTAGATGTCCTGCCCATGGATATTTTTCGATCTCATCAGGAATGACCGAACGTACTTCAATGGGTTTATGAATGTTTGCTCGTACAATATGTCCTTTATTCTTTGATGAATATAACAATACCTCCATGGCTTGTTCTAAATTCCCAATCGTAGCGCTAATGCCCCATATGGATAATGCTGTTGACTGATGTTGAGCCAATGCAACAAGTCGAGATACAGCTAATTCAACCAATACTCCTCTCTTACCTCCCAGTAGTTCATGCCATTCATCAACAGCAATCAGTGACAGAGATTTGAACGTCTCCGGATATCCCTTTTGTGCAAGTAGCAAATGCAGACTTTCAGGAGTGATGATCAATACCTCCGGCATATTTCTTTTCTGCTTCTGCCTTTCTGAAGTATCCGTATCACCATTTCTAATACCTACTTGCCAGGATATACCTATTTCTTGTATCGCTTCTTCCATGGCTCTTCCTATGTCTTTTGCAAGCGCACGTAGGGGAGTGACCCATAATAGTTGAAGTCCATTTTTTTTGGATGATCTGAATGTTTCAGGATGTTGATTGATGAATTGTATGACAGCTCCAAGAAATACGGAAAATGTTTTGCCACATCCTGTAGGTGCATTTACCAAACCCGAATGACCTTTAAAAATGTGTTCCCAGGTTTCAGACTGAAAAGCAAATGGACTGTATCCTTTAGAGGATAACCACTCTTCAATTATCTTATATCCCGGGGTGTTGATCAGTTTCATTTTCCGTATACAGCCAGTAGCTGTTTTAAATCATCTAATGTATTGATTTCATCAGGTTTTTTATCAGTTCTCCATTTATTGATTCTGGGAAAACGTAATGCTACACCACTTTTATGTCTATTCGATGCCGCAATTCCTTCAAAAGCAATTTCAAATACCAATTCAGGCTTTACGGTTCTTACCGGTCCGAATTTTTCAATTGAGTTGTTTTTCACAAAAGCATCCACCTGTGCAAATTCTTTATCCGTGAGTCCGGAATATGCTTTGGTAAAACTTACCAGTTTATCTCCGTCTTTCACTGCAAAAGTGTAATCGGTATAAAGATTACTTCTGCGTCCGTGTCCTTTCTGCGCATAGATCATCACTGCATCAATGGTCAATGGATCTATTTTCCATTTCCACCAATCTCCGGTTTTTCTTCCTACCTGATAAGGCCCTTTTTTTCTTTTGAGCATTAATCCTTCTGCATGATGCTCTCTGGCATTTTCTCGTATTGCGATAAGCTCATCCCAATGATTGAAAGCGATTGATGATGATAGGTATAGATTGGACGTATGTTGAAGTGTTGATACTAAATTTTCTAAGAGTACTCTTCTTTCAGCAGTTGATAAATGTCTGATATCATTTCCTTCCCATTCTAAAAGATCATAGGCAAAGAAAGAAACCGGTGCTTCCTGTAATTGTTTTTTTGTTATGGTCTTTCTGCTGATTCTTGTTTGTAAAACACTAAAGGAGAGAGGATTGCCATCTTTCGCAGGCATTATTTCTCCATCCATTACTGTTCCATCGGGTATGGCATTAACAAAAGAGAGGTATTCAGGAAATTTATCAGTCATAAGTTCTTCGCCACGACTCCAAACATAATGTGTACCATTTCTTTTAATGATCTGTCCTCTGATACCATCCCATTTCCATTCAGCTTGCCATTCAGAAGGGTCGCCCAATTCATGAGGCTCATCATCCAATGCATGCGCTAAGTAAAATGGGTAAGGTCTGGAGTCGTCTTGGTTGCCATCATCAGACAACAACAACTGTTCAAAAGAAATGGTTTGAGGGTTCCAATTACCGCTGATTTTATGCGCCACCAAAGAAGCATCTAATCTTGTTGCCTTCGCTAAAGCATTCACCATCATTTTTTGTGAAACACCAATTCTGAATCCGCCCGTGATCAATTTATTGAATACAAAAAGCTCATCTCTTTCTAACTCTTGCCAAGCTTGTGTTATGAATTTCTTTTTTTGTTCTTCATCCTCATTTTGTAGTTGGATCAATTGCTCGATGTAATAATGCAATGGTGGATTTTCTTTTTTGGAAGACACAGCTGGTAACAATAATCCGATCGTTTCAGCAAGGTCTCCTACAGTGTGGTAACATTCTTCGAAAAGCCATTCCTGTAAAGATGTGACCTCAATACACCATTGCTTTAACTGAGTACTGGAAATGGCTCTTTTTGGTCTTCTGCCACTAAAAATAGCAATTACCCAAACCCTGTCTTTGGGGTGTGCTGTAGAAAAATACTGTGATAAGGCATTCAGTTTTTCCAGGACACCGGTTGCATTTCCCAACAGCTGAACCAATGATGCAAAGGCTTTCATAGTTCATCAGGGTTTTCTGTGAGAGATATTGTTTCTTCTTCACCATATGCTGTTTTCACCTCAGCTGCTTCAATGCCTTTTTCATTTAAGTATCGACTTAATACAGATTGAAATCCATGGGTCGCAAAAACTTTAGATGCACCCGTTGCTTCAATAGCATTGAGCAAGCCATTCCAGTCAGCATGATCACTTAGTGCAAAACCGGCATCTGTATTATTTCTTCTGAAATTTCCACGAACCTGCATCCAGCCGCTGCAGACAGCCGTGGCATAGGATTGAAATCTTTTCATCCAACTACTTTCAGTGGCGCCTGGTGGTGCAATAACAACGGAAGAGCGAAATTTTTCTTTCGGTATATCAGGCGTTACTTTTTGAACATCAGGCAATTTGATACCATGATCTTGTAATGTCTTGTGTGTATTCCATATAGCGCCATGAACGAAAATATTTTGGGTGACAGGTGTGATGGCTTGTAAAATTCTTTGTGCTTTTCCCAAACTATATGCGATCAATACACTGGTCTTTCCTTCTTGTTGATTGCCCTCTATCCATTTCCCGATCTTATCAAACATGCTTTCCTGTAGCTCCCACTGATAAATCGGAAGCGCAAAAGTTGATTCCGTCAAAAATGTATGACAACGAATCGGTTCGAAATTTCCACTGATACCATCAGGTTCTGTTTTATAATCTCCACTAACTACATACACTTCTCCTTTGTATTCAATTCTTATTTGCGAAGAACCAATGATATGTCCGGCAGGATGTAGTGATATCTTAACGCCATTTTTATAAACAACCTCGCCCCAAGCAACCGATTGTGCGTGAATATTACCCAATCTTAAACGTAAAATGGGTAAAGTATCATGATGACAGAGATAATGTCCGGATCCCCAACGCGCATGATCGCTGTGAGCGTGTGTAATCACAGCATGGTCAACAGGACGCCATGGATCAATATAAAATAGACCCGCTTCACAAAAAAGTCCCTGATCTGTAAATGTGATAAGTGCCATGGTGAGCTGCATGCTTCAAGCTACAAGCTTCAAGTTTCAAGCTTTTCAAAAGTTATGAACTAATTTTTATTCTTACATCTAATTTCTTGTAGCCAGTGCCGTGAAACTTGAAGCTTTCAACATCTTCCTTGTAGCCTGTAGCTTGCAGCTTGTGGCTTCCTCCTGCATTTGTCAGAACAATACTTTACATCCTCCCAAACCTTTTCCCATTTTTTTCGCCAAGAGAAAGGACGTTGACAGGTAACACAGATCTTTGAGGGTAAAGAAGATTTGTTGCCTTTGAAATCTTTCATGCAACAATAACAAGGAGACTCATATTTTGTTGAGGTTTAATTGACGGAACGGATCTGACCATCCATTTTACGGATGTAGTATAGCTTTTTATTTTCCAAATAGTCAACTGCGTTTGAATTGTTGCTATAGGGTTTTACGGGTTGGATATCGAAATCATTAAAAAGTTTCAAGCTCTTATCTGAAAGATTTTTCATGAGTGACCCTTCATGTTTAATCAGTAGTTTGGTAAAACGATACATGGCTTCAAAGCCTTTAAAAACCATATCGCTGGGTCTACCTGAAAACTTGTTTCGATAAGTATTGGTAATGTCCAATCCTAACTTATCTGTTCTAATGAAATGATAGGGTGTGGTATAAAGAATCTCTACATTTCTATCAACGCCTCTTAAAGCATCCCATGTAGGCATACCAATGGCAATACTTCTGTATTTCTTGGATTCACTGAGTGATTTTACAAGATTGGTTCCAAAACTTTCATTCAAGGATCCACAGATCACAATGTTTTGACGGCTACTGTCTAAATAAGCAATCACTTGACTAGTCGTAAAGCTGTCAGTTAATTCAATGGTTTTGATCTTTAAGGGAACTGATTTTGAATTTTTAGCAATATCTGCAAAACCGTTTTGTATCATGTCTTCTACCGCACCTTTTCTTCGGAACATGGTCATTGTGCTGGTAGGATAGACTCTTTGTAAATAATTATAGATGCCCTCTAAATGCGTTCTTAATGTTGGATTGATCAATATGAAATAAGGATTTTCGGTAAGACTTGCATCATTGGGGTAGGTAGCAGAGATCAAAGGGATTTCATGTTCCAGTGCAAAATCAGACAGTGGTTTGATCTCGTTTCTGTTATTGAATGATGCAATGATCAGTGAAACATCTGCAAGTGTAGAATCAAGAATGGCGTTATTAGGATTTCCTTTTATACTTTTTGAATCGTAAAAGATAACTTCAATAGGTTGTTTCTCCGCATTCAGTGAATCGATGGCCAACATCACACCATTATAAAAATCCAGACCCGGCATCATGTAACGAGGTAGTATCTGATTGCCCAAGCGGTAATTGCCATCTTGTGTGTAAGCAGAATCAAGATAAACCGGTGCAAATACAGCTACTTTCCAAACTTTTGGCTGTTCTTGCGCAATAGTAGAATAGTGACTGATCAAAATGATGAATACGAGTATGAACTTTCTTAGTATACGCATAAGTGATCTTAACTACTCAAAAATAATGCCTATTCCCACTCAATGGTAGCAGGTGGTTTACTACTGATATCGTATACCACTCTATTGATGCCTCGAACGTTATTGATGATCTCATTGGAAACATGGGCCAGAAACTCATAGGGTAAATGTGCCCAATCGGCGGTCATGCCATCTACTGAAGTAACGGCTCTAAGTGCTACTGTAAATTCATAAGTTCTTTCATCACCCATTACCCCTACACTCTTAACAGGTAACAAAATAGCTCCTGCCTGCCAAACATCTTTATAAAGATCAAAAGATTTCAATGCTTTGATATAAATATCATCGGCAGCTTGCAATAAAGCCACTTTTTCGGCAGTTACTTCTCCCAATATTCTGATGGCAAGTCCGGGACCCGGGAATGGATGACGATTGATCATATCTGCTGGGATACCCAATTCCAATCCTACTTTTCGTACTTCATCTTTAAACAGGTATCGCAGCGGTTCTACCAGATCCAAGTGCATGGTATCCGGTAAGCCACCCACATTGTGATGCGATTTAATGGTTTGTGACGGCCCATGTACACTTACGCTTTCAATCACATCAGGATAAATAGTGCCTTGTCCGAGAAATTTTACACCGGCTACTTTTTTTGCTTCTTCCTGAAACACATCAATGAATAATCGACCAATCACTTTTCTTTTGGCTTCAGGATCGATCTTGTCTTTGAACTCATCATAAAAACGCTGACTGGCATTGATGCCTGTAACGTTGAGGCCGATGGTTTTATAGGTATCCAATACCTGCTTGAATTCATCTTTTCTCAATACGCCATTATCTACAAATATGCCGTGTAATCTGTTACCAATGGCTTTACTGATCAATGTGGCAGCAACAGTACTATCTACGCCACCACTCAATGCCATGATCACATGATGATCACCGATCTGTTGTTTCAATTGTTCAACCGTTTCATGTACAAATGAAGCCGGTGTCCAATCTTGGGTACATCCACAAATATTGACCAGGAAGTTTTTGATGATTTTCTTTCCTTCAGTTGAATGGTATACTTCCGGATGAAATTGAATACCATATAATGGACAAGTATCTGTTCCATTTTTCTTGAAGGCTGCAACCGGAATACTTTCCGTTACTGCCGTGATCTCAAATCCTTCCGGTAATGCAACGATCGAATCACTATGACTCATCCACACCTGTGATCCGTTGGCTACACCCATCAACAGTTGGTCTTCTTGCAGCACTTCCATTTTAGCACGACCATATTCTCTCTTATTCGATTTATCTACACGTCCTCCAAAATTCTTCGCCGTTAATTGAGCACCATAACAAACTCCTAATACAGGTAATTTGCTGATCATTTCAGCGATATCAACATTGGGAGCATTTTCTTCATTGACACTGAAAGGAGATCCACTGAGAATGATCCCTTTGAGTCCTTTTTCATAGTGAAAGGGTTTATGAAAAGGAATGATTTCACAATACACATTGGCTTCACGAACGGCTCTGGCGATCAGTTGGGTATACTGACTACCGAAATCAAGAATGAGGATTTTTTCTGTCATGGCGCGAAGGTAAATGAAATTTGGTGGTCTTGAGACCGTATAAATGGTCATAAAATCCACAGGAATGGTGATGGATTCAGGGGGCTTTTTGATAATTTCGAAGTCTTAAACCAACAACATGAGAATTTTTTTCATCACTGTGGCCTTAGTTTCCCTGTTAGGGTCCTGTGTATTCAACGGGTCTAAGAGGGTAAAAGGTAATGGAAATGTAACGGTTGAAGAGAGAGAAGGACTTACCGCTAGGAAAATTCATTTAAAAGGGTTCATGGACGTAGAGTTGACCCAGGGAACCGGAACAACTGTAAAAGTTGAGGCTGATGAGAATCTGCAGGAATATATCATTACAGAAATGGACGATGATGAATTGGTAGTTAGAATGAGAGGGAATATCAACTTTATTACCAGTGAAAAGTTGAAAGTATATATCACCACGGCTCAACTTGAGCAGTTAAAATTATCAGGTTCAGGAAGTATCATTGGGATGAATAAATTTACTGGCTCTGATCGTTTGAAAGTAAGTGTTTCCGGAGTGGGTGATCTGCGTTTAGAAACCAATACCCCCGAATTGGATGCAAAAATCAGTGGCAGTGGATCCCTTGTACTTTCAGGTGAAACCAGGGATGCCAAAATTCAAATCAGTGGTATTGGAGATTGTAATGCCGAGACATTAAAAGCTGAAAATGCTTCAATAAAAATCTCCGGAAGTGGCGATGTCAAAATATTTGCTGATAATAAATTAGATGTATCCATTAGTGGTATAGGTTCCGTTTATTACAAAGGAGAAGCAGTAGTTTCTCAGAAAGTAAGTGGTAGTGGAGAAGTGAAAAAGGTGCAGCAATAAATTTAAAAAAGGTAACTCCATCGGGTTACCTTTTTTATGCGAGGTTATTAACCTTATCCCCGGATTTTTTTAAAAGCTGATTATGAATTGGAAAGAAAGGATTTTATTGATCTTATTAGCAAGTGTCAACTTTACCCATATACTCGATTTCATGGTGATGATGCCTTTGGGTAATTTTTTGATGCCTTATTTTAACATTACGCCCGCACAATTCAGCGTGATCGTAGCTTCTTACAGTATCAGTGCGGCTGTATCTGGCTTTGCTGCTGCTTTTTTTGTAGACGGTTACGATCGAAAAAAAGTATTGCTATTTGGGTATATCGGATTTACGATCGGTACACTTTGCTGTGGTATTGCTCCTTCTTATTTATTGTTATTACTCGCAAGGATCACTGCAGGTTTATTTGGTGGATTGATCGGTGCACAAGTATTGAGCATCGTTGCGGATAGTTTTCCTTATGAGAAAAGGGGACAAGCCATGGGTATTTTATTTTCTGCTTTTTCTTTGGCTTCCATTATAGGAGTTCCTTCTGCTTTGTATCTAGCCGGTTGGTTAGGATGGCATTCTCCTTTTTTATCGATCGGAGGGTTAGGTATCATCATAACGGTGTTGTTGATGCGTTACCTGCCTTCCATGTCTTCACATATTCATGGACCAAGAGTGAAGCCTATCGTCATGCTAAAAAATGTGATGACCAGTAGAATGCAGTTGGTTGCATTGGGTTTATCCGCTGCATTGATGTTGGGACATTTTTTGATCATTCCTTTTTTGAATCCATACATGGAATTCAATGTAGGATTTACGGATACACAACGTAATATGATCTACATGGTAGGTGGTATCGCCACTTTTATCACTTCTCCATTGATCGGTAAGATGGCAGATAAATATGGGAAACATAACACTTTTATGTTCTTTGCATTGATATCGCTCATTCCCATCTTTCTGATCACCAATATGCCCGCTATCAAATATTATTATGTTTTGATGGTGACAGGTATCTGGTTTGTGTTAAGCACAGGGAGAGGTATTCCGGCACAGGCTATTATCAGTAATGTGGTGCCTGCAGAACAAAGAGGGAGTTTCATGAGTTTCAATGGATCTGTTCAGCAATTGTTTTCAGGAATTGCTTCACTCATAGCAGGCATGATCGTGATCAGTAAACCTGACCATACGATAGTTCACTACTCATGGGTTGGTTATCTCAGCATCGTGATCGTACTTTCTTCTGTGTTTATTGCGAAGAAGTTGAGAGGGTATGAGCAGTAGACCATAGTCCATAGACCATGGTCCATGGACATCTTCTTTACTTCAGCCTAAACACCGGATACCTCATATGTGCAGGCTCGTAGTAGGGTGATTTCTTGTAGACAAAATCCAATTGCGCATTGGCAGATGCAGCGAATTTTTCATCTGCTTTCTTTTTTGCATCCAATTCTGCTTTTAATTCGGGATGTTCCTTTAAATAAATTGCAGCGACGTCTTCCCATCTGTAATTACTATAACCTTCTTTTTGTTGGAGTATCGCGTCGAAAAAGTTCCAAGAAAAATAACTGTCATCTGTTCCTGTTTCCAATGTTTCAATCAGAAAACGATCAGCGGCTTGTCCGGTATAAATGATATAGTCTCCTTTTAGAAAACGAATATTTTCTGTTTGCTGTGACATACGTATACCTGATTGACGATAATGCTTTTCAAACGATCTGGTCGCCGTTCTGTAATCTGTTACTCTGGATACTTCTACTTGAATAACGGTATCCTTCTTTAATCGTTGCATTTGAACGCGATTGATCGATAGTCGTTCAATTACTTCATGCCATCCTTGCGGTATGATATATGCTTTGGGTTTGCTGATCAGTTGTTCCCCTTTGAAGTAATTGTAGTACTTGATCTCTTTGGTATAAGGTTTAGATCGATCATAATACATTCTGTTCATTCCTGTTACTTCACTGACTTTTTGAGCGGAGGTATATCCCATGAATTTGATCTGATCAAAACGAGTTGTGTCAACACGGTAGGTTTGCGGGAATTCTTGTTGTTGCTTTACCGCATCTATAGCTTTTCTTCTGGCTGTTTTAATAGCGCCTGCCTGCTTCGATCCTTCCTCCAAAAATGTTTGCATTAAGTCATAAGTACTCTTCACACGTTGATCATAAGGTTTCAGCATATGTGTTTCAGGCATAAAGGCCATGGTCTGGAATAAAGCAGCATAACCACTACTATAACGTGGAGCATCGTAGAATGCAGTCCAATTTCTTTCAGGATTTCCTCCTTCAAAACTCACATAAGGAATCAGGTTCCATTTTTTTTGCTCCATTCCTTTATATAGAGATGGTTCGAAAACATCATGCAAATAAGCACCCATTACAGGTCCCAACTTATTATGTTGAGAAGTGAGTAGCGTCATGGTATGTTGGTAATCTGCACCATCACTCACATGGTTGTCCACTAAAATATCCGGATTCAAATAATGAAAGATCTTAGCAAATTCTTTGGCATTGCGACTATCATTCTTGATAAAATCGCGGTTCAAATCAAGGTTTTGGGCATTACCTCTGAAGCCATAGCTCTCTGGACCATTCTGGTTCACTCTTGAGAACGGACTTCTATTCAAACTACCACCAATATTGTAAACAGGAATGATCCCCAATACCACATTATCAGGCGCTTTGATCTTACCTGTGGCCAGATCTCTTAACAACATCATACTGGCATCAATGCCATCGGGTTCCCCGGGATGAATGCCATTATTGATCATGATCACTAGTTTATTTTTTTTGTGCCAGACTTCAGGATCATGGGTTCCGTCAGTGCTGAAAAGCATAAGATGCAAGGGATATCCGGCATCAGTAAGTCCGAATGATTTCATTTGAATACTAGCGAAAGCAGCATCTAATGCTGTATAATAGCGGATACATTCCTCATAGGTAACGGTCTGTTTACCTGCTGATTGTTCAAAAATTGTTTGCCATTTCTGTGCAAATAATTGTTGAGACAGAAATAGTTGTAGGAGAAGCAGTGTTTTTTTCATTATTTTCAATTTGAAAATTTATTCAAAGTAATGGAAAACTCGCATAGTATTCTACTGGTTGAAGATGAAGCCAAACTTGGTCCTATAATTAGGGACGAACTCAGGCGTCAGGGATACCTTGTAGATCTGGCCGTTGATGGAAAAGAAGCAGAACAGGCATTTCAAAGCAAAGCATATTCAATTGTTTTATTGGATGTAAATCTGCCTTATAAAAGCGGATTAGAGTTATGCAAAGAATTCAGAGCAGCCAATAAAACCATTCCCATCATTATGCTGACTGCAATTGGGCAGATTCAGGATAAAGTAGAAGCATTTGATTTGGGAGCAGACGATTATCTTGTAAAACCTTTTCATTTTGAGGAATTATTTGTTCGCGTAAAAGCTTTATTGAAACGAACTGATAAAGGACAAGATGATGAAAAAATCGTTGTGGATGATCTTACCATTGATATGAAAAATAAATCTGTGGTAAGGGCAGGCATGAATATTAATCTGACCGCGAAGGAGTTTACATTACTTACCTTATTGGCGCGCAACAGAGAAAGGGTTATTTCTAAACAAGAAATTTTAGAAAAAGTATGGGACCTGACTTTTGATACAGGGACTAATACCATTGAAGTGTACATCAGTTTTCTTCGCAATAAAATTGATAAGCCTTTTGAGCAAAAACTGATCCATACCAAGCCAGGATTTGGATATTACATCAAATAAATTCAGAGGATGAGTTTTAAACTCCGTTTTGCCCTACGTTTTACAGCTGTTGTGGCATTGATCTTGATGACTTGTTTTGGTGCAATTTATTTTTTGTATGTAGACTTTCGTAAGGATGAGTTTACAAAAAGATTGCATCATGAAGGCGAGGATTTCTATAGATCTTATCAAAAACAACTTCGTTATATCTCGCCGGCAGAATTGGATTCTTTTCATGCGATTCAAAAAAATATTCTAGCAGGTGAACACGTCGTGATATTGGACTCGATCCAGAATATTGTATTTAGATATCCTGCCAACATACAATTGGACGCTTACAAAAAAGTAATCAGAGATATTCAAGAAAATAGAATACTTGAACAGAGTGATGGTAATCGATTCTTTGCCAATGTGTATTTTCCAACTGATAAGATGAATGTAATCGTTTCAGGAATCGATATGGTTGGACAGCAACAACTTTCCAGATTATTGTGGATTTTATCTTTTGCTTTTTCTCTGGCATTATTGATCACGGGACTCCTTTCATATTGGTTGAGTAAATCTTTTACAGCGCCACTGCTTGAGCTCGGAAAGCAAATGGGTGATATCACCGGGGTTGATTTGAAGAAAAGAATTCCGGAGGATGCTCAAATCGTGGAAATTAATTTGATCGCCGGAAAGTTCAATGCAATGCTTGCTCGGTTGGAGAAGACCTTTGAATTCCAAAGAAGTTTTGTACATCATGCTTCGCATGAATTAAGAACGCCTTTAGCAACTATGTTGTCGCATACAGAGTCGGCGCTGAAGAATCAGTTGAATGAAGAAGAATACAGAACTGTACTGGCTTCATTGCAACAAGATCAGGAACGAATGATTGAACTAACCAATTCACTTTTATTGATCTCTCAGTTTGAACAACAGGGTTTTGACAAGGCATGGCCTGTTTGTCGGGTAGACGAAATATTATATGATAAGATCAGTATCAGCGTGAAAATGTTTCCGGATATTGGTCTATCACTGGTTTTTCTAAATACACCTTCATCTGATGATGACTTGAATGTTCGAGGGAATGAGGCCCTGCTTAAATCGATGTTCAGTAACCTGATTCGAAACGGCTATCTCTATTCGATCAATAAGAAAGTCGAAATTATCCTGGAATTTATTGAACACGACATTTTGGTTCATGTTGAAACAAAGGGAGAACATCTGAGCGAAGAGGAACGGGAAAAGATAATGATCCCATTTTTCAGAGGACAACAAGCTCGGCAAAAAGCTTCCGGGGTAGGATTGGGGTTAACAATTGTGCATCGGATCCTGAATATGCATAACGGAAGTCTGACCTACACGCCAATGCCTAATCAGGTGAACCGGTTTACTGTCACTTTACCAAAGGCAACTCCATAAAAAAACCAGCCGTAGGCTGGTTCAATATAGTTTAACGAAACGCTTAAAAATTAAGCAGTTACGTTCGCTTTCTTAGCTAATTTGCTCTTCAGGTTAGCAGCTTTATTCTTGTGGATGATACCACGTTTTGCTAACTTATCGATCATAGAAATAACGTTAGGCAGCTCTTCGGTATACGCTTTCACGTCTGTACCGGCTTTCAGGTCACGGATGGCGTTACGGGTAGTTTTACCATAATAACGATTACGATCGCGACGCTTAGCAGCTTGTCTCACATCTTTCTTAGTAGCTGAATGATTTGCCATTGTTCTTTTTTTTCAGGACGGCAAAGGTAAGGACTTGAAATCAAAAGAGGAAATTTTTGTCAAAAAAAGTCCAAGAAGCCTCAATTTGACCTCAATACCCTTGTAACTTGTCTACTTGTATCTTGATTTTTGAGCCAATCGGTCAATAGATATTCGTCAAAATTTTGACATTTTTTCTGCCTTCAATGACCGATATTTGCCAACCTGTTTATCAAATCAGTTGTACAATCTTTACACATGAAGGATTTTTCGTATATCACAAACTCCCATCCCGCATACATCGAGAGTCTTTATCAGGAATTTGTTCAGAATCCTGAGTCTGTTGATCCGGACCTAAAAAAGTTTTTTGAGGGTTTTGATTTTGCCGTTTCTAATGCTTCCGGTACAGTGGTAGGCAGTAATGGTCAGATTTCTGCAGCAGAAAGTATTGATTGGATGAAGGAGATCAAAGTGTATCGTTTAATCCTTGGCTATCGCAACAAGGGTCACCTGATCGCAAAAACGAATCCAATTCGTCAAAGAAAAGATAGAGGAGCCAATCTTGATCTTTCTTTTTTTGGTTTGTCAGAAGCTGATTTGAATACTACTTATCAGGCAGGAAATTTAATTGGGTTAGGAGCTACTACGCTTAAAAATATTCTTGCACATCTGAATAACTGTTATGCTTCGAATGTAGGTATTGAATTCAAGTACATCAGTGATCAAAAAAAGATTGATTGGCTGACACGAGAAATGGAGCAGCAGTTTGTGAAACCCCTTTCATTGGATAAGAAAAAACGTGTACTCGAAAAATTGAACCAAGGGGTCATGTTTGAAAAGTTCTTACACACAAAATATATTGGACAAAAACGTTTCTCACTAGAAGGTGGTGAAACAACCATTGCAGCGTTGGATGCTATCATCAATGTGGCTGCAAATCATGAAGTGCAAGAAGTGGTGATTGGGATGGCGCACCGTGGACGTTTGAATGTATTGGCGAATATCATGGGTAAGACCTATGAACAAATATTCAGTGAATTCGAGGGAACTGCGGTGATGGATCAGACCATGGGAAGTGGCGACGTTAAATACCATATGGGCTATGGTAGTGAAATTCAAACACCTGATCAAAAAACCATTCATTTAAAACTGATGCCGAATCCATCTCACCTCGAAGCCGTAGATCCGGTGGTAGTTGGTTTTGCGAGAGCTAAGGCAGATGTATTGTATGATAGTGATTTTGATAAAATACTTCCGATACTCATTCATGGTGATGCATCTGTAGCCGGACAAGGTATTGTGTATGAAGTGTTACAGATGAGTAATCTGCGTGGTTATTATACCGGTGGAACGATTCACTATGTAATCAATAACCAGATTGGTTTTACCACCGACTTTGATGATGCAAGAAGTGCAGATTATTGTACTTCTATTGCTTCAATGGTGCAAGCGCCGGTATTGCATGTAAATGGAGATGATGCAGAATCAGTGGTAAAATGTGCTGAGATCGCAACACGCTATCGTCAGGAATTCAATTCTGATATTTTCATTGACATGGTTTGTTACCGCAAACACGGACACAATGAAGGGGATGATCCTAAGTACACACAACCACAGTTGTATGCACTCATCGATAAGCACCAGAATCCACGTGAAATCTATACCCAATACCTGATCCAAAATGGTGAGCCTGATGCACAGCAACTGGCTAAAGAAATGGAGAAGAAATTCTGGGCTGATTTGCAAGAGCGTTTGGATGAAGTAAAGCAAAACCCACTCCCATACAAATATCAAACTCCGGAATTGGTTTGGAAGAGTATGCGAAAAGCTACAGAGGAAGATTTTGATCAATCTCCGGTAACAGCAGTATCTCAGGATCAGATCCAACAAATGTTTGGAAAACTTATGACATGGCCTGCTGAGTTCAAGCCATTGAAGAAAGTAGAGAAGCTGTTGCAGGATAAAATAAAATTGCTGGAAACAGAAAATAAAATAGACTGGGCAACTGCAGAATTACTTGCATATGGTTCTATTCTCGTGGATGGAAATATTGTACGTATGAGTGGACAGGATGTTCAAAGAGGAACATTTAGTCACAGACATGCAATACTTCGTGATGAGAATACCAACAAAGGATATAATCGATTGAATCATTTTACAGAAAATCAGGAATCATTCAGAATCTATAATTCTCTTTTGAGCGAATATGGTGTTTTAGGATTTGAATATGGTTATGCAATGGCAAATCCGAACGCATTGGTGATATGGGAAGCACAATTCGGTGATTTCTGTAATGGTGCGCAAACGATGATTGACCAATTCATTGCAGCGGGAGAACAAAAATGGCAGCGTCAAAATGGGGTGGTAATGCTATTGCCTCATGGATACGAAGGCCAAGGTCCGGAGCATAGCAGTGCAAGACTGGAACGTTTTCTGCAAATGTGTGCGGAATTGAACATGGTTATCACGAATATTACTACGGCCGCCAATCTGTTCCATGCATTTCGTCGTCAATTGGCATGGAATTTCCGTAAGCCAATGATCAATTTCTCGCCCAAGGCGAATCTGAGGAATCCTGCTACCTATAGCAATATCGCTGAATTATCTGAAGGAGGATTCAAAGAAGTGATGGATGATGCATTTGTACAGAATGCGGCACAAGTTAAAAAGGTATTGTTGTGTACTGGTAAACTCTATTTTGAACTATCAGATAAGCAACAAAAAGAGAACAGAGATGATATAGCGATCGTTCGTCTTGAGCAATTGTATCCATTGCCACAAAAGCAATTGGAAGCATTACATAAAAAGTACAATAAAGCAACTTGGTTCTGGGTTCAGGAAGAACCTTTGAATATGGGTGCGGCTTCTTTCCTGCAAATGAATTTGAAAAACATCAATTTTGGTGTGATCAGTCGTAATGCAAGCGCAGCCACTGCCACAGGTTATGCTAAAGTACATGCAGCAGAACAAGCGGAGATCATTAACACAGCATTTGATATTTAAAGATTGATTTATACACTTATCATTATAAAGTAATAAACGGTATCACCGATGATTGAGATAAAAGTTCCAACAGTAGGAGAGTCCATTAACGAAGTAACCTTGTTGAAATGGACTAAAAAAGATGGCGAATGGGTTGAGCGTGATGAAGTGATCGCTGAACTTGAAAGTGAGAAAGCCACTTTCGAAGTAAATGCAGAACAGGCAGGTATACTTACCACTGTTGGAAAAGAAGGTGATACACTTAACATCGGAGATGTACTTGCAAAAATTGATGAAACAGCTGCTAAACCGGAAGGTGCTGCAGCACTTGCTGTTGCAAAAGAAACTGTGGCAGCTGCACCTGTAAAAAATGAGGCACCTGTAACAGCAGTATCGAATGATATTAAGGCAACACCTGTAGCATCAGCGATCATCGCAGATAAAAAAGTAGATCCTTCTAATATCAAAGCAACTGGTGCCGGTGGAAAGATCGTGAAACATGACGTGTTGGAAGCATTGGCCAATCCGGGAAAGAAAGCATTTGCGGGTGGCGAACTCTATAGCAGAAATGTGCGTCAGGAGAAAATGAGTAATCTGCGTAAGACTATCAGTAAGCGTTTGGTGGAAGCTAAGAATACGACTGCGATGCTCACTACTTTCAATGAAGTGGATATGACCCGCATCATGGATGTACGTAAACAATACAAAGACAAGTTTAAAGAACTCCATGGTGTGAATCTGGGTTTCATGAGCTTCTTTGCAAAAGCATGTGCTATTGCTTTGGGTGAGTGGCCATCAGTTAACGCCTACATTGATGGAGATCAATTGGTGTATCATGATTATGCAGACATCAGCATTGCGGTAAGTACACCTCGTGGATTAACTGTACCGGTGATGCGTAATGTAGAAAGTCTGAGCATGGCTGATATTGAAAAGAAAGTTGTAGAGTTGGCAGGAAAAGCGCGTGATAGTAAACTAACAGCAGAAGAATTACAAGGAGGAACTTTTACCATCACCAATGGAGGTGTCTTTGGTAGTTTAATGAGTACTCCGATCATCAATATTCCTCAAAGTGCTATTCTTGGAATGCACAAGATTCAGGAGCGACCTATGGCCATCAATGGTCAGGTGGTTATTCGTCCGATGATGTATCTGGCTTTGAGTTATGATCATCGCATCATTGACGGACGAGAAAGTGTTAGCTTCCTCGTACGAGTGAAGGAATTGCTTGAGAATCCTGAATTGTTGCTCTTCGGAAAAGACCCGGTAAAAACTTTACTGGAAGTATAGGTTTCAACAATTTAATGTAAATTCATAAGTCACGTCTGGAAACAGATCTCGCTGAAAGTGAGGTTTGTTACGTGCTCATGTAACCCCATTCCCCATGATGCGATTCCAGTCATATTTCAATACTGCTATATCCCTGATTCAAGGGTATAACGGATCGCAGCCTCTTGTGCATTATCTGAAAGCATATTTTTCACAGGAAAAAAAACATGGAGCCAAGGATAGGAAATATATCGCTCATCTTTGTTACAGCTATTATCGATTGGGACATGCATTGAAAGAGCTGTCTTTGAAAGAGCGATTGAAGATCGCACTCTTCTTTGCAGAAAAAGCACCGGGGTATTGGTCTGGTTTGTATAAACCTGATTGGATCAAAAATTGGAAAGAGGATTTGGAACAAAGAGTAGCTTTTGTGGAGCAATTGTATCCTGTATTTAGTATTCAGCATATTTATCCTTGGAAAGATGAGATCAGTGCAGGTGTTGATCTTCCTTTGTTGAGTATTGGTGAATTTACTCAACCTGATCTTTTCATTCGAATAAGACCCGGTTTCGAAAATACTGTTCGTACAAAACTTAAAGAAGCAGAGATCGCATTTCAGGAGTTATCAGATACTACATTGGCATTGGTCAATGGAACCAAATTGGATACTGTTCTTGAGATTGATAAAGAAGCTGTGATACAAGATCTGAATTCTCAAAGAGTCAGGTTATTGTTTCCTCCTCAACTACCGAAAACGGTGAGGGTATGGGATTGTTGTGCGGCTAGTGGTGGTAAATCTATTCTTACTTACGATCATTTGCAGGATATTACACTCACCGTATCAGATGCTAGGACTTCGATCCTTCACAATCTTAAACAACGATTTTCCAGAGCAGGCATTGAGCAATATGAATCTTTCATTGCAGACCTGTCGGTTTCTACTTTTAGTTTTACCGGTGAACCCTATGATCTGGTAATTTGTGATGCGCCTTGTACCGGAAGCGGTACTTGGTCTAGAACACCTGAGCAGCTTGCTTTTTTTAGTACAGACAAAATAACCTTGTACACAGCACTTCAACGTAAGATTAGTCAGAATGTAGCCAAAGCAGTAAAACCGGGCGGATACCTTTTGTATATCACCTGTTCATTATTCAAAAGAGAGAATGAAGAGATCGTGAAGCAATTATTGGAAGAAAATGATACGCTTGAATTGGTGATACAACAATTGATGACAGGATATCAGCAAAAATCAGATACGATGTTTGCAGCTTTACTTCGAAGAAAGCTTTAAATGCTAATGTATTGTGCTATTTATATATTCTGACAATAAAGAGGTAATTAAAAACTACAAAGCACAAAGAGGTCCAATTGAATCATTTTTAATCAGTCCCTGTGGAAGGGCCTCATTGGGGTCGGTGTCAAGCGCAGCGAAGACAGATCAGATCATGCGCAGCAGATCTGATCAGAGGCCAATGCAGCTCGGGAACAGGGACGGGGCCATTCGGCCCGGGAGTAATAAGGAGTTTTGATAACTAGAGTGTTTGATTTTGAATAACAAATCACATCATATGGCAATTAACTCTCCTCTCTGAATAATTCCACCGCCGATCACATCATTTCCTTCGTAAAACACAGCACTTTGTCCGGGCGCAATACTTTTTACATTCTCATAAAAACGAGTTCTGATTCCATTTTCATGGTTGTATAGATTGGCCAATGCACCACGGTCTTTGTAACGAATTTTTGCAATGGCTTCCATGCCATCTGTGATACCGTCGTATTTGATCCAATTCATTTTGGTGACCAACATATCGTTCTGATCAAGATCGTCTTCATCTCCCAATACTACCGTATTAGTATCCGGATCAATAGCTGTTACATAAGCAGGTTTGCCCAATGCAATATCAAGTCCTTTACGCTGACCAATGGTGTAAAAAGGATAGCCTTTGTGTTGTCCTAATTTTTTTCCTGATTTATCTACAAACCAACCACCATTTACTTTTTCTTCTAACCCATCAACATTTCTTTTTAAAAACCCACGATAATCATTATCAGGCACAAAACATATTTCATAGCTCTCACTCTTTTTAGCGAGTTCAGGATAGCCCATATCCATCGCCATCTGACGAATATCTTTTTTATGATACTTTCCTAATGGCATAATGGTTCTGCTCAGTAATTCCTGATCCAGTCCCCACAATACATAACTCTGGTCTTTGGTTTCATCCAATCCTTTGCTGATGACATAACGACCATTGGTATGTTGTCTGATCTCAGCATAATGTCCTGTAGCGATGAAATCACAGTTCAGCGCATTCGCTCTTTTCAGTAAAGCACGCCATTTAATATGGGTGTTGCACATCACACAAGGGTTGGGTGTGCGACCAGCGAGATATTCTTCTACAAAGTTTTCAATTACAAAATCGCCAAACTCTTCACGGATATCAAGAATAAAGTGCGGGAAACCATGATGAACGGCTGCCTGACGGGCATCGTTAAAAGAATCAATATTGCAGCAACCGGTTTCTTTGGAGCTGGTTCCACTGGTAGCATAATCCCATGTCTTCATGGTAATGCCAACCACTTCATATCCTTCATTATGGAGCATGAGGGCCGTAACGGTGCTATCTATACCACCACTCATTGCTACCAACACTTTTCCTTTACGGCTCATTTTATTTGAATTAGTCTGCAAAAATACAGCATGTGCCTGAATTGACGGGTATGGGAGGCCTGAACTAGGGTGTATACAGTTTCGAATAGCGAAAAATCAGAGGTCTACAGCCATAAGTTTAAAGGTATGGCTCCAACCATCGTACACGAAACTGCAGTACCTAAGCACATCCCTGCCAATGATACCATCGTAGGGGGCGTTGCTGTAATCGCCTTCTACCAGATCGATTGGCAATGCTTTTTCCCTGAAAATCGGAAGATAGAGGATGGCTCTGAAGAGTTTTAATTCATATCGTCCACCTGCACCATCAACCGTAGCGTCATCACGGTATTGGTTCAATTGCAAACGGTCGATGATGGATTTATCCAATCCTGAAATATTGGAACCGGTATCAATCAATAATCGAGTGGTGATATAAGTATGGTATCCGTTGAAATTTTTGACATTCAAGAAAGTTTCTTCGTCGGTATGAATTTCAGCTTCTACAATAGGTCCGTGATCTTGTAGCGTAGGTATGGTGAGTTGTAATCCCTGCATATACCAAACAATTTATAATCAGGCACTGAGAATCAGAAAGCTTGTTAAACCAAATTCCTTACCTGCTTAAACAACGTTGAAAATTTGCGGGAAATACGGTATCCATGATTAGTCATTTTGCCGATATTTACCGAAACTCTTATGATATGATAAAATTATTGGTGATCGGTAATCTGGGAAAAGATGCCATACTAAACAACGTGAATGGAAAGAACGTGATCAATTTTACGGTAGCACATACTGAAAAATATAAAGATGCTCAGGGTGTACAAAAAGACCGTACGGTATGGGTAGATTGTTCTTATTGGACAGATCGTACAGGTGTGGTTCCTTACCTGAAAAAGGGGACACAAGTATACGTAGAAGGTAATCCGGATGTACGTACTTACACTACCCAAGACGGTAGAAACGGAGCATCCCTCACTTTACGAGTATTGAGTATTCAACTGATAGGAACCAAAGGGAGCGAAGGTACTAGTGCATCCGGTAACAGTGGTTATACGCCACAAGCGTCAACTACCTATGGAGGAGGTCAACCAACTGTATCCTCTCCCAATGAACTCACAGAACCTATGGATGACTTGCCATTCTAATAGAGTCAAAGCATACATCAATGAAAAAGGAACCTTAGGGTTCCTTTTTATTTTGCCCTTTAACCTATTCATCAATAAGCATTTACACGCATAAAAACCGTAGATGTACGTACATATTTGCGTAGTTCTACGTAGTACTTTTTTTGAGGTATAGAATAATATTGCTTTGAAAAGAGTTCTTCTATTTTCTTCCAGGACATCAGGAGAATACTCATCAGATAACAGGACATTATTGAAATACCGGCTAACTGTTGATGACATCAAACCGGGCATTTCAAGAGCGGGTCGGTTCATGGGGGGATCAGCCCGCTCCTGTTTTATCTACGCTTCCTCTATATTTACAATTCCTAATAATTAAGAGAAAAATGAAACATGTAATTTCCTTACAGGAAGCCATTGATATGACTTCTCTATACAGATCCAACATTCCGGAAGGAATGGTGAACTCGGAAACTTTTACTAAAGAATCAGTCTCAGCTCTATTAAGTCAACCCGGATGCGTATCACTCAGGATTTATTATGGCAGACAAAAAGATGATACCATTCATGCGATATTAGTAGGCGTAGATGAAAAAGGGGCAGACATGATTCAAACATCCGATCTTATTTTAGAGGAAGGAGACCGGTGTCCACCACATTGCCCAGACCCGCCTTCACCATTGAATAGTTAATTGGAATGCCAGAACATTTTAGACAAATAATGTCGTACGGTGGAACAATCATCATGGCTGTAGGAGTTGTATTTGCTTTCATCCGTAGAAAAAGTATGGGGACGTATTATAAACCTTATTACGTCTTCCTGATTGTAGCATTGGTATTTGACTTAGTGTTTAAAACTATCATCGATTTAGGTTATAAAACTCCATTCATCAGCAATTGCTATGTTTTAATTGAATTCCCTATTTTTTTATGGCTCTTTTATAATTGGAGCTCTCGAAAAAATAAGATCTTTTTCATTGGACTATTTCTAGCCGGTGTAGTGATTTGGATATTTGATAACCTGATCATGAACAGTATGTTTCAGATCAATTCTTATTATAGGATCTATTATTCTACGGTACTCATTCTTTGTTCTATCAATCAACTAAATAAAGTGATTTTTCAGGATAATATTACACTCTGGAAAAATGCTACTTTTTTGATCAGTATCACATCAATCGTTTATTATAGCTATCGTGTTTTTATTGAAGCTTTATTTCTTTTCCAACAGGAGTTTAGCAATGATTTTTTTGTAGGAGTGTATTTTATCATGGTTATTGTGAATTTTTTAGCACATTTGGTGTATACATTAGCAGTAATATGTATTCCAGCGAAGCAAGAATTTACATTACGATACTGATTACCACCTTAATTATTGGTACGATCCTCACTTTTTTTCTTGTGACGATTATTCGGCAACATAAAAAAAGATCAAAGCTGTACGAGGACCGTTTACGAATGGAAGTTGAATTACTTGAAACTGAAAGAGGACGAATCGCTTCTGATCTTCATGATGACCTAGGTCCACTTCTCTCTGTCATCAAAATGAATCTTCACTTATTGGATACAAAAGATAAAAATGATCTGATGATCTTGGGGAAAACAGCCAATCATATTGATCATACCGCAAAAAGGTTAAGAGAGATATCCAATAACATCATGCCATATACTTTACAGCGGAAAGGGTTGTTAACAGCAATTACAGAAATGACAGAGTTATTGGCTGAAGGAAACGGGGTAACGATCCGTCTCAAAAATCAATTGAACGATCTATCAATCACCAAAGAAAAAGAGATTCACATTTTCCGACTGTTCCAAGAAGTATTGAATAACACCATTAAGCATGCGAATGCATCAGAAGTTAACATCGATCTCTATCAAGAGAAGAAAGAAATTTGTATTATGATCAGAGATAATGGTTGCGGTTTTGATAAAGAAAAAGTGATGGATCAAGGTAAAGGTCTCGGATTGCAAAATATCCTTCGTAGGGCCGGAATACTAAAAGGTAAAGTCTACCTTGAAACAGCACCCGGAAGTGGAACCGAATATCTTTTCAGAATACCTTTATAACATGGAACAACTGGCTACGATTCGCGTATTAATTGCAGACGATCATGATATTTTCCGAGACGGACTCTCTTTACTATTGATGAAGGAACCCACGCTTCAATTAGTAGGAGATGCCGCGAATGGAAAGTTGTTGATACAAATGGTAAAAGAACTTCAGCCGGATATTGTTTTGACCGATTTGAAAATGCCTGAGTTAGATGGCATTGAAGCAATCAAAATAATCAAAGAGCAGCATCCTGCTGTCAAAACCATCGCCTTATCTTCTTTTGATAGTGATGCAATGGTGATCGATGCACTTGAAGCCGGAGCAATGGGTTATATCATAAAAAATGCTGATCGTGGAGAAATCATTGATGCGATCAGGATGGTATACACCGGAAGTCCTTATTACTGTAAAACCACATCAAGCCGATTGGTCAAACTGATCGCTCGAAGCGAATTCAATCCTTATAAAGCAGATGCTTCCAAACTTTTTTCAGATAAAGAAAAAGAGATCATCCGATTGATCTGTGAAGAAAAAACCAGTAAAGAGATCGGTGAATTACTATTCATGAGTTCTCGTACCGTTGAAGGACATCGCGTAAAAATTCTGGAAAAAATGAATGTAAAGACCACCGCCGGCGTTGCTATCTATGCCATTAAGAATGGTATATACAATGCACACCAAGAGTAATATTTCATCTTCACTTTTACGACTGCTACTCCCTTCGTAACTTGCAACCATGGATCAAGTATACACTTACGAGTCTTTGTATGCATTCACAAAGAATATCTTTTTAAAAATGGGCTGTTCTGATGTGGATGCAACAACGGCAACCACTGTTTTACTATCCGCAGATTTACGCGGTATTGATAGTCATGGTGTAGCTCGACTGAGCGGCTATGTGCGTTTATGGGAAGTGAATAGGATCAATGCCACTCCTAATATTCAAGTAGTTCATGAAACACCTTCTACTGCTGTAGTTGATGGTGATGCCGGTTTAGGATTGGTCGTAGCGCCTTTTGCTATGAAGGTGGCCATTGAAAAGGCAAAACAAGTAGGTACAGGATGGGTAAGTGTACGTAACACCAATCACTTTGGAATTGCAGGCTATCATGCTATGATGGCGCTGGAACATGAAATGATCGGTATGGCCATGACCAACGCCAGTGCATTGGTGGCACCCACTTTTTCTGTTGAAAGAATGTTGGGTACCAATCCAATCGCAGTGGCTATTCCTGCAGGCGAACAACCACCTTTTGTAGCCGACATGGCCACTACTACTGCTGCCAATGGCAAGTTAGAGATCTTACAAAGAAAAGATGCAGAAGCACCATTGGGTTGGGTACAAGATAAAGATGGACAAGCTTCGACCGATGCCAATATTTTGAAGAAAGAAGGTGCTTTGTTACCTCTTGGTAGTGATCGTGAACATGGCAGTCATAAAGGATATGCACTCGGTGCCATCGTAGATATTTTTTCAGCAGTACTCAGCGGAGGTAGTTATGGTCCCTGGGCCCCACCATTTCCGGCTTATGTACCGATGCCCGAAAATATGCCGGGTAAAGGGCTCGGACATTTCTTCGGAGCGATGCGGGTAGATGCTTTTCGTCCGGCAGAAGAATTTAAATCACATATGGACAATTGGATCACCCGATTCCGTGATGCAAAACCTGCAGAAGGCTACGATAAAGTGTTGATTCCCGGAGATCCTGAGAGAGCATATGAACAAGAGAGAAGAGAGAAGGGTATACCGATTGTGAAGAGTGTAGTGGAGGACTTGAAACTTGTAGGAGAGAAATTTGGTATCAACTGGATCAATTGATACACTGTTCTAGCTAACAACTGTTCTTTTAAAATACCTATCAAAATAGCTTCTCATCATTTACCTTTGCACCTCATTTAACAACTAAAAATCGGGGGAGGGGGAATCTTATGAAAGTAATGAAGTTCGGTGGCACCAGCGTAGGTAAGCCGGAACGTATGCATCAGGTATCACAATTGATCACCAAAGATGCAGAACCTAAAATCGTAGTACTGAGTGCATTAAGTGGTACTACCAATGCATTGGTGGAGATCAGTAATAGTTTATCTCAAGCAGACAGACAAGCAGCCAAACAGAAAATTGATCAGTTGGAAGCACATTATCGTCAATTTGTGCTTGATTTGGTGAAGACGGATGCCGTTCGTGCAAAAGCCAATGCAGTCGTTAGTGAACATTTCGAATTTTTGAATATCATCTTGCGTATCTCTTTCAGTGAAGCATTGAATAAAGATATTTTAGCGCAAGGTGAACTCATGAGTACCAAACTATTCAGTTGTTATCTGGAAGAGCAGGGGATAGATCATATGCTGTTGCCTGCATTAGAGTTCATGACCATTGATGCTAACGAGGAACCACAGTTGGGTAGCATTAAAGTGAAGCTAAGTCAGCAGTTGCAGCTACACAAAGACAAAAAATTATTCATCACACAAGGATATATCTGTCGTAATTCAAAAGGAGAAGTGGATAATTTGAAGAGAGGTGGGAGTGATTATACGGCTTCATTGGTGGCAGCAGCTATCCAGGCTACTGTTTGTGAAATCTGGACAGATATTGATGGCATGCATAATAATGACCCGCGTATCGTTAACAAAACAGTGGCCATTGAACAATTGAGTTTTGATGAAGCAGCAGAGTTGGCCTATTTCGGAGCTAAAATTTTGCATCCAACTTGTATCTGGCCGGCTCAACAAGAGAATGTTCCGGTGAAATTATTGAACACGATGCAGCCGGATGCCCCCGGAACAGTGATCACCAAAGAAGCGGGAAGTGTTGGTGTAAAAGCTGTAGCCGCAAAAGATGGAATCATAGCTATCAAGATCAAGAGTAGTAGAATGTTATTGGCGTATGGATTTTTACGCAAAGTGTTTGAAGTGTTTGAAAAGTACCGCACTTCTATTGATATGATCACTACTTCCGAAGTGGCTGTATCTGTAACGATTGACACAGACACTGCTTTAAAACATATTGTAAAAGAATTGGAGCCATTTGGAACAGTTGAGGTTGATAAAGCTCAAACAATTGTTTCCATCGTAGGAAATGAGATCGCTCAAACAGATGCTGTTTTACAGAAACTATTCAATGCCATTCAGGAAATACCTGTGACAATGGTTAGTTATGGCGGAAGTACACACAATATCTCTTTACTTGTGCCCAGTCAGTATAAGACCAAAACGCTTCAATTATTGAATAGCGGATTGTTTGGATTGTGATAGCTTTTTTCATCGTTAAGTTTGATGATGATTTTGTTTAATAATTTCTAACCAGTCTCTGTGGACGGGCCTCATTGGGGTCGGTGTCAAGCGTAGCGAAGACAGATCAGATACTGCGCAGCAGATCTGATCAGAGGCCAATGCAGCCCGGTAACAGAGACGAGGCCCAGCGGCCAAGAGCGACTATGTACTCTGCATATAAGTATTGTAGATTTAGTTTGTTGCCACGCAATTATGTCAATGTTAAATGACGTTAATATTTAAGCCATCCGCCTCGGCGGATGGCTTTTTTCATGGAAATTGTTGATTCAAATCATGGCATGAGAATCTTATTTGTACTCTTTGTTTTGTTGTACAGCCTTCAAGTCTCTTTTGCACAACCTGCATTGAGAGGAAAAGTCATAGCCGGCGATACCAAACAGCCCATTCATTTGGCCAATGTTTTTTTGAGTAACACATCCATCGGTACCGTGACCAATGCCGAAGGTGTCTTTGTATTGGATAGATTTCCACAAGGTCGTTTTGATGTGGTGGTTTCTTGTATTGGATATGAAACCTATGTAACCACCATTCAATATGCACAACTGCCTACGAATATTGAAGTGGTATTGCAACCCAAAGTCAATGTATTGCAGGAGGTGGTGGTTGAGCCCTATGAAAAAAATGGTTGGGAACGTTACGGTACATTTTTCATGGAGAACTTTATCGGAACATCTGTGCTGGCTGCCGATTGTAAACTCAAAAATCCGGAAACCATTCGCTTTCGCTATAATAAAAAAGAAAACATTCTCCGAGCATTTGCAGATGAGCCCATCGTTCTGGAAAATAAAGCACTTGGATACATTCTTCGTTATGATCTTAAAGTTTTTGAATACAACTATGGAACAAGAATTTTCTACTTTCAAGGATATCCTCTTTTTGAAGATATCCAGACAGATCGTAAGCGTTTGTTGAATCGATGGGAAAAGAATCGGTCAGAAGCTTACTATGGTTCGATGATGCACTTTATGCGATCATTGTTTAGAAATCAGTTGAATGAAAACGGATTTGAAGTACGTAAACTCATTAAGGTCAGTGAAGAAGAAAAGAAAAGGGTGAGAACCATTTATAATTCACGAACTTATATCAATGGCAGTGGTAATATTGTAGTGAATGATAGTTTACTGGGTAATGGGAATAAAGACAGTGCAGACTATTATCGAAAGGTCATGCGACAGCCTGAAAAAATGGCTGTATTGATCAATCAACTTTTACCAGGTGATAGTATTGCATTTGCGATCGACAGTTTTACTGCGGGATTATATTTTGACGACTATCTGCAGATCATTTACAAATACAAACAAGTCCCGATTGAATATGTAAGAACGAATTCACTTTCTGTTCAACCGAAGACTCCCATCATGTCGGAAATATTTCTTCCAAAGAAAAATGCTATCGCTGTATTAGCTAATGGAAGCTACTTTGAAGGAATAGACCTCATTTCTTCAGGTTACTGGGGCTGGTGGGAGAAACTGGCAACCATGTTACCTTTTGACTATAAGCCGCCGAAGAAGGAGAGAGATTGAGTTGACAGTTTATAGTTGGCAGTTAACAGCAAGTCATTGATTATGTATGCTGTATACTAATAATTACTGTAAACGAGTAAGTAAGCATCACTTTACTTCTTCCTGTCAACTGTCAACTCAATCCCAACCCGAAAGAAGAAACATATACACTTTCTTCAACTCCTCCTCCTCAATGCAATAAGGCGGCATGATATAAACCGTATTGCCTAATGGTCGAATGTACATGCCTGCATCCAATGCTTTTTTTGTAATGACCGTACTTACTTGATTCAGGTATTCTTTTTTTCCTTGATCGATCTCAAAGGCAAGAATGGTGCCTAGTGTGCGAACATCTTTGACTGGTAATGCACTTTTTCGTAACTGATCGGCAAAAGCAATATTTGCTGTACAAATTTTTTCAATTTGATTGATACATTTTTCTTGCTGCAACAGATCAAGACTTGCTAATGCAGCTGTGCAAGCCAATGGATTGGCCGTAAATGAGTGACCGTGAAAAAATGTTTTCATGGCATCATCATCTACATAGGCCTGATAGATACGATCGGTACAGGCTGTAACCCCTAATGCCATGGTACCTCCTGTAAGACCTTTACTCAAACAAATAATATCCGGTTTCTTATGCATGTACTCACTAGCAAAGAATTTTCCGGTTCTTCCGAATCCGGTCATTACTTCGTCGGCAATACAAATGATATCGTTTAGCTTAGCTGTATTCAATAATTCATTGAGTAGGTAAGGGTCATACATATTCATACCCCCTGCACCTTGAACCAGTGGCTCATAAATAAAAGCCGCTGTTTCTGTTGCATGCTGCTGCATGATGGTTTTTAGTTCGCTGATGTTTTCTTGTGTGGGTGTATCCAGAAAAACAACATCAAAAAGTAACTCATGAAATGCCAGTGTAAAAACACTTCGGTCGCTTACACTCATAGCTCCGAATGTATCTCCATGATAACTATTCTTAAAAGCGATGATCTTGTTTCTTTGTTTTTGATCCCGGTTCCACCAATATTGGATCGCCATTTTTAATGCTACTTCTGTAGAGGTAGATCCATTATCACTGTAAAATATCCTTGAAAAAGTACCCGGTAAAATTGCCAGCAATCGTTCTGCGAGTTCCACAGCCGGACGATGTGTGAATCCGGCAAAGATCACCTGTTCCAACTCCAAAGCCTGTTGGTACAATTTTTCTGCGATGTAAGGGTGTGCATGTCCATGTAAATTCACCCACCAGCTACTGATAGCATCGATATAGCTATTCCCTTGTTCATCAAACAATAAAGATCCTTTACCCTTCACTATAGCGATCGGGTCGGCCATATTTTTTTGTCGGGTAAAAGGGTGCCAGATACATTGTTTATCCCTTGATGCAATACTCATACGGCAAATGTAGGGTGTAAACGGTAGTTGTTCAGACAAGGATTCGGGTAGTTTTGCCCCGATTTTTTGCTGTATGCAACGCAAGTACAATTGTACGTGTCAAATCCCTGAATTCACTGCATGTTAGACGAACAGAAATTGGTAAAAGACTGCCTGAAGCAACATCCGGCTGCCCAAAAGCTGCTGTATGACACATTTGCCGAGCAAATGCTGGGTACCTGTTTCCGTTATACCAAGAGTATAAATGATGCAGAGGAAGTACTGCAACAGGGATTTATCAAAGTGTTTCAAAACCTGCATCAATTTCGGTCGGAAGGAGACTTGGGAGCATGGATTAGAAGGATCATGGTTAATACAGCTATCAATTACCTGAAACGGAAGCCCCAGTATCAATTGGATTTAGGATTTGAAGACACCCAACTACATCCTGTAGACACCCATCAGCCCGACTTGAATATTCAAATGAAGGATCTGCTGAACCTTATCCGACAATTACCCGCGGGATATCAAACCATATTCAACCTTTATGCAGTGGAAGGCTATACACATGTGGAGATCGCTAAAATCTTAGGGATCAGTGAAGGTACCAGTCGATCACAGTATGCCAGAGCAAGGGCATTGTTGATCAGCTGGCTCGAAAAATATTCTGTTAACGGAAAAAAAGATCGTTATGCCCGATAAGTCTTTTGAACAGCAAGTGAGGGAAGAGCTTTCCGGTCTGCGTATTCAACCCAATACAGCAGTATGGGAAGCTGTTGCAGTAAGTTTACAAAAAAAGCGTAAACGTCGTTGGGCTATTTGGATGGTTACATTGCTTATTGGATTATCAGGCGCAGGATTCTGGCTTTTCTTCCCAGAACAAAATGATCAAAAGATCATGGCGACTTCACAACAACCTGACACATTACATGAAAACAAAGATGTGCCGATAAAGCCAAAAAATAATAATCAACAAAATACAATTAACTCAATACCTCTTAATTCAGAATCTGTTCAAACAAATGTTGATCGCACTGTTGAAAAGCAATATCAAGTTGCCGAAGTAATTCGGATATCCGCAAAAGCAGCTGATAAGCCGAATGATATAACCGGGAAAAAAGAGGGTGTCAAAGTTGAGACTACTCAAAATATAAGTGATATCAGTTCAGTAAACCATCAAACCACTGAGCCAATTACATCAGTTCCTTTAAGAAAGGATAGCGTTGCTTTGGTACCAAAGGAAATAAAGAAAAATGAATCATCTGAAAATATAGAGCAGTCAATCGAAGAACCATTAAAAGCAATTGATTCTTCTAGTACAGTCAATGATACAAGTGGTATCAATAACGTTATCAAAAAGCAACAAGCAAAAAAATGGAATTGGAGTGGTGGGTTTGTGATCGGACGTAGTGGTATTCGTAATTCATTGGGTTCGCTTTTTGAAGGTAGCAGTGATGCTATGTACAATAATTTCTTGGGCTCTGGGATTCCAACTACAGCATCTCCCGGTTCTATTCCAATAAATATTGTCAGACCCAAAGTACAGGATCATTTTTCGTTTGGTGCATCTGTCGAAATAAGTAAGGTAATTGGGAAAAAGAAAAAGAACAGTCTGGGAATTCAGATGGGGTATCAGTTATATCAGACAAAATACAGAGTAGGAAGTACGAACTCCGGAACATTACAATTCAGTAATGTGAATCGGGCAAATGAATCCAATGTATATTATGGAGTAAGAGATAGCGTCAATTATATAGCTTCTTATCATTTCATTCGATTAGGGCTTCAGTGGTATCGTTCATTGAATTGGTTGAAAAAAACAGAACTTAGATGGTATGCGGGCATGGGTACCAATATCATGTTGAGTGGTAACGGTCTTCATGTAGGAGCTGCTAATAATAGTGTTTATTACTTTAAAAACAGATCCTTATTGCGAACCATCCAACTCGATGCCATAACAGGTCTTGAAATCGGTATAGGGAAAGAGAAACGTTTGTTTGTTGGTCCGCAACTGCAGTATATGCTGAGCAATCTGTCGAAACAAAATGGTGTCAATCAGCATTTGTATCGTCCTTCTATTAAAATGTCTTTATTACTTTCTAAGAGTAAGAAATAGGCATGCAACGGCCTAGTCATAGACCGTGTCAATACGCTATAAATACTGTTGTATGCAAACAAAATACTTGCTGCTATTACTCATGCCGTTTGTGATTTCTTCTTGCATGAAAGACACTGTGAAAGAATCCTATAGTTTTTACAGACCTGTTTACCAAACAAAAGCAGAAATTAAGAATGGAATTAAGAATCTTCCAGCTGCGGACATTCAACAACCCGGGAAAATTGTATTGAAAGGACATTACCTTTTCTTAAATGATATTGATAGGGGTATTCACATCATTGATCTCTCAGATCCTGCAAGTCCGAAAAAGATTTCTTTTATTGATATTCCCGGCTCTATGGATTTGGCTGTGAATGGTAATTACCTATATACAGATTGTTATACAGATCTTGTGACATTAGATATTACTGATCCGCAGAATGTAAGCGTGAAGCAGTTTATCAATGGTGTTTTTCCACATAGATACTATGGTAATTTTTTAGCGGATACAACTCAGGTAATCAGGAAATGGGTAAAAGTAGATACAAGTATTACAAGAACATATGATGGTAGACCCGGACAGAGAATGTTTTTTGGTAGTTCAGGAGTGTTCTTTTCTCCAACTTTCGGTTTTTCAGTTTCATCTTTTTCAGGAACGGCTGCAGTTGGTATCGCAGGCTCAACAGCCAGATTTGGTTTGCAACAAAACAGAATGTACACAGTAAGTCATGATGACCTGAAAGTATTTAATATCACAAAAGCGGATGCACCTGCTTATGTGAATAAGGTTGATCTTGTTCAAGGAAATATTGAAACCATCTTTCCGTATAAAAATAATTTATTCATAGGTGCACAAGGTGGGATGTTTATTTACAGTGCATCCAATCCTGATCAACCCTCTTTACTCGGACAATTCACACATGTCAGGTCTTGTGATCCTGTAGTGGCAGATGATACGCATGCCTATGTTACTTTGAGTGGTGGAACCTTTTGTGGTGGATTCAGTAATCAATTGGATGTAGTAGACATCAAAAATTTGTTGAGTCCGAGATTGGTGAAAACCTATCCATTAAAATCTCCAAAAGGACTATCAAAAGATGGGAATACATTATTGATCTGTGATGGTACTGACGGACTCAAATTATTTGATGTAACAGATCCGTCTAATGTTGCACATATTAAAACTGTGAGTGGATTTGATCCTCATGATGTTATTGCCATACAAGGTTATGCTATTGCAGTAGCATCTAATGGAATGTATATCATCGACTATCGCGTACCTGCAAATGCTGGAATCATAGGGAAAATTGAAATCAACAAAAATTGATCACATTAATCAGCAAGAAATGAAAAAATTATTTATCGCAGGCATTTGTTTATTATCAACCAACCTTATGGCGCAGACAGGAAAGGTTAAAAAGACAAGATCTTACCTCATGCCCCAAATAGCGTTATTAAATGGTTCCAGTGGTGCTGGTGCACAAATACAACTGGCTGGAGGAATCGTCAAAAAAGATTGGCTTATTGGGTTAGGAACAGGTATTGATTATTATGAGTTAACTGCTGTGCCTGTATATACGGATATACGTTATCAATTTGGTAAAGAGAAAAAAGCATTTGCTTACGTTAATCTTGGATACAATTTTCATTGGAAAGAGAGTACGGAGGGAAGAGTGTATGTTATGCCCCCACCTAATAGTATAGTAAAGGGGGGCTTATACACTGATTTTGGTATAGGTTATAACATAGGAATTAGTAAGCATCATGCATTAGCATTGAGTATGGGTTATTCTGTAAAACAAATGAGTGAAGAAATTGAAGAAATGATGTGGCCCGGCCCTTTTCCACAACCGGTACAGGTAGACCCTACCATTAGAAGATATGATTATGCATTCAAAAGAATTTCTTTCAAAGTTGGATACCGTTTGTGGTAAGCCTGAGTAGTTCTCATGTGTTGGTTTTCAGTGTCAACCCGGCAGCAATTCTGGTAATCGCTTTTGCCATTCTTTCTGTTCGGGTTGATTCTTTCTTAGCATCATTAATCCAATCAATATATTGCTTTTGCTCACCTTCTTTCAGTTGAAAGAAATGAGTATGAGCGGATGGCTCATCCTTCAAGCATTCTAAAAAATCCTGCGGAATGGTGATGGTCTCATTATCCGGATAGAGTGTAATTATAACAATATCTCCGGCTTCTTTTCCGATCATCTTTCTTATGGAAGCTTTAATCGGTAAAAATAATTTGCCATTACCCATTGGCATGAGCTTATAGTTACTAATCACATAATCATCAATAGTACCTTTCACTTTAACCCAGCCAAATGGATTATTAGCGTCTTGACGTATTTCCGGTATAGCAGCATAAGTCCATCCACCTTTTCCGGGAATTTTCTCGAGTTTATATTTTTTTTGAATGATCGCTTTCATGTTTCAGAAAGGATAAATTTCGTTGGATACCTTTGAATTTACTTCGCTTTAATGGTGAATGGCGAAATATTTTTTTAAATGCATCCTCACTTAATTGTTCCCATTCATTGGTAGTAAGATTTAATATTTCAGGGAGTGGATTGAATGCAGTTTCCTGATGGGGCTTACTAAAGCGATTCCATGGGCAAACATCCTGACAGGTATCGCAACCAAACATCCAGTTATCAAATCTTCCTTTCATTTCATTTGGAATCAATGCATCTTTTAATTCAATGGTAAAATAGCTGATACATTTACTGCCATCTATTACTTTGTTGTCGAGAATGGCTTCTGTTGGACAAGCATCAATACATTTTCTACAAGACCCGCAATAATCTTTCACGAAGGGATCATCGTAGTCTAGTTCAATATCCACAATAAGCGTGGCGATAAAAAAGAAGGAACCGCTGTGTTTGGTAATGAGGTTTCCATTTTTACCGATCCATCCTGCACCACTTCTGGTAGCCCAGCTTCTCTCCAAGACCGGTGCTGAATCTACAAAACCACGTCCTTGAATTTCGCCAATGGTCGTTCTTACTTGATCTAGTAGTTGTTTAAGTTGCAAACGAATAACTTCATGATAGTCTTCCCCCCAAGCATATTTGGAGATTTTAGGGCTGAAAGATGATTGCTGTTGAGACGGAAAATAATTTTTTAGTAGTGTAATCACAGATTTTGCACCAGGAACCAGCTTTGTAGGATCGACTCTCAGGTCAAAGTGTCGCTCCATATAAGACATAGATCCCTGCATATTGCGGTTTAGCCATTGCTCCAATCTTCGGGCATCATCATCCAATGGAGCAGCCCTCGCTATACCACAATAATCAAAGCCGTTTTGTGCAGCAATTTTTTTTAGGAATTGTGTTGTTTTCACCACATCAATAAATCTATACAATCAAATGTACAGAGGATTTGATCATGAAAGAGATATATGCTGCTTATCTCATGAAATCAACTTACAGAAATATGGCTTATAAGAATTTAACAGTTACCAACCTGTAACAGAAAAATCATAAACTAATTTTATGTTTTATCTTACGCCATAAAATGGACGAAATGAAGCGTTTTTACTTTCTTACTATTTTGATTTTTTTTAGTGTGTTTTCAAATAAAGTTGTGGCTCAACAACTTGACTCCATCATGGATGCTCATGCCAATATATTCCCCAAAGAAAAAATGCATATTCATTTCGATAAACAATTGTATAATAAGGAAGAGACCATCTGGTATAAATTATACTTGCTAGCTGAATATGTTCCAAGTCCATTGAGTAAGAATGTATATGTGAACTGGTATGATACGGAAGGTAAAATATTACGCCAGACAGTTGCCCCATTATTTCAATCTACTGCCAAAGGTTCATTTGATATTCCAACAGATTATAAAGGTGAATTTGTAAGAGTAAAAGCGTATACCAGTTGGATGTTGAATGATGATACCAGTTTTATTTATCAGCGTGATATTCCTATTAATAAAGGTACTCCTGTTGCTAAAACAAAACCTGTACGTAAAACCCGTCTTGAATTATTTCCGGAAGGAGGTAATTTGGTATTAGGTCTGGATGAGAAAATTGCTTTTAAAGCCTCTGATCAAAATGGTCGTCCGGTCATGGTCAAAGCTCAACTGATGAATAGTAAAAATCAGGTAGTGGATACTTTGCGAGTGAAACATGATGGTATGGGTTTCTTTTTCCTGAAACCTGCAGCCGGTGAACAATACCGTGTTGATTGGATCGATGAATATGGTACCAAAGGGAGTACGCCATTAACGGGTATTCAAAAAGAGGGATTATCACTGAGTATTGCAGGGACCAATGATAAGGCTTTGATTCTGGTGGAGAGAACGGCAAATGTTCCAGAAAATATGCAGCAATTGCATCTGCTGGTTCATATGAATGAGCGTCCGGTGTACAAATTACGTTTGAATATGACCGCTAAAACAGTGATCAACACAGCAGTTCCTATTGAAGAATTGCAGACTGGGATTCTTCAATTTTCTTTATTTACAAATGACTGGATGCCATTGGAGGAAAGAATTTTATTTGTCAATAACCGGATGCATGAATTTAATTCCAAGATCAATCCCGGAATTGTAAGTCTTGAAAAACGTGGTAAAAACATATTAGAGATATTAGTATCAGATACAGCTGCCGCGAACATGTCAATCTCTATTACTGACGCAGCATTAACAGGGGAGGATCAGTATACTATATTCTCTGATTTCCTGTTAAGTCATCAGCTCAGAGGATACATTCATAATCCTGCCTACTATTTAAAAAGTGATGCAGATAGTATTACATCTAGATTGGATCTTGTAATGCTCACCAATGGCTGGAGGCGTTTTGATTGGGATAAATTAAAAGCTGCTACACAGCCGGTATTAAAATATGCACCTGAAATCGACTTTCTGAAAATTAAAGGGAAAGTATATGGTATGGAAGCAGGAAGAGCTGGTGGGCCTGAATTATTAAACATCATTCTGAAAGGGAAAGACAGTAGCTCCAATGTTTATTTTGTTCCGATTCAAAGGGATGGATCTTTTGATGAACCACTGCCTATTTTCTTTGATACTGCACGTGTTTATTACAATTTCAATGATAAAAATAAAACGGGTTTTGTTGGTCAGGTTCAATTGGGAAATGGTCTATTGAAAAAGGAACCAGGCAGTACCATTCGCATGGATCAAGTACCTGTATTTCAGGTTTTGTCTGATAGCGTTGGATTGGCGAGAATCAATCTGTTCTTACAAGAAGAAGAAAAACTACGTAGAAGTATGGCCAGTGCTACCTTACAGGAAGTAGTGGTGAAGGCAAAGATCAAAGATCCTATGCAGGTATTGGATGAAAAATATGCAAGTGGACTTTTTTCCGGTGGCGATGCATATAGTTTTGATTTGATGAATGACCGAATGCCCGGTGCATTGAATGTGCTTACTTATTTGCAAGGCAAAGTTGCAGGCTTACAAATCTCAGGCAATGGATCTCAAATGTCGATGAGTTGGCGGGGAGGTACTCCATCATTGTATTTGAATGAGATGATTACAAATGTAGATATGGTGCAGAGTATTCCTATTACAGATATTGCATACATTAAGGTAATGCGTCCTCCATTCTTTGGTTCAGGTGGTGGTGGTGCTGATGGAGCAATTGCCATTTATACGAAGAAGGGCGGCGACGTTCAGCGAAATGACCCAAGTAAGAAAGGAATGGAAAGTACCATTCTAGCAGGTTATTCAAAATTCAAAGAGTTTTATAATCCTGTGTATACAAAAGAAAATCCTTCTTATGATCCGGATGTAAGGAGCACATTGTATTGGAATCCCTACATACTTACTAATAAACGAACCCCTCGTTTTAGAGTTGAATTTCATAATAATGATATATCGAAAAAATTATTAGTGGTACTGGAGGGAATCAATTCTGAAGGTAAAATGACGAGAACCGTGAGATACCTTGAATAAATTTTTAATTAGCACCGGGACTTAAGTCCCGGTGCTAATTAAAAAATGATAGTACTAAGAAAAGTAAATAGTAAAAAAGGTTCTTTTCATTCATCCAACTCTAAATGTAAAATATGAAAGAATCGATGTGCTAAAGGAGCCAGCACGATTCCAATATTGGTTATGAATGCCACTCCACTGAAGATTGCATAGAAAGAAGAAAACCATTTGCCACCCACGGTTTTGATCTCAACCACTGGTCCCATACCAGATAAGATCATGGAGGCATTATGAAACGCATCTAACCATTCAATATCAGCGGTATAATGATAACCGAAAACACCCATCAATAAACAAATTGCGAGTACGCTAAACGCAAAAACAAGATTTTTGACAACTCTTCTATAGAAGAGCGTTTTGGATGCCAGCGGTTCCCGTTTATTTTCATACATGGTTGATGTTATTTACAAGTAGAAGGAAGGATACCATCAATAATATCTTTCAGAGTAAGATACAGTTGTTTTTTCTCTTCTCCGAGGGTTCCTTTTGTAAAAAATATACAGGCATAACCTCTGCATCTATCAATCATGGGCCATGTACCAAATAATCCTGGAGAAGCTGTTGAGGTGGCCTTGCCATTTTCATCGGTCGTCATGATCCATTGCCCAAAACCATATTGAAAACCCTCTGCAGCTTTTGGTGCATACTTGATCATATCTGCGGTAGTATAAACAGTTTCCATTTGCTCAATAGCTTTCTCACTTAATATACGTTTGCCATTGTATACACCTTTATTTAAAATCATGGCCAGAAAGTTCATATAATCTCCGGCACTTGATTGTGCACCACCGGATGGATTTACAGCATTAAAATTTGAGAAGCTGGTATTACGCATTTGTAATGGTCTGGTGATCTTTTCGGCCATGATCTGTTCAAAGCCCCTTTTGGTAATCACTTCAAGTATCTTTGCAGCGATATTCAAACCAATATTGCTATACCTGAATTCCAATCCGGGATTAGAAATAATCTCTCTACCTGATGCGAAATCATTAATCTCTTCTTCTAAGTTGGAATACTTTTTTCGATTCAGCATTTCTTTGAGATTACGGATGGGTTCAGATTCTATCCCTGTCAAATGAGATAAACAATCTTTGATAGTGATATAACTTTTAGAATATTTAGTGAAGATTGGAAGGTATTTACTGATCCTGTCATCCAATGAAATTTTACCCTCATCAACAAATACCATCACTAAAGCTGCAGTGAGCCATTGACTTGCACTAGCGATAGGAGCCTGCACTTTGGCATTGAAATCAGTACCTATTGCTTTTTGATAAATCACCTTGCCATCTTTATAGATCATCGCAACAACATGCCCATCCAATTCTTTCTTAGAAGCTTCTAATTTGCTGTCTAACGAACTAAAATCATATTGAGCAGATGCAAACTGTAAGAATAGCATAAAATACAGCACCAGACTGACTTTCATGCAGGAAAAAGGAAGCTTTACGGACATAATTTCAGGATTTCTCGGTTTTATCAACGTAAAAAAAAGGTAGAACAGTTTTTGTATACAAATTAGGAATTCATTTTATAAAGCAGATATAATTTCTGCTAAATACCATTAATTATTGCAAATACAAGAATATGAACGTTAATAACTATACCATTAAAGCACAGGAAATTATACAAGCTGCTCAACAGCTAGCTTTTAATGCCAATCATCCATCTATTGAAACGGAACATTTGTTAAAGGCATTGATTGCTGATAAAGAGAGCCCAATTGCATTTTTGCTGAAAAAGAATAATGTAGCTATTCCACTTTTGGAAACAAAACTGGAAGAAGCATTTAATCGATTACCTAAGAACCAATCGGGTGAACCTGCGCAAACCATTAGTCGTGATTTGAATACAGTTTTCTTAAAAGCCAATGCATTACTAAAAGAATTTGGGGATGAGTTTATTAGTCCTGAGCATTTTATGTTGGCATTACTACAGGTCAATGATAATACTGCTAAGACACTCAAAGATGCAGGTCTTACTGAAAAAGGATTAAAAACTGCGATCAAAGATTTACGTAAAGGAGAGAGCATTCAATCGCAAACGCAGGAAATGCAATTGAACGTATTGAATAAATACGCACGTAACCTGAATGAAGCAGCAAGACAAGGTAAATTAGATCCTGTTATCGGTAGAGATGAAGAGATCAGACGAACGTTACATATTTTATCAAGAAGAAGTAAGAATAATCCCATTTTAGTAGGTGAGCCTGGAGTTGGTAAGACAGCGATTGCTGAAGGACTAGCCATGCGCATTATCAATGGGGATGTGCCTGAAAACTTAAAATCGAAGATCATCTTTACATTGGATATGGGACAGTTGATTGCTGGTGCTAAGTACAAAGGAGAATTTGAAGAAAGATTGAAAGGTGTGGTAAAAGAAGTGGCGGCAAGTGATGGTGAAATTATTTTATTCATTGATGAGATACACACGTTAGTCGGTGCCGGTGGTGGTGAAGGGGCGATGGATGCTGCGAATATTTTAAAGCCTGCATTGGCACGTGGTGAGTTGAGAGCTATCGGAGCCACTACATTGAATGAATACCAAAAATATTTCGAGAAGGATAAAGCACTGGAACGTCGTTTTCAGAAAGTGATGATTGAAGAACCGGGTATTGAAGATGCGATTTCTATTCTTCGTGGATTGAAAGACCGGTATGAAACACACCATCATGTTCGTATCAAAGATGAGGCGATCATTGCAGCAGTAGAATTATCCAATCGCTATATTACCGATCGGTTTTTACCCGATAAAGCCATTGATCTGATTGATGAAAGTGCAGCGAAACTTCGTCTAGAGATGAACTCTATGCCTGAAGAGCTGGATACGTTGGAAAGACAAATTCGTCAATTAGAAATTGAAAGAGAAGCCATCAAACGTGAAGATGACGAAGAGAAATTAAAAGAACTCAATATTGAGATCAGTAATCTTAGTGTTCAAAGAGATACATTAAAAGCAAAGTGGAAAAATGAAAAAGAGATTGTTGATAAAATACAACAAGCTAAGTCAGGGATTGAAACATTAAAGTTAGAAGCTGAACAAGCGGAACGAAATGGCGAATATGGAAAAGTAGCTGAGATCCGTTATGGTAAGATCAAAGAGCAAGAAGCGGTCATTGCAGACTATACCCAACAACTTAATCAATTGGGTGAGCAAAGCAGACGGTTGATGAAAGAAGAAGTAGACGCGGAAGATATCGCTGAAAATATTGCAAAAGCAACCGGTATTCCGGTGGCTAAGATGATGCAGAGTGAAAGAGAAAAACTCTTGCATTTGGAAGAAGAGTTACATCAACGTGTTGTTGGACAAGAAGAAGCGATCACAGCTGTGGCTGATGCGGTAAGAAGAAGCAGGGCAGGATTACAGGATCCGCGTAAGCCTATCGGATCATTTATCTTTCTCGGAACTACCGGTGTTGGTAAAACAGAATTGGCAAAAGCTTTAGCAGAATACTTATTTGACGATGAACACCTGATGACACGTATTGATATGAGTGAATACCAGGAGAAACATACCGTTTCAAGATTGGTAGGTGCACCTCCGGGTTATGTAGGATATGATGAAGGTGGACAATTGACCGAAGCTGTGCGGAGAAAGCCTTACAGTGTAGTATTGCTGGATGAAATCGAAAAAGCACATCCGGATGTATGGAATGTATTGTTGCAGGTATTGGATGACGGACATCTGACCGATAACAAAGGCAGAACGGTGAATTTCAAGAATACGATCATTATTATGACTAGTAATATTGGGAGTCACTTGATCCAGGATGCATTTGACGGGGTTCGTGAAGAAGATGTACCGGAGGCAACTGAAAGAGCAAAGCATGATGTCATGGATCTGTTGCGTAAAACTATTCGCCCTGAATTTCTTAATCGTGTAGATGAGATTATCATGTTTAGTCCGTTGATGAAGAGGCAAATCATGGGCATTGTGAAAATACAATTGGATGGATTGAAGAAAATGGTTGCTGAAAGCGGCATTCAACTTGAGTTCAGTGAGTATTTGTTGGAGTTCTTGAGTGAGCAAGGATATGATCCTCAAATGGGAGCAAGACCCTTGAAACGATTGATTCAAAAACAGATCGTAAATGCACTCAGTAAAAAGATATTGGCTGGAGAGATCGATAAATCGCAAAAAGTATTGATTGATGCATTTGATGGAGTAGTGGTGTTTAGAAATGAGGATTAATGCAAAAGCGGTTCATTTATGAACCGCTTTTTTGTATTTTGTAGGTGCTATGACCCGATTTACAACCTCACTCCAACAATTTGATGAGAAAGGAGAAAAATCCGGATGGACATACATTCTTATTCCCCAAGATATCGCTGAAATCTTAACCCCTGGAAGTCGGAAGACCTTTCGTGTAAAGGGAAAAATAGATGCACATGGCATTAAGGCTGTTGCAGTGATGCCGATGGGAGATGGATCTTTTGTTTTGCCCGTTAATGCTACAATGCGTAAAGCCATCGGTAAAAGAAAAGGAGCCATGGTCAATATTTCATTAGCAGTAGATCATACACAGCCTGAAGTACCTGAAGTTTTAGCTGTTTGTCTGGCGGATGAACCAAAAGCGAAAGCGTTTTTTGAGCAGTTGCCTCTATCCCAACGGAATTATTACAGTAAATGGGTGGTGGCTGTAAAATCACCATCCTTACAAGCTGAACGAATCGCACAAGTGATTGATGCTCTGTATCTTGGGTATAATTTTGTAAGGTTCATGCAACATTTAAAGGAAAAGAAAAAACAATAGATATCCACCGTTCATCACTTTTCCCAGTAAAAACTTACTATTTAGTCAGTTATTCTTAACTTTAGTTTATGGCTGCCAGACATACAGATACCCGTGAAGAGATTGTACGCATAGGAACCCAACTGATCAAGAGTCATGGGTACAATGCATTTAGTTATGCGGATATTTCTGAGCAATTACAGATCAAAAATGCAGCTGTGCATTATCATTTTAGAGGGAAGGAAGATCTGCTGGCTGAAGTCATTGATCAATATATTGATCAATACCAATTACTGAAGAAACAACTTGTACAACTGAATGCAACTGCAACTTTCGCTATCGAAAAATTCGTCGAAAGATATTCTGTACTTGTTGATGCAAATTGCATTTGTATCATTGGCTCTATTGCATCTGATTATAACACTTTACCAGAGTCGGTGAAAGAGAAAGTTCATCACTTAGTAACTATGGTATTAAAAATGGTGGAAGAAACATTAGCAGCAGGAAAACGTTCTGGGGAGTTTCAGTTTACAGAGACACCTAAAACCCAAACATTACTGGTAATGACCAATTTGGCTGCAGGTGTACAATTGGCCAGGATAACCGGAAAAAAAGATTATGATACAATAAAGCGTGCGATCATTCGTCAATTGAAAGGATAAATTTTTTTACCTAAATAACTTACTTATTAGTAAGTAATATAAAACCTAAAATCAAAACCATGAAAAAAGCATCCGTTTACATGGCCATTTTATTTGGCTTTCTTCCTTTACTAATGTCAGCACAAAACGACACCAAAGGTTCGATCATTACTGCCTCGAATGAAATTGTAGAGGGTACAGTTAAAGACCAATTGCAGAAAAAAGGGAATATTGTATTCACTACTTCCACGGGAAGTAAAAAAACGTATTCACCGGCCGATATCTCAGGATTTTCAATTAATGGAACCAAGTATATTTCTTATGCAAGTGATTTTTACCAAGAAGTAGTAACGGGAAATAAAGCAATATTATATATCCGAGTTACCAATAATAGCGGTAAGCTTTTGTATAATGGAGCAGAAATGGTTGCTGTCTCTACTGCTGAGGGTAAATCGGGAGATTATTATCTTCAGTTAAAAAATACTGATAAGTTCAATTGGCTATCCAAAAAGAACTTTAATGATGTGATCATAAATGTATGCGCTGACTGCAGTGTTGTGGTAAGCAATGTTAAATCAGGGCAATTTGATTACACGCAATTAACAAAACTGATCGAGCAATACAATAACTGTCAATAAAATCTAAGGGCAGCCTGATATAGTATTATATCAGGCTGTATCTTTTAAAGATCAGAATACTGCGTCGGTGTTAAAAACACAATATCAATTTTACTTACGGTATTTTGATATTCAGGCATCGAAGAGAGTTTTTTCCATTCAAGATCTGCAACAAAATTTTTCCAATGTTCATTGCGATCATTCATATTTTCAAAGCTGGTCATATACATTAAGTTGGGCATTTTAGACCCACTTAATACTTCACCATAAAAAACGGCATTAAAATTTAATCTCTTGAACAATTTGATCTCACCCCCTTTATTGAACATCTCAACTTTCTTACGATAGATCTTTTCAGAAGCCGATTCATAACTTCTTAATTCATAAATACGTGTTGTAGCCGGACTTTTTAAAGCAGGAACTGCTATATGGGGCATATCCGAAAATGAACGCAGTACAATTGTTTCAAAACGTTCATAGGTTGGATTGTCGTATTTGGCCTGTATAAATTCACTACCATCTTCCTGGAATTTCTTATCACTAATCATACGATCTTCGAGCTGATGAATATAATCTGTAGATGGAGCAGCAATCAACAGGTATAGCTTTTTTATGGCAGCTGTATCGTTACCTACCGGCTTGAATGCCCCAATTTTAGAGATACCATATCTTTTAGCAGCAGGCTTCCATGCTTTCTCAATAAATGCTTCTGTTTTAGATAATTGCTCTTCATTCTTACAATGATATATCCTAATCAAATAAAAGTCTCTTTTAGATTGCGTATGCCCAAGAATACTTGCCAGTACCAAACAAAGGAATATCCATTTCTTTTTCATAAATGATTATTGAGCTTGTGTAAGACGATAGATTAATATAGCCGCACGTTGAATTAATAAAGGTAGTTCTTTCAAGTTGATCGTTTCTCCAACGGCATGTGCTCCTCTGCCGGATGCACCCAATCCATCAATACAGTCTACATACTTGGCCACGTATGAAATATCTCCGGCACCTCTTGAACCCGGGTCTCCTGCATTCGCAGGACCAAGACCCATATCACGCGATACTTTATCTACCCATAATCTCAAAGCATCATTACCCTTGGTAGGCTCCATAGCAGGGATTCCATCCGTGAAGAAAATATTCGCCTTAGTACCATTTAAATTTTCTTTTGATACGATTGCGCGCATCTTCTCTCTCGCATTCTCTCTTTGTTGTTCAGTTAGAAAACGGAGATCACCTTCCACAATTACCGCAGGAGATATAATATTGGTCTTACCAATCACTGAAGCTTTGATTTGTTGATGGTCATATTGCATTTCTGATCCACCAGCAATGATACCCGGATTGAATGTCAGGTATTTTTCATTCGATAAATTTTCTCTGAATTGATTCAAAATACGTGCCGTCTCATAAATAGCCCCGTATCCGTTACCTTGACCAAATACTCCTGCTGAATGTCCTGTTTTGGCCGTCACCTCCAGTTTCCAGCTACTAAAACCTCGTCTGCCAATGGCAATCGTATTCATTCCTTGTGCAGTTTCAAACCCAAGTGCTACATCCGCAGCTTTTGCGCGTGCAATAAAATCAGCTCGACTAATACTTGTTGGTTTACCTGATTCTTCTTCATCTCCGGTGAAATAAACAACGATAGAAGTATTTTCCAATAATCCCAATGACTCCAATGCCTGTAATGCCATTACCACTACAACATCTCCTCCTTTCATATCATTCACACCCTGTCCGGTAGCGGTAGAGTCATTGATTTTGGTATAAGGTGTAAAAGGCATATCAGGTTCAAAAACAGTATCGAGATGCCCGATGATAAAAATCTTTTTTCCTTTATTCCCTTTTCGTGTAGCAACCAAATGTCCCGCTCTCTTTAATGAATCGGGTAATAATACCCATTCGGTTTGTAAACCGGCTTTTTTTAATTCTCTACTAAAAACTTCACCTGTTTTTTTAACACCAGGTATATTGAATGTGCCACTATTGATATTTACCGTCTCCTCCAAAAGCTTTTCTGCATTGATACGGTTGGATTTCACCCAATCAATGATCTTTTTTTCTGTATCAGAAAGCCCCTGAGAAAAAATTTTTTGGAACAGAAGCAACGCAATAACCAAAGCCTGTATCTTTTTCATGTAACGCATTTGATGAATACCAAGTTATGAGAATTCGACCATCATTGCAATGAACTGGTCAATTTTCTGAATGGAGGGGACTTTGTAGATCATTTTTATTCAAGACTCATTAGCCAAAACATTTTTTAAAAATTAATGCCAGAAGGCAGCTGATCATTTTATGTCACGCATCGAAACAAAAAATATCCTTTAACAAAACCTTAGTACACACTAGGCATTCTTTTTGTCTCTAAACAAAAACAGGAAAAAAAATAGCCGATGAAAGAATGCTACGCTAAAAACAAGCACACATGAAAACAAAACAATTATTACTCGGAGCCATCCTGTTATTTGCAACTGCTTTTGCAGTAACATCCTGTCAAAAATCAGAGTCAGCACAAGCACCTGCAGGAAAACAAAACCTAAGTCTATACATGACCGATGGACCAGGTTTTTTTGATCAAGTTTTTGTAGATATTAAAGCTGTTCAGGTATTAGTAGATACCTCAAAAGACACTCGTAAAAATGATACTTGTAACTGGGATAGACTGGGTGCATATATTGGTTCTACGTTGGGTAACAGAAAAGATTCAGGACTCGTATGGACAAATCTTAATATTCGCGCAGGGGTCTATGATATCTTGAATCTGCGAAATGGTGTCGATACATTATTGGCTGCAACCGACATTCCTAAAGGAGCTATTCGTTTAATAAGAATTGAGATCGGTACACAAAATTCCGTAGTAAAAGATAGTGTTACCTATCCGCTCTACTGGCCTGAAAATAAGCCGAACTATATCTTGATCAAACTGAAAGGAAATGAATGTGAAGAATACCTTCCAGGAAAAATTCGCTTATGGCTTGATTTCGATATCAGCAGATCAGTGATCGTTGTGAATAACAACAAATTCTACCTGAAACCCATCTTCCACATTTTCGTTGAGAAGAAAACCGCGAGTGTTTCCGGTAAAGTAAAACCTCAAGATGCAAAAGCAGTATTAACACTATTCAACGGAACAGATACCGCATATGCTCTTCCGAATAAGAATGGAGAGTTTAAAATGAGGGGACTAAAAGATGGAACATATTCATTGTTCATCAATGCTTCCAATAACTATAAAGACACGACCATCAATAATATTAAAGTTGAAGCACCTAAGAATACCAATGTAGGTGTGATAGAACTCAAGAAGTAGGTTTTCAAGAGCAAGGGTTAAGGGGAGCTTTCGGGCTCCTCTTTTTTTATGTCAAATCATCAGTTCTTTGTTCGATCTTCACAGGAATATGGCAACTTTGCAACGATCAGTTCAAAAAACTATGTATGCAAAATCGTAAAGCTGCTATCGGATTTATTTTTATTACACTTCTGATTGATGTTACCGGACTTGGACTGATCATACCCGTGATGCCAAAGCTGATCGAAGATCTTTTACAGACTTCAGATATCAGTAAAGCTTCTCAATATGGCGGATGGCTAACCTTCGCTTATGCATTTACACAATTCCTGTTTGCACCTGTTCTTGGTAATTTGAGTGATAAATATGGTAGAAGACCTGTATTGCTATTTTCCTTACTTGGATTTGGTATCGATTATCTTTTTCTTTCATTTGCACCGTCTATCGGATGGTTGTTTGTAGGTAGGGTCATCGCGGGCGTTACAGGAGCCAGCTTTACTACAGCTTCTGCCTACATAGCAGATATCAGCACCCCTGAAAATAGGGCGCAAAATTTTGGAATGATCGGTGCTGCTTTTGGATTGGGTTTTATTCTTGGACCCATGATCGGTGGATTATTAGGTGAGTTAGGTGCGCGGGTCCCCTTTTTTGTGGCTGCCGGACTAGCACTTTTAAATTGCGCATATGGGTATTTTGTTTTGCCTGAATCGCTATCAAAAGAAAACAGAAGACCTTTTGAATGGAGAAGAGCAAATCCGATAGGTTCCTTATTGCAGCTCACGAAATACCCTGCGGTTGCCGGATTGATCATTTCGATGTTCCTGATCTATATTGCCGGACATGCGGTTCAAAGTAATTGGAGTTTCTTTAACATCGAACGTTTTGGATGGAGTCCTAAAATGATCGGAATTTCTTTAGGGTTCGTTGGTTTATTGGTTGGGGGAGTTCAAGGTGGATTGGTGCGTGTGATCAACCCACGCATCGGAAATGAAAAAAGTATTTATGTGGGTTTGGGCCTCTATGCACTTGGATTATTACTCTTTGCGTTCGCAACGGAAGGATGGATGATGTTTGTCTTTTTGATTCCCTATTGCTTGGGTGGTATTGCCGGCCCTGCACTTCAATCCATCATATCAGGTCACGTTCCGCCGAATGAACAGGGAGAGTTACAGGGTGCGTTGACCAGTTTGATGAGCCTCACTTCAATCTTTGGTCCTCTGGTGATGAGCCATCTGTTCGCTTATTTTATACATAAAGAAGCGCCCGTTTATTTTCCGGGCGCTGCATTCTTTTTAGGCGCTATATTGATGATGGCAAGTACTTATTTTGCATATAAAGCCTTGCATACAAAAACAAAGACTGATTAATTTTCAACCTCAACGATCATCTCAATTTCAACTGCCATATTCATGGGTAAAGATGCCATACCTACCGCACTTCTGGCATGTTTGCCTTTATCTCCAAATACAGCCACCATCAGATCTGAAAAACCATTGATCACTTTGGGTTGATCTGAAAATTGATCTGTACTATTCACCATTCCCAATACTTTTACGATTCTTTTTACTTTAGAAAGATCACCAACAGCAGCTTTTAATGTTGCAAGCAGATTGATACCGGTTAATTTGGCTGCGTTATAACCTTCTTCAATCGAAAGCTCTTTTCCCAGTTTTCCGGTTGTATATTTTCCTTCTGCGTTGGAAGGACCATGACCTGATAAAAAAATGAGATTACCTGTACGAACGAATTTTACATAATTAGCTACCGGATTTGTGGGTGTGGGTAGATCAATACCTAAATTTTTTAATTTCTCATCAGGGGTTTGTGCTATCAATGTAGATAAGAATAGATAGCCAGCAAGAAATAAAAATATTTTTTTCATGTAGGTGTACTTTAAATATTATAACAGATGTGTTTAATAGATTATTTATTCTTTTTACTTTCAAGAAGTAGCTTTGTCAAGTAAGAATCCTTCTGCTAATTTAACAGATCATTGTCAAAAGAAAGTTATGAATGGTAAAAGGCTGCTAAGTACTGATTGTTAGCGAATTAGATTCTATGATCAGGTATGAAAAATTGAGTATTCTCATCTGCAAGACTTCATTTAATTGGTGGGGGAGCTTTTTAAACGTACCTTTACAGTCTTAAATTACAATTTACAATTTTACAAATGGACACACAAATTCAGGGAACTGTAAAGTTCTTCAACGAGGAAAAAGGTTTTGGTTTTATTAAGCATGATAACTCCAGCAAAGAAACTTTCGTACATGCTAATGGTTTAGTAGATCAAATTGAAGCAAACGATAAAGTTATCTTCGACGTGCAGGAAGGTCGTAAAGGACCTAACGCCGTTAATGTTAAGCGTATCAACTAATTCAAGTATACATCTTAACCTTATGAACCATCCCGCCAACGGCGGGATGGTTTTTTTATGGATATAAAGGCAGAATGTACAGATGCTTTGAGCTTTGGTTATATTTGCCTGCTTAAATCGAAATATATGTCATTGGTCATGCAACAGTTACAGGAAACAACAAACTTTATTCGTGAAAGATTTTCAGGCACCGCTTCAGTGGGCATCATTTTGGGAAGTGGTTTGGGTAATTTGGCTAATGAGATCATTACAGAGTTTGAAATTGCCTATAATGATATTCCTCACTTTCCTGTGAGTACCGTGGAAGGACATAAAGGCAAATTGATGTATGGAGAGTTGGGTGGTAAGAAAGTTTGGGTCATGGGTGGGAGATTTCATTTTTATGAAGGGTATACGCCTGCACAAGTAGCTTATCCCGTAAGAGTAATGCGTATGCTTGGAGTTGATACGCTACTACTGTCTAATGCAGCAGGAGGTGTAAACCCAGCATTTAATGTTGGTGATCTGATGATCATCAAAGATCATATCAGCTTTTTTACTGTTAATCCGTTGCTAGGGAAAAATGAAGATGCAATAGGTACCCGTTTCCCTGATATGAGTGAACCTTACAGTAAGTCACTGATACAAACAGTCAAGGATATCGCTCGTAAGAATGATATTAAAGTACATGAAGGTGTGTATACTGGTGTTACCGGCCCAACTTTTGAAACAAGAGCCGAATATAAATTGATACATATATTAGGAGGTGACGCTGTTGGTATGAGTACTGTGCAGGAAACCATTACAGCAGTTCATTGCGGAATGAAAGTATTTGCTATGAGTGTAATTACAGATCTGGGCATCCGTGAAGAAGAAAATACCATTACCCATGAAGAGGTGTTACAAGCAGCTACTGACGCAGAACCTAAATTAACGCTCCTGTTTAGAGAACTGGTACAAACACTATAATCAAAGTGGTTTATTTATTTGATAGTTTTAACTTACCTGCAAGAAAGCTTTATCCTTATTTTGTAGCACATACTAATACATGCGTTTAGTTAAAAGACCTTTTTGTTGTTTACTGTTTTTACTCATGGGCTTTATGCTGCATGCTCAAACAGGTACTATTCGTACCCGTAATTTAGGTAATCAATCTTCAGGGCAGAATAATTCAATTACGTATGACCGCAATGGCAGACCTGTTAGAAACACACCGGGTAATGATTCTTTGAAAACTCGTAATAGCTTAGCGGACTCTATTACAATTTTTTATCGCTACTTTGATTCTACACGTAACAGAACTATAGATTCTTCTATCAATGATTTCTATACCCGCTTTCCGCTTCCTTATCAATATCATTCATTAGGAAATTATGGAACTGCAGCACAACCACTTTTATTTACACCTTTTATGCGACCTGGTTTTGATGCAGGATTTCATGAATATGATATTTATCAATTCACGATTCAGCAAACAAAATTTTATCAAACTACTCGTCCATACACAGAACTTTCTTATTTGTTGGGTAGTAAAGCTGAACAACTGATTAATCTACTTCATACTCAAAATCGAAAAGATAATTTCAATTTTTCATTAGAGTATCGTTTTAGTAATGCTCCCGGCAACGTGAAAAATCAAAATGCCAGTCATAATAATTTCAGATTCACATCTCAGTACAGATCTCCCAATAGGAAATATGGATTGTTCTTCATCTTTCTTTCTAATAAAGCAGCTTCTTCTGAGAATGGTGGTTTGCAAAATGTCAAAAGACTAGATAGTCTGTCATTGAATGATCCTTATGAATTGGAGACGAGACTAGGAAGGTCGGGTGCAGCCAGCCGAAACCCCTTTAATACTGGTGTGAATACTGGAAATATTTATAAAGAGTCTACTATCTTGATCAGGCATTTTTATGATTTTGGTAAGAAGGATTCTGTGGTTACAGATTCTACTAACTATAAAATCTTTTATCCAAGATTTCGCCTTGAACATACGTTTCGCTATTCAACCAATAGTTATCAGTTTATTGATAATGCCGTGGATTCTGTTCGGTACGAGCAATATTTCAATCGTACAGTCCCCGATCGTGTGAATATTGGATATAACGACCGTTGGGCAAATATTACCAATCAATTTAGCATACTAACTTTTCCTGATAAAAACAATCAAAGCCAGTTCATAAAGGCAGGCATCGCTATACAAAATCTGAGTGGCAGATTTGATTCAGTACTGAGAAAGAATACCTACAATATTTATGCGTTGGGCGAGTATCGTAACCGTACTCGTAATCAGGTATGGGATATTGAAGCAAGAGGTGAATTGTATTTGAATGGATTCAATGCCGGCGATTATGAAGCCTGGATCAGTATGAAAAGATTGTTAGGAAAGAAGCTGGGTTATATCAATCTTGGTTTTCATAATGTCAATCGTTCTCCATCATTTGTTTTTGATCCGCTCAGTCGTTTCCCGATTGATAATCGCTCCAATTTTGGAAAAGAAAATGTAGTTCGACTTTTTGCCGTGTATGAAAACCCAAAAAGCGGATGGCGACTTACAGGTAATTATTATGTCATGAATAACTATATCTATTTTGATAGTTTTTTTCATGCAAAGCAAGAAGCTACTTTATTCAATGTATTTCATGTAAGTCTGGAGAAGAAATTCAAATTATCAAGATACTGGAATTGGTATACTGAAGTTCATATGCAACAAAAGACAGGTCAGGCTCCTGTTAACATACCTTCTTTATTGACACGTAACAGGATTGCATTCGAAGGAAATTTTTTCACCAATCTGTTTTTATCAACGGGATTAGAGATTCGCTATCACACAGCATATAAGGCCGATGGCTATTCTCCTTTTGTGGGTCGTTATTTTTACCAGAATACAGAAACCATATCCAACAGACCCGATATCAACCTATTCCTGCATTTCAGAATTAAAAGCTTCAAAGGTTTTGTAAGATTTGAGAACCTAAATACCCTGAATACCAGTAAAGGCTTCGAATTCAGCAAGTTGAACATGGTTTCACCGCTGTATCCTTCTCTTGGACTCTGGACAAGGGTAGGTATCTGGTGGAACTTTGTTAATTAAGCCTTTAACAGAAAATTTGACTTTATTCAAGGGTTCTTGCTTAATTTTGCGATTGATGAAACGGTTACTCATATCATTGATAGCACTTATCTATTTCACTGTGAGTAGTGGAATGGTAATGAGCGTGCATTACTGTATGGGTAAGATCAGTGATGTTCAAGTAAATCAGGTTCCGGAAGAACGTTGTATCTGTGGGATGTCTAAAAAAGAAACTTCATCCAAAGGCTGTTGCAAAACAGAATTTAAAATGGTGAAGTTGGAGGATACACACAAAGCTTCATCCGCTTCCTATGATATACAAATTCCTGTAGCCTTAGTATCTCATTCTCTAAGCCTACTTGAAGTTCCCTCATATAATTCTAATGATAAAGTATATGCAGATATCCATGGCCCGCCCTTGTTATCTGAACAAGATACTTATCTCCTCAATTGTGTTTTCAGAATCTGATACCATTCTATGTAATGGTCTTTTGTTATGCTAATCAGTGATTAGTATAATTTTTATTCGATTTATTATTTCAGATTCAAATCATTAAAACATATTGTCATGAAAACACAATCTATATTTCTCAGCCTATTTTTCACTTTCATTTCAGTTTTTGCTGTTGCTCAAACCAAATCTCCTGCTGTAAAGTCTGAAGAGATCAAAGTATGGGGTAACTGCGGCATGTGTAAATCAACCATCGAAAAAGCTGCAAAATCCGGTGGTGCAACATTTGCTTTGTGGAATGAAGAAACCAAAATATTGAAAGTGAAGTATGCTGCTTCAAAAACTTCAAATACAAAGATCCAGGAAAAAATTGCTGCTGCAGGATATGATACCAAAGATCTCACTGCAAATAATGATGCTTACAATAATCTTCATGAATGTTGTAAGTATGAGCGTAAAGGTTCATCAGAAACTGTAAAGCACGATAAAGACTGCTGCAGTGATAAAGAATGTAAGTCTGGTAAAGAATGCTGTACAGACAAATGCACAAAAGACAGCAAAGAGTGCTGCGTTAAAACCAAGTAAACACTTTCTTTTTTATGGATATGTTACTACACTGGGTAGTAACATATCCTGCCTATTCATTAAACTCATTTTGTTATGAAAAAGATATTATTGTTGTTGTTTGTTTCCATTGGATTATTTGCCAATGCTCAATTTAAAAAAGCAGATCTACGCGCAAGTGGACTTACATGTGCCATGTGCTCTAAAGCGGTGTACAAATCTTTGTCTTCTATCGCTTTTGTTGAAAAAATTAACGTAGATATACAAAAGTCAACTTATGAAATCACTTTTAAAACAGGGATGAGTGTTGATTTTGATGCACTGAGTCGTGCTGTAGTTGATGCCGGCTTTTCAGTGGCGCAGTTGCAGGTGACTTCTGTGTTTAGTGGTATTAAAGCCCAGAAGGGAGTTCAGATAGAATTTGGTGGTAAGACCATTCAATTCATTAATGGGAACGACCAGGTATTAAATGGAGAAAAAACCTTCAGCATCATTGATAAAAATTTTGTTTCAGCAAAAGAGTTTAAGAAATACAGTGCATCAGCCGGTAAAACTTATCAGTCCGGCTTTTCAGATGGTAAGCGTGTGTACCATGCTATCTTGTAATTTTTCATAACGCTAAATTCTTTTATGAAGCAAATATTTATTGCAGCGGCACTTTTGTGTTCTGTTTATTTACCGGCGCAGGAGCTCTATGTATTTAGTGAACCTGCCAGTAATATGCCTGCGAAATCTATAGGGGTAAAACAATCAGCTAAATGGTTGAACAATTCAATGTCTCGAAGAACAGAAAGTAGACATACTTCTGAAGTCATGTTCGGAATCAATAAAAATCTCATGATCCATGGAGCTGTTACTTTTTCTGACATGTATAGTAACCGTATGCGAGCGGAAAGTTATCGGACTTATGCTAAATATCGTTTTCTAACCATTGATGGCATGTACAGCCATTTCAGAATGGCAGCATTTGCAGAAGCGGCCAAAAGCCGTAACCGTTCGCTTTACGATGAATTAAGTCTGGAAGGTGATCAAAGTGGAGTTCAGGCCGGTATCATTGCAACACAACTATTGCATAAACTGGCTATTTCAACAACATTGAGTATGACAGAATCTTTGCAGGAAGGAAGAAATGCTCCCGGGCCAAAATTGGTGCCTTATCGAGCATTCAATTATTCTTTATCAGCCGGATATCTGTTATTCCCGAAAAAATATACCAGTTATCAGCAAACGAATCTGAATCTCTATGTTGAACTTTTGGGGCAACGTACTTATGATAAGAAGCGATATTTTGTAGACCTAGCCCCTGCAGCACAATTGATCTTTAATAGCCAGGCAAAGCTGAATCTTGGCTATCGTTTTCAGTTGGGGGGCGATATGATGCGTATGGCAGATAAAAGCTGGATGCTCAGTTTCGAGTGGCTCTTTCTGAATGCATTTAAATAGTCTGAAAAACTCATACAATGGCTATCGGATTTATGTACCTTTATCAGGTGCGTAAAACGATAGCCATATTATTTACAGCCCTCTATCTGTTTGGAGCCACTGAAGCGAGTCAATTATTCAAGCTTCCAGTGCTGATACAGCATTACTATGAACATAAGGCAAATAATGCTTCTGTAACCCTTTATGCTTTTTTGCAAATGCATTATCTGGGTAATGATAATGATGATACAGATAACATGCGAGATCAGGCATTGCCATTTAAGACCATGGATGACTGTTGTGTAATGGCTTCTACTAGTTTACCCCCTCAAAAATTGCAGATCATTCATGTTGCTTGTAAGGATATTCAACAAGAATTTACATTGCTAAACGACCCTTCTCGTTTTTTTATCTCCCCTGAAGATATTTTCCAGCCTCCACGTATCGTCTAATTTTATAAGTTTTGTATTTGCAAAACAGGAGAAATATTTTGCTGTTTACCGATAGCAATATTTATCTCATAGGGATAAGTGTACCTTAATTGATTAGAAGTTAAAATCAAGCGCATGTTAAATGCCATTATTCATTTCTCGGTCAGGAATAAACTGATCATAGGGTTGATGGTGCTCGCCCTCATTATCGTAGGTACCATTGAAACCACAAAACTTCCGATTGATGCTGTACCTGATATTACCAATAATCAGGTCTTAGTCATTACTACTGCTCCAAGTTTAGGGGCTCCGGATGTAGAACGTTTTATTACTGTTCCTATTGAACAGGCCACACGTAATGTTCCCGGTATCGTTGAACAACGAAGTTTTTCAAGGTTTGGATTGAGCCTTGTAACTATTGTTTTCAATGAGGAAACAGATGTATACTGGGCTAGAACACAAGTCAATGAAAGACTGGCACAAGTTCGTCAACAGATACCCGAAGGAATGGGTATTCCGGAGTTAGGTCCGGTAAGTACGGGCTTAGGAGAAGTATTCCAATATGTAGTAAGACCTAAGCCTGGCTATGAACAAAAGTTTTCTCAGTCAGAATTGAGAACGATTCAAGATTGGATCATTCGTAAGCAATTGTTATCAACTGAAGGAGTTGCAGATGTTAGCAGCTTTGGCGGACAATTGAAACAGTATGAAGTATCCGTGAAGACGGATAAACTTCGTAGCCTGGGTGTTTCGATCAGTGATGTCTATAAGGCATTGCAAAGTAACAATCAAAATACCGGTGGTGCTTATATTGAAAAAGGGCCTACCGTTTTATTTATTCGTACAGAAGGTTTGGCTAAGACCATTGAAGACATACAACAGATCGTTGTTAAAAGAGCCAATGGCATTCCTGTATTGATACGCGATGTTGCAGAAGTAAAATTTGGAGCGGCCACTCGTTATGGTGCATTGGCATATAACAATGATGGTGAAGTAGCAGGTGCTGTGGTCATGATGTTGAAAGGAGAGAACAGTAACAAGGTCATCAGAAATATTAAAGAAAAAATCAAGCAAATTGAAGCAACACTTCCTGAAGGCGTCATGATTGATCCTTTTCTGGACAGAACTAAGATGGTGAACAATGCGATCGGAACTGTAGAGACCAATCTATTGGAAGGGGCATTGATCGTAGTGTTTGTGTTGGTATTATTTCTTGGAAATTTTCGTGCGGGATTCATTGTGGCTACCGTGATTCCTCTTTCGATGCTCTTTGCTATCATCATGATGAATGCATTTGGCGTGAGTGGAAACCTTATGAGTTTAGGTGCCCTTGACTTTGGACTATTGGTTGATGGTGCGGTCATCATTGTAGAAGCTGTAATGCATAAAATGTCTAAGCTGAACGGGGTTGCTATGGGCACTAAGCTGAGTAAAGAACAAATGGATAGAAGTGTCGAAGAATCCAGTGGCAAAATGATGAATGCAGCTGTTTTTGGGCAGATCATTATTCTTATCGTTTATCTACCGATCCTTTCACTGGAAGGAATTGAAGGAAAGATGTTCAAACCAATGGCACAAACAGTTTCATTTGCAATTCTTGGAGCTTTTATTCTTTCACTGACCTATGTTCCGATGATGAGTGCTTTCTTTTTAAGTCGAAAACAAGGTCATAAAGAAAATATTTCTGATAGAATGATGCAACGTCTGCAACAATGGTATAAGCCACTGCTGCATCGTTCGATGAAAGCACCGGGTATTATTATTGGATCAGCAGTTGTATTGTTTGCAGCAGCTGTTTTAGTATTATCCTCATTGGGAGGCGAATTCATACCGAAACTGGAAGAAGGCGATTTTGCAGTTGAAACAAGGGTACTGACAGGATCTTCGCTTACCACCACCTTGCAAGAGAGTCAGAAAGCGGTGAAAATTTTATTGAAAGAGTTTCCCGAGATCGAAAAAATTGTTACAAAAGTGGGAACTGGTGAAATTCCATCAGATCCAATGCCGATTGAGTCTGCGGATATGATCATTGTTTTGAAGGATAAGAAAGAATGGACAAGCGCAAAATCTTTTGATGAATTGGCAGAAAAAATGGGGGAACGCGTTGAATCAGTTCCGGGTGTGACTACCGGTTTTCAATATCCGGTACAAATGCGTTTCAATGAGTTGATGACGGGTGCCAGACAAGACGTGGTTTGTAAAATATTTGGGGATGATCTGGATAGTCTAGCCAGATATGCAGCTGCAGTTGGAGAAGTGATCGGAACTGTTGAAGGTGCGAAAGATCTTTTTATTGAAACAGTTACCGGAATTCCTCAACTCGTGATCAGCTATCACCGAGAAGCCATTGCCCGATATGGCGCAAATATTGCAGATGTGAACATGGCAGTACAAGCAGCTTATGCGGGAAGCGTAGCCGGACAAATCTTCGAGAGTGACCGACGCTTTGATCTGGTGATAAGATTGAACGAGACACAACGTAATGATGCAGCGCAGATAGAAGATTTGTTGATAGAGCTTCCTAATGGACAACAAGTGCCGCTTAATACATTAGCGGATGTATCGATTCAGGAAGGGCCTTATCAAATACAAAGAGAAGATGCACAACGAAGAATTACCATCGGATTTAATGTAAGAGGTCGAGATGTACAATCTATTGTTGAAGAGCTTCAGAATAAGGTAAAAAAGCAAGTACAATTACCGGCTGGGTATTATACCACTTATGGCGGACAGTTTGAAAATCTACAACAGGCAACCAAGCGTTTATCAATTGCTGTGCCCATAGCGCTTTTACTGATTTTTGTGATGTTGTTCTTTGCATTCAGAAAATTCAAGTATTGTTTACTCATTTTTTCAGCCATTCCATTGTCTGCGATCGGTGGCGTATTTGCATTATGGATCAGGGATATGCCTTTTAGTATTTCAGCAGGGATCGGATTTATTGCCTTGTTTGGTGTTGCGGTATTAAATGGTATTGTATTGATAACAGAAATGAACAGACTCAAAGAAGAAAATAACGCTTTATCAATCAATGAAGTGATTAGTCTGGCTACAGAAACAAGACTCAGACCGGTGTTAATGACTGCTGCTGTTGCATCATTAGGATTTTTGCCTATGGCACTTAGTAATGGAGCAGGTGCAGAAGTGCAAAGACCTTTGGCTACAGTAGTCATTGGGGGATTATTATCTGCTACTTTACTTACCTTGTTTGTATTGCCGTCATTGTATCTGTTATTTGAAAAGAAAAAAATACGGGTGCCTATGAAATCTTTGCTGGTTATGATCATGTTCCTCTCAAGTTGGTCAGCACGATCTCAAGAAGTGCAAACCATGAAATTGGAGAAGTTATTGACTTTGGTGAAAGAAAAATCACCCATGTTGAAAGTGAGTCAGTTGCAGGAAAAATACTTTGCTGCATTGAAAGGGACGGCGAGAGATATTCCAAAAACTCAGTTTATCACAGAACTAGGTAACTACAATAGTTTCAATTTTGATTCACGTGTCTCAATACTTCAACCTTTTTCTTCCGGAGTGTTGTATCGTAAACAAGAATCCGTATTGGATAGTTATTTGAAGACTGCTTCAGCCAATACAGTTATTCAGCAACAGGTATTGGAAAAAATGGTTCGACAATTATACTTGGAATTACAATACCTGATGGCGCGGAAAAAAATCTTGGAACGTGCTGATAGTGTTTATGGTAATTTTCAGAGGGTAGCTCAACTCCGTTTTGAAAAGGGAGAGTCTAATCTGCTGGAAAAGACCACTCTTGATAATCAAGTGCTACAAAACAAGCAAATGTTGCTCATGAACCTGTCTGATTGTAAAGCCATTCAGTTAGAGTTATCGCTTTTATTACAAGATAAGATTGTCATTATGCCTGCAGATGAATTAATAGCTTCCCAGCAATTGTATGATACGGCATTATTGAAAGAACATCCTGAACTACAATTTTATAAAGCGCAGGAACAGCAAGCCGAAGCTGAGACACAGTTGGCGAGAGCGAAGCTAAAACCGGAATGGTTGGTTGGATACAATAATCAATCATTGATGGGGTGGATGGAATACAAAAACAGATCTGAGCGATTCTTTACAGCAGGAGATCGTTTTTCATCGCTGACTTTAGGTGTATCTATTCCTTTTTTTAACAGAGCACAAAAAGCAAGAGTAGAAGCCGCCAATGTTCAGGAACAGGTCAATCGAGCCAATACCGATATTACATCATTGCGCTTAAAAACGGAGTTGGAGCAGGCATTACAACATCGAGAGAAGTTTAATACTGTGCTTTTGTATTATAAGAATAGCGCTTTGCCACAATCCAATATTATTATTGCGACCGCCAATCTGAACTATAAAAATGGACAAATAGGGTATATTGAATGGGCAACATTGATCAACCAAGCGCTGGGAATTCAGATACAATATGTCGATACGCAACGTGATCACCAACTGAATGAAATTCAGCTGGATTATTTATTACAAAAGAATTGATAAGCTATTATATGAAAAAATATATGCTAAGTATCGTTGTGATGGTATTACTATCATGCGGAACAAAACAAGAAGAAGCAACTGAGGCTGTAAAAGAAGAAAAACAGGAAACGCTAGTACAGCTCAATGCTGAGCAATTAAAGAATGCAGGAATTTCAATCGGCTATCCTTCAGAAATGGATATGCACAGTACAATTAAGGTAAATGGTGTTGTTGATGTGCCTCCTCAGGGTATGGTTTCCATCAGTTTTCCTTTGGGGGGGTATTTGAAAAGTTCTCACCTACTTCCGGGCATGGGTGTTAAGAAAGGTGAAGTGATCGCTACACTTGAGGATCAGAGTTATGTACAGTTGCAGCAAGATTATTTAATGGCCAAAGCCAAGATGGAGTTCCTAAATACAGATCTTATTCGCCAAAAAGAGTTGAGCGATCAAGATGCTACAAGTAAAAAGACCTATCAACAAGCTTCTTCAGACTTTAAGACACAACAGGTATTAATCAGAGCATTAGAGGAAAAATTAAGAATCGTAGGTATTGATCCAGATAAGTTGACGGTCAATAGTATTACCAGAACGATTAGTTTACGATCACCTATTAATGGTTATGTTACGAAAGTGAATGTAAACATAGGTAAGTATGTAAATCCGGCAGATGTTTTATTTGAATTGGTAGATCCGGATGATATTCACGCAGCACTGACTGTTTTTGAGAAAGATATTATGCAAATCAAGAAAGGGATGCGTGCAAGTGTTTCTCTTGCTGATAAGCCAGGAAAAAAATATGAAGTTGATGTAATTCTTGTTACCAGAAATGTTGATGAGAATAGAGGAGGACTGGTACATTGCCATTTTGAGAATGCAAATCATGAACTATTACCCGGTATGTTTTTGAATGGTAGTTTTGAATTGAATAATAAGAAAACAATTGCTGTTCCTGAATCAGCGGTCGTTCGTTATCAAAGCAAGCCTTACATTTTTATAGCAAAAGACTCCAATCAGTTTGAAATGGCTGAAGTAGAACTGGGTGTAACAGATCAACAAATGATTGAGGTAAAGAATAAAGAAAATATAGATTGGAAGAAGCAGAGAATTGTACTTAAGAATGCGTATAGTCTATTAGGAAAACTAAAGAATAAAATGGAAGATGATTAGTTTGGAGTACTCAGCAAATATTTCCATGGAATAATAAATGGGAGAACTAGTACCCAAACAAGGAAAAATACAGCCATACCTCCAGGGTATGGCTTGTTATTTTGTATCGCGGGTAAGCAAACAAACAAAAGCCAACAAGATTTATAGATCAATTGTAATAATAAAACAGTAGAAAATTGAAATGGGAAAAATAGGCCGAATATGGATAAGATCCCAATAGATAGCCAGAGAGCTCCTGTTAATTGAATTGCAGGTGTTAATGGGTATGCGCCTGAAAATATTGTTCTTGTCGCATATGAAGGAAAGAAAAGTGAGGAAATGCCAATCCATCCCGCTACTATGATATTTGCTAGATAAATAAAACGCATGATATCAAATAACAATTGCTAGCGATACTGGTTGAGTAAGATTAAAAATTAATTAGAAGACGGGGCTCTTTTTTTGCTGATGGCGATCATGAGAAGAAATAACCCATAAAATACCAACCCTACACCTAAGCAATTGATTAGTGTTTGTTGATACCCGAGTTTATTCACATCAATAAAAGGATACGGATAGGTATGTGTGATGGTTCCTCTGATTAATGTGTAGGCAAAATATATAGACGGATACCAAAGCCATGGTAATGAATCTTTCCATCTTAGTTCTTTTCGATCAGAAAAGAAAATCCAGTATATCAAAAAATAAAGAGGAATTACACTGTGTAGTAGCTCATCCGCCACTTTACCCCATCCTGTAACTACCCAAATATTTCTTAATAACAGATTGTAAATAATACCGACTACAAGGATATAAACAGTGATAGCAGTAGTAGTACTGAATTTTTTAAAAAATTGCCCTGCGTTAGTATTCGGGAATAGCCACAAGCAAGTAAAGTAAATTGCAACGAGACTATTAGTGAGAATAGTAAAATAACTAAAAAAACGGATGATCGTATGTAATACTGAAACCTCTCTAGCATTTAAGGTTACCCATAGTTGTAATAGTACTGCTGTAATAGAGATTATACTACCCAAGGAATATGCTATTCGCTGTGATTCTTTTTTCAAATGCAATAGAAGTTGTGATTAAATATACGATTGAAGAATGATCGATTCATTTTTGTGAGACATGCACCTATAAAATCACTAAAAATGTGTAACAAGTTAGTGGCTTACAACTTTCAGTCCAATGATGGATGCAATTAATGTCGTAATAAAAAAGAGTCGCCAGAAATCAGCGGGCTCTTTAAAGAAAAAGATACCGATGATTACAGTTCCGACTGCTCCAATACCTGTCCATACCGCATAAGCAGTACCAATTGGTAATTCTTGAGTGGCCTTAATAAGCAATAGCATACTGATCGTAAGACAAACAAGAAAACCTGTATACCAACCCACGGCAGTTATTCCGGTACTGAGTCTGGCTTTACCCAGACAAGCGGCAAATCCTACTTCAAATAAACCGGCTATGATGAGGATTATCCAACTCATACGGTAATATAGTTTTCCAGCTTATCTTCTACATTATAAAAACCAGCTAATTTTCGAATAACAGATTCAACGACGGCATCTGGGCAACTGGCGCCACTCGTCATCAAAATGCGGAGAGGGGATCTTTCCGGGAGGTAATTTTTTATTGTTGTGAGTTCTTTTGTTATCCAATTGCGGTGAAGAATTTCCTGATGATCGATCAATTTATCGGATGCATCAATAAAATAAGTTGTTAGTTTTTCTTCACAGAGTTCCACCAAGTGTGATGAATTACTGCTGTTATACCCACCTATTACAATGGCAATATCAGCTTCTGTATCAGCCAACATTCCGGTAACTGCTGTTTGATTATCGTTAGTAGCATAACAAAGCGTATCTCTTGTATCTGCAAAACGATCTGCTATATTGGCGGCAGTTAATTGGTAATGGCGTATAAATACACTTTTCAAATAATCAGAAATGGCTTGGGTATCTGTAGCAAGTTGTGTGGTCTGATTGACCACTCCAATCTTTTGTAGGTCTTTGCTAATATCAAAGCCTTCTGAGTAACGACCTTTGAATTCACTGTAAAAGTCGGTGGCAGGTTTTTCGCCGGTAATATATTTTGCGAGTTCAATGGTCTCAGTCATATCGTTGACAACCACCGTAGGTGTATGATAGGAGGCATGTGAAAATGTAGCCCTGGTTTCTTCATGCTGCGGTTTACCATGTACAACAATGCTGTAACCCTTCTTTGCAATTTGCTCACTTCTATTCCACACTTTTTCAACGAAAGGACAAGTAGTATTATACTTCTCTGTGGGTATACCTTTTTCTTGTAAAATAGTTTCTATTTCCAAAGTTGTTCCAAATGCGGGTATAATAACAACATCTTCTTTTGTAAGTGTATCAAAAGGAATCAGTTGTTGTCCTTTGGTATCCTGTAAAAATTGAACCCCTTTTGATACTAAATCCGCGTTTACTTGTGGATTATGAATCATTTCACTCAAAAGGAAAATTCTTTTTCCCGGATTTTCTTCAATGGTTCTAAACGCAATTTCAATTGCATTTTCAACCCCATAACAAAACCCAAAATGGCGAGCTAAATAAATTTGTAAGTCGCCCAAGTCCAATAAGGTAGGGGAGAAATCCTTTTTTAATTTATCCTGCTCTTTTCTTCTCTGCTTAATACTACCAATTAACGGACTTCTGTATTCGCCGGGTACATTGAACTGCTTCATAAAACAAAGATAGTGAGTGGTGAGTAGTCAGTAGTGAGATATCATTGCAAAACTATGAGAATCCTCATTTTTATCCACACATCTGACTACTCACTACTGACTACTTACTTTTTCATCATTTCTACCTATCTTCCAATCACCAAAACTAACTGTTGCGCATGTCAAACCATATGTTTTTACAGGCTTGTCTTATTGTGAGCGGAGGTGTCATTGTTGGAGCTACTCCTAAAGAAAAAACCATCTTTACCACCATCGCAAGATCTGTTCAGAGAAATCAAAAAAATTGGATCAACTTATTCAACGGTACTTCGTTGAAAGGTTGGCGAACGTTTCAAAATAAACCATCGGATTCATGGTTAGTGCAAGATGGTGTCTTGTATTGTAATGGAAATAAGAATACACATCAACAGCATGCTGACCTGATTACTGAAGCGCAATTTGAAAATTTTGAATTGTCTCTTGAATGGAAAATTGCATCAGGTGCTAACAGCGGTATTTTATATCTCGTCTCAGAAAAATTTCCGGCAACTTACCATAGTGGCCCTGAGTATCAACTCATCGATGATCAAGGTTTCCCATCTAAACTCGAAGATTGGCAAAAAACAGGAGCCAATTATGCTATGAATACTCCCACTTCTGATGCAACTAAACCTGCCGGCGAGTGGAATACAACTCGAATCATTGTGAATCAAGGACATGTTGAACATTGGCTAAATGATAAAAAAATTGTTGAATATCAATTATGGGATGAAACCTGGCAAAAAAATAAAGCCAACGGGAAGTGGAAAGACATGGACAGCTATGGCAGCGTAAAATCCGGCCATATTGCTTTACAAGATCATGGTGGAGAAGCTTGGTTCAGAAATATCAGGATTAGGAAAATATAGACAAAATCAAAAGTCAAAAGTGAAAAGTCAAAAGTGAAAAAGAGTGTTTTGATCTCTTTGACTTTTGACTTTTCACTTTTCACCTCCCCCTTTCACTATCTTTGCTCCATGCACTATGTTTCTGTTGAAGGTCTCACGAAGAGTTATGGTATAAATCCCCTTTTTAATAATATTTCCTTTCACATCAATGAAGGTGATAAAATTGCATTGATCGCCCGTAATGGAGTGGGTAAATCAACTTTGTTGCGTATTCTCGCCGGACAAGAAACTGCGGATGAAGGCAAGTGTTGGGTTAATAAAGAGGTAACTGTTGCCTTATTTGAACAAGAGCCTGAATTTGATGAATCTAAAACTGTACTGGAGAATATCTTTCACTTAGAACATCCGATTATTACTGCGATACGTGCTTATGAAGCAGCTGCTGAATCAGAAGATGGTCATCTTATTGCTGATGCAATCACCAAAATGGATGAATTAGGTGCATGGGATTTTGAAGCCAAAGTGAAACAGATATTAGGGAAGCTGAATATTCATCACTTACAAAATCCGGTGAAAGATCTCAGTGGCGGACAGCGAAAACGTGTTGCTTTGGCTAAAACATTGATTGATATTGGTTTTGAACATAAGCATACTTTATTGATGATGGATGAGCCTACGAATCATCTCGATGTTGAAATGATTGAGTGGCTGGAACATTATCTCAATGGCGAGAATATCACTTTATTATTGGTTACCCACGATCGTTATTTTCTAGATGCTGTTTGTGATGAAATATGGGAGCTTGAGAGAGAGAACATGTATGTATATAAAGGTGACTATGAAAATTACATGGAAAAAAAAGCAGCACGCATAGAAAGCGAGCAAGCTAGTATTGATAAGGCGCGAAACCAATATCGCAAGGAACTCGAATGGATGCGTAAACAACCTAAAGCGAGAACTACAAAAAGCAAGAGCCGTCAGGATAATTTTTATGAAGTAGAAGCACGGGCAAAACAAAAAATTGAGGATGCCAAACTGCAGTTAGAAGTTAAGATGAGTAGATTGGGTGGTAAGGTAGTTGAGATGAAAAAGGTATATAAGTCCTATGGTGATCTCCCTATCTTAAAAGGATTTGATTACACTTTCACCAAAGGAGAACGTATTGGTGTGATTGGAAAAAACGGTGTTGGGAAATCTACTTTTTTAAATATGCTACAATTGATCGAGCCTGCTGACAGCGGTAAGATCAATATTGGCGAAACAGTAATCTTTGGTAATTTTTCTCAACAAGGGTTGCAGATCAAAGATAATTTACGTGTCATCGAATATGTTAAGACCTTTGCTGAAAGTTTCCCCTTGGCTAAAGGTGGAAGTTTAAGTGCTTCACAGTTTTTGGAACTGTTCTTATTTCCTCCGGATAAACAGTATACTTATCTGTCTTCTTTGAGTGGCGGCGAGAAAAAGAGACTTCAGTTACTGACTATTTTATTTCGCAATCCTAATTTTTTGATTTTAGATGAACCTACCAATGATCTGGATCTTCCCACATTGGCAGTTTTAGAGAATTTTCTGAGTGAATACCAGGGTTGTGTTTTGATCGTATCACACGATCGTTATTTTATGGATCGATTGGTGGATCATTTGTTTGTATTTGAGGGCAACGGTGAAGTACGTGATTACCCCGGCAACTATACGCAATATAGGATCTGGATGAAAGAGCAAGAAGAGAAAGAAGGGTTGACAGTTGATAGTAAACAGTTAAAAGAAGAACAAAAGGAGATAAAAGCTGAAGTGGTTGCTTCTAAGAAAAAAATGAGTTTTAAAGAGAAGCGTGAATTTGAGTTGCTTGAGAAAGAATTACCAGCTCTTGAGGCAGAAAAAATAAAGATCACAGAGCAAATGAGCAAGGGAGATCTTCCTTTTGAAGAAATTTCAAAGCTCAGTGAAAGAATGATCGCTATTACACAAGAGCTGGAAGAAAAAGAATTGCGCTGGCTTGAATTAAGCGAGATGGTCTAAGAATTGATATACAAATAATATGTATCGTTTATTAAGCATACTATTAGTGATCTCTGTTAGCGCTCAGGCACAACAGGATAGTACAAAATCAAACTTTGTATGGAGTGCTTATGCTGAGACTTATTATAGTCACAATTTCAATAATCCTCCCACTGAGCAAAAACTCCCATTCCTTTACTCCTATAACAGGTATCAGCAACTCTCATTGAACCTGCTGATGGGTAAGGTGTCTTATCAGTCAAAAGGATTTCGTTCATCATTGGCTTTGGCGGCAGGCACTTATATGGATGATAATCTTGAAGCAGAAGATGCTGTTTTGGGACAAGTATTTGAGGCATCATTAGGTGTTAAGCTTAGTAAAGAAAAACAGCTCTGGCTAGATGCCGGAGTATTTCCATCACATATTGGATTTGAATCTGCTATTGGTTTGGATCAATTGACACTCACAAGAAGTATGATGGCAGATAATTCGCCATACTATGAATCAGGCTTTAAACTATCCTACACTTCTTCTGATGAAAAATGGTATTTAGCATTTTTATGTGTGAATGGATGGCAAAAAAGTATTCGGTTCGGCCAAGGATTTAATCCCGCTTTTGGCCATCAAATTACTTATAAGCCTACTAGTTCACTTACACTAAACAGCAGCTCTTTTATTGGGGATGATCGATATATAAGTGTTAAACGAAACAGGTATTTTCATAACCTTTACGCTAGCTGGAAGATCAATGATCGGTGGTCTTTGATAGGGGGATTTGATATTGGATGGGAAGAAAAACGAAATGATCCTTCCAAGATGGATTCATGGTATACTCCTGTAGCAATTGTTGGATTTAGTATATCGAATCGTCATCGTATTGCGGGTAGAGTTGAATATTACAGAGATGTAAATGGGGTCATCATTGATTATCCATTACCTACCGGGTTTCAAACTGCCGGATATTCTTTCAATTATGACTTTTTGATGAGCAAATCTTCTTGTTTTCGAATCGAAGCCAGAAAATTTAGTTCCGCTCAACCCATATTCGTTAGCTCAAAAGGGATTGTTTCAAACAATACTTTTTTGGCCACTTCTTTGTGTATTCGTTTGTAGGATAATCTAAGTCAATTCAAAAGAAAGTTTTTTACTTTCTGTGCCATTAACGATGATTGAAACCTGTTGGATACCTTTATAAAATGCTCTTGTGGTGATCAACTTGAAACTTTGTCTTCTTGAAACCAACCATTTTTCTCCTCCCGCAATATCACGTTCCGAGATCTTAAATACTTTTTTTGAAAGCGTACCATTGTTTCGTAAATAATAAATAGCATACTCTAACCGTATATGTTGTTGCTGTTTTCCGGTATTACAGATGGTCGCTTCAAATTCAAGATGGTCGCCGATCTTTACTTTTTTATTCTTGATACGAAATTGTTCGATGGATACACTTTTAGCATCAAGTCGGTAATATTTCAATACTTCGGAGTGAGATGCTTTCAATAATGTTCGAAGACCATGTTTGATGATGGCGTCTGTTTCCGGACTTATATTCTTCCATTTTTTTGCGATGTCGATCGCTGTTGTTGGATTATCCTTTGAAATATCATTCAAGTTATTGGCCACACTTCTTCTTACTATTTCACAATTATCCTGTTTCAAATTTTCAAGGATCGGTAAAATGGGTGCTGGGTCTTTTTTTAATTTGGGTAAAGCCATGGCCCATGGTAAACGAGGTCTACAACCCTCTGTAGCAAGTCTGCGTACATGTCTACTTTTGTGTGTAGACCATTTCAACATTTGAGGAATCATTTGTTCTTCATAGCGAATGATAAAATGTCTGACTGCAAATTCACAACTAATAAACTGTGTCACTTGCTCCATAGCCTTTACTGATTCTTTATAATGATCCAATCCATACAGATAAATGTATTCAGGTAAGAAAAGATATTCGATGCTACCGGCAACAGGTCCCTCTTTCTTAATCGCTTCTATGAGTTCATTTAATAGTGGTGCTGCTTTTGTATAGTCCTTAGGTAAAAACTGATGTAAAACATGAGCAGTATGTGCCATTCTTTCTTTCAGCTCATATCCTTCAAATGCAGGAATGAATATTTTATTCAAAAAAGATTTTTTATCAAAACCATGAATGGTTGTCTTCAAAGGGATAGAGAGATGGCTATAAAAGGAATGAGAATACAGGTCTTTTAGTAAAGTACTCATAGACGAAGTTTTACTGAAAGATGAGAGAAAATTATAAAAAAAAAAATAAAAAAGTATCAGCGGTTCGATAAGAAAATCGAAGTGTTTACTTTATGTAAGAAATCAGGCTCTGCGATATTTAACAATGTAGTGACAGCTTGTTTTCCTTGAATACCCAAGTCGATGGAAAATTCATTTACATACAGATCGATATGTTGACGCATCACTTCTTCACTCATTTCTTGAGCATTTTCTTTGACATAGTCGGCTACTTCCGGATAATGTGAAAATGCATATTCAACACTTTTTTTGATCAGACTATTCACTTGTAAAGCAACCGAATCAATTAGTCTGTTGTGTGCTACGATTCCCCCTAACGGAATGGGGGTGCCGGTTTGTTGTTCCCAATAATCACCGAGATCTATGATCTTGTGTAATCCTCTTTGCTGATAGGTAAATCTGTTTTCATGAATGATTACACCCGCATCAACTTGACCGCTCAATACCAGGTCTTCGATCTCATGAAATACATGGAAGCTTTTATTTTTTGCGGAAGGAAAAGCTAGAGAAAAAAGTAAATGAGCTGTTGTATTGATTCCGGGTATTGCAATTCTGGTATGGTTTACATCATCAATGCTCAATGTTTTATCCTTTGTGATCAGAAGTGGACCTACGCCTTTCCCTAATGCACCTCCACTGTCTAATACTTTGTACTGTTGCAAAACCAATGGCAATACACCATAACTGATCTTCGAGATATCCAGCTTTCCTTCAATGGCCCATTGATTCAAGGTTTGAACGTCTTCTAATACCACATCAAATGAAATTCCACCCGTATCAATTTTACCATTGACCAGTGCGTCAAAAATGAACGTATCATTCGGGCAAGAGGAAAAGCCAAGGGTGAGTGTCATGCGACAAAGTTAGTTGACAGTTGATAGTTGACAGTAAGAAATTTTGTTAGCAAGCTGTCAACTGTCATCTGTCAACTTTACTTGATCTTATACAACCTATCAATATACTTCACCAATACAACGTTCAAAGCATCAATAGCTTCTTTCATTTTCCAGTTGGCTTTGTTGCGTTCACCAACATAGTTAGAGATGGACCGGAATTGAATAAAGGGAATATTGGCTTCTCGACAAATAAAATGAAGTGCTGCACCTTCCATTGATTCAATAACAGCACCATACTTTTTGATCAGCTGTTCAATTCTTTCCGGTTTGGTACTGATCTCATTCACTGTTATAGCACTTATCTCAGGAAGCTTCAACAGGTTATAGGTGTTCAACCAGGGGTTGGGTAGTTTTCTTTTTTCAAAAGGGTGATAACTGCTTTTTTCTAGCTTCAGATCAAAAATATCTTTCCATTTACCGTCTTCTTCAACTCCCATATCACCCAATATCTCATCTTTTACCACCACCACTTTTCCTAACGGCATTTTTGTGTCAAACGAACCACCAATACCGGTCTGAATGATCAGGTCAGGTTTTTCTTCAGATACAAGTCGGGTTAATGAAACAGCACTCGCCAGCATTCCTACTCCAGATTGATGAAACCTCACTTTTAATCTTTGACTTTCCCCTGTATACAAGGAATTGATATTTAAAAAGCCAGGCATCCATTCTCCAACGGTGGCTGCTGTGATAATAATTCGCATGAAAGCTATTTAAAGGTGTGGTGGATTAACTGCCTAAAAATACTAAGGAATGAACTTAGTTCCATATTTTGATTTACTATCTTGATTCATGTAAATCAATAAGTTATGCAAATATGTCAAGGTCAATGCAAGGAGTTACAAATCAACTTCATTACCTTTGCCGAAATTTTTTGAGGAAGCATGGTGTATTTAACGCGACAGGAACATTTTAATGCAGCTCATAAGCTGTACAATCCCCGTTGGACAAAAGAGCGTAATGAGGAGGTTTTTGGAGTTTGTGCCAATGAAAACTGGCATGGACATAACTATGATCTTTATGTAACGGTAAAAGGTCATCCCGATCCCGATACCGGTTTTTTATATGACGTGAAAAAGCTCAGTAAGCTGATCAAAGAGCAGGTGATCGATAAATTGGACCATAAGAACCTGAATATGGATGTGGATTTTATGAAAGATCAGCTTTGTAGCACAGAGAATCTGGCCATTGCTATCTGGCAACAACTACAACCGCATTTACCGCAACAGGTTCAACTTCACTGTATTAAGTTGTATGAGACGCCCAGGATCTATGTAGAGTATTTTGGGTAATGACTGATGGCTAATAGGTCATGTCAAATTTTTGGTAGGTCTTTTCTCAATGGAATCAGGCTTTCATATGATATACCCCCTCATTTAAATTGTTTATACTTTCTTAGATCATTTCTAAACAAAATAACATCTGTGGTGTTATTATATCCGTATGTACCTTTGTATTCAGGATGTCGAACATACCTGAATGATAGGTAGGATATAAAATAGACCATTGACATTGGTCTATGGACTGAAAAGACATTCAAGCTCTGTTACCAATGTATAGGCTCTCGAACTGTCCGGCCACTTGATCAGCACACTTCTGAAACAGTGCCAGACCATTGATAACTGAACCACTTGATATTAAATAGTAAATGAACACCCGGGTTATTGCCGTTGAAGTGTGCGACGCAACGGAAGATGATCAGGTATCTGATGCCGGTTTCAAAAGGCATGAAAAAGAATGGAGAATAAAGTAGCAGTATACAGGAAGGAACATTTTAATGCGGCCCATCGTTTGCATAATCCGAATTGGTCTGCAGAGAAGAATAAGGAAATTTTTGGCTTGTGTAATAATGCCAACTTTCATGGACATAATTATGAACTAATCGTGAAAGTTACCGGTATTCCGAACCCTGAGACAGGTTATGTGTTGGATATGAAAGTACTGAGCGATCTTATCAAGGAAGAGGTATTAAATAAATTCGATCATAAAAATTTAAATCTGGATACAGTTGAGTTTGCAACACTCAATCCTACTGCAGAGAATATTGCTGTAGTCATTTACAACTTGTTGCGCGCTAAGCTGGATAAGGAATTGGACTTAAAAATCAGATTGTATGAAACAGAACGAAACTTTGTTGAATATCCGGCTTAACGGAGAACAAATTGAATTGAGTGATATGCATATAGATGACATGGGTGATGACCATATCAGCACATCGGTAGATACGCCGATGCGAGCTGATGCATTTGAAAAAACAGATGAACAAAAGATCACAGAGATTGAAGGACATTTCCGTGCTATTATGGAAACTTTAGGGCTGGATCTTACAGATGACAGTTTGAAAGGAACACCTCGTCGTGTTGCTAAAATGTATGTGAAAGAAATATTTCAAGGATTGAATCCTGCGAATAAACCTGCTATTGCATTGTTCGATAATAAGTACAAATACAATGAGATGCTGGTTGAGAAGAATATTTCTTTCTATAGCAATTGCGAACATCATTTTGTGCCGATCATTGGAAAGGCGCATGTTGCTTATATCAGTAATGGTAAAGTGATTGGATTAAGTAAGCTCAACAGACTGGTAGAGTATTTTGCAAAACGTCCGCAAGTACAGGAAAGATTGACCATGCAGATTGGTAAAGAGTTGCAGAAAGATTTGGGTACAGAAGATGTTGCGATCGTAATTGATGCCAAACATTTATGTGTAGCCAGCAGAGGCGTGGAGGATGATACATCTTCAACCATCACCGCTTTTTATGGAGGTAAGTTCAAAGAGGAAAAAACGAAGGAAGAATTTTTGAAATATTTAGAACTGAAAACAGAGTTTTAATTTTACTAGGATGTACTGAGCATTTGAGAGCCCTGATAAATCATATCAGGGTTTTTCATTTACTTTGACCCCTAAATAGTTCTGTATGAATAAGCATGCCTACATATTCCCGGGTCAGGGATCTCAGTTCAGTGGAATGGGTAAGAATTTGTATGAATCCAATGCGTCAGCTAAACGACTATTCGAAAATGCAAATGATATACTTGGCTTTCGTATCAGTGATGTCATGTTCAATGGCACTGATGAAGAACTCAAGCAAACGAATGTTACACAACCCGCTGTTTTTTTACATTCAGTAGTAGCTTATAGAACCATTGAATCACCTACACCTCATATGGTTGCCGGGCATTCATTGGGTGAATTCTCTGCGTTAGTAGCTAATCAGACATTAAGTTTTGAGGATGCACTAAAGCTTGTAAGCATTCGCGCTAAGGCCATGCAAAAAGCCTGTGAACTGGTTCCTTCTACCATGGCTGCAGTATTGGCTTTGGATGATGCTAAAGTGGAAGAGATCTGCGCAACAGTGCAGGCAGAAACTAGTGAAGTGGTAGTAGCAGCAAATTATAACTGCCCCGGACAATTAGTGATCAGTGGTTCAGTAAAAGGAATTGAAATCGCTTGCGAAAGAATGAAAGCTGCCGGTGCTAAAAGAGCCTTGGTATTACCTGTTGGTGGCGCGTTCCATAGTCCATTGATGGCTCCTGCACGTGAGGAATTAGCAGCAGCTATTGAAGCCACCACTTTCCATCAACCCATTTGTCCGGTTTATCAGAATGTGGCAGCAACGGGTGTTACACAACCTGAACTTATCAAACAAAATCTCATTGATCAATTGACAGGTGCTGTTAAATGGACACAAAGTGTTCAAGCCATGGTAGCAGACGGAGCAACAAATTTCACAGAATCAGGTCCGGGTAAAGTGCTACAAGGGTTGGTACAGAAAATTTATAAAGAAGCAGTGGTGGAAGGAGTGAGTTAGATTTTTAGTTGTTAGTTGACAGTTGACAGAAAGAAAATTATTGCTTTTCCTGTCAACTGTCAACTAACAACTATCAACTACACTATAAATCAAGGATCCCATTCACCCATTCAGGATCTAAAGTAGCATTGTACTTTTTATAGAAGTTAATGGCAGGTTCATTCCATTCCAATACTTGCCATACCATTCGTTTGAATCCTTTTTCTTTGGCTTCTTCAATTAAACGATCAAAAAGGAGCTTGCCGGCGCCTTGTCCGCGTAATCTTTCAGTTACCAAAAAATCTTCCAGGTACAAACACTGTCCTTTCCAGGTACTATACCGAATATAATATAGTGCAAAGCCTTCTACTTTTCCATCAAATTCAGCTACAAAAGCCCACCAGACAGGTTTTTCACCAAAACCACTTTCCTCGAAGTGTTCTAAGGTAACCGTAACTTCTTCCGGGGCTTTTTCATACAAAGCCAATTCATGGATCAACTCTAGTAGCCTGGCACAATCTTTCTTTTCTGCTCTTCGGATCTGAATATTCATACTCAATCGATAAATGCTTTATTTTTTTCTTTTCGCAACAAAGTTTCCATTCGGTTGCTGGAATGTGAGTTGTGATACATCCGTTCCATTTACATCAAATGCCACAAAATATCCGTTTAAAATTTTAATGGCAAATCTGTTGTTTCCTACGGCGGATAATTCATATTCCGGCTGGCCGGGTACCAATGCAAACAGTGTATTATTCTTCACAGATATTTTCACAACGGCACCTCCAAGTTCATAATCTCCGGCAAATTTCTGGAGTTCATCAGCAGAAATTTTAACGGATCTTGGTGTTTTTTTGAACGATAGCGGATCAATTGTTGGTTCAAGTTTTAAAGAAAGTGAATTGATATCGCCTGATTCATTCATAAAGAACTGAAAACGTAGCGGACTACTTCCTGTTGTATCCGGTGTACCTGTCTTATCAACATTGAAAGGTTGAAATACATCGTAGTGAAAATGTTTCAGCCAGGTAGGATCATTGTCATAAATATGTACAAACAATGAATCATTTTGCTCTATTACTTCCAAGCTTCCATAACCGGGGTGTGTATAGATACCTTCATATCCTTTGAGTGTATGAGAAGGCTTTGTATTTTTTTGTTGATTAGAGCTAACGGTTTTTTCCGCAGCTTTAGCAGCTTCTTTGGCTTTTTTATTTGTTTCAAGAATATCCTTGTTCCAATCAAAGAAAGGCAGTTTCAATAAACGGTCTGCCATCATATTACGTACAATAGCAGTAACAGAGGATGCATTTTGATTCGTTAAAACAATGATTCCGATACTGTCAGTAGGGAAGAAACTTGTGCTGGCAGAGAACCCATCAATATTACCACCATGTTCCACTCGATAATGACCTTTGTATGAAGAGACTGACCAGCCCATTCCATAACTTGAGAAAAATACATCAGGTCTTTCTTTCGATGGTAACCCTGGTCCTGATACCATTTGAGCAGCCATTGCATTACTGATATAACCTGCAGGTATGATCTCTTTTCCTTGATAATTACCTCTATTGATCCATGTGATGACCCATTTCGCCATTTCATTCACACTACTATTGATACTACCTGCAGGCCCCATCGCACCAATATTGTAATAGTCTAGCTTATCAATGATGCTATCTTTTTTCAAGCCATATCCAATAGCAGCATCTTGGTCTTTCATAAATTCATCAATGGTCAAATTCGTTCTTGTCATTCCCAACGGTTGGAGAATGTGGGATTTGATATTTTCTTCCCAGCTTTTACCGGTTAATTTTTCTGCGATCATTCCCTGTGTCAAGAACATGAAATTGTTGTATTGCCATCTTTCGCGAATGCCAAATATTGGCTGCTGGTATCGTATTCTTTGTAAAAGACTATCCCTTGATTTTGTTTTGAACAGGTACCATGAGAAATCATGTCTTGGTAATCCTGTGCGGTGACTCATCATATCACGGATGGTGATATGTTTATCCATATCCTCATTGTAAAATTTCAAACTAGGTAAATACTTTACAGCAGGTTCATCAAAATCAATTTTGTGATCTTTTTGAAGAATGCCTAATAGTGAAGAAGTAAAGGCCTTGGTACAACTTCCAATGGCAAAAAGTGTATTGGGAGTTACCGGCAATTTTTTCTCATAATCGCGATATCCAAATCCTTTGGCATAAATGATCTTATCTTTTTCTACAACGGCAACCGCAAATCCTGCAGCTAACTGATCTTTTAAAACACGCTCAAAAATGGTATCTAAACCTGCAAAACGATCTTGCTGAACAGCAGGTAGCGTTTTCTTTTGTGCATAAGTAACAGAGGTGAAAACTGTTACTGCCACCATTAGGAATTTTCTCATATGGTTGTTTTTAAGGTTATCAGTCTCAAGACTGCGTTTTTTATTACAATGATCTATTGTAATGCTTGATCCAAATCATGAATAATATCTTCAATATTCTCGATGCCTACACTCATTCTGATCAAACCATCGGTAATACCATATTTAATGCGTTCTTCTCTAGGGATACCAAAATGACTCATGCTTGCAGGATGTGATACCAGTGTATCAACTGTTCCTAATGAAATAGCACGAACACACATTTGTAATTTGTTGATGAATTTTTTCCCTGCCTCTAATCCACCTTTCAATTCAAAGCTCATCACTGCACCGGGTAATCTCATTTGCTTTTTGCACAAATCATAATCAGGGTGTGAGGGCAGACCGGTAAAATTAACCTGAGCAATGGAAGAATGTTTTTCGAGGAACTCAGCAACTGCTTGTGCATTGGCGCAATGTCGCTCCATCCGGATCTCAAGCGTCTTTATGCCTTGTATTAATAAAAAAGCATCGAAGGGGTTACTGTTACCACCCAGTAGTACATGCCATTTCCAAACAGAGGTTCTCATTTTTTCCAAATCCTTACCTAAAAGAACGCCCCCAATGGCAGTACCATGACCATTCAAAAATTTGGTAGTGGAATGAAAGACATAATCAACTCCAAATTTAAAAGGCTGTTGTAAGTAAGGAGTAGCGAATGTATTGTCAACACTGACGATCAGGTTTTTTGATTTCGCCATCTTCGTTACAGCAGCAATATCTACACATTGAATGGTTGGATTTGCAGGTGTTTCTATGTGAACCAATTTGATCTGCGGATATTTGTTCAATGCCTCTTCTACAAGGTTTATATCACGCATATCCACAATGATTACTTCGATACCGGTAGCTGCCAATACTTTGGTCATCAATTCCTGAGTACCACCATACAATGAGTAATGGGATAAGATAGCATCTCCTGTTTTCAAATTGCTCAGGAATAAGGTAGACATGGCTGCTTGTCCACTGGAATGTAATAAAGCCTTTAACTGCAAAGGCTGTCCGTTTTCATCTTTCAAGCCAAAAGCCTCCAGTGCTGCGATCGTTTCTTCGGCAGCAGTGAAAGTAGGATTTCCCCAACGACTGTATACTCTGGTCTTATCGGAACCAGCAAAACGATCCATTCCATCTTGCGCCGTATCAAATGTAAAAGTGGAAGTGGCAAAAATGGGTGTCAAATGTGCATCTTCTGCGTTTTTATGTCCGGCAGCATGCATCGCTGTTGAACTGATTCCTTTGAATGAAAATTTTTCAGACATTCTTTGTAAATTGAAGGGATAATTAATTCCGTATCATCAAATGTAAGACGAAAATGAAGGAAATACTACTCTCTTACACGGCCTATGAAGGTTGGGCCAATGAGCAATTACTCAATTTGGCAGTTCAGTTATCACCGGAAGAGCAAAATCGGGAAATCGTAAGCAGTTTTTCTTCCTTGCACAAAACCTTTTTGCATATGTGGGATGCATCCAGTGCTTGGTGGCAGCGTGTGCAAATGCATGAGAATATAGTGATGCCAAGTTTGACTTTTCATCCCAGCATGAAAGACATCAATAATGGTTTATTACATCAGAATCAACAATGGGAGCAATTTGTTGAGCAGGCAACAGAAGAGATGTTGAGTGCTTCGTTACCCTATAAAAATATGAAGGGACAAAGTTTTCTTCAACCTTTATCAGATATTATTATGCATCTGACCAATCATGGAACGTATCACCGCGGACAGGTTACAACCATTTTGCGTCAGCTAGGAGTGGAGAGAATACCGCAGACGGATTATATTGTGTTTAGGAGGAAATGAAAGAAATTAGTCAAAGGTGAAAATGAAAGGTGAAAACTGGAAAGTGAAATGGTATTTTGTTTCACCTTTCACTTCTCATTATTCCTTTATCCTAAGCCCTGCTTTTTTGGCTATCTCAGACCATTGGTAGTACTGAAAAGTTTTGTCTGTGCTCATTGCAACAAATAAGCCTCCTTTAAAACCGGGTAAAGAAAAAGATGTAACATCACTACCATCACTTTGATTGGTAGAGACCGCAATAGATGTGATCAATTTATGTTGATGTGGATTTTCTTTTGAACCCTCTCTTGCGTAGATATTAAACTTATTAGCTGATTGATTTGAAACGAGAATATAGCCTGTTCCATCTTCAAATTTGTAGATGGAAATGCCTTCATTGTCTTCCAAAAACTCGTTTTGTCCGAATATGGCTAATTCTTCATTCCCTTTTTCAGGATCAGCGTAATATTTACGAATTCCAAATTGCTCATCTGAATAATAGATATAACCTAACTCATTATCAACAGCAATTGATTCTATTTCTTTTTTACCCGAGAATTTGCCAAAAGTCCTTACTAATGAGGCTTTCAGTTTCCCTTTTCCATTATCCAATAATTGATATTGTTCCAGATAGCCATCCGATGGACCACTTTTGCGTCCTACGATTGCAAATATTGCTTTATCTGATGGACGGGTATACAACGCAACTCCCATTGGGCTGCGAAGAGAATCTTTTGAAAAAACGTCAATGCCACCTTCATCTAAGGCTTTCATATCGGGTACACTGAATATTCTAATACTATTTTTATCTCTCTCGGTAGCAACTGCTATATCGGTAGCTTGGCCATTTAAGATTAAGCCATAAGCGATATCTACATTATTCATTCTTTTTAATCCGAGTATGGATTTTTCGCGGATTATTTTGCCATTTAAATCAAACACATATAGCCCCCCATTATCTCTGTGTTTATCTGTTCCAATAATTAAACTATTGGCAGGATTTTTTTGATCAATCCAGATTGCGGGATCATCTGAATCATCAAAAACAGTATCGGTTACAATTACCGGAAGAAGGGCAGTAGTATCTATTGAATGTTTATTTTCAGTTACTTGATTTTGGCAAGCAGAAAATACAGTGAGTAGAATAAGTCCTGAAATAGTAATTCGCATAGAAATTATTTGATTACATAAAACCCCGGATTACCGGGGTTTTATGTAATATGATGAATGGAGCTATTTATTTACTGATATCGAATTTCAAACCAAAGTTAAATCTTGGTCCATAATATTCAAGTTGAGCTGTTCTTGATTTATCGCCTTGATAATAGCGTAATGGTTGATTGGTAAGATTATTTGCTTCTGTAAAAATTCTTGTCTTTGGACTGATTGCGTAAGATGCATTGAAGTCAAGGAAGAATTGTTTGTCATAGAAGCGATCATTAAATGCGTCTGCATTATATCCTGCATCTTCGCTATCATCAACATATGCAGATGTGTAATTGGCCGAAAGACGACCAACGAATTTGCTATTCTCATACGACAATGAGAAATTGAAAATATGAGGAGCAGCGCCCGGGAGTTTTACATTATTTCTAACCAATACACCTGAGCCATCATAGATGCCATCAGCTTTCGAATAGGTATAAGTATAGTTAAAGTATACTCCAAAACCCTTCCAAATACCCGGTAAAAAATCTAATTGTCTTTGTGCCGCAACTTCAAAGCCTAATACACTAGCACCATCTCCATTTCTACGTTGTGTAAACTGCCATATGTCTCCAGCCGCAATTGGATTAGTTACAGTTGGGAAATCATTAGCAAATGCTGCCTGTGTATATCTTTGATCTACATATGTGTAAAAGAAACGGTCGATGTTTTTATAGAAAACACCTCCTGAAATCAGACCAACAGATTTATAATATTTCTCAAACATAACATCTACATTCCATGACCTTACCGGTTCCATTTTCGGGTTACCAGCACTTAGTTCTTGATCATTTGGATTGATGTTGAAGAATGGCACCAGATCATAATAACGCGGACGTGCAATGGATCTTGTGATAGCTCCTTTTAAGATGGTGTTATTATCAACCTTATACCTGATATTGAGATTAGGCATAAAGTCTGTATAGTTATTCTTAAATGTGGCTATGCCCTTGAACTGATCGCCATCTTCAACGATGTTACCGGAATAATTGATGCTTGTTCTTTCTATTCTCAGACCAATATTAGCTGATATTTTTTCGGAGAAATTCTGTTTCAAATCAAAGTAACCTGCTGTAATGGTTTCTTTAGCATTATAGTTTCCTGAAAGATATTCCCCTGGTTCATCTGATTCAATAAACTTACCGCCATCTTTAAATGCCAGACCACCTAAAAAACCCGGAGAAATAAAAGATCCTGCAACGAATTGATTTCCCGGATAAAATTCTGACATAGTCTTGTCAACAAGAGGCATGATACTGATGTTTGCAAACTCCTGTGTTGTAGTACCAGTAGGTGTATATGAGAAAAAGCTATTGTCTCTTACCTTTTCTTTTGTTCTAATACGACCTCCAAATTTCAACCTGCCTGATTGACCAGCAATAATACTTGCAGGTATTTCGAAGTTGATTTTTGCATTCAAGTCTTCTTCAAATTGATCCTGAAATTCTTCTGTCAATTCATTTCTTCTGGTGTAAGCAGATAATGCGATGGTATTTGTTAAAAGTGGTTTTCTCGGATCAGTAATATTTTGAGAAACAGTGATATTTCTTCTGCCAAATGAAATATATCGTTCATTAGGTCTTTCTTCTGAAGCTTTTGCCAATTGGATGCTCCAATCAGTTTTTAACTTTCCAAATACATGATCACCCTTTACTGAAAGAGAACGTACTCTTTGATCTTCTAGTCTTCTGTTATCGATTCTTCCTCCGGCTATTCCACCTTTTGTTTGTCTCAATACTTCACCAACATTGTATCCGCTGATGTTTCCAGCTGCATCATACAAAAGGTCTGTCGCGGGGTTTCCACGAAAGCGTTGGCGTAAACGAAAACGATTCTCTTTATCATCGCGCCAGTTATAGCTGCCTGTTACTGTAATAACATGTAGTGGACTTATTTTATAATCAAAAGTAGCCGTGGCACTTCTTCGAATTCTGATCAAATCATAAATTCTTAGATCGTTATCGCTTACAAAAGGCTTTCCGTTGGCATCTTTACTCCATACTGCCTCTAGGTTATCAGATCCGAAATCATTCCTGTTAAATGAGCCGCTAATAACATATCCAAGTTTATTTTTTGCAAATCTTGCACCTGTAATGAAATTCAACGTACCGATGAATGAAGATCTAATTGGATTATAGCCCCCAGCAACAGTCGCAGAAAATCTTTTTCCATTTGGCGCAGATCTCGTAACCAAGTTTACAGAACCACCAATGGCATCGGCATCCATATCTGCTGTTAAAGTTTTACTGACTTCAACTGTTTGAATCATATCTGCAGGAATCAGATCCATTTGAATACGTCTGTTATCTCCTTCAGCGGAAGGAATACGTTCTCCATTCAGTGTAACAGAATTGAATTCCGGCCCCATTCCTCTTACAATGATATTTCTAGCTTCCCCCTGATCATTTTGCATGGTTATTCCTGGAACTCTTTTAATAGCATCACCAATATTTGCATCAGGAAAACGACCTATCTGATCAGCACTAATAATATTTGTGATGTTATCACTATTCTTTTGTTGGTTCAAAGCCTTGGCTTGACCTTTCAATCTATCGCCTAATACGATTACATTTGAAAGTATTGTAACACCAGATTCAAGATTTACAGCTATTTCAGTAACTGACCCACTTGATTCAATATTTTTGGAGTAATCTTTATATCCTAAATAAGCAATGGTTACAATGTGTTTCCCGCTTGGTACATTATAGAATGTTGCGATTCCACTATTATCTGAAACGGCAACATATTTTTTATTATCGAGAGATACATTGGCACCCGGAAGATTTAGTTTTTGCTCGTCTAATACTTTGATTTTGATAACCCCATTTTGTGCATGCAGCACAAAAGATATCAAAGTAATGATCATACTGAGATAAAATTTTTTCATAAAGTAGTTTTAGGTTTCAGTTTTTTGCAACCGCCGCAAAAGTATCTGATCGCTATTCCTACATTCATTTTCAGAAATTATACTTCCATGACCATTTTGTTAACTAATTGTAAAGTGTAATAAAAAAGGATAAGAGATTTTACTCTTATCCTTTATACTCATCGAGTATGTGTTTATACAAAATATCTTGCCGTCTCCTATGGACCATAGACCATGGTCCATAGTAAGAAATATGTTTTCACTTTTCACTATCCAACAATCATTTCCCATCATATCCCCACTTCACCCAAGTAGCTCCCCAGGTAAAGCCACCGCCAAATGCAGCCAGGACAATATTGTCTCCTTTTTTCAATTGCTTTTCCCAATCCCATAAACAGAGTGGTAAAGTGGCAGCAGTAGTATTGCCGTATTTCTGAATATTGATCATTACTTTTTCTTTGGGAAGCCCCATGCGATTAGCAGTAGCATCAATGATACGAAGGTTAGCCTGATGTGGTACCAGCCATGCTACATCTTCACCGGTTAGTCCGTTTCTTTCCAATAGTTCAGCACTTACATCGGCCATACCTTTTACCGCAAATTTGAAAACGGCTTGTCCTTCTTGATAAGCAAAATGTTCTCTTGCCAGGACTGTTTCAACTGTTGCAGGTTTGACAGAGCCTCCTGCTTTCATGTGTAGGTAATGACGACCGCTACCATCACTGCGAAGAATGCTATCGAGTACACCACTACCATCGGTTGAAGGTTCTAATAAAACTGCACCTGCGCCATCTCCAAAAATGATACAGGTAGCACGATCGGTATAGTCAATGATCGCACTCATTTTATCTACTCCTACAACGATCACTTTTTTAAATCTTCCACTTTCAATATACATCGCTCCGGTAGTCAAGGCATATAAGAATCCGCTACATGCAGCACTCATATCATAACCCCATGCATTGGTAGCACCTATTTTATCACAAATAATATTGGCTGTTGCAGGGAATACCATATCAGGAGTAACAGTTGCACAAATGATACAGTCAATATCCAGTGGACTCAGATTTTTTTTCTTGAGTATTTCAAGTACAGCAGGGACTGCCATATCGCTACTGCCTTTGCCGGGCTCTTTCAAAATTCTTCTTTCTTCAATACCCGTACGTGTGCGGATCCATTCATCGTTTGTATCTACCATCTTTTCAAGATCAAAGTTGGTGAGTTTGTCTTCGGGTACATATCCGCCTACTGCGGTAATGCTGGCTGTTATTTTATTCATGATAATTTTTAAATGCGTTTAAAAATTCTTTGGGAGACTGTATAAGTATTTGAGATGATTTGAAGTCTTTTTTATCTCTTGTGATAATGGAATGTAAACCTGTAATCGAAAGTGCAGAGGCTATTTGTATGGCATCTTCAAAGTCGGTGATGTCTGAATCAATCGCTTCCTCAATTATTCTATTATCGACTGTTACTGTTGTCAATAATCGATTAAGATCTCTTAAAATTCCTTTGGTTGCAGGCTTACCGGTAAATTTCTGAAGGAAATATCCTATCTGTGTATAACTAATCGCCGAAACAAATCCGTTTATATCTTTTTTGTAAAGAAGTTTAAATAGTTCAATGGCATCCTCATCAAAGGGTGCTCTTTTAAGAAGGAAATCGAGTATTATATTTATATCAAGAAATACTTTCATTTAGCGATGCTTCTTCAAAATTTCTTCTTGAATAATTTCTTTATAATCCCTTTTATCATCTGTCTGTACGCAACCATGTAGCCTTTTTAAGAGTGGTGGGAGGTCTTCTTCCGGACTCTTCGATTGCTTTTTTCGTAATCCCCTTAAATATCCTTCAATGATTTTTGATAAGCTTTTACCTGATTCCCGGGCATATGCTTTAGCATCAGCTACAACCGCTTCATCAATCAGTAAAGTCAATTTTGCTGACATACGTATAAATTTTCTACAAAGATACGTATAATCTCTAAGCTTTTCCCCTTATTTTTGATAGCAGTATGATCGCATTTGTCAGAGGTAAATTCGTTGTAAAAACACCTGCCAGATTGGTAGTTGACGTAAACGGGGTAGGGTATGAGCTACAAATTAGCCTGAATACCTATGCCGCCATTGCCAATGTTGAAAACGGACAATTACACACTTATTTACATATTACTGAAAATGCACAAACATTGTTCGGATTTGCCGATATTGCAGAAAAGGAATTGTTCCTGCAATTGATCAGCGTATCAGGAGTGGGTGCAGCTACTGCTCGAATGATGTTGTCTGGAATGAAGCCCGATGAAATCATCAGAGCCATCGTTCAGGGTAATACAAAGCAGTTGGAAGGAATTAAAGGAATTGGAAAAAAATCTGCGGAACGATTGATTGTTGAATTGAGAGATAAATTGGGTAAACAATCTTTGGAAACACCAATATCCGGTGGTATTATTATGAATACACCTGATGCCGATGCGGTTCATGCCCTGATTGCTTTGGGTATTGCGAGACCGCAGGCAGAACAGGCTATTAAAAAAACAATGTCTATCATACCTGCAGATGCTTCATTGGAACTGATCATCAAACAGGCACTTAAAAATTTATAGTCTATCGCTTACACCTCTACTTAAACAAGTGCACTGCTTTGCGTTTATTGTCTTTCATTGTTTTTGTATTGCTGTTATTGAGTTATGCACCTGCATCAGCTCAGCAACAGGATAGTTTGCGCTATCCCATTAGCGACAGAAGAGGCGATGCATTGAGTCAACAAAGCAGAAATCCTTTTGATCTAAGAGATACTGCTCTTATCAAACGCTCGATTGAATACGATCCCAAAACAAAGCAATATGTTATTGTAGAGAAAATAGGTAATCGTTATTACCGAACACCTACTACCATGAGCTTTGAAGAGTTCTGGCGAATGCAAGCAAGAGAGCAAGAAAGAGCATACTTCAAAAAAAGAGCAGATGCAATTACCTTATTGAACAAAAAGGTACCACGTCCAAAACATGAAGTGTATAATAGTTTATTTGATCGCATATTCGGATTGAATGATGTGGTCAATAAATATGGTGGTGATATCAAAAACACCATTAGTGACGTTAAAAACGCTGCCAATGATCTCAATGCACTGAATAAACTAAAGATTGATATTCGTCCAACAGGTGATGTAAATATTCTTGCAGGTTATCAAGGGCAAAACATCAAAAACCCAACACTACCTGAGAGGGCTCGGAAAAATGGTGGTTTCGATTTCGATATGAATGCCAATCTGAACGTGAATGCGAATATTGGTAACAAGCTTAAATTTCCGATCAACTATAATACACTTTCTAATCTAAACTTTGATAATCAGTTGAAGCTCGATTACAAAGGAATGGATGATGAACTGATCAAAAGTATTGAAGCGGGTAATATTTCTTTTCAATCAAGAGGAACCTTGATACCCAGTGCACAGAATCTTTTTGGTATCAAGACACAACTGCAATTTGGGAAACTCTTTGTAACAGGGGCTTTGGCGAATCAGCGTTCTAGTAGACAATCAGTGGCCTTACAAGGTGGAGCAGCTACTCAGAATTTTCAAAAACGATTGGATGATTACGAAGAGAACCGACATTTCTTACTCGGACAATACTTCGTAGACAACTATAATAAAACAATGGCTAATCTGCCTGTTGTTAACTCACAGGTGCAAATTCAAAGAATTGAGGTTTGGGTTACCAACAGAACAGGTGCAACCACAGATGCACGTGATATTGTTGGTTTGATGGACTTGGGTGAAACAAGACCCTTTAATCCTTCTGTTACCCCGCAAACCAATAACCCGCTTCCTTTTAATGGAGCCAATAATTTGTATCCTTCATTAGCTGGTGATCCGAATAGTAGAAATCCTTCTTTTATCAACACACTTTTATTATCGAAAGGATTGAGACCTGTGGATGATTATGAGAAAACCTTTGCAAGAAAATTAGCTACAACAGAATATACGTTTAATCCACAAGTAGGTTTTATTTCTATCAATACACAATTACAGCCTGATGAAGTATTGGCAGTTGCATTTCAATATACTTATAACGGACGCGTCTATCAAGTAGGTGAATTTTCTCAGGATGTTGCACTGGATTCAACAGGTGGTGTACAGAAAGTTTTGTTCCTGAAATTGTTGAAAGCTACTTCACAGAGAATTCAATTACCAATCTGGGATTGGATGATGAAAAACGTTTACTCGTTGGATGTATTCGGAGGTATACAAAGAGAAGATTTTAAACTAAACGTATTGTATGAAGAACCTAGTGGTGGTTTGAAAAGATATTTACCCGAAACTTCTCCTGCTGCAAATGGTCAACCCTTGCTAAGAATTCTGAATTTGGATCGATTGAATAACCGTAATGATCCTCAGCCCGATGGTGTATTTGATTTCATCGACAATTTTACCGTATTACCTCAGACGGGTAAGATCATTTTCCCTGTATTGGAGCCATTTGGCCGGGATCTGGATACACTTGCGTTTGCAGGATTGCCTACGTCGGTGAAAAATAAGTATGTGTATTATGCTTTGTATGATTCTATCAAAGCGATCGCACAAACCTATGCCAATCTGAATCGTTTTGTGATGCAAGGACAGGTGAAAGGGAGCAGTAGCGGATCAGAGATTTATCTCAATACATTCAATATTCCACAGGGTTCTGTTACCGTAACTGCAGGCGGACAAATATTAAAAGAAGGATCTGATTATACAGTCGACTATAATTTAGGTACGGTTAGAATATTAAATGCGGGTATCCTGAACTCAAATGTACCTGTCAATGTTTCTTTTGAAAATAATGCAGGCTTTGGAATGCAGCAAAGAGGTTTCAGTGGATTGCGATTGGATTATATCGCTAATAAAAAATTAAGTCTGGGCGCTACAACGGTACGATTAGGTGAAAGACCTTTCTTTACCAAAATGGCGTATGGTGATGACCCAATTCGTAATACTATGTACGGACTCGATTTTAGTTATCAGTCTGAGTTACCGGGTTTAACGAGATTATTAAACAAGCTTCCTTTCTATTCTACTAAAGCAGCTTCTGGAATCAATGCATATGGTGAGGCAGCATTTTTAAAACCCGGTCATCCACCTCAAATAGGAAGAGGTGAGCAGGGATTGATTTTTATTGATGATTTTGAAGGAACAAGAACCAGTATTGATTTGCGTTTCCCGTTTGTGGCTTGGGCATTGGCATCCACACCACAGGGTAATTCTAAATTTCCTGAAGCAACACTGACTGATTCTATCGATTACAATTTTAATCGAGCTAAACTGGCTTGGTATAATATCGAACCCAATTTGCAGGATAAGAACAGTAGTAATAACCCATTAAGAAGAAATTTGGCAGAGTTGAGTGATCCGCGTGTGAGACAAGTATTCACTAATGAATTGTTTCCTCAACGAACTACCAATATCACAGATGTACAGGCAGCTACATTTGATCTGGCATTTTATCCAACAGAAAAAGGTCCCTATAATTTTGAAACACGACCATCAGAATTTACGGCGAATGGTCGTTTGACAAAACCGGGAAATCGTTGGGGAGGTATTATGCGTGCGATCGATCAAACAGATTTTGAAACAGGGAATATTGAGTTCTTTGAGATTTGGATGCAAGATCCGTTCATCTTGAATCCTGGTAGCAGAGGCGGAAAGTTTTTTCTGAATCTGGGAAATGTAAGTGAGGATATATTGAAAGATGGCAAGCGTTTTTATGAGAATGGTTTGAATACACCTAATATCCCTGCAGCAGTTGATAGTACCAATACCTGGGGTAAAACACCGGTGAATCCAATTCAGATCACGCAGGCATTTAGTAATGATCCCAATGACAGACCTTTTCAGGATGTAGGTTTTGATGGCTTAGATGATGATGCAGAAAGAAGAAAGAAAGGATATGTGTTGAATAGAATTGCACAGAATTTTGGTACGAGTTCTCCTGCTTTCATCCAAGCACAGGCTGATTTGGCAAGAGATAATTACAAGTGGTTTCGCGACAATTCATTTGATCAATTAGGGACAGGTATTTTAGGGCGTTATAAGAATCACAATAATCCACAAGGAAACTCTCCTGTAGCAGTAACAGGTGGTGGACAGTTTACACCTGCGGCTACATTGTATCCTGATAATGAAGATTTGAATCGTGATAACACGTTAAATGAAACAGAAGCCTATTACGAGTATGAAGTGAATCTTCGTCCGGGTATGGATGTCGGTATCACTCCATATATCACAGATAAACGTCGAGTTACAGTGAATGCTGCCGATGGTACAACCAAAACAGAAGATTGGTTTTTATTTCGTATTCCTATTCGTGGGTTTACCAGAAAAGTAGGAAGTATTGCTGATTTTAAATCTATTCGTTTTGCCAGATTATACTTGACCGATTTCGAGGACTCAGTTGTGATTCGTATGGCTAGAATGGATTTGGTACGTAATCAATGGCGTCAATTCAGTTTTAATTTAGATACCACGGGAGCATATACACCTATCACCAATATAGCCGGTACTACTTTTAATACACTTGCTGTAAATCTGGAAGAAAATAGTAGCAGACAGCCGGTGAATTATATCATGCCTCCGGGTGTTGAACGTGTACAGTTACTGAGTAATAATGGTGTGAACCTTCAGCAGAATGAACAAGCCATGAGTTTGCAAGTTCGTAACTTAATTACAGGTGATGCAAGAGCTGTTTTCAAAACACTCAATCTCGATATCAGACAATATGGAAATCTCTCCATGTATTTACACGCGGAATCTGTTCCCGGTCAGCGTCCATTACAAGATGATGAATTGTATGCAGTGGTCCGTATTGGGCAAGATTTTCTGAATAACTATTATGAGATTAAAGTTCCTTTGAAAGTTACAGCGCCAGGAAATTATCCGCGTGGACAAGAAGAAAGAGTATGGCCGGCTGCGAATGATCTGAATGTGAGTCTACGTGATTTGATTGATTTGAAACTACGTAGAAATGAAAGAGGTGGAACAGTTACCAATATTTATCGGGAACGTTTTGGGAATAAGATTTATTCCATTCGAGGTAATCCGAACTTGGGTGAGGTGCGAGGTATTTTAGTGGGGGTTGAAAACCCATATCGCCCTGATGGACCGATGCTCAGTTCTGAAGTATGGGTGAATGAACTACGCTTATCTGATTTAGATGAGCGTGGTGGTTGGGCAGCATTGGGGAGAGTAGATCTGATGCTGGCAGATCTTGGAACCATGTCTGTCTCTGCCAATACTCGTTCACAAGGTTTTGGTACTATTGAGCAACGTGTGAATGAACGTGCTCGTGATAATCTGATGCAGTTTGATATCGCCGCAAATATTGATGCCGGTAAGTTATTGCCGAAGAAAGTAAGATTCTCTCTCCCGGTATATGCGAGTATCAATCGAACTGTACTAACGCCTGAGTATGATCCTTTTGATAGAGATGTACGCTATAAAGAAAAGCTGAATAGTAGTTCACCCAATCAGCGTGATTCCATTCGTAAAGCTGCTGTGGATCAAACAACTATTCGCACACTCAATTTTACCAATGCCAGATTCCTCCCAGGGGCTAAGCAAGGACTGTTGAGTTTGAGTAATTTTGATTTTAATTATTCATTCACGGAAACAGAACAAACGAGTCCGGTTATCGATCAGAATAAAGTAACCAGACATCGTGGTGGATTCGGATATACCTACAATGCACAAAGCAATTATATTGAACCATTGAAGAAGTTTATTAAATCCAATTCTCCATGGTTTGCATTAATCAAAGATTTCAATTTTAATCTTAAGCCGTCATTCTTAAGTTTTAGAACGGATATTCAACGACAATTTGGACAATTCATACCACGTATCGTTAATACATTCGACAGTAAGGTAGAAAGAGTAGATACAACCTACGATAAGTATTTTACGTTTGATCGTTTTTATAACCTGCGTTGGGATTTAAGCCGTTCACTGAATCTTGATTTTTCGGCAGTTAACAATGCCAGGGTTGATGAACCATTCGGTAGAATTGATACAAAAGAGAAGAAGGACTCTGTTCGAAATAATTTCTTCAAAGGTGGTAGAAATACACTGTATACACAAAAGGCAACGCTTACGTATACACTGCCACTCAATAAATTCCCAATGACTGATTGGATTACGGCGAGGTATGGTTATACTGCAAGTTATAATTGGATCGGGGCAAGTAGATTGGCGTATAATTTGGGTAACACATTAGAAAACGCACAGGAAAATAATTTTACGGCACAGTTCAATTTCGCCAGCTTATATGCAAAGTCAAGATGGATGCGTGCTTTAGATAATGTGCCACCTCCTAAACAAAAGGGAGATACTACGAAGAATAAAAAATCACCTTCTAATTTGTTAGGATCGACACTTCTACCCAAGTCTGTTGCCTTACAAGGATTATTGGGGAAAGACAGAAAAGAAGCACTTAAAAAATGGAAAGCACAACGAAGAGATGAACGTATTGCGCAAAGATTACTGCGTGCCAATCAACTACCGGAACTAGGAGGCTTAGAAAGAGCCGGAGGTAAACTATTGACGATGCTGAAGAATGTATCAGTTAATTATTCTGCGAATTACAGAAGCAGATTGCCGGGTTATATGGATAGTACTCGTTTCCTTGGACAGAATTTCAATAGTATGGCACCGGGGTTGGATTATGTATTTGGCAAACAACCAGACACTGCTTGGTTGAATAAAAAAGCTGCACAGGGTTTATTATCCAGAGATACTACGTTCAATTTCTTATTCAGACAAAGTTTTGAACAACGATTTAATATTACTGCACAATTAGAACCCGTTCGGGAATTGATCATTGATCTAAATCTTGAAAAAACATTTACAAAAGATTACTCTGAATTATTCAAGGATACTTTGGGTACAGGAAAGTTCAATCACCTGAATCCATTGGCAACAGGCGGTTTTAGCGTTTCGTATGTAGCTTTTAATACCTTGTTCGGAAAGTTCAATCCGAATGAAATATCTACAACATTCAAAACATTTGAAAGTAATCGTTTGATTGTTTCAAGACGTGTAGCAGAAGCAAATCCTTATTGGCAGGCACTTCCGGCAGGTCAGAAATTTACAGCAGATGGATATGCAACAGGTTACGGAAGATATGCGCAGGATGTTTTGATTCCATCATTTCTCGCAGCTTATACAGGAAAAGATCCTAATTCGGTATCATTGATCAAACAATCCAATCCAAATATTTCTGCTAATCCATTCAGTGGCATTCTTCCAAAACCCAATTGGACATTGACCTATACAGGATTGAGTAAGCTATCTTCATTGCAAAAAATTTTCAATAATATCACAATAACACATGGATACAATGGTAGTTTGAGTATGAACAGTTTTAATAGTGCGTTATTGTACACAGATCCATTCAGGTTGGGCGGTCCTGCATTCATTGATACGGTAAGCGGCAATTTTATTCCTTACTTCTTAGTGCCGAATATTACCATGCAGGAAAGTTTTAAGCCATTGATTGGTATTGATATCACCACCAATGATCAGATGAACTTGAGATTTTCATACGGTAAGGGCCGGAGACTCAGTTTAAGCTTAGTGGATTTCCAATTGAGCGAAACCAGAAATACTGATTGGACTTTTGGTTTTAGCTGGAGAAAACGTGGGCTCAATTTGCCCTTTAAATTACCAGGGGGAAAAGGGAAGAAGTTAGAGAATGATCTGACTTTAAAAGTAGACATAGGGATGCGAGATGAGTCTTTAACCAATAGTAGATTGGATCAGAGCAATGCGTATGGTACAGGCGGGGGTAAAGAGCTTAAAATTCAACCTTCAATTGATTACATTATCAACAATAGAGTTAATATTCGATTCTTTTTCGATCAAACACGAATAACTCCCTATATTTCTACATCAGCACCAAGTGTAAATACCCGAGCAGGGGTGAGTGTGAGAGTGTCGTTAGCGCAGTAAAGAACTATAAATAATGAATGATGAATAAAGAATAATGAGTTTTACTTTCGAAGTTCATTATTCTTTATTCATCATTCATTTATTCCTCAGTTCTCTAGTTTTTCTTAATCGCCCATTTCCACAATTCTTTCCAGGTAACTTTCTTGCCGTACATTAAGATACCTGTGCGGTATATCTTGCCGGCCAGCCAAGTAGTTCCAAAGAAGCCTAATACCAGGAATACCATGCTAAGAATCAATTGTAAAGCCGATACACCTTCTGGTACACCATGTGCAACCCTCGCCATCATCACAATAGGGGAGGTTAATGGGAAAAGGCTTCCGAAAACAGCAAGGTTGCTGTTCGGATTATTCACTGCTTGCATCATGATAACAATAGCAAAAATGATCGGCATCATGATGGGAAGTAAAAGACTTTGTGCATCCTGCATGTCTTCATTAGCAGCACTACCAACAGCTGCAAAAAGAGATGCATACATAAAATAGCCACCCAGGAAGTAAAAGATAAAGCAACCAATGATCAGCGGGAAGTTGATTTGATTCAATCCTTCCATCAATCCCCTGAGCATATCAGGTTGTTGTTTCGCTGTATCTACCGCGGCCATCATTCCGGGCTGTACCGATTGAGCCTGCATGCCTTCAAATAATTGAGGAAATAAAACAGGTACGGCCATCTGTATAATGATGATCAATGCGCCCCAAATGATGAATTGTAAAAGTCCCACCAAGCCAATGCCTAGTATTTTACCCATCATCAGTTGGAATGGTTTTACACTGCTGATAATCACTTCGGCGATCCTGCTTACTTTTTCTTCTACTACACCACGCATTACCATCGTTCCATAAATGAAGAGAATGATATAGATCATGAATCCTGAAATAAACCCTACTGCATAGCTAACGCCTACTTTGCTTTGATTCTCTTTCTTGCCGGAAGTGTTTGCAAAAGTGATTACTTCTTTTTGTGCCTGAATACTGTCTAGCTGTGCTTTTGAAATATTCATCGAAAGCAATCTCTTTTCTTCCAAAGCTTTGCTGATCCTATTTTCAATTTTTTCACGGGTCATTAAGCCTACGGTCTTGGAAGAGCGAAATTGTAAGGAGTCTTTGCTTTGTCCGCTGATACTAAATCCTACAGGAACATACAAGTAGGCATCATATTCCTTTTGTTCTAGTTTTTTGTTCAGGGTAGCAGTGTCTTCTTTCACAAAACTGAAGATGACTTCACTGCTTTTTTTCTCATCAATTTTTCCATCAAAAATATTCGCCTGATCAACGATCGCTACTTTGAAATCACTGGTTGATTTTACGGAGAAGAAAATGATCAATGCATAGAATGCGAAAATCAAAATCGGCACCCCGATGGTTGTTAGCAAAAAAGTCTTTTTTTGTACCCTTGTGAGAAATTCTCTTCTGGCTACTATAAATATCTTATTCATAAGTTGTGTTATTAGTGGTTGAATGACAATGAGATTAATCTACTTTCTGAAATGATCTTGTCAGCGCACTGCTTCCTTCCACAATGCGAATAAAAATTTCATTTAACGAAGGCAATATTTCATGGAAAGATTCAATGGTTGTTCCTTGCTGCAGAAAATGCATCAATACATCATTGCTACGGAAGCCTTCATTGATCTTTACAGTAAGATCATTAGAATTTTCCTGTAGAATTGAGAAAGCCTGACTGTTGGTATTGGATGGTTTATCCTGCAAGCGAATCTTGAATTGATTCTCTTTGAATTTTTGTTTGATCTCAGTAACAGATCCGTCCAATACTTTCTTACCAAGATTCACCAATACAATATGATCACAGATCTCTTCCACCTGTTCCATTCTATGCGTACTAAATATTACGGTAGAACCACGTTTGGCCAATCCAAATATTTCATCTTTGATCAAATTGGCATTCAATGGGTCTAAACCACTGAATGGTTCATCAAGAATGATAAGTTTCGGTTCATGAAGAACAGTAGTTACAAACTGTAATTTTTGACTCATTCCTTTACTCAAATCCTCTACTTTTTTATTCCACCAAGTTTCCATCTCCAGTTTCTTGAACCAGTATTTGATTTTCTCCATGGCTTCATTCCTGCTCAAGCCTTTCAGTTGGGCTAGATACAAAGCCTGTTCTCCGATCTTCATTTTTTTGTATAGACCACGTTCTTCGGGCATATAACCGATCATTCGAATATCATTCAAAGGGTCAAAGGGTTTGCCATCAAATGTGATCTGTCCCATATCTGGGTAGAAAATTCCGGTAATCATTCGCAGCAGGGTAGTTTTACCTGCACCATTCGGACCCAATAGTCCGAAAATGCTGCCTTTTTCAATGGAGAAACTAATATCATCCACTGCTTTCTGTGTGGCATAATATTTTCTTAATGCCTCTAGTTCAAGGATTTTACTCATATTGAAGTTGTTTGGAAGTGTTCGGATAATGTCGAAATGAAGTTAACAAATCAACAATAACAGCAGGTTAGTAGTGGATAGGCGGGAATTATTACAGTAATTGAACCCGAATCTGCTATTTTCGCGCCTTAAATACGTGAAAAAGTATATGAATCATCTGCAAAAGAGTAAGATCGGCGTTTTATTATTACTGATTCTCGTGGTGTGTGGAAGCTGGGGTTTTTTGGTGCACAGAACGATTCATCAATTGGCAGTCTATGAATTACCGAATGAGATCAGGCCATTTTTCTATAAGAATGTAGAAAAGGTAGTTGCTGATGCCCCTCGTCCGGATCAAAGACGAAATACAGACAGTACAGAAGCGCCCAAACATTTTATCGATCTGGAAATGTATGGAGAAAATGCAGTCAACAAGATGCCTTTTGATTGGCAAAAAGCGGTTAAGCAATATTCAAAAGATAGTCTGGAGAAATATGGTTATGTGCCTTATCATGTGATATACATGAAACATAAACTCACGGAAGCATTTAAGCAGAAAAATAAAGACAGTATCCTTTTCTATGCAGCAGATATTGGTCATTATATCGGAGATGCGCATGTGCCTTTACATACCACTGTAAATTATGACGGACAGCTGACCAACCAAAAAGGGTTGCATAGTTTATGGGAATCTATGATACCGGAGCTTGAAATTGAGCAGTATCAGTTGTACTCATCACACAAAGCCACTTATCTGAAAGACCCTGCAGCAGCTATTTGGAAAGCAGTGCGTACCGGTTTCTCGATGGTTCCTGAAATGCTGGCGAAAGAAACAGAAGTATCAAAAAATTTTACAGAAGCCACCAAGTATAGAGTACAGATCAGAAGAGGTAGAGAATCGAAAAGTTATTCTACAGAGTTTGCAAAAGCTTATGCTGCTTCGCTGAAGCCAAGTATCAATCAGCGCTTATTACAATCAGCAGATCTGATCGCAGATTTCTGGTATACAGCATGGGTTGATGCAGGTAAACCTGATTTGAAAAATATTACCACAAACTGGACTGAAATCGATCAACAGCAGCTAGATAAAGAGTTAGAAGTATTCAAGAAGAATGAATTGCTCAAACAGCAATTATTGATCTCGAGAAAACAGCAACAAGAAAATAATTAAGAAGAAAAGGGAAGTACATCATTACTTCCCTTTTTTGATGATTTTATCGGCCACTCTCTCCCCATCCATCGCAGCACTCACAATACCACCTGCATAACCAGCTCCTTCACCGCATGGATATAGATTATTGATTTGTGGATGTGTCAACGTATCAGCATCTCTTGGAATACGAACCGGAGAAGAGGTTCTGCTTTCTGTAGCAACCACCACAGCGTCATTGGTATAATAGCCTCTCATTTTTTTACCAAAAGCCATGAAACCACCTTGAAGACTCTTGTAAATAAAATCAGGTAGTACCTGATTGAGCGAAACAGAGGCTAGTCCGGGTACATAACTACAATCAGGTAAGCTGGAAGAATTTTTGTTATTGCAGAAATCCACCATCCGTTGTGCCGGCGCAACAAAAAGTCCACCGCCTGCATTAAAAGAATGTTGTTCAACAGCTTGTTGAAAATGCATCAAGAGTAAAGGGTCATGAATGGCTGATTTCTTTTTACGGATATCCGTTCCATCCGGTAATACCCATTTACTTTTTTCAAAAAATTGAATTGCATCCTGTTGTTCTACCTGAACCACCATACCGCTATTCGCATAAGGGTTGTTTCGTTTACTAGGGCTCCATCCATTCACAACCAATTCGCCGGCGCTCGTGGCAGCAGGGGCGATGATGCCACCCGGACACATACAAAAACTAAAAACGCCCCTATTATTGACTTGTTCTACCAAACCATAAGATGCCGGGGGTAGAAATTCATCTCTTACAGGACAATGATATTGGATGGAGTCGATCAATGCCTGAGGGTGTTCAATACGTACCCCTAATGCAAAGGGTTTTGCTTCGATCAGCATTTCTTTTGCATGTAGCAGTGAAAAAATATCACGTGCTGAATGTCCGGTAGCTAAAATGCATTCATCAGCGATAATGGTATCTCCATCAGCGGTTCGAACACCTTTGACCTTTTCTTTTTCAAGGATAAAATCAACCACTTTTTTTTCAAAGAGAAACTGTCCGCCACTATTTCGGATCTGTTCACGCATCGCGGTAATGATATGCGGAAGTTTATTGGTGCCAATATGGGGATGTGCATCAAACAAAACAGACTCATTAGCGCCAAACTGATACAGTAAATTCAGAATGCGGTGAATATCTCCTCTTTTGGTACTTCGGGTGTATAATTTTCCATCACTATAAGTGCCTGCACCGCCTTCGCCAAAACAATAATTACTTTCCGGATCAACGATGCCTTCTTTGTTGAGTTTAGCGAGATCTCTTCTTCTGGAGCGAACATCTTTTCCTCTTTCAAGAATGATCGGACAAATACCAGCTTCAATTAGTTTTAGGGCAGCAAATAGACCGGCTGGTCCGGCACCGATGATGATGACTTTTTTTGTGGAGGTAGCTACGTCTTTAAATGAAACAGGTTCTATTTTTCTGGAATGAAAGGGCTCATTGATAAAGGCTTGAACCGTAAGATTTATCCATACCTGCTGACGGCTACGCGCATCAATGGAGCGTTTAAGAAGATGATAGCCCGAAATATCTTCTATTTTTTTTCCGGTACTCTGGGATATATATTGACGAACGACTTGTTCGTTAGCCGCTTCGGACGGCTTTAACTTCAATGTAAGTTGTTGTTGCATACTGTTAGGTATTTAGCCTAAAAAGTGTATAAGAATGTCTGTATTTAGAAGGGTAGATCATCTACAACGTCTGCCGGAGGTGGCATATCATTGTATGCATTACCTGCAGGTTGATCTTGTTGTCCAAGCTTTACCGCCTCCATACGCCACGCATCCAAATTGGTAATATAATTCTCTCTTCCGTCTTTTACCCATTTGGTTCCTTTGATATTGAACTGAACACGAACATCGTCTCCAATATTGAAACGGTCAGGCATTGCGGTTTTATCCTGAACGCATTGAAACTTTACATAATTGGTAATCACTCTTCCGCCAATATCTTCTGATTTTTCAATTACAAATTCGCGGGTTTTGAAGGTTTCACTTCTTTGGATGATATCAAATTTGGCAACTAATTTACCGGTGATTTCGTACGACATTCATTTATAATTTATTAGCTGTAAAAGTAGCATTAAAATATTCTTTAAAGAGAAAAAAAGCTATTCTAGGTAGAATTATATTGTACCTTCCACCATTAACCAAAACTGCTATGTACAGGAGAAATTCTATTTTCTTGGGTCTATTTATTGCATTGTCCTCCTGCAGTACTTTCTATCAACCAATATCACTCAATCACTCACAATACAAGATCGATTCATCGATACGTAAAGATTCTTCTTTGATGGTTATGTTACAACCTTACAGTACGAATATCAATGCAACGATGAATAAGGTTATTGGCACAAGTGCAGATACCTATACCAATAAACGTCCCGAATCAGAGATAGGTAATTTTTTAACTGATTGTTATAAAGCAATGGCTGAAAAAAAATTTGAGCGGAAGATCGATGCAGCATTCATGAATGTTGGCGGTATCCGAAGTTATATGTCGAAAGGAAATATTACAGTAGGAAAGATTTTTGAGATCATGCCATTTGATAATCTACTTGTATTGCAAGAGTTGAAGGGCGGTGTTTTACAGCAATACTTGGATGTTATTGCAGCAGATGGGGGATGGCCTGTTTCGAGGGGAGTGACTATGCAGATCAAAAACAAAAAAGCGGTCAATGTCATGATCAATGGTAAGCCTTTGGATGTAAATGTTACTTATACCGTTGCACACTCAGATTATATAGCAAATGGAGGGAGTGATTGTAGTATGCTGAAATCGGTTCATCAGATCAATAAAGGATATCTGATGCGCGATGCCATATTGGAATATGTAAGTATGCAAACAGCCGCCGGAAAAACCATTCAACCCATCATCGAAAACCGAGTGACCAATGCCGATTAATAGACGAAAATTCATCCAACAAACAGGCACAGCGCTGCTGGCATCCTCACTTTTACCTATGAGGGGTGAGGCGGCTGAACCGGTACAAAGATTAACCATACTTCATACCAATGACGTTCATAGTCGCTTGGAGGCTTTTCCAATGGACGGTAGTCGTAATCAGGGGTTGGGTGGTGTGGCTGCAAGAGCGGCACTGATTTCAAAAATCAGACAGGAAGAAGAACATGTTTTGGTATTGGATGCGGGAGATATTTTTCAGGGTACTCCTTATTTCAATATTTATAAGGGTGAGCCGGAGATAAAAGCAATGTCTGCCATGGGATATGATGCGTCTACCATGGGTAATCATGATTTTGATCTGGGTATGGAGAATTTTGCTACACAACTCAAACATGCTTCCTTCCCTATATTGATTAGTAATTATGATTTTTCAGGTACAGAACTGGAAGGAAAGACCAAGCCTTGGCAAATATTTAAAAAAGGAAATCTACAAATAGGAGTTTTTGGTGTAGGAATTGAATTGCAAGGATTGGTGGCTGACAATCTCTATGGCAAAACGGTGTATCAGGATCCGATACAAATAGCCAATGCTACTGCAACTATGTTACACAAGAAAGGCTGTGATCTGGTGATCTGTCTGTCGCATCTGGGAGATCGTTATCAGGAAAATAAAGTGAGTGATGAGATTTTAGCAAAAGAAAGTTATGACATCGATCTGATCATTGGTGGACATACGCATCGCTTTTTTGAGGAACCCAGAAAATATACCAATAAAAAGGGAGGCGCTGTAGCGGTCAATCAGGTAGGTTTTGGCGGGATTCAGTTGGGCAGATTGGAGTATGAATTTTCCCGGGCGAAGAAAAAAAATCTCGCAAATGCCCATACTGTGGTTGTAGGGAAAAAAACAAGTGAATAAAAAATTTTTTTTTCAACATAAAGTCTACATATTCGCACCCCTGTATCTGTTTTTTTTCAACATTTCCACATGTGGGAAAAATAAGATAACTTGAAGGCAAAGACGAATACGTTAACTCATTATAAAATTGTTCATTTTTTGTATGGCTAAAAATGCTGAATCAGTTTGGAGCAATTGTTTGAAGATCATCAAAGACATTGTAGAATGGCAACATTTTAAAACATGGTTTGAACCGATTAATCCCGTAGAGCTGAAAGGAAATGTTTTAATGATTCAGGTGCCCAGTCAATTCTTTTATGAATACTTGGAAGAGCACTATGTAAATCTGTTGGCTAAAACATTGAAACGTGAATTAGGAAAAGATGCGAGATTGGAATATCGCATCATGGTAGATAGTGGCAACAATGGAAGAAATGGTTCCATGGATGTTCCTGCGAGCAACATGAAGACTTACAACAACAATGAAATGAATTTTCCATTGGTGATTGATAATCCCGTGAAAAATCCATTCGTTATACCGGGTCTTAAGAAAATGCAGATCGATCCTCAGCTGAATCATATGTATACATTTGATTCGTTCATTGAAGGCGATTGTAACAGGGTAGCCCGTAGAGCCGGGAAAACAGTGGCTGAAAAGCCCGGAGCTAACTCGTTTAATCCATTAGTGATTTACGGTGGGGTTGGATTGGGAAAAACCCACCTCGCTCAGGCGATCGGTAATGAGGTAAAACGTACTCATCCCGGAAAAGTGGTTTTATATGTAAGCAGTGAAAAATTCATCAATCAATTTCAAGACCATAGTCGCAATAACGCCATTAATGACTTTATTCATTTCTATCAACTGATCGATGTACTCATTATTGATGATGTACAATTCTTCAGCAGAGCAGAAAAAAGTCAGGATGCATTTTTTGCCATCTTTAATCATCTTCACCAGAGTGGTAAACAATTGGTATTAACTTCTGATAAACCACCCAAAGATCTGGATGGTATGCAGGAACGTTTATTGAGTCGCTTCCGTTGGGGATTGAGTGCAGATCTTCAGGTACCTGATTATGAAACACGTATTGAGATCCTGGAGCGTAAGATGAAGAATGATGGATTGGATATGCCTAAGGAAGTGGTAAAATATGTGGCATATAATATCAATACCAACGTTCGTGAACTCGAAGGAGCATTAATTTCTTTATTGGCACAATCATCACTCAATAAAAAAGATATTGATGTAGAGTTGGCCAAAAAAGTACTTCGCAATTTTGTGAAGACCAGCAGCAAAGAGATCACCATCGATGCCATTCAGAAAATGGTTTGTGAATACTTTGATGTGCCTTACGATAAACTATTACAAAAAACCCGTAAGCGTGAGATCGTTCAGGCCAGACAAATCACCATGTATCTCGCAAAGGCGTTTACTAAGAACTCTTTGAAAACCATTGGAGAGCATTTTGGCGGTAGAGATCATACCACGGTGATACATTCTTGTCAGACCGTAAAAGATCTGATGGATACCGACTCTATTTTCCGGGAAAACGTAATGGAACTGACTCAGAAAGTACAGCTAGCAGCCATGTAAAAGCCTACTGCACAGAGAAAAAAGAAAATATTTTTAAACCCTGCCAATTGCGGGGTTTATTTTTTGGCAGATAACTGATCAGCACCTATTTTTGCAGCCCTCTCCACAAGGAGAGTTTGGCTACAGAAAGCCCGGTGAGGTGGATGAGTGGCTGAAATCAACGGTTTGCTAAACCGTCGTACGTCCTTCAAGATGTACCGAGGGTTCGAATCCCTCCCTCACCGCTTCATCCGCCGAAGCCTTGGCGAAGGCGGATAGGAAACCGAGAAAATATAAATCCATCTTCGCTAAAGCTACGATGGATGAGACGGGAAGTAGCGCAGGCCGGTAGCGCATCTGGTTTGGGACCAGGGGGTCGCAGGTTCGAATCCTGTCTTCCCGACAAAAAAAGATCAACTGAAAAGTTGGTCTTTTTTTATTTCTTTCTATTACACGATGGGTCTCATCACTTTTGTTTTATTGTGGCTTAATATTTGACAAATCAGCCAAATTCATAGAACTTTTAGTGAGAACTATTTTATTTGGTGTAATATGATACTGTCATGTATTTAGTGATTGACAGTATTAAAATTTGACAGCTTATAAATTTAAGTATCAACTCACCGCTTACCTTCATCAGTTACCCAAAATTGATTACATTAGTTATCCCTTCAAATTATACGCATGAGAAAAACATTGGTGCTTCTTGTAATCGCTGTTTTTGCACTCTTATCACTTAAAAAAGATCAGTCGATTGTAGAAATTGCAGATCAGTTATATATCAATGGACATATATGGACGGCAGATCCATCGAATCCTTTTGTAGAAGCATTGGCTGTAAAAGATGATAAAATACTTGAAGTAGGAACCACCAATACAATCAGTGCACTTAAGGGAAAGCAAACTAAAGTGATTGATCTCAAAGGGAAATTACTGATGCCTGGTTTTAATGACGGACATGTGCATTTTCTCTCAGGCTCTTTAGGTTTAACGGTGGTTGATCTTGTGGAAGCCAAAACCATGAAAGAAGCTTTGCAGATGATCGCAGATTATGCAAAAAAACATCCCGAATTACCCTGGATCACAGGCGGTGGTTGGCAATACAGTTTATTTCCTAATGGATTACCCACCAAAGAAATGCTGGATGCTATTGTGCCAGATAGACCTGTCTATTTAAAAGCGTATGATGGTCATAGTGGTTGGGCTAATAGCAAAGCATTAGTCATAGCAGGAATAACAAAAGAAACATCATTCAAAGGTTTCGGAGAATTGGTCAAGGATAAAAATGGGGAACCAACAGGAGCTTTCAAAGAAAGTGCAACAGGCTTGGTAACGCGGTTTGTGCCCGGACCAGATAAAGCTGCAAAGTTCCATGCATTGCTGACAGGATTAAAGTATGCTGCCAAGCTGGGCATTACTAGTATCCAGAATGCAAGTGGTTCCAAAGAAGAATATGAATTGTATGATTCATTACTCAGAACCGATCAACTAACTGTACGAACTTCTATTGCGTTCAGTGCCGGAAGAAACCCTAACGAAAAAGATATCATACTCTGGAAATCGATTAGGGGAAAAAATAAAAATCCAAAGTGGTTGAGAACTAATGCTATTAAATTTTTATTGGACGGTGTTATTGAATCACACACAGCTGTGATGATTGATCCTTATAGCGACTTATTACAATTAGATAGTATTTACAGAGGTCAATATGCAATACCGATTGATCAGTATGAAAAATGGGTCAATCGATTCGATCAAGAAGGGTTTCAAATCTATACACACGCCATTGGAGATGCGGCTGTTCGATCTGTTTTAAATGCGTATGAAAAAGCTTTGAAAGAGAATGGTCCTCAAAATAAAAGACATCGAATTGAGCATATTGAAATGACTACAAATGTTGATATCGAAAGATTTCATCAATTAGGAGTATTGCCTTCTATGCAACCGATTCATGCAGACCCGGGTACCATTGATGTATGGAGTAAAGCAGTTGGTGAAAAAAGATTGCCCCTGTCTTTTCCATGGGCCTCTTTGTTGCAACAAAAAAGTAAATTGGTATTTGGCAGCGATTGGCCGGCTTGTATCAGTTTAGATCCCATCAGAGGAATTCATAATGCAGTAAATAGGCTTACAACAGACGGGAAACCTGTAGGCGGCTGGATTCCCGAACAGCGGATCAGTTTACAGGATGCTTTGTACGCCTATACCGCAGGAGCTGCCTATGGTTCATTTGAGGAACAAGAAAAAGGGCAACTCAAAAAAGGATTTCTAGCAGATTTTATTGTACTCTCACAAGATCTTTTCAATATCAAACCCCAAGAAATACATACAACCAAAGTGCAGTTAACAGTTGTTGGCGGTAAGCAAGTGTATTCCAATTTACCCTTCTAAAATAGCGCAGCGAATCAAAGAACGGCAGTCTATTCAATATCAAAACCGATATCGGATAGGCTGCTGTTATTTTATTGTCTAATATTAGTCTAAATCAGTTATCTGGTCAAACATTTAAGCTATTGGTAGAATACTTAAATTTTTGTTAGTCTCCATTGATAAGTTTGATAAAGATTCGCTTCTGAAAGTGACAAGTTCTTATCTGAAAATTTCATTCAAACATATTCTTACTGAATCTGAAACACCGTGTTGATGGATTTGGTAAGTAACCTTACAATTTTCTCATGTGTTTTCTAGTAAAATGCATACCGACCTGGATTTCTATCCGGGTTTTTTTTTGCTCGTAATTGATATTAATGGGATTTGAGAGATTTTACCAATTCTTTGGTAATTGCTTTCAGTACACTGATTGATGTAGTTAGTTGTTTTTTGTAATTCTTCGCACGAGACGAAGTTTATTTTGCCATAGAAATGCTAATCATATGAAATTATTGTTTACCTCATTATGTGGATTGATAGTTGTACTGTTTTCAACAACAACAGAAGCTCAAGTTAAGTTATCCTTTAACGAACCACCATCAACTCCGTCTTTGTTTCAACCCGGACTCATCACCACTGGCTTCGCAGAGCGTGATTTTGCTTTATCACCGGATGAAACCGAGCTGTTTTATACCATGCAAACTCCTTTGGCTTATTTTCAAACCATCATACACATGAAAAAAGATGCTAAGGGAAATTGGAGTAAGCCTGAAGTAGCTGCTTTTGCAGGCGTATTCACGGATCTTGAGCCGGCTTTTTCAGCAGATGGGAAACGCCTCTACTTTGCTTCCAATAGACCTATCACTGGTGATAAGCCAAAAGATTTTGATATATGGTATATAGAAAAGGAAAATGGCAAATGGTCAACTACGCCTGTGAATGTTGGAGCACCCGTGAATACCCCAGGGAACGAGTTTTATCCCTCAATTACTAAGTCCGGTAATCTTTATTACACTGGAACCTATAAAAACGGAGTAGGTAGAGAAGATATATTCATGGCAGCTTGGAAAGATGGAAAATACAGCAATCCTGTTGCGCTGGATACGGCTGTAAATTCTAAAGTGGATGAGTTCAATGCTTTTGTATCTCCCGATGAAGATTTTATCCTGTTTACTTCCTACGGTAGAAAAGATGATATGGGTAGAAGTGATCTTTACATCAGCTTAAAAGATAAATCCGGCAAATGGATGCCTGCAAAAAATCTTTCTCTTTTGAATTCAAATCGAATGGATTATTGTCCATTTGTAAGTTTTGATAAGAAAAAGCTCTTCTTTACTAGTGAGCGCAATGTGTTGAAGCAATCTTATGAAAAGAAAATAGGAATCGATGAACTAAAGAAAACATTGAGTTCGCCACAAAATGGAAGTGGTGATATCTATTGGATCAGTTTTGAGAAGGTATTAGAAAGTATCAAGTAAGAATATTCTTTTTTTCAAAAAACACTCAGTCCCAATGTTCAATATTCATGAATGTCGGGACTGATTTTTTATATCAATGTATGAGAAACACTTTCTGCTGTTTCAATATTTTCATTGATCTCCCTTCATAGGTTAACGGTGATTCTATCTTTTTATAGACGATTTCCTGCTGTCTATTGAATAGATGATTTTTCATGCAAGAGATGTAGAAAATTTACTGTCTTATTGAAATGTTAAATTAACGGAAAGCAGAGGTAATCGCACTTTGGCTATTAACTCTACCAATGGGTACGTAACAGTATTCTATTTGAATAAAACACTCTATTTCGATTTCGCCATAAGAAGTTTGGTATAAAATTTTAATTATCCGAAATAACCTAAATGGAAGATTCTTCATGAAACAAGCCAAATTTTAAAAACTAAAAAATGAGAAAAATCCTTTCGCTACTTGGAGGTATGTTGCTTTTTATTGTGACAGCTTCCGCTCAAAACAAAACTGTTACCGGAAAGGTAACTGAAGCCAATGCAACTCCTATTGCAGGAGCTACCATTAAAGCCAATGGAAGGGCTGTTGGTACCACTAATCTATCCGGAGATTTTACAGTTAGTGTACCAAATGCAGTTAAATCTATTGTTGTATCATCTATCGGATTTAATGATCGTTCAGTTACACTCACTGGTAGTTCTTTATCAATAACCCTCACTCAAGCTGATGCAAGTGTGTCAGAAGTGGTTGTTACGGGTTATACTAGTATTCAGAGAAAAAAATTCTCTGGTGCTATCGCTAATGTTTCACCAGAAAAAGTTCGACAGCAACCATTTGGTTCCTTTGATCAGGCTTTACAGGGCCAGGCTGCTGGTGTTTCTGTTGCAGCTAACTCTGGTCAACCAGGTTCAAATGCAGTGGTGCGCATCCGTGGAAATGGATCTATCAGTGGCAGTAATACCCCTTTGTATATTATGGATGGAATACAAATCAGCCCTGCTGATTTTGCCAGCTTAAATCAGGGCGACTTTGAAAATGTTGAGTTGTTGAAAGATGGGGTGGCAACCGCTATGTACGGATCAAGAGGTGCAAACGGTGTAATTGTTATTACAACACGACGTGGGCGCGCAGGTACTTTACAACTAAATTACGATGCACAAGTTGGTTTTAGTGATTTGCCAAAAGATAGGTTACCCGTGATGAATAGTGATCAGAAAATTACCTATGAATTACAACGTGGTAACCCTTTTGGTTGGACAACTGCTCAAGCAGATAGTTTGCGTAAAGTAAACTTTAACTGGACTGATGCTTTATTCCAGACAGGTGTTACCCATCAGCATCAAATAAGCGTAAGTGGTGGTACTACCGCAAGCAGATTCTATGCTTCTTTGGGTTATATGGATCAAGAAGGTATCGTTAAAACAACTGGACTAAAACGTTATACCGCACGCGTAAACGTTGATAACACAATCAAGAACTGGAAATTCGGAATATCCTTACAGGCAGGTTTTTCAAAAATAAAAGGAACCCCCGAAGCAAATACAGCACTTCAAAGTCCTTTGAACGCTGCCCGCTGGTCTAACCCATATGAAAGAGACAGAGATCCTCGTACTGGAGAATACCAACAATTTGGAGGACCGGGATATTTAACCTCTGGTCAACCAAATGGTGCTATGGAACTCTTTTTGGATTATAATGACGCTATACAAGTTAAAACTGTAGCTTCTTCATATTTAGAATTTCATTTTCCTTTTTTGAAAGGTTTATATGCTCGTACGAACTGGGGAATTGATTATGCAAGTAATGAGAACGTAAATTTCAACGATCCTCGTACTGCAGCAGCTCAAGCTCGTGCAGGTGCATTTATTAGAAATCAAAACAGAAATTTCCGTTACACTGGTACCACATCCATTAATTATAAACAAACCTTCGGCAAACATGAATTTGATGGAGGGTTGTTTACTGAGGTAGTAAAAAATGATTTCAGAACCTTCGGATTCACAGCTTATGGTTTTACAAATGGATTTACCAATGAAGCCGGTATTACGCAAGGTAGTGCAGCTAATGCAAACTTCATTCCTGCCATTCGAGGTAATGGTACCAATAACGGTATTCTTTCTTACTTCGGAATTTTCAACTATGGTTACGATAACAAATATTTTTTAACCCTTGTTGGTCGTAGAGATGGTTCTTCTCGTTTTGGGTTAAATAATCGTTTCGCCAATTTTGGTTCCGTAGGTATAACATGGGCTGTATCATCAGAAAAATTTATGGAGAACGTAAAATTATTTGACGATTTGCGTGTGAGAGCAAGTATCGGAACAAACGGTAACAACAACACTCCTGACAATCCGGGCGATTTTCCAATACCTACCTTTAGAATTGCTACCTATGCAGGCTCTAGTGCATGGGCTACGGGATTACCTGGTAACTTAGATTATCGATGGGAAACCAATCGTACAATTAACTTCGGTATTGATTTTGCAATCTTAAAAAGAAGATTAACCGGTACTATCGAATTATATGATAGAAAAACTACTGATCTATTCTATAATTTACCAATAGATCCATCTATTAGTGGGTTTAACAATTTCCCAAGCAACTTTGGTAGTTTACGTAATCGTGGTATCGAATTAACCCTTCGCGGCGATATCATCAAAGCGAAAGATTTCAATTGGAATATCACAGCCAATATTACCTACAACCAAAACAGAATAATTGATCTTCCACAAGACTCGGTGGTTGATGGTATAACCATTCTGAAAGAAGGTAGAGCCTTGAATACTTTATATCTGGTACCTTATGCTGGTGTAAACCCTGCAAATGGTAATGCACAATATCAGAAAAAAGATAAGAGTATTACTATGGTTTATACTCAAAACGATAAAGTATATCAAGGAACGACAGATGCACCATGGTTTGGAGGAATCACCTCTCAGTGGTCGTATAAAGGCTTTGATCTTAGTGCTCAATTAAATTTCTTTCTTGATCGAGTGGTGTTTAATAATGATAAAAACAACATAACTAATCCACAATATTTAACTGATAATATGTGGGTTGAATTATTGAAGGAATGGAGAAATCCCGGTGATATCACCAATGTTCCAAGACCTTCTTCAGGTACTTTGGGAGGTACTGCTCCTGCAAACCCCTACCAAGTTCAAACGACTCGTTTCTTAGAAGATGGTAGTTTCTGGAGATTACGAAACGTGACTTTAGGATATACATTCCCAGCAAAAATATTATCGAAGGCAGGGTTACGCTCGGCACGTGTATTTATTCAAGGACAAAACTGGTGGACTGCCACTAAGTATCAAAGTTTTGATCCAGAAGGTACAGGTGTTCAATTGGTGGGGGCTCAATATCCGGCACTTGTACAAACCACCATTGGCTTAAACATTGGATTCTAATCACCCTCAAAACGAAAATATCATGTATAATAAAATAATTAAAAAATCAATGGTCGCCCTTACAGCGCTTATGCTGATGCAAGGGTGTTCCAAAAAAGAAGTCATTGAATTAGAGCCTGAGTTTGTTTTAGATGCCATAAACAATCCATCAACGATTAAACAAGTTGAAGAGGTATTGCTAGGTGCTTATGCAAGTTTAAGGGCTGATGATTATTATGGCTCAGGCAGTGGTACGGGTGCATGTTGGGCACTGATGCCTGATGTATTAAGCGATAATTTATATGAAGTTGCAGCTGAATCACTTGCAAACTCAAGGGCAATGGCTGACTGGATTTATAATCCATCAACACCTCAAGTTGGCAGAATGTATGCAGCTCCTTATGTTACTATTGCTCATACCAATATCATTTTAAGAGATATTGATAAGTTCGCAACAGCCACAAATCAAGGACTTGTTAACAGAATTAAAGGTCAGGCCTATGCACTTCGCGCGCTAGCTCATTTTGATTTAATGCGCTATTTTTCACCTAAGTATGATCGTAATAGTACTTCGGATTTTGCGGTGGCATATGTCAAAGAGTTTACAGTGTCTACTTCTGTAAAACCTCCTCGTATGAATAACAAAGAGGTGTTTGATAACCTTTTTGCTGATATTAATCAGGCTATTAGTTTACTTGCAACAGTCGATAGACCTGTAAACCCAACTACGGGACTTACTCGACCTTATATGGATCGAAATGCAGCTTATGCATTGGCTGCCCGTGTAAATCTGTATGCCGGTAATTGGGCTGAAGCTGCTACAAATGCTACTAATGCATTGAGTGGCCGCCCTCTTGCTACCACCCAAGCAGCTTTTTCGGGAATGTATAATCAAACAAATGTTGGAGAATTAATTTTCAATGTACAGTTTGAAGCTGGCCAATTTAGTCCTTCATTCCTTGTATTTTTTGCAACTAGTAATCGAAGCTATTTCAGACCAGGTCCGGATATTGCAACGGTTGCCGGAACTAGCGGATTAATACAAAGTAATGATATCCGTTATCAAGCTTATTTTACAAATGTTCCTGCTGCTGGCACTACAACACCCAATTTAGCAGTTACAAAATATAGAGGAAAAAATGGTCTTGTAGATGGTAATGCTAACTATCCGGTTTTCCGTAGTGGTGAAATGATTTTAACTCGAGCTGAAGCAAATGCGCGTTTAGGTGGTGCCAATGAAGCTGCTGCACTTGCTGATTTGAATACCTTACGTGCTGCTCGCATTAGTGGATACAGCCCTGTAGTTTTAACCGGAACAGCTTTAGTTGATGCCATTGCAGAAGAAAGAAGACGCGAAATGTTTGGCGAAGGTCATCGCTTTTTTGATCTGAAACGCACCACACGTACTATTTCCCGTGGTACTCCTTGTGGAACAACGATTTCGAATGCTGGTAGCTGTACGCTTGCAGCGACGGCACGTGAGTGGGCAATGCCGATTCCAGAAGGGATTTTAAATGCAAACCCTAATTTGATTCAGAATGCTGGTTATTAATTTTTATTGAGCATAACTATAAAAGCAAACAAAATGTATTCGAATTAGTTATCAAGAATACACTATGTGCTAAAAATTGATGAAATAAAAATACCTAAATAGGTTTCATTTAGTATATCAGCGCAAGATGAAGAGTCGACAATTTTGTCGGCTCTTCTTATGTAAATACATACCAGAACATCCTTCATGTATACCATCATCCATTATTCACGTATTTCAGTGCACTCCGACTGATCAAATCATGATTGACGATTTCTTGCTTTTCGTACAATGATAAAAGCTGTATGTAGCAAATCGGTAACACTGCCGGAAAACCTGCGTAATATAGATGCTGATTAAATATTCGGTATGCTAAGAAATTGTATCTGTATCCTTTTCATCATGACGATCAGTCAGATTGTATATGCTCAGGACTGTTTGACAAACAGCGAGTTAGCTAGTCAACCATCTCATTCTGCCAATACGAAGGCTCTTCTTCCAATCGCTCAATTGAAATACGCAGATACATCCTCAATTGATCTCAAATTACTGGCTGTTAAACTAACCGAGGGTGTACAAAGTAGCTTCGAGAAAGTAAATCAGATTATTCAATGGACCAACCAAAACCTTCATTGGAACTATACCGATTATAAATCTCGTACCGTAAAAGAAATTCTATACCAGAAAGGAGGGAATTGTGCGGAACAGGCTTCAGTAGTAAAATCATTAATCGAAGCAATAGGTATCAAAACCAGAAAGGTAGTGGAGATTAATATTCAACCTGCTAAAGCCGAAAGGCAAAAAGATGCCGAAAAGAGAATACAAGAGATCGGAAACAGAGCATCTGTTTTTGGATTGGCACACAATGATCATGTGTGGATTGAATTTTTTGACGAAGAGCAACAAACCTGGATTCCTGCAGATCCTACACTTGGGCTGGTAGGATTAGAATATTGGCTGAAAGCTAGAATTGGTTTTCAAAAACGTATTGTTCATGATATTCTGCCATCGGCAGACATGTTGGTTCCTATCGCCGTATTGATCATGGATACGAACCGTAAGATCACTGATAACAGATCCATTCATTATCTAATCGACTCTTTTGATAAAATTTATCAGGGAAAACTTTCAGCACTTCCCTCTTGGAGCGAGTGGAAAAAATCTATTGTATTTATTCAAGAGAAAGCCATGAAAGCTTTTCAAGGGGAAGTGAATCTGCATGAATATGCATCACAGATCAAGCAAGTAGGGGAAATCTATCAATCGTTAAGAAAGGAGTATTGTACATCTATGCAGCAATGAAATGATCAGTACCGATTTTTTAAATAGTAAAATGATTTAAGTATCAACATATATCATGGAACACGAATTAAAGAAACACATCCACAACATTGTCAAAGAATCCCTGAACCGTAAGCGTCCATTGTGGAAAAGAGTGGGAGAGATATTAATTGAAGTACTCATCATTGTTTTTGCCGTCTCTTTTGCCGTATACATGGAAAAAGAAAGAGAGCATACACATGATAAAAAAGAGGTAAAAGAGTTTTTATTGGGACTAAAAGCAGATCTAGAAAATGATCGTAAAGAAATGAAGGAGGATATCTGGGGTTATGAACTGAGTGCGAAATGGCTAGCTTATTTTATGAGTGAAAAAAATATTAATAAAGACTCATTAAAAACTTATTCGTGGGTGCTCATTAGTAAAACACATTTACTGACAAATAAAGGAAGGTATGAAGGGTTTAAAGCTAGTGGTAAAATCAATACTATTGAAAATCATGAGCTCAGAAATAGGATTCTTGATTTTTATGAGGAACGTATTGTGGGTCTTACAAATACTACTCAAAGCTATATGGATTTTAAAGATCAAATGCTCAATGTATTTTATAGGGAAAGAAAGGGGAGAGCTACTGCTAGTGATAACCTCGTTGATATACTTAAACACAGTGAGTTAAATAACTATTTGGCTGCTCTCTCTAATGTTGTTGAAATTACTGGTAAATACAAATTAGCCATCAATGATGCTGAAGCCATTATCCAATTGATTGATCAAATATATCCAATTGAAAAATAAAATGGTCTCTATGAAACGTAATACCATCAAAATAATTACGCTGATCGCTATTCTAATGATTGTTTTTTCCTTTCGTTTATGCGCTCAGGGAAAAGCGGATAATATTTTTTCTGTGAAGCTTGAACATCACTTGATTTCGAGAGGAGATAACCGACCGAATTTTAATCCATATAAGGATAGTATTGATTACTTTCTATATGCGATTCATAATGGTATTCATGAAAAGCAGTTTGCAGTAAAAGCAGGGTGGTCAAATGAAAAATTGCAACAGAAAATTGATTTGTTGTTGAATGCAGGATTTTTAAAAAAATCTATAGGTGGTAAACTGATACCTAATGCAATGGTGGTTACCCAAAAAGACGGTAAGGCAATTTATAAAGTATCAGAAAAAGTGGCAACTGAGATTGCAGATTCACTAGCTGTTTATTTGCCCAAAATAAAAGCCTCTTATGCGGCTATCAGTTTTTCAGATAAGTTCAATTTTGATCAACTTTCTTTCTTTTTGATCAGTGATGTATTATTGGATAATTGGCAGATTAATAACGTAGAAAGCCAATTCGTAAAAGCACCAAGAACCCTTCGACATGGCAAAAACTACTATTATCAGATAGCAGAATTAGATCCAAAGTCAGATCGAGAAGTATTTGGTATCTATGGTAATCAGGTACAATGTAATGATACTATTTGTGCAGCTGTATATGGTAATAAGCGTGTGGGTATTCAGCTTAAGAACTATTATAATGATGTAACTGCGCCTTATATTCTTCCAAAAGACGAAGAAGTTTTCAAACAAATGGCACTCGAATTTCTGCCATCTATGTTGAGCATTTTTGAAAGAAATCGCACTTTCTTTTTGAGGGTGTATAATCAATCAAAGTATAAAGATGGTATCAGTTTTGAAGAGTATTTTATGTGGTGGTATCATTTCATTTATACAAGAGCTACGGATATATGTGCTGAACGAAAAATGATTTATATACCTGCGAGTGGAAACTTTTTTTACAGGGGGAAATAGTAAATAGCATTTAATGATTTAATATGTTTTTTATGAAAATAATAATACGTTATGCGCTCTCTTTAATAGCTGTAGTTTCTTCAATAAGTTTAAATGCACAGTACAATCTTCATACAAAAGATACGATTTTTCGGTATCGCCTTTCAAGTTCAATAGATAAACAAATTCGAAGTTTTCGATCTGATACGATGCGCATTGGTACAAATGCTTATCAAAATTCATTTATAATATATGGTGATAGCGATTCTATTATTGTATCTCACGATAAGTTAAGAAAATTAGAAGATCAACACACCTATGTAACAATTGTATCGCCTATAAAAAAAGTAGTAGTTCGTGTTAGTTTCTGGGCAATGAATCATGAGTTTTCTGAGGACTATGTGAAAAAGCAAATGGGACAATCCACTTTTGAACTACCTGAAGTTTATGAGCTGGCAAATATTGTTTTAGCTCTGGCTTTGGAACCATTGAATAAAAAGGGATATATACTTACAACTACAAGTTATTATAAAGAGGTGATGGATTATTTTAAACCCTATCAAACACATCCACTTATTCAAGCGTTAGGGCTAAAAGATGATAAGGAGTTAGGAGAAAAATATTTTTCATTTAGGGAAAATAGTTATTGTTTTAAGATTGACGAAACCAATGCAATAGTAAGGAACTGGCAATACAATAAAGTTTTTTATACAAGGTTCAGTAGCATTTTTGAGGACCATTTAGCATTGCTTAATGACTTCATTCAAAAAACCGGTTTTCGATCTTTTTATAGAAAGCATCAATCCTATTATAATGAACTCCTTAAAAAGACAGAGGACCATATGCCCATGAAAAAAATGTGGGTATGGGTTGAAAAGGAATTTCCTCAAAGGTCACAGTCATATAAAACCATCATCTCTCCGTTGATAGACGGAAATCATAGTACCCAAAATTATACTTGGTTAGGAAATCCAAATAAACCTTTTAGGGAGTCGTTGATGTTTGTGTGTGGTTCAGGACAATATGAGGGTAAAACAGAATATACTGATAAACAAATTGAAGGTTTTTTATCAGGGATAGTGTTTACTGAAATCGATCATAATTATGTCAATCCAATATCAGATAAGCATATAGATCGAATCAATAAAATTTTTGGAAAGAGAGAAATATGGGCTATTACAGGTAAGCCTAGTGATGCATATCCGACACCATATAATGTTTTCAATGAATACATGACCCATGCCTTATTCTTCGTATATCTTTTAGATACTGGTTTTACGGGTGCAGATTATGATTTGGTACGAAGCAGAAGAATAGCCATGAATGAAGACAGAAGAGGGTTCCGATTATTTACAAAGTTTACAGATCATTTGATTGAGTTGTACAAAACAAGACCAGCCGGTAAAACAATTGCAGAATTATATCCTGAGATACTTGATTGGTGTGAGAGACAAACATAGACGACCAATAGCATTCTTCATAATTATCCTTTTAGACGCACATTCTTGCCTTTCGTAGCTATTTAACCTGTATTAACATAGCACTCAATAGATTTGAAATTATTCAACTCATTTCAAATCAAGTTATGACTCAGTTTAAAATTGCAACACTATTTGTTTGCTCTCTTTTTATATTGCAAGTATCTTTTGGTCAATCAAATTACTCCGGCATCATCATTTATAAGTCAATGCTTACTGCAAGCATTCAAGCAGGAGGAGCAAGCGCCAGTCAGCAAGTGAATTTAAGAATGGAGTTGGCAGTATCAGGCGCAAATTATAAAATCACAGCAACAGCACTTCCTTCCCCTTCATCGAGTATACAATTCGGTGATATGAAGCTCTATAAATATTATGATGCAGCCACTAATGCTACTTACTCAATAACACCCTTTCGAAATGAACAATATGCTGTTTCTAATCCAATCACTGTTACCGATATTAAAGAAACTGGAAAAACAAAAGATGTATTAGGTTATTTGTCAAATGAATTTACCTGTATGTATAATGGAGCTCCTGCGAAAGGATGGTACACCAAACAATTACCGGCAATCATTTCAGCAGAAGGCAACTTAGGATTACCTGGAATGCTGATGTCGCTTGATTCAGAGCGTGTGAAAATGGAAGTAGAAAAAATTGATTGGAATGTACCTGTGAAAGAAGCTGATACAAAATTACCTGTGGGACTAAAAAAAATGACTAGACAGGAATTTGAAGCCATGCGTAAAAACTAATGATCCATGAAAAATCTTCTTATCTTATTATTGGTTTTAGCAGTATCTATTGGTGCACAAGCACAGAAGAAGAAAATTACAGTTCAAGGAAAAGTTTCTTTGAGTGATCAAAAGTCTTTTGGCAGAGATGGACAAGTACTGGTGCTGAAAGGACCCATTTGGGCAGATACCGTTGCATTCACAAAAATCAATACTGATGGTAGTTTTAAGTTAGCGGTACCTGATTCTACGATTACTTATCTTTTTTATTTTTTGTATCCCGACTATAGAATTGAATTGATTCAGGTATTCCCTGAACTTGGCGACTACCATTTTGATATTCAAATGATGCCTCGTTCTGCCAATCAACAATTTTACAATGGAGAGAATATACTATGGAAAAGTAAACAAAGCTTTGCACAGTCTGCAGCTCAACGGGCAACTCAAAATGTTTCCAATTTTGAACTTAGAATGGTCAATACTTTAATGAGTATGTCAGGTTCTGAAGAAAGTCGGAAAGCTTTTACAGGTATAGATATTCAATCTGAGCTTGATCAAATCGAAACACGAATTCATCAAACAAATGATTCATTGCTGAAACAAATTTATCTGATCGAATATTTATGTTTAGATGCTGCACAACAAAAAGTTAGAAGAAAGAAAGCATCGAATGCTGCAAGTACTAGTAAACCTATTTTTATTGGAGATGGCAAGAAAGAAATATTGGATATGGTTTTTCAATGGGTGAAACCAAGCACTGCTTTATGGAATATTGAGTCAAATGGGAATGGAGTAATATGGCTGTTCAGTAAGACCGATCTTTCAGATGCAAAGCTTGCCTATGCTGATCAAATCATGAAACAGCAGCAAGGAAAACATTTGGCAGCATCTGTTTTGTTAGGATTGGCACTGCATTACAATAGAATCAATGAACCGGGTGAATTCGCAAAAGTGTATTATCAATTGATCAGTGAGTATCCCGGATATGGGCAGACCAATAAGGCAAAGCAAGAGTTCAAATTATTGGCCAATATGCAAGTAGGTAACCAAGTGCCCGCATTTTCCATTTCGTCTTATGACCCAACTATACCGACGATATCTTCAGAAAGCCTGAAGGGTAAGGTATACCTGATTGATTTTTGGGCGCCTTGGTGTAAAGGATGTATCATGGCTATTCCCGGTTTGGAAAAAGCTTATAAAAAATATCAGAAGAAGGGATTGGAGATTGTAAGTGTACTCATGAATGGTAATGCCGATTGGTTGAAACAATTCAGAGAAGCTCGTTATAAAATGCCATGGATACATGGGTATGATCCACAGGATTTTAAAAGTGATATCGCATTGAAATTTGAGATCTCATCTATTCCAAGATCGATGTTGATTGGCGCTGATGGAAAAATACTGGCAGTAGATCCGGATAAAGAACAATTGGATAAAATACTGGGTGAAATTCTTTAATTATAAAATCTATTTATGAAACTACGTTATGTTTTATTCTTATTGATCAGTATCTGGAGTTGTTCTAAGGAAGAAGTATCCGGAGAACCTCGTGATGGAATCCGTATTCTTTTTGTAGGAAATAGTCTTACTTATACTAATGATATTCCGGCCTTGGTAAAAGAGTTAGGTAAGCTAGATGCTGTATCTATTGATTATAAGACCATCGCTGGTGGAGATTATGGTTTAGACGATCATCTCACTGATGGAAATGTGCAAAAAGAAATCAAAAAAGGTAAGTATGACTTTGTTGTGGTGCAACAAGGCCCATCTGCACTTCCTGAGTCTCAAGCAAACTTAATGGCTGCTGTTCAGAAATACAAAGCATTGTGTGATGAAGCAAAAACAAAATTGGCTGTTTATATGGTATGGCCATCTAAGGGTAGATTATTTGATCTGGATAATGTGATCTTTTCATATAGTAATGCGGGTAAAAAAAACAATGCCATGATTTGTGCTGCCGGATTAGCATGGAAAAAAACATGGGCTAATGATCCATCGATTTCTTTGTATGGACCGGATGGTTTTCATCCGGATCTGTCCGGTAGCCTGCTTTCTGCAATGGTTATTTATGGAACGCTTACAGGTAAATATGAGTTTACGCAAATACAATCAGGAAATACTTCTTGGTCAAAGTATGTAAATACAAAAACATTGGATGTATTGAAGAATACAGCTAAAGAAGCTATTGAGACGAAGTTTTAGTGGGAGTGATGGGACGCAGATTTTTATGATAGATTATGATTAATAATGTACTGTATCATAAATCATCAAAAAAATATGCGTCCCGTAAAAAAATCACCTTATAGAAATTTATCACCCTTAATACAATCAAATATGAAGCATCTGTTGTATCTACTTGTAATGGCGACTTCATTTATTCCACAAAAAAGTGAAGCGCAAACAGCTTGTAATTGTTTTCTGCTGACCGAGCAAAAAGGAAAATTGGCAGTAGAGAAAGTTACGATTGATAATAATCGTGTAGAAGTCTTGAATGATCCGTCTATCATCGCTCCTGTCTTTAGTATGGGTGAAGGTATGAATGGGGATATGGTAAAGAAAGAGCGAAGAGGAGGAATGATCATTGCGCAGTGTAAAGACAATCAGTTAAAACTAAAATTCAAAACAGCAGGTGGTGAGGAGAAACCATTGCCCGATATGGATATTCAAAAGTTGAAACAAATGAATATACGTATCAATGTAGTGGCAGGAGACGGAACTAAGAAGGCTTTTTTAATCGAAAAATATGATCAGGTAAAAGAAGCAGAAGGCCCGGTGATGGATATGTTTGGGGGAAAAATTCCAATACAATCCGGAGATTTTATTTTGACAACAGAAACTAGAAAAATAAATGCTCCTGTAGCCCTGCTGAAAGGCAGGGTTCCTTTTCAGTTTAAAAATGGATGGGTAATGGTGCCTGTACAATTAAATAATGGACAGCAACTCGAATTTGTTTTAGACCTGGCAGCTACTTCAACAGTCATTGACCAATCGATCTTACCTGCAAATACACCCATTCGTAAAATGGAAATGGTGGCTTATTCAGATAAAGGGGCTGTAAAGTCTGATGCTAGTATGCAAGGTGCTACCGGACAAGTGCAAGAAGATTTTTTATTGGGTAAAGCAGCATTGCAAAGTCTGCATATGAAAGATCTTCAATTGAATAATGTGGATGTAAGTGTATTAAAATCATTTCCTGAAAAACTGAAAAAGGCAGGTGTAGCAGGAATTATCGGTACAGATATTCTTAAAAAAGCAAGTATTTGTACTGTTGTGTTTGATTCAGAAAATGCAGGAACAGTTCTATTTGCTGAAGAAGCTTTAGCTGCAAGTAATACTGCTATTCAAATACCTTTTACTGTGGCAGGTGGTTTATTATTTGCTGATGGAAAAGTGCAGGGTAAACCTTTGAAATTTGTAATGGATACCGGGGCCAGAGAAAGTATTTTGAGTAAATCATTTGTTGACGCAAATAAGATATCTTATAAAACCATTTCAACCAACAAGACCATTGCCGGTATCGACGGTAAACCTCAGAAAGCTAGTATCGTTACATTTAATGAAGTAGAGGTAGGTAGCTATGCTATCAAAAATGCAAAGATGATATTGGGCGATGTGGCTGCATTGGGTTCTTTCGGACTGTCTACTAACAGCGCTATTTTAGGTATGGATTTTTTTCGGACATTCAAAGCCATACAAATTGATTTTGTCAAACAACAACTCCAATTGCTGAATTAATCTTTTGTGTATTTTTTCTCTAACTCAGTAAATAACTGCATCGACTTTTCTCCGAAGTAGAATCTATCTTTCATTTTTTTTGCAGTTTTGTTATAAAGCCTTAAAAAATCAAATGGATTTTTTAAAACATTAATAATAGCTTTTTTACCATTGACTTGAAGGATAGTCTTGGCCATATAATAACCATGTGGATGTGCTCCTAAGGGCATTAAATCTCGAATGAGTAAAGCATTTCTTTTCATTAAGGAAGGTGTATCTGTAATAGCCTTCAATAAAATATCAACCTGTTCGAGGTTTTTTGATGGATTATTGTAATGGTTAGAATACATATCGTATAAAAAGGTGTTGCTATTTTCCGGGTATGCTAAAAATCTATCTACATTGATTAGATCAGCAACACCTTCCAGTTGTAGTTGAAAAATTGTATTTAGTAATGGATAAGCTTCATGTTGTTTACTGAGGTTTATTTTTTTCCTAAAGGCATAGGTGTAAAAGTGATGGATTTCATGCCCCAATACTTCAATAAGACTTTCTCGATCAACCGATAATAAATCCATCACTATTGCAGAATCTGAAGCATTGGATTGTGGATGAAATAATCCGAACCCAATCGTGGGTCTGATCTTTTGTGATAAGGCAGATTTAGGAAGGAATATACTGGCTTTTTCTTTTGCTTCCTCAAATAAATCTCTTTGCGAAAGTTCGTTCACCCAAATTATAATACTCTTTTTTTCAGTTCTTGCCTTTAATAAATGATTTAATACTTCTTTACTCCATTTTCCTTCTTGTATGAGGCTATCCCGACTTTTTTGTTTAGATGGCATAAATGCTGTCATGATCATTCTTTTCATGAAGCGTTCTTGTCCCCACTTAGTATAAAAAGAGTAGAAAGGTGCATCAAAGAGTTGTTTCCATGCCAAACTATCGGGTAATTGATCTTTTGATAGTTCTTCTTCCAACGCCCAGAAATAATGGATGCCTGTGAAATCAGCTTTTACCCTTTGTGCAACTAATGGCGTTGCACAAAAGAATAGACCTATGAATAAGACGATAAAAGTCCAATTTGCTTTTTTAGCAATTATAATATTCATGGAATAGTTATTGAATCGAGAAAATCTATCGATTATTATGCGCTTCCATTAAAGTCTGTATCAATTCTTTATATCCTCTACCGATTGGGATATTTCTACCTTGTATTTCTACATCAGCAGCGCTATATGCATCGATTTTGCTTTTAGGAACAATAAAAGATCTATGAATACGAATGAATCCACTTTTACCCAATTCGTTTTCCAGATGGGACAATTGAGTTTTGGTAACGATCGTTTTTCCATTAATGGTGTAGATCTTCACATATTCCTTCAATCCCTCTATATATAGGATATCATCCAGTAATACACGGATGCGTTTTTTGTTGACATTAAAGAAAACGGAAGGTTTCTCGTTTGGGAAAGCTGGTTGTTGAGCCCCTGAAGCAGCAATATTCTGATGCGGTAATTTATTCACTGCCATCAAGAAACGATTAAATTCTATCGGTTTCAAGAGGTAGTCAAGTACGCCTAACTCAAAACCTTGTAAGGCATATTCATTATAAGCAGAAGTAATGATGATCTGTGGAGGATTCTTGATCATTTTAATAAATTCCATACCCTTGATCTTTGGCATATGGATATCTAGGAACATTAGGTCCACTTTTTCTTTTTGGAGAATCTCCATAGCATAGAGCGCATCTGAACATACGGCTATGTTTTTCAGAAAAGGTACTTGTGAAATGTAATCACTCAGGATCTCAGCTGCAATAGGTTCATCTTCTACGATGATGGTGTTATAAAGTTGCATTGTTTGAAAGGTTTATGGTGAGGGTTACTTTAAAAGTTTCAGGGGTGATATTGATTTTTAAATCATGTTCAGGATACAATAACTCAAGCTGACGTTTCACATTCTTCAATCCAATTCTTTCCGGTGCCCTTCCTTCGTTTTCAGACTTTGAATTTTCGATAGAAAAATGCAAATGCCCTTTTTTTAAGATCGTATGTATTTTGATATAAGAATGAAAGCGTGTTTCACTGAGTCCATGTTTAAATGCATTCTCCACAAAAGGAATCAAGATCAGTGGCGTGATCTGTTGTTCGAGATAATCAATGTCTTCATGGTATTCAATATCCAAGCGAGAGCCATAACGGAGCTGTTCCAATTCAATATAATCCTTTACAACTTTCAATTCATCATCAATGTTAATAGATGCCTGAGCGGTTTCATACAACATAAAACGTAATAGCTTAGATAGTTTCATAACCACTTCAGCAGTATCATCAGACTTTTTTCTGGCAAGTCCATAAATATTATTCAGCGTGTTGAATAAGAAGTGTGGATTGATCTGCGATTTCAGGAACTGTAGCTCAGTGAGTAGTTTTTTTCTGGCAGTTTCTTCTTCTCTTTTTCTGATCTGTAAATTGATACGTACTAGTTTAATAGCAAGTGCGGTGCCGCATACAAATACCAATACGAAAGCATTGTATAAAATGGAAGAAATACCTATATCGGAAAACGATATTTCCGTTATCCCATATATGTAAGGTAAAACCACTAAATCGCTTAAGATTGTAAATAAGCATGTGGCAATCAGGAGTAATAAGAATGACGCAAAAAATGTTTTAATGACTCCCCAATTCTTAGTATTGAATCTGTTAACTACTGCGAATAATGAGTATACAAGTGGTACTTTTATAACAAGATATATCAGTTGGGCTTGGATCGAAGTACTAAAAATCTCCATAAATGGGGTAGGAGATTCGCCTTGCGGGAAAGATGCAATATTCAGGTAGGTTTTATAAGCTAGATAAGCCAGCCAGAATAAAATATGATGAATGATTCTTTCCTTCACTGAGTTGATATTAAGTGCCAGGGTAGTGGCTTTTTTTTAAAATTGGGGTAAATCAGTGACTAATTCTTACTAAATATACCGAAATTCAATAAGTCCGTTTAAACGGCAATTTGTTACTGCTAAATGTATCTAAGGCATAGATAATATCATTTTGTATGTTTTTTAATGCATCTGGTAGAAATAGAAGAGTAGCTAAGTAATTCAGACTTACTTTCAGAACATACATTTAGTGTATTCATTTGCTGATGGCATCTTTTTCCATTAAAACGGGAGAATATCCATTCGAAAATGAAAAATGATCAAATCAAATCAACCCCTATTCAACAACTAATTATGAAGCATCAACGGAGTTCCATTTTGATCCTCTCCCTAACGATTGTAAGCATATTTCACTTGATCATGCCGCTATCAGGCACTGCTCAACTTTATCCGAAAGCCTGGCCCGAAAAACGTTTCATGGATAGTTCTGTGCAGGTATTGCTGGATATTTTATCCATTCCCAATGATGCCGCATTTCCTGCTGAGATTGATCGTAATATCCAGTGGATGGATCAACAACTGACGAAAAGAGGATTTAAAGTGACCTTATTACCTTCCTCAGCCCGACCTTTTGTGTTTGCTGAATACCATGTAGATCCAAAATTACCCACTGTTTTGTATTACATGCATTTCGATGGGCAACCCGTTGCAGCAAGCGCATGGAAACAGCCCAATGCCTATATTCCTGTTTTCAAAAAGAAGACCGACACAGGGTGGATGATCATTCCTCGTCCGAAACTCAGTCAATCTTTTGATCCTGAATGGCGTGTTTTTGCCCGTTCTTCTTCGGATGATAAAGGTCCGATCGCCATGTTCTTAGCGGCCATCGACATGCTAAGGATACAAGGCAAACAACCGGCATACAATGTGAAACTGATATTGGATAGTGAGGAAGAAAAAGGTTCCCCCAATTTACCTGCCATGGTAAAGCAACATGCAGGATTACTAAAGTCTGATCGCTTTGTTATTCTGGACGGTCCCAGACATAATTCAAATCAACCTACTTTGTTATTTGGCTGTAGGGGTGTAGCTGATATTGAAATGGAAGTATTTGGTCCGCGCTTTGATCAACATAGTGGTCATTATGGTAATTACGCACCTAACCCGGCATTGGAGCTATCGAAATTATTGGTTTCCATGAAAGATGAGAAAGGTCAAGTATTGATACCCGGATTTTATAAAGGCATTACGATCAGCGAAGAAGTAAGAAAAGATTTACTGGCAGTGCCGGATAAAAAAGAAGCCATCAATCGACAAATCGGAATTGCCAAAGAAGTCAATCCTGATCTGAGTTATCAGGAATCATTGCAATATCCATCTTTGAATATTTTGAATTTTACATCAGGAGAGCCTGAGATCGGTACCAGAAATATTGTTCCTTCTTTCGCAAAAGCGAATGTGGATATTAGATTAGTACCTGAAAGTGATCCGGTACACATTGAAAACATCGTTCGGAAATTTATTCGCGAAAAAGGTTTTCATATTATCGAAAACAGAAAGCCAACGGAAGAAGAGCGAATGAAATATCCGAAGATTATTTCCATTTATTTCCGTTTATCATCTTTAGCATTTGTGACAGAGCCTAATACGCCTACAGGTTTGTGGGCATCGGGTATTGTAGAAAAATTATTTGGGGTAAAGCCGGTGAAGATCCGAATGTCAGGAGGAACCGTTCCTATTGCACCATTCATCAGAGAATTGGCTATTCCTGCGGTACTGGTACCCACAGTGAATCCTGATAATAGTCAGCATGCCGCTAATGAAAATTTACGTTTGGCCAATTATTTTGAAGGAGTACAATTAACCTATGAAATCCTGAAAACAGGATTTTAAATAATCTGTGAATCTGTGGCTTTAATTTTTTTTGCCACAGATTCACAGATTACTTTTTAGCAAGTCTTTCTTCCACAATTTGTAGTGCCGCATCAACAGTGCTGAATTTTTTATGGGTAGCGATTTTATAGATCATTTCAATGGTATCTCCAATCTTCGCAATTTCTGCTGCTGCTTTTTCATGTGTCCATTGTAATGCTTCTATTCCTGTAATGGCCATCGCGCCGCCAATATTTACGGCAAAATCGGGGGCGTATAAAATCTTGTTATCCTGTAGATGCTGAATAACATCAGGATGTGAGAGTTGATTGTTAGCAGCGCCCACTACCGCTTTACAACGTAATTGTTGAATATTTTTTTCTTGGAGTATTCCGCCTTGTGCGCAAGGACAAAAAATCATTCCTTCTTGTTGATAGATGCTATCCGGTGATACAAACACAGCACCATTGTTGATCAATTGTTGATCCGGGGCATGAATATCTGTAAAAATAATCTTGGCTTTTTCATGCAGTAATAATTTGATCAATGCGCTGCCTACACTTCCTGCACCTTGTACAATAATCGTTTTATCCATCAAATCATCTTCTCCATCCAAATATTTGACGGTTGCTTTGATAGCACTTAAAACACCCAATGCTGTAGCATCGCCGGAGTTATTGGCTTGTCCTGATGCATTGGTGCGACAAAACACATAGTCAGGTGCATATTGCCCCATGGTGTTCAGGTCTTCCGGTGTGATGCCCATATCTGGTCCGGTATAAAATAATCCTTTCAAACGACCTAGTAATTGTCCGTATCGTTCTAGTAAACCCTTTTTTTCTATTGGTGTAAGAGATGCAGGAACGGATATTACAGCTTTGCCACCACCTCTTGGAAAATTAGCGAGTGCAAATTTGTATGTCATGCTTTTTGATAATGCTAAACAATCTGCAATAGCCGCTTCAGGCGTTAAATATGTTTGCATACGTGTGCCACCGGTAGCAGCACCTAAAATGGAAGAGTGAATGCCGATGCAAATCAAACTACCGGTTGGTTGATCAATAGTAGTGATGAGTTGTTCTCCATTCCATATGGTTAATAACTGTTGCAAATCATTCATAAAATATTTCGTTATGATAGAGATTTAATAATGAATACTTTTAAATGGTTGCAAATCTGTTATAATTTTTTGGTTTGTCTATAATTTTAATAACGGAGCAAACACGTTTTCGTATGTAGGCAGCACATGAATTTTCATTCATTTTGCGTTTTATACAACGTTTGCAGCATTCTGTATTTCAATAAATGCATTTAGTAGAATATTCACTTTTTATTTGAACAATCTGTATAATTTCAATCTGTTCTTATGATTTACAGTACCAACTATTACAATCATCCGCTATCGTTTTATTTCCTGTAAAATGTCGGAAAGATTGCCTCAGTCTGTTACTGAATCAATATCCGCAATAAGAACGTACCCGATTTGCCAATGTAAATGAGTTGAAAACGAGCACTGTTCTCAAAACAGTGTACTGTTGGCATCTATCTAAAACCAATTCGCATTTATACATGCATTTTACCATGAGAAGAAAATATTGACCCTAAAGGTCAACTGGTATCTTATTGATAGAATGGAAGCATGGTTAAGAGCAAGGAAGTGTATAGTGTTTGGTGAGCCATATTAACCCCATTTGATATGCTGAATGTATTTTTCATACGAAAGATAGTTTTTCTATCTGGTCTATTCCTTTGTTGTACAGGGTGCATTCAGCTGTACGCACAAGTGAAGATTGGTACCAATCCTACGGTCATTGCCAAATCTTCTATCCTTGAATTAGAAAGCAATTCACAAGGTTTATTATTACCCCGACTAACAGATACCGCTGCGATCAATGGGTTGAATCCGCCGGATGGTACAATGATTTATCTTGTTAATAGCAATCCGGGTTTATACATCCGAAAAGGAGGTTACTGGAAGAATGTTTCGGATGGTGCGGGTAAACTCAGTATCAATTTCCAATCGAATCCGGATGGTACATTAACCATTGTTTATAGTGATGGCAGCACGTACACAACTAATAAACTGGTTGGAGAAAAAGGAGAGAAGGGTGAGAAAGGAGATAAAGGTGATAAAGGGGATGCCGGTATTGCTGGTAAAGGCGTAAAAGATATTCGTCTCAATGAAGATTCTACTTTAACGATCAGTTATACAGATGATTCTGAAACAAAAATTCCGCAACGCATTATTGCTAAAGATGGATTGAATGGAACCGGAATAGACTGGAAAGGAATGCATGATGTAGCACCTGCTGAACCTAAGACCAATTGGGCTTATTATGATTCAGTTCAGAAAAAATCTTTTATCTACGACGGACAAGATTGGCAGATTTTATCACAGGATGGTAAGAGTGAAAAAGATACATCACTTGCTGCATTCTATGGTGATAGAGCGATTACTGCCAGCGTATTCAATGGACAAAATCCGGGTACGAATGATCTCGCGAAATGGATCGAATATCTTTTTTATCCTTCTCAAGGACCTACTTCCGGATTAACCCTTACTTATGGTTCTACCACAAATGCTACCATCACATTGGAGAAAATGTCGGACGGTGCCGATCTAACTGCTACGTTGAATTGGGAGGGTGGTAGACAAGCATCCACAAAATTATTGAGTAGTATCACTGTTGCAGGAGATACTACAACATTTGTTCAACCGGATCAAAATGCTTCAGTGAATGGAACAGCTGATGTTGCCATTCCACGTAATGTGAATACTTCTTTCACAGTAAGGGTACTAACAGAAGATAATAAACTAGCTACCAGCACCGCCAACTTTAGGTTTCAATGGAAGCGATATTATGGTTTTGTATCTACTTCATTGGCTAATGAAGTATTACTCACGCCAACGAATGAAGAAATTTTAGGCTTGTCGAAAGAGTTTGCCACGTCCAGAGGATTTACCAAAACAGTAAGTCCGGGTGGAGCGAAAAGATTGGTAATCGCATACCCACTTTCGATGGACAGTGATGATATGGAAATAAGAATATCGGGGTTTGATCAGCGTGGCGCATTTGACAGACAAGTGATTGCAGTAACCAATGACAGCGGTGGCACTACTGATTATGTAGTGTACACGGCAAAAAATAATACCAGTGCCAGTGTAACCTTTAGTGTTTTATAAAATGTACATGATGAAAGTGATGAGATATCTCATATTATTCTTTACGTGTTTACTGATACATCAGGTATCGGTAGCACAGGGTGTGAAGATGATGTCGAATATCACTACTAACTCACCTGATGATTTGTATGCTACACATGTCGATAGTTTGGGTAAAGGTGGTTTTATGGCCGTGCCTACCAAACTCATTCGTGATCAGTTGAGTAATCAGCGAAGAAAAATTGGGATGTTGGTATATGTGAGTGAAACAGATAGTGTTTATCAATTGATCGGTGATATCACCAATGCTAACTGGGTTGATTTTAAATTAACCAGTACGCCTTCTCCTAAAACCATGGGATGGCAGGGAAGTTTTCCTGATCATCCGGCTAGTCCGCAAGTCAATTGGGCATATTATAATACCACTGATTTTAAAAGCTATATCTGGACCGGTACTACCTGGATGATTCTGACACAAGATGGTAATGTAGGTCCGGCTGGTCCGCAAGGTCCGGCAGGTGTAGGTATTAGCTGGAAAGGAAGTTTCTCACTTCCGCCGGATCTTCCTGAATTAAACTGGGCGTATTATAATTCAACCGATAAGAAGAGTTATATCTACGATGGCGCCAACTGGCAAATCATGTCACAGGATGGTGCGAATGGTTCGGGTTCTACATCTGCATCTGACTTTAATGGTAATAGACCTATTACATTGGGATTGAGTCCGTTTCTGAATCAGAACCCTGGTACGAATGATATAGCAGAATGGATACAAAAAGTGTTCTATCCATCACAGGGGCCAACAGCGGGATTGTCGATGTCATTTGTAAATCCTGAAACAGGTGCAACGATCACTACTTCACCTGCTACTGTAGAAAGGATGGCAGCAGGGGCGGATATTCCTGTTACATTAACATGGACGGCAGGTAGACAAGCATCTACTGAGCCATTGGCATCGGTTACGGTTGCAGGAGCTTCGCGAACATTTACACAGCCTGCGCTGAATGCAAATACTACCGGAAATGTTACGGTAAGTGTAACCAGAAATACTAATACCAGTTTTTCAAATCAGGTTGTAACAACTGATGGTAAAACAACTTCTACTATTCCAAGTGTATCCATCAATTTTTCTTGGCAGCGATATTATGGATTTATAACACTACCATCGGGTAGTGCAACATATACGCCTACCCGCAATGATATATTGGCATTATCGAATCGAGGGTTTGCTTCTTCCAAAGCCTTTGAATCTGTGGAGTTAACTCCAACAGGCGAACAACATATGATGATTGCTTATCCATCTGCATGGGATCCCGGACCTTCTATTTCTGCAAAAATTTGGATTGGAGGATTAGAGAGTTCTGGAAATTTTCAAAGGCATATCATCAGTTTTACCAATGCCAGTGGTGGGAATACTTCTTATGTAGTGTATGTATTGACCAATAAAACATCTGGAGCCATCAAATTTGAAGTTGAATAGTAGACAAAATGAAAAGTAATAAAATCATACTGATACTGCTCCTACTACTCTGTTGCAACATAGTGAATGCACAGGGGGTAAAAGTAACAGGGTCTATTGTGCCCAATGCACTTACAGATGGATATCCTACGCATACGGATATTTATGGTAAAGGAGGCTTTATGTCGGTGGCAGATGTTACAGCTAGAAATGCTATTAATGCATTGAGAAGAAAAGTTGGGATGTTGGTGTATGTAACTGCAGATGATGTTTTATATCAACTAAAAGGTGGAGAAGCGAATTCCAATTGGGTAGTTGTGCCATTAGGGACAGGAGGTAGTAGTTTTACTTGGGGTGGTAGTGGAACCGCACCAGCTACACCCACAACGAATACAGTTTATTATAACACCACAGATCAGAAAACATATATCTGGAATGGTACAGTATGGGAGGTTTTAGCACAAGGAGGTGGAGGTGCAATGTTAAGTTGGCAAGGAAGTTTAGCAACAGCACCTGGTAGTCCGACATTGAACATGGCCTATTACAACACAGCAGATAAAAGGAGTTATGTA